>Ga0123353_10000043_pt1 | contig 135610 bp, 136 predicted proteins | sample TergutLab28metaG_3_FD_92763 | JGI IMG/M metagenome (GOLD analysis project Ga0123353, IMG submission 92763) | Labiotermes labralis P3 segment gut microbial communities from Petit-Saut dam, French Guiana - Lab288 P3 | ecosystem: Host-associated > Arthropoda: Insects > Digestive system > Gut ... | reverse complement strand
CCCCTCGCGCAGCCCTCTCTCCCGACCTCTCTCCCAGAGGGAGAGAGGCGGCAAGTGCCTCCCCTCTCCACAAGTGGAGAGGGGCAGGGGGTGAGGATCGAGGGGCCGGGGGAGAGGGGGAGGCGGCAAGGGAGATGGCGGCAGGTTCGTCCATCGCGCTTGCATACGCCGCTTCGCGGGCAGGAGTGACGGGGAACGCCCCTTTCTTCGGTGAACCTCCCCCTCTCCCCAACCCCTCCCCCGCGAGGGGGGAGGGGCTTCAAGGGCGCGGATTGAGCCTTTTGCGACAACCTCCATGGCGGGGAGAGGGTGAGGGGCGCGGTTTGCCAGGCCGCTTGCGCGAAATTTCACGCCGCAACCCCTCACCCCGGCCCTCTCCCCGCAAGCGGGGAGAGGGAGAGCGTAAGCAACGCGCCTTTCATACGATCACCCTGCGTTCAGCGCAAACCGCTCAGTTCCTTCTGAATCGCGGCGATGTTGCGCTCGTGCTGCGCCACGCGGTCGCGGTAGGGGGCCAGGCGGTCGATGCCGGAGGGCGCGGCGGCTGCGCCCGCCACCGGATGCAGGGCTTCCTGTTCGGCCAGATCGCGTTTGGCTTGTTCCAGGCCGCGCTGCTCGCCGCTCAATTCCTGTTCGAGAATCAGGCGGCGGTCGCCGTCGCGCGCTTTCTGGGCATCCTCGGTGACTTTCGGGAAATTGGCCGGCGTCTTGACGGCTGGCGGACGTGGCGGCGGCGTCGTTTCCGGGGTCATGACGACGGCCTTGCAGCCGTCGTTGATGCGGGCGTTTGCAATCACCGTGCCGCCGTGTTCGTCGACGCACTTGTAGATGGTCTGAGCCGCCGCCGGCAGACTCAAGGCGGCGATCAGGAGCAAAATGGCAGCGCGTTTCATCGTCGTCCTAGCAACTGTAGTAGAGGTCGAATTCGGCCGGATGGGTGGTCATGCGGATTCTATTCACCTCTTCCATCTTCAGGGCGATGTAAGCGTCGATCCAGTCGTTGGAGAAGACGCCGCCGCGGGTCAGAAATTCGCGATCCTTGTCCAGATGGCCCAGGGCTTCTTCCAGCGAGGCGCAGACGGTCGGGATGCGGGCGTTTTCTTCCGGCGGCAGGTCGTAGAGATTCTTGTCGGCCGGATCGCCGGGATGGATCTTGTTCTGGATGCCGTCGAGGCCGGCCATCAGGAGGGCGGCGAAGCACAGGTAGGGGTTGGCGATGGGATCGGGGAAGCGGATTTCGACGCGCCGGGCCTTGGTCGAGGCGACATGCGGGATGCGGATCGAGGCCGAGCGGTTCTTGGCCGAGTAGGCGAGCTTGACCGGCGCTTCGTAATGCGGCACGAGGCGCTTGTAGGAGTTGGTGCCGGGGTTGGTGATGGCATTCAGCGCCTTGGCGTGCTTGATGATGCCGCCGATGTAGTGCAGCGCGGTTTCGGAAAGGCCGGCATAGCCGTCGCCAGCGAACAGGTTTTTGCCCTCTTTCCAGATCGACTGATGCACGTGCATGCCCGAGCCGTTGTCGCCGACGATGGGTTTCGGCATGAAGGTGGCGGTCTTGCCGTACTGGTGGGCAATGTTGTGCACCACGTATTTGAGAATCTGGGTCCAGTCGGCGCGCTTGACCAGGGTGCTGAAGGTGGTGCCGATTTCGCACTGGCCGGCGTTGGCGACTTCGTGGTGATGCACTTCGACCGGCACGCCCAGGGATTCCAGGGTGAGCACCATGGCCGAGCGGATGTCGTGCAGGCTGTCGACCGGCGGTACCGGGAAGTAGCCGCCCTTGACGCCCGGACGGTGGCCGGTGGCGCCGCTGCCTTCGTTTCTTTCGCCGGAATTCCAGGCGGCTTCGCTGGAGTAGATTTTCAGCGAGCAGCCGGACATGTCGACGGCCCATTCGACGCCGTCGAAGATGAAAAATTCGGGTTCCGGGCCGAAATAGGCGGTGTCGCCGATGCCGCTGGATTTCAGCCAGGCTTCGGCGCGCTTGGCGATGGAGCGCGGGTCGCGGTCGTAGCCGCGGCCATCGGCCGGATCGACGACATCGCAGGTGAGGACGATGGTGGTTTCGTCAAAGAAGGGGTCGATATAGGCGCTGTCCGCGTCCGGCATCAACTGCATGTCGGAAGCCTGCACGCCCTTCCAGCCGGCGATCGAGGAACCGTCGAAGGCATGGCCGTTCTCGAAGGTATCCTCGCTGAAGGCGGAAACCGGCACGGTGACGTGCTGTTCCTTGCCACGGGTGTCGGTAAAGCGGAAATCGACGAATTTGGCGTCGTTTTCCTCGATCATCTGGATTACGTCTTGGGGAGTTGTCATTGGTCTGCTCTCTCTTGGGAAATCAATAAAAATCATTAGTTTGATACAATGCCGGCATTCAGGCAAATCGAACGGATCGCCGGATGAGCCGCAAGGCGTTCGGTCAGTGTTTTTTCCAGATCCGCCAGAGCGGCGTCCCCGGCCAGGTGCGCGTAATCGACCGTGATTTCGGCCTCGATCGCGCCTTCCAGATAGTGCAGCACGATGCGCTGCGCTGGCGGCAGGCCGGTCAGCGCCTGTTGCAATTCGGCCAGCACCTCGGCGCGGTCGGGCAGCGCGGCGAGCGCCGCCGGGTCAGTCATATGATCGGCCTCGGCGTCGATATGAACCAGCATGTCGAGCACATCGGCATGTTCCGCCAGCACGCGGATACGCGCCGCTTCGGCGATGCGGTGGCCTTCCGAGACGCTGATCCGCGCATCGACCTGGACATGCACATCGACCAGCGCCTGATGGGCCATGCGCCGGGTGCGCAGATCGTGCACGCCGAGCACGCCGGGCATCGCCAGGAGGCTCTGTTCGATCTGGGCGACGCTGGCTTCGTCGAGGCCGGTGTCGATCAATTCCTTGATCGCGCTCCAGGCCAGTTTGAAGCCCATGTGCAGGATCATGAAGCCCATCAGGGCCGCTGCCAGCAGGTCGAGGAAACCCCAGCCGAGCAGCGCGCCGCCGATGCCGACGACGACGACCAGGGCCGAGGCGGCGTCGGCGCGCGTGTGCAGGGCGTTGGCGATCATCAGTTGCGAGCGCAGGCGGCGGCCGACGGCGAACAGGTAGTGGTACACGCCCTCCTTGGACAGCACCGTGGCCACGGCGGTCCACAGGGCGATCATCTCGACCGCCGGCAGCGTCTCGGCATCTTGCAGGCGGATGCCGGATTCCCACAGGATGCCGGCGCCGACCAGCGTCATCGCAATGCCGAGCACCAGGGTTGCCGCCGTCTCGATGCGGCCGTGGCCGTAGGGATGGTCGGGATCGGGCGGATGGGCGCTGCGCCGGCTGGCGTAAATGACGAGGAAATCGGAGAGCAGGTCGGAAAAGGAATGCAGCCCGTGGGCGATCAGGGATTGCGAATGCGCCAGCCAGCCGACCACCAGTTGCGCCGCGGTCATCACCAGATTGACGGCGACGCTGACCCAGGTCGCGCGCTGCGCCTCGGCCGCGCGCGCCGCCAGCGTCATCTGCATCGGCTGTTCCTCTGCCTGTGCCATTATCTTCTGTCCTATACTAATGGGCCTCGATTTTAGCAGCCAACGACCATGGGAAAACTCAGCCAACTTCTCACTTTGGCGCAAACCCGCGCCCGCGCCCAGGAATGCCCCTACCAGGGCGAACTGTTGCCGCGCGAAGCCTGGGAATTGCTGCAACTGGCCCCCGGCGCCAAGCTGGTCGATGTCCGCACCCGCGCCGAATGGGACTGGGTCGGTCGCGTACCCGAGGCCGTCGAGATCGAGTGGATTCACTATCCGGGCAATGGGCGCAATCCGCACTTCATCGCCGAACTGCGCCGCCAGGTCAATCCCGAGGCGCTGGTGCTGTTCCTCTGCCGCAGCGGCGGGCGTTCGGCGCTGGCGGCGACGGCCGCCGCCGAGGCCGGCTACGGCGGCTGCTACAACATCCTCGAAGGCTTCGAGGGCGACAAGGACGCCAACGGCCAGCGCAACGCCATCGGCGGCTGGCGCCATGCCGGCCTGCCCTGGTATCAGGGATGACACCGGATTTCGCCATGCCCGCCGCTCCCCTTCCCTTCGCCGACTTCAACGCCCTCTCCGACGCCGACTGTGAGAAGCGCATCCGCGCCGCCCGCGCCCGGCTTGGCAAGCGGGCCGTGATTCTCTGCCACCACTATCAGCGCGCCGACGTCTACCAGCACGCCGATCTCACCGGCGATTCGCTGAAATTGTCCAAGCTGGCGGCGCAGAGCGATGCCGAATACGTCGTTTTCTGCGGCGTGCATTTCATGGCCGAGGTTGCCGACATCATGACCGCGTCGCGCCAGATCGCCATCCTGCCCGATCTCGCCGCTGGCTGCTCGATGGCCGACATGGCCAATCTGGCCAAGGTCGGGCGCTGCTGGCGCGAGCTGGGCGAGGTGCTCGATGTCGAGGCGGAAGTCACGCCGGTCACCTACATCAACTCGGCCGCCGATCTGAAAGCCTTTTGCGGCGAGCGCGGCGGCATCGTGTGCACCTCCTCGAACGCCGCCACCATCGCCCAATGGGCCTTTGCCCAGCGGCCCAAGGTGCTGTTTTTCCCCGACCAGCACCTCGGTCGCTGGACCGGCCACCAGTTGGGCATTCCGCTGGACGAAATGGAAGTCTGGGACCCGGATCAGGAAATGGGCGGCCTGACGCCGGAGCAAATCCGCAAGGCGAAAATCCTGCTCTGGAAGGGCCATTGCTCGGTGCATCAGATGTTCCAGAAAAGCCAGATCGACGCCTTCCGCGCCAAGCACCCGGAAGGGCTGGTCATCGCCCATCCGGAATGCAATTTCGCGGTCTGCGCCGCCGCCGATCACGTCGGCTCGACCGAGCACATCGTCAAGACCATCAAGGAAGCGCCCGCCGGCACACGCTGGCTAGTCGGCACCGAACTCAATCTGGTCGACCGCCTGGCGCGGGAAGTGCTGCCGCAGGACAAGATCGTCCAGTTCATGGCGACCACCATCTGCATGTGCTCGACCATGCAGCGCATCGACCCGCAACATCTGGCCTGGACGCTGGAAAACCTGGCCGCGGGCCATGTCGTCAACCCGATCGCGGTGCCGCCGCACGAAGTCGCCCCGGCCCGGCTGGCGCTCGACCGGATGCTGGCGATTTCGTAGGCGCTCATGCCCACACTCATGGATTGCTTCGTCGCTTCGCTCCTCGCAATGACGGTGGAGAAAGATGCCGTCAGTGCGAGCGCAGCGAAGCAATCCAGTTTCGTACATTCTTGAACCCATACCACCCCAGCATGCCCGCCCCGGCGCTGCACATCACCACCTTCAACATTCACAAGGGCTTTTCGCAATTCAACCGGCGCATGATGGTGCATGAGTTGCGCGAGCGCCTGCGCCACCTCAATCCCGACATCGTTTTCTTGCAGGAGGTGCAGGGGCTGCATCTGGGCCACGCCGAGCGCCACCACAACTGGCCGGCCGAGGCGCAACACGAGTTTCTCGCCGAAAACGTCTGGCAGGCCGCGGCCTACGGCCGCAACATGCGCTACGACCACGGCCACCACGGCAACGCGATCCTGTCGCGCTTTCCCATTCTCTCCACGCACAATCAGGATGTCACCCATCTGCAATTCGAGCGCCGCGGCCTCCTGCACTGCCGCATCGACTTGCCGGAAGGGCCGCCGGTGCATTGTGTGTCCGTGCATCTGTCGCTTTTCGGCCATTCCCGGAAAAAGCAGTTGGCGGCCCTGGCCGACTACCTGAACGCCATGGACGAGCCGGAGGCGCCGCTGATCGTCGCCGGCGATTTCAACGATTGGGGCAACCGCGCCGGCAAGCCGCTCGAACAGCGCCTGGGCATGCGCGAGGTGTTCAGCCAGCATGGCCGCGCGCCGGTGCGCAGCTTCCCGGCGGCAATGCCGATGTTTCGCCTCGACCGCATCTATGTGCGCGGCTTCGCGGTGACGCGCACGGAAATTCATCATGGCCGGCCGTGGTCGAAGATTTCCGACCACGCGGCGTTGTCGGCGCATCTTGTCCGGCATGACAGCTAAGTACCTTTCCGGCAACCATCTGACGCTGCTCGATTCGGGCGCCGAGTATTTCCCCGCCCTGCTCGCCGCGATCGACGGGGCCAAGCGTGAAATTTTCCTCGAAAGCTATATCTACGCCAATGACGACATCGGCCAGCAGGTGAGCGCGGCCCTGTGCCGCGCCGCCGCCCGCGGCGTCGTCGTCAATGTCATCGTCGATGGCTTCGGCGCCCGCAATTTCAGCGCCGATTTCCTGCCGCGCCTCACCGCTGCCGGCGTTCGCGCCATGCTCTACCGCCCGGAACTCGGCCGCTTCCGCCTGCGCCGCCACCGCCTGCGCCGCCTGCACCGCAAGCTGGCGATAATTGACGCCCGGCTGGCCTTCATCGGCGGCATCAACATCATCGCCGACGACAACACGCCGCCGGAACTGAGTCCGCGCTACGACTACGCGGTGCGTCTCGAAGGCCCGCTGCTCGGCCAGATTCTCCACAGCATGCGGCGCATGTGGGAAATCGTCGCCTGGGTTAATTTCAAACGCCGCTACCGGTTGGCGCCGCCGCCCAAGCCGGATCGGACGCCGCGTGGCACGCAGCGCGCCGCCCTGCTCATCCGCGACAACATTCGCCACCGCAACGACATCCAGCACGCCTATCTGGACGCCATCGGCGCGGCGCGCGAGGAAATCCTCATCGCCAACGCCTACTTCCTGCCCGGCGTCCGCTTCTTCCACGCGCTGCAAGCGGCGGCCCGGCGCGGCGTGCGCGTCACCGTGCTGCTCCAGGGCAAGACCGACCACCCCCTGCTGCGCTCCGCCACCCAGGCGCTGTACAGCCTGCTGTTCGAACAGGGCATCCGCGTCTTCGAATACGAAAAAAGCTTCCTCCACGCCAAGGTCGCCGTCATCGACGGCGAATGGGCTACCGTCGGCTCTTCCAACATCGACCCCTTTAGCCTGCTGCTGGCCAAGGAGGCCAATCTGGCCGTGCGTGACCGCGATTTCGCCGGCCAGTTGCGCGCCAGCCTGACGGCGGCGATCGAGGCCGGCGCCCGGGAAATGCGCAGCGAGGATTTGACCCGCCAGCCCTGGCACTCGCGCCTGCTGCGCTGGCTGAGCTACGGCGTGGTGCGCCTCCTCGTCGGCATTACCGGCTATGGCCAGAAACACTGGCGGACCGACGAGGAAACGGCTGCCAGCAAACCTGAAAAGCGCCACTGAGCGCTTGCCTGTTTCGCAGGGCAAGCGCATGCAGGCTATGGATATGGGCAGCAATCCCTTCCCGGCCCTCCCCTGCTGCGCAAGGGAGGGAGAAAACCGGCGCCAACTGCAAGCTTGGCTTCCTCCCTTGCGGGCGCAGCCCGAAGGGGAGGCTTGGGGAGGGGGGGTATTGGCATCGCATTCATGCGATTGCCCTGGCCGGCTTCGCCGCTGAACAGATGTCCGGCTACAATCATGATCGGCCCGGCATGGCCTTGGGCGGCCCCGAGCCAAGCCATGACTTCCGAGCGCCGCCAACCAGAGGGGATCACGCATGAGCGGCCCGACTACCGTCCTCATCCACCCCGGGCAGATACTGCCCGTGCTGCTGGCTGCCTCCGCCATCCGGGCGGCGCGGGCGGTGCAGCAGGCCCATGCCGATGCGGCGGCGCTACGGCAGACGCACGAGCAGGAGCGCCAGACCGAGCGCCAGCGGCAAGCCGGCGCGCATGAACAGGGACTGGCGGCCTTGCTGGCGCAGGCCGACGCGGCCGAAGAGCGGCTGGCGCATCTGGCCGAATTGAGCCAGCGCCTGGGCGACGGCCGGGCACTGCAAGCGGCGCGGCCCGTGCGTCCCGAGAGCAGGGATTACCTGTCGCTGGCCGATTACGTGCGCGCCTGCGAAGCCTTTGCCGCCGATGCGCAAAATGCGCTGCTGACGGCTCTGGCCGAACGCCCGGCAGAGGACGGCGAACTCGGCGCATTGGCCTGGCTGGCAGCGCCAGCCGAGCCGGCGGACACATCCGCATCGGCGCGGCTGCTGCGGCGCATCGCGCATCTCGGGCCGCCGCCCGCCGACATCCGGGCGCTGGCCGAAGAACTGGATGCCGCCGACGGCTCGCGGGCGCAGCTTCTGGCCAGCGAGTTGCGCCGCCGCATCCAGTTGTTCGCCGAAAAGACCCTGCAAGACGAGGTGCAGCGGGCGCAGGCGCTGGTGGTGGAGCAGTCCTTGCAGGATCTGGGCTATCAGGTGGAAGAGATCGAGGACACGCTCTTCGTCGAAGGCGGCGTGGCGCACTTTCGCAAAAATCATTGGGGGGATTACATGGTGCGGATGCGGGTGGCGCAAGGCGGCAGCATCAATTTCAACGTGGTGCGCGCCGTGGATGCCGATCAGCTTGCCGGCGAAACCAGTGTGCAAGACCACCTGGCCGAAGACCGATGGTGCGCCGAGTTTCCCGCGCTGCTCAAGGCGCTCGCGGCGCGCGGCGTGCGCCTGGAAGTCACGCGCCGCCTCGAAGCGGGCGAACTGCCCGTGCAGCGCGTGGCGCGCGAGCGGCTGCCGCGCTTTGCCGAGGCCGAGGCCAGCCTTTTTGCCGCCGCTCCGCGACTGATGGAAAGGCCCCTGCCATGAGCGCCCCGCAACCCCGCTGGCTGGCCGACATCGCGCGCACCCTGCCCATCCGCTCGCAATTCGTTATTTCCGGCAATATCCGCGACACCTTTCTCGCCGACGTGGCGGGCCAGACGGCTCTGGCGCCCTTGCCGCGCGCGCTGTGGGAAACGCTGCGTGCGTCGGGCTTCGCCTGCATGCTGGTGTTTGACCCGGCGGACGGCATTCGCGCCTACCCGGACGAGCCTGAAGCGCGCCAACTGGCCGAGCGCCTGTTTGGCTTGAAGCTGGCCGAGGGCGCGCAGATGTTGAGCCTGGAATCGCTCAGCAACCTGATGCGCAAGCTCACCGCCGAGCGGCAGGCGCGCTGCGCCCTGGTGCTCGACTTCGCTTCGCGCCTGACGCGCCAGCCCTGCCAGTTAAGCGAGGCCGAACAGCGTTTTTTCGTGGTCGCGGAAAAACTCTCGCTGCATGCCGCGCCCATCGTGCCGGCGGCAGCGGTGGCGGATAAAGGCGCGCCGCTGTTCAACCCGCTGATCTGGCTGCTCAACCGGGCGCAGGATTTGCCCTCGTGGCTCACGCTCGACAGCGAGCGCGTCGCCAGTCTGGTCATCCCCAAGCCCGATTACGAAATGCGCATGGCCGCCGCGCGCCAACTGGCGCCGCTGTTTGCCGGCTTTGAAGAGGCCGCCCCGGCGGGACGTGAGCGTTTTCTCAAGGCGTTTGCCGACGGGACCGAGGGCATGACCCTCAGCGCCCTCGCCGACATCACGCAACTGGCCGGCTGCCAGCACTTGGGCGTGGCCGACATCGAGGACGCCGTGCGCTGCTACAAGGTCGGCGCCCAAGACAACCCGTGGAAGAAAGACTACCTGCGCGAGAAAGTGCGCGGCGCGCACGAGGTGATCGAGGAGCGCGTCAAGGGCCAGCACGCCGCCGTGATCAAGACGCTGGATATTCTCAAACGCTCCATCATTGGCCTGACCGGGGCGCAGGCGCGTTCCGGCGGCAACCGTCCGCGCGGCGTGCTGTTTTTTGCCGGGCCGAGCGGCGTCGGCAAGACCGAACTGGCCAAGACCCTGACGCAACTGATTTTCGGCAACGAACGCGCCTACCTGCGCTTCGACATGAGCGAATTCGCCGAGGAACACACCGGCGCGCGGCTGCTGGGCGCGCCGCCGGGCTACGTCGGCTTCGATGCCGGCGGCGAGCTGACCAACGCGGTACGCGAAAAACCCTTTTCGGTCGTGCTGTTCGACGAAATCGAAAAAGCCCACCCGCGCATCCTCGACAAATTTCTGCAAATCCTGGAAGACGGGCGGCTGACCGACGGGCGCGGCGACACCGCCTATTTTTCCGAAAGCATCATCGTCTTTACCTCCAACCTTGGCATTTTCGTGGAAGATGCCCACGGGCAGCGGGTGCAGAACGTCAAGCCCGGCGACAGCTACGAAACCGTGGAAGCGCGCGTGCGCGGCGCCATTGGCGACTACTTCAAGTTTCGCCTGTCGCGGCCTGAAATCCTCAACCGCATCGGCGACAACATCGTTGTCTTCAATTTCATCACCCCCGAAGTCGGCGAGCAGATATTCGACGGCATGCTGCGCAACATCGCCCAGCGCCTGCGCGACGAACTCAAACTGCGCCTGACCATGACCGCCGACATCCGCCGCGACCTGCTCGCCCGCTGCACGCAGGATTTGTCCAACGGCGGCCGCGGCATCGGCAACGTGCTCGAATCGGCCTTCATCAACCCCTTGTCGCGCGCGCTGTTCGAGCAGCCGCTGGAAGGCAAACAAACCGTGACCGTCACCGGCATCGCCGAGACGGACAAGGTGGTGACGCTGGGTTTGCAGGTGAGTTGATCATGAAAAAGATCATCGGCATGGTTGTGCCTCTGGCACTGTCATTCCTCGCATCATCAGCCAGCGCCGGCTGGTACGAGGTCAAGAACTACGTGGGCACAATAGGCAGCGCGGCTGTTCACGTCTCCTTGCAAACCTATGATCACATCAATCGCGGCAACCCAGATCAATGGTTGGTACATGGCAGCTATTATTATGACGCGTATCGCATCCCGACTCCGCTGCGAGGCAAGCGCGAAACGGATGGCCGCATGGTGTTGTGTGAAGCGGTGCTGTCTCCTTCGGGTGTCGATTTTCCAGTGGTTCCTGTTGCGTCAGAAGAACGCCCCATACCCTGTCCCATCGCGTTGAAATTTTCCGACGATGGCGCTGCCGGAGAATGGAATGATGGTGAAAAAACGCTTCCGATTGTGTTGAATCAGGTCGGTAGCCTCAACGATACTTGGCTCAACGGCATGCCGACTCCGGTTCACCTCGACGGCGTTGTCGAAATTCCAATGTGGTATCACACAAAGAAATATTTGCTGCTTGGTATTTATGAATCATCAGCCGATTGCCCGGTGTCAATGCTTCATCTGCGGCTTGTCAATATCGCCACTGGCCGCGTTGATAACGACATCCCGTTTGGATGCGATGCCGGAATGATAAAGACCGCGATCTATGCCAACGTCTCCAAAGGCCCGGCAGCGAACAAGCTCTTCGTTGAGTTTAAAGACCCGAAAATGGGCTTTTACGAAGTCGTCAATATCAAGCCACGAGCGGCTAAACGAAAATAAGGTCGTAACAAATGGACTCGCCCAAGTCGAGCGTTTCAGCGCGGCAGGATGGGTAGAGCTTGCGAAACCCATCAATTTGCAGGTGTAGCGCCTTGAGGCGATGGGTTTCGCTTACGCTCTACCCATCCTACCGCGCTTGGCGGCGCCCCAGCCCACGATCCTTGAAACCAAGGAAGTAAGGAAGTAATATTTTCCCACTTTCAGGAGTCGACCATGCTTGCCAAGCTCACTTCGAAAAACCAGATCACGCTGCCCAAGGCGGTGGTGTCGTCGGTCGATGCGGCCGACTATTTCGATGTGACCGTTGACAATGGCCGCATCGTCCTGACTCCCGTCAGGGTGCAGCAGGCTCAGGCGGTGCGTGACAAGCTGGCGCAGCTTGGCATTACCGAGCAGGATGTGGCGGACGCTATTGCCTGGGCGCGGCGCTAATGCCGCCGCGCGTGGTTCTGGATACCAATATCGTGCTGTCCGCGCTCGTGTTTGGTAGCGGCCGCCTGGCCTGGGTGCGGCAAGCCTGGCAGCGCCAGCAGTTGCGGCCGCTGGTGTGCCGGGAAAGCGTGAGCGAGCTTCTGCGGGTGCTGGCCTACCCAAAGTTCAGACTCACGGCGCGGGAGCAGCAGGATTTGCTCGGCGACTTCCTGCACCATGCCGAAGCCGTCGCCCTGCCGGCGCAGTGGCCCGAGCTGCCAGCCTGCCGCGACAGCAAAGATCAGGTCTTTCTGGTTCTGGCGCAGGTGGCCCGCGCCGACGCGCTGGTGAGCGGGGATGCCGACATTCTGGCGCTGCGGAATGCGTTCACGGGGCGGATATGGACGGCGGATGAATTGGCGGCGGAATTGGGGCTGCATTAGAGCCTTCAAGCTGCTATGAACATCTCCATCAACAAAGCCCATTTCCCCGTCACCGTGCTCGGGCCGGGGCGGCGCATTGGCATTTGGGTGCAGGGTTGTTCCATCGGCTGCAAGGCTTGCGTGTCGCGCGATACCTGGGCGCAGGATGCCGGCAAGGCGATGCCCGTGGCGGATTTGCTGGCGTGGTGCGAGCGGGTCGGCGGCAAGGCGCTGGATGGCGTGACCATCAGCGGCGGCGAGCCTTTCGAGCAGCCGGCGGCGCTGGCGCAACTGCTGGAGGGATTGGCGCGCTGGCGCGCGCGGCGGCGGCTGGATTTCGACATTCTCTGCTACAGCGGTTATCCCCTGGCGACGCTGCGCTCACGCCATGCGGCGCTGCTCGAGCGGCTGGATGCCGTGATCGCCGAACCCTATGTCGATGCGCTGCCGAGCGAGCATCCCTGGTGCGGCTCGGCCAACCAGAAGCTGACGCTGCTCTCCAAGCGCGGCCAGCGGCGTTATGCGATGCCCCCGGACCCCGCCGGCAAGCGCATGCAGGCGCTGGCCGACGGGCAGCGCGTCTGGTACGTGGGCATTCCCGCGCGCGGCGACATGGCCCGGCTGGAAGCCTTGTGCCATGAGCGCGGGGTGGATTTCGCGCAAGTTTCCTGGAGACCCTGATGAGCGCCGATCTGGTGCGCGTATGCCCCGCTTGCCGCGCTCATCAACCCCCCGAGCGGATGCGCTGCGACTGCGGCGCGTTGTTGTTCGGCGTGGATTTGACGCGGCCCGTGGCGGTGGATGCCGCCGTCCCCGCAGTACAGCCCGAAATGCCGCCAGCGTCCCCGCCCGCCGCCGCACCAGCGCGCTGCCTGCATGAAGATTGCGGCCAGCTCAACCCGGCGGGCAGCCGCGTTTGCCTGTATTGCAATCGCCCTTTGCCGGCGCCCGCTGAGGCCGAACCCGCCCCGGCCTTGCTGCAACTGCCTTCGGCCCTGCGGGCGCGCTACCGCGTACTCGAAGCGCTCAAGGCCAGCGGCGCGGAAGCCGACATCCTGCTGGTGGAGCGCAGCCCAAGCGAAAGCGCGGCGTCCGCGCCTCTGGTCGCCAAGATTTACCGCCAGGGCATCCTGCCCAGCGCCGAGGCGCAGGCGCGCATTGCCAAGGTCGATGCACGCCATCGCGTCACCGTGTTCGAGACCGGAATCTCCGATGGCCGCGCCTATGAGGTGATGGAGTTTTGCGCGCATGGTTCGCTGCGTCAGTGCCTGAACGGGCAGGCGCAGCCGGCAGCCTTCATCGCCGATGTCATCCGCGAACTGGCCGAGGCATTGCAAGCCGTGCACGAGGTCGCGCTGGTGCACCGCGATCTGAAGCCCGAAAATGTGCTCTTGCGGTGTGAGAGGCCGCTGGATCTGGTGCTCACCGATTTCAGCACCGCTTCCGTCATCGACGCCACCGAGCGTTTCACCGGCATGGCGCGCACGCTGCTCTATGCCGCGCCCGAGGCGCTGGCGGGCGTGCTTGACGGCAAGGCCGACTACTGGGCGCTGGGCATGATGCTGCTGGAGATGGCGAGCGGCGCGCACCCCTTTCGCGGCCTGTCGGATGCCGTCATCCTGCACCACCTGACCACGCGCGCCATGGACGTCAGCGGCGTGGCCGACGCGCGCCTGCGCCAGCTCCTGGGCGGCCTGCTGCTACGCGATCCCAAGCGGCGCTGGGGGGCGCATGAAGTCGGCCGCTGGCTGGCCGGCGACGCGAATTTGCCCGATCCCGTGGAACACGGTGTCGAGCCGGGCTTTGCCCAAGCCTACGCGGTGCTGAACGAACGCTGCACCACGCCCGAGCAACTGGCCGTCGCCTTCGCCCGGCACTGGCAAGCCGGGGTGGCCGATCTGACCAGCAGCCAATTGCTGCGCTGGTTCACCAATGTGCAAAAAGACCAGAATGCCGTGCGCCTGCTACTGGCGCTGCGCCACGACAGCGGCCTGAATGTCGATCAGCAATTGCTGCGCTTCATCCTGCATTACGCGCCCGGCATTCCGCCCACCTGGCAAGGCCGCAGTGTCGAGTTGCCGGCGCTGCTGACGCAGGCCAGCCAGGCCTTGCGCGGCGACGAGGCCGCCGCCGAATGGCTGTGCCATCTTCAACGTCAGCGCGTGCTCGATACCTACGCCGCCGCCGGCAATGCGCAGATGGCTGAACTGGTCGGGCGTTGGAATGCCGCCATCGAAAATTTCGATATCGCCTGGAAGGCGTGCGTGGCGCTGCTGCGCAGCCAGAATGCGCAAGCCCCCGATCCAGAGCGGGTCGTGCGCTTCGACGACGTGGTGTACGGTCAGGGCGCGAGCGCCAGCGCCGCGCCCGCGCGTCCGCCGCTCGCCGTTCTTCACCCGCGCTTTCTGGCGGCGGCCTATGATCCCGCCTGGGTCGAGCGTCTGCGCGGCAAGCTGGCGCACGAGCTGACCGCGCTGGCCGTGCAGCGCCCGCAGCTTGTCGATCTGGGCGATCCGGCCGCCATGACGCCCGCCCAGTTGCTGGCCTGCCAGATCCTGCTGCCCGAATTGCGCAAGACGGTCGAACAGCAGGTGCGCCACGAGGCGCGGCAAGCCCAGGAGCGGGCGAATCTGCAAACCGAGTTCCAGGCCAATTTGGCGCGGATCGGCCGCTACGCGAGTCAGGTGACCTTCCTGTTTCCCGACACCGTTTCGCTGCGCCGGGCGCTGCGCGAACACGCCGACTTGATGGCGCGCATCCGCGCCCACGGCGGCGCTGGCGACGCATGGCTGGCCGTGCGCCGGCAGGCGCTGCGCAGCGAACCCGCGACGCTGCGCCTGCGCGACCTGTGCGATCGTCTGAGCGAGCGCGCTACCGCCAACGCCGGCTGGTTCAATGAGCACACCCGCACGCTCGGTATTGGGGCGCTGATTTTGTTCGTGGTGCTACGGATTGCAGGCGGCATACTGTTCCTGCTGGCGACGGTCGTTGGGGGCGTCCTCTGGCGTCGCCTGCCCGTGCTGCAAATGGTGCAGGACATTCGCCGCCTGGGCCGGAGTATCCAGCCGGGCGAGCGGCACGAGTGAATGATTCCCCTGGCGGCGGCGCTGGTCGATCAAGCGCTGTTTTCAGGCTGATCCGGAAAAATAACGGAGCGTTGCCGCGGCACTGCCGTGAAATCCCAGTGTTGCCGCGCCCAGCGCCAGACCTCGGTCGGCCGGGCTGAAGCCAGTTCGGCCGGCGCTGGCTGGCCGAGAAAGCGCAGGGCGCGGACCAGTTCGGCCGCGGCGCGGCGCGCATCGAGGGCCGGCGCATGCGTTTGCTTGGATAATTTCTCGCCCGCGGCATTGGCCGCCACCGGCAGATGGGCGTAGCGTGGCCGGGGATAGCCCAGGCATTGTTGCAGCCAGATCTGGCGCGGCGTTGAAGCGAGCAGGTCGGCGCCGCGCACGATGTCGGTAATGCCCTGCCAGGCATCGTCGACGACCACCGCCAGTTGGTAGGCGAACAGGCCGTCGGCGCGGTGCAGCACGAAGTCGCCGACATCGGCCTCCAGACGCTGCATCTGCCGCCCCTGCAAGCGGTCGGTGAAAGCCGTTTCCCCGGCGCCGACGCGCAGCCGCCAGGCCCGCGCCGTCCGTCCCGGCGCCAGGCCGGCGCGGCAGGTGCCCGGATAGGCCAGGCCGCCATCGACCGCCGGGCGCGTCGCCGAATCGGCGATCTCCTTGCGCGAACAGGCGCAGGGATAGATCAGCCCGGCCTGGCGCAAATCGGCCAGCGCCGCGGCATATGCCGCGCTGTGCCGGCTCTGCCAGAGCACCGGCCCATCCCACTCGAAACCGAAGGCTTCCAGGGCGCGCAGGATGTCATCGGCCGCCCCCGGCACGTTGCGCGGCGTATCGACATCCTCCATGCGCAGCAGCCACTCGCCCCCGTGGCTGCGGGCATCAAGGTAACTGCCAACGGCGGCGACGAGCGAGCCGAAATGCAGCGGCCCGGTCGGCGACGGCGCGAAACGGCCGCGATAGGCGGGGGCGGGGGGAGGAATCATGGCGGCAACGGGACAGGCGAGCGGCGGCGGCAAAGTCATGATTATTGCCCGGCCGGCGTCGCCTGCGCCAAGCGGCGCAGACGAACGCGCGCCGGGCCGGCCTGCCGCGCCGCTAAATCGTCGCCATGTCGATCACGAAGCGATATTTGACATCGTTCTTGAGCATCCGCTCGTAGGCGGTATTGATGTAGTCCATGCGGATTGTTTCGATGTCCGAGATGATTCCGTGCGCGGCGCAGAAATCGAGCATTTCCTGCGTTTCCCGGATACCGCCGATGAGCGAGCCGGCCAGGCTGCGGCGTTTGAAAATCAGGCTGAAGGCGGCCGGCGATGGGTGCGGATGTTCCGGCGCGCCAACCAGGGCCATCGTCCCGTCGCGCTTGAGCAGACCCAGATAGTCGTCCAGCCGGTGCGCGGCGGCGACGGTGTTGAGAATGAAATCGAGGCTGCCGGCGCGCGCCGCCATCTGCGCCGGATCGCTCGACAGGCACACCGCATCGGCGCCCAGGCGGCGGCCATCGGCGACCTTGCCCGGCGAGGTGGTGAATAACGTGACGTGCGCGCCCAGGGCATGGGCAATCTTGACGCCCATGTGGCCGAGGCCGCCGAGGCCGACGACGCCAACCTTTTTCCCCGGCCCCGCCCGCCAATGGCGCAGGGGCGAGTAGGTGGTGATGCCGGCGCACAGCAACGGGGCCACCGCCGCCAGGTCTTTCTCGTCGTGGCGGATGCGCAAGACGAAGGATTCCTTGACCACGACGCGCGCGGAATACCCGCCATAGGTGTTTTCGCCGCCGGCAACCGGGCCGTTGTAGGTGCCGGTGAAACCGTTTTCGCAATACTGCTCCTCGCCCTCGGCACAGGAGGCGCAATGGCCGCAGCTATCGACCATGCAGCCGACGCCGGCAAGATCGCCGACGGCAAAGCGATGCACCCGCTCGCCGACAGCGACGACGCGACCGACGATCTCGTGCCCCGGCACCGAGGGATAAAGCGTATTGCGCCACTCGTTGCGGGCGGTATGCAGATCCGAATGGCAAACGCCGCAGTAGAGGATGGCGATTTCCACATCCTCCGGGCCGGGCGTCCGGCGCGTGATTTCAAAAGGCCCAAGAGGACTGCTCGCCGTTTGCGCGGCATAGGCTTTGGTCATGGCTGCGATCTCCGGAAAATGGACGGGGGAAAGACAGGAAACATCCTGTCAGCATGAACCAAGCGCGCCTATTTTTCCAGCGAGACGCGATCCCAGATCGCGTAGCGCGATGTCAAGCGGCGCGGTATCGACTTCGGTTCATGCGTCGAGGGGAAAGGGGAGCAAGGAGAAGCATCCCGTCGCAGCGGATAGAAACAAGCTTGACAACACTTTCAGGGCAATCGCATGAATGCCGGCGCCATAAAAGCCACCCCTCCCCGGCCCTCCCCTCCGGGCTGCGCCCGCAAGGGAGGGGGCCAAGCTTGCAGCGCGCGCCGGTTTTCTCCCTCCCTTGCGAAGCAGGGGTCGGGGAGGGATTGCCGTTCATGGCAGCGGCATTCATGCGCTTGCCCTGGCAACACTTTGCGCCTCTTAGCACTCTCAGGTGATGAGTGCTAAAATAAGCGCCAGATTTTCTGGAGAGCACGCCCATGACCCATGCCTTGGCGCATCCCATCCCCTCCGCGGTCGGCAACATCGACGCCTACATCCAGGCGGCGAATCGTTATCCGATGCTGTCCGAGGCGGAAGAGACGCGGCTGGCCGAGCGCTTTCACAGCGAAGGCGATGTCGAGGCGGCGCGGCAACTGGTGCTTTCCCACCTGCGCCTGGTCGTTTCCATTGCCCGCGGCTATCTCGGTTACGGGCTGCCGCACGCCGATCTGATCCAGGAAGGCAATATCGGCCTGATGAAGGCGGTCAAGCGCTTCGATCCGGCGCGCGGGGTGCGTCTGGTGTCGTTTGCCATGCACTGGATCAAGGCCGAGATTCACGAATACATCCTGAAAAACTGGCGGCTGGTCAAGGTCGCCACGACCAAGGCCCAACGCAAGCTGTTTTTCAATCTGCGCAGCCTGAAGAGCGACTACGAGGGCGTTGACACGCTATCCGGCGCGCAGGCGACGGAAGTCGCGGCGCGTCTGGGCGTTCGGCGCGATGAAGTGGTCGAGATGGAAACCCGCTTGAGCGGCCGCGATCTGGCGCTAGAAGGCAATCCGGACGACGGCGAGGAGAGCTTCGCGCCCATCGACTATCTGGCCGACTCGCGCTACGAGCCGACCCGCGTCATCGAAAACCGGGCTATTGCCCGGCGTCAGGGCGAAGGGCTACAGGCGGCGCTGGCGACGCTCGACCCGCGCAGCCGGCGCATTGTCGAGGCGCGCTGGCTGCATGACGGCGAGGCGGCAACCCTGCACGAACTGGCAGCCGAGTTCGCCGTTTCGGCGGAACGTATCCGGCAGATCGAAACCAAGGCACTGCAAAAGATGCGCGGCCTGCTGGCGTCGGCGTAAGCGCGCCGACCGCGCCACGGGGGCCGATGACGGCCCCCGGTCGGTTCACCCTGGCGATTCTTTACTTCTTGCCGGCGATGATGTCGCCCTTGAAGTCGTTGCCGATCAAGGGCGGCGCATCGACCTGCGCCACATGGCACTGAAGGCAGTTGTGGCGGGCCGCGGAAGCGGCTTTCAAGACATGGCCCTCACGGTCGCGGAAGTGGCTGTCGCCGATCTTGGGTGAATTCTTCTTCTCGTAGTTTTCGGCGCTGTGGCAGCTCAGGCACTGATTTTCCTCCAGCGAGATCTCATCGAAATTCTCGACGGCATGCGGGATGACCGGCGGCTGGTCGTTGAAGGTGCGCGCCACTTTATCCTGGCCGCCCGGCTTGCCGCCGAGATATTTTTTGACATCCGGCGCCTGGTCGACGGCGGCCACATCGCTGCCGCGCATCGGGGTCGGTGCCTGGGCCATGTTCCAGCAGCCAGCGGCGGCCAGTACGGCAAATATCATCATCACGGTCTGTTTCATAGTGGCCTTCCTCCTCAAACATTCGCAGATCAGTCGGTCACGGGCGCTACCGGCGGCAGCGTCGAAACCGGGTTATTGAAACGCATGCCGAAGGTGAAAACCTCCTTCGAGCAAACATCAATGCAGCGGCCGCAATTGGTGCAGTTCGCGGCCAGGATCACCGGCCCGATGCCGCGCGCCTCGCCTTTCAGCGCCGGGCGGATGACTTGCGGCTCCGGGCATACTTCGAAGCAATCCATGCAGTCGTTGCAGGCTTGGCGGGCCGGCGCCGCAATGCGCACTGGTGACCAGTGCCCAAGCAGGCTGTAAAAGGCGCCGACCGGACAAAGATGGCCGCACCAGCCGCGATTCATTACAAACAGGTCGAACAGGAAAACGACCAGAACCACGGTCCACGCCACGCCCATGCCGAAGAACAGGCCGCGGTGCAGCATTGAAACCGGGTTGACCAGTTCCCACAGCACATCGCCGAGCAGCGCCGAGCCAAGTAGCGCCACGCCCAGAATCCAGTAGCGGGTGCTGCGTGAAATATGGGCGCTGCCCTTGATGCCCAGGCGGCGGCGCAACCAGCCGGCGGCATCGGTGACCATGTTGATTGGACAGAGCCAACTGCAATAAAGACGCCCGCCGAACAGTAGATAGAACAGCGTGACGATGACGACGCCGACGATGCCCAAGGTTTCCGGCAAGTGGCCGGCCAGCGCCGATTGCAGCGCGATGAAGGGGTCGGTCAGGGGCAGGAAGTCGAGCGTATAGCTGTAGTTGAGGTTGCCCTTGACGATCCAGATACCGGCCAGCGGGCCAAGCAGGAACAGGGCCAGGATGCCAAGCTGCGTCAGGCGGCGCAGGATCAGCCAGCGATGGGCGGCGAGCCAGCCCTTCTCGGCCACCGCCTCGGCGCCGATGCGCTTGCGGCTCATGGCTGGTCTCCCAGACCCGGCGGCTGGCTCGGTATGGCGATGGGTTCGGACGGCAGATCGCGGGGCGCCGGCTCGGTCATGCCGGAGGCCGGATCGTAATGGCCGGGCAGCGTGACGCCTTCGGGCATGCGGTCGGGCAGGTCGATCATCTGCGATTCGTCGATCAGCGAGCGACCGGCTTTTTTCTGCTCTTCCCAGCCGATGCGGTAGTGGCTGCCAAGCTTGCCCTGGGCCAGGGGGGGCGGCAAGACGCGAATGGCCGCTTCTTCCAGCACGCATTTCTTCTCACAGATGCCGCAACCGGTGCAGTGTTCGGAATGCACTGTTGGCAGGAGCATGGCATGGCGGCCGGTGCGCTGATTCGACTGATGAACAAGGGTGATCGCCTTGTCGATCACCGGACACTCGCGATAACAGACATCGCAACGCAGGCCGAGGAAATTGAGGCAGGTCTCGTGGTCGATCAGTACCGCGATACCCATTTTCGCCTTGTTGATATCGGTCAGCGAATGGTCGAGGGCACCGGTCGGGCAGGCTTTGATGCAAGGAATGTCCTCGCACATTTCGCAGGGGATCTGGCGCGCCGTGAAATAAGGGGTGCCGGTGGCGACTGGGTCTTCCGGCTTGGCCAGCACCAGCGTGTCGTAGGGGCAATCGCGCACGCACAGGCCGCAGCGGATGCAGGCGCCGAGAAAGTCATCCTCGGCGAGAGCGCCGGGCGGACGCAAGGCCAGCGCCGGCAATGCTTTCGACTGTTTGGCGTAAAGTCCTAGGCCAAGGCCGAGCATGCCGACGCCGCAGGCCATGCGGGCCGAATCGAAGAGAAATTGCCGGCGGGCGGCATTACTTTTCGGGGTTGATGCTTTCATGTCACCTATGTTCCGGCATTGTCGACGCGAACAGGCCCCTTAGCCGTCCGCGTCGACGTTTTGCCAAGTCCGATGCTTAGGCCTTGACCACCTTGCAGGCGCATTTCTTGAAGTCGGTTTCCTTCGACAACGGGCAGGTGGCATCCAGGGTCAGCTTGTTGATCAGACGGTGCTCGTCGAAGAAGGCCGCGAAAACCAAACCGACTGGCGGCTTGTTGCGACCGCGGGTTTCCACGCGCAACTGAACATCGCCGCGACGGGTGGACAGCTTGACCACGTCGTTGCGGGCCAGACCGCGCTTCTTGGCATCGTCCGGGTGCATGTAGACCACCGCGTCGGGCATGGCCTTGTACAGTTCCGGAACGCGCCGGGTCATCGAGCCGGTGTGCCAATGCTCCAGCACGCGGCCGGTGCACAGCCACAGGTCGTATTCAGCGTCTGGCGCTTCGGCGGCCGGTTGCCAGGGCAGCGCGAAGGCCACTGCCTTGCCGTCCGGGAAGCCGTAGAAACGCACACCTTCGCCCTTTGGCACGTAGCTGTCGTAGCCCTCGCGGTAGCGCCACAGCGTCTCCTTGCCGTCGATGACCGGCCAGCGCAGGCCGCGCGTCCTGTGATAGAGGTCGAAATCGGCCAGATCGTGGGCATGGCCGCGTCCGAAGGCGGCGTATTCCTCGAACAGACCCTTCTGCACGTAGAAGCCGAAAGCCGCGGACTCGTCATTCATGTAGCCCTTGATGCCGTGGGCGTTGACCTTGGCGACTTCGTCCAGCCCCCAGCGGGTGACGGCGGCGTTGGCGAAAAGCACGTCGTACAGCGTCTTGCCCTTGTATTCCGGCGCCTTGTCGAGCACCTCGGCCGGCCATACTTCGTCGGTCTTGAAGTACTTGGAGAACTCGATGTATTGCCATAGATCCGACTTGGACTCGCCCGGCGCCTTGACCTGCTGCCGCCAGAACTGGCCGCGCCGTTCGGCATTGCCGTAGGCGCCTTCCTTCTCCATCCACATCGCCGTCGGCAGGATCAGGTCGGCGGACATGGCGGAAACGGTCGGGTAGGCATCGGAGACCACGGTGAAGCACTTCGGATTGCGCCATCCCGGGTAGATTTCATCATTGACGTTCGGGCCGGCCTGCATGTTGTTGGTCGTCGACGTCCACAGGAAGCCAACCTTGCCATCCTTGGCCATGCGCGATTGCAGCACGGCATGATAGCCAACCCAATCGGGAATGACGCCGGCCGGCAGCTTCCACAGTTTTTCCGAACGCTCGCGGTGCTGTGGGTTGTTGACGACCATATCGGCGGGCAGGCGATGGGCGAAGGTGCCGACCTCGCGCGCCGTGCCGCAGGCCGACGGCTGGCCGGTCAGCGAGAAGGGGCCGTTGCCCGGCTCGGAAATCTTGCCAACGAGCAGGTGCACGTTGTAGATCATGTTGTTTACCCAGGTGCCGCGCACATGCTGGTTGAAGCCCATGGTCCAGAACGAGACGATCTTGGTCTTCGGATCGGCGTAGACCTTGGCCAGTGCCTCCAGCTTGTCCTTGGGCACGCCCGAAATCTCGTGCGCCTTGTCGAGGGTGTATTCGGAAACAAACTTGGCGAAATCGTCGAAGCTGATATCGCTGGCCGCCATCGGGTTGCCCTTGGGTTTGCCGTCCTCGCCGGGGTAGCCGTTGTTCATCGCCACCTTTTCCAGCGGATGGTTGGGGCGCAGACCGTAGCCGATGTCGGTGACGCCCTTCTTGAACTTGACGTGCTTGGCGACGAAGTCCTTGTTCACCGCGCCGTTCTGGATGATGTAATTGGCGATGTAATTGAGGATCGCCAAATCGGAACTGGGGGCGAAGATCAATTCGCTATCGGCCAATTCGCAGGAACGGTGGGAGAAGGTCGACAGCACGCTGATCCTGACGTGCTTGGCGTTCAGCCGACGGTCGGTGATGCGCGACCACAGGATCGGGTGCATCTCGGCCATGTTCGAGCCCCACAGCACGAAGGCGTCGGCATGCTCGATGTCGTCGTAGCAGCCCATCGGCTCGTCGATGCCGAAGGTGCGCATGAAGCCGACGACGGCTGAAGCCATGCAGTGACGGGCGTTGGGGTCGATACTGTTGGTGCGCAGGCCGGCCTTCATGAGCTTGACGGCGGCATAGCCCTCCCACACCGTCCACTGGCCGGAGCCGAACATGCAGACGCCGCGCGCGCCCTGTTCCGGCGTTTTGAGCGTCGTCTTGATCTTCTCGGCCATGATGGCGAAGGCCTGATCCCAGGAAATGGGCTGGAAATCGCCGGTCTTGTCGTACTTGCCGCCTTTCATGCGCAACTGCGGCGTCTTCAGGCGGTCGTGACCGTACTGGATTTTCGACAGGAAATAGCCCTTGATGCAGTTCAGGCCGCGATTGACCGGCGCCTCCGGGTCACCCTGGGTGGCCACGATACGCCCGTCGCGGGTGCCAACCAGCACGCCGCAGCCAACACCGCAGTAACGGCAGACGCCTTTATCCCACCGCACGCCATCGGCGCCCTGCGCCAAGGCGGCGCCGGGCACGGCGATGCCAGCCGCCGTGGCGGCCGCAGCCACCGCGTTGCTCTTGATGAAATCGCGCCGGGTCAGTTTCACTTCCATCATCTCAGACCTCCTCATCTGGATCGGTTTCGTACTGGTGATACACCAGCGATGCCGCGAGAACGCCCGGCAACTGGCGGATCGTTTCAAAATGGGAAAGCGTGGCGTCGTCGTCGGCAGTTTCAATGCTGACGATCATTCGCCCGTCGGGGGCGACGGCATGGACTTCGACACCGGATAATTCGGCCAGAGCGCGCTGCACTTCAGCCGAATGCGCTGGCAAGGCGCCAACGATAATGCTGGAAACATGAGTTGCTGTGGAAACAGGTGAATTCATGCCATGCCTCTTTGTCAGGTCGCTTGCGGAGGCTACCTGTCCGTCAGGGTAGTTCCTTAGCTTGGATCAAAGCTGGAAAAATAGCCCTGATTTTTGTAGGCTCAATTTGACGCAGGTCAACCGATTCCTGGCAGAACCCGGCGGACGTTGCTCGTCGTCAGGGCGCTCACGGCAGCCAGCGAAATGCCGCGCAGTTGGGCCAGTTCGGCGGCGATGCGCGGCAATTCGCCGGGCGTGTTGCGGCCGCCGCCGAGCCAGGCCGGCGGGATGTCGGGGGCGTCGGTTTCAAGCGCAATGGCGTCGTCCGGCAGTGTTGCCGCCAGTTGGCGGATGCGCGTCGAGCCGCTGAAGGTCAGCGCGCCGCCGAAGCCGAGGATGAAACCGAGGCGGCGAAATTCATCGGCCTGCTGCCGGCTGCCGTTGAAGGCATGGGCAATGCCGCCCGCCACGCGGACGCGGCGCAGTGCCTGAAGCGCGGCGTCGACCGCACGGCGCACGTGGAGCACCACCGGCAGTCCGAATTCGCGAGCCAGCTTGAGTTGTTCGACGAAAAAGAATGCTTGGCGCTGTGGGTCGACGTCCGCGACATGGTGGTCGAGGCCGATTTCACCGATCGCGGCCGGGCGCTCGGCAGCCAGCCACTGGCGCAGCGTGGCGAGATCGCTTTCCCGAACGGCGTTTACATATAGCGGGTGGATGCCGTAGGCGGCGGCGCAGCCAAGGTAGCGCTGCGCGCAGTCGCGCACGGCGGGGAAATTGCCGACTGCCACGGCCGGCACCAGAATGCGCTCGACGCCGCCCGCCCGCGCCGCGGCATGCACGGCGTCGCGGTCGGCGGCGAATTCATCGGCGTCGAGATGACAGTGGCTGTCGATCAGCATCCGAGAAAGGGAAACGCCGGTTGCGGCCGCTTGCCGCCGATCAGGTCGGTCAGCGCCAGCGCCGAACCGCAGGCCAGCGTCCAGCCGAGGGTGCCGTGGCCGGTGTTGAGCCACAGGTTGGCGTAACGGCTGCGGCCAATCAGGGGGCGATTGGATGGCGTCGTCGGCCGCAGGCCGCACCAGAATTGCGGCGCCCCGGCGAGTTCCAGGCGCGGGAACAACTGGCGCACGCGATGCAGCACGGCCTGACAGCGGACTTCGTCGAGATCCAGGTTGTAGCCGTTGAATTCGGCGGTGCCGGCGACGCGCAGGCGATCGCCGAGGCGGGAGATGACCAGCTTGCGCTCGTCGTCGGTGAGGGAGACGCAGGGCGCGCGGGACTCGGGCGCCAGCGGCAGGGTTACCGAATAGCCCTTGGCCGGATAGACCGGAATGCCGATGCCAAGCGGCTTGAGCAGCAGCGGCGAATAGCTGCCAAGGGCGACGACGTAAGCGTCGGCGGTCAGCAGTTCGCTGCCGGCCTCGCCACGGACGACGACGCCGGCCAGTTGCCGCCCGCCCGGCGCCAGTTTGTCGATGGCCAGGCCGTGGCGGAAGACCACGCCAGCGGCGGCGGCGCGGGCTGCCAGCGCCTGGGTGAAGCGGTGGGCGTCGCCCGACTCGTCGGCGCGGGTGTAGTCGCCGCCGATCAGGAGGTGGCGGGCATCGGCCAGGGCTGGCTCGATCTCCACGCAGGCGTCGGCATCGACGGCTTCCCGCTCGACGCCGAAGGCGCGCATGGTCTGCGCCGCCTCGCGGGCGGCGGCGAATTCCCGACGCGCGGTATAGATGTGTAGGATGCCGCGTTGCAACTGGTCGTATTGCAGGCCCAGTTCATCGCGCAGAAGGCCGAGTTGCTGCCGGCTGTAGAGCGCCAGCGCGACGATGGCCGCGATGTTGCGGCGAGTGGCGGCGGGCCGGCATTCGCCGAGAAAGCGCAGGCCCCAGGCCAGTTGCGCCGGATCGGCGCGCCAGCGCCAGAGCAGCGGCGCATCCGCCCGTCCCCACCATTGGCGCAGGCGGGCAAAGACCTGCGGATTGGCCCAGGGCTCGGCGTGCGAAACGGAAATCTGGCCGCCGTTGGCGAAGCTGGTTTCCATGCCGGTCGCCGCCTGGCGATCCACCACGGTCACCTGATGCCCGGCCCGGGCCAGGTACCACGCGCTTGTCGTGCCGATGACGCCGGCGCCGAGGACCAGTATTTTCATCTCGCGCTCATTCCGCTCCCAGACCGGGCGAGTACGCGAAGGCGAAGCGCAGACAGTGCTGGCGCACGGCAAGCGAAGCCGACCAAGTAATCGCTTGGTCTGGCAGCAAAATCATGCTTCGCTGCTCCGCTCGCGGGCAATGCGGTTAACCTCGGGAATGTGGCGCATGCCGCGCATCACGCTCGCCAGATGGTTGCGGTGAGCGACCTGGATGGTGAAGCGGAGTTGCGTGAACAAGTGTTCCGAGTCGACTTCCATCGACACATTCTCGATATTCGAGCCGGCTCTGGCAATGGCCGCCGCGACCTGGGCGAGCACACCGCGGGTATTCTTGACCTCGACCTTGATGCGGACGTCGAACAGTTTGCCTTCTTCCGGCTCCCATTCGACGTCGATCCACTTGTGCGGCTCGACGGCGCGCGACTTGCGGATGGTCGGGCAATCGTGGGTATGCACGACGAGGCCGCTGCCCTTCTTGATCGAGCCGACGATCAGATCGCCGGGAATCGGCTGGCAGCAGCGGGCAAGTTGAATGGCCATGCCTTCGGAGCCGTGGATGGCCAGCGTCATGTTGCCCGGTCTGCCTGGCGCCAGATCCTCGCGCGCCAGCAGGCGGCGGGCGATTACCGACGGCAGGCGCTTGCCGAGGCCGATCTCGGTATACAGTTCCTCGATCGACTTGTGGCCGTCGGATTTGACCAGTTGCTCCCAGGCATTGGCCGGAATCGAGATCGGCACCACGCCGAGCGCCAGCAATTCCTGGCGCAGCAGGCGTTCGCCGAGGCGGGCCGATTCCTCGTTGCGCATGGTGCGCAGGAAATGGCGGATTTTGCCGCGTGCCCGGCCGGTCTTGACATAGTTCAGCCAGGTCGTATTGGGCGTCGCCTGCGGCGAGGTGATGATCTCGACCAGATCGCCGTTGCGCAGCACGCTGCGCAGCGGCGCCAAGTCGTGATTGATGCGCGCCGCCGAGCAGTGGTTGCCAATGTCGGTATGCACCGCGTAGGCGAAATCGACGGCGGTGGCGCCAGCCGGCATGGCCATGATCTTGCCCTTGGGCGTGAAGACGTACACCTCGTCGGGGAAGAGGTCGATCTTGACGTTCTCGAAAAACTCGGCGGAATCGCTGCCCTGCATGTCGAGCAGCGATTGCAACCACTTGTGCGTCTTGAGTTGCAAATCGGCGCCGCTTTCCTCGCTGTCCTTGTACAGCCAGTGGGCGGCCACGCCCTCCTGGGCGACATTGTGCATTTCGCGGGTGCGGATCTGCACCTCGACCGGCGTGCCATAGGGGCCGATCAGCGTGGTATGCAGCGACTGGTAGCTGTTGGCCTTGGGAAGCGCCACATAATCCTTGAACTTGCCCGGCACCGGCTTGTACAGCGCGTGCAGCGCGCCGAGCGCCAGATAGCAGGTCGGCACGTTGTCGACGACGACGCGAAAGCCATAGATATCGAGCACTTGCGAGAAGGACATTTGCTTGTCCTTCATTTTGCGGAAAATCGAATACAGGCTCTTTTCGCGGCCGAACACATCGGCGCGCAGGCCGGCATTTTCCATCTTGCCCTTGATGCCGTCGAGAATCCGCGCCAGCAACTCGCGGCGATTGCCGCGCGCCGCCTTCAGGGCCTTGGTCAGAACCTCGGCCCGATGCGGATGCAGCAAGCGGAAGCAGGTGTCCTGCAATTCGCGGGCGAGCTTGCTCAAGCCCAGGCGCAGCGCGATCGGCGTATAGATTTCCAGTGTCTCGCGGGCAATCCGGGCGCGCTTGTCGGCGCGCATCGCCGACATCGTCCGCAGATTGTGCCGGCGATCGGCCAGTTTGATGAGCACGACGCGCAAATCGCGCGCCGTGGCCATCAGCATTTTGCGGAAATTTCCCGCCTGCGCCTCCTGATAGTTGGCGAACTCCATCTTGTCGAGCTTGGACAGGCCATCGACCAATTCGGCGACTTCCTCGCCGAAGCGCTCGGACAGTTCGTGCTTGCTGGCGCCGGTGTCCTCGAGCACATCGTGCAGTAGCGCGGCGCTAATGGCATCGGCATCCATGCGCCATTCGGCGACGGCGCTGGCGACGGCCAGCGGATGCGTGATGTAGGGTTCGCCCGATATGCGCTTCTGGTGCGCATGGGCGCGGGCGGCAAAAGCGTAGGCGGCCTCGATGCGCTCTACATCGACGGGGCCGAGATAATCGAGACTGGCGAGGAAGGCTTGATAAGCCGACTCCTCGGGTGTGAGTGGCGCAATGGACGGCGCAGGGTCAGGGTCCATCGGGCGTCACCGCCATCGCATTCAGGCTTGGCCGCGATTGAGGACTTCCAGACCGACCTTGCCGAGCGCCATTTCGCGCAGGGCGATCACGGTCGGCTTGTCCTTGTCGGCCTCGACCAGCGGCGTCGACCCGTTGGCGACCTGACGGGCGCGATGGGCGGCGGCCAGGGTCATCTGGAAGCGGTTGGGAATACGTTTCAAACAATCGTCGACGGTCACGCGGGCCATGAAAAACCTTTCAATCAAATCAATCGGGCGAATAAAGCGGCGTGCCGGACACGCTGCGCCGCCAGACACAGACGAGAGGCGCGCACAACGGCGCGCAACTCCTCCAGCGCCTGCTCCAGCCGATTGTTAATAATAACATAGTCGAATTCGCCGACATGGCGCATCTCCGCCTGCGCCGCGGCCAGACGCCGGGCGACGACCTCGGCGCTGTCGGTGCCGCGCGCGTCGAGGCGGCGGGCCAGCTCCTCCAGCGACGGCGGCAGGATGAAAACCCCGATCGTCTGCGGAAACCGCTCCCGCACCTGGCGTGCGCCCTGCCAGTCGATTTCGAGCAACACATCGACGTCTGCCGCCAGCCGTTCGGCAATCCAACGCTGCGAAGTGCCGTAAAAATTGCCATGCACTTCCGCCCATTCAAGAAAATCGTGGCGCTCGATCATGGCCCGGAAGGTGGCGACATCGACAAAATGATATTCGCGCCCATCCACCTCGCCCGGACGCGGCTCGCGGGTGGTGTGGGAAATGGACAACTGCACCTCCCGCTCCTCTTCGAGCAGCAAGCGCACCAAGGTCGTCTTGCCAGCCCCCGAGGGGGCGGTGACAACATAGAGATTTCCGGTCATGGCGGTCTTTCGGATCAGAAGGTTGGGGCGGGGTGGGGTTTGCGGAAGTTTTTCATGTCAATCAAGAACTTCCCAGTGGCCACCGTTGGTGGGGCCGTGACGACACAGCTTTCCGGCGCGCTTGAGCCTGCCCAGCAGATACTTGACCCCATCGGCACTCAAGCCAGTTGCTTGCGCCAGTGCCGAAGTGGCCATGTGCGGCTGTCGCCGCAAAAGCTGCAGTATAGCTTTTTGGGTGTTTTCCTGATGTTTCTCTGGTGTTTTTGGGGTAGTTTTTGGGGTAGTTTTTGGGGTAGTTTTTGGGGTGGTTTTTGGGGTGGTTTTTGGGGCGGCGCCAGGAATGGCTTCGGACGTTTCAGACGCCGCCTCAAACACCGCCGGCCGCTGGAAGCTGGCAACAAACAACCCAGCGATTGCGCGGAAACTTACATTCGGCGCGTTCTCAAGAATCAGCGACATCCCGCGCCCCCACGCTTCTACCAGATGAATACGCCGCAGCAGATCGGCCACCAGCGGGTTGCGGCGGCGGGAGACGTTGCCACGGCGCAGATCATCCAGTGTCAGGTTGTCGTACAGGTCGCCTGGATTGCGGACTTCCACCCGATCCCGGTAAATGGCGATCTGAACGTAGTCCGGATCGCGCCAATCGCGGTGGCAAAATGCGTTGATGACGGCTTCGCGCAGCGCCGTCATGGAAACCTCCGGCACGTCGACGCGCCGCAGGCCATCGGCTGCCAGCGTCATGCCGATACGGATGTTCTTGAGAATGTACTTCTGGGCCTCCTCGATCAGTTCGAGGATGTCGCCGCGAAAGTCGTGGCGGTCGATGATGGTGGCGCTGGTATCGCTGGCGAAAACGGCGCAGCGCAACTCGATGGAGTCATCGGCAAAAAACAGCCGCGCCGCATTGACGGGTTGACCGTCGCGTAGCAGGTCGAGCTTTTCCAGCGCATTTGGAGCGCCATCCCAAGGTAGACCGGCGGTTTCGACGAAGCGGCGGATTTTGGATTTGTTCAGGGCTTGCAGCGACGCGGTGGCGGGTTCGTTGTCCCAGCGCAGGGCGGCACGGTTCTGGCGCAGAATCAAAGTTTCCAGTTCGCGGGCGCTCATCTGGCGATCTTCGTCGGCGACACGAATGTAGGCGCGGCCAAAGGCGAAATAGGGTTGCTGCTGACCGCGGGCGCAAACGCGCAGACAGCTCTTGCCGGCCACGGTCTGCCCGGTAATTTCGGGGTAGATGCGCGGTTCGATGTGTGCGCCAATTTTCTGGGAAACGTCGCGCAAGGTTTTGCTGTTGATATCCAAGCCAACGGGCTTGCCGTTCGGCGCGATGCCAAACCAGAGTTCAGCCTGACTGTGCTTGTTGAGCATGGCGGCGAGCGAAATCAGGCCCTGATCCAATTCGGCCAGCGACTTCTTGAATTCGGTGGTTTCTGTTTCCGTCATGCTTGGCTCGTTCGTGGTCTGGAGAGTATCCGGCAGCAAGACATGCCAGCCTGCTCATACAAAACCCCGAAACCTTACTCGATATTCTGCACCTGCTCCCGCATCTGCTCGATCAGCAGCTTCAGCTCGATCGCCGCCTGTGACACCTCGGTGACCGCCGATTTGGAGCCGAGGGTGTTGGCTTCGCGGTTGAGTTCCTGCATCAGGAAATCGAGGCGCTTGCCGCAGGCGCCGCCTTGTTTGAGGATGCGCTCGACTTCGTCGAGGTGGGTGGCGAGGCGGCCGAGTTCTTCGGCGATGTCGATGCGCGTGGCGAAAATTGCCACTTCTTGCAGGATGCGCTCGTCGCTGGCATTGCCCAGGGCGTCGACGAGGCGTTGCCGCAGTTTGTCGGTGAATAGCGCCTGGGCTTCGGGGATGCGTGGCGTGATGCGGGCGACGATGGCGCGCATGGCCGCGACGCGTTCGCCGATCAGCGCCGCCAGCTTGCCGCCTTCGCGGCCGCGGCTGGCGGTGAATTCGTCGAGCGCCTCGCGGGCGAGGGCGAGGGCTTCGCTGCTGACGGCGGCGGGGTCGAGGTTCTGTTCGCCGAGCATGCCTGGCCAGCGCAGGATGTCGTTGACCGAGAGCGCCGCCGCGTCGGGCAGAGCGGCGCGCGCCTGACGGTCGAGTTCGCGCAGGCTGGCGAGCAGTTCGCCGTTGAGTTGCAACTGTTCGCCGCGGGCCTTGGCGGCGGCGAGGGACAGGCGGCATTCGATCTTGCCGCGCGTCAGGCGGCTGGCCAGGAGTTCGCGCAGCGGCTGTTCGAGGGCGCGCAGTTCTTCGCTGATGCGGAAGTGAAAATCGAGGTAGCGCGAATTGACGCTTTTCAATTCGAGTTGCAGCGATCCGCGCTCGCCGTCTCGCGTTTTTGCCGCATAGCCGGTCATACTGAAAATCATGTCGCTCCTTCTGCTTTACAGGCTGGACGACACGCCCGAAAATGCCCGATTCGGCATCTTAACCGCGAGAACGATGGCGCAACAAGCCAATCAGGCCCTGCCCGGCGGCTTTCAGCTTGAAGACTATACGATCGACCGCCAGCTCTCGCTCGGCGGGTTTTCCATCGTCTATCTCGCCACGAATGCCGACGGCAGGCAGGTGGCGATCAAGGAATATCTGCCCAACAGCCTGGCCTTGCGCGGCAAGGGCGAGACCAAGCCGGTCATCGCGCCGGAGCATCAGGGCGCCTTCCGTTACGGCATGAAGTGTTTTTTCGAGGAAGGGCGCTCGCTGGCCGGGCTGTCGCACCAGAACGTGATTCGCGTGCTCAATTTTTTCCGTGCCAACGACACCGTCTATATGGTCATGGAGTACGAGCACGGGCGCACCTTGCAGGAATTCATCCAGATGCACCAGGGGCACATTTCCGAGCGTTTCATTCGCGGCCTCTTTGCGCGCCTGCTCAATGGCCTGCGCGAAGTGCATAGGCGCAAGCTACTGCACCTCGACCTGAAGCCGTCGAATATCTACCTGCGCAACGACAACACGCCGGTGCTGATCGATTTCGGCGCCGCCCGCCAGACGCTGAGCCGCGACCAGCCTATGCTCAAGCCGATGTATACGCCGGGTTTCGCTTCGCCGGAACACTACGGCTCACGTGCCAATCTCGGGCCGTGGAGCGATATTTACAGTGTTGGCGCCTCGATGTACGCCTGTTTGGCGAGCGGCCCGCCGCTGCCCGCCGACGAGCGCATGAAAAATGACACGCTGGCGCCGGCGATGCTGCGCTGGGAAGGACTGTATTCCGACCGACTGCTGGAAATCATCGACTGGTGCCTGAATCTCAATTACCTCTACCGCCCGCAAAGCGTCTTCGCCTTGCAGAAGGCGCTGGTCGAAACCGTGGAACCGCCCAATCCGGCGAACGGCAAACGCTGGTTCGGGCGCCTCGTCGATAGATTCAGGAAAACGAGCCGATGAGATTCACCATCTATCAGGAAAGTCGCCAGGGCGGCCGCGCCAATAATGAGGATCGCACCGCCTACTCCTACTCGCGCGACGCGCTGCTGATGGTTGTCGCCGACGGCATGGGCGGCCACCGTTACGGCGAGGTGGCGGCGCAGATTGCCGTGCAGATGCTGACCGACCTGTTCCGTCAGGAGGCCCAGCCCTTGCTCGCCGACCCCTTCCGCTTCCTGCACCAGGGGATGTTCAACGCGCATCGCGCCATTCTCGACTACACCACGCGCTATCGCCTGGAGGAAACGCCGCGCACCACCTGCGTCGCCTGCATCGTCCAGAACGATGTCGCCTATTGGGCGCATGCCGGCGATTCGCGCCTGTACCTGCTGCGCGGCGGTCGCGTCATGGCCCGCACGCGGGATCACACGCGCATCCGTCTGCTGGTCGAGGAGGGTTTTATCAACGAAACGCAGGCGCTCAAGCACCCCGACCGCAACAAGATCTACAGTTGCCTCGGCAGTCCGGCGGCGCCGGAAATCGAGTTCTCGCGCAAGACGCCGCTGGAGCGCGGCGACATTCTGCTGCTATGCAGCGACGGCCTGTGGGGCGTCATCCCCGACAAGAAGATAAGCGTCGCGTTGGGCGGCGCCAGTCTGCCGCGGGCGGTGCAGGCGCTGCTGACCCAGGCCGAGACTCTGGGCGGCGCGCGCGGCGACAACGTGTCGGCAGTCGTCGTGCGCTGGGAACAAAGTTACGCCGAGGAAGCCGACAATTCGATCTTCACCCAGACCATGGCCCTCGACGAAGTGACTTCGCAAATCGACGAATTCGGCCGCAGTCCGGCCTACAAAAGCGACCTCACGGAAGACGAAATCGAAAAGGCGATCGACGAAATCCGCGCCGCCATCGACAAATTCAAACCAGGAAAATAAGGATCACCCCATGCGCCCCAGCCAACGTCAGCCGGATCAACTCCGCGCCCTGCGTCTCATCCGCGACTTCACCCGCCACGCCGAAGGCTCGGTGCTCATCGAAAGCGGCGATACCCGCGTGCTGTGCACCGCCTCGGTCGAGGAAAGCCTGCCGCCCTTCCTGCGCGGCAAGGGCCAAGGCTGGGTCACCGCCGAATACGGCATGCTGCCGCGCGCCACGCACACGCGCACGGCGCGCGAGGCGGCAAAAGGCAAGCAGAGCGGCCGGACGCAGGAAATCCAGCGCCTCATCGGTCGCAGCCTGCGCGCCGTGACCGACCTCAAGGCCCTCGGCGAGCGCCAGATCACCCTCGATTGCGACGTCCTGCAAGCCGATGGCGGCACCCGCTGCGCCGCCATCACCGGCGCCTGGGTCGCCCTCTACGACGCCTGCGACAAGCTGGTTCGCGCCGGCAAGCTGGCCGCCAACCCGGTGCGCGACCACGTCGCCGCCGTCTCGGTCGGCATCTTCGCCGGTAGCCCGGTGCTCGATCTCGACTATGCGGAAGATTCCGCCTGCGATACCGACATGAATGTGGTCATGACCGGCCAGGGCGGCATCGTCGAAGTGCAGGGTACCGCCGAGGGCGAACCTTTCAGCCGCGAGCAACTGAACGCCCTGCTCGATCTCGCCCAGCTCGGCATCAAGCGCTTGGTTGCCGCGCAGCAAAGCGCCCTGGCTGGTTAGAGCGGTTTTGCTTCAAATGCCGCTATTTCTGGATTGCTTCGTCGCTTCGCTCCGCGCAATGACGACGCGCGAAATGGCTGTCATTGCGAGCGCAGCGAGGCAATCCAGTTTCGTGCCGTCGTAAACCAAAACCGCCCCGATCCGACCATCATGAAAAAAATTGTCCTCGCCTCGAACAACGCCAAAAAAATGCGGGAACTCGACGCGCTGCTGGCCCCGCTTGGTTTTGAAATCATCCCGCAGGGCCAACTTGCCATCCCGGAAGCCGAGGAACCGCACCCTACCTTCGTCGAAAACGCCCTCGCCAAGGCCCGCCATGCCGCACAATACAGCGGCCTGCCGGCGCTGGCCGACGATTCCGGCCTGTGCGTCAAAGCACTCGGCGGCGCCCCCGGCGTCCTCTCGGCGCGTTATGCCGGTGAGCCGAAAGCGGATGCCCGCAATAACGAAAAACTGCTCGCCGACCTCGCCGCTTGCCCCACGCCCGACGACCGCCGCGCCCATTTCGTCAGCCTCCTGGTACTCTGCCGCAACGCCGACGACCCGCAACCCATCATCGCCGAGGGCGAATGGCACGGCGAAATCCTCGACCAGCCGCGCGGCGACAACGGCTTCGGCTACGACCCGCTGTTTTTCGTCCGCGAATTCGACCGCACCGCCGCCGAACTCGACGCCGCCACCAAAAACCGCGTCTCGCACCGCGGCCAGGCGATGCAGAAGCTGATCGAGCGCCTGCCGGAACTTTGAACCGTTTCGTATGTTTGGAGCGATTTTTGTTCAAGCGCCACCATTTCTGGATTGCTTCGTCGCCTCGCTCCTCGCCATGACGACGTGTGGAATGCCTGTCATTGCGAGCGCAGCAATCCAGTTTCATGCAGTCTTGAATCCATGCCATCCCGCACCATTCCCATCATCCCCGCCGCCGCGCCGCCAAGCGCCGGGCAGGCGCTGGAATTCCGCGCCTTGCCGCCGCTCTCGCTCTATATCCATATTCCCTGGTGTGTGCAGAAATGCCCTTATTGCGATTTCAATTCGCACGCCGCTGGGGCGGCCATCCCTGAACGCCAGTATGTCGATGCCCTGATCGCCGACCTGCAAACCGCCCTGCCGCTGATCTGGGGGCGGGCCGTGCTCAGCGTGTTCTTCGGCGGCGGCACGCCCAGCCTCTTTTCCCCGGCGGCCATCGACGAATTGCTGGCCGCCTGCCGCGCCCTGACGCCGCTGGCGCCAGACGCCGAAATCACTCTCGAAGCCAATCCCGGCACCGTCGAAAGCGAAAAATTCGCCGGCTTTCGCGCTGCCGGCGTCAATCGCCTGTCGCTCGGCATCCAGAGCTTCAATGACCAGCACCTGCGAGCGCTTGGCCGCATTCACGACAGCGCCGAGGCCAAACGCGCCGCCGCGCTCGCCGCCGCGCATTTCGATAACTTCAACCTCGACCTGATGTACGGCCTGCCCGGCCAGACCCAGGCCCAGGCGCTGGCCGACGTGGATACGGCCCTTTCCTTCGCGCCGCCGCATCTCTCCTGCTACCAGTTGACCCTGGAGCCGAACACGCGCTTCGCCGCCGCGCCGCCGCCCTTGCCGGAAGCCGACCTGTGCGCCGACATGCAGGAAGCCATCGAGGCCCGGCTGGCCGCCGCCGGCTACGACAATTACGAAATCTCGGCCTTCGCCCGGCCCGGGCGGCAGTGCCGGCACAATCTTAATTACTGGCAATTCGGCGATTATCTGGGTATCGGCGCTGGCGCCCATTCCAAGCTGACCTTGCCCGACCGCGTGCCGCGCCAGATGCGCTGGAAACATCCGCCAACTTACCTCGAAAAAACCTTGGCCGGCCAGCCGCTACAGGATGAACACTCGGTCGCCGTGGCCGATCTGCCCTTCGAGTTCCTGATGAACGCGTTGCGCCTGCGCGACGGCTTCGCCCCCGCGTTGTTCGAATTGCGCACGGGCTTGCCGCTGGCCAGCATCCTGCCCCGTCTGCGGGCCGCTGCCGCCGATGGTCTGCTTGACCTCAGCCCCGAACGCATCGCGCCGACACTTCAGGGCCGGCGCTTTCTCAACCGCCTGCTCGAACGCTTTCTCGATGGCGAAACGGCTTGAAATCCGGGAGCGGGCGCCAGCTCACTTCATTCGCCAGCCGGCGAGCGGGCGTTCGATCCAGCGGTAAAAAGCGGCGCTGGCGAGGTTGCTGACCAGCCAGGCGAGCAGCGAGACGGCCACGGCGGCAAGCGGCGAGTGGTTGAGGACATGGGTGGTGGGCTTAGAGTGATTTTGGCTCAGTTGGCGCGTCGATGCGGGCAATGAAAGCGCCAGTCAGCGCTGCGGGGGCGTCGATCCAGACGCGGTGGCCGCTGCCGGGCGCGATGGCGACCGCTTGGCCGTCGGCATTTTCCATGCGTTTCGGGGTCAACAGGCGGTTGCCGGCGGGATGCACGCATTCGAGTTGGTCGCCGCGCGCGAAGCGGTTTTTGACGGCGATTTCCATGAGGCCGCGCGCCGCGTCGTAAGCAATGGCGTCGCCGACGTACTGGCCGCGCTCAGAAGCGGAATGGCCGCGCTGGAGGTTCTGGTATTCGGCGTCGTGGTGGCGCTGGTAAAAGCCGTCGGTGTAGCCGCGATTGGCGAGATTTTCCAGAGCGCCGAGCAGGGCCGGGTCGAAGGGGCGGCCGGCCGCCGCGTCGTCGATGGCGCGGCGATAGGCCTGGCAGGTGCGGGCGACGTAGTAGGGGCTCTTGGTGCGGCCCTCGATCTTGAGCGTATCGACGCCGATGGCGAGCAGCCGCCGGACATGCTCGATGGCGCGCAGATCCTTGGAGTTGAGGATGTAGGTGCCGTGCTCGTCCTCCTCGATGGGCATCAGTTCGCCGGGGCGCTGCCGCTCTTCGAGCAGGATTTCGCTGTCGCGCTCCATGCCTTGCGGCGCATGCAGCTTGTAATCCCAGCGGCAGGAATTGGTGCAGGCGCCCTGGTTTGGATCGCGGCGGTTGAAGTAGCCGGAGAGCAGGCAGCGGCCGGAATAGGCGATGCACAAGGCGCCATGGACGAATACTTCGAGTTCGATATCGGGGCAGCGCTGGCGGATTTCGGCGATTTCGTCGAGCGCCAGTTCGCGCGACAGGATGACGCGGCGCACCCCCAGTTTTTGCCAGAAGCGCACGGCCGCCCAGTTGACGGTATTGGCCTGCACGGAAAGGTGAATCGCCTGTTGCGGCCAGGTTTCGCGCACCAGGTCGATGAGCCCGGGGTCGGAGAGGATCAGCGCGTCCGGGCGCAAGGCGACGACCGGGGCCATGTCGGCGAGATAGGTGGCGAGCTTGGCATTGCGCGGGAAGATGTTGCTGACGACGAAAAATCGCTTGCTACTGGCGCGGGCCTCGGCGATGCCTTGGGCGAGGATGTCCAGGCTGCCGAATTCGTTATTGCGCACGCGCAGACTGTAGCGCGGCTGGCCGGCGTAAACCGCGTCGGCGCCGAAGGCGAAGGCGGTGCGCATCATCTCCAGCGAGCCGGCCGGAGCGAGCAGTTCGGGGGCTGTGCGCATAGTAGAATCCATAAAAAATCACGGATTGTAGAACGTATGAGTGAAGAGATACTGCTCAATTTCACGCCGCAGGAGACGCGCGTTGCCGTGCTGCACCAGGGCGTCGTCCAGGAATTGCACATCGAGCGCCTGGCCAGCCGCGGCCTGGTCGGCAACGTTTATCTCGGGCGCATTGCGCGCATTTTGCCCGGCATGCAGTCGGCTTTCGTCGAGATCGGCCTGGAGCGCACCGCCTTTCTGCATGTCGCCGATATCTGGCAGCCGCGCGAAACGGCCGACGACCGGCCCATCGAAAAAATCTTGGCGGAAGGGCAGAGCCTGGTCGTGCAGGTCATCAAGGACCCCCTCGGCAGCAAGGGGGCGCGGCTGTCGACGCAGATTTCCATCGCCGGGCGGATGCTCGTCTATCTGCCGCAGGAAAAGCACATCGGCGTTTCCCAGCGCATCGAGGCCGGGGCCGAGCGCGAGGTGCTGCGCGAGCGCATCGCCCGTCTGCTGCCGGCCGACGAAAAGGGCGGTTTCATCGTCCGCACCATGGCCGAGAATGCCAGCGACGAGGAATTCATCACCGATATCGCCTATTTGCGCAAAATCTGGGCCGATATCCGCGACAAGGCAAGCACCCTTGCCGCGCCCAGCGAGTTGTATCGGGAGCTGCTGCTCAGCCAGCGCGTGCTGCGCGATTTCGTCAAGCCGGATACGACGCGCATCGTCATTGATTCGCGGGAAAATTTCCATAAACTCAAGGTCTTCGCCGCCGAATACACGCCAGCGGTGCAGCCGCTGCTCGAACACTACACCGGGCAGCGGCCACTGTTCGATCTGCATGGCGTCGAGGAGGAAATCCAGCGGGCGCTGGCCCGCCGCGTCGAGCTTAAATCCGGCGGCTATCTGATCATGGACCAGACCGAGGCGATGACCACCATCGACGTCAATACTGGCGGCTTCGTCGGCCTGCGCAATTTCGACGACACCATTTTCAAGACCAATCTCGAAGCCGCCGTCACCATCGCCCGCCAACTGCGCCTGCGCAATCTCGGCGGCATCATCATCGTCGACTTCATCGACATGGACAGCGCGGATCACAAGAAAGCGGTGCTGGAAGAATTCAACAAGGCGCTGGCCAGCGACTACACGCGCCTGACCGTCAATGGCTTCACCCAGTTGGGGCTGGTCGAGATGACCCGCAAACGCACCCGCGAATCGCTCGCCCATGTGCTGTGCGAGCCGTGCCCGACCTGCGACGGGCGCGGCGAAGTCAAGACGGCGCGCACCGTCGCCTACGAAATCCTGCGCGAACTGCTGCGCGAGGCGCGCCAATTCAACGCCCGCGAATACCGCATCCTGGCCGGCCCGGCCGTCGTCGACCTCTTTCTCGACGAAGAATCGCAGTCGCTGGCCATGCTCTCCGATTTCATCGGCAAATCCATCTCGCTGCAATCCGAAGCCAGCTACTCGCCGGAGCAGTACGATATCGTGTTGATGTAAGCGCGATTGCCCGCCGACCCTCCCAGGAGACGACGATGTCCGACGACGCCCAGTTCAATTCCCTGCTTCCGCCCCGGGGCTTCGACCGCCGCGATTTTCTGGCCGCTGGCTTTGCTCTGGCCGTGCAGCCGGTCATGGCGCAGACGGCGATCCACACCGACGCCGCCGACCTTCTTGCTGGCGAGATCCAGATCGCGGCCAAGGATGGCGCACTGACTGCCTACCGCGCCCAGCCGCGCAATGCGGAGAAGCCCCCGGTGCTGCTGGTCGTTTCGGAAATATTCGCCGTCCACGAATACATTCGCGACATCTGCCGCCGCCTGGCCAAGCTCGGCTACCTCGCCATCGCGCCAGAATTGTTTGCCCGCCAAGGCGACCCGCGCCGCATCGAGAGCATTCCCGAAATCCTGGCCACCATCGTCAGCAAGACGCCCGACGCCCAGGTCATGAACGACCTCGACGCCTGTGTCGCCTGGGCCGCCGCCAACGGCGCCGACCCCGCCCGTCTGGGAATCACCGGCTTCTGCTGGGGCGGCCGCGCCACCTGGTTGTACGCCGCCCACAATCCCCGGCTCAAGGCCGGCGTCGCCTGGTACGGGCGGCTGGTCGGCGAGGCCAACCCGGTCACGCCGCAACAGCCGAGCGACCTGACCGGCCAGCTCAAGGCGCCGGTTCTCGGCCTTTACGGTGGCCTCGATGCCGGCATTTCGCTGGAGACGGTGGAGGCCATGCTGGCCCGCCTGCAAAGCGGCAGCGCCGCCGCCCAGGCGTCGCAAATCAAGGTCTACCCCGATGCGCCGCATGCCTTTCATGCCGATTACCGGCCCAACTATCGCGCCGAGGAAGCCGCCGATGGCTGGCAGCGAATGCTCGACTGGTTCCGTAAACACGGCGTTTGAGCAGCCCTTCATGCTACCCTTCCGCCCTTGTCAGACCCGTTTTTCCCGATCATGACCTCTGCCGAAACACCCGCCGCCACGCCGCCCGCCACCACGCCGCCCGATTCCCGCGCCCTGCTCAAGGAACTGCACAGCCGCTACGAGGTATTCCGCAATCACAACCCGCTCGCCATCGGCATCGACAAACAGGTGCGGGAACAACTGCCGGATCTGGAAAAAAAGGCGCTGCGCCTGGCCCTGCGCAGCCATACCATCTCGACCCGCTATTTGAAGGAGATGGAAAAGGCGGCCCAACGCCTCAATCTCGACGGCACGCCAGCCGGCGAAGTGACCGACGAAAACCGTCAACACGCCGCCGAGTTGCTGCGCGAACGCTTCAAAAAGCAAAACGAGCAGCGCCGCGCCGCCCAAGCCGCCACCAAGGCCGCCGAAGCGGCAGCCCGCGCCGAGGAAGTGCGCGCCGCCAAACTCAACCAACTCGCTGAAAAATTCGGTCGCAAAAGCCGCTGAGGGCGTGCGAAGGGGCGCTTGCCGGCCCGAAAAATGAAAACGGCCTCCGCGTGGGAGGCCGTTTTTTTAAAACCTGGTAGGGCGTCACAGGATCGAACTGTGGACCTACGGATTAAGAGTCCGCTGCTCTACCAACTGAGCTAACGCCCCGCTTGATGGTGGTGGGTCGGCCGAGATTCGAACTCGGGACCAACGGATTAAAAGTCCGCTGCTCTACCGACTGAGCTACCGACCCGAACCGACAAGAGCCGCGCATTATAAGTGCCGGCAGCCATGGGCGTCAACGGAATGTCGGGCGGCGTCTGGATTGGTGGCGGGCGCGTGCGCCGGGCCTGGCTTTAGGCGGCCGATCCCTGACGCCAGCGGCGCAGGGTCGGCAGCGACAGGGCGTAGCTGTGGCGCATTTGCGCTTCGCTGTAGCGATGTTCGGCGCCGACCGGGCAGGCGTTGCGGGCGAGGCAAGCGTAGGCGCAGGGCGAGTCCGGGCGCAGGCGTTCGTCGATGCAGGGCTCAAGATTAAAGGGATGGCCGGCGGCCTGGGCCGGGCAGGCGGCGATGCACGGCTGGCCGCGGCAGTCGCGGCAGGGGTTGGGGCGCGCGCTGGCGGGTGTCGGCGGCAATTCGGCGGCGCAGAGGATGAGGGCGCGGTAGGCGAACCAAGGACCCCATTCGCCATCGACGCCGACCATGAAGGGCGAGGCATGGTGCCAGCCGGCCAGTTTGCCGAGGGCTTGCAGATCGACCCGCGTCGCGCCCGGGTAGAGCAGGCGGTAGGGCTGGCCGGGCAGATGCGCGGCGAAGAGGCGGGCGACGGTTTGCCGGGTGTAGTCGTCGATCGGGTGCTCGCCGCCGATGCCGCTTGCCTGCACGCAATCCCACAAGCGGCGGCCGGCGTGGCCGAGCAGGATGAGCCGGCGTTCTTCCGCCAACGGCGACAGGCCGGCCAGCAGAGGCGCCGGCAGGTCGGCGAGGGCGAAGATGTGCTGGCGGTTGAGGCCGGCTTCCGTGAAGTGCTTGCCGGGAAAGAGGATGTTGCTCACGGGCGGTCTACTCCTGTGGCGATCCAGCTTAGCAGGGCGTCGATGGCCGGCGCGCCGCCTTCGGCGCGCGGATCGTTGATCAGCATGGTGACGGCGACGACGCGGCCGGTGCTGTCGAGGGCGTAGCCGGCGGCGGTCTTGACGCCGTCGAGCGAACCCGTCTTGATGTGGGCGCGGCCGACGGCGGCGCTGGCATGCAGGCGTTTCTTCATGGTGCCGTCGATGCCGGTCAGCGGCAGGCTGGCGATGAATTCCGGCATCAGTGGGTGGCGCCAGGCGTCGAGTAGCAGCCGGTTGAGGCTGGCGGCGCTGATGCGTTCGCGGCGCGATAGGCCGGAACCGTTATCCAGCACCAGTTCGGGAAAGGACAGGCGGCGCTTGGCCAGCCATTCGACGACGCGCTGGCGGGCGCGTTCGGCGCTGGCCGGCGGATCATCGCCTTCAGCCTCGCCGCCAAGACTGAGAAAGACTTGGCGGGCCATGACATTACTGCTGAATTTGTTGATGTCGCGGACAATTTCGGCCAGCGGCGGCGATTCGTGGCGGGCCAGAAGCGTCGCATCCGCCGGCAGGCGGCCGGGACGCACCGTGCCGCGCAACTCGCCGCCCAGTTCGCGCCACAGCGCCCGAATCAGGCCGGCGCTCTGCTCGGCCGGCGGCAGCGGCGCCAGATTGAGCGTCCGCTCGCCGCACTGCGCGGCATAGCTGCCGGTGATTTCCAGCCGTTGACCGCCGTTTTCGGGATGGCGGCGCAGCGTGATGCGATCCTTCCAGTCGCCGGGGCAGGGGCCGGCGCTCAGGCGCAGTCGGTTGTCGAGGCGCAGACCCTCGCTTGGCGTTTCCAGCCAGATCCGAACCTGACTGCCGGCCGCTTGCAGGGTGAAGCGCAGGCTCTGGAAGTTGATGAGCAGTGCGCTCGGGCCAACGTTGTAGGGACGCAGCGGCTTGTTGTCGAAGGCCGCCGGGTCGAAATCGAGCGGCGCGAAGGCGCTGGCATCGAGCACGATGTCGCCGGCTATGTGCGCGATGCCGCGGGCGCGCAACTGGCGCAGCAGCGCCCAGAGATGCTCGATGGCAAAGCGCGGGTCGCCGCTGCCCTTGACATAGAGATTGCCGGCCAGCGCGCCGTTGGCCAGCGCCCCGTCGCTCCACACCGTGGTCGGCCAGACGTGGGCCGGGCCGAGTAAATCGAGGGCGGCGTAGGTGGTGAGGAGCTTCGTGACCGAGGCCGGATTCATCGCCTGCCCGGCATTGTGTTCGAGCAGCGGCGTCGGCGCGTCGACCGGCTGTACGACGACGGCGACGCTGGCCGGCGGAATCTGCGCCGCCGCCAGCGCCTGCGCGACCGGCGTCGGCAGGTCGGCGCGGGCCAGCGCGGCGATCAGGCCGCAGGCGAGGCAGCAGAGCCGGCGCTTCATGCGGCCGTCTCCGGGCAGGCGCGGCGAAAGCGGCCGCACGGGCTATTGCCCCGCGTTGCGCCGGGTTACCGCCAGCGGCGGCAATTGCGCCGGATCGACAACTTCGTCGAGGGTTTCGTCCAGGGTGATCGGGGCGTCGTCGCGCGCCAGAAGCTCGCGCACGAAATTGGGCAGCGCGCAGGCGGCGCGGTGCATGGCGCCGTTGTAATACTGGAGATGGGTCAGGCCGCGCGCGGCGATGCGCGCATCGACGGCGGCTTCGTCCAGCGCCGCCGGATCGAGCGTGGCGGAAGCCGAGGCTATCGCCCAGCAGGCGCCGTAGAGCGGCACGGGGACGAGGTAGGGGCGGACGATGGCGAAAGCGCATTGCAGCGATTTGACGATGCGGTTCATCGTGCGCGGACGGTGAATCGGAGAGCCGAGGTGCAGGGAAAGCGCGCCGCCGGGATTCAGCGCGCGCTTGCAGGCGGCATAGAAGTCGGCGGTGTACAGCGCCTGCGCCGGGCCGAAAGGATCGGTGAGATCGAGCACGATCAAATCGAAACGCTCGCTGGCCGCTTCGATAAATGCCTTGCCGTCGATGAAGCGCACATCCAGACGCGGATCGTCGAAAGCGCCGCGATGAATCGCAGGCAGATGCTGGCGCGCCAGCGCCACCACCTGCTCATCCAGTTCGGCCAGCACGACGCGCTTCATGCCGGGATATTTCAGCAATTCCTCCGCCGCGCCGCCGTCGCCGCCGCCGACGATCAGGGCGCTTTCCGGGTTGGCATGGGCGATACCGGCAAGATGGACGATATTTTCGTGATAAAAAAATTCGTCCCGCTCGGAGGTCATGAAGCAGCCGTCGATAACCATGCCCCGGCCAAAGGCGGCGCTATTGAAAATCTCGATTTTCTGCCAGGGCGACTGCGCGACGGCGAGCGTTTCCGTCGCCCTCAGATAAAACCCCATGTCGCGGTTTAGTTGTTCGAGAAGATAGCGATCCATGCCGGGTTGCGCCGTCAGACGCGGTCGATGCTGAAGGTGCGTGGGTTTTGCGGCGCGTAGGTGTGAATCAGGGCGTCGAAAAGCCGGCGGGCCTTGTCGCGGTTGTCGGTGGAATAATTGCAGACGTAAACGTCGATCGTGACCAGGCCATCCTCCGGCCAGGTATGCAGCGACAGATGCGATTCGGCGAGTATCACCATGCCGGTCACGCCGCCGCCCTCGCCAAAGGGGTGAAAGACGTGGGCAATGGCCGTCAGGCCGGCGTCTTCAACCAGTTGCAGGCAATGGTGCGCGATCCATTCGGCATCGAACATGCGATTCGATTCGCAGCTGCATTCAAAAAGATCCCCGATCAAGTGCAAGCCCGGTAATTTCGGCGTTTGCAACGGGGCGTTTTTCAAGTTCAGGATGCTTGTTGGCATCGGTTTCCCCTGGACCCAAAAAAAGCACCGCCGGTATCGCCTCTGGCGGGCCAAACCGGCTTGGACTCTTGGATTGAATAAAAGTGGCTCGCTGCAGCTGGCTTACCTGCCTCCGCTCACGGCTATGCTGTTTTCACCCGCTGACGGACGAGCCTGGCGTCTTGTGACGGCACGGCAAAATCACCTGTCCTGACGGCCTGAAGGCGGGAACTATACAGCATCTTGCGCACAATTTCCAAAATATGGCGCGGAACGCCAGGGCAATTGCATGCAAAAGGGCTTGCTGGCGCGCTCCCTCCTTTCTCTCGCTTTGTTCATCTCGTCGGCGCGCCCGCTTGATCGGGAGAGGGAATAAGCGCCGGCACTCGGGTTAGAATGCGGGCATGATTGGAATCCTGCTCATTACCCACGGCAGTTTTGGCGAGGCGCTGGTACAGAATGCCTGTCATGTACTGAACAAGCGCCCGGCGCAGCTCAATCAGCTTGGCGTCGGCGCCCAGGATGATCCGAACGACCTGCTGCCGCTGGCTCGCCAGATGCTCGCCGGGGTCGATGCGGGCGATGGCGCGCTGGTGCTGACCGATATATTCGGCGCGACGCCGTCGAATCTCGCGCAAAAGCTGCTCGAACCGGGCCGCGTCGAAGGACTGGCCGGCGTCAATCTGCCGATGCTGCTGCGTGCCCTGAGTTACCGCGAGCAGGGTCGGGAAATCATGCGTCTGCGCGCCCGCGCTGGCGGCCGCGACGGCATTATCGACATGCAGGAACCGCCATGCTGACCCGCGACGCCCAGATCATCAATAAACTCGGCCTGCATGCGCGCGCCGCGGGCAAGCTGACCCAACTGGCGGGCACCTATCAGTGCGAGGTGTGGATGGCCAAGGGCGGACGGCGCATCAATGCCAAAAGCATTATGGGCGTGATGATGCTGGCCGCTGGCAAGGGCTCGACCGTCAGCATTGATACCGAGGGGGCGGATGAGGCGGAAGCCATGACCGCCCTGCTGGCCTTGATCGCCGACTATTTTGGCGAAGGCGGATAAATTGGCTGTCAGCTTTACCCTGCACGGTCTGGGCGTTTCCGAGGGTATCGCCATCGGCAACGCCTCGCTGATTTCGCATGCGACACTAGAGGTGTCGCACCTGACCGTCGCGCCGCGCATGGTGGACAAGGAAATCGAGCGCTTCGACCAGGCCGTGGCGACGGTCAAGAAAGAGCTGTCGATGATGAAGGAGACGACCGAGCACGCGCCGGCCGAGTTGGCCGCCTTCATCGACATTCATGCGATGTTCCTCGAAGACCCGGAACTGGTCGACAAACCGCGCGAAATTATCCGCGCCCGCCGCTGCAATGCCGAATGGGCGCTGGTTCAGCAATTGGAGCAACTGGTCGCGCAATTCGAGCAGTTCGACGATCCCTACCTGCGCGAGCGCAAGTTCGATGTCCGCCAGGTGGTCGAGCGGGTGATCAAGGAATTGCTCGGTCATCCCAGCCGGGCGGCGCTGAAGGGCGGCAAGGGGCTGAAGGAGGAAACGCAGGTGCTGGTTGCCCACGACCTCTCGCCTGCCGACGTGATTGCCTTCAAGGAACACCGTTTCGCCTCCTTCATCACCGATGTCGGCGGCGCCACCTCGCACACGGCGATTCTCGCCCGCAGCATGGCTATTCCCTCGGTGGGCGGCCTGGAAAATGCCCGCGCCCTGATCCGCAACGGCGAAATGCTGATTGTCGATGGTCTGCGCGGCATTGTCATCGTCGACCCGGACGAGCGCGTGCTCGAAGAATACCGGCTGCGCAAGAACCAGATCGAGCTGGAGGCAAGCAAGCTCAAGCGCCTGAAGAGCGCCCGCTCGCAGACCATCGACGGCGTCGAGGTGGCGCTGCACGCCAATATCGAGTTGCCGGTCGACATTCCGGAAGCCCTCGAAGGCGGCGCCGAAGGCGTCGGTCTGTTCCGCACCGAATTCCTCTTCCTCGATCGCGGCGACATGCCCGACGAGCAAGAGCAGTACGAAGCCTACAAAAAAGTGGTTAAGGGCATGGCGGGCCGGCCGGTCACCATCCGCACCTTCGATCTTGGCAGCGACAAGGATTTGCACCCCGATTCCATGCGGCACGACCGGGTCAGGACCAACCCGGCGCTTGGCCGCCGTGCCATCCGTCTGTCGTTGGCCGAGCCGCAGCTATTTCAGACGCAGTTGCGAGCCATTCTGCGCGCCTCGAAATACGGCCCGACCAAGCTCCTCATCCCGATGCTGGCGCACGCCCACGAAATCGACCAGACCCTGGCCGCGCTGGAACAGGCCAAGGCCAGCCTGCGCGAAGAGAAGGCCAGTTTCGACGAAAACATCCAGGTCGGCGGCATGATCGAGATTCCCGCCGCCGCGCTGGCCATCGGCCTGTTCCTGCGCCGTCTCGACTTCCTCTCCATCGGCACCAACGACCTGATTCAGTACACCCTCGCCATCGACCGCTCCGACGAGCAGGTCGCCGGCCTTTTCGATCCCCTCCATCCAGCCGTGCTGATGCTGCTCGCCCACACCATCACCAGCGCCGAAAAAGCCGGCGTGCCGGTTTCCGTGTGCGGCGAAATGGCCGGCAATCCCGTTCTCACCCGGCTCTTCCTTGGCATGGGCCTGCGCATCTTCTCGATGCACCCCTCGCAAATACTCAAGGTCAAGAATCGCGTGCTCAAGGCCAATGCTGGCGAGCTCGCCCCCGCCGTCCGCCGCATACTGCGCCTGGATGAACCGGCCAAACTGCGCGAAGCGCTGGAACGGCTCAACGCCTGATCGTCATTCCCGCATAGGGCTGGAATCCAGTTTCAGCCTCTCTGCCAGCGGCCAACGCCGCGCCAGCCGGCGCAAGACGCGACAATATGTCACATTCCGCATCCCGGCCCCGGCGGGCAGAATCCTCTACCTGCGTCGCAAATAATGATTCGAGGGGAGTTTTCATGAAGCATCGCATCCGTCCGCTGGCGGCATCTGTCGCGCTACTGTTTGTCGGCGTCGCGCCGGCCGGCGCCCAAACGCAACAACTGGATGATGTCGTGGTCCGCGCCGACCGCATCCAGCCGCTGCCGGATGCCGGCATGGTCAGCTCCACCCGCCAGCAGCAATTGCGCGCCGCCAGCAGCGACGCCGCCAGCCTGCTGCGCGACGTGCCCGGCGTCAGCCTTTACGGCGCCGGCGGCGTCTCCAGCCTGCCGGTCATTCGCGGCCTGGCCGACGACCGGCTGCGGATCAAGGTCGATGGCATGGATTTGCTTGCCTCCTGCCCCAATCACATGAACCCGCCGCTCTCCTACCTCGATCCGAGCCGGGTCGACAGCCTCACCGTCTATGCCGGCATCGCGCCGGTCAGCGTCGGCGGCGACAGCATCGGCGGCAGCATCGTCGCCCAAAGCCGCGCCCCGGAATTCGCCGCGCCCGGGCAGGGCAATCTCCTCAAGGGCGAAATCGGCGCCTATTACCGCAGCAACAACGATGCCCGCGGCCTCAACGCGGCGGCCACCTTCGCCACCAAGAATTTCAGCATCAGCTACAGCGGCGCCGTCAGTGCGGCTAACGATTACACGGCTGGCGGCAATTTCAAGGACTTTACCGCCACCGGCCGCAATGATCGAAACCGCCATCTCGACCGCGACGTGGTTGGCTCGACGAGCTACCTGGTTCGCAACCATGATCTGAGTCTGGCGACTCGTAGCGGAAACCACCTGTTCGAGTTGAAACTCGGCTATCAGGACATGCCGGAACAGAATTACCCGAATCAGCGCATGGATCTCCTCGACAACGAGCAGAAGCGCGTCAGTTTGCGCTATCTCGGCCAACTTGACTGGGGCCGGCTGGAAGTTCAGGGCTACCATGAAAAGACCAAGCATTTCATGAATTTCGGCGAGGACAAGCTGTATTGGTACAGCCCCACCACGCCGGGCATGCCGATGAAGACGGAGGGCGAAACCTTCGGCCTGTCGGCCAAGGGCGAGATTGATCTTGGTCAGGAGAGTTTGCTGCGCGTCGGCGCCGAATACCAGCACTACACGCTTGACGACTGGTGGCCGCCCTCCGGCACTGGCGGTATGTCTCCCTACAACTTCATCAACATCAACGATGGCGAGCGTAACCGGGCGGCGCTCTACGGCGAATGGGAAAATCGCTTCAGCCCGCAATGGCTGACCCTGGTCGGCCTGCGCTATGAGCAGGTGCATACCAGCGCCGGCAAGGTGCACGGCTACAACCGGCTGGATTATCCGACCACGCCGACGGCTGGCAATATGAACCAGAACCGCGACGCGGCCAATTTCAATAATTCCGACCGCAGCCAGACCGACCACAACATCGACCTCACCGCCCTGGCGCGGTGGACGCTCAGCCCGCAGCAAGACATCGAGTTCGGCTTGGCGCGCAAGGTGCGTTCGCCCAATCTCTACGAGCGCTATACATGGTCGGCTTGGCCCATGGCGGCGGTCATGAACAATTTCGTCGGCGACGGCAATGGCTATCTCGGTGCCCCCGACCTGAAGCCGGAAAAGGCTTATACCGCCTCGGTCACCTTCGACTGGCACAGCGTCGACCGCAGCAGCGAAGTGAAACTGACGCCCTTCTACTCCTACGTCAACGATTTCATCGACGCGGTTCAGTGGGATTCGGGAAACAACAGGCCGAACACGACACTGACGCCCAGACAGTTCAGCGTACTGCGTTACCAGAACCAGTCGGCCCGCCTCTACGGCCTCGACCTGTCGGGCCGCCTGCCGCTGGCCGCCACCGCAGTTGGCGCTTTCGGCCTGCAAGCCGTGGTCAATTACACCCGGGGCAAGAACCGCGATAGCGGCGATGACCTGTACAACATCATGCCGCTCAACGGCAAGCTGATCCTGACGCACCGCATCGGCGGCTGGGATAACGCCCTGGAAGTGATCGGCGTCACATCCAAGCACAAGGTTTCCGACCAGCGCAATGAAATCAAGACCGCCGGCTACGGTCTGGTCAATCTGCGCGCCAGCTATTCCTGGCAGCAGGTGCGCCTCGATTTCGGCGTAGAAAACCTGTTCGACAAGTTCTACGACCTGCCGACTGGCGGCGCCTATGTCGGCCAGGGTCGGACCATGACCATAAACGCTACTCCATGGGGCATCGCCGTACCCGGCATGGGCCGTTCGCTGTACGCTGGAGTCAACGTCAAGTTCTGATATCCGGATGGGCAAAACCCTGACCGTTTTGGCCAGGGTTTTGCCATTTCATCAATTGGCGGAAGTTGCGAAATGTCATTTACCGCAACCGTCACCGACGGCATGATGAGCGCCCAACGCGCCACCCTTGGCGAGCGCCGCCCCGCGGCAGCCGGCTGGCGCTCGTACAATGCCGCAATGCCCAGCGAACCCAGCCTCCGCCAGCTCCCGCCCCAACTGCCCGAATGGCGCAGGAGCGGGCCTTTTTTCCTCGTTTCGCTGGCGCTGCATCTACTGGTTCAGGTCGTCTGGCCGCCGGGTCTGGCCGTGGCGGTCGCGCCGCCGCCCTTGCAAGTGCAATTTGCCGTCGAGGCCCGGCAACCCACGCCGGAACTGCTGCCGGTGGTCAGCGAGCCGCAACCGCCGCCTCCGGTCAAACCCGTCAAGCACCGCCCGGAACCGCGCAAGACGCCGCCAATATTGACCATGTCGCCCGAACAGCAAGCGCCGACCGCCGCTACGCCCGTCGTCGCCGCGCCGCCCGCAGAGGAGGACGAGCCTGTCGCCGCGCTCGCCGTTGCCGCGGCCCCCGCCGCCGGGCCGGTAGTAACCGCCGCCCGCTACGATGCCGCCTACCTGAGCAATCCCGAACCGAAATATCCCCTGCTATCCCGGCGTCTCGGCGAAGAAGGCAAGGTGTTGCTGCGCGTGCGGGTGACGCCGGACGGTCGGGCAAGCGCGGTGGAACTGGAAAAAAGCAGCAATTTCGCCCGCCTCGACGAAGCCGCCCGGCAAGCCGTCGCCGGCTGGCGCTTTGTCCCTGCCCGGCGCGGCAACGAGGCCGTGGAAGCCTCGGTGATCGTGCCCATCATCTTCAGCCTGGAGGGCTGAACGAGGGCCGGAAATGACGACGGGGACCGAAGTCCCCGCCGGCTGTCTTGGGTAATAAGGCTTCAGCGGCCCCAGCTATGCCGTTTAGGCGGCGATAGCGAAACGCTCATCGTTGGCGTTTGTGGTTTTGTGCGGATTACGTCCGTCACCTTTCGGGTTGCCTGCGCACCTTTGCCCGCCCTGTCGAAGCCAGTACACCCCCAGCCAAACCCACCGCGTGATGGGCTTGGGTGGAGGTGAGGGGAATCGAACCCCTGTCCAAAACGCCTCCAGATTGCCGGAATTACAACCATACTTTCCATTATGGGGGCGTTGGCGCGAGCTTTCAAGAGCCTGGAAGGCAGTCGAAGCAGCGGGACAAGCCAGCATGGGGCCGGCAAATGCTTGTAAAATTTACCGCTTCCCGTCTTTTCGAATGCGTCCGATGACGACCCGCCAGAAACCGAGTTTTCAAGAAATCATCCTGCGCTTGCAGCAGTACTGGAGCGTGCACGGCTGTGCGCTGTTGCAGCCTTATGACATGGAGGTCGGCGCCGGCACCAGCCACACCGCCACTTTCCTGCGCGCCCTCGGCCCCGAGCCGTGGCAGGCGGCTTATGTGCAGCCGTCGCGCCGGCCCAAGGATGGCCGCTACGGCGAGAACCCGAACCGCATGCAGCATTACTACCAGTATCAGGTGGTGCTAAAACCGGCGCCGGACAACATTCTGGATCTTTATCTCGGCTCCCTGGAGGCGCTCGGCTTCGATCTGAAACAGAACGATGTGCGCTTCGTCGAGGACGACTGGGAAAACCCGACCCTGGGCGCTTGGGGGCTGGGCTGGGAGGTGTGGATGAATGGCATGGAGGTGACGCAATTCACCTACTTCCAGCAGGTCGGCGGCATCGACTGCAAGCCGATCACCGGCGAGATCACGTACGGCCTGGAGCGTCTGGCCATGTACCTGCAGGGCGTCGAAAACGTTTTCGACCTGACCTGGACCGACGGCCTGAGCTATGGCGATGTCTATCACCAGAACGAGGTCGAGCAGTCGGCCTACAATTTCGAGCATTCCGACGCTGATTTCCTCTTCGTCGCCTTCGCCGCCCACGAGAAACAGGCGCAGCGCCTGATGGGCGCGCAACTGGCGCTGCCGGCCTACGAGCAGGTGCTGAAAGCGGCGCATACCTTCAATCTGCTGGATGCGCGCGGCGCGATTTCCGTGACCGAGCGCGCCGCTTACATCGGCCGCATCCGCAATCTGGCGCGCAGTGTCGCCCAGAGTTATCTGGAATCCCGCGCCCGCCTCGGCTTCCCGATGGCGCCCAAGGAATGGAGCGCCGAGGTGCTGGCCCGGCTCGCCGAACAGAATGCCAAGAAAGCCGCCTGAGATGACCGCCAAGAGCCTGCTCGTTGAATTGTTTGTTGAAGAATTGCCGCCCAAGGCGCTGAAGCATCTGGGCGAAGCCTTTGCCGCCGCCCTGGCGGATGCCCTGAAACAGGCCGGTCTGGTTCCGGCCAACGCCGCCGTTACCGCCTATGCCACGCCGCGCCGTCTGGCCGCGCACATCGCCGATGTGCTGGCCGTCGCCGCCGACAGGCCGGTCGTGCAAAAGCTGATGCCGGTTGCCGTCGGCCTCGACGCCAAGGGCCAGGCGACGCCCGCGCTGCTGAAGAAGCTGGCGGCGCTGGGCGCCGACGCCGGGGCCGTTGCCGGCCTGCGCCGCGAGAGCGACGGCAAGGCCGAGATCCTGTATTACGACAGTCTGGCCAAGGGCGCGACCCTGGCCGAGGGTTTGCAAAAGGCGCTGGAAGCCGCGCTGGCGGCGCTGCCCATCCCCAAGGTGATGAGTTATCAGTTGGCTGATGGCTGGAGCAGCGTCCATTTCGTCCGCCCGGCGCACGGTCTGGTGGCGCTGCATGGGGCCGAGGTGGTGCCGGTGGCGGCGCTCGGCTTGCAGGCGGGTCGTTGCACGCAGGGGCATCGCTTCGAGGCGGCCGCCGCTCCGGTGGTCATCGCCGATGCCGATACTTATGCCGCGACGCTACGCGACGACGGCGCCGTGATCGCCTCCTTCGCCGAGCGCCGCGCCGAGACCGCCCGCCAGTTGGCAGCGGCGGCGGCCAGGGCCGGCGCCAATCTCAAGCCCATCGCCGATGAGGATTTGCTTGACGAGGTCACCGCCCTGGTCGAGCGGCCCAATGTGCTGATCGGCCGCTTCGAGCCGGAATTCCTTGCCGTGCCGCAGGAATGCCTGATCCTGACGATGAAGGCCAACCAGAAATATTTCCCGCTGCTCGACGCCGACGGCAAGCTGACCAACCAGTTTCTCATCGTCAGCAACATCCGCCCGGCCGATCCCGGCGCGGTGGTCGGCGGCAACGAGCGCGTGGTGCGCCCGCGTCTGGCCGACGCCAAGTTTTTCTTCGACCAGGATCGCAAAAAGTCGCTGGAATCGCGCGTCGCCGGTCTGGCCAAGGTCGTCTATCACAACAAGCTGGGCACCCAGGGCGAGCGCATGCAGCGCGTCGCCGCCATCGCCCGCACCATCGCCGAGGCGCTTGGCAATGGCGAGCTGACGCAGCACGCCGAACAGGCGGCGGTGCTGGCCAAGGCCGATCTCCTGACCGACATGGTTGGCGAGTTCCCGGAATTGCAGGGCATCATGGGCCGCTATTACGCCTTGCACGACGGCCTCGACAGCGATGTCGCCGACGCCATCGAGGATCACTACAAGCCGCGCTTTGCCGGCGACGCATTGCCGCGCAGTCAGGTCGGCATCGTCGTGGCGCTGGCCGACAAGCTGGAAACCCTGGTCGGCCTGTTCAGCATCGGCCAGACGCCGACCGGCGACAAGGACCCGTTCGCGCTGCGCCGCCATGCGCTGGGCGTGATTCGCATGCTGGTCGAAAGACAGCTCGATCTGCGCCTCGATAAATTGCTCCATCTTGCGGCCATGCCTTATCCGGGCATATCCAATGAAAACTGGGCGGCGCTGGAGTCCTTCATCTACGACCGCTTGGCTGGCAATCTGCGCGAGCAGGGCTATACGGCGCAAGAGGTCGACGCCGTGGTCAGCCAGCGGCCGCAGCGCCTGGGCGACATTCCCAAGCGTCTGGCCGCCGTGCGCGCCTTCTCGGCGCTGCCGGAAGCGGCGGCGCTGGCCGCCGCCAACAAGCGCGTCGGCAATATCCTGAAAAAAGCCGAAGGAACCGTCGAGGCCAGTTTCGACAGCGGTCTGCTCCAGGAACAGGCCGAGATGGCGCTGCACCGGGCGCTGGTCGAGATTGCGCCGCAGGCCGACGCCGCCTTCCTCACCGGCGACTACAGCGAATCGCTGCTGCTCCTCGCCGCGCTGCGCGTGCCGGTCGATGCCTTCTTCGACGACGTCATGGTCAATGCCGACGATCCGGCCCTGCGCGCCAACCGCCTCGGCCTCCTCGCCCGGCTGCATGCGGCCATGAACCGCGTCGCCGATCTCTCCCGACTGTCCGCCTGAGGCAACACCATGTCCGGCAAACTCGTCATCCTCGACCGCGACGGCGTCATCAACGCCGATTCGGCCCAGTTCATCAAAAGCCCGGCCGAGTGGAAGCCGCTGCCGGGCAGCCTGGAAGCCATTGCCCGCCTGAATCAGAGCGGCTACCGCGTGGTCGTCGCCACCAACCAGTCGGGCGTCGGCCGCGGCCTGTTTGACATGGACATCCTGAACCAGATCCACAACAAGATGCACAAGGCCTTGTTCGCCATCGGCGGGCGCATCGAGGCCATTTTCTACTGCCCGCACGCCGCCGATTCCGACTGCAACTGCCGCAAGCCGAAGCCGGGCATGTTCGAGCGCATTTCGCAAACCCTCAACATCGGGCTGGAGGGCGTACCGGCCATCGGCGACTCGCTGCGCGACCTGCAAGCCGGCGCCGCCGTCGGCTGCCAGCCGATGCTGGTGCTGACCGGCAAGGGCGAGAAAACCCTGGCCGAAGGCAATCTGCCGGAAGGCACGCAAATTTTCCCCGATCTGGCGCAAGCCGTGGACGCCATTCTCGCCAGGAGCAAGACCGCATGATCGCGCTGCGTTCGACCCTGTTCATGGTCTATGTCACCGTCTGGTCGGTGCTGACCATTCCCCTGGTCATATTCGCCGCCCTGCTTCTGCGCGGCCGCTGGGGTTATCGCGCCGGCAAGCTGTGGCGCCTCGGAGTGCAGTTCGGCGTCGAAAACATTCTCGGCATCCGGCCGCGCGTGCTCGGCCTGGAGAACATGCCGCAGGAAGCCTGCGTCATCCTTGCCAAGCACCAGTCGGCCTGGGAAACGATGGTTCTGCAAGACTGTGTGCCGAAAGGCGCCTACTGCGTTTTCGTGCTGAAAAAGGAATTGCTGGCCGTTCCCTTCCTCGGCTGGGGTCTGGGGGCGATGAAAATGATCTCGATCGACCGCGCCGCCAGCAGGAAAGCCCTCGACCGGGTCGTCATCCAGGGCCGCGAGCGGCTGCAACAGGGTTACTACGTCATCATCTTTCCCGAAGGCACGCGCGTGCCGCCGGGCGGCAAGTTGCGCTACAAGGCCGGCGGCGCCTATCTGGCGACGCGCGTCGGCTGCAAGGTCGTGCCGGTCGCCCACAATGCCGGCGAACTGTGGCCGCGCCAGGCTTTCCTGAAAAAGCCCGGCACCATCACCATCAGCATTGGTCCGGCCTTCGAGGCCGGCGGCCTTTCCGAAAACGAGGTCAACCGCCGCGCCGAAGAATGGATCGAGGCCGAAATGCGCCGCCTCGCCCCGCACCGTTACCCCGATGTTTCGCCCGACGCCCCGCCAGACGCCGCCTGAAACCGATCTCTGCATCGAACTCGCCGGGCAGCGCGTCGCCTACCGCCTGCGCCGCAGCCAGCGGCGCACCATCGGCCTGGCCATCGACCAGCACGGCCTACGCATCGGCGCGCCGTTGCGCGCCCGGCACGACGACATCGAAGCCCTGATCCGCCGCCACGGCCAATGGGTGCTCGACAAACTCGCCGCCTGGCGCGAGCGGCCCAGCCCCGTGCCGCCGACGATCAGTGACGGTGCCGTGCTCAGCATCCTCGGTCAGCCGCTGGCCCTCGCCATCGCCCCCAGCCAGCGCGCCGGCTGGCAGTGGCGGGAGAGTGATTCGCAGCCGCGCGGCCTGCACCTCTACCCCTCGCCCGCCACCGACGCCCGCGCCTTGCTGGAAAGAGCATTGCGCGAACAGGCGCGCGCCGTCCTGGCCGAGCGTCTGACGCACCACGCCGCCCGCCTCGGCGTCGCCCCGCCGCCGCTGCGCCTCTCCTCGGCCCGCACCCGCTGGGGCAGTTGCAGCGCCCGCGGCGGCATTTCGCTCAACTGGCGGCTCATCTTCCTGCCGCTGCCCCTCATCGACTACGTCGTCTGTCACGAACTCGCCCACCTCAAGGAAATGAACCACGGCCCGCGCTTCTGGTCGCTGGTCGAGCAACTCTGCCCGGACTGGCGCGCCTGCCGCCGGGAGTTGAGGGGCGCGGTGATTGGCTGCTAGGGGGCGATGGCGGCGAGAACGATTGGGGGCGCAATGCCCCTGGCGATCACTCTTCCCTCAACCACACCCAAGGACCCATCATGCGTATTCTTCACACCATGCTCCGCGTCGGCGATCTCGATCGCTCGCTCGCCTTTTACACCCAAGTGCTCGGCATGCAATTGCTGCGCCGCCAGGATTATCCCGAGGGCCGGTTCACGCTGGCCTTTGTCGGCTACGGCCCGGAAAGCGAGGAAGCCGTGCTGGAACTGACACACAACTGGGATACTCCGGCCTACGAACTGGGCAACGCCTACGGCCATCTCGCCCTGGAAACGCCCGACGCGGCGGCGGCCTGCGCCGAGATCAAGCGCCGCGGCGGCAAGGTGGTGCGCGAGGCGGGGCCGATGAAACACGGCACGACCATCATCGCCTTCGTCGAGGATCCGGATGGCTACAAGGTCGAGCTGATACAAGAAAACTCAATGGCTTGATGTGGTATGCGCCAGCCGGCTGCTTGAAACGGTCGTTCATTGCTGCTAAAACAGCAATTGCCGTTTTAGCGACAACGAACAGCAATGACCTCAATCAGCACTTTCGACACCATCGAAATCCGGCGCCCGGAACTGGCAAAGAGCTATCTCAGCCTGTTGGCCGCCGATGCCGGGCGCCCTCTGGCCCTGTTTGCGCCCCGCCGGGTCGGCAAAACCTATTTCCTCGACCATGATCTGACGCCGGCCGCCCGGCAGGGCAAGATGCTGCCGGTCTATGCTGATTTGTGGCTGCACAAGGCAGACCCGCTGGGCGCGATCAATCATGCGCTGGAAGAAGCCCTCGACGATGCGACGGTGCCCGAAGGCGCCGTGGGAAAAATAGCCAAAACCCCGGTCAAGAAGATCAATGTTCTTGGTACTGGCGTCGATCTCGGGGAAGCGCCCCAACGCCGGCCTCTTCCCGCCGCGCCAGAACTGCGGCTCGATGCCTTGATCGCTCGCCTGGCTTCCCGGCGCGGCGGGAAGATTCTGCTGATGCTGGATGAGGTTCAGACCCTGGCGGACTTTCCTCCCGCGCTGATTGCGACGCTGCGCGCCGTCCTGCACAAGCGCAAGGATCAGGTGGACGCCGTCTTTACCGGCTCTTCCCAGGAAGGCTTGGCCAAGCTGATGACGACGGTTGGCGCGCCGATGTACCAGTTCGCCCAGTTGCTGACCTTTCCCTTTCTGGGCGATGAGTATCTGCAACAGTTGGCCGGCCATTTTGCCAAGGTCCACCCGGGCAAGGCGCTCGACCTGGGGGAACTGCGCCAGCTGTTTGTCCGCCTTGGTCACAAACCGGCGCTGCTGCGCGATATCGTCAAGTCGATGTCGGCGGAAGGAATAACGGATACGGAAATCGGCCTGCGCCACTTCATGTCCGACGAGCGTCAGGTGACTGGCTGGCGCGCGCTCCTGGATTCGCTCGAAGCGCTCGACCGATTGGTGCTCACGGTGATCGGACAAGGTCTCCCGCCCCTTGGACAGGGTACGCTGGATCTCCTGGGCAAGAGCGTTGGCGGCAAAGTCACGATTTCAAAGGTGCGGGCTTCCATCGACAAGCTGAAGCGCTTGGGCATTCTGTCGAAATGGGGAGGCAAGGGGGGCATCGAAGACCAACTGCTTGCGGAATATGTCGCCAATTTGCCTCTCGGCCCAGCGCTTTCCCGTACCCTGCCACAGCAGGGCAACAAAAAAGCCAATCGCTGACGGATTGGCTTGTGGCTGTCTGGTTGCGGGGGCAGGACTTGAACCTGCGACCTTCGGGTTATGAGCCCGACGAGCTGCCAACTGCTCCACCCCGCGTCAGATAAACCACGATTGTGGACGAATGGGGGGGGCCAGTCAAGGCGGGTGTAATAAGGACAACAAAAAGGCGGCTTTCGCCGCCTTTCTTCCCGCTGCCGGGAGCGATCAGGGCAGGCTGGCGGCGTATTCGGCAACGGCCTCGATTTCGGCGTCGGACATCTTGGCGGCGATCATGCGCATCATTTTTTCCGGATCGTTGTCACGTTCCTCGGTGCGGAAAAGTTTCAACTGGGCGGCGGTGTACTCGGCGAACTGTCCGGCCAGACGCGGGTACTGGGCCGGCATGCCGGCACCAGCCGGGCCGTGGCAGCCGGCGCAGGCCGGGATGCCTTTCTTATGGTCGCCCTGACGCCACAGGCGCTGGCCGAGCGCGGACGGCTTGGCGGCTTCGTCTTCGGCGGCGGGCGGATTGTGCTTCTGGCTGGCGAACCAGGCGGCGACATTGCGCATGTGCTTGTCATCGGTGTCGCCCGCAAATTCCGGATGTTCCTCCATCTCCGCCAGTTCCGCGAAGCGCGCGATCTGCGCGGGCATGAAGTCACTCTTGCGCTGGGCCGGCTTGCCTTCTTCTTCCTTGAAGCTGGTCAACTGTTTGTAGAGGTAGTCCTCGATCTGGCCGGCCAGATGGGGAAAGGCCGAAACCGGGCTGTTGCCGTCGACGCCGTGGCAGGCGGCGCAGATTATTTCCGCGATGATCTTGCCCTTGGCGGGATCGGCCTTGACCGGGGTTTTGTCGGCTGCGTGAGCGGTGATGGTGGTGGCAAGAAGGATTGCCGCTGCTGCGGAACGAATCATTTGCAGGCTCCTTGTACGCGTTTGTGGGCGCTTTGGCCGGAACGAGGTTTTTCAAACCTGTTATTCTATAACACTTCGCTCAATCAAGGCGGCCTATAATTTTATGTCATTGTTTCAGCAGGCGACTTTTTTCACCACCATTGCCCATCTTCGCGATCTGCCGGGCGACGCGCTGTGCGAGGTGGCCTTTGCCGGGCGTTCCAATGCCGGCAAGTCATCGGCCATCAACACGCTGGCCGGCCGCGTGCGTCTGGCCTACGTCAGCAAGACGCCGGGCCGTACCCAGCATCTCAATTATTTCACCCTGGCCGCCGGCAAGTATTTCGTCGATCTGCCCGGTTACGGCTATGCCAAGGCGCCGGAGGCGGTGCGCTCGCAATGGGAGGGGCTGATCGGCCCCTATTTGCGCCAGCGCGAGCAACTGGCCGGTCTGGCGGTCATCATGGATGTTCGCCGGCCCTTGACCGACCTCGATCTCCAATTGATCGGCTGGTTTTATCCGACCGGTCGGCCAATCCACATCCTGCTGTCGAAGGCCGACAAGTTGAGCCGGCAGGAGCAGACCAAGACGCTGCGCGAGGTTAAGGCCACGATCGCGGGCTGGGGCGACGACGGACGGATTTCGGTGCAATTGTTTTCCAGCCTGAAGAAAACCGGAGTGGATGAGGCCGAGGCGGTCTTCGCCCGCTGGCTGAACTTGCCGCTGACGAAGGCAAAAGATTCTCCAATTTCTTAGATATTCAATGAAGTGAGGTGTGCAGCATGAGTAGTCATGGCATCTTTCCGGCTACCCGCATGCGCCGGATGCGGCGGGACGATTTTTCGCGGCGCCTGATGCGCGAGTCGGTGTTGACGCCCGACGATTTCATTTATCCGGTATTCGCGCTCGACGGCGCGGGACGGGTCGAGTCGGTGTCCTCGATGCCCGGCGTCGAGCGGCAGTCGCTCGACGTTTTGCTGAAAACGGCGGAGCGAGCGGTCAAACTGGGCATTCCGGCGCTGGCGCTGTTCCCGGTGGTCGATGCCGCGCTGAAGTCGCTCAATGCCGAGGAAGCCTATAACGACGCCGGCCTGGTGCCGCGCGCCGTCCGCGCCCTGAAGCGCGAATTCCCGGAACTGGGCGTGATCACCGACGTGGCCCTCGATCCCTACACCAGCCACGGCCAGGATGGACTGATCGACGAAACGGGCTATGTGCTCAACGACGAGACGCTGGCCGTGCTGACGCGCCAGGCGCTCTGCCATGCCGCCGCCGGCGTCGATGTGGTGGCGCCCTCGGACATGATGGATGGGCGCATCGGCCGTATCCGCGGCGAACTGGAGGCCAACGGCCTGATCCACACGCGCATCCTGGCCTATTCGGCCAAGTACGCCTCCAGCTTTTACGGCCCTTTCCGCGAAGCCCTCGGCTCGGCGGCCAATCTGGGCAAGAGCAACAAGCACACCTACCAGATGGACCCGGCCAACAGCGACGAGGCGCTGCGCGAAGTGGCGCTCGATCTGGCCGAGGGCGCCGACATGGTCATGGTCAAGCCGGGCATGCCTTATCTGGACATCGTCCGCCGGGTCAAGGACGAGTTCAAGGTGCCGACCTACGCCTATCAGGTCAGCGGCGAGTACGCGATGTTGAAAGCGGCGGCGCAGAACGGCTGGCTGGCCGAGGAGGCGGTGGTGCTGGAAAGCCTGCTGGCCTTCAAGCGGGCCGGCGCCGACGGCATCCTCACCTATTTCGCGCTGGATGCCGCCGAGTATCTGAAGGGCTGAAGCGGCATAACGGGCGGGTGCCGCCCGTTATGCCGTGGGCCCGGCGGCCTGCGACAGGCAGGCGAAGTACAGCATCGGCCATTGTTGCGGCCATTGGGCCAGGGGTTCGCGGTTGAAGGCGGAGCGGGCGTATTGTTCCCAGCGGCCGACGGCATAGCAGCGCAGCAGGTTGGCGAGGGCGGCGAAGTCGGCGTCCGGCTTGAAATTTTCCTGGGTCGCCGCGATGCGCAGGGATTGCTTCAAGGCCGCCTCGATCTTGTCGAGCAGGGCGTTGATGCGCGCTTGCAGGCGCTCGTTTTCGTTGACCAGGGCGTCGCCGATCAGTACCCGGGTCATGCCGCGATTTTTCTGGGCGAAACCAAGCAGCAGGCCGATGATCAGTTCGACCTGGCGGAAACCCCGGGTTTCCTCGCTGGTGATCTGGTTGATGACGGCGAACAGGCTTTGTTCGATGAATTCGATCAGGCCGTCGTACATCTGGGCCTTGCTGGCGAAGTGGCGATAGAGCGCGGCTTCGGAACAGGACAGGCGGGCTGCCAGAGCGGCGGTGGTGATTTTTTCGCCTTGCGGCGTTTCCAGCATGCCGGCCAGGGTTTGCAGGATTTGCAGGCGGCGTTCGCCGGTTTTGGTAGCCATGATTTTCTCCGCGTTTTTTTAGGATTGTAGGCGACGACAGTGCCGGGGCAAATCGAGGACGGAGCGAATCGTGACGTCGACACAAGGCGAGCGGCGCGAGCTGGCGCTCACCAACACAGTGCGCATGCCCAGTTTCTTGGCGGTCATCAGATTGCCCAGACTGTCCTCGACCATGATGCAGCGCCGCGGATCGAGTTTCTCGGCCTGGAGCAGGGCGCGAAATCCAGCCAACTGCGGCTTGGGCCGGTAATTCAGGTTTTCGACCGCGTACAGCGCGTCGAAGCAGCGTTCCAGGCCGGTGATGCGCAGCACGGCTGCGGCGTAGCGGCGCGGCGCGTTGGAAAAGACGATGCGCCGTCCCGGCAGGCGGCGCAGGGCGTGCAGCAGCGGCTTTTCAAAGACGATCATGCGTTGCAGATCGGGAAACTGGTGCGTTTCGTGCAGGAAATGCCGGGGGTCGGTGCCGTGGTGGCGCATCATGCCGAGCAGTGTGGCGCCGTAACGCTGCCAGTAATCCATGCGGATGCGATTGGCCTCGTGGGCGTCGACGCCCAGATGGCGCTCGATGTAGGCGCGCATCGACAGGTTGATGTGGGGAAAGATGTGCGGGGTCGCATTGTGCAGCGTATTGTCGAGATCGAACAGCCAGGTGCGCCCCGCACGCATGATCAGAGCCGTGTGGGTTCAGGACTGCACAAAACTGGATTGCTGCGCTCGCAATGACGCCTGCTCCCACGTTGTCATTGCGAGGAGCGAAGCGACGAAGCAATCCAGAAACGGTGGCATTTGAACTTGCTCTATTGCGATTTGATCATCGTGCCGACGCCGTGGTCGGTCAGGATTTCCAGGAGCAGCGCGTGCTCGACGCGGCCATCAATGATGTGCACGCCCTTGACGCCATTGCGCGCGGCGTCGAGCGCCGAGCCGATTTTCGGCAGCATGCCGCCGGAAAGGGTGCCGTCGGCGACCATTTCGTCGATCTGCTGCGGCGTGATGCCGGTGATCAGCTTGCCTTCCTTGTCCAGCACGCCGGGCGTATTGGTCAGCAGAACCAGCTTTTCCGCCTTGAGGACCTCGGCGATCTTGCCGGCGACGACGTCGGCGTTGATGTTGTAGGTCTCGCCTTCCTCGCCGACGCCGATGGGGGCGATCACCGGAATGAAAGCGCCCTTGTCCAGATGGTCGATCAGGGATGGGTCGATGCGGGTGATTTCGCCGACCTGGCCGACGTCGATCAGATCGCCGGGATTGTCCTTGTTCGCCAGCTTCAGCTTTTTGGCGCGGATGCAGTTGCCGTCCTTGCCGGTCAGGCCGACGGCCTTGCCGCCGTGCTGGTTGATCAGATTGACGATGTCCTTGTTGACCTGGCCGCCCAGGACCATCTCGACCACTTCCATCGTCTCGGCGTCGGTGACGCGCATGCCCTGGACGAATTCGCCCTTCTTGCCGACCCGGCCCAGCAGGTTTTCGATCTGCGGGCCGCCGCCGTGGACAACGACAATGTTGAAGCCGATCAGTTCAAGCAGCACCACGTCGCGGGCGAAGCAGCGTTTCAGATGCTCGTCGGTCATGGCGTTGCCGCCGTATTTGACGACGATGGTTTTGCCGTGGAAACGCTTGATGTAGGGCAGCGCCTCGGCGAGAACAGCGGCCTTGGTGCCGGGATCGAGATCGGCGAGATTCATGGCGGGCTCCTCAGGGAATCGCCGCGGATTGTACAGGCCGGCACGGCGGCCGGCCAGCATCGCGCGGGGCTAGTCGATACGCAGGCGCATGCTTGGGCAGGAGCAGAATGGCGTCGCGGTTGCTCCACGAGAAACAGCGCTCGGCGGCCTCGCGCCAGGGCAGCCAGAGCGCGGCGCGATGCTCGGCGGGCGCTGGCGTGATAGCGAGGCGCCGGGGCAGGCAAAGGGCGAACACATGCTCGGTGTTTTCATGGACGCCAGGCGGGTAACGATGGCGCCAGAGGGGAAACAAGGTATAGGTGTTGGCGATGCGCCAGTCGCGCAGTTGGCCTTCGGCCAGGCCGGTTTCCTCGCCGACCTCGCGCCAAGCCGTTTGCGCCAGTGTTTCGTCGCCCTCGCGGCTGCCGGTGACCGACTGCCAGAAGCCCGGATGCCCGGCGCGTTCAAGCAGCAGCACGTCGAGCTCCGGCGTATGGATGACGACCAGCACCGAAACCGGCTGTTTGTTGCTCATGCCGTGACCGCGCTCCCCTCCCCCCGCGCGAATCCCTCTCTCCCGGCCTCTCTCCCGCAAGCGGGAGAGAGGAGGGATTTGCCTCCCCTCTCCACTTGTGGAGAGGGGTCGGGGGTGAGGTTGGAGGGGGCGGGAGAGAGGGGCTGCGAGAGCATTGCCCTTGCCGTCTGTGACAACTTCATGGCGTTGGAAAATCGGCAACGCCGGCAGTTGGCGCATCGAGCAGCGCCCATAACGGTCGCCCGGCCTCGCGCCGCTCGTCGCAGGCGGCGGCGAGGACTTCCCGCAATCCGGCCAGACCTCCCGGCGCGGCGCGGTGCAGGTTGGCGACGCCGGTAAGCAGCAGAAGGTGATTGGCGCCGGCTTGCCAGCCGGGGTCGCACAGGCCGTCGAGCAAGGCATCGAGATTGCCGCCATGCCATTCGGGAAAGGCGCAGGCCCGGCCCAGTTCGGCGAGCATCGCCGCCTTGCTCCGGCAGGCCGAAAAATCGACGGCGAGAATGCGCAAACCGGCGCGGGCGGCTGCCTGCGCGAGGACTGCCCACGGCAGTTCCGGCATATGGTAAAGGCCGGCCTGATGCGTGTCCGCCAGGCGGCGGGCGAGGGGAGTGTTCATTCGCGGATGTGCCGAAAAGTGCGGTAATGATCCGCCGTATAGTAATACGCGCCGTCCCGCCCGGCGATGATGCGGCGCGGCCCGCGATCCTTGCGTCCCGGCGTTTTTACCGTGTATTCCCGGTAATGGCCGCGCGGCTGGAGCGGCAGGCGCTTTTCGAAATTGTTGAAAATCACCCCGTCGCGGTTGTAGGGGAAAGGCCCGCCGCGCTGGATTAAGGCCAAGGTCTGGCGAGCTTCCGGCGGCAGATCGGCGGCGGCGATCCAGTCGCCTGCGGATGGGCTGCCAGAGAAGGCGCTTCCGAGCGTCAGCAGCAGGACGATCAGGAAGCGCCAGCAATGGTGCATGGCGTTTAGCCCGGGGTGAGCGTGCCTTGGGATTCAAGCGTCTGCCGCAAGCGCACGTGCAATTCCCGCAACTGCTTTTCATCGACCGCCGACGGCGCGTCGGTCAGCAGGCACTGGGCGCGCTGCGTCTTGGGGAAGGCGATGACGTCGCGGATGGATTCGGCGCCGGTCATCATGGTGACGATGCGGTCGAGGCCGAAGGCCAGGCCGCCGTGCGGCGGCGCGCCGTATTTGAGGGCGTCGAGAAGGAAGCCGAATTTGGCCTGCTGCTCCTCCGGGCTGATGGCGAGCGCGGCGAAAACCTTTTCCTGGACGTCGGCGCGGTGGATACGCACCGAGCCGCCGCCCAGTTCCCAGCCGTTGAGGGCGAGGTCGTAGGCCTTGGCCAGACACTTGCCGGGATCGCTCGCCAAGAGGTCGAGATGCTCGTCCTTGGGGCTGGTGAAGGGGTGGTGGCAGGCGTTCCAGCGCTTGCCTTCTTCGTCGTATTCGAACATCGGGAAGTCGACGATCCACACGGGCGCCCAGCGCTCGCCGCTGACGAAGCCTTTTTCGTGGCCGATCCTGGCGCGCAGCGCGCCCAGCGCGTCATTGACGATGCCAGCCTTGTCGGCGCCGAAGAAGATGAGGTCGCCGGACTGCGCGCCGGTGCGTTCGATGACGGTGCGCAGCGAGTCTGCCGACAGGTTCTTGACGATCGGCGATTGCAGGCCGCTTTCGTTGAGCTGGCTGACGTCATTGACCTTGATGTAGGCCAGACCCTTGGCGCCGTAAATGGCGACGAACTGAGTGTAGGCGTCGATTTCGCCGCGCGTCAGGCTGGCGCCGCCGGGAATGCGTAGGGCGGCGATGCGCCCGCCCTCGCTGTTGGCGACGCTGGCGAAGACCTTGAAGGCGACATCCTTGAAGGCGTCGGTGACTTCGGTGAGTTCCAGCGTCACGCGCAGATCGGGCTTGTCCGAGCCGAAGCGGCGCATGGCTTCGGCATGGGACATGCGCGGGAAGGGCGGCAGGTCGACGGCGATGGCTTCCTTGAACACGGTGCGGATCAGTTCTTCCATCAGCGCGGTGATGTCGGCCTCGGTCATGAACGAGGTTTCGATATCGACCTGGGTGAATTCCGGCTGGCGGTCGGCGCGCAGATCCTCGTCGCGGAAGCATTTGGTGATCTGGTAGTAGCGGTCGAAGCCGGCGACCATCAGCAATTGCTTGAACAGTTGCGGCGACTGCGGCAGGGCGAAGAAGTGGCCGGCATGGACGCGCGACGGCACGAGATAGTCGCGGGCGCCTTCCGGCGTGGACTTGGTCAGCATTGGTGTTTCGATGTCGACGAAGCCATTGTCGTCGAGGAAGCGGCGGAAGGCGCGGGCGACCTTGTAGCGCAGCAGCAGGTTGTTCTGCATCTGCGGTCGGCGCAGGTCGATGACGCGGTGGGTCAGGCGGACGTTTTCGCTCAGATTTTCGTCGTCGAGCTGGAAGGGGGGCGTCAGCGAGGGGTTGAGCACCTCGATTTCGTGGCAGAGCACCTCAATTTCGCCGGAGGCGAGATTGGCATTGACGGTGCCGGCCGGACGTGGGCGCACCTTGCCGGTGATTTTCAGGCAGAACTCGTTGCGCACCGCTTCGGCGATCTGGAAGGACTCGGCGCGGTCCGGGTCGCAGACGACCTGGGCCAGACCATCGCGGTCGCGCAGGTCGATGAAGATGACGCCGCCGTGGTCGCGGCGACGGTGGGCCCAGCCGCACAGGGTGACGATTTGCCCGTCGAGGGCGGCATTGAGTTGTCCGCAGTAATGGGTACGCATGGAACTTTCCGGGGTTTCAGGTGGTGGTTTTGGCAGGGGCGGCTCGCGGGCGCGGCGGCGGCGCCACGACGCCCATCGAGATGATGTATTTGAGGGCTTCGTCGACGCTCATGTCGAGTTCGACGACATCCTGGCGCGGCAGCATCAGGAAGAAACCAGAGGTCGGGACGGGCGTGGTCGGCACATAGACGCTGACGTAATCGCCGACCAGATGGTTGCAGATATCACCGCCAGGAACACCGGTCAGGAAGGCGATGGTCCACGCGCCCGGGCGCGGATACTGGATCAGCAGGGCTTTTCTGAAGGCATTGCCGTTGGGGGCGAAGAGGGTGTCGGAAACCTGCTTGACCGCCTTGTACACCGAATTGACGACGGGAATGCGCAAGAGCAGCTTGTCCCACCAGACGACCAGTTTCTGGCCGATGAAATTGGTGGCGAGAAAGCCGGTCAGCAGGATCATCGCCAGGGTCAGCAGGGCGCCGATGCCGGGCAGCGAGAAGCCGAGCAGATTTTTCGGCTGCAGCACTTCCGGCAAGAGGCGCAGCGACTGGTCGAGCGTATCGACGATCAGCGACAGCACCCAGACGGTGATGACCAGCGGAACCCAGATCAGCAGTCCCGTGATGAAATAGCGTTTGATCAACTGGCCGCGCACGACGCACAGCTTCCTTCGCCGGTCTGGCACGGCGGCGGCGTTTTCGGCTTGGCGCCGCCCTTGAAGTCGGTGGCATACCAGCCGCTACCCTTGAGTTGGAAACCGGCGGCGGAAAGCAGCTTGCCATAGCTCTCCTGGCCGCATTCCGGGCAGGTGGAAAGCGGCGGATCGCTGATTTTTTGCAGATGCTCTTTCTGGAAACCGCAACTGCCGCAGCGGTATTCGTAAATCGGCATGGGATTTCTCCAAAACCTTGAATTGTATCTGAAAGCGGAGAGGCTTATATCAGGATTGGAATCCGGATTTCAAGCGATCGAGCCGAGATAGCCACGGGTGATGGCTTCGCCCCAGAACAGGGCGATGACGCCGGCGGCCGCCAGATAGGGGCCGAAGGGAATGGGCACGTTGCGCCCGTGGCGGACGACGACGATCAGCGTGATGCCGACCAGGGCGCCGACTACCGAGGAGATGAGGATGATGGCCGGTAGCAGGGTCCAGCCGAGCCAGGCGCCGAGGGCGGCGAGGAGCTTGAAGTCGCCGTAGCCCATGCCTTCCTTGCCGGTAGCCAGCTTGAACAGCCAGAACACCGACCACAGCGCGAGGTAACCGGCCATGGCGCCGATGACGGCGCTGTGGATGTCGGTGAAACTGCCGGCCAGATTGAAGGCTAGCCCAAGCCAGAGCAAAGGCAGGGTGATCGCATCCGGCAGCAGTTGCGTATCGAGGTCGATGGCCGCCAGCGCGATCAGCGCCCAGATCAACAACAGCGCGCCGGCCAGTTGCGGCGTCGGGCCGAAATGCCAGGCCGCGTAAGCGGAGAGGAGGCCGGTCAGCAGTTCGACGCTGGGGTAGCGCGGCGAGATGCGCTGACCGCAGCCGGCGCAGCGGCCCTTGAGCAGCAGGTAGCTGAGGAGCGGAATGTTTTCCAGCGCCGTGATCCGATGGCCGCAATGCGGGCAGCGGGAACGCGGGCGAGCCAGAGACAGCGGCTCGCCGGGCGGCGGCGGCTCGCCGCGCAGTTCGGCGCATTGTCCCTGCCATTCCCGCTCCATGATGAGCGGTAGGCGGTGGATCATCACATTGAGGAAACTGCCGACACACAGTCCCAGCAGCCCGGCGATGAGCGCCAGGCCCAGTGCCTCGAGCGGCATCAGACGATCGCCCCCAGTTTGAAAATCGGCAGGTACATGGCGATGATCATGCCGCCGATCAAGGTGCCGAGGATCACCATGATGATCGGTTCCATCAGGCTGGACATGGCCGCGACCGCGTCGTCCACTTCCTGTTCGAAGAATTCGGCAATCTTGGACAGCATCGAATCGAGAGCGCCCGACTCCTCGCCGATGGCCACCATCTGGATCACCATGTTGGGGAAGAGATCGGCGTTATGCATCGAGTTGGTCAGGCTGGTGCCCGTGGCAACCTCGCTCTGGATCTGCCGGGTACCGACCTTGTAGACATGGTTGCCGGCGGCGCCGCCGACCGAGTCGAGGGATTCCACCAGCGGCACGCCGGCGGCGAACATGGTCGCCAGGGTGCGAGTCCAGCGGGCGATTACCGATTTGCGGACGATCTCGCCGAAAATCGGCAGGCGCAGTAGCAGGCGATCCATGACCAGCTGCATTTTCTCCGAGCGTTTCCAAGCGGCGAAAAAGCCCCACAGGCCGCCGCCGATGACGAGGAAAATGGCCAACCAGTATTCGACGAAAAAATCCGACATGGCGATGACCACGAGGGTCGGCGTCGGCAGATCGGCGCCAAAGCCGGTGAAAACCTCCTTGAAAGCCGGAATCACAAAAATCATGATGACGGCGGTGATGATGAAGGCCACGACGATTACCGCCACCGGATAGAACAGGGCCGATTTGATCTTGCCCTTGATGGCGAGAATTTTTTCCTTGTAGGTCGCCAGGCGGTCGAGCAGGGTATCGAGAATGCCGGCCTGCTCCCCGGCGGCCACCAGATTGCAGTACAGGGCGTCAAAGTGCAGCGGAAATTTGCGGAATGCCTCGGATAGCGAACTGCCGGTCTCGACATCGGCCTTGATGTCGAGCAGCAGCTTGCCGACCGCCGGATTGGCGTGGCCGCGGCCGACGATATCGAAAGCCTGGAGCAGAGGGACGCCGGAGCGCATCATGGTCGCCAGCTGGCGCGTGAATATGGCGAGGTCCTTTTCCTTGACCTTGCCGCCCGACTTGAAGGCAAGTTTTTTGACCTTGACATTGCTGACGACGCCCTGGCGGCGCAGGGTGGCCATGACCACGGTGCGGCTGGCGGCGCGCATTTCGCCGCGCAGAATCCTGCCGTCCTTGCTCTTGCCCTCCCAGAGAAAGGCGCTTTCCTTGACGGCGACGGCTGTTGGTTTTTTTGCAGCGGTAGCCATATCGGCTCCTTCCCCTTAGAGATTGGTTGTGCCCAGTACTTCGTCGAGCGAGGTCATACCTTGTTTTACCTTGAGCAAGCCGGATTCGCGCAAATCCTTGACGCCCTCCCGTTTGGCCTGCTGGGCCAGATCGAGCGCGGTGGCGCCGCTCATGATCAGGCGCTGCATGGTTTCCGAAACCGGCATGACCTGATAGATGCCGACCCGCCCCTTGTAGCCGCTGCCCTTGCAGCGGTCGCAGCTACCGGGACCGTACAGGGTCCATGAATCGTCGAGATCTTCTTCCGTGAAACCGGCGTCGAGTAGCGCCTGGGTCGGCACCGTCATCGGCTTCTTGCAGGTGCACAGGCGCCGCGCCAGGCGCTGGGCGGTAATCAACTGGACGCTGGCGGCGATGTTGAAGGTCGGCACGCCCATATTCATCAGGCGGGTCAGGGTTTGCGGCGCGTCGTTGGTGTGCAGCGTCGATAACACCATGTGGCCGGTCTGCGCCGCCTTGATGGCGATCTCGGCGGTTTCCAGGTCGCGGATTTCGCCGACCATGATGATGTCCGGGTCTTGCCGGAGAAAGGCTTTGAGCGCCACCGGGAAAGTCAGCCCGGCCTTGTCGTCCACATTGACCTGATTGACGCCGGGTAGATTGATTTCGGCCGGGTCCTCGGCGGTCGAAATGTTGACGCCCTCCTTGTTGAGGATGTTGAGGCAGGTATAGAGCGAAACCGTTTTGCCGGAGCCGGTCGGGCCGGTAACCAGGACCATCCCGTAGGGGCGGCTGACGGCATCGAGCAGGGCGGCTTTCTGTTCCGGCTCGTAGCCCAGCGCCTCGATGCCCAGCGTGGCCGAGGTCGGGTCGAGAATGCGCAAGACGATCTTTTCGCCTTGCAGGGTGGGCAGGGTGCTGACGCGGAAATCGATGGCGCGGGTCTTGGACAGCATCAGGCGCATGCGCCCGTCCTGCGGTACGCGCTTCTCGGCGATATTGAGGCGGGAGATGACCTTGATCCGTGAGGCCAGTTTTTCCTTGATGGCCAGCGGCGGCGTGGCGATTTCCCGCAGGCCGCCGTCGACGCGGAAGCGGATGCGGTAATACTTTTCGTAAGGCTCGAAATGGATGTCCGAGGCGCCGTCGTTGATGGCATCGAGCAGGATCTTCTGGATGAATTTGACGACCGGCGCATCATCGACGTCCTGCTCGATGTTTTCTTCCACCTTGGCGGCGGATTCCTCGTCGAGGAGGTTGAAATCGATGTCCGAGCCGACCAGGTTTTTCAGCGCGTCGCCGGTCGATTCGGCATATTTGGCGACCAAGGGCGCCAGCTTCGGGTATTCGACGACGATGGGGTCGACGGCCAGGCCGGTCTGGAAGCGGATTTCATCGAGGGCGCGCAGGTTGGTCGGGTCGGCGATGGCCACCGAGAGCCGGTTGCCGCGCTTGTTGAGCGGGATGACCTTGTGCGTGGCGATCAGCTTGCGGTCGATGGCCTCGGCCGGAATGTGCGCGTCGTTGAAAGCAGCCAGATCGAGCAGGGGGTAGCCGAAGGTTTCCGAGATGAAACGGGCGATGTCAGTCGCCGTTGCTTTCTGGCTGAGAATGATCTGCTCGACCAGGGGAATCTTGGCGCTGCTGGCTTGCGACAGCAGTTGCTCGGCCTCCGCCTCCTTGAGTTGCCCGGCCTGCACCAGTGCGCGCGCCAAACCGCTGAGCGGAGGGGATTGAGGAGTTGCCGCCATGGGAGAGTTATCGCATGCCTTCGTTCAGATCGCCCGATGATGCTACGTGGGCGTGGGTTTGTAAAGGCTGGCCCGCTTTTTGTCGGCGATTGGCCGGCCCTTCGGCAGATAGATGACAGCCGCCGCTGCGGGTTTCCCGCGTGCCGTTTCAGGCGCGATGCAGGATCACTTCGATAACGAAACGGCTGCCGACATAAGCCAGGATGAGCAGGGAAAAACCGGCGAGCGTCCAGCGCAATGCCCGCTTGCCGCGCCAGCCCCAGGCGTGGCGGCCGACCAGCAGGGTGGCGAAAATGCCCCAGGAGGCAAAGCCAAACAGGGTCATGTGATTGAAGGTCAAGGGTTTGCCGAACAGTTCCCTGGAAAACAGCAGGCCGCTACCGACGGTCAGAGTCAGCAGGATGAAGCCGACGGTCAACATGCGGAAAAGCGTAGCTTCCATGGTCATCAGCGGCGGCAGGCTGAGCAGGCTGCGGCTGAGCGAGCGCCGGTGCAGCGCCTTTTCGATGAGGCCCATGAAAATGGCGTGCAGCGCCGACAGCGTCAGCAGGCTGTAGGCCAGCATAGCCGTCAGGAAGTGCAGCATGAAGCCTGTTGCGTCGGCATGGGCGACCAGGCGCACATAGGGAAACAGCGCCGGCAGAATGGCGCAGCCGGCGGCCAGCGGCAGCACCATCGGCTGCAGGCCTTCCATGGGTGTCAAGAAGCTTTCCAGCCAGTAGATCAGAATCGCCAGCCACATCATCAGGGAGAGCGCGAAACTGAACGAAAAGCGCATGCCGGCCTCGGCGAACAGGCCGGTGTACAGCCCCCAGGCATGAACGGCCAGGGCGCCGGCAATGGCGGCGCGCTCCCAGGCGCGCATCGGGCAGGTGAGGCATTGACTCTCGCTTTCCCGCCAGCGGCTGTTCCAGAAATGGACGCCGAGCGCGCCGTAGATCAGGGCGGCGAGGATGTTGGGCAGATGCTGAATTACAATGTCGAACATCCGCGAATTCTACTCGAAGCCCTTTTGCCATGCTCGACAACCTGACCACCCGCCTTGCCCGCGTCATCAAGACGCTGAAAGGCGAAGCCCGCCTGACCGAAGCCAATATTGCCGATGCCCTGCGCGAAGTGCGCATGGCGCTGCTGGAGGCCGACGTCGCCTTGCCGGTGGTCAAGGATTTTATCGCCGCCGTCAAGGAAAAAGCCGTCGGCGAAAGCGTGATCGGCTCGCTCAGTCCCGGCCAGGCGCTGGTCGGCGTGGTTCATGACGAGCTGACCCGGATCATGGGAACGGCGCACGAAGGGATCAATTTCCACACCCAGCCGCCGGCCATCGTGCTGATGGCCGGCCTGCAAGGCGCTGGCAAGACGACCACGGTGGGCAAGCTGGCCAAGCACCTCAAGGAAAATCACAAGAAAAAGGTACTCGTCGTCTCCTGCGACGTTTACAGGCCGGCGGCCATCGAGCAGTTGAAATCGGTGGCCGGTCAGGCCAGCGTCGATTTCTTCCCCGCCGCCGTCGGCGAACAGCCGGAAGCCATCGCGCTGGCGGCGCTCGATTGGGCCAAACGCCACTACCACGACGTGCTGCTGGTCGACACCGCCGGCCGTCTGGCTATCGACGAGCAGATGATGGCCGAGATCAAGCGCCTGCACGCGGCGCTCAAGCCCATCGAAACGCTGTTCGTGGTCGACGCCATGCTCGGCCAGGACGCGGTCAATACCGCCCGCGCCTTCAACGAGGCCCTGCCGCTCACCGGCGTCGTGCTGACCAAGCTCGATGGTGACGCGCGCGGCGGCGCGGCCCTGTCGGTGCGCCACGTCACTGGCAAGCCGATCAAATTTGCCGGCGTCGGCGAAAAGCTGTCCGGGCTGGAAGCCTTCCATCCTGAGCGCATGGCCTCGCGCATACTCGGCATGGGCGACGTGCTGTCGCTGATCGAGGAAGCGAAAAAGGGCCTCGACGAAGAAAAGGCCGTGGCCTTCGCCAAAAAACTGAAAGCCGGCAAGGGCTTCGATCTCAGCGACTTCAAGGAACAGATCGGCCAGATGCGCAACATGGGCGGCCTGTCGGCGCTGATGGACAAAATGCCGGCACAGATCGCCCAGGCCGCCGGTCAATTGCCGGCCGGGGCCGAGAACAAGATGATCGGGCGTGTCGAAGGCATCATCAATTCGATGACGCCAGCCGAGCGGGCCAAGCCGGAATTGCTCAAGGCCAGCCGCAAACGGCGCATCGCCCAGGGCGCGGGCGTGCAGGTGCAGGACGTCAATCGCCTGCTCAACCAGTTCGAGCAGACGCAGAAAATGATGAAGCACTTCACCAAGGGCGGCATCGGCAAACTGATGCGCGGCATGAAAGGCATGCTGCCGGGCATGGGCGGCATGGGCCGCTGATTGGCGCACGCGGTATTCCAAGGCTATTGGAGCGCGCCAACCCGGATAAGGCAAAACTGTGTGTTGTCAAAGACCGGGTGCCATTCTGCGGTGTACGAACCCGTGATGCTGATTTCCTTATCTTTGGAACCGGTTGGCTTTGGGATCTTGCCGGTAATCGGTTTGCGTCCGCGGAAGTAGCCGTAGATACCGTCGCAATTGCCTGAAAAAAATAGAGAACCAGCGAATGCAAGGAAATAGGCGGACTGGAAGCCACTATCGGCGGTCACGAGTTGCTCTAGAAACGCGATATCCTTGCAGAAGCTAAACATGGACTCTGGAACCTGACCATTTCTTGGATATTTAAGCTCGATGGCGCTTAATGGCTTGTCTTTGTCTTTTTCCTTCGAAGTAATAGCAATATCTATTTCCTTCTTCTCAAACGCTGACTTCTGTAAGCCAAAATGCGTAACATTGCGTTCGAATTGGATATTATAGCCGCTGCTGCCAAGTTGCTTGCGAAGGAACAGGCCCAACTCATGCTGTAAGCTGAACTCGTTATAGACCTCAACACTCTTGGATCCGACTTCTTTTACGAAATCTTCAATTTGGCGATCAAGTTGCATGGCAGCTAACGATCAAGTTTAGCCGCCGGAAGCGGTCTGCTGTGACGATGGGTTAAGCTCATAGTCGGCCAGCCACTGCAAGAAATCTTTGGGCGGAGAGGGGTACGACCACGCACCAGAACCGCTTTCCCATAGATCGGGGTTCTTGCCCATCTTCTTGTTTTCTCGCGCCCAAGCAAGAGCCGCGTCATGCGGATATAGATACCAAATATCACGATGACGGAAGCAAATCCAAATGTCTTTGTCTTGATATTTTTGATCGAGAGTAAGACGCCCCTTCAGTTGAACTTTCAAGAATTGGTGGCCAAGGAAGTGGTTTGCGATGAAATCTGCACCTTGCCAATCATCGCCTAGGAGAATAGTGGAAAACCCGAAATCTGCGAGCACACCGGAAACTTTTTGGAAGTTGTAAGTTTCCTGCTGTCTTGCATTCAGTGTTTTGTAGTCAATCAGCTTCAGCTCGAGTAGAGGCTTGTTCATGGTGGCTTTAACGGTGATTGTGCGAATAGCCTAACTGCTACCGGCAGGCAAACAACTCAGTCCGCAGGTTGGAGGGGCAGAGCGAGCCCCGACATGGCAGCGATGCCAAATTCCGAAACGTTGTGGTTCATTACATCCACCCCACCAATCTGCGCGAGCTATTACACACTGCCTTGTAATACGAATCCGCTGCTTTACGGTACCAGGTCGCGGCCTCGGCATAATCCTGCGTCACACCGTAACCTGTTTCATACATGAATCCAAGGTTGTATTGGGCACGTGCATCGCCCCGTTCCGCTTTCTTGCGATGCAACTCCTCTGCCTTACGGTGCCAGGTCGCGGCCTCGGCAAGATCCTGCGTCACACCTCGACCTTTTTCATACATGAATCCAAGGCTGTTATGGGCATCCGCATCGCCTTGCTCCGCAGCCTTGCGATACCACGTCGCCGCTTCGGCGTCATCCCGGGGGACGCCTTTGCCGTTGCCATACATCCATCCGAGCTGGGATTGTGCGTGAACATCTCCCTGCTCCGCAGCCTTGTGATACCACTTCGCCGCTTCAGCGCGATCATGATCCAGGGAGGTGTCTTGACCGCAGCAGCCGCATACATCCATCCAAGTTTGTATTGGGCTACCGCATCTCCCTGCTCCGCTGCCTTGCGATACCACGTCGCCGCTTCGGCGCGATCCTCAAGGACGCCTTGACCCCATTCATACATCCATCCAAGCTTGTGTTGGGCGTCAACATATCCCTGTTCCGCCGCCTTGCGAAACCAGTTCGCGGCCTCGGTTTCATCTTGCGTCACACCGCGACCTTCGAGGTACATCAGGCCAAGATCGTTTTGGGCTTTGGCATCCCCTTGCTCGGCCGCCTGTACCACGGCCTCGACATCTTGCGCTTGGACCATTCGTTACGCCTCCATTGTTTTTGATGACCCGGGGCAACAGTTTAGCCATCTTCCTGTTTTTCGGGGACGAATTGGCGCTGCTTGCGCCCTTTCGGCGAGCCAGCGGCCATAGGGCCATAGGAATGAAATGAACGCCTCCCTCCTTGCCAGGGGGTGATGCCGGAGAAGGGTACTCCCTCACGGGCCGACGGCATCAGAGTGCCCAGATTGGGAGACCATAGAGGTTCCACAGGCAAACCGGAGGGAGCACAAATGAAACTTATACCAGTCGGGATCGACATTGCGAAGAGTGTCTTTCAGGTGCACTACGCGGATGAAGAAACGGGAGAGATCGTGAGCAAGGCGGTGAAGCGCGCGAAGTTTCTGGAATTCTTTGCCAATCGTGCGCCATGCCTGATTGGCATGGAGGCCTGCGGTGGCGCCCACCACTGGGCGCGGCGACTCATCGCGATGGGGCATCAGGTCAGGCTGCTGCCTGCCCGGTTCGTCAAGGCCTTCAACATTCGCAACAAGAATGATGCGGCCGACGCCAGAGCGATCTGGCTGGCCGTGCAGCAGCCAGGCAAGGCGGTTGCCGTGAAGACGGAGATGCAGCAGGCGATGCTTGCGCTCCACCGGATGCGCTCGCAACTGGTGAAGATGAGGACGATGCAGAGCAATGGGCTGCGGGGGTTGCTGGCCGAGTATGGCGAAATTGCCGGGGCAGGGCGCGCCAGTCTTGCCAAGGCTGTGCCGGAGATACTGGAGCGACTCGCCGAGCGACTGCCGGCCGTGCTGATCGACAGTTGGCGCGAGCACTGGGCGGAAATCGTCCGGCTTGATGAGCGTATTACGCTCATCGAACAACGCATGCAGGCATGGAAGAAAGAAGACCCGGCGGTAAAGGCGATCAGCGATATTCCCGGCGTGGGATTGTTGACCGCAACGGCGGCGGTAGCCGTGATGGGGGACGCCCAGGCCTTCCGGTCGGGGCGGGAGTTTGCCGCCTGGCTGGGGCTGGTGCCCCGGCAGACGGGCAGCGGCGGCAAGATCCAGTTGCACGGCATCAGCAAGCGGGGAGACACCTATCTGCGAACCTTGCTGATACACGGCGCCCGAAGCGTACTGGCCAATGCCAGGAAGCCGGGTCCGTGGGTCGAAGAGATTACGAAACGGCGACCGCACAACGTGGTGGCGGTTGCTCTGGCCAACAAGATGGCGCGCACAATCTGGGCCTTACTGGCCCATGGCCGGACCTACCAGAGGGACTATGTGAGCGTGAGGCCGGCCTGACTGGATCACGAAGACAGGGCACTGTTCAGTTTTTGAAGGGTAATTGCCAACGAGTTGCGCAGGCAACGTCAGTGATGACAAAGACAGGTCAGACCGGGATCCACAAAACCTGAACCCCAACCCGAACTTCGAGTTCGCCGTAGGAATGAGGCGTGGGTCAGCGGAATTCATCAGGGCCAGCAGTGGAAAGACTTACTGCTTTGAAGGCCGGATATAGAGCTGCAATCCTTCCTGTCAGTCAAAACAAAACTTTGCTTGCACAAACGGGAGGCGTTCATATAGCTGGGGTGAGCGCCAGCGAACCCCAACACAACACCCGAACGATAATCCCGGCGCGATGTCGGAACCACCCAATGTTGGGGTTCGCAAGCTCACCCCAACCTATGGCCTATGGCCCTTCGTTCCATCCCAGCCTATGGCGCTGCGGTGGCTGGATCAAATGCGAGCGGTTTAATCGCCGCCCCGCGCCAGCGGCGGCGGCTTGACGTAATTCCACTGATTCTGCCAGGCGGCGCGAACCAGGTTGGGATACTCGGCTTTGCCGAGACTGCCGTTGTAGCGACCCAGGGCGCGGAACAGGTCGCCTTTCTCGATATCCAGATAGTGGCGCAGGATGGTGCAGCCGTAGCGCAGGTTGGTGCGCAGGTCGAACAGCGAATCGCCGGGGCTGCCGATCAGCTTGACCCAAAACGGCATCACCTGCATGTAGCCGCGGGCGCCGGCCGAGGATACGGCGTATTTGCGAAAGCCCGACTCGACCTGGATCAGGCCCAGAACCAGTTGCGGATCGAGGCCGGCGCGGGTGGCTTCGTAATGCACGCTGCGCAGCAGGTCGATGCGGTATTCGCGGTTGACGATGCGTTTTTCCAGACGGCGGGACATTTCGCCCAGCCAGTCGGCGGCTTCCAGCGGCGTCTTGAAGGAACTGACGCTAGGGCGGCTGTCGGATACCGCTTTGTGCAGGGCCGCCTTGACGCTGGCCGACAGCGGTTCGTATTTCTGCGCACCGGCGTGGGCCGTATTGCTCAATAACAGCGCGCCGCACAGCGCGGCGATCAGCCGGCGCACAGCTTCTTCTGGATGAAGGCGAGGATGTCGTCGGCGGCCAGCATCGTCGCCTCGCCATCCTGACGCCCCTTGTATTCGACTTGGCCGTCTTTCAGGCCGCGCTCGCCGATCACGATGCGGTGCGGAATGCCGATCAGTTCCATGTCGGCGAACATGACGCCGGGGCGCTCGTTGCGGTCGTCGAGCACGGCGTCGATGGCGGCGGCGGCAAGGGTTTCGTACAGCCGGTCGGCCTCGGCCCTGACGGCATCGCTCTTGTGATAGCCCATGGGCACGATGCAAACGTCGAAGGGGGCGATGGCGGCGGGCAGGACGATGCCCCGTTCGTCGTTGCCCTGTTCGATGGCGGCGCCGACAATGCGCGAAACGCCGATACCGTAGCAGCCCATTTCCATGATCTGGCTCTTGCCGTTTTCGTCGAGGTAGGCGCAGTTGAGCGCCGCGGCGTATTTCTGGCGCAACTGGAAGATATGGCCGACCTCGATGCCGCGCAGAATGTCCAGTTGCCCTTGGCCATCGGGCGACGGATCGCCAGCGACGACCTGGCGCAAATCGGCCACTTCCGGCTCTGGCAAGTCGCGGGCGAAATTGACGCCGAACAGGTGATGGCCGCCCTCGTTGGCGCCGCAGATGAAATCGCTCATGGCGGCGACGCTGCGGTCGGCGATGACGCGGATGTTGCGCCCGCCACCAAGGACCGGGCCGATGTAGCCGGGTTTGCAGCCGAGATGTTCCTCAACTTCCGTCTCGCTGGCGAAGCGGAAGGGCGCGAGCGCCGCCAGCTTGCCGGCCTTGACCTCGTTCAGCTCGTGGTCGCCGCGCAGCAGCAGGAGGGCGAAGGTCTTGCCGCCGTCCTCCGGCTCAGTGACGACGGCGATGGACTTGACGATGCGCTCCAACCCGACGCCGAGAAATTCGGCGACTTCGGCGCAGGCGGTCTTGCCCGGCGTCGCCACCTTGTTCATGGCTGTGGTCGCCGCCGCGCGCGGCGCGGCTGGCGCCAGGGCTTCGGCCAGTTCGACATTGGCCGCGTAAGCGGATTGCGCGCAGTAAGCGATGGCGTCCTCGCCGGAATCGGCCAGGACGTGGAATTCGTGCGAGCCGGTGCCGCCGATGGCGCCGGTATCGGCGGCCACGGCGCGGAACTTCAGGCCGAGGCGGGTGAAGATGCGGCTATAGGTGGCGTACATGTTGTCGTATTCGCGCTGCAAATCGGCGAACGAGGCATGGAAGGAATAGCCGTCCTTCATCAAAAACTCGCGGCCGCGCATGACGCCGAAGCGCGGGCGGATTTCGTCGCGGAACTTGCTCTGTATCTGGTACAGGTGAATCGGCAACTGGCGATAGCTTTTGACATCGCGGCGCACCACATCGGTGATGACTTCCTCGTGCGTCGGCCCGATGACGAAATCGCGCTGGTGGCGATCCTTGAAGCGCAGCAATTCGGGGCCGTAGGCCGGGCCGCGCCCCGACTCTTCCCACAACTCGAAGGGCTGCACCGCCGGCATCAGCAATTCCAGCGCCCCGGCCCGGTTCATTTCCTCGCGCACGATGTTTTCCACCTTGCGCAACACGCGCAGGCCCAACGGCATCCAGGTATAGATGCCGGCCGCCGCCCGCTTGATGTAGCCGGCGCGCAGCATCAATTTCTGGCTGACGACTTCGGCGTCGGCGGGGGCTTCCTTGAGAGTGGTGAAAAAGAACCGCGAAGTGCGCATGGGATGCTCTTGAATTCGTTGAAAAAAGGCGATTTTACACGCTGGGGGCGCTTCGCTTTGCACCTGGACGGCCTTTGTGAAAGAATCGAGGTAACTTTTTATTTTTGCAGGATTCTCATGCTCGACCGCGAAGGCTTTCGCCCGAACGTCGGCATCATTCTTTGTAACGCCAAAAACGAGGTTTTCTGGGGTAAGCGCATACGGGAGCATTCCTGGCAGTTTCCGCAAGGCGGCATCAAGCGCGGCGAATCGCCGGAGCAGGCCATGTACCGCGAACTGCACGAGGAAGTCGGGCTTCTGCCGGAGCATGTGCGCGTTCTCGGACGAACCAAGGGTTGGTTGCGTTATGAAGTGCCGACACATTGGATCAAACGCGAATGGCGCGGCTCCTATAAGGGGCAAAAACAGATCTGGTTCCTGTTGCGCCTTGTCGGGCGCGACAACGATGTCAGCCTGCGGGCGACCAATAAACCGGAATTCGATGCCTGGCGCTGGAATGATTACTGGGTGCCGCTCGACGCGGTGATCGAGTTCAAGCGCGGCGTCTACGAGCAGGCCCTAGCCGAGCTGATGCGCTTCCTCGACGTCGACCGCCGCGGTCGGCATCGGCGGGGCGCCAATCCCGCCCATCATTCGGCCAAAGCCGAAGGAGAGTGATGTGATAACGCCCCCGCGCCGCTGGCTGCCCCTGTGCTGCGCAGCCCTGATCTGCGTCCTGACGGCTATCCCCGCCCAAGCGGCGGATGGCGAGGCGGATGACGACTATCTGCCAAAGAGCTGGAAGGAAATCGAAACCCAATTGCCGCCGGCGCCGCTCGAACACAATCTGCAAGCCATCTATCTCAACGAGGTGGCGCAAAACAAATTTTTCATCGACAGCGAAAACCTGCGCATCGACGCCGACGGCGTCGTCCGCTACGTGCTGGTGGTGCTGACGCCCGGCGGCGCGCGCAACGTCACCTATGAAGGCATGCGTTGCGAAACGCGGCAGTGGCGCATCTATGCCTCGGGCCGCGCCGACGGCGCCTGGTCGAAGGCGCGCCGCGCCGAGTGGCAGCCGATCCACGACGAGGCCATCAATCGCTATCACGCGGCGCTGTTCCTCGACTATTTCTGCATCGGCGGCGTCATCGCCGATAACGTCGAAGCGGCCAGGAAGGCGTTGCGCGGCCGCTGAGCGCAATCGCGGTCGAATCCCGCCGGGCGGAAGGCCGTGCCGGGCTGTTGCGGTGCAGCAACCGGATGCCTTGGGATGACGTCGAGAATCTCGGGGCGGACTGTTAAACATGAGAGGGTTTTGTGCGGTGGTTGCATTAAATCGCTTTAAAAACATGCGCCATCAATCAATAATAATTGATTATGCATGCATTTAATTTTGTGTTGTGCGTCGCACAAACATGGCTTGCATCCGCTTGCGCTTTCCGGCAGAATGCACACGGTACGAACTGAGGTGCGCTTGCAGCACGCCTCGTTCAGGTTGTCTCCTCCACCCTCCTCCTTTGGTGTGGATTTAGCGCGGCTCAGCGAGCCGCGTTTTTTTTAATGCAATGAATGGTGCAAAGGCATTGACAGTTGTCGTGCGATTCAACTAGAATCCGCGCCTTTCTCCGATTCCCGCCCATATTTTCAGGACGGCACACATGAAAACGTTTTCCGCCAAGCCACATGAGGTGAAGCGCGAGTGGTTTGTGGTGGACGCCACGGACAAAGTGCTCGGCCGCCTCGCCACCGAAATTGCTCGCCGCCTGCGTGGCAAGCACAAGGCCATCTATACCCCGCACGTCGATACCGGCGACTTCATTGTCGTGACCAATGTCGATAAGCTCACCGTTACCGGCAACAAGGCCGATGAGAAGAAGTACTATCGCCACACCGGTTATCCGGGCGGCATTCGCGAAACCAACTTCCGGAAAATGCAGCAGCGTTTCCCGGGCCGCGCCCTCGAAACCGCCGTCAAGGGCATGTTGCCGAAGGGGCCGCTGGGTTACGCCATGCTCAAGAAGCTGAAGTGCTACGCTGGCGACCAACATCCTCATACCGCCCAGCAGCCGAAGGCTCTGGAAATCTAAGGGATCATCATGGCTGAAAGCTATTTTTACGGTACCGGTCGTCGCAAGAGCGCCGTCGCCCGTGTCTTCATGAAGCGCGGTTCCGGCGCCATCGTTGTCAATGGCAAGCCGGTCGACCAGTTCTTCTCCCGCGAAACCGGCCGCATGATCGTGCGCCAGCCGCTGGATCTGGTTTCCCAACTGAACGCCTTCGACATCAAGGTCAATGTGACTGGCGGTGGCGAATCCGGTCAGGCGGGCGCCGTGCGCCACGGCATCACGCGCGCCCTGATCGAATACGATGCGGCGCTCAAGCCGGCGCTGTCGAAGGCGGGTTTCGTGACGCGCGATGCGCGCGAGGTCGAGCGCAAGATGGTTGGCTTCCACAAGTCCCGTCGCCGCAAGCAGTTCTCCAAGCGCTGATTCCGTTGCGCAATCAGGAAAGGTCGCCGCTGGCGGCCTTTTTGTTTTTGGGCTTGCGGGGTATTATCCAGCCTCCGGAAGCGGCTGGCTTCGCCATCCGGACTGCTGGCCGTCTCTGGCGGCTTTCCCTCCCGTATTTCCGCGGGGAGAAATTCCAAGCTTCGTGTTCGCCAAGTCATGCCGCCCTCTGCCGTCAGCCTGAAACTTCGCAACTTCCGCAACCTCTTCGGTATTGCCGCGCCGCGCGTGGTGGTGCGTAGCCATGTTCCCTGGCAGTGGTATCTGCTGCCAGGATTGCTGCTGATTCTGCTCATCGGCGCTGGCGCCTGGTTGCTGGTGCAACATAACGAGGTCGGCGCGGCCGGCCGGGAGTTGCAGGAATTGCGCTTGCTGGCTCAGGCGCAGCAGAACGAACTGGAGACTTTGCGATTGACGGCGGGAACGCGGCAGAATGCGGTCGGCATCGAAATTGCCGCGCAACGCCAACTACTTTCGCGCATCAAGGAGTTGGAGTTGGAGAATGGGGCGCTGAAGGAAGACATGCGGATCTTCGAGCGCCTGATTCCCGTGGTCGGTGAAGACGCGGTTGTGCGTGTGGAAAACGTTCGCGTGACGCAGGATGATGACGGGCGTTACCGTTATCGCTTGCTCATCGCTTTCCAGCCAACCCGGCAGAAGCCCGAATTCGCTGGTCGCTTGCAACTGCTGATTACCTATATGCTGGATGGCGCGGAGCAGCGGTTGACGCTGCCGGAAAAAGCCGACGCGACGCCAGAGTATCAATTGACCGTCAAGCATTTCCTGCGCCGCGAGGGGGGGTTCGAACTGCCCGCCGGGGCGCGCCTGACCGCCGTCGAGGCACGCCTTCTACAGGGTGCTACACTGATGACCAAGCGTTTGACACAACTCTAGGAGAAGCGATGTTTGGGAAAAAAAGCGACAACGCGCCGCAGGGGCGCATCGATAGCCTGATCGGCGTCGGCACGCGGGTGGAAGGCAGCATTCGGTTTGCCGGCGGCTTGCGTATCGATGGCGAGGTTGTTGGTAGCGTCGAGGCGGTGGAAGGGGCAAGTTCATCCACGCTGGTGCTGAGTGAGTATGCTCGTATCGAGGGAGGCGTGCATGTCGCGCATCTGGTGACCAACGGCACTGTGGTCGGGCCGGTCGTCGTTGACGAGTCGCTGGAGATCCAGTCCAAGGCGCGCATCCTGGGGGATATCGAATACGCGGTCATCGAGATGCATCAGGGGGCCGTCGTCGAGGGGCGCATGGTGCACCGCGATAGCAAGCCCGAACTGGGTATCTCCAACTAAAGTAAGCAACGCGTGCTGCGGACGCACACGATCCGCCACGATTTTTCTCGGGAGTTTTCAAATGAACACAACAGCCGAAGTGGCCTCGCCGCTTGTTTTTACCGACAGCGCCGTCGCCAAGGTCAGGGAATTGATCGACGAGGAAGGCAATCCGCAGTTGAAGCTGCGGGTATTCGTGACCGGCGGCGGTTGTTCCGGCTTTCAGTACGGTTTCACCTTCGATGAAGAAGTCAGCGAGGACGACACGACCCTGGAAAAGGGCGGTGTGACTTTGCTGATTGATCCGATGAGCTATCAGTACCTGGTTGGCGCCGAGATCGACTATACGGAAGGACTGGAAGGTTCCCAGTTCGTGATTCGCAATCCGAATGCCACGTCGACCTGCGGTTGCGGCTCGTCGTTCGCGGCCTGAGCGATGTCGTGAAAAAAACGGCCAGTCGTTGTGCGCTTCGACGGCTGGTCTTGGCAGCCGTGGCGCATGCGGCTAAACTGCCCTTTCCGGCAGCGACCTCGCCATAAGCCCATGAAAACTCTGACGCAGTGGTTGGCTGAAAAGCATCGCCCCGTGGCGCTTCGTGCGCCCGGCGACGCCGTTTTCCCTACTCATGCCGGGCGTGCTGGCGGGGCTGTTTCAGCCCCGGTCGAGCAGCGGCGCATCGCCAGCTAAGGCTGTCCACCTTCCTATGCCTGTCATCGACCCACGCACCCACTTTCCCATTCTCGAAGACATCGCCCGCGATCTGTCCGGCGACATCAATTTTCCGACCTGCATGGATGCGGCGATTCTCGTCCGTAATACGCTGAAAAATCCGTGGGTGAATCTGGAGCGCGTCGTCCAGGTGATTGGCGTTGAGCCTTTGATTTCCAGCAAGCTGTTGCGTCTGGCCAATTCGGTTGCCTACAACCCCTTGGGCAAGAAGGTCAGCGACCTGACCACGGCCGTTGCCCGCCTTGGTTTCGAGGCGGTGCGAACCACTTCGCTGGCGGTGGCCATGGATCAGATGCTCAAGTCGCGCAATCTGGCGGCCTACGAAGATATCGGCCACAAGACATGGGAACATTCGCTGCACGTGGCGGCCATTGCTCGCGTGCTGGCCCGCCGTATTGGCCATGTCAAGCCGGAGGAGGCGATGCTGGCTGGCCTGGTTCAGGATATCGGCATCTTCTATCTGCTGTTCCGCGCCGCCGACTATCCCCAATACCATGACGACCGCGCTGTCATTCTGGATCTGCTCCGCGGCTGGCATGAAAGTATCGGCGAGAGCCTGCTGCATATTCTCGGTTTGCCGGAAGAACTGACCGAAGCCATCCGTGGTCGCGGTCAACCGCAGAACGTGGAGGCGCCGGCCAAGCTGTGCGACATCCTGTATTTCGCCAACCTGCTGGCCGCCGAGTCGGGATATGGTTTGCCGACGGAGGCAGACATGGCCCAGGGCGAGCAGGCCGCGACCGATCGTCAACGCTTCGCCGATCTGCTAGGCGAAGCCGACAACGACATCAACGAAGTGCGGGCCGCGCTGGCGGCCTGAGCACAACTTCCTTCTTTTCCCGCATCGGCGCGTTGCCCGGGGCGGGATGTTGCCAGTGACCCGGCAAGGCCGCTTGCCGGAATGATGCTTTGTCCCCGTTGCAAGGCTGACGGACGGCGCGATGGATAACGATAAGGCCGTGGTTTGTACGCGGCGGCGGGTTGGTAGCCCGCGCGCGAGGGAGGACGTCCGGTAGACATGAGCGAACTGATGAATCTTTGGACCCAGTGGCTGCGGCCATCGGCGGGATTTCCCACCGTGCAATGGTCCCTGTTGCTGGCCGCCGCCACCCTGACGGGCCATCTGGTGCAGCGCCACAGCGGCCTGCCCAAGGTGGTGGGCTACACGCTGGTGGGCGCTATCGCCGGCTTTCTGGGCTTTGGTGGCGTCGGCTGGCCCTTGCAGGGCGTCGGCCTGTTCCTGGTGGAACTGGGCGTGGCCGTGGTGCTGTTCGAGGCGGGCGGGCGCATTCCGCTGCGCTGGTTTGGCCACAACCCGATGGTGCTGGTGCAGAGCGTCGCCGAATCCGCGCTCACCTGGTTCGCCGTGTACCAGACCATGCTCTGGCTGGATCTGCCTGCGGCTGTCGCCAGCCCGCTGGCCTTGGTGGCCATGGCCGCTTCGCCTGCCGTGCTGGGACGCGTGGTGGCCGACACCCGCGCCGCCGGGCTAGTGACGGAGCGCGCCATCGTGCTGGTCACGCTGTCGTCGCTGTACGCGCTGACGCTGGGTTGCGCGCAAGCCGAGTTGATCCGCCATCCCGATGCCGGCTGGATCGGCGCGGCAGGCGCGGTGCTGCTGGCGCTCGGCGTCTCCGTCGCCATCGGCCTGCTGCTGGCGCTGGCGCTGCGCCTCGCGCTGCGCGTCATGAGTCCCGCCAGCGAAAACACCGCCATCCTGCTGCTGGCCCTGATCGCCGCCGGCACGGCGATCGCCGCCCATCTGGGCGGCTCCGCGCCGCTGGCGGCGCTCTTGGGCGGCATACTGCTCAGACAGTCGCAGCCGCGTCCCTGGGCCTGGCCGCGCCAATTGGGCGCTGCCTCATCGCTGCTCACCATGCTGATTCTCGTCCTCGTTGCCACCGTCGCCGCTCAGGCCGAATGGAGCGGCCCCGTGGCCGGCGCCGCGCTGGCGCTCATCGCCGCGCGCCTGCTGGCCAAGGCCGTTGGCGTTGGCCTCGGCAACGTGGGCAGCGGCGCGAGCTGGCGCCAGGCTCTGTGCGTGAACTGCGCGCTGATGCCCATGTCCGCCATCTCCCTGCTCGTCGCCTCGCAGTTTGTCGTGGCCTCGGCAGCCACGGGCCACCTGATCGCCGGCATCGCCCTGCCCGCTATCCTGCTCATGGAAGTGCTGGGCGCCGTCATCGCCACCATCGCCATCCACCGCGCTGGCGAAAGCGCCAAACCCTGGTCCTTACTGGTCGGCAAGTCGGAACAGGAACAGCCATGAGTTGCGAAACCTTCCACCATTCCGAAGCGCTGACCCTGGGCGTGGAACTGGAATTGCAACTGCTCAACACGCACGACTACGACCTCGCGCCCTACGCCGAGGACATGTTGCGCCTGCTGTGCAAAATACCCCTGCCGGGCAGCGTGACGCCCGAGATCACCCGTAGCATGATCGAAATATCCACCGGCGTCTGCCGCAACAGCGGCGAAGTACTCGGCCAGTTGCGGCAAATCCGCGACGCGCTGGTGAAATGCGCCGACAAACTCAATATCGCCGTCGCCGGTGGCGGCACGCACCCTTTCCAGCAGTGGCACGAGCGGCGCATCTGCGGCAGACCGCGTTTTCAGGACTTGTCGCAGCTTTACGGCTACCTCTGCAAGCAATTTACCGTCTTCGGCCAGCATGTGCACATCGGCTGCCCGGACGCCGACGCCGCCCTCCTCATGCTGCACCGCATGAGCCGCTACATCCCTCACTTCATCGCCTTGTCGGCATCCAGCCCCTATGTCCAGGGGCAGGACACGGCCTTCGACTCGGCGCGGCTCAACTCCGTGTCTGCCTTCCCGATGTCGGGCCGCGCCCCCTGCCTGCTGACCTGGGACGAATTCAGCGCCTGGTTCGACAAAATGGCGCGTACCGGCGTCGTCAACAGCATGAAGGATTTCTACTGGGACATCCGCCCCAAGCCCGAATACGGCACCATCGAAATCCGCGTCTTCGACACCCCGCTGAGCATCGAACGCGCCGCCGCCCTGGCCGGCTACGCGCAATCCCTGGCCGCCTACCTCCTCGCCGAACAACCCTTCACGCCTAGCGAGGACGACTACCTCGCCTACACCTACAACCGCTTCCAAGCCTGCCGCTTCGGCCTCGACGCGATCTACGTCGACCCGGCCAGCGGTAGCCACATCCCGCTCCGCGACCATATCCTGCAAACCTTGGAACACATCGCGCCGCACGCCGCTTCATGCGGGGCGACGGATGCCCTGAATATGCTGCGCGGCGAAACAGAAGCCAACCAAAACGACGCCCGCTGGCTACGCGAACGTCAACGCGAGGAACAGCTATTGGCCGAGGTCAGCCGGCAGGCGGCTTTGCGGTTTCGGGGAGCGGGGTGAAATAATTTTAGGGCGGTTTTGCTTCAAGGCTGCACAAAGCTGGATTGCTGTGCTCGCAATGACTGGCGTTTTGTGCGCCGTCATTGCGAGGAGCGCAGCGACGAAGCAATCCAGCTTTGTACCCTCTTGAATCAAAATCACTTTCCGGGCGGGGGCGAGAAACGAATAACGCTCCGGCCATCCGCCAACTGCTTCGGCGCTGCTTTCCAGGCGTGGCCGTAAATGACCTCGAAGGTCGCCGGCAGTTTGCCATCGCGGCGCAGGGTTTCGTAGGCGGCGCGGGCCGCTTGCCAGCAGTGGCGGCTGGTCAGGCCGTGGCGGCGGGCTTTCATGGCGCATGAGGAACCGGCGGCGCGCAGGTCGGCGAAGAGGCGGTCGAGGTCGTCGTAGGTCAGGGTGATGACTTCCATGTCCATCACCGGGTCGGCGAAGCCGCAGGCGAGCAGCATGTCGCCGAGATCGTGCATGTCGGTGAAGCGCTGGGTATGGGCGTAGCCGTCGGCGAAAGCGGCGCGCAGTTCGCGCAGGGTGTCCGGCCCCAGGGTCGAGAACATGAGGAGGCCATCGGTTTCCAGTACGCGATGCGCTTCGGCCAGCGCCTGCAGGGGGTCGTCCAGCCAGTGCAGCAGCAGGTTGGACCAGACCAGATCGGCGGATTGCGCCGCCAGCGGCAGTTGCGTCGCCTCGGCGGCGATACGCAGCGGGCCTTGATCGAGGCCGAACCAGCGCCGCCAGCTCGGCGCCGCCGCGCCGCGCAGCATGGCCGGTGCCAGATCGAGGCCGAGCCATTCGGCGTCGGGATAGCGCGCGGCGAGGCCGGGCTGGCTGCCGCCGCGGGCGCAGCCGAGATCGACGATGCGCCGTGGGCGCAGGCTGACGTAATCGAGGCGCTCCTGCATGCGCCGGTCGATTTCGCGAACGAGGAAATCGTTGCGCTCGTAGTCGGCGGCGGCCCGCGCGAAACGGCGGGCGACCTGATGGCGGTCGACGAATCCGGCGCTCATGTTTTCGCGTTCAGGACGTTTTTGATTCACATCTGCACAAAGCCGGATTGCTTCGCTGCGCTCGCAATGATGGTTATTCCCACGCCGTCATTGCGAGGAGCGAAGCGACGAAGCGATCCAGAATTGCTCTGACCGGCCTCAAACCGCCTTGACGCCCAGCCTGGCGAACAGCGCGTCGTCGCGCTCGGCGTCGGGGTTGCCGGTGGTCAGCAGGTTGTCGCCGTAGAACATGGAATTGGCGCCAGCGAGGAAGCACAGGGCCTGCAATTCGTCGCTCATTTCCCGGCGGCCGGCCGACAGGCGCACCCAGGAGGTGGGCATGGTGATGCGCGCGGCGGCGATGGTGCGGACGAATTCGAAGGGATCGAGGCGCGGCGCGTCGGCCAGCGGCGTGCCCGGAATCGGCACGAGATTGTTGATCGGCACCGACTCCGGCGCTTGCGGCAGATTGGCCAGTTGCACGATCAGCGCCGCCCGGTTTTTGCGCGACTCGCCCATGCCGATGATGCCGCCGGAGCAGACGTTGATGCCGGCTGCGCGCACCTGGTCGAGCGTGTCGAGGCGATCTTCCTGGGTATGGCTCTTGATGACCTGACCGTAGAAATCCTTGTCGGTATCGAGATTGTGGTTGTAATAGTCGAGGCCGGCTTCCTTCAATTTTTCCGCCTGCCCTTCCTGGAGCATGCCGAGCGTGACGCAGGTTTGCATGCCGAGCGCCTTGACTTCGCGCACCATATCCAGCACCCGGTCGAGATCGCCGGCTTTCGGCCCCTTCCAGGCGGCGCCCATGCAGAAGCGGGAAGCGCCCTTGGCCTGCGCTGCCTTGGCGGCGTCGACCACCTCGTCGACCGGCATCAGGCGCTCGCGCTCAAGATTGGTGTCGTGGCGCGCCGACTGCGAACAATAGCCGCAATCCTCCGAACAGCCGCCCGTCTTGACCGACAGCAGCGCCGAGCGTTGAATGGCATTGGCATCGAAATGCTGGCGATGTACGCTCTGGGCTTGCCAGATCAGATCCATCAAGGGCATCTCGTAGAGGGCGAGGACTTCGGCAACTGTCCACCGATGGGCGGCAGAGGGCGTGGAAACAGCGGGAGCGGCGGCGGGAGAAGTGGCGGACATGAAAAACCTTGCGGGGAAAAGACAACAATGGGCATAAGCATGCCCGTAATCGTTGATTTGATTGGTGAAAAGATATGACGCGGATTTTACCTCAAGCGCTCAAGCATCTGCTGCGCCGCTGCCAACAAAGCTTGTTGCCGGGTAGTTGCCTGCTGTGCGGCGGCGATGCGGGCGCTGCTCTGCTCTGCCTGCCTTGTCAGGGCGAATTGCCAGCCCTGCCGGCGGCGCGCTGTCCGCAGTGCGGCGAGGCCACCGCTCTGGGCGAGCGTTGCGGCGCCTGCCTGCTCGAAGCGCCGCATTTCGCGCGGGTGGTGGCGCGCTGGCCTTACGAATTCCCGGTGGATCGCCTCGTCCATGCCCTCAAATATCGTCATCAGACCGCCATCGCTCATTGGCTCGGCGAGCAGATGGCGGCCGAGTTGCCGGATGGCGAGCACTGGCTCGTGCCGATGCCGCTGCACCGCGAACGGCTGCGCGATCGGGGTTTCAACCAGGCGCTGGAAATCGCCCGCGTCCTGGCTCGTCGGCGGCGCTTGCCGCTCATCGCCAAAGGTCTGCGCCGCCTGCGCCCGACCGCGCCGCAGGCCGATCTCGACCAGCGCCAGCGGCAGCGCAACGTACGCGGCGCTTTTGCTTGCGACATCGACCTTGCTGGGAGGTCGGTGATTCTGGTCGACGATGTGATGACCACCGGCGCCAGCGTCAACGAATGCGCCCGCGTGCTTCGCCAATGCGGCGCGGAAGAAGTCACCGTCGCCGTCGCGGCGCGGGCGCTGAAGGCGCGTTCGGTGGTTTAGGGCGGCATTGCTTCAAGGGTGTACGAAACTGGATTGCTGCGCTCGCAATGACAGTCATTCCGTGCTTCGTCATTGCGAGGAGCGAAGCGACGAGCAATCCAGAAGCAAAACTGCTCTAATCCGGTTTTTTCAGACCCGCCCCGCCCATGTTCGCCGTCATCCTCTTTCAGCCGGAAATTCCGCCAAACACCGGCAATATCATCCGCCTGTGCGCCAACAGCGGCGCTGAACTGCATCTGGTCGAGCCGCTTGGCTTCGACATGAGCGACAAGGGGTTGCGCCGCGCCGGGCTGGATTATCACGAATACGCCCGCGTCCGGCGCCACCCGGACTGGCCGGCCTGCAAGGCGGCGCTGGCTGGCCGCCGCTTGCTGGCGATGACGACGCAGGGCACGGCCACGCCGTTCGCGATGGCCCTTCAGGCTGGGGACGCTTTTGTTTTTGGCCGCGAGACCAGCGGCCTGCCGCCGGAAATGCTCGCCGAGTTCGCGCCGGAACAACGTTTGCGCCTGCCGATGCTGGCCGGCCAGCGCAGCCTCAATCTGTCCAACGCCGTTGCCGTGACCGTGTTCGAGGCCTGGCGGCAAAACGGCTTCGCCGGGGCGGTTTAGGGAGACAAGGCGGTACAAGGCTGGATTGCTTCGCTGCGCTCGCAATGACAGCCATTTTGTGCGCCGTCATTGCGAGGAGCGAAGCGACGAAGCAATCTGGAAATGGCAGTTACCCTGGCCCGCTTTCAGGCCAATTCCTCTTTCGGGTCGCGCGCCATGAGTTGGGCGAGCGCCTGCGCCGCGCGCAGGCGGCCGTCGAGGACGGCGGCGACGGCCACGCTGATCGGCATGTCGACGCTCCGTTCCCGGGCCAGACGGTCGACCTCGCGGGCGGTGAGGACGCCTTCGGCGACATGGCCGAGTTCGTCGAGAATTTGCGGCAGCAATTTGTCCTGCGCCAGCGCCAGGCCGACGCGGCGATTGCGCGAGAGGTCGCCGGTGCAGGTGAGGATCAGGTCGCCCATGCCGGCCAGCCCCATGAAGGTTTCGCGCCGCCCGCCGAGGGCGACGCCGAGGCGGGCGATTTCGGCCAGGCCGCGGGTCATCAGCGCGGCTCGCGAGTTCAGCCCGAGGCCGAGGCCGTCGCAGATGCCAGTGGCGATGGCCAGCACGTTCTTGACGGCGCCGCCGACTTCGACACCGGCCAGATCGTCGTTGGCGTAGATGCGCAGCGAAGCGCCGTGCAATTGCCGCGCCGCCTCGCGGGCGAAAAGCGGGTCGTTGGCGGCCAGCGTGATCGCCGTCGGCTGGCCGGCGGCGACTTCCTCGGCAAAGCTTGGGCCGGAGAGAGCGCCGAATATGGCAGCGGCTCCCAATACCTCGCCGACCACCTGATGCGGCAGCTTGCCGCTGCCTGCCTCGAAGCCCTTGCAGACCCACAGGATCGGCTGCCGGCAGGCCAGTTCGCGCAGCTTTTCGGCGGTCGGGCGCAGGCCGGCGATGGGCGTGGCGATGAGCAGCAATTCGGCGTTGGCGACGGCGGCGGCGATATCGGCCGCCACCGTCACGCCTTCCGGCAGCGGATAGCCGGGCAGAAAACGGTTTTCGCGGCCGGCGCGCAGATCGGCAACGACATCGGCCTCGCGCGACCAGAGCGTGACCTGATGCCGACCGGCAAAGGCGATGGCCAGCGCCGTACCCCAGGCACCGGCGCCGAGTATGGTCAGCTTCACAGGCCCCAGACTTGGGTGACGTGCATAAAGCCAGTCGCGCCGTCGCGGTGCTTGACGCGCACCCAGCCCGGCGCTGCCGGGCCGAGCAATTCGACGGCGACTGATTTGTCCAGTTCGACCACGACTGGCGCATCGTGATTGCCGGCCTGGCGGATTTCCGCCCGCGGCGCGATGACCACCAGATTGCGCTGTTCCGCCAGATTGCTGGCCTCGATCCAGGCCAGCGCGCCTTCGGCGTCGCGCACCTTGACCCAGCCTTCGAGCCGGACGATGACCTCGACCGGTGTTTGCGCCTTGATCAGGTAGAGCTTCTGGCCCTTGAGCGAGGGCGTGTCGTAGAGAATGGCCGCCGGCACGGCGACGCTGCGGAACTCAGCGGCCGCCGCGGCCCCGGCAAGGCCGGTCAGCAGCAGGGCCGACAGGAGGGGAAGCAAGCGGCGGCGCATGAGTCGTTCCTTACTGGACGGTGGGTTCGGCGGCAGCGGCTTGCTGCTGCTCTTGCAGACGCTGCATGTACATGCCCTCGAAATTTACCGGCTGCAACACGAGGGGCGGGAAGCCGGCGCGGACGATGGCGTCGGAAACGGTTTCGCGGGCGTAGGGGAAAAGGATGTTCGGGCAGGCCACGGCGACCAGCGGCTCGATCTGTTCCTGCGGTATGTTCTGGATGCGGAAGATGCCGCCGTGACCGACTTCGACCAGATACACAGTCTTTTCGCCCAGTTTGGCGGTGACCGTTACCGTCAGCACGACATCGTAAATCTGCTCGCCGACCCGGCGGCCGGCGGTGTTCAACTGGACTTCGATCTGCGGCGCTTCGCGTTCAAGGAAAATTTCTGGCGCGTTCGGCACTTCGACGGAAAGATCCTTGACGTAGATCTTTTCGATACCGAAAAGGGGTTGTTCGTCCTGCGCGTTCTGTTCGTTCTGGGCCATGGCGTTCTTTCGGAAGGGGTGGATAGTCAGGAAATGGAGCCTTCGAGCAGCGGTTTCAAGCCGCCGGCCGCGTCGAGGGCAATCAGGTCGTCGCAGCCGCCGACGTGGGTTTCGCCGATATAAATTTGCGGCACGGTGCGTCGTCCGGTGCGTTGCATCATTTCCTCGCGCCGCGCGGCGTCGAGGTCGATTCGCACCTCGGCGATCTCGTTTACGCCGCGCGCTTGCAGCAACTGCTTGGCGCGCAGGCAATAGGGACAGACCGCGGTGGTGTACATCAGGACGGGGTTCATTTGTCGCGCTTGCCCTTTTTCACCGGATAACCGGCGGCCACCCAGGCGTCGACGCCACCGGCCAGGTTGTGCGTCTTGCTGAAACCATTTTTTTTCAATTGCGCGCTGGCCTTGCCGGAACGGACGCCGGCGGCGCAGCAGATGAGCAGGGCGCGCTCCTTGAACTTTTCCAGTTCGCCGATACGCTCGGAGAGCTTGCCGAGCGGGATATTCCGGGCTTCCGGCAGGTGCCCGTTGACGAATTCATCCGCCTCGCGCACATCGAGAATGTAGGCATCCTCGCGGTTGATCAGCAGCGTCGCCTCGGCCGGAGTCAGACCCCTGCCGGCCGTGCCGGTCAACAGGGGCCACATCAGCCCAAGGCCGCTGATCACGACCACCGCGATGAGAAAAATGTTCTGGTTGATAAATTCCATCGGCATCTAACGGGACTCCTCGCTGCAAAAAACCTCGCGCATCATACCGACAAGTTGCAGCGTCCGCTGATCGCCGACGCGGTAATAGACCCGGTTGGCGTCCTTGCGCGTCATCAGCACGCCTTTTTCGCGCAGGATCGCCAGATGCTGGGAAATATTGCTCTGCGAGGTGCCTACCGCCTCGACGATCTCCTGCACGCAAGCCTCATGGTCGCCCAGTACGCACAGTACCTTGAGTCGCAATGGATGGGCGATGGCCTTCAGCGCCCGCGCCGCCAAGTCGATGTGCTCCTGTTTTTCGATCATGTTGAAGGAATGGGTAGCCAAGGCGAAACTTCGTTATCGGTAAACGTCTCATTATAATGACTTGCGTTTCGCCGACCTAATCAACCACCGGATGCTCATGGCCCAACGACAAGAACGCGCAACGCAGCCGTGGGCATTGCGGAATGTGCCGCGGCGAACGCGCCGGATGGCGGTCTTGCTGGCCGCTTTCGCCGCATTTTTCGGAACCGCCCCGGCTTTCGCCCAAAAGAAAAGCGCCGCGCCGACGAAAACCGCCTCGGCGCCGAAAGCTGCTTCAACGCCGAAAACCGCCGCAGCGCCGAAAATCTCCTCAACACCGAAAACTGCCCCGACGCCGAAAACCGTATCGCCGCCAGAAACCGCCTCGACGCCGGAAATCGCCGAACACCAGGCCGATCTTGGCGAATTGCGCGGCCGCATCGAGGCGCTGAGGAAGGAACTGAACGCCAGCGAGGAAAATCGCGCCGATGCCGCCAGCCGGCTGCGCGATTCGGAACGCCAGATTTCCCGCCTGCAACGCGAACTGCACGAACTGGCCGGGCAGCGCGGGCGTTTGCAGCGCGATCTGCGGGATCTGGAGCAGCAATCGAGCGAACTGGGCGCCACCCTGGAACAGCAGCAGGCGCAACTGGAACGCCTGCTCTACCGGCAATACCTGCGCGGCACGCCGGATTCGCTGCAAATGCTGCTCAATGGCGACGACCCGAACCAGATGGCGCGCGATCTGCGCTATCTGTCGGCTATTGCCCACAGCCGGGCGGAATTGATGGAAGAAATCGGCAACAGCCTGGACAAGAAGAAAAGCCTGGCCGCCGCCGCCCGCGAGCGCGGCGCCGAACTGGCCGAGGTGGAAACGCAGCACCGCCAGCGCGCCGACGAGTTGAGCCGTCAGCGCGACGAACACAAGACGCTGTATGCCGAGATTTCCAGCAAGCTCAAGGCGCAGCAGCGGGAAATGGGCGAATTGCAAAAGGACGAGAAGCGTCTGACCCAGTTGATCGACCGCCTGAGCAAAATCCTCGCCGCCCAGGCGGCCGAGGCCGCTCGGCAGAAAGCCAGGCGCGACGCCGCGCCGGGGCAGACGGCGCGCGGCGGCATCGAAAATCGCTACGAGCCGGCGCCCAGCGACGGCAGCTTCGCCCGCCAGAAGGGCATGCTCCGCCTGCCGGCGCGCGGGACGGTCAGTGGCCGTTTCGGCGCCCCGCGCGACGGCGGCGGCACCTGGCGCGGCCTCTTCATCAAGGCAGCCAGTGGCGGCGAGGTCAAGGCCATCGCCAATGGTCAGGTGGTCTTTGCCGATTGGATGCGCGGTTTCGGCAATCTCTTGATCGTCGACCACGGCGACGCCTACCTGTCGATTTACGGCAACAACGATTCGCTGCTCAAGCAGGTCGGCCAGACGGTCAAGGGCGGCGACGCCGTAGCCATCGTGGGCAACAGCGGAGGCAATGCGGAATCCGGTTTATACTTTGAAATCCGCCACCAGGGCCAACCGCTCGACCCCATGAAATGGGCCAACCTGAAATGAATAAAACAAAGACCATCAGTCTGATTGCCGGGAGCTTCCTGGCTGGCGTCATGATCAGCCTGCACCTGCCCGCCCTGGCCGAGAAGGAAGCCGCCCCCGGTCTGCCGATCGAGGAACTGCGCACCTTCGCCGAGGTGTACGGGGCGATCAAGCAGGGCTATGTCGAGTCGGTCGAAGACAAGAAGATGATCACCAATGCCATTTCCGGCATGCTGGCCAATCTCGACCCGCATTCGGCCTATCTCGACGCCGATGCCTTCAAGGATTTGCAGGTTGGCACCCAGGGCGAATTCGGCGGCCTCGGCATCGAGGTCAGCATGGAAGATGGGCTGGTCAAGGTCGTCTCGCCGATCGAGGACACGCCGGCCTACCGCGCCGGCATCAAATCCGGCGACCTGATTTACAAGCTCGACGACACGCCGGTCAAGGGCATGACCCTGACCGATGCCGTCAAGAAAATGCGCGGCAAACCGAAAACCTCGATCAAGCTCGGCGTTCTGCGCAAGGGCGAAAGCAAACCGCTGGAAATCACCCTCGTTCGCGAAGTGATCAAGGTGCAGAGCGTCAAGTCGAAACTTGTCGAACCGGGCTACGGCTGGGTGCGCATCACGCAATTCCAGGAAAACACCATCGCCGACCTGAGCAAGCACCTCGCCGCCCTGTACAAGGACGCCAGCCTGAACGGCCTCGTGCTCGACCTGCGTAATGATCCCGGCGGCCTGCTCAACAGCGCCATCGGCGTCGCCGCCGCTTTCCTGCCGCCCGACGTCAAGGTCGTTTCGACCGATGGCCGCGCCGAAAACGCCAAGCAGGAATTCCTCGCCCGTTCATGCGACTACCTGCGCGGTCTCCGCGAAGATTCGCTACGTAACCTGCCGCTCTCGGTCAGAAGGGAATTCCTCGCCCAACCATGCGCTTATCTGCATGACGCCCGCGAAGGCGCGGCACGCAACCTGTCGGACATCAAGCCGGAATACCTTATCCAACTGCGCGATTACTTCCTGCGCGAAGATCCGCTGCGCAAGCTGCCGGTCGAAACCAAGAAAGTACCGCTGGTCGTGCTGGTCAACGGCGGCTCGGCCTCGGCCTCGGAAATCGTCGCTGGCGCCCTGCAGGATCACAAGCGGGCGGTCATCATGGGTACCCAGACCTTCGGCAAGGGTTCCGTGCAGTCGATCCTGCCGCTGCCCGGCAACGCCGCCATCAAGCTGACCACGGCCCGCTACTACACGCCGGACGGGCGCGCGATCCAGGCCAAGGGCATCGTCCCCGACATCATTGTCGAGGAAACGCCCAACGGCGCTGCGTCGACGCTGGGCCGCATCCGCGAAGTCGATCTCGACCGCCACCTGAACAATGACCGCGAGCAGGAAGCGCCGCCGCGCAGTGAAGAAAAACCGGCAGCCAAGCCCAACGCCAAGGCGAAGGACAAGAGCGGTGGCAAGGACGAGGACGACGAGAGCGACATGCCGCTGCGTCGCCTGGAATACGCCAGTAGCGACGATTACCAGTTCCAGCAGGCGCTGAATCTGCTGAAGGGTCTGCAAATCATGCAAGGCAAGGCGAAATAAGCGCAGGGAAAAACGATGCCCGATTCCGACCCCGACCTCAGGAAAAAACGCGAGATTCTGTTCTCCCGCTTCCCGCCCGGTCAGGTGCCGGAAGCGGCGGACGATCTGCGCCGCGTGGAAGATCTGGAAATCGAGGCGCACCACGAAAGGCGCGCCATCGACGTCGCCTACGACCTGCGCCAGCACAGCCTGCGCGAACTTGAAGAGCACCTGGTGGACAAGGGCTACCATCTCGACAACACGCTGTTGAGCAAGCTCACCCGCGCCCTGATCCATTACGTCGAGGACACCCAGTTGCACAACATCGACGCCCCGGAAAAGCCCATCAAGCGCTTCCCGCCGGAAGCCTACGTCCAGGCCTGGGAACGCCACCCGCACGGCGACCACGACGACACGCCGCCGGAATGGCGGGAGTACAAGTAGTTCCAGTCACGGGCTTGTGTGTTAGCGCAATCTTCCGGGATAAACCTGCTCGCCGCCTACGGTCTCATCGCCCACGCCCTGATTTTCGGCGCTGCCGCCGCTCTCCTGCCGGTTGGCGAATTGCGCCCGCGCCTTGGCCTGGTGGCGACCGCGCTGGCCCTGTTCGTGGGTTTCGCCCCCATCCTGCACAGCCTGTTCGGCGCGCCGTCACTGACGCTGCTGCAACTCGCCATCCTGCAACTGGCGAACCGGACGCCGTCGCCGCTCGGCTACCGGCCGGCGCTGGCGCTGCTGGCGCTGGCCGCGCTGCTTTATCCGGCGGCGCTCGGCTGGGGGGCGAGCGATCCCTATGCCTGGGGTTACCAGCCGTGGGGGTTGCTCGCCGCGCTGGCGCTGCTGGCCGTGGCGCTATGGTGGCGCCGCCTCGATAGCTGGCTGCTGATTCTCGCCGTCGACCTGGCCGGCTATGCCGGCGGCCTTTTCGTCAATCTCTGGGATGCCCTTTTCGATCCCCTGCTGGTATTGCTGGCGGCCAGCGTCGTCGTCCGGCGCTGGCTGCTGCGTTTTATCGCGTCAGGGCTTCGCTGATCAGACGGCGGATGCCGCCGGCCTCGAAAGGCTTGTCGCAAATGGCCGAGACGCCGGCCCGCTCGACCGCCGCCAGGCGGCCCCTGTTCTGCTCGCTGGTCACCATCAGCACCGGCACCTCGGCCTGCCAGCTTTGCGTGCGGATGTACTCGATCAACTCGCGGCCACCCATTTCCGGCATGTTGTAGTCGGTGATGACCAGATCGAACAGGGTTTCGGCCAGTACCGCGACCGCCTCCTTGCCATTGGTCGCCTCGATGATGCGGGTGATCCCCAGTTCGCCGAGCAGGCGGCCCAGGTGGCGGCGCGAGGTGGCGCTGTCGTCGACGATCAGGACGCGCAAATCCTCGACATCGACGGCATCGAGTTCATCGCTCGGCGGCGGGCAGAGGTAATCGAGGGTGGCGAACAGGGCGCGCGCCAGTTGTTCCTCGGAAAAGGGCTTGGGGACGATGCAGCAGGCGCCCGACTGGCGCACCGCTTCCAGCCGCTGCGGCCGTGTTTCGCTGGAAATCAGAATGAAGGGCAGGGCGATCAGCCGCTCGTCGGCGCGCATCGCCTCGACCAGATCGGTTCCCGCCATGTCCGGCAGGTAGAGGCTACTGATCACCACCGTACCCTCGGCCAGCGGACCGGCCAGCGCCGCCAGCGCGGCCGCGCCGGAAGCCGCCACGGCAATCTGGCTGACGCCCTGGTTTTCCAGCATGCGCCGGATCAGACCGGCCTGCATCGGCGAAGGTTCGACCAGCAGCACCGAGAGATCGGCCAGCGAGCTTGTCAGGGCCATGCGATTGCTCCGCGAAGAATCAACTTTTAACTATAACAGCGGCTGGAGCGGCACGGTGTCGTTTCCGCATCAGGGCAATCGCATTTACCGCAGCGGCGCCATGCCGAGCAATGAAGGACCGTAGGATGGGTAGAGCGTAGCGAAACCCATCAATCCATACCGCCAAGGCTTGCACCGATGGGTTTCGCTGGCGCTCTACCCATCCTACGCGCTGTCTGGTTTCGCTTTCCAGATGTTGGAGTCGGCAGTGGGGAGGTAGTCATCGGTGTTGTCGAATGGGGTGGGGTCGATGTACCAGGTGTAGCCGGCGGCGGTGGTGTCGAGCACGATTTGACCGCTGTTGTAGGTACCGGTGGTTTGGGCTACGGCTATCCCGGAGAGGTCGGCGAAGCCTTGAACAGCAGAGACGGCGGTGGAAAGAAGGGCTTGCAGCGATGGGGCGGGAAGCCAGGAGTCTAAGTCATCCGTCATTTTTGACGGGGAAAGGGAGATTTTCCAGTAATCACGAAATTTCTTGTATTCTCCGGGAGCTATTTCACAATCAATAGGGTATTTGTTTATCACTGTACCAACCATGACAAAATTCTTTACTATTACACTTACTTCGCCTTGTTTAAATTCAATGACAAAATAATCCTTTCCGACATACTCGCCTTCCGGCGTATATTGAATTTGCAAAGCCTTGGCATTAAAAGTATTATGTTCTGAATCAAGTGGCACGGCGGGCATGGGTACAGAATACCCGTTTACCATCTCGAAGCCAGTCGAATATTCAAGCTTGCCATGCGCTGGCTGCTGCACAATGGCTACCGAGGTGTTGCTTCCGTCGCCAAAGAAATCGGGCTTGTTCTCGTAGAGTTCCATATAATAATTGGCCGCATAAATATCGATTCCTCCATAAAAATGCGAGTATATTTCGCCTTTTTGCGCCATTTCGATATTCCAACACACCCCATAAGCCCGTTCTTTCTTCTGTGGCTTTGACGCATTCGCCTCGGCAGCAATATAAATAAGTGCCTCCTGCGCAGGTGTGGGCGGTTCGATAAGCCACATATCCAAATCCTCAAGAGTTATCTCAAACTCGGATTGTATTTGAGAAGCAAGCGGTGCCAGCGCGTCGGGCAATGCTGGTTGATCCGCTAGGGCCCGTAGGATGGATAGAGCGTAGCGAAACCCATCAATCCATACCGCCAAGGCTTGCACCGATGGGTTTCGCTGGCGCTCTACCCATCCTGCGCGTTTTGACCGCGACGTCGTTCAGGCGGCTTCCGCCCAATCAATAATTGGCTGCCATTGCGCCAGATCGCGTTCGACGCGGGCGGGCGGCAGGTCGAACAGGGTCATGCCGGCGGACTGGGCCTGGACGTAGTTCTGGGTGTCGCGCAGGCAGGTCAGCACCGGCAGTTCGAGGGTGGCGAAAAAGCGTTCCAGTTCGCCCGCCGCCCGCGTCCGCGCGGCGACGCGCATGCCGATCACGGCGACGTCGGCCTTGCCCTTGCGCACCGCTTTTTCGGCCAGCAGGGCTTGCAGGAAGCGGCGTGTCGCCAGCATGTCGAAAAGCGCGGGCTGCACCGGCACGATGACCCGCGCCGACAGCTTCAGCACCTTGTCGAGCAGCTTGCCGCCGAGGCCGGCCGGCGTGTCGAGGACGACTCGGCTGGTTCCCTTGGGCGGTCGGGCGACGTTGTCCGGGCCGATTTCCCAGGTGTCGATGGTCGGCAACTCGAAGGGGCGCAGGGCCAGCCATTCGCGCGCCGAGTGCTGGCGGTCGATGTCGCCGAGCATGACGTCGTGGCCGCGGCTGGCGAAATAGCCGGCGAGATTGACGGCCAGCGTGCTCTTGCCGGAACCGCCCTTGGGATTGGCGATGAGGAAGGCTTTCACTCTTCCTCCTGCCTGTCGAGAATGCGGCGGACGAGATTGACGTGTTCGCGCAGGGTGTAGATCAGGTCGGTGAAGCCGAGCGGCACTTGCAGGCGGGTCGCTTCCTCGTCGAGGGCGTCGAGGCGGCGGCGGTAGTCGGCGCTTTGGGCCGGGTCGTAGCGATGTTTGATGTCGTCTTCCAGATAGCGCAATTCGCCGTAGCAGCGGAAGACCTTGGAGCGCACCCGCCAACTGTAGAGCGCCGGGGCGATGCGCAACAGCGGAATGAGCAGGGCGATGAGCGGCACCAGCAGTACGACCAGACGGTCGATCAGCACCGCCAGCCAGAACGGCAGGTAGCGTTGCAGGAAGGGCGGCCCGGATTTGTAATAGCGCGCCGCTTCCGACGACAGCGGCAGGAGCGGATCGAGATAGGCGGGGAACTCGCCGTTGCCCTGGAAGAAGCCGCTGCCGCCATGCACCTCGCTGGCCGTTTGCAGGAGCAGGGTTTGCAGCGCCGGATGCAGGTCGCCGCGAACGACCAGATTGCCGGTCGGCGCCAGCACCTTGGTATCTTTTGGCGGATAGTCGCGAACCAGATCGGCAACGCCGCGCGGCAGCGTCAACTGGGTGAGGAAGGGAAAGCGGCGCTGGTAGGCGCTGGCGTGGGCGAAACTCATCAGGCGCACGCCGGGCGAGCGCAGCAGCACCTGCACCACGGGCGCGTTCTCGGTGGCGATGACGAAGGCGGCGTCGATGCGCCCCTGTTGCAATTCTTCCGCCGCGTCGAGGCCGGCGAACGGCAGCAACCGGCTCTCATTTTCCATTTCGTTGGCGGCCAGGAGGCGCTGCGCCAACTGGCGAATGCCGGAGCCTTCCGGGCCGACGGCGATGCGCTTGCCGCGTAGATCGGTCAGCCGGGTCAGCGGCCCGGGGGCGCGATAAAAAATCCATACCGGCTCGTAGAAGACGCTGCCGAGCGAATACAGGTCGCTCTCCGGCGCGCTGGAATCGTCCGCCGCCTCGATGACGCCGCCCTGGACGAAGGCGACATCGGCCTCGCCGCTTTCGAGGCGCTTGATATTCTCCAGCGAGCCGGGCGAGGCGAGCACCTCCAGCTTGATCCCGCTGCGCGCCAGAATGGTCGCGTAGCGCCGGGCAAAATAGTGATAGGCGCTGCCCTTGTCGCCGGCGCTGATGACAATGCGGCTGGGCGGCGCCGGCTTGACGAACTGGTAGGCGACGGCAAAGCCGATGCCGGCGATGAGCATGATCCACCACGCCGTGGCGAACAGGTCGCGGAGCGAGAGCAGGCCGGCCTTGATCTTCGCCATCATGGCGCGGCCAGGCCGGCAATCCGGCGGATGCGGGTAGCGGGGAGCATGGCTGTCTCGGTCATGAATGGAGCATCGAGGTTATCACCACGCCCCGCGCTGATCCAGTGGCGGCGGACGAGGCGTGCGCGCGGACAGCTACAGCGGCGTCAGCCTGGCGTATTCGAGGGCCAGCCATTTCATGCCGTTGGCGGCGAAATTGACCTGCACGCGGGCGTCGGCGCCGCGCCCTTCGGCGGCGACGATGACGCCGAGGCCGAACTTGGCGTGTTCGACGCTCTGGCCGATGCGCAGGCCGCCGGGCAGGGCGGGTTCGTGGGCGGACGAGCGGCCGCCGCCGAAGCTGTCATGGGCTGGCGCGGCGGATTGCACCGCCGTCTTGTTCAGCTTTTTCATCAGTTGCTCGGGAATTTCGCCAAGGAAAGCCGAGGGTACGCAGTAGCGGGTCTGCCCGTGCAACATCCGCGTCTGCGCGCAGCTCAGGTAGAGGCGGCGGCGGGCGCGGGTCAGGGCGACGTACATCAGGCGGCGCTCTTCCTCGAGGCCGTCGCGCCCCTGGGCGACGGCATTCTCGTGCGGGAATAGACCCTGTTCCAGGCCGGTGATGAAAACCACGTCGAATTCCAGTCCCTTGGCGGCATGCACCGACATCAACTGCACCGCCTCCTGGCCTTCGCCGGCCTGATGCTCGCCGGCTTCCAGCGCGGCCAGGGTGAGGAAGGAGACGAGGGCGCCGCCTTCGCCGATCGCTCCTTCGTCGTCGACGAAGCTGGCGGCGGCGTTGATCAGTTCGTCGAGGTTTTCCAGACGTTCCTGGCCTTCCTTGCTCGTGCGGTAATGCTGCGCCAGACCGGATGTCTCGATGACGTGTTCGACCACTTCCGGCAGCGGCAGGCCGGCGGTTTCGCTACGCAGGCGCTCGATCAGGCGGATGAAGGCGCCGACGCTCTGGCCGGCCTTGCCGCTCAAGGAGGCGGCGGCATTGTAGAGGCTGGAATTACATTGATGGGCCGTGGCTTGCAGATTTTCCAGCGAGCGGGCGCCGATGCCGCGCGCCGGAAAATTGAGTACGCGCAAAAAGGCGGTGTCGTCGTCGGGATTGACGAGGAGGCGCAGGTAGGCCAGCGCGTGCTTGATCTCCTGGCGCTCGAAGAAGCGCAGGCCGCCATAGACCTTGTACGGCACATTCTTGGTGAACAACTCGTTTTCCAGCACCCGCGACTGGGCGTTGGAACGGTAGAGCACGGCCATTTGCAGGGGCGAAACGCCATCGCGCGCCAGTTCGCGGATTTCCTCGACGACAAAGCGCGCCTCGTCGAAGTCGGACCAGGCTTCAAAGGCGCGGATCGGCTCGCCGTCGCCGGCATCGGTCCACAGGTTCTTGCCCAGCCGCTCGCGGTTGTTCTGGATCAGCGCATTGGCGGCGGCCAGGATGTTGCCGTGCGAGCGGTAATTCTGCTCCAGGCGGATGACGTTGCCGGCGGCGTGGTCGCGCTCGAAATCGCGCATATTGCCGACCTCGGCGCCGCGAAAGGCGTAGATGCTCTGGTCGTCGTCGCCGACCGCGAAAATGCGCGCGCCGCCGCCGGCCAGCAGTTGCAGCCAGGCGTATTGCAGGCGGTTGGTATCCTGGAACTCGTCGACCAGAATGTGGCGGAAACGCTCCTGATAATGCCGGCGCAGCGGCTCGTTGCGTTGCAGCAGCTCGTAACAGCGCAACAGCAACTCGGCGAAATCGGCGACGCCCTCGCGATTGCACTGCGCCTCGTACTCGGCGTAGAGCTCGACGCGCTTTTGCGTGTAATGGTCGTAAGCCTCGGCCTGCCCGGCGCGCACGCCCTGCTCCTTGTGGGCGTTGATGAAATGGCACAGCTCGCGCGGCGGGTATTTCTCGTCATCGACATTGAGATTTTTTAAAAGCCGCTTGACCATCGCCAACTGGTCTGCCGTATCGAGAATCTGGAAGCTCTGCGGCAGTCCGGCCTCGCGGTAATGGGCGCGCAGCAGCCGGTTGCACAGGCCGTGGAAAGTGCCGATCCACATGCCGCGCGTGTTGATCGGCACCAGCGCCGCCAGCCGCGCCGTCATCTCCCGCGCCGCCTTGTTGGTGAAGGTCACGGCCAGGATGGCGTGCGGCCCGGCCTGGCCGGTCGCCATCAGCCAGGCGATGCGCGTCGTCAGCACGCGCGTCTTGCCGCTGCCGGCGCCGGCCAGAATCAGCGCATGCACCGGCGGCAGCGTTACCGCCTGATGTTGGGGAGGATTGAGCGGGGCGAGAAGATCGGACATTGCGGCAAGGGAGGGAAAACGAAGGGGGGCGGGCGTGTGCGGTGGATCGGTCGTGTTTGCCGTTGTTTTTGTGCAACGCAGCAAAACAGTTCGTCGAACAATCTACACATATTCCAGCGGGCAATCGAGTATACTTGGCAAAAATGATATTGCAGTGCACAATATGTTTTTGCCCACAAGGCAACTTGAGCATCAGGAGGTTATCGCCTCCAAGCCAAAAAGGAAGAGCAGCATGAAACACAATCTGACCGCCCCTAAAATTCTGCCCTGGATTGCCCACAAGGCGGGCATCAGCGAAGAACTGGCCTTGAAACTCTGGCGCCGCGCCATCGGCGAAGCCGAATACCTGACTGGCAAGTCCGAAGGTTCCGACTACTGGAGTCTGGCCGTCGAGCGTTTCCTCGCCTTCGTCGAGGACGAGGCCGGCGCAGCCCCGCAAGATGGCGTCAGCCTGGAGCCGGGCCTGTCCTGGATGTGGCATCACCAGACCCGGATGGCGCTGCTGTCGATGCTGGTTCTCCAGAATTCCTGCCGCTACTGGCAGAATACTTTGGAACGGGTGCGCAGCCAGTGCCGGGGCGCTACCTGAAGCGGCGCGGCCCGACCCTAGACCCTATTGCGGCGGGCCACCAAAATTCGCGATGATTGATCGACAAGGACGGGCTTGCCCGTCCTTGTCGTTTCCGCCCGCCGCCGGGCGCTGGCGCGAGCCGGTATAATTACTGGTTTGATTCTTGATTTTCCGCGACTGCCCATGCAGGACAAATACATTCCGGCCGATATCGAGCGCGCCGCCCAGCAACACTGGCAACAGAGCGGCGCCGCCCGCGCCGTCGAGGATTCCAGCAGGCCGAAATACTACTGCCTGTCGATGTTCCCCTACCCGTCCGGCAAGCTGCACATGGGCCATGTGCGCAATTACACCATCGGCGACGTGCTGTCGCGCTTTTACGCCATGCAGGGCTACAACGTGCTGCAACCGATGGGCTGGGACGCCTTCGGCATGCCGGCGGAAAACGCCGCCCTGGCCAACAATGTGGCGCCGGCCGGGTGGACTTATGCCAATATCGCCTACATGAAACAGCAGTTGCAGTCGCTTGGTTTCGCCATCGACTGGCAGCGCGAACTGGCGACCTGCACGCCCGAGTATTACCGCTGGGAGCAGTGGCTGTTCACCCGCCTCTATGAAAAGGGCCTGGTGTACAAGAAGCTTGGCGTCGTGAACTGGGATCCGGTCGACCAGACGGTGCTTGCCAACGAGCAGGTCATCGACGGCCGTGGCTGGCGCTCCGGGGCGCTGATCGAGAAGCGCGAAATTCCCATGTATTACATGCGCATCACCGCCTACGCCGAGGAGTTGCTGAGCGAGCTGGACACGCTGACCGGCTGGCCGGAACAGGTGCGGCTGATGCAGAAAAACTGGATTGGCAAGAGCACCGGCGTGCGCTTCGCCTTCCCCTATGAACTGGATGGTCAGGCGGAAAAGCTGTGGGTGTTCACCACGCGCGCCGACACCATCATGGGCGTCACCTTCGTCGCCGTCGCCGCCGAGCATCAGCTGGCCGCGCGCGCCGCCCGGGACAACCCGGAACTCGCCGCCTTCATCGCCGAATGCAAGCAGGGCGGCGTCGCCGAGGCCGATCTGGCGACCATGGAAAAGAAGGGCCTGCCGACCGGTCTGTTCGTCACCCACCCGCTGACCGGCGAGCCGGTCGAGGTCTGGGTCGGCAACTATGTGCTGATGAGTTATGGCGACGGCGCGGTGATGGCCGTGCCGGCGCACGACGAGCGCGATTTCGCCTTTGCCCTGAAATACCGCTTGCCGATCAAGCAGGTCGTCGCCGTCGACGGCGAAAGTTTCAGCGACCGGCAATGGGCCGAGTGGTACGCCGACAAGCAGAACGGCAAACTGGTCAATTCCGGCAAGTACGATGGTCTTGGCTACGAAGCCGCCGTCGATGCCATTGCTGCCGACCTCGCCGCTAAAGACTTGGGCGAGAAGAAAACGCAATTTCGCCTGCGCGACTGGGGCATTTCGCGCCAGCGTTACTGGGGCTGCCCGATCCCGATCATCCATTGTCCGAGCTGCGGCGACGTGCCAGTGCCGGACGAACAATTGCCGGTGCGGCTGCCGGAGAACGTCGAGATTACCGGCGCTGGCTCGCCGCTGGCGAGGATGCCGGAGTTCTACGAATGCCAGTGTCCAAAGTGCGGCGGCAACGCCCGGCGCGAGACCGACACCCTCGATACCTTCTTCGAGTCGTCCTGGTACTTCCTGCGCTACGCCTGCCCGGACAACGCCACGGCTATGGTCGACGAGCGCGTCGGCTACTGGTGTAAAGGCGGCATCGACCAGTACATCGGCGGCATCGAGCACGCCATTCTGCATCTCCTGTATGCCCGCTTCTTCACCAAGCTGATGCGCGACCTCGGGCTGATCGGCGATCTCGGCGAACCCTTCGCCAATCTGCTGACGCAGGGCATGGTCGTCGCCCCCACCTTCTATCGCGAAGGGGAGGGCGGCAAACGGCAGTGGATCAACCCGGCCGAGGTCGATGTCGTCACCGACGAGCGCGGCCGCCCGACCGGCGCGACGCTGAAGGCCGACGGCGGGCCGGTGATGATCGGCGGCATCGAGAAAATGGCCAAGTCGAAGAACAACGGCGTCGACCCGCAGGCCCTGATCGACCGCTACGGCGCCGACACGGCGCGCCTCTTCATCATGTTCGCGGCGCCGCCCGACCAGTCGCTGGAATGGTCGGATGCCGGCGTCGAGGGCGCGTTCCGCTTCCTGCGTCGCTTGTGGAAGCTGGCCCACGATCACGTCCAGGCTGGTCTCGTCACGGCTTGCGCCAGCAGCGAGGGACTCGCCGCCGGCCAGGTCGATTTGCGGCGCAAACTGCACCAGACCATCGCCAAGGTCGCCGACGATTATGGCCGGCGCAAGCAGTTCAATACCGCCATCGCCGCCGTCATGGAATTGCTCAACGCCTGCGACAAGACCGATCTCGCCGACGCCGCCGGCCGCGCGCTCGCCCAGGAAGTGCTGGAAAGTGCGGTGCTGCTGCTCTTCCCCATCGCGCCGCACATCGGCCAGGCGCTCTATGGCGAATTGAAGCCGGGCTTTGACGCCAGCCGCGCCGCCTTCCCCAAGGCCGATCCGGCGGCTTTGAAGCAGGACGAAATCGAACTGGTGGTGCAGGTCAACGGCAAGCTGCGCGGCGCCATCCGCGTCCCGGCTGGCGCCGACAAGGCGGCCATCGAGGCCGCCGCGCTGGGCAATGCGGAAGCGCAAAAATTCATGGACGGCAAGGCGGCGAAAAAAATCGTCGTGGTGCCGGGCCGGCTGGTCAATATCGTCGTCTGAGGAAAACCGCGATGCCGCTACGCAACCTGCTGGTCGTCCTGCTGCTTGCCGTGGCCGTTGCCGCTTGCGGCTTCCACCTGCGCGGCGCGCAGGGCGCTGCTCTGCCGTACAAGAGCCTGTACATCGCCCTGCCGGAAAATGCCGAAGTCCGCATCTGGCTCGAACGCTACATCAGCGCCGACGAAGGTACCGCGCTGGTTGACGATGGCAAGAGCGCCGAGGCCACCTTCCAGCAGGTGTCCGACAATCGCCAGAAGAGCATTCTCAGCGTCGACGCCCAGGGCCGCGTGCGCGAATACCGGCTGCAACTGACCTACGCCTTCCGCATCGTCAATGCCGAGGGCAAGGAAATCGTCCCGCCCAACGAACTGAGCCTGAGCCGCGATCTTACCTACGACGATTCCAATGTGCTCGCCAAGGATCAGGAAGAACGCCTGCTGTGGCGCGACATGACCAGCGAACTGGTCAGCCAGATCATGCGCCGCCTGTCGTTGATCAAGCCGAAAGACCCCGCGGCGAAAGAAGAGGACGACTGGTGATCCTTAAGGGCGAACAGCTCGCCGCGCACCTGGAGCGCGAATTGCGTCCGCTGTATGTCCTCTACGGCGACGAGCCGCTGCTGGTGCTCGAAGCCGCCGATGCCATCCGCGCCAGGGCGCGCCAGCAGGGCTACGGCGAGCGCGAGGTGCTGACGGTTCTGGCGCACTTCGACTGGGGCCAGTTGCTGGCCGCCGGCGGCAATCTCTCCCTGTTCGGCGACAAGAAGCTGATCGACCTGCGCATTCCCGGCGGCAAGCCGGGCAAGGAGGGTAGCGCCGCCTTGCAGCAATGGTGCCAACACCTGTCGCTGGACAACCTGCTGCTGGTAACCCTGCCCGAACTCGATTGGCGCGAGGAAAAGGCCGTCTGGTTTACGACCCTGGCCAATGCCGGCGTCGTCCTCAAGCTCAATGCCCCGCCGCTGGCCGAATTGCCCGGCTGGATCGCCGGCCGGTTGCGCCGCCAGCAGCAGAGCGCCGAGATGGACAGTCTCAAATTCATCGCCGAGCGGGTCGAAGGCAATCTGCTGGCCGCCCATCAGGAAATCCAGAAACTTGGCCTCCTTTATCCGCCTGGCCCCTTGAGCGCCGCGCAAATCCGCGATGCCGTGCTCAATGTCGCCCGTTACGATATCGACAGTCTGCGCGAGGCGCTGCTGGGCGGCGACATTGGCCGTCTGGCCCGGACGCTGGACGGTTTGCAGCAGGAAGGCGAGGCGCCGCCGCTGGTGCTGTGGGCGATGAGCGAGGAAATCCGCGCCCTGGCGGCGATTCGCGGCGGCCTCGACGGCGGCCGGCCGCTCGAACTGCTGCTCAAGGAAGCCAAGGTCTGGGGGCCGCGCCAGATGGCGGTCAAAAAGGCCCTGCAACGCCTGAGCGCGGCCACCCTGGAGGCCGCCCTGCGCCACGCCGGACGCATCGACCGTCTGGTCAAGGGCATCGGCCAGGGCAATCCGTGGGAGGAATTCCTGCGCCTCGGCCTGGCGCTCTGCGCGGGGAAGAGGCCGGCGGCCCGGGCAGCGCTGGGTGGCCCATTCCGCTCCCAAGCGTAGATACTTTTGTCATTATTGGTGAAGATTTACAATTCGAAATAAATACCGGATAATTTATTCGGTTATAATGAATTTTATTCCATCCGCAGGCGAATCATGGATATCAAGGACTACATGCAGCAGCTTGGCCGCGCGGCCCGCGCCGCCGCGCGTCGCCTGGCCGCGGCGACGACGGCGGAGAAGAATGCCGCGCTGCTGCATCTCGCCGCCGCCATCCGCCGCGACAAGGCGGCGCTGCTCGCGGCCAATGCCGAGGATCTCGCCGCCGCCCGCGCCAGCGGCCTGGAAGCCGCCCTGCTCGACCGTCTGGCGCTGACTGAAAAAGGCGTCGACAGCATGGCCGAGGGCGTCGAACAGGTGGCCCGCCTGCCCGACCCGATTGGCGAGATGAGCGACATCAAGTACCGCCCGAGCGGCATCCAGGTCGGCCGGATGCGCGTGCCGCTGGGCGTCGTCGGCATCATTTACGAGGCTCGTCCCAACGTCACCGCCGACGCTGCGGCGCTGTGCCTGAAATCCGGCAATGCCGCGATCCTGCGCGGCGGTTCGGAAGCCATCCAGTGCAATCGCGCCATCGCCGCCCTGGTGGGGGAATCGCTGCTGGCCGCCGGGCTGCCGGCCGAGGCCGTGCAGGTGGTCGCCACCACCGACCGCGCCGCTGTCGGCGAACTGATCACCATGCGCGAATTTGTCGATGTCATCGTGCCGCGCGGCGGCAAGGGCCTGATCGCCCGCCTGCTGGCCGAATCGCGCGTGCCGATGATCCAGCACCTCGACGGCAACTGCCACGTTTATCTGGAAACCCAGGCCGACCCGGCCAAGGCGCTGAAGATTGTCGAGAATGCCAAGACCCAGCGTTACGGCACCTGCAACACCGCCGAATCGCTCTTGGTCGACCGCGCCGTCGCCGCTGCGCTGCTGCCGCCCATCGCCCGCATGCTGGCCGGCAAGGGCGTCGAAATCCGCGGCTGCGCCGAAACCCGCGCCATCTTGCCGAACGCCATAGCGGCGACGGAAGAGGACTATTACACCGAATATCTGGCGCCCATCATCTCGGTCAAGGTGGTGGCCGGCATCGACGAGGCCATCGCCCACATCAACCAGTATTCTTCGCACCACACCGAGGCCATCGTCACCGATAATCATCGGCTGGCCATGCGCTTCTTGCGCGAGGTGGATTCGGCCTCGGTCATGATCAACGCCTCGACCCGTTTCGCCGACGGTTTCGAGTATGGACTGGGCGCCGAGATCGGCATTTCGACCGACAAGATCCACGCCCGCGGCCCGGTCGGCCTCGACGGCCTGACCAGCCAGAAATGGATCGTGCTGGGCGACGGACACGTGCGCGCCTGAGCGATTTCAAGAATTCAACGAGGAGCAAACGAATGCCTATTGCCTGGACCCCCGATCTGAATATTGGCATTGATGTCATCGATCACCAGCATCGCCGCATCGTCGATTTCGTCAATGATCTCGAAGCCGCGCAGGCGCTCGGCGACAAGAAAAAGCTCAAGAGCGTGCTTGACGATTGCGTCGATTACACCCTGTCGCACTTCGCCTTCGAGGAAAGCCTGCAAGCGGAAGCCAATTACCCGTATTGCAAGCCGCACAAGAAGGTGCACGAGCTGTTCACGCGCAAGGTTGGCGAATACATGAAACGCCTGGAAGAGGGCGAGGACGTGGCCGAGGAACTGCACGACACGCTGGCCCGCTGGCTGGTCAGCCACATCAAGCGCGACGACGCCGACTTCGCTCCCTACGTCAAGGCCACTCTGCCGAGTCAGGATTTTCAGCCGAGCGAAGAAAAGAAAAAAATGGGCTGGTTCCGCCGGCTGTTCGGCTAAAGCGGGAAGGGCGAGAGGTGCGGTTTATCATGTAGGAGCGAATAATTATTCGCCTGCTTGGGAAAGCCGCCATGACTGCCACGCCCTACGACGCCATCGTCGCCGCCCCCACCTTCTGCCTTGGCGTGCGCTGCGACGAGGATGAAATAACGAACATCGACTTCCTCGAACCCTGCCCGGAAGTCGCGCCGCAAACCCCGCTCGCCGCCGAGGCGGCGCGCCAGTTGCGGGCCTATCTGGCCGATCCCGCCTTTGCCTTCAGCCTGCCCTTGCGCCCCGCCGGCACCGCTTTCCAGCGCCGCGTCTGGGCCGCCATCGCCGCCATTCCCGGCGGTCAGACGCGCACCTATGGCGAACTCGCCAAGGCTTTACGCAACGCCCCGCGCGCCGTCGGTCAGGCTTGCGGCGCCAATCCCTATCCGCTGGCCGTGCCTTGCCACCGCGTCGTCGCCAGCGGCGGCGGTCTTGGCGGCTTTGCCCGCGAGCGGGGCGGCTTTCTGCTGGCCATCAAGCGCTGGCTGCTCGGACATGAAGGCAGCCTCCCCCGCTGATCTCGCCGAGATCGACGCCTTCTGCGACGCCCTCTGGCTGGAGGACGGGCTGGCCAAGGCGACGCTCGATAGCTATCGCTCCGACCTCGGCCGCCTCGCCCGCTGGCTGGCCGAACACGGCCACGAGTCCTTGCTCGACGCCCGGGCGGCGACGCTGATTGCCTTCGTCGCCCACTTGTCGCGGCAAACCCGCGCCAGTTCGCAGAGCCGCTATCTGTCCACACTGCGCCGCTTCTACCGCTGGCAACTCAGCCGCGGCCGCATCGCCGCCGATCCGACCCTGAAACTCGCCAACCCCGCCCGTCCCTCGCGCTTGCCCAAGGTGATTTCGGAACAGCAGGTCGAAAACCTGCTCGCCGCGCCCGATAGCGAGATGCCGCTCGGCCTGCGCGACCGGGCGATGATCGAGGTCATCTACGCCTGCGGCCTGCGCGTCTCGGAATTGGTCACGCTGCGCCTGCACGAAGTCAACTTCACCGATGGCGCGCTCCGCGCCTTTGGCAAGGGCAGCAAGGAACGCCTGGTGCCGCTGGGCGAAGTCGCCATCGACTGGCTGCGCCGTTACCTTGCCGAGGCCCGCCCGGCCATCCTCAAGGGCCAGCACAGCGAGGCGCTGTTCGTCACCGGGCGCGGCGGCGCCATGACCCGTCAGGCTTTCTGGCAACTCATCAAGCGTTACGCCCTGGCCGCCGGCATCGCGCCGGAACGCCTGTCGCCGCACGTACTGCGCCACGCCTTCGCCACCCACCTGCTCAACCACGGCGCCGACCTGCGCGTGGTGCAACTCCTGCTCGGCCATGCCGACATCTCGACGACGCAAATTTATACTCACGTCGCCCGCGAGCGCCTGAAAAAACTGCACACTGAACACCATCCGCGCGGCTGAATCCAGATTTCATGAGCAAGCATGTCCCCGCAACCCCGGCAACCCAGTTCCTCAAGGCGCGCCAAATCCCCTTCACCAGCCATCCGTATGCCTACGAGGAACACGGGGGCACGCGGGTATCGGCCCGCGAACTGAAGGTCGACGAACACGCGGTGGTCAAGACGCTGGTTTTCGAGGACGAAAACGGCAAACCGCTGCTTGTCCTGATGCATGGCGACCGCAAGGTTTCGGCCAAGGAACTGGCGCGTCAGGCCGGCTGCAAGAAGGTCGAACCGTGCAAGCCGGAAGTCGCCAACCGCCATACCGGCTTTCTGGTCGGCGGCACCAGCCCCTTCGGCACAAAAAAGGCGCTGCCGGTGTATCTCGAAAAAAGCATCCTCGATTTGCCGCAGATCTACATCAACGGCGGCAGGCGCGGCTATCTGGTCGGCATCCAGCCAACCGACCTCCAGCGCGCCCTCGATCCCCGGCTGGTCGAGGCGGCGCTACTCTGAACGAAGCCCGCCGGCATCCCGGCAGTGTAGAATCGGCGGCGATTGCACCCAGTCACTATCTGCCATGTCCGCCATGCTCGCCGTCCTTGCCATCGTCGCCGCCTACCTGCTCGGCTCCATTCCCTTCGCCATGCTTGCCGCCAAACTGTTCGGCATCGCCGATCCGCGCACTTACAGCTCCGGCAATCCCGGCGCTACCAATGTGCTGCGCAGCGGCAACAAGAAGGCCGCCTTATTTACCCTGATCGGCGATGCGCTCAAGGGCTGGGGCGCCGTTTTCGCCGCCCAGCAGTTCGGTTTTTCCGATGCCATCGTCGGGCTGGTCGCGCTGGCCGTCTTTTTCGGCCACTTGTTCCCGGTCTTTCTCCGCTTCAAGGGCGGCAAAGGGGTTGCCACCGGCGCTGGCGTGCTGCTCGCCCTCGACCCGCTGCTCGGTCTGGCCGTGCTCGCCACCTGGCTGTTCGTTGCCTTCGTTTTTCGTTATTCGTCGGCCGCCGCCGTTGCGGCTGCCGCCCTGGCCCCAGTCTATGCCGCCCTCGGCCACGGCGGCGGCGGCTATCTGCTGGTGATCGGGATCATCGCCATCGCCCTTGTTGCCAAGCACTGGCAGAACATCCAGCGGCTGCTGGCGGGGCAGGAAAGCAAGATCGGCAGCAAGAAAAAAGCCTGAACGCGCCGCGTCCGCCCTGCGGAAAAAAGCAGTTTTTCGATAATTTTCGACCCGGCTCTTGAAATCGCCGGGGGCCGCCCCTATTATTAGCACTCAACGACGGCGAGTGCTAATAATCGCCCGGTTCCGGCGCCGCTCTGGCCCGGCGCCGTTAGTCGCAACTCTTTCCCCATTGTTCAGGAGTCCGCTGTATGAATATCCGTCCTTTGCATGACCGCGTGATCGTCAAGCGCGTTGAAGCCGAGCGCACCACCGCTTCCGGCATCGTCATTCCCGATGCCGCTGGCGAGAAGCCGGATCAGGGCGAAGTCCTGGCCGTTGGCCCGGGCAAGCGCGACGAAGCCGGCAACCGCATCGTTCCCGATGTCCAAGTCGGCGACCGCGTGCTGTTCGGCAAGTATGCCGGCCAAGCGGTCAAGGTCGATGGCCAGGAAGTCATGGTCATGCGCGAAGAAGACATCATGGGCGTGCTGCAAAAGTAAGCGCCGCATTCTCTCAACAGAACAATTTTCAGGAGCTTTTAAATGGCAGCCAAAGAAGTCAAATTCGGTGATTCCGCCCGCGCCCGCATGGTCGAGGGCATCAACATCCTGGCCGACGCGGTCAAGATCACCCTCGGTCCCAAGGGCCGCAATGTCGTGCTGGAGCGTTCCTTCGGCGCGCCGACCGTGACCAAGGACGGCGTTTCCGTCGCCAAGGAAATCGAACTGAAGGACAAGTTCGCCAACATGGGCGCCCAGATGGTCAAGGAAGTCGCTTCCAAGACCTCCGACATCGCTGGCGACGGTACCACCACCGCCACCGTGCTGGCCCAGGCCATCGTCCGCGAAGGCATGAAGTACGTCGCCGCCGGCATGAACCCGATGGATCTCAAGCGCGGCATCGACAAGGCCGTCGCCCTCACCGTCGAGGAACTGAAGGGCATCTCCAAGCCGTGCACGACCTCCAAGGAAATCGCCCAGGTCGGCTCCATTTCGGCCAACGCCGATGCCGATATCGGCAACATCATCGCCAACGCCATGGAAAAGGTCGGCAAGGAAGGCGTCATCACCGTCGAGGATGGCAAGTCGCTGGCCAACGAGCTGGACATCGTCGAAGGCATGCAGTTCGATCGCGGCTACCTGTCGCCCTACTTCATCAATAACCCGGACAAGCAGGTCGCCCTGCTCGACAGCCCGTTCGTGCTGCTCTTCGACAAGAAGATTTCCAACATCCGCGACCTGCTGCCGGTGCTGGAACAAGTCGCCAAGGCTTCGCGTCCGCTGCTGATCATCGCCGAAGATGTCGATGGCGAGGCGCTGGCCACCCTGGTGGTCAACAACATTCGCGGCGTCCTCAAGACCGTCGCCGTCAAGGCTCCGGGCTTCGGCGACCGGCGCAAGGCCATGCTCGAAGACATCGCCATCCTCACCGGCGGCACCGTCATTTCCGAGGAAACCGGCCTGTCGCTGGAAAAGGCTACCCTGAAGGATCTGGGCCAGGCCAAGCGCGTCGAGATCGCCAAGGAAAACACCACCATCATCGACGGCGCTGGCGATGCCGCTTCCATCGAAGCCCGCGTCAAGCAGATTCGCGTCCAGATCGAGGAAGCCACCTCCGACTACGACCGCGAGAAGCTGCAGGAGCGTGTCGCCAAGCTGGCCGGCGGCGTGGCCGTGATCAAGGTTGGCGCCGCCACCGAAGTCGAGATGAAGGAAAAGAAGGCCCGTGTCGAAGACGCGCTGCACGCCACCCGCGCCGCTGTTGAAGAAGGCATCGTGCCGGGCGGCGGCGTCGCGCTGCTGCGCGCTCGCGCCGCGCTCAAGAGCCTGAAGGGCGACAACTCCGATCAGGATGCCGGCGTCAAGCTGATCCTCAGGGCCATCGAAGCGCCGCTGCGCGAAATCGTCGCCAATGCCGGCGACGAGCCGTCCGTAGTCGTCGACAAGGTCATTCGCGGCAAGGGTAACTACGGCTACAACGCCGCCACCGGCGAGTACGGCGATCTGGTCGACATGGGCGTGCTCGATCCGACCAAGGTCACCCGCACCGCGCTGCAAAACGCCGCCTCCGTCGCCGGCCTGATGCTGACCACCGAATGCATGGTGGCTGAACTGGCCGAAGACAAGCCGGCCATCGGCATGCCCGACATGGGTGGCATGGGCGGTATGGGCGGCATGGGCATGTAAGCCTCCCGGCCTGTCGTTTCGCCAAAAAGCCCCGCGCCTTGCGCGGGGCTTTTTTTTGGGCGGCCGGCAACTTGCGACAAAAAAGCCGCGCGCTTGCTAAACTTCTGAAATTTGCGGGGAAAAAGGCGGTAGGGGGTGATCCAGTGCAGGAGAGGGCCACCCCCTGAGTAGCAGCTTGCGCCGCTACTCCAAAGACCGAAAGAGAACAGCAAGGGCAATTTAATGCTGTCGGCTTACAAAATTCTTACGCCGCACGGGACTGACATGCGCATTCTGATTGCCGAAGATGATGCCATCATCGCCGATGGCCTGAGCCGCTCGCTGCGCCAGGGCGGCTATGCCGTCGACTGGGCGGCGAACGGAGTCGAAGCCGAAGCGGCGCTGCTGACCACGGCCTACGATCTACTCATCCTCGATCTCGGCCTGCCCCGGCTGCCCGGTCTGGAGGTGTTGAAGCGCCTGCGTTCGCGCGGCCAGAAACTGCCGGTGCTGATCCTGACCGCCCTTGACGGCACCGGCGACCGCGTCAGGGGGCTTGATCTCGGGGCCGACGACTACATGGCCAAGCCCTTTGAACTGGCCGAACTGGAAGCCCGCGTGCGCGCCCTGACCCGGCGCTCAGCCGGCACCCTGCCGACCATCCGCTGCGGCCCCCTGACCTACGACCAGATCGGGCGCGTCGCCCAGATCCGGGAGCAGCCGCTCGATCTGTCGGCGCGCGAAATCGGCCTCCTGGAAATTCTCCTGATGCGCATGGATCGTCTGGTCAGCAAGGACCAGTTGGTGGATCACCTGTGCGGCTGGGGTGAGGAAGTCAGCCATAATGCCATCGAGGTCTACGTGCATCGGCTGCGCAAGAAGCTGGAGGCCGGCGGCGTCAAGATCGCCACCGTGCGCGGCCTTGGCTACTGCCTCGAACGCCCGCGGGGCGACTGAATGGCCGGGCCAGTCGGCGATTCGGAACGCTCGCTGTTCGGCGAGATCATCGACTGGATGCTGGCGCCGCTGCTCCTCGTCTGGCCCTTGTCCATCGTCCTCACCCACTACCTCGCCGGCAGCGTCGCCAATTATTCCTATGACCAGGCGCTGCTCGGGCGCGTCGCCGCCATTACCCGGCAGATTACGCTGAATGGCGACGAGCCCTCCTTGCCGGCAGCGGCGCGGGCGCTGCTGCGCATCGACGAAAGCGACACCGTCTACTTCCGCCTCGCCACCCGCGGCGGCCGTTTCCTTGCCGGCGACCGCGATCTGCCGAGGGCGGAAATCGCCGCTGGCGAAACGCCAACGCCGGGAAAAATCTACCTGCGCGACGGCCAACACGACGGCCAGGATCTGCGCATCGCCTACACTTTCCTCGGCGAACCGGCGCGCGACGAAAACGACTGGGTGCTGGTCGAAATCGCCGAAACGACCGACCAGCGCAATCAACTGACCAGCAAGATCGTCGCCAGCGTGGCCCTGCCGCAATTCGCCATCATTCCCCTGGCCATCGTGCTCGTCTGGTTCGGCCTGTCGCGCGGCCTGCGCCCGCTCAACCGGCTGCGCCGCACCATCGAGACGCGCGATCCCGGCGACCTTTCGCCCATCGCCACGCGCCGCGTGCCGGAAGAACTGGAGCCGCTGGTCGAAGCCTTCAACGAAATGCTCGGCCGCATGAAGGGCAATGTCGAAGCGCAGCAACGTTTCGTCGCCGACGCCGCGCATCAGTTGCGCACCCCGCTGACCGGCCTGAAAACGCAAGCCCAGTTCGCCATGCGCGAAACCGATCCGGAATCGCTGCGCCACGCCCTGCGCCAGATCGCCACCGGCGTCGACCGCGCCGGCCATCTGGCCAACCAGTTGCTCACCCTGGCCCGCGCCGCCAGCGGCGAACCGGCGCAGCAAGGCCACGAGCCGCTCGATCTCGCCCTGCTGCTACGCGAAGTGGTCGAAGAATGGGTCAGGGCCGCCAGCGAAAAAGGCATCGACCTCGGCTACGAAGCCGACGGCCCGGCGCCCATCGCTGGCAACGCCCTGTTGTTGCGCGAACTCATCCGCAACCTGATCGACAACGCCCTGCGCTACACCCCGGCCGGCGGCCACGTCACCTGCCGCGTCACCGTTGATGGCGGCAGCGTCGGCATCGAAATCGAGGACAACGGCATCGGCATTGGCAACGCCCAGGCGGAGCGGCTGTTCGAGCGTTTCTACCGGGGTGACGACAGCAACACCACCGGCAGCGGCCTCGGCCTTGCCATCGTCCAGGAAATCGCCGGCCAGCACACCGCCCGCGCCAGCCTGCAAGCCAACCCCAAAGGCAGCGGCGCCATCGCCCGCGTCGTCTTTCCGGCGTGGCGGCCGGTCATGCCTTTGCCAGCAGGCGGCGAACGCCGCAAAACCCCGCGTCGTCCGTCGGGGCGGTAGGGCGGTTTTGCCTCAAGAACGCACAAAGCTGGATTGCTTCGCTACGCTCGCAATGACATGAGATCCAGCGCTGTCACACGCCTTGCCTTGCCCCCCAAGGGGAAGTGCGGTAGCTTGCGCACGTTGCGCTGACGATATTTCTCAAGCCCATGAATGCCCCTGATAACGAAGAGATGCTGCGGGTACTCCAGCAGACGCTCACCAAGAAGCGGGTCCTGATCATCGACCGCCATACGCCGGCGCGCGATTCCTTGCGCCTGATGCTGGCCACCATCGGCGTGACTTCCGTGCATGGCGCCAGCGGCGCGGTTGAGGTGCTGCGTCAGGTGCGCAGCCATCGCTTCGACATCATCCTCTCCGATTTCATTCTCGATAATGGCCGCGACGGCCAGCAATTGCTGGAGGAACTGCGCCATGCCCGCCTGATTCCGCTGGCGACGGTGTACATGATCATCACCAGCGAGCGCGGTTACCGCAATGTCGTGGCGCTGGCCGAACTGGCACCGGATGGCTACCTGATCAAGCCATTTACCGCCGACCAATTGCAGGCCCGGCTGATCCGGGCGATCTACCGCAAGCATGTGCTGCGCGAATGTTACGAGCAGATGGAGCGCGGCGCCTTGCAGGAGGCCATCGCCGCCTGCGACCGGGTGATCGCGGAGCAGCCGCAGTACATCTTCGATGCGCTGCGCCTCAAGGGCGAATTGCTGCTCGGCCTGGAGCGCACCGACGAGGCCGAGGCGGTCTATAACCAAGCCTTGGACGAGCGTCCCGCGCCCTGGGCCAAGATGGGGCTGGCCGCCGTGCTGCGCGAGCGTGGCGCGCTCGACGAGGCCGGGCAACTGGCCGGGCAGGTGTTGCTGGAGGCGCCGAATTTTCTCTCGGCCTACGATTTTCTGGCTTCGGTACACGAGGCCCGGGGCGATCTGGCGGCGGCCCAGCGGGCGCTGCAACAGGGCGCCGATGCTTCGCCGCACAATACCGTGCGCCAGCGTCAGGTCGGCGATGTCGCCGCCCGCAACGGCGATCTGCTGACGGCGGAAAAAGCCTACGGCAAGGCGCTGACGCGCAGCAAGGGTTCCAGCATGTGCGGCATTGACGATTTCGCCAATCTGTCGCGGGTGCTGGTCGAACGCGGCGAGGTCGCCGCAGCGCGCAAGTTGATCGCCGACATGAAGCGCGAATGGCGCGGCGACCAACAGGCCGATCTGGCGGCGCTGGTCGCCGAATCGCTGTGTCTGACCCAGGAGGGCGCGGCGGACAAGGCCAGGGAGCTGGTCGGCCAGGCGCTCGAATTGCAGGAGCGGATCGAGAAGGAGGCCGATCCCTGGCGGCGGCCGCCGTCGCAGCGGCTGGCCGTCGATCTGGCCCACGCCTGTTACCTCACCGGCGAGGCGGCGGCAGCGCAAAAAATCGTGCGCCGGGTGGCGGCGGAAAATAATGAGGATCCGCACCTCATCGCCCACATCACCCAGGTTTTTGCCAAAACGGGCCAGTCCGGAGAAGGGCATGCCCTGCTCGAACAGATCCGGCACGAAATCATCGAGATCAACAACCGCGGCGTGCTGGCCGCCCGCGCCGGCGATTTCGCCGCTTCCGTGCAATTGCTGATCCAGGCCGCCGAGCAGGTGCCCAACCTGCAATTCCTGGTCAACGCCGCCAAGGCCATCTATACGCTGATGGAGCGCGACGGCTGGGACCCCGATCTGGCGGCGCTCGCCTATGGTTACCTGATGCGCGCCCGGCAGAAGGATCCCAAGAGTCCGAAAGTCGCCTCGGCGCTCGAACACTACGGGGTGGTGGCGAGGAAGTACGGCATGGCCGCGGACAATCCGGACGCCATGCTGGCAACATCCTGAAACGACTTGCCACGTATTGCCGCTGGTTTGCCGCCGGGGCGGATGCTTTAATCGACTTATGGCGTGCGGCCCAGGCCGGCGCGCCATATTCCTCAAAGGAGTCGAAGATGTTCGCTATCTACCGTCTGGCTGGCAGTCTGCTGCTGACCCTGTTGTTCGCCCTGCCGCTGGCCGCGCAGGAGGCTCTCGATCCGCCGGGACGCATCGGCCGCCTCGGCTATTTCGCGGGCGAAGTCAGTTTCCGTCCGCACTACTACGAAGATGCCGGCCCCGCCGTCAGCAACTGGCCGTTGAGTGCCGGTGCCGTGCTGGAAACCGGCGCCGGCCGGGCCGAAGCCTGGGTCGATTCCATCGCGCTGCGTCTGGATGAGGGCGGCAGTCTCGAATTCGCTGCCCTCGATGATCGGCAGATCGTGGTCGACCTGTTCGCCGGCCGTCTTGCCGTCAGCATCATGGATGCCGGGCAGGCCGGCGAACTGTTGCTGCGCCTGCCCGGCGGGCAGGTTCGCTTCAACGCCGCCGGGCGCTATCGCTTCGAGGTTTTTACCGACCGCAGCGAAGTGACCGTCTTTGCCGGCGGCGTCAGCGTCGAATCCGCTGGCGGCGGCACGCAACTGGCTGCCGGCAAGCGAGCCGCGCTGTATGTCGACGGCAACCTGCGCATCGGCGATGCCGGGCGGGCCGACGACTTCGACCACTGGGTCGCCGAGCGCGAGAACGCCACCCTCGCCAACACCGCCAGCACTCGCGTCTCGACTTACATGACCGGCTATCAGGATCTCGATTCCTATGGCGACTGGAGCAGCCATGCGGATTACGGCGATGTCTGGATGCCGCGCACCGTCGCCGCCGACTGGGCGCCCTACCGCTTTGGCCGCTGGGCCTGGGTCGCGCCCTGGGGCTGGACCTGGATCGACGCCGCGCCGTGGGGCTTCGCCCCCTTCCACTATGGCCGCTGGGTGACACTTGGCGGGCGCTGGGCCTGGGTGCCGGGGCAGCGTTCCATGCGCCCGGTGTATGCCCCGGCGCTCGTCGCCTGGATCGGCAACCCCGGCTGGAGCGTCAGCTTCGGCTTTGGCGCCGCGCCGGCCGTCGGCTGGTTCCCGCTCGCCCCGCGCGAAGTGTATGTACCGTACTTCCGTTACAGCCCGGCTTACATCCAGCGCATCAACATCACCCACATCCGCGACGTGACGATTATCGACCGCGCCGCTCGCGGCGGGCAGTCGACGCAATTCGCCTACCGCAACAATCCGCGCGCGGTGACGGTGCTGCCGGCACGGCAGATGCGCGAAGGGCAGTCCATCGGCGCTGGCAATTTCCGCCAGGTCGGGCGCAACGATCTGGCGCGGGCGCCGGTCAACGCCAACCGCGACTGGCTGGCGCCGACCGCCGCAGCGCGTCGGCCAGTCGCCGCTGCCCGGCCCGGCCCGGCCAGCGCCACGCCGCAAACCCGCGGCAATGCCCAGCCGGCGGCGGCAGCCATCGGCAACGCGCCGCATAACGGCATGGCCCCGGCAAACGCCCAGCCCTCGCGGCAAAACGGGTACGGCGGGCGGCCAGCGCCGCTGCCGCAACGTCCCTCGTCCGCGCGCCCCGAAGCCGCGCCAGCGGCCAGCCCCGGCTTTGCAACCCAACCTGCGGCCCCGAGTGTCCGCCTGGCGCCAGCGGCGGCGCAGCCTTCGCGCCCGCCCGCGACCAGCGAGGGGCCAGCGCCGTTGCCGCAACGTCCTCCGCCCGCGCGCCCCGAAGCCGCGCCCGCCGCCAGTCCCGGCTTTGCGGCCCAGCCGGCGGCTCCGAGTTACCGTCCGGCGCCAGCGGCGGCGTCGCCCGCGCGCCCGCCCGCGGCCATCGAGCGGCCAGCGCCGCCGCCGCAGCGCCCTGCATCCACCATGCAACGTCCCGAAGCCGCGCCGGCCATGCAGCGGCCCAGTCCGGCTCCGGCTGTGGCTCCGGCGCGTCCGCAACCGGCGCCGACGATGCGCTACGAGCAGCCACAACAAATCCAACGTTCGGCGCCAGCGCAAAGTGAAAACCGCAGCTATCGCCAGCCCGAGCCGAGCGCCTCCCGGCCCGCCGCGCGCGGCGGGGATGGCGCAGCGCAGGGATCACGCGGCGGCAGTCCAAGCCGCGCCGCTCCCGCCAACGGCGGGCGCGGCGGGCGCTGAGGGCGGCGGCGGGGGCGTGCTAGAATCCGCTCCTGCCATTGTCTGGAGCGGATTCAGCCATGTTCTCGGGAATCGTCGCGGCGCTTGGCCGCATCACTTGCCTGACGCCGCGTGAAGCCGGTCTGCGCCTCACGGTTGACGCTGGCCGGCTCGGCCTCGACGATGTCGCTTTCGGCGACTCCATCGCCCATAACGGCGTCTGCCTGACCGTCGTCGGCAAGGAGGACGGGCAATTCATGGTCGATGTCTCGCCGGAAACCCTCTCCTGCACCGTCGGCCTCGATGCCCTCGGGCCGGTGAATCTGGAAAAGGCTCTGCGCCTCAACGATGTCATCGGCGGCCATCTGGTATCCGGCCATGTCGACGGCGTTGGCGAGGTCTTGCGCTTCGACCCGGTCGGCGACAACCGCCTGCTGGAAATCCGGGCGCCCGCGGCGCTCGCCAAGTACATCGCGCGCAAGGGGTCGATCACCGTCGACGGCGTCAGCCTGACCACCAACGAGGTGAATGGCGCGGCCTTCACCATCAACCTGATTCCGCATACCCTGGAAAACACCACCCTGAATCGCCTGACGCCGGGCGCCCGGGTCAATCTCGAAGTCGACCTGATCGCCCGCTACGTCGAACGCATGCTCGACGCCGAGCGGCGCTGACCTGCCCCCTCAGCCGCCCGCCTCCTGCTGCTGCAAGCGCCACATGCGGGCGTAGGAGCCGTTGGCGGCGAGGAGTCCGGCGTGATGGCCGCGTTCGATGATGCAGCCGTCGGCCATGACCAGAATCTCGTCGGCATTCATTACCGTCGATAGCCGGTGGGCGATGATCAGCGTGGTGTGGCCGCGCGCCACCCGCTCGATCTCGGCCTGGATGGCGCGCTCGGTGGCCGAATCGAGGGCCGAGGTGGCTTCGTCGAAAATGAGTATCGGCGGTTGCTTGAGCAGGGCGCGGGCGATGGCGACGCGCTGCTTTTCGCCGCCCGAGAGTTTCAGGCCGCGCTCGCCGACGCGCGTCTCGTAGCCTTGCGGCAGCGCGGCGACGAAGTCGTGCAGGCGGGCCTGGCGGGCGGCGGCGATGACCTCGTCGCGGCTGGCGCTGGGGCGGCCATACTGGATGTTGTAGAAAATGCTGTCGTTGAACAGCACGGTGTCCTGCGGCACGATGCCGATGGCGGCGCGCAGGCTGGCTTGCTTCAACTGGCGCAGGTCGTGGCCGCCGATGCGGATGGCGCCGCCGCCGATGTCGTAGAAGCGGAACAAAAGCCGCGACAGCGTCGATTTGCCGGCGCCGGAATGGCCGACGACAGCGACGGTGCGTCCGGCCGGAACGCGAAAGCCGACATCTTGCAGGATAGGCCGCTCGGCCTCGTAGGCGAAATCGACGGCGGCGAACTCGATGTCCAGCGGTCCGGCGGGCAGGTCGCGGGCGTCAGGGGCGTCGGCGATTTCGCGGTGTTCCTTGAGCAGATTGAACATGCGCTCGATGTCGGTGAGCGCCTGGCGGATTTCGCGATAGACGATGCCGAGGAAATTGAGCGGCATGTACAACTGGAGCAGGAAGGCGTTGACCAGCACGAGATCGCCGATGCTCATGCGGCCATCGACGACGCCAGCGGCGGCGCGCCACATCATGGCCGTGACGCCCAGCGCGATGATGGCCTGCTGGGCGAGGTTGAGGTAGGCCAGGGTTTTCTGGCTGCGCGTCGCCGCCTCTTCCCAGCGCAGCAGTTGCTCGTCGTAACGCGCCGCCTCCCAGGCTTCGTTGTTGAAATACTTGACCGTCTCGTAATTGAGCAGGCTGTCGACGGCGCGGGTGTTGGCCGCCGAATCGCTGTCATTGACCTGGCGGCGGATGTCGATGCGCCAGTTGCTGATCTTGACCGTGAGGACGATGTAGGCCGTCAGCGAGATGACGGTGATGAGCACGAAGCCGGCGTCGTATTTGACGAACAGCACGGCGAGCACGAGGCCGATTTCGATCAGGGTCGGCAGGATCGAGTACAGGGTGTAGGAAATGAGGCTGGAAATCGAGCGGCTGCCCCGTTCGATATCGCGCGACACGCCGCCGGTCTGGCGTTCGAGGTGAAAGCGCAGGCTCAGGGTGTGCAAGTGAGCGAACACTTCCAGCGCCGCCTGGCGCACCGCGCGCTGGGTGACGCGGGCGAACAGCAACTCGCGCAATTCGGTAAATAGCGCCGAGGCAAAGCGCAGCGCGCCGTAGAGCAGGAGCAGCAGCGCCGGCAGCGCCAGCGCCTGGCTGCCCGGCGTCAGGCCGTCGATCATTTCCTTGAATACCATCGGCACGCCGACCGTGGCCAGCTTGGCGCCGACCAGACAGGACAGCGCCAGCACGACGCGCAGGCGATAGCGCCAGAGATAGGGGAAGAGGGTGCGCAGGGTCAGCCAGACGTGCGATTCGGGCAGGGGCTGGCCGGGGGGTGGTTTGGCGGGGGCAGAGGCGCGGCGCATGGCGGAACGGCGGGGAGATGGGGGCGACAGTATATGAAAAGCCGTCACTTTCCGGGACAATCCGCATTTGTTTCCTGCCAGGAAAATTCTCATGGCCGAAGAACCCTGCTCGCTGCCCGCCCACGATGTCACCCTGCGCCTGGTGCCGATGCCGGCCGACATGAACCCGAATGGCGATATTTTCGGCGGCTGGGTCATGGCCCAGGTCGACGTGGCCGGGGCCATTCCCGCCTGGCGCCGGGCGCGCGGTCGGATTACCACGGTCTCGGTCAATTCCTTTTCGTTCAAGCAGCCGATCTCGGTCGGCGATATTGTCAGTTTTTATGCCGAGATTGTTCATGTCGGCACCACCTCGATTACCGTCCGCGTCGAGGTCTATGCCCAGCGCAATCATGACGCGCCGATTACCGTCAAGGTCACCGAGGCCGAGCTGACCTATGTCGCTATCGACGGCGACGGCAAGAAACGTCCACTACCACCTGATGAGCCGGGCGAAATAGAATAGAATCATGTGCTTATGCGATACATCTCGCCTGTAAGGAAAGAAACCATGACCCTCTTGTCGCGGCTTGCCCTGCCGGGCCTCCTGCTTGCCGTTGCCAGCGGCGCCAATGCCGCTGCCTTCCAGAACTGGGAGGAGGATGCCGCCGGTCTCGGCGTCGCCCATGCCGGTTCCGCCGCCGAGGCCGGATCGGCGGCTTCGCTCTACTACAACCCGGCGAGCATGGCTCACCTTGATGGCGTGCAGTTTTCCGTCGGCATGAGCGGTCTGCGTCCGCGCGTCGAATTCAACAACAAAGGCTCGACCGGGCCGGGTCTGGGCAGCGGCGACGGCGGCGATGCCGGGCGCTGGCTGGCGCTGCCCAATGCCAGCATGAGTTGGCGGCTGAATTCCGATCTGGCGCTGGGCATCGGCATCACCCGGCCCTTCGGCCTCGATCTCGATTATGACGACGGCTGGCTCGGCCAAGTTCAGGCGCAGCGTTCGCAAATCAGCACCGTTAATGTCAACCCGGCCATCGCTTATCGCGTAAACGAGCGCGTCGCCCTCGGTTTCGGCCTCAATTACCAGACCATCGACCTCGATTTCAGCCGCGCCGGCCAGCGTCTCAAGGGCGACGACGGCAGTTGGGGCTGGAATGCCGGCGCCTTGTTCACCCTGTCGCCCAATATGCGCGTTGGCGTTTCCTACCGCTCGGCCATCGAACACAGGCTCGACGGTCACGGCACGCACGCCAACATCACGCTGCCGGAAACGGCGATTCTCTCGGTCTGGCAGCGCCTGTCCGACCGCTGGGAAGCGATGGGCGATCTCTCCTACACGCGTTGGAGCCGGCTCAAGCGCCTCAACTTCATCGAAAGCGGCGCTTCGCTCGCCAGCGAGCCGTTCCATTACGGCAATTCCTGGCGCCTGGCCTGGGGCGCCGTGTACCGGGTCAGTGACGCCTCGCGCTTCAAATTCGGCATTGCCTATGAACGCAGCCCGGTCGGCAACCACAGCCGCACTGCCCGCACGCCGGACAACGCCAGTCTGCGCCTGTCGGTTGGCTGGCAATGGCTGATCGGCGCGCTTGGCCGCTTCGACATCGGCTATTCCTACCAACTGATGAAGGACGCGAAAATCACCCAGATCCGCGACGGCAACTTGTTGCGCGGCGATATGGATAACGGCGTGCATGTCGTGGGCGCGCAGTATTCGCAGGGTTTTTAGGGCAACTTGATGGATCTCGGCGGCTGGGGCATGCGCGAAGGTGTGATCGTATTGATCGCGCTGGTCGCCCTGTACATCGTCATCGTTCTGCTGCGCATGGCCGGGCTGGGGCGCCAGTCGTCACTGCCGCTGGAGATAGCCCCGCCGCCGGTTAATATGCCGCCGCTGGCGGAAAACCTACCGCCGGAACCGCCGCCGCCCCTCGAAGCGCGGCAGGGTGAGGCAACGGCCAGCGAGGAATTCGAGCGGCGGCGCCGCGAACGGGAGATATTCCAGTTGCGCACGGAAGTTGACGCCCTGCGCGATGAAGTCGACGCCATGCGCGGCGAACTGGCCGCCTTGCGTCAGGACATGCAGCGGGAGCTGGCGCATATGCAGGCGGCCCAGGCCGTTTCGCCGGTTTACGGCGACGCGGTGCGGATGGCGGCGGCCGGCTGCGAGCCGGCGCTGATCGCTGAACGCTGCGGCATCGCCCGCGCCGAAGCGGAACTGGTGGTGGCCTTGGCAAAAAATCAGGAACGATGAGGACAGATATGGCGGACAACGACGAAATCCAAGACGATGCCGTGGCGGAAATGCGCGGCAGCCTGACCCGCCGGCTGATTGTAGCGGCCGTGCTGGTTGCCATCCTGCTCGGCGTGCTGGCCCTTTTCGACCATTTCGGCAAGGAGCCGGAAACGCCGGAAGCGCCAATATTCACCGAGCCGGTGCCGGTGGCGCCGAAGAAGGAGGTGTCGCAGCCGCTGACGCCCGAGCCGCCGGCAACGCCGCTCCCGGAAGCGGAGGCGGAAGCGCCGCCGCCGCCCGAGGTCGAAGCCATGCCGACGACCGCTACGCCAACGGCAAGCGCGCCGACTCGATCCGGCCCGGCGGCGCAGCGCCCAACCTCGCCGCCGCCGCTGGTGGCCGAAGAAACGGCACCGCCCCAGACGCTTTCCTCGCCGCCGCCGGAAGCCCCGGCCAAGCCGCCCACCGCGGTGCGCCTGCCTTCCGGTTTCGTCCTTCAGGCCGGCGTCTTTTCCAGCCCGCAACTGGCCGAGGAACTGCATGCCAAGCTGACTTTGAGCGGCGTGCCGTCGAGTATCGAAACCCGCGTTCAGGTCGGCCCCTTCCGCACCCGCCAAGAAGCCGAAGCGGCCCAGGCGCGGCTGCGCGAAGCCGGCATCCAGACCATTCTCGTCGCGCCGCCGAAAAAGCGCTGACATTCAATTCAGGAAAGCATCATGAGCAAAAGCATCATCGCCACCGCCAACGCCCCCGCTGCCATTGGCACCTATTCGCAAGCCGTGCGCGTCGGCGACACGGTTTACCTGTCCGGGCAAATCGGCCTCGATCCGGCCAGCATGCAGATGGCCGAGGGCATCGACGAGCAGGTCGTGCGCGTCTTTGAAAATCTCAAGGCCGTCGCCGTCGCCGCTGGCGGGTCGCTGGCCGATGTCGTCAAGCTCAATGTCTTTCTCACCGACCTCGGCCACTTCGCCAAAGTGAACGAAGTCATGGCCCGCTATTTCAGCGAACCCTACCCCGCCCGCGCCGCCGTCGGCGTCAAGGAACTGCCGCGCGGGGCGCTGGTTGAGGCCGACGCGGTGATGTTCATCGGCTGATGACAGCGGGCGGTACGCCGGCTCCGATCCGCGCCAGCGAGGCGCTGCGCAAGAAACTGGCGAAGATCGGCTTGCACAGCGAAACGGATTTGCTGCTGCATCTGCCGCTGCGCTACGAGGACGAAACGCGCCTCACCCCGGTAGATCGCGCCCTGTGCGGCGCGGCGGTGCAGCTCGAAGTCACCGTCCTGTACAGTGAAGTGCAGCTCCGCCCGCGCCGCCAACTGGTGGCGCGCGCCGCCGACGCCAGCGGCGAAATCACCCTGCGTTTTTTCAGCTTCTACCCCAGCCAGCAGGCGCTGCTGGCCGAGGGGACGCGGCTGCGCGTTTTCGGCGAGGCGCGCGACGGCTTCTTCGGGCTGGAAATGGTGCATCCGCGCTTGCGTAAAATAGCCGCTGGCGACCCGCTGCCAACGGCCCTGACGCCGGTTTATCCCAGCACCGCCGGGGTCGCCGAGGCGACGCTGCAAAAACTGATCGCCGCCGCGCTGGCCGGGGCCGAATTGCCCGACACCCTGCCCGACGAGGCGCGCCGCCAGTTGCAACTGCCCGGCTTCGCGCGCAGCCTGCGTTTTCTCCACGCGCCGCCGGCCGATGCTGATGTCGATGCCTTGCAGGCGCGCCATCACCCGGCCTGGCAACGGATCAAATTCGATGAGGCGCTGGCGCAGCAGCTTTCCTTGCGCCGCGCCTGGCTCGCCCGCCGCCAGCAGGGCGCGCCGCCGCTGCGGGCGCAAGACGATCTCGGCGAGCGCCTCGTCGCCAGCCTGCCCTTCGGCCTGACCGGCGCGCAGGCGCGGGCGGTGGCCGAAATCGGCGGCGATCTGGCGCAGCCCTACCCGATGCAGCGTCTCTTGCAAGGCGATGTCGGCGCCGGCAAGACCATCGTCGCCGCGCTGGCCGCCTGCCAGGCGATTTCCGCCGGCTGGCAGGCGGCTTTCATGGCGCCGACGGAAATTCTCGCCGAGCAGCATTACCTGAAGCTGCGCGCCTGGCTGGAAGCGCTCGGCGTGCGCGTCGCCTGGCTGACCGGCAGCCTGAAAAGCAAGGCCAAGCGGGAGCAACTGGCCGCTGCCGCCGCCGATGCCCAACTGGTGGTCGGCACCCATGCCCTGATTCAGGAGGGCGTTGATTTCGCCCGTCTCGGCCTTGTCATCGTCGACGAACAGCACCGCTTCGGCGTCGCCCAGCGCCTGGCCCTGCGCAAGAAGGGCGATAACCCGCACCAGTTGATGATGTCGGCGACGCCCATTCCGCGCACGCTGGCGATGAGCTATTACGCCGATCTCGACGTCACCGTGCTCGACGAACTGCCGCCCGGGCGCACCCCGGTCAAGACCCGGCTCATCGCCGCCAGCCGCCGCGCCGACGTGGTCGGCTTCGTCGAGAAACATGTCGGCGAGGGCCGCCAGGCTTACTGGGTGTGCCCGCTGATCGAGGAATCGGAAGCCCTGCAATTGCAGACCGCCGAGGAAACTCATGCCCAACTTTCCGCCGACCTGCCGGGTCGGCGCGTCGGCCTCGCGCACGGACGCCTCAAGGCCGACGCCAAGCAGGCGGTGATGGCCGCCTTCGCCGCTGGCGACATCGACGTGCTGGTGGCGACGACGGTGATCGAGGTCGGCGTCGACGTGCCCAATGCCAGCCTCATGGTGATCGAGCACGCCGAGCGTTTCGGCCTGTCGCAACTGCACCAGTTGCGCGGCCGGGTCGGGCGCGGCGCTTACCAATCGAGCTGCGTGCTGATCTATGCCGGGCCGCTCGGCGAGGTCGCCCGGCGGCGGCTGAAAATCATTTTCGAGAATAACGACGGGTTTGAAATAGCCCGCCAGGACTTGCATTTGCGCGGCCCCGGTGAATTCGTCGGTGCCCGCCAAAGCGGCGTGCCGCTCCTGCGCTACGCCGATCTGGAAGAGGACGCGGCCCTGGTCGAACAGGCGCGCGCCGTCGCCGAGGACATGCTGACCGCCCATCCGGCCCTGGCCGAAGCGCACCTGCGCCGCTGGCTCGGGGCGCGCGAGGAATTGTTGAAGTCCTGAGGCGGCAGCGCCGGTTTGCCGCCCGCCGTGCGGCGTATAATCGACCCCTTTGAAGTTTCGCCGCACCGCAATGGCCCACGACGTCAAATCGCAACTGATTACCCTTTTCCGCCAGGCGCTCGCCAGCGTCGCCCCGGATGCCGCCGATCTGCCGATTCATATCGAGCGCCCGCGCGACCCGACGCACGGCGATTTCGCCACCAATCTGGCGATGCAACTGGCCAAGGCGCTGAAGAAGAATCCGCGCGAAATCGCCAATCAACTGCTGGCCGAACTGCCGCTGTCGGTTCTCGTGGCCAAGGCGGAAGTGGCGGGCGCCGGTTTTATCAATATCACCCTCGATGCGCGCGCCAAGCTTGGGATCGTCCGCGCCGTACTCGCCGAGGAAGGCTCTTTCGGCCGTTCGACGCTGGGCGCCGGGCAGACAGTGCAGGTCGAGTTCGTTTCGGCCAACCCGACCGGCCCGCTGCATGTCGGCCACGGGCGCGGCGCCGCTTACGGCGCTTCGCTGGCGAATCTGCTGGCTTTCGCCGGCTGGGATGTCACCCGCGAGTATTACGTCAATGACGCGGGCCGGCAGATGGATATCCTCGGCTTGTCGACCTGGCTGCGCTATCTGGAACAGCACGGCGAGACGCTGCCCTTTCCGCCGAACGCTTATCAGGGCGATTACGTGCGAGCGATGGCGGAGCAGTTGCGGCATGCCCACGGCGAGCGCTATGTGCGTCCGGCCCAGGACGTGCTGGCCGGCACGCCGGGCCTGCCAGCAGCCGACCGCGGCGACGACGCGGCCAAGGAACAGCGCGAACAGCATCTCGATGCCCTGATCGCCCGCGCCAAGCAATTGCTCGGCGCGGATTGGGACTATGTGCACCAGCACGCGCTAACCGAGCAACTGGCCGACTGCCGCGACGATCTGGAGCAGTTTGGCGTGCACTTCGATGTCTGGTTTTCCGAGAAGGCGCTGTTCGATACCGGCCTCGTTGCCCGCTGCGTCGATCTGCTGGAGCAAAAGGGGCATCTGTACACGCAAAACGGCGCCCGCTGGTTCCGCTCCACCGCCTTTGGCGACGAGAAGGACCGCGTCGTACAGCGCGAGAACGGCCTGTATACCTATTTCGCCTCCGACATCGCCTATCACCTCAACAAATTCGAGCGCGGCTTCGACCGCATCATCAACATCTGGGGCGCTGACCACCACGGCTATATTCCGCGCGTCAGCGGCGCTGTCCGGGCGCTCGGTCTCGACGCCGACAACTTGCAGGTGGCCCTGGTGCAATTCGCGGTGCTCTACCGCAACGGCCAGAAGGTTTCGATGTCCACCCGCTCCGGCGAGTTCGTCACCCTGCGCGAACTGCGCGGCGAGGTCGGCAACGACGCCTGCCGCTTTTTCTACGCCCTGCGCAAGTCGGACCAACACCTTGACTTCGACCTCGATCTGGCCAAGAGCCAGAGCAACGAGAACCCGGTCTATTACATCCAGTACGCCCACGCCCGCATCTGCTCGGTGCTCAACCAGTGGGCCGGCGACCCGCTTGCGCTCGCCGAGTGCGAGCTTTCCCGCCTTGAGCATCCGCGCGAACTGGCCATCGCCAACCAGTTGGCGCAATTCCGCGAGGTGATCGAGAACGCCGCCCGCGATCTGGCGCCGCACCTGATTGCCTTCTACCTCAAGGAGCTGGCCGGCGAATTCCACGGCTGGTACAACGCCGAGCGTATGCTGGTCGACGATCCGGCCCTGCGCGACGCCCGTGTCGCGCTGGCCCTGGCCGTGCGCCAGGTGGTCCGCAACGGCCTGGGCATCCTCGGCGTCGCCTGCCCGGAATCCATGTAAGGAAATTCCCATGAGTCGCAACACGAAATCGCGCCAATCGGCCCGGAACAAATCCGGCGGCGGCACGCTGATCGGCATGTTCATCGGCCTCGTCCTCGGCGTCGTCATTGCCGCCGCTGTCGTCTGGTACATGAACAATTCGCCGCTGCCATTCGCCAAGCAGACCGAGCGGCCGGAGGACACGGTGCAGTCCGCCAATGGCGAACCGCGGGCGCTGCCGGGCAAGCCGGGCGATCCGCTGCCGGAAAAACGCTTCCAGTTCTACGACATCCTGCCGGGCAAGGCCGACCCCGTGCCCGACCCGGCCGGGGCGAAAGCCGCCGAGCACAAGGAAGAGAAGAAGGATGAGGCCAAGGAGAGCAAGACGCCCCTGTTCCTCCAGGCCGGCTCTTTCAGCACGGCGCAGGATGCCGACAATCAGAAGGCCAAGCTGGCTTTCATGGGAATCGAGGCCGGGGTGCAGCAGGTGATGATCGAGGACAAGACCTTTTATCGCGTCCGCGTCGGCCCCTTCGTGCGTCTCGACGAACTGAACAAAATGCGGTCCGAGCTTGCCAAGTCCGGCATCGAAGCCCAGCTAGCAAAATAAGGAGCCATCCATGAAATTCGACCGTCGCCATTTCGTCGGCCTTCTGGCCGGAGCAATCCTTGCCGCCGTCCCGGCGTGGGCGCAAGTCGCCGGCAAGGACTACATTCTGATCAGCCCGGCGCAGCCGACCGAGAATCCGGCCAAGATCGAGGTTCTCGAATTTTTCAGCTACGGCTGCCCGCATTGCGCCGACCTGCACCCGCTCTTGAGCGCCTGGACGGCGAAGCAGGGGCCGGACGTGGTCGTCAAAAAGGTGCCGGTTACCTTTGGCCGCGCCGTCTGGGCCAATATCGCCAAACTCCATTACGCCCTGGAAATCACCGGCGATCTGACCCGCCTCGACGGCGAGGTGTTCCGGGCGCTACACACAAAGCGGGAAAATCTGTTCGAAGAGCGCGCCATCATGACCTGGGTGGGCAAAAACGGCGTCGACCAGAAGAAATTTGCCGAAGCCTTCAATTCCTTCGGCGTCAACAGCATGGTTCGCCGCGGCGACCAATTGTCCCAGGCCTACAAGATCGAGGGCGTGCCGGCGCTGACCATTGACGGCAAATACCTGGTCGGCGGGCAGCATTTCGACGAGGTGCTGGCCAATGCCGACAAGCTGATCGCCAAGGCGCGGAGCGAGAAGAGCGGCAAGAAGTAATTGACGCTAAAAATATTCATCACGGGCGCCTCGTCGGGCATCGGCGAGGCGCTTGCCGTTTACTACGCCAGCCGTGGCGCCCAGCTCGGTCTGGCGGCCCGGCGCGGGGAATTGCTGGCGGCGCTCGATGCGCGCCTGGGCGGCGGCCATGCCTGTTATCCGCTCGATGTCGCCGATGCCCCGGCGCTGCGCGCCGCCGCCGCCGATTTCGTCGCCCGCTTCGGGGCGCCGGATATTGTCATCGCCAACGCCGGCGTCTCGACCGGCACCTTGACCGAACACGCCGAAGATCTGGCGGCCTTCCGTCGCCTCATGGATATCAATGTGGTCGGCATGGCCGCCACCTTCGCACCTTTCATCCCGGCCATGCGGGCGGCCGGCGGCAGGCGGCGTCTGGTCGGCATCGCCTCCGTCGCCGGCATCCGCGGCCTGCCGGGGGCGGCGGCCTATTCGGCCTCGAAAGCGGCGACCATCGCCTATCTCGAAAGCCTGCGCCTGGAAATGCGGCCGCTCGGCATCGAGGTGCTGACCATCGCGCCCGGCTACATCGCCACGCCGATGACCGCCATCAACCCCTATCCCATGCCCTTCCTGATGCCGGCGGAAAAAGCCGCCGCCCGCTTCGCCGCCGCCATCGAGCGCAGCGTGAGCTATACGGTGATTCCGTGGCCGATGGGTATCGTCGCCAAACTGCTGCGCCTCTTGCCGAACTGGCTCTACGACCGCCTCTTCGCCAAGGCACCGCGCAAGCCGCGTGGCTTGTTAAAATAAAATTTATGCTCACGCTCCTGCTCAACGGCGAAGCCCGCCACTTTCCCGAAGCGCTGACCGTCGCCGGCCTGATCGAACAACTCGGCTACGCGGGCAAGCGCATCGCCATCGAACGCAACGGCGAAATCGTCCCCCGCGGCCAGCAGGCCAACACGCCGCTGGCGGACGGCGACCGTCTGGAAATCGTCGTCGCCGTCGGCGGCGGCTAGGACGACGGCAGCCCCCTACGACCCAACCTTGGACGCAGCCATGCACCAACTCACCATTGCTGGTAAAACCTACCGTTCCCGCCTGCTGGTCGGCACCGGGAAGTATGCGGATTTCGCCCAGACGCGCGCGGCCATCGACGCTTCCGGCGCCGAGATCGTCACCGTCGCCATCCGCCGCACCAACATCGGTCAGGATGCCGGCCAGCCGAATCTGCTCGACGCGGTGCCGCCGTCGCGCTTCACCATCCTGCCTAATACCGCCGGCTGCTATACGGCCGACGATGCGGTGCGCACCCTGCGCCTGGCGCGCGAACTGCTCGACGGTCATCCGCTGTGCAAGCTGGAAGTACTCGGCGACCCGCAGAGCCTGTTCCCGAACATGCCGGAGACGCTGAAGGCCGCCGCAACGCTGGTCAAGGAAGGCTTCGAGGTCATGGTGTACTGCTCGGACGACCCGATCCAGGCCCGCATGCTCGAAGAAATCGGCTGCGTCGCGGTGATGCCGCTGGCCTCGCTGATCGGTTCCGGCATGGGCATCCTCAATCCGTGGAACCTGCGCCTGATTATCGCCAACGCCAAGGTGCCGGTCATCGTCGATGCCGGCGTCGGTACCGCCTCGGATGCCGCCATCGCCATGGAACTGGGCTGCGACGGCGTGCTGATGAACACCGCCATCGCCCACGCCAAAGACCCGGTGCTCATGGCCTCGGCCATGAAAAAAGGCGTCGAAGCCGGACGCGAAGCCTTCCTCGCCGGACGCATGGCGAGAAAGTTCTACGCCGCCGATCCTTCCTCACCCAGCGCCGGACTGATCGGCTCGTGAAGCGCGCGGTAGACGAGGCCGAGCACGGTCACATCAAGAGTTTCGTGCGCCGTGCCGGGCGCATGTCGCCGGCGCAGCAGCGTTATCTCGACGAGATGTTGCCGAAGATCGGCATTCCCTATCGGCCGGAAGCGATTGATTTGACGGAAATTTTCGCCCGCGAGGCACCGAAAATTCTCGAAATCGGCTGTGGCATGGGCGAAACGACGGCGCATATCGCCGCGGCGCATCCCGAAAACGATTATCTCGGCCTGGAAGTGCATGCGCCGGGCGTCGGCGCACTGTGCAAGCTGGCCGCCGAGAAGAATCTGACCAATCTGCGTATCGGCCACCACGATGCGGTCGAAATCGTGCGCGACATGCTGCCGGAAGCTTCACTGGCCGGTATACACGTTTTCTTTCCCGATCCCTGGCACAAAACGCGGCACAAGAAGCGCCGCCTCATCCAGCCGCCCTTCGTCGCCTTGCTCGCCTCGCGCCTGAAGCCCGGCGGCTACCTGCACTGCGCCACCGACTGGGAAAATTACGCCCTCCAGATGCTTGACGTGCTTGGCCGCGAAGCGAGTCTGGAGAACAGTGTTGCCGCCCCCACGGCGGCGGCGCTGGCGGCTGCGCTCGAAGCCGACTCGACGGTCGGCTTGGTGGGTTTCGCGCCGCGCCCGGATTACCGGCCGCTGACCAAATTCGAAAACCGCGGCCTGCGGCTCGGCCACGGTGTCTGGGATCTCGTCTTCCGCCGCCCCTGATTCCATTCAAGGGCTATCCACTTAGCTCCAGTTTCACTACTATACACTGACAAATGCTCAGCACAGGCTAAACGATGCCCGATAGCTTTGCAAAGGATTACCCTCGTACTTGGATCGAATTTCTTGATTGG
>Ga0123353_10000042_pt1 | contig 136331 bp, 102 predicted proteins | sample TergutLab28metaG_3_FD_92763 | JGI IMG/M metagenome (GOLD analysis project Ga0123353, IMG submission 92763) | Labiotermes labralis P3 segment gut microbial communities from Petit-Saut dam, French Guiana - Lab288 P3 | ecosystem: Host-associated > Arthropoda: Insects > Digestive system > Gut ... | reverse complement strand
GCTGATCTGCGTCGCGTACGACGCCGAAGGCATGTCGCAGGCCGTCGGCACGCTCTTCGAACTCGGCGTGGGCCTGGACCCGCTGCTGCCGATGGCACTGCCGACGTCGGCGGTGATCGAGGTGAAATAACTATACAGATACCCATCGAAGGAACACCATGTCCCGAATTGCCCGGATTGAGGCCATGCTGGCGTCGTCGCCGGCGGATGCGTTTTTGCATTACAGTTTAGGGATGGAATACGCGTCCGCTGGCGACGTGGAGCGGGCGGCAAGACAGTTTCTTCACGTTCTGGAACTGGACGCGGAGTATCTGCCCGCCTACGTGGAAGCGGGCAAATGCCTGCGGTCGGCGGGGAGGCTTGCGGAAGCGCGCGACCTGTTCGCGCGAGGTCTGCACCTGGCCGAATCCCGCCGCGACCCCCACCTGGCCGACCACATCCGCCAGCAGTTGGAAAGCGTGACGTGAATTGTGGGGCGAACGCACCGCGTTTTGCCATGGTCCGTGCGATGTTTCGAAAAGGATACGTTCACGTACCCCGCCGAAATACCGAATCCCCATACCCAATCCCACGTCTTCTGGTAGAATGCCGCCACTATGAGTCTTCCAATCGTCGCGATCGTCGGCCGGCCCAATGTCGGCAAAAGCAGCCTGCTGAACTGTCTGGTGGGCCGAAAAATCTCCATCGTCGATCCCACGCCCGGCGTGACGCGGGACCGCATCGCGTCGCCGTGTTCGCTGGGCGCGGGGCCTGACGGCGAGGAAGGCTTCGTCGAACTCATCGACACCGGAGGGATCGGCATCGTCGACAGCGACCAGCTCTCCGACCACGTCGAGGAACAGATCTCCTTCGCCCTTGAGCAGGCCGCCCTGATCCTCTTCATCGTCGACGCGCGCGAAGGCGTTGCCGCCCTGGACCGCGCCGTCGCCCAGCGGCTGCGAAAGCACAGCAAGCCCGTCCTCCTCGTCGCCAACAAACTCGACGAACCCGGCATGCAGGCCGAACTGAGCGAACTGCACTCCCTGGGTTTCGGGCAGCCGCTGCCGTTCAGCGCCAACGCGGGACTGGGCCGCGCCGAACTGCTCGAACAGATCGACACGACGCTGCGCGACCTGGGCCAGGCCCCTGGCGGTACGCCCGCCGAAGCCGTCATGAAACTCGCCATCGTCGGCAAACGAAACGCGGGCAAAAGCACCTTCATCAACGCCCTGGCCGGCGAGGAACGCGTCATCGTCAGCGAAGTCCCGGGCACCACCCGCGACAGCGTCGACGTCCGCGTCGAACTCGAAGGCAGAGTGTTCATCGCCATCGACACCGCGGGCGTCCGAAAACGCAGCCGCTTCGAAGATCACCTCGAATTCTACAGCCATCACCGCGCGATGCGATCCATCCGCCGCGCCGACGTCGTCGCCCTCCTGATCGACGCCACGCTGCCCGTCTCCCAGGTCGACAAAGAACTCGCCGGCGAAATCTTCAAGGAAATGAAACCCGTCGTCCTCGTCGTCAACAAGTGGGACCTCGCCAAAGGCCAACTCGGCGAAGCCTACCAGGACTACTTCGCCCGCATGTTCCCCGAACTGACCTTCGCCCCCATCAGCCTCACCAGCGCCATCGAAGGCAAAAACGTCGCCCAGACCATCCGGCTAGCCGAGCAACTCTACGTCCAATCCCGCATGCGCCTGCCCACCGCCGACATCAACCGCGCCGTGCAGGAAATTCAGCAGCTCCGAGGCCCCAGCCACAAAACCGGCACCAAACCGCCGAAAATCCTCTACGCTTCGCAGGTGGGCACCGAACCGCCGACGATCGTCTGCTTCGTCAACGACGTCCGCAGCTTCGACACGGGCTATCAACGCTTCCTCGTCAATCAGCTCCGCCTCCGCCTGCCCTTCCATGAAGTCCCCATCCGCCTGTTCTTCAACCAGCGCAAGCGCCGCGGCGACGACACGGATGAATGATCGGGGCTGGGCAGACGCCTCGTCGCGATCCGACACCACGCGAACCGGAAACACTCCATGAAACACCAAGGCATTTATCCCGTGCTCGCGGCGATCGCCATCCAGCTTACGCTCGGGATCGCCTACCTGTGGAGCCTGTTTCAGACAGGCGTCGCCAACCGCCTGTTCGGCGGCGATAACGCCGCGGCGAGCCTGACCTTTTCCATTCTGCTGGCGATGCTGGCCCTTGGAAGCGTGCTGGGGGGCAAGCTGGCCGTCGCGTATTCCCCTCGAATCGTCGTGTTTGCCGGCGGCGTGATCCTCAGCGCGGGCTTTTTCCTCGCCTCCTTTGTGCCGGCGGACCACGCCTGGCTGTTATGGGTCACCTACGGCTTCATGGGCGGGCTTGGCATGGGCTTCTCGTATTCCACAACGATTGCCTGCGCCCAGAAGTGGTATCCGCGCCGCAAAGGACTCGTCACGGGGATCATCGTGTCGGCCCTTGGTTTTGGTGGCGTCCTGTTCACGCCCGTCATCGAGAGGATGCTCGCGGCATTCGGCGGGACGGAAGTCGGGGAAGCCAGGACGTTCATGGTCCTCAGCGCCGTTTTCCTGGCGGTATGCTCCGTCGGAAGTTTGTTCATGAAAAATCCGCCGGAGGGGCACGCGGTTTCCGGCGGCAAGGCCGGCCCTTCCGACGCCATGGCGGACCGAAGTTATTCTCCCATGGAAATGCTGAAAACCCCGCAGTTCTATCTCATCGCCGTATCCTTCCTGCTCGCGTGCCTGGGAGGACTCATGGTGATCGGATTTGCCAAGCCCATCGCGGTGGACAAGGGGCTTGCGGAAACCGCCGCCGTCGGCGTGCTGGCGATCTCCCTGTTCAACTCGGTCGGCCGCCTGTTCTGGGGATTTGTTTCCGACCGAATGGGGCGGATGAACACGATCATCCTCCTGCTTTCCGGGAACGCGGTTCTTCCCTTGTTTGTCCATGCGACGGAAGGCTACTGGGTGTTTGTCCTGATCGCGCTGATCGGGTTCTTCTACGGTGGGCTGCTGAGCACCTTCCCGTCGCTGACCGCCGATGCGTTCGGGGCCAAGCACATGGCCACCAATTACGGGCTTGTGCTCCTGGGTTTCGGCGCCGGGGCGATTTTCGCCTCGCAGATCGCCGGATACTACAAGAATCTCGCTGGCGGCGACATCGGCCTGATGTTCCCGGCCTTCGTGATCGCCTCCTGCGGCGCCGCCGTTGGAGCCGCCATGATGGGCATCCTGAAAGTGTTAGCCAGGCGAAACGGACGCCCCTGTTCATGATGCCGCCTTTCGTGCACAACCAGACACCGCGCAAAACAGCCGTACGATAAACACATCACGCCTCTCCTTACGCCCAAACGGTGAATTCACCTGCAAGCGCGACGTACACCCATCAGGGCCATCGCATCTTAAAAGGCCCATTTTTCGGCTGTAGGCTGTAGGTTGATTTTTCGTTATGAAAAACCTGTCGCAGAGGCATGTCCCCTACAGCCTACAGCCTACAGTCTTTTCGCGAAAAAACGCGGAAATTTCGATGCGATGGCCCCGGTACACCCATGGCCTGCCGCCACGGATAATTTTTCCGACTTTGATAACTTTGTTAAAAAATTTGTTTTCCTGCCCTAAAGTTTTTCCTGTTGGTTTCGATAATTTCTTTTGTCGCGGCCATTGGGGTCGCGGTCAAGAGACAAAGACCGAGACGAGACCGGTACATCAAGGAAGGTCCAAAGCGTCAGCCTGTGTTGGGCGTGCGTCAGGACCGCGAAGGGAAACAATGCTCGCGATTAAGAACAACCTGATGGCAGAAGGCGCCACACGGCACTTGGGGCTGAGTTATGAAGCGTTGAACCAGTCGGTTCAGCGGCTGTCGTCGGGCCTGCGGATTAACACCGCCCGGGACGACGCGGCGGGTTTGGCCGTCCGTGAACTGATGCGTGCGGACATCGCGGCGCTCCGCCAGGGCGTTCGCAACGCCCAGGACGCCATTTCCATGATGCAGGTCGCCGAAGGCGCCTTGCAGACCGTCGACGACATCATGATCCGCATGAAGGAATTGGCCGAGCAGGCCGCCACGGGCTCGTACAACACGGCCCAGCGCAAGATCATCGACGAAGAGTTCCAGGAAATGATCAAGGAGATTGACCGCATCGCCAAGGGCACGAACTTTAACAGCCTGACGATGCTCGACTCCGCCACGGGCAGCGTGCTCTTCCACTTCGGCCCGGGCAACACCCTGAACATCGACAAGATCAACGTGAACACGGTGGACGTCACCGCCAATACGCTGTTCGGCGGCGCCATGGCGATCACCACGCAGAGCGCTGCCGGCGCCGCGCTGGTGAACTTGAACTCCGCCCTGGAGTACAAGGACGGAAAACGCGCCGAGTTCGGCTACATGATGAACCGCATGCAGCACACGGTCAACGTGTTGAACATCCAGGCCGAGAACGTGCTCGCCGCCGAAAGCCGTATCAGCGACGTGGACGTGGCGTCGGAAATGACCAAGATGATGCGGAACCAGGTGCTCGCGCAGGCCGGCACGGCCATGCTCGCCCAGGCCAACGCCATGCCGCAGATGGCCCTGTCCTTGCTGCGGTAAGCCGTAGCGCGGGCATCTTGCCCGCCAGTCGCATGGGCGTCTCGCCCATGCAACGGGTGCTACGTGTGACGTAACGGAAGACGAAGCGAGGCCGGCGGGTTGATAACCCGTCGGCCCGCTGGCTTGAACAACAGCATGGGCAGGATGCCCATGCGACTCACGGGCGAGACGCCCGTGCTACTGTAGGAGTGTCTCATGCCATCCATCGCATTAAACGGCCTGGGAAGCGGCATCGACACCTCGGCCATGCTGACGGCCCTGGTGGAAGCGGAAAAAGGCCGCATGTACCAGCTTCAGGTCCGCCGCGCCAGCATCGGCGAACGCAACAGCGCGATGGACCAGCTCAAGTCCAAGCTCCAGTCCCTGCGAAGCTCGTTGGAAAATCTCTCCTCCATGACCAACCTCCGCGCGTTCACCGCCGCCAGCTCCAACGAGCAGGCCGTCTCGGTGAAGGTCGGCACCGCCGCCAGCGAAGGATCCCACGAGGTAATCATCAACCGTCTGGCCAGCGCCCAGCGCGACGTCCACGCCGGCACGGAGGAAAAAACCAGCCTGGTCGGACAGGGCAGCTTCAGCTACACCTATAACGGCATCACACGAACGGTCCATACCACCGCCGAGACGACGCTCGAAGGGCTTCGCGACCTCATCAACCGCGACGCGGGCAATCCGGGCGTGACAGCCAGCCTGCTCGAACACGACAACGGCGACGGCAAAGCGTTCCACATGGTCCTCAGCGGCAACGACAGCGGCAGCAAGTACGCCATCACGATCAACGACAGCCTGACCACGCTCAACGGCGACAACGGCACGGTGGACTTCCGCCAGAGCAGCTTCCTCCAGACGCAGGCCGCCCAGAACAGCCAGGTCCGCGTCAACGGCTATCCCAACACCGGCTGGATCGAACGCAGCGGCAACACGATCGACGACGTGATCCCCGGCGTGACGCTGAATCTGCACCGGGCCGAGACGACGCAAATCACGATCTCCCGCGACACGGCCGCGTTGAAGAAAAACCTCACCGAATGGGTCAACGCGTACAATTCGACGATCGACAGCATCAAGTCGTTGACCGGCTATGACGCCAAAACGAAAGTCGCCGGCGCGTTGATGGGCGACAGCACGGTCAATGCCATCCGGCGGCAGATCAGCGACCTGCTTCTGCGCAGCGCGAACGGGTTCGAGGCCGGTTCCGACGCGTACACGCTGGCGCGGGAAATCGGCCTGACCGTCGACCGCGACGGGAAGATGCAGCTCGACGAATCGGTGCTGGACGAGGCCGTCAAAAATAATTACCAGGGCGTGCTGGCCCTTCTGGGCGCCAGCGGGAGCGGCACCAGCAGCAGCGCGGCGATGCAGTTTTACAGTTCGTCCGCCCGGACGCAGAGCGGCGCGTACGAAGTGCAGGCCAACTTTGACTCGTCGGGAAACCTGCTGTCCGCCCGGATCCGCGGCGTGGGCGAGTCCGCCTGGCGCGACGCGCTGGTGGAAGACAACGTGATTTACGGCAACGCGGGCCAGCCGGAACATGGCCTGGTCGTGACGGCGGTCTGGGACGGCCACAGCACCACGCAGTCGGCGACGATCCGTGTCCGCGAAGGCCTGGCGAATTCGCTGTACAACCGTCTGGGCGACATCCTCGCCGACCAGACGGGCACGATCTCGATGGCCGGCAAGGGCTTCCAGGCCTCCATCGACGCCCTCGACGCCAGCATCCTCCGCGAACAGGAACGACTCGACCGCTTCCATGTGTCGCTCCAGCAAAAATTCGCACGCCTGGAAACCACGCTCACGCAAATGAGATCGCAACAAAACGCCCTGCTGAGCTTCCTGGGCCAGTAGTTAACGTAGCACGGGCATCTTGCCCGTGAGTCCCACGGGCGTCTCGCCCGTGGTGCGATTGGCTGGATGTCCTGAATGCGGGCCGCTGACGCCCGTAATGATGTGAAACCAAGTCAGCAGGTCGATTACGTTTTTGTTTATCGTCACGGTTGCACGGGCGAGACGCCCATGCGACTCACGGGCGAGACGCCCGTGCTACCAACGGAGCTTCACGGATGAACGCCGTAGACGCCTATCGAGAACACACGGTAACGACGCAGACCCGAGGCCGGCTGATCGTGCTCCTGTACGACGGCGCGATCAAGTTTTTGCGGCTGGCGCTTCAGGAACTCGACGCCGGCCACCAGGCGGAAAAAGGCCTGTACATCGGCAAAGCCCAGGCGATTCTCATGGAATTGAACACCTGCCTGGACATGGACGCCGGCGGCGAGATCGCGTCGAATCTTCGGAATCTGTATCACTTCATGGATCGCCATCTCAACGACGCCAACCTGCATCGCGACGGCGAAAAAATCCGCCAGGTCATCACCTGCCTGGAAGACCTCAACGAAAGCTGGAAGGCGATTTCGGCGTAAATAACGTGACGCGGGCGTCTCGCCCGCGTTGTGGCAAAACGATATGGCGGGTTGGCTTGCCGTGTCACGAGAATACGATGGCCTTTGGCAAGATGCCACGCGCCACGTTACGGCGTCCACATGGGTTCGTTGGCGCCGCTTTGGTGATTGGCCAGGCGGGCCAGGTTGAACAGCAGGTCGCTGAGGCGGTTGATGAACGGCAGCGTGGCGGGTTCGAGCGGGTGCTGATGGTCGTTGGTAGCCACCAGGTCGCGTTCGGCCCTCCGGCAGACCGTGCGGGCGACGTGCAGCCGACAGGCCAACTCGCTGCCGCCAGGCACGATGAAATTCTTCAACGGCCCCAGGGCGGCGTCGATGTCGTCGATGATGTTCTCCAATCGGCCGACGGCGGTGTTGTCGAGTTGAATCGGCGTTTTGCCTGGCACTTGCATCAGCATCGCGCTGACCGTCATGATCTGCCCCTGGATCGGCGAGAGGGCATCGACAATCTCCACAAACCCCCGCGCGCTGGCTTCGCACAGACACAGCCCGACGTGACTGTTCAACTCATCCAGACTGCCCCAGGCCGCCACCACAGGCTCGCTCTTACGCCCCAGCCGCCCGTCAGGAAACCGCATCGACCCCTGATCGCCAACCTTCGTGTAAATGCTCATGCCGCTCTCCGTGTGTCGTAACATTATACAAAACCGGGCGGCGATGTGGCAGTTGCCTGCGGTAATCGCATCAACATCGCGTTGCTTTCGTGCGGGTTTCGTGATGGGATTGTTTTTGAGACCGAAGACTGAAGACCGAAGGCGTGACATGCCGCTACGAAGGATTTCTCGCAGCGATATGTCGCGCCTTCGGTCTTCAGTCTTTTGTCTATGAAAATAATTCCTGTTGACAAAAGACAGCACCTGTTGTATCAAGACAACACAAGGAGTTCGCAACATGGTCAAACCGACGAAAATTCCGCCGTCCGAGTGGGAAATCATGGAGATTCTCTGGGGCGAGTCGCCGCTCAGTGCGGCGGAGATTTTCGAGCGGATGGGGGCGGTGACCTCGTGGAACGTCAAGACGGTGCGGGCGTTTCTGGATCGCCTGCTGCAAAAGGAGGCCGTCTCGCGGCGAAAAATCCACGGCATGTATGTGTTCGAGCCGGTCGTGCGTCGCAGCGACTGCCTGCGGCTGGAAAGCCAGTCGTTCCTGGATCGGTTTTTCCAGGGCAGTCCCGTGTCGCTGATTGCCCACTTTCTCGAAGAGAAACGGCTCGCCGACGCCGACGTCCAACGGCTGCGGAACCTGCTCGAAAAACGCGAGGAAACCAGCAGCACGGGCGTTCAACGTGACGAGGGCGTCTCGCCCTCGTGTCTCGCGGGCATCCTTGCCACGACAGAGCGAAGCAAAGACGGGTTGCCCGCGGCGGATGGCGAAGACGATGTGATCACTTCCGTTGTCCGGGCCAATGGAACGCACAACGCGGGCGGGACGCCCACGTCACGTGAGGAGGTCGAGCCATGATTTTTCCTTCCCTTACAACCTACCTCACGGAACTGGTCTTCTGCGTATTCCTGATTGTCGCGGTGCGGACGGTCGGTGGGCGTTGGCTTGGACCTGGCGCCCGGCGGTTGCTCTGGACGCTGCTGATCGTCAAAGCCCTCGTGCCGCTGACGGTTGCGGTTCCGCACCACCCGGTGGGCATGGTGACGAAATGGACAGAGACGCCGGCAACATCCCTGGCGCAACACGAGCCATCGGTATCAACGCCGGTACCGTCGCTGCCTGTCGCCGACGAGGCCACGCCTACCTTGGAAGCCGCTATACCGGCGACGGCCATGGACGACGCGGATATGGCAACGTTTTTAACATTCTCACACGAAGTGGCCTCACCAAACGCAACGGCCCCGCCCGATCCGATAGCCCCGCCGATGGAGACCGCCGCGCCGGCGATGGTTGAGTCGCCCGGCCCAGCCACAGCCGCCGCCACGCCCGCCGTGCCGACAACCGCCATCCTGCTGACCCTATGGCTGCTCGGGGCAGCCTCGCTGCTTGGTGTGGCCATCTGGCGGAACCGAACCGTCGTCCGCCACGCGACGCGACAACCCGTCGCCGTGCCTGACTGGGTCCAAACCCTCTTCCTCGACGCCCGCCAATCCCTCCGGCTGGGCACCTGGCCGGTGCTGATCGTCTCGCCGTACATCCCCTCGCCGTGCCTGGTCGGCGCCCTCAGGCCTCGCATTCTCATCCCCGAGTCGCTCGTCGAACAGCACACCCCGGAGAGCGAAACACGCATCCGCCACCTGCTGCTGCACGAACTGGTGCATCTCAAGCAGGGCGACATCTGGCTGGCGTGGCTGTGGACGCTCACGCTGGCGATCCACTGGTTCAATCCGCTGTTCTGGATTCTCGGCCGATGGGTCAAATTCGATTGCGAAGCCGCCTGCGACGACCGCGTGCTAACGCTCCTCCAACACCGCGACCGCGGCGACTACGGCAACAGCCTCCTGCGAATGATGATCGACCTGAATCCAGCCGTTCGTAGCACGGGCGTCCCGCCCGTGAGTCCCATGGGCGTCTCGCCCATGCAACGTTTGCCCGGCTCGCTGGGCATTGTCGAAACCCGTTCCAATCTCGAAAGGAGATTGACCATGATGAAGTCGCATCGCGCCCCGTCGTCGCTCCGCCGCCTGTCGGCCGTCATCGTGTTCCTGCTGATCGGCACGCTCTGCCTGACCGGCTACGCCCAGTCGAAACCGCCCATCTCCGCCGACAAAGCCAAATGGATCGGCTACGTCGAAGACTATTTTCTACACAACGGCAAGGACATCACCGCGCGGAAGCCCCTCGCCTGGGGCGCCCCGACAACCGACGACAAGGGCAACGTCACGATCACGTATAAATACGACGCGTCATTCCAGGACGATGCCCGCCTGGTGATCGAGGACCAGTTCACGTTCGATAAAAACGGAAAGTTTGTCGAGGTCAAGAACCTCTCGAAGGAACCGCCCAAAACCAATGCGGTGACGATAGAGGAGATGAAAGCCGTGGATGGCTGGCTCGACACATATTTCCGCGAGAATGAGCCGAACCTCACAAACCGCAAGGCGTCGAGCACGATAACGTATAAGAACGACGACGGTACGTATTTGGTGGAGCACCAGTTCATTGCCATTGTCCGGGAGGCGGAGGGCCAGGAGCCCCAGAACCTCCTGGCCTCAAGGCGGTTCACGTTCGACAAGTCGGGCAAGTGTCTCAGTCACAAAACCACGGGAATCACCATGCTGTTCGCCGACGGGGACCCCAAGGCCGTCGCGGCCACCCAACCGGCGGATGGAAAATCAGGCACAATCGAGGCGGGGTGGGTCACGTTCGAGTTGTCCCACGCCAAGGCGGACGATGTGGTGAAGGCCGTGCGGGACCAGTTCGAGCAGTGGCATCCGGGCAAGAGCGGGGAGGTCGTCAGGATTTTTCCGGTCGAGAAGAATAATACTATCGCGGCGACGGCCAGTGCGGCCAACATCTTGCGTATCGCGGAGATGATCCGCAAACTGGACGTTGCGCCGGCGGCGAAAGCCAAGCCGTTTCCCGACGATCTGGCTAAGTCCATATGGATTCTGCTCCGAGGGGCTGAATTCGCTCCTGTAAGCATACGCTCAACCGCGATGCCTCCATTCAGTGAGAAACTGGAGTGTCCGCTAGCCGTTCTTCTCGATGTGCGTGTACGCGAGGGCGATGCACAAATCAACATCATCGTCCCGGAAAATGCGAACCAAATGGATGCCCTGAAAAAAGAGATCATCTCCCTTGGCACCCGTGAGGAGAATGTCATCCAGGTGGACGACGCGATCCTGCTGGAACTCGTTCCGCGCGAACTGACGCCCGAACAAGCCGATACGCTCCGCAAGCGCCTGCGACAGTTCAAAGTCACACCGCGGGCCGCGCCTGAGGCGGACAGGTCCGAGGCTCCCGTCGCGGTCAAGATTTTCCCGCTGGCCAACTCAAAGGCGGCGACGATGCGGCGGGTGCTGATGGAGACCTTCAAGCCCGGAACGACGAATGGCATCGTCATCATCGCGGCCGACGAGCGGACCAACTCCGTTCTAGTGACGGGCGTCGAGGCGGACCTCGAACTCATCGAGGTGGCAGTCCGCAAACTGGACGTCGCACCGGCGGATGCGGGGACGGACTCGGCGGCCGTCATCGGGCCCGACGAGCCGAGGGTGAGCATTATCGCGCTCTCCCACGCCAAGGCGATCGAGATGGTCTCGCTGGTGGGACACCATATCCAGGGGGAGGCCAAATTGCAGTTTGATGCGCGGACCAACTCCGTCCTGTTGACGGCCAATGCCGCCGACACCGAACGTGTCAAGGAACTCATCCGCCAACTGGACGTCCCGGTGGCGAAGGCCGCATCGTCGTACGCCGACCCAAAATCCCAACTGACGGTAACCATTATTAAGTTATCTCACGCCGACGCGAAAGAGATGGCGCCACTGTTGACCTACCAGATCCATACCGTCGGTGGTAGTGTTCAGGCCGACGCGCGGACCAACTCCGTCATCGTGACGTGTACCGCCGCCGACATCGAACGCGTCAAGGAACTCATCCGCAAACTGGACGTCCCGGTGGATGAAAAACCGGCAGCGAAAACACAACCCGCCGCTCACGCCGTCGCCGTTCTCCAGGCCATCTCGTACAAATTCCCGCTGTCTGAGGATGGCATGTCGCTCCAGAGCACGGACGTCAAGGGCGCCGATCTCGAAACCGTCGGCACACGGCTGGGCTGTCCGCTGGCGGTGCTTGCCAACGTCCATTTTCGCGGCAAAGGGTTCCACGTTCAGATCAACATCATCATCCCGGAAAATGCCGACCCGATCATCATGGAGGCCCTGAAGAAAAAGTTCGCTCCCCTCGGCGTGAACAAGGAGAACCTCATCCAGGTGGATGACACGACCCTGCTGGAATTCATTCCGCGACAACTGACGCCCGAGCAGACCAAGGCGGTCCGCGAGCACCTGCAAAAGATCAACCTCGACGATCCCTCCTTTCGCGCCGCCCAGGCGGAGTCGGCCCGTTTGTACCAGCAGCAGGTCAACCCCAAGCTCTCGCCCGCCGACGGGAGATCCACGGCGGAACTGGCGAAACTGGGGTTCGCCCTGGCCGAAAGCGACGCGAAAATCAAGATCGCCGAAGCGACGCTCGAACAGAAGAAGGTCGTGTACGAGCGATTGAAAGTGGCCTACGAGGCTACCGGCCACGGTGCCACGGGCATGGAGTTGAAGCTCGCGGAGCAGGAGGTCACCATCGCCGAGCAGCGGCTGGAGCTGGAGCGGATTGCGCGGAAGCGGATCGAGGCCGACGCGTCCCCCGATCAGTCGGAAATCGGCGTGCGCGTGTTCAGGCTGTCCCACACCACCGCGGGGGAGATGATGAACCGGCTGGGCGGGCTTGTCGGCAAGATCGTCGAGTCGGAGTCGGATTCCGTGAAGATCATGCCCGAATCGCGGTCCAACTCTCTCATCATAGCCGCCAAGGCCGTCTACCTGGATCGCATCGGCGAACTCATCCGCAAACTGGACGTTCCGACCGAGGCGAAGGATGACGCAGCGGACGGCAACGCCAAGCCTGCCCCGGCCGAGACGACGCAGATCACGCGGGGAACCGTGCAAAAGTGGCTCCAGAAATTCATCGAGGAAAACGAAATCTTTTACGACATCACGGCCCGCAGGAGCATCCGGTACGGCGACTTTACCCGGCACGACAACGGCACGTATTCTCTGGAGTACACCTACGAAGCCACGATCCTGAATACGGGCAGACGGGTCGTCGAACAGCGGTTCACGTTCAACAGATCGGGCGAATATGTCAGTCATGTCACCCTGGACACCAAGCCGGCCACCGGAGCCATGCCCGATTTCGTCTGCGCTGTGGTGGAGCAACTCCAGCGCGAGGTTAAGGGCGTGGGCACCAAGGCGTGGCACACCACAGATCAGAAGATCCTGGACCTCATCAACACGAAGTTGAGCTGCCGGTTGGCTGTTCTCTGGAATCTTCACCTGACCGGCGACGAAGGGGGCGACGCCCAGATCAACGTGATTGTCCCGGAAGACGCAGGCAAGATCGACACCTTGAAGAACACGCTCATTGCTATCCACCGCGGCGACCAGGAGAACGTCATCCAACTGAACGGCACGACCCTGCTGGAATTCGTCCCGCGACAACTGTCGGAGGAAAAAGCCAAGGAAGTCCGCAAAGCCCTCCGTCAAATCAACCTGTCGGCGGCGGAAACAAAACCGGCGGAGGAAGAGAAGAAGTGATGGCGTCGAATGTTCCCGTTTCTCGCGGGCGTCCCGCCCGCGTCCGGAGGTGAAACGCCTTGGTTTTTGCATGATATCAGCCATGTGGAACAGTCCGCGAGGGCAAGATGCCCTCGCCACACGCGGGCGAGACGCCCGCGTCACGAGAATGCGATGGCTCTGGAAAACGGCGAAGAAGTGATTGCATCCTCTGGCGGCGGGCGTATAATAAGCCGCTTGCCCGGGCGATTAGCTCAGTTGGCTAGAGCGTGCGGATCACACCCGCAAGGTCACAGGTTCGAATCCTGTATCGCCCATCGCATGAGTTATGGAGAAAAGCCTTCCGCGTCCGCGAGGAAGGCTTTTTTCGTGCCAACTTTTTCGTGTGACCCTCCTGTTTCGGCGCCACTGGCCACAGGCCCTGCCAGTTTGCGTTGTAGATCATTGTGGCAAGCGAAGCGTTCCGTCGCTCACAACGTTTCGCAACGCAAACTGGCAGGGCCTGCGGCCAGTGGCGCCGGAACAGGAATCCCGTACAAAGAAGAGGATTGTCCATGCGTTTGCCCCGTCATCTTCGTTTCACTCTTGGTTTTCCTCGTCCGGCGGATTATCCTTATGCGAATATCATGAGGGGCACCCTGCGCGCTGCGGGGGCCTGACGCAGGAAAACGAGTTCACCAGGTAACGAGTTAACGAATCCACGAGTTACCCCGTCAACGAGAAACCGATGTTTGAATCACTTACCGAAAAACTCAGTGACGTCTTTCGCAAAATGTCAGGCCGCGGGAGGCTGACCGAGGACAACGTCAAGGACGCGATGAAGGACGTGCGGCAGGCGTTGCTCGAAGCCGACGTCAATTACAAGGTCGTCCGCGATTTCTGCGACCGCGTCCGCGAAAAGGCGATGGGGCAGGAGGTCATCAAAAGTCTCCACCCCGGCCAACTGATGATCAAGATTGTCCACGACGAACTCGTCGGCCTGATGGGGCCCGTGGACAGCCGCATCTATTACGTTACGCCCGCGCCGACGATCATCATGATGGCGGGCCTCCAGGGCAGCGGCAAAACCACCACCTGCGGCAAGCTCTCGCGGCTGATCATGGCCCAGGGCAAACGGCCGGGGCTGGTCGCGTGCGACTTGCAGCGTCCGGCCGCCATCGACCAGCTCAACGTCATCGCCGACCAGATCGGCGCGCCGTGCTTCCGAATGGACGGCGAGAAAAACCCCGTCAAGGTCGCCCGGCAAAGCCTCGACTGGGCCGCCCAAAAGGGATGCGACGTCGTCATCATCGACACGGCAGGCCGGCTGCACGTCGATGAAGAAATGATGAAGCAGGCGCAGGAAATCGCCTCCGCCGTCCGCCCGCACCAGATCTATCTCGTCTGCGACGCCATGACAGGCCAGGACGCCGTCAATTCCGCCAAGGCCTTCAACGAACGGCTGGAACTCGACGGCGTGATCCTCACCAAATTCGACTCCGACGCCCGCGGCGGCGCCGCCTTGTCCGTCAAATCCGTCACGGGCAAGCCGATCAAATTCATCGGCGTCGGCGAAAAACTCGACAAGCTCGAGGAATTCCGCCCCGACGGCATGGCCAGCCGAATCCTCGGCATGGGCGACGTGGTGGCCTTGGTCAAAAAAGCCCAGGAAGAATTCGACCAGGAACAGGCCGCCAAGTTGCAGGAAAAAATGGCCAAGGGCCGCTTCACGCTCAACGACTTCCTCGGGCAGATGAAGCAGATGAAAAAACTCGGCTCGATGAAGGACATCCTCAAACTGCTGCCGGGCATGGGGTCGATGGCCGGCTCGATGGAGGACATGGGCATCGACGACGGCGAGATGGAGCGAATGGAAGCGATCATCCACTCGATGACGCCCAAGGAACGCGAAAATCCCGACCTCATCGAAGCCAACCGCCGCCGCCGAATCGCCCGAGGCAGCGGCACCGAACCCGAAGACGTCAGCGGCATGATCAAGAGCTTCAACATGGCCGCGGGCATGATGAAACAAATGTCCGGCATGGGCATCCGCGACCGCATGAAATTCGCCCAGCAAATGGGCCAAATGGGCATGTCCGGCGCCATGCCGAAAAAACTCAAACAACGCTCCCACCGTCTGACCAAAAAAGAACGCGAAAAAAATAAAAAGAAAAAAGGCAAACGGTAACGACAAACGGTTGACATGGATGTGGCTTGCCGGTTTGCGCTGCAAAACGCTCCTGACGACAAAACGTAGTCTTGTCGTCAGGAGCGTTTTGCAGCGCAAACCGGCAAGCCACATCCACGTCATTTCGACTACGTCGCCGTGCGCCGGCGGAGGTAGTTGCCTGCGCCGGCGGCCGCCAGGAGCAGGCCCATCATCGTGATCGGTTCAGGGATCACGGTCGGCTGGGGTGGTTGCGGCGGTGTCGGCGGCGGATTGGCCCCGCCGAAGGCCGGGTCGTCCGAACTCATCGTCCAGTCGAACTTCGTGTCGTTTCCATACAGATGCGTGGTGAATTCCAGGTCAGGCCCCGAGATCGAAAACTGCTGGAACGCCGAGCCGCCGTACCATTCGACGAACAGCTTGGCGGTGCCCTCGATGGCCGACCGGCTGACCACGCTGCCAGCCTGCGGGTCCAGAATGACCTTGGACCAATACTTCATGCCCGATTCGGGCGGCGTCGGAAAATCAATCTGATTTTCGATGGCCGCGCCGCGAAGGATCGGCTCGCCCACCGTCCACAGCGGATACTGGTCTGCCGCCGTGCGGGCCGTCGGAGCGTTTAAAATCGCCGACGCGTTGGGCACCTCGTACATGTCCATCTTCAAATCGCCCGCCGCCCAGATCTCCTGCTGGACAAGCCCGTCCGGGCGAGTCGTCAACGTCACCTGCATGTCCACGACGCCGTAGAACATCGCGACAATGTCCGGGCCCGGATTGCCCTTCTCCCACAGCACGACGTTGTACTGCCCCGTGACCGGGTCCTGACCGTAAATCGAGGTGCATTCGAAAAGCCCCCACGTGTCTTCACCGGGTATGCCGCCCGGCGGGGCGATCGAACCAAAGCTTGTCACGCCCGGCACCCAGGCCGTCTCCTTGAGATCCGTCAGCGTCAGGCCGTCCGGGCCGCTCGTGGCCGTGTACGTGCCGTCCGGGCCGAAGTAAATCCGGCTGGACTCGTAGTTGGCGAATTTGAATTTCAGCGGGCCTGTGTACGGCTCATTGAACGTCACCGCGCCCGCGCCCGCCGTCGTCAGCGCCAGGCCAGTCACAAGAACCCATGTGAGGCACTTCATGATGATTCCGTCCTTTCCTTCCTGGGGAAGCTGTTGGCTGCCGTTGCCCTGATGACGATACCGCCCCATATGGGCGACATTCCGCGCGGGCGCCGGCGGCGAGCCAGTTCCCGAAACCCCCGCGGAAACATTTCATGACCGCACCTCCTTTGCACGCGTGCACCGCGAACTCCGTCACTTGGCCGAACGATCGTGGAACTTGGATAACGTAGCCGCCAGGATCCGTATCTCCAGGCTCCACCGCCGGCGCTCGATGTATTCCAGGTCGCAGCGCAGCTTGTGACGAAACCCCTCAACGCTCGTGTCGTACCCGTTGGTGACCTGCGCCAGGCCCGTGATTCCAGGCCGAACCGCCAGGCGACGACGCACGTCGGGGTAAACCTTTTCCAGTTCGTCCAGTATTTCAGGCCGCTCGGGCCTGGGACCCACCAGCGACATTTCGCCTTTGATCACGTTGATCAGTTGCGGCAACTCGTCGACGTGGCTTAGCCGCATCCAGCGGCACATCGGCAGGATGCGCGGGTCGCGATGGCGGGCCCAGACGGCGCCGGTGCGGCTCTCGGCGTCGACGTACATGGTCCGCATCTTGTACAGCCGAAACAGCCGCCCGCCCTTGCCGACACGAATCTGCGTGTAAATCACCGGACCGCCGTCGGACCATTTGATGAGCACGGCGCATAGCCCCATCAGAGGCCCGAACAACACCAACGCCACCACGCCCAGCACGACGTCCACGACGGCCTTGGCGAACTCAAAATACCGCCGGGCCAAATGGGCCGTCAGACCCAACAGCCCACCCACCGCAACCAACGTGACCGGATCCGGCATATCGCCCCCTGAAAATTCCAAGGCAAATTCCCCGAAAACGCTTCATAAAATCCCGGAAACATGACGAAAGACGCCCCCGTGTCGCGCGAACGCGCGCACGGAAAGCATCACCGCGAGCATGACCGCCCCGCTGGCCCGAACCTCGGCCGACGTTTGCACCCCGACGCGTGAAACTCCCTTTCGGATGCCGCATTATAGGCGGGCTGTTCGGAGAAAATGATTGGACATGCAAGCCATCTCGCCAAATTTATCTGTGCATTCGGTCATTCGCGAAGGATACATCGCGCTTGCGGGGGCGGTCAGCCCCTGCGATGCAACGTCGCCGTACGCGAAAAGGCACGATGATGGCAGGAAGACATGGGAGCGATGGCCTTGGGCATTCCGGCAGGGCGTTCACCCCGTCATGATTTTCTTATCATAAATTTTATTGACTGACTGGTCAGTCATATGTAATATGTGCCGTGGATGATGACGATATACCACTGGAGCGACGTATGAAAGCGGCTGTGGCGGTGAGTGAGCGGCTGGCGACGAGGCGGAAGGAGATTCTCGACGCCGCCAAGAAGGTGTTTGAGGCGCACGGGTTTGCCGCGGCCACCATGGAGGCGGTGGCGGAGGAGGCCCGCATCGCTAAAGGGAGCATTTACAACTATTTTAAAAGCAAGCACGAGTTGTTTCGTGCAGTTTTTCTTGAGGATATGCCGAAGAGTTATGCGGACGCCGAGGCGGAGCTGGACTGCCAGGGTTCGGCGCCGGACAAGATCCAGAAGATACTGGATTTGTGGTATTCCCAGCTTCACGAGCGCACGCGGATGGGCAAGTTGATCCTGGAGTTCTGGGCGACGGCGGCCCGTGGCGAGCAGGACGACCTGGCTGAGGATTTCGGCGCGACGTACAGCCATTGGCGGACCAAGATCGCGGCGGTGATTGAGGAAGGGGTGGCTTCGGGCGATTTTCAGCCGCAGGTGCAGTCACGGGCGGCATCGTCGCTGATATTGGCGGTATTTGACGGCATCATGCTCCAGGCGCTTCTGGACGCACGGATGACGGTGGATGAATCCTTTGTGGCAGGACTAAAAAAGGCCGTGATGGCCGGCCTGACGTCGCCGAGAGAAGAAAGACTGTTAGGCTGTTAGACGATTAGACGGTTAGGCGCCGGCTTATGCATCATTGGGCCGAAGGCATCATAAGCCTCTCCCTAACAGTCTAACAGCCTAACCGTCTCAAACGGTTTTTTGCGAAAAGGCTGCGAAACGTAAACGCGATTGCCCTGGCCGGTATCGGCGGGGTTTCAACGAGGTATGGTATGAGTCAGACAGTGGAAACGGATGTCCCGAAGAATGTTCCTCCCGTGCGATCGGAGAAAGTTCCATTCCAGGCCCCGCCGAAGCGCGGGTTTTGGCCGATGGTCAGGAAATTGTTGCCGCTGCTCATTCTGTGCGCGGCGGCGGGGGGGGTGTATGGCATCAGCCTCATCCCGGACCGGGACAGCGACATGAAGTTGATTCCGTTGCCGCCGGTGAATGTCGAGGTGTCGGCCATTCGGACGATTCTTCCGGGCGGCCCCGACGCGGGCGAGCTTCGCGACGTGTACGAGCAGAGCGGCACGGTGACGCCCAACGCGATGGTGAGTATCGCCGCGGAGGTTTCCGGCACGGTGGTGACGCTGCCGAAGAAAAAAGGCGACACCGTGAAGGCGGGCGAGCCGTTAGCCACGCTGGACACGGAGTTTATCGACGCGGAGATTCTCGCCCTCGAGGCGGACATCCGGGCGTTGGAGGCGGGCATTAAGGTTCAGGAGGCCGCCATCGGCGGGTACGAGGCGAACGTTCGCGGGCTGGAGGCGAAGGTTGCGTTCGACCGGCTGGATCTGGAGCGGGTGAAGGAGTTGCACAGCAAGAACGCGGCGCGGATTTTCGAGGTGAACGCGTCGGAGACGGCCTTGGAGGCCAGCGAGGCGGCCGTTCAGGGCGGCAAGGCGGCCTTGGAGGGCGGCAAGGCGGGTCTGGAGGCCAGCAAGGCGGCCGTGGACAAAGCCAACGCGGGGCTGATCGCGTTGCGGGCGCGGCTGGCGCGGGCGGTCATCAAGGCGCCGGTGGACGGCATCGTGGACGGGCCGCTGAGCGAGGCCGGCGTCGGGCGCGACATCGTCGTGGGCGACCTGCTCTCGCCGGGCATGTCGCTGTGCACCATCGTCGACCTCTCGACGGTCAAGGTGGCCATCGACATCCCCGAACAGGACGTGCCCGCCTACGCCGTCGGACAGAAGCACGAAGTGCTGATCAACACGTTCGGCTCGCCTCAGCCGCGGCGGATTGAGGCCACCATTACCTACATCAGTCGCATTGCCGACAGCAACGCCCACACGACGCGGATGGAATTGTCCATCCCCAACACCGACAGCGATCTCTACAGCGGGCAGATGGTCACGGTCCGGCTGACGCGACGCGTGCTGGACCAACTCATCCGCATCCCGCTCGACGCCGTGATCCCCATGGAGAGCGCCAAGGCGGTGTTCGTGGCGGAGGGCGTCCGCAAAAACGCCGACGGCCACCTGATCGCGACGGCCCGGCAGCGGGTCGTCACACTGGGCATGTTCAGCGGGCAAAAGGACGTTCAGGTTCTCAGCGGCCTGTCAGACGGCGACATGCTGATCCTGCCGCAAGGCAACCGCTATGTCTCCGATGGCCAGGAAATCCGCATCACGGGCGGCATAAAGCCGTAGCTTAGTTAACTGGTTGACTAGTTAACTAGTCAACCAGTTAACGAAAAGCGGTTCCCTCGAACGAACGGTAAGTTTTTACCCTGTTTCCGAGAAAATACGATGATTGTATCCACCTATAGTCTGAAGAACCGTATCACGGTGGCTGTGCTGGTGCTGTTGATTTCGCTGGCGGGCGTGTTCAGTTATGTGACGCTGCCTCGCGAGAGCGCGCCGGACGTGCCGATTCCGCTGGTGCTGGTGATGACGCCCCATCACGGCGTTTCGCCGGCGGACATTGAAAGCTCCGTCACGCAGAAGATCGAGAAGAAGCTCACCGGCATCAAAGGCGTCAAGGAGGTTCGCTCCACCAGCGCCGAAGGCATGTCGATGGTCCAGGTGGAATTCAACCCGGACATCCGCATCGAGGACGCCCTTCAATACGTGCGCGACAAGGTGGATCAGGCCAAGGGCGACCTGCCCTTCGACGCCGAAAGCCCCATCGTGCGCGAAATCAACGTGTCGGAATTCCCGATCCTCTACATGAACATCTCCGGGCCGATTTCGCCGGTGATGCTCAAGGACATCGGCGACCGGCTCAAGGATGCCATCGAACAGAACGTGCCCGGCGTGCTCAGCGTCAGTGTGCTGGGCGGGCTGGAGCCGGAAATCCGCATCGAGGTCGATCCCGACCGGCTGGCCTTCTACGGGCTGACGATCCCGGAGGTCATGTCGCTGATCCCCAGCGAGCACGTGAACATCTCCGCCGGCGGGCTGGCGACGCCTGGCACGAAGTTCAACGTCCGCATCCCGGCCGAGTTCAAGGACGCCAAGGACATCACCAACATCCCAATCGCCAACCGCAACGGGCGGCAGATTTTCCTCCTGGACGTTGCTCGCGTGGTGGACACGTTCAAGGACCGCGAGACGGTCAGCCGACTCAACGGCGAGTCCAGCCTCACCATCGCCGTGCAGAAACGCGTGGGCGCGAACATCATCGACATCATCGACGGCGTCAAGATGGTGGTCGAGGAAGGCAAACAATACGTCCCGCAGGCCGTGAGCTTCACCTACACGATGGACCGCTCCGACGACATCCGGGAGATGGTCGCGGAGCTGGAAAACCACATCATCACGGCCTTGATCCTGGTCATCCTGGTCATGCTGGTCGCGATCGGCGTGCGTGCGAGTCTGGTGGCCGCCCTGGCCGTGCCGCTGTCGCTGTTCATGACCTTCGCCGTGTTGGAACTGATGGGCATCACGCTGAACATGGTGGTGCTCTTCAGCCTGATCCTGTCGGTGGGCATGCTCGTCGACGACGCCGTCGTCATCGTCGAAAACATCTACCGGCACATGCAAATGGGCAAGAAACGCTTCCAGGCCGCCCGGGAAGCCTGCGAGGAAGTCGCCTGGCCGGTCATCACCTCCACGCTGACGATCTGCGCCGCGTTCTTCCCGATGGTCTTCTGGCCGGGCATCGTGGGCAGCTTCTTCAAGTACATTCCCATCACGATCATCATCGCGCTGCTGTCGAGTTTGTTCGTGGCGCTGGTGGTCAGTCCGGTGATTTGCACGGTCATTCCCGGCAGGGCGGAGGAGGGTCACGGCAACGGCCCGATCCTTCGCAGTTATCGGCGGTTCCTTCGGCTGGCGATCAATCATCGATGGACGGCGTTGGGGCTGTGCGTGCTGCTGTTGATGGGCATGGGCATGCTGTACGGCAAGAAGGGCCACGGTGTGGAATTCTTCCCGGACCTGGATCCCAAGAACGCGGTGATTAACATTCGCGGGCCTCAGGGCACGACGTTGGCGCAGACCGACGCGATCGCCATGGACATCGAGCGTCGGCTGATGGGCCGGCTGATCACGAAGGACAATCCTGGCGGCGAGATGGAGAACGTCGTGTCGAACCTTGGCGCGACCACGGGCGGCGGCGACGTGATCATGTTCGGCGGCGGGCTTGGCGGGCCTCACGAAGGCAACATCTCGCTGGTCTTCCCGGAATTCGAGCACCGCAGCAAGTCCTCCTCGGACACGGTCGCGGAGATTCGCGCCGAGCTGACCGACATTACCGGCGCCGAGATCAAGGTGGAAAAACAGGCCATGGGACCGCCCACCGGCGCCGCCGTCACTGTCCGCCTGATCGGCGAGGATCTCAAGGAACTCGAAAAACTCAACAACCGGGCCCGCGCGATGATTCTGAACGTGCCCGGCCTGGTGAATCTACGCAGTGACATGGAGTTGACCCGTCCGGAGCTGGTGTTCCGCGTCGACCGCGACCGCGCGCGAATGGCGGGCGTGGACACGGCGACGATCGGCAACTTCTTGAAGACGTCGATTTACGGCACCACGGTGGGCACGTACCACTTGTATAACGACGAGTACGACATCACCGTGCGTTTGCCCGAGGCCCAGCGCGAGAACATCCCGGATATTCTCCGGCTTCGCGTGCCGAACATGTACGGCCAGGCGGTGCCGCTGTCGACCGTCGGCAGCTTCGATTACAGCGGCGGGCTGGGCACGATTAACCGCGTGGATCAGAATCGCGTGGTGACGCTCACCGGCGACGCCGAGGGGCGACTCGCTCCCGCCGTCCTTGCCGACGTGCAGGAAATCCTCAGTAAATATGGCCGAAACCGCGTGATCGAGTCCGACGTGACCGATTGGCCGGCCCTGCTGGCGGGGCTGCGCGGCGACAGCGAATTGGCCAAACGCATCGGCAAACACCTCGCGCAGGACAAGGACGGCCGTGCCGTCAAGGCGATGCTCAAATCCGGCGACGCCAATCCGTCCGCCGAACTCAAGAACGCCCTGCTGCGAGGCCTGAACGTGGCCCTGGCCGATCCGAAACTGGTGGACGCGAAATTGGCCCAGCAGATGGCGCTGGGCGCCGAGGCCGCCGCGATGATCGCGGCAAAACCGCCGGGCCTCCTCTCGTCGCCGAACACCAGGCAGGAGTACGACGGACAGGTGGTGCGGCGGAACCGCATCGCGTTGGATAATCTCGTCGGAGCCGCGCTGACGCCGACGGTCAAACTCGACCTGCCGATGAATTACAAGGTCGTCTACGCCGGGCAGGACGAGGAAATGCAGAAGGCCATCAGCTTCCTCATCAAGGCGGGCATCGTGTCGGCGGTGCTGATCGTGCTGATCATGGTCGCGCAGTTTAACACGCTGTCGGTGCCGTTCGTGATCATGATCACGGTGGTGTTCTCGTGGATCGGCGTGCTGCTGGGGCTGCTGGTGACGGGCATTCCGTTTGGCGTGATGATGACGGGCATCGGCGTGTTGAGTTTGACGGGCATCGTCGTGCGTAACGGCATCGTGTTGATGGATTACACGCGGCAGTTGCAGCGGCAGGGCATGGACGTTGTCGAAGCGTGCGTCGAAGCGGGCGCGATCCGTCTGCGGCCTGTGCTGCTGGTGGCCGCCTGCACCTCGCTGGGACTCGTGCCCATCGCCCTGGGGTGGAGTTACGACTTCCACCAGCTCCGCATGGTCTGGGAAAGCGAAGCCAGCGAATGGTGGATGGGCATGGCCGTGGCGGTGATTTTCGGCCTGACGTTCGCGACCATTCTCACCCTGGTCGTCGTGCCCTGCCTGTACATCATCCTCTACAAAATGGCCGCCAAACTAGGCCTGGGCGGCCTGAAGAAGGGCGACGAGGAAGAGGAAGCGTCGCTGGCCGAGACAGCAGAGGCCTCGGCGAAGGCGTGACGGGTTTTCCGCAGGGCGTTCGTGAATCGCTCTAATGCGCGTACGCGGTTTGCCTGGCCGCGGCGGCGTCGAGGGCGTAAATGAGCGTGCCGTCGGTCAGTTGGATGCGTGCGGCGGGTCGGGTGGCCTTGGCGGCGGGGTCGGTGAAGACCTCGTGCATGACCTGGGCCTTGTCCTCGCCGGTGACGAGCACGATCGCGCAGCGGGCGGCGTTGAGCAGCGGCACGGTGAACGTCATGCGTCGCCTCCCCAGCACGGGCACGAACGGCGCGACGACGAGCCGCTGCGTCTCCTCCACGGCCGAACTGCCGGGAAACAGACTGGCCATGTGTCCGTCGGCTCCCATGCCCAGGAGAATCAGATCGAACGCGGGCACGCCGTCGTCGTTGGCGGGCACGACCTGCCGAATGGTCTCCTCATACTCCGCCGCCCCGTCGTCGAGGTCCTCGCGGTCGGCGGGCATGGGATAAATGCGATGCGGGTCCAGCGGCAGGTGATCCAGCAGCAGCCGCGTGGCCATGTGATAATTGCTCTCCACGTTGTCGTGCGGCACGTCGCGTTCGTCGCCCCAGAAAATGCTCACCGCCGACCAGGGCGTCTGGGCCTGCACCGCGGTCTGGGCAATGTGCTGATACACGCCCCGTGGCGTCGTCCCGCCCGACAGCGCCAGACTGCACGTCCCCGACCGCGCCACCGCCTCGCAAATGACCGACTCCACCATCGTGGCCACCACCGAAATCAACTGCTCCGCCGACGGCTCGACGACAACACGACGATTTGTGGACATGGCGTCCTCCTATTAGACTGTTAGACTATTAGGCTGTTAGACTGTTAGGGAGAGGCTTATGAATCATTAGGCCAAGGGCTTCATTAGCCTGCGCCTAGCAGTCTAATAGCCTAATAGTCTAACAGTCTTCTTCTATTACACATACCACGATTCATGCGGCGTGGGCAGCAGTCGCCGCGCGGCGTCCGGGCCCCACGAGAAGGCCGGGTACGGCTCGACCACGGGCAGGCCGCCGACGCGCCACGCGTGGCGGATCGAGTCGATGAACCGCCAACTGGCCTCGACCTCGTCGTTACGAATGAACAACGTCGAGTCGCCCGCCATCGCGTCCAGCAGCAGGTGCTCGTACGCCTCCGGGCTGGCCGAGTCGAAACTGGATTTGTAGTCGAACTCCATTCGAATCGGCCGAAGCAGCATCTCCGGGCCCGGCACCTTCGCGTCGCAGATCAGACAGCCGCCCTCGTGCGGCTGCACGCGGAAAATCAACCGGTTGCTGCCGCGAAGATCGCACAGCCCGGCGTTCTGGAACAAACGGATCGGCTCGCGGCGGAATACGATCGTGATCTGGCTGAGCTTGCCCGCCATCCGCTTGCCCGTCCGCAGCAAAAACGGCACGCCCGCCCACCGCCAGTTGTCGATGCTCAACCGCATCGCGACGAATGTCTCCACCTCGCTGCGGGCGTCCACGCCGGCCTCCTGACGATACCCGCACGCCGACTCGCCTGACTCCGACAGCCCCGCCGCGTACTGCCCGCGAACCGTCCGCTGGGCCACCTGCTCGGGCGTCATTGGCTCCAGGGCGCGGAGCACCTTGAGTTTTTCGTCGCGAATGTCCGCCGCCCGCATGCGAAGCGGCACGTCCATCGCCGTCAGGGCCAGCAGTTGCATCAGATGATTCTGCACCATGTCCCGCAACGCGCCGGTCTGCTCGTAGTAAGGCCCGCGCCGGCCCTCCATGCCGCCGGACTCCGCCACCGTAATCTGCACCTGCTCGACGTATTTATTGTTCAGTAGCGGCTCGAAAATCGCGTTGGCGAACCGCATCGCCAGAATGTTCAGCACCGTCTCCTTGCCGAGATAATGGTCGATGCGATACACCTGCGATTCGTCGAAGGCCGACAGCAACTGCCGATTCAACTCGCCCGCCGACGCCAAATCCCGGCCGAACGGCTTCTCCACGACGATCCGCGTGAACCCGCTACCGCCGCTGTTGTCGCGGCCCGCCAGCCCCGCCAGGCCAAGATTTTCCGCGATCCCGCCGAACGTGTCGGGCGTCATCGCCAAATAAAACAGCCGGTTACCGCGAAGGTGATACTGCCGATCCAGTTCGTCGATCCTGGCTGCGAGTTGCCGATAGGCCCCCGCGTCGCCGGCCTCGGTCTGGGCATAGTGCCACCGCGCGGCGAAGCGGCGCCACATCGTTTCGTCGAGCGGCTGTCGACTGTTGGCGACAATTGCCGCCCGCATCTCATCGCGCATTTCGTCGTTGCTTTTGGCCTTTCGCGCCACGCCCAGCACCGCGAAATTTTCCGCCAGCAGCCCGTCGGCCTGAAGATTGTACAACGCCGGCGCGATCTTCCTGGCCGCCAGATCCCCCGTGACGCCAAACAGCACAAACAAACACGCCGCCCGCCCACCACCGTCCCGCGCCGTCACGTTGCCGTCAATACCCGCCATGCGAACTCCACGATTACCTTCTCTCATTCTACCCGTAAAGCGGGCGATTGGAACAAACCGCTCGAAATGGCTTGCCTCTTTGCGTTGTAGAACAATGAAAACATCCAGGGCCATCGCATCTAAATTTCCGCGTTTTTTCGCGAAAAGGCTGTAAGCTGTGGGCTGTAGGCTGTAGGTTGATTTTCCTTTGCGAAACATCTGTCGCAAAGGCATGTCTCCTACAGCCTACAGCCCACAGCCCACAGCCTAAAAATGGGCCTTTTTAGATGCGATGGCCTTGTGAAAACATCCGATCGGCCTCCCCGTTTCCATGCAACGGTGCTATGGTCTCGAACTTCCGTGAATGTTTCTACGTGGCTGTTTTTCGCAAGTCCCGTTACAGTATTCACCATGTGTCGAATGGGCTGCATTCTGTTGATCCTTGCCATGGTCGCCGTCGGCGGATGTCGTCGCTCGGCCCAAAGCGACGCGCCGGTCGAAACATCCTCCACGAATGTTGCACCAACAACCAACGGAACGATCGTGTCGCCGGCGAATGAAAATCTAGCGACCCAATCGCCCGCCGACGTGTGGAAGCCCGACTGGCCGCGGCGGTGGCATGATGCGGTGGATGTAGTGAGAACTCACGCCCGTGCGTTGGAACTGGCCATGCTCGCCGGCGCCGAAGACGCTACGGAAAACCCCGACGCGTTGATCCGGGCCGCCGACCGTGCCCTCGCCGAAGGCCGCGCCGAACGAGCGGCCGAACGGTTCGCCCAGGCCGCGCGGCTGAATCCCGCCAGCGCCGACGCGCTCATGGGGCAAGCCATAGCCTTGATCTCGATAGGCCGATACGAGCAGGCCTTGCCGGCGCTCGAAGCCTTGCTCGCACTGTCCCCCGACGACGTGGCCGTCCGATTCAACTATGCCGTCACGCTCTCGCAATGCGGGCGGCACGATCAGGCCCGCGCGCAGTACGAAGCCCTCCTCGACGCCGACGCGACGAACCTTCGCGCGCGGTTCAACCTCGCCTCGCTCCTGCACACGCGGAACCATCTCAACGAAGCCGACAAACACTACCGCCTGCTGCTGGACGACGCAGCTCGCCTCGCCCCTGCCGACGCCGCTGCCGCGTGGGCAAGCTACGCCCACTTGCTGTTAGACCTGCGCGAACCCGAGGCCGCGATGACCGCCTTCGCCGAAGCCGCCAAAACCCAGCCCAACGACGCCGTCGCCTGGCTGAACCTCGCCGCCGCCGCCCACGCCGTCGGACGACACGGCACCGCCCTGGCCGCCTGCCAACGCGCCGAAAACCTCGACCCCCAAGATCCCGACGTCCGGGAACGCCTGGACGAACTGCATCGAGAACTCCGCCAAACCAGCGACAAGTGACAAGACTGTTAGGCTATTAGGCTGTTAGACGCAGGCTTATACATCATTAGGCCAAAATATACATAAGCCTGCGTCTAACAGTCTAACAGCCTAATAGCCTAACAGTCTTGTCGCATCGCCGTCCCCGTGCTACCCTTTACGTCATCCTCAACACAAAGGACGCCCATGAACAAGCGTGAACGTTTTCTCGCCGCGACGCGGAACCTCGTGCCCGACCGCGTGCCCGCCGCGCCGGACATGTCCAACTACATCCCCTGCAAACGCACAGGCCTGCCGTTCTGGGACATCTACTTCTTCCACCACATTCCGCTGTGGAAAGCCTACCTCAACGCGATCGACTACTACGGCGGCGAAGCCTGGGTCGCCAGCACGATGGGCCCGCCGCTGACGTACGACAACAACCCCTTCGAAGTGGACACGCACTACACCTTCGACACCTCCCGCGACGCGATGGTTCAACACCTCCGCTTCCGCACGCCCGACGGCGAGTTGACCGCCACCAATGTCTGCGCGCGGTTCGACCCGCCAAGCCCCGTCGAAAAACCCGTCAAGGATATCGCCAAAGACCTCAAGAAATTCGCGTGGCTGTTCCCGATGCCCACCGGTGTCGACATGGAAACCGTCGAGGAATGCCGCGCCGAGTGCCACCGCCGCGACCACGGGTACGGCTTTTCCATCAGCTATCCCGGCTTCCACATGTGGTCGAGTTTCGCGCAGGGCGGCGTCGAGCCGCTGGCGTACGCGCTGATGGACGCGCCCGAACTGCTCGACCGGTGGATGGAGATGGACATCGAGCGAGGCCTGAAAGTCATGGAACTCGCCATCGCCGCCAAACCGGACTACATCACGTTCGGCGGGTCGGGCACGATCACGCTGGCCTCTCCGGAACTCGCCCGCCGCTACGCGATCCCCGCTCTGGCGAAATTCTCCGCCATGACCAAACAAGCCAACATCCCCACCAACCTGCACTCCTGTGGCAAAAGCCGACTCCTCGTCGACCTGCTCGCCGACGAAACCGATATCGACTGCATCAACCCCCTCGAAATAGCGCCCATGGGCGACGTCGACCTGGCCGAAGTCAAAGCAGCCCGAGGCCGGGACATTGCCCTCATGGGCAACCTGCACACCACCGACGTGATGCTCTACGGCAACCCCGCGCTGGTGAAACAAAAAGCCCTCGAAGCGATGCGCGACGCAGGGAGGGGGGGCGGCTTCATCCTCTCCACCGGCGACCAGTGCGGCCGCGACACGCCCGAGGAAAATCTCTTCACCCTCGTGGAAACCGCCAAACAATACGGGGTGTACGACAAAGACGGCCGCCTGCCGGCGGTGGAGGAATATTTCGGCTAGAGCGATTTACGATGCGGCTATGGCTCCGCCTGTTTGCGTTGTAGAACGTTGTGCAATGCAAAACGTTTTGTAGTCCACACCGTCCTACAACGCAAACAGGCGGAGCCATCGCAGAAGATTTTTCGACTCCCCAACGCTTTCTCCGCGTCGGGCGATTTCGTACAATGCCCGGCATGATGGTTACAGAGGAATTGCGAACGATCGCGAGGCAGTTGCTTGAGGGCGAGTTAATGCTGGGCGGCGGATTTTTGCCGGCAAGGCGGAATCCGTTGGCCGGGCCGGCGGTAGCGGCTTCCGCACCGGCAGCGGCTGTCCCCGTGCCGGCGGCAACACAGTCGCCCGTCGCTCCCGCGCCGGCGGCGATGGGGCGGCGTGTCGACCTGCCGCCGGTGGAAGATTTGCCGCAGAACCTCTCGCCCACCGACAAGGCCGCCGCGTTGGACGCGATGCGTGAGCAGGCCGTCGCCTGCCGGGGCTGCCCGCTGGGGCAGTCGCGAATGAATCTCGTCTTCGGCGAGGGCGACCCCAACGCGGAACTGGTCTTCGTCGGCGAAGCCCCCGGGGCCGACGAAGACGCCAGCGGCCGCCCGTTCGTCGGCAGGGCGGGCCAAAAACTCACCGACATGATCGCCGCCATGGGGTTGCGACGCGACCAGGTCTACATCTGCAACGTGCTCAAATGTCGCCCGCCAGGCAACCGAACCCCCCAGCCGGCCGAGGTCGTCCAGTGCTGGCCGTTCCTGGTGCGACAACTCGCCGTCATCCGCCCGAAGGTCATCGTCACCCTCGGCAACCCAGCCACCCAGACGCTCCTCAACACGTCCATCGGCATCACGAAGCTGCGAGGGCAATGGCAATCCCTCCCCGACATCGCACCCGGCCTGGGCGGCACCCCCGTCATGCCAACCTTCCATCCCTCCTACATCCTGCGATCCTACACCCCCGAAGTGCGGGGCATGGTCTGGAGCGATTTGAAGCAAGTCATGGAGCGGCTGGGGCTGAAACGGAAATAGTTTTTACCCTCTTGCGGAGTTTTTCTGGAATTGGTAAAAAACACACTTATCTACATTTACTATGGAGTAAGTGTCGATATAATGACGGGGTTGTGTAATCCTGATTAGGACGGGAGAGAAGGCCATGAGTCAATGGACGCGGGTTATCGTGGCGGCGTTGGTGGCTTGTATCGCATTGCCGTCGGGTGCGCAGGCGTTTAAGAATCCCAAGGCGGAGAAGCCTCCTGAGCAGAAGCCGCAATTCATGACGGGCGGCGAGTCGCTGGTGCCGCTGCCGCTGCCGGGCACGACGCTGCGACGCACGGAGAAAAAGCATCCGCCCGCGCCGCCGGCCCTGGTGGGCATGATCAACTTCTCCGTCACCGGTCAAAACCGGGAAGCCTTCCCGACCACGCAGATCGACATCGAGCGGCTGATGAAATTTGCCAACGAACAGTTGGACATTCACTACCGCTACGTCGCGACCTCGCTGAACGACTTCTCGTACGATCCGAACGAGCTGTCCGTGCTGTACCTGACCGGCTGGACGCCGATGCCGCGCCTCAACGACGATGCGATCGAAAAACTTCGCCGGTACCTCTATGACGGCGGCACGCTCGTGTTGCACGCCCAGTGCGGCCGAAAGGAATTCACCGACACCGCCCGCGAGGCGATCGCGCGGATTCTGCCCAACCGCCCGCTGACGCTGCTGGACAGCGACAGTTTCATTTACCACGCGTATTACAAGATCGACCGGATGCGTGTTCGCACTGGTACGGAGGATTTCAAGGTCACGCCCCCGCTGATGGAGGCGGTGTATCTCGGCTGCCGGCCTGCGATTATTTTCAGCCCGATCGACCTCAATTGCGGCTGGGACGTGGAGAAATATCCGATCGCCGGCGGCGTGTTGTATCATCAGGACGACGGGATGAAGTTGGGCGTGAACATTCTCACGTCGGCGTTGGCCAATTTCCAGTACGCCCAGTCGTGGGGCACGGAAAAGGTGTATCACGAGCAGGAAAAACAGGGTCGCGACGAGTTGGTGATTGCCCAGATCGTGCATAACGGCGACTGGGACCCCACGCCCCACGCCCTGCCCAACCTGATGAAGTACGTCTCCAAGAACACCACGCTCAACGTGATGTTCAAACGCGAAGTCGTGGACCTGTCTAATGCCGACGTGTTCAAGCACCCCGTGCTGTACATGACCGGCCTGCGGGATTTCAAATTCACCCCCGAACAGGTCGAACTGCTCAAGAAGTACTTTCGGTCGGGCGGCGTGCTGGTGGCCGATGCCGCCGCCGGCAGCTACGCGTTTGATCAGGCCTTCCGCCGCGAGCTGGCCCGCGTGATCGGCGAGGGCAAGCTCAAGCTCATCGAAATGGACAACGCCGTCTATCAGAACCCGTACCAGATTCGCCGGGTGTCGTATTCCAAGCTCGCCCGCGCGCAGGACCCCAGACTCGACACGCCGCGGCTTGAGGGCGTGACCGTGGACGGGCAGTTGCAGATCATCTATTCGCCGCACAGCCTTTCCAATGGCTGGGAGCAACTGAACTTCGCCTACAACCGCGGCTACGGCGACGAAGACGCCCTCCGCCTGGGCGTGAACATCTTCTCCTACGTGATGACGCACTAGACGGAGAAATCCGAAGCACGAAGTTCGAAATCCGAAACAAATTTCAAAAGCGGAAAACGACAAACCCCAAACGGCGACGCCACGCGACTTGACGCGTAGTGTCGCCGTTTTGGTTTAGAATTTTTTCGTAATTCATGAAAAAAATCTCTTTTGACTAACCTTCCCCCCTTCCTGCTGGTCGATATGCACAGTAGACTGCAATATAGGCGCGTGCGTGGTGTGATTGCGCGCCTCGGGACGGTTTTGTGTTCGTCTGTTGTGAATCGTTGACGGAACCCCATGGGCATTTTTCAAAGCATTTACCGATATCTTGAAGGCTACCTGCATCGGCTGTCGTCGTACACGCCGTGGGTGGTCGTTATCGAGATGCTGCTGATCGGCCTGGTGGTGTGGTGGGTGATCCGGTTTCTTCGTGGCACGCGTGGGGCGCGGTTGGTCAAGGGGGCGGCGTTGCTGCTGGTGACGCTGCACGTCGGCGTGCAACTGCTGCCGAAAAGTTACGGGTTCGAACGCATTCAGTTTCTGTATGGCCATTTTCTGGTGGTGGCGTTCGCGGCGTTAATCGTGGCGTTTCAGCCGGAACTTCGCCGGGCGCTGATTCAGATTGGCCAGACGAGTCTGTTCCGCACGGTTCGCGGCGAGTTGGAGGCGATGATCGATTCGCTGGTGGACTCGGCGGCGTTTTTGTCGCGGAACAAGATCGGCGCGGTGATGGCGATCGAGCGGTCGGTGGGCCTGGCGACGCTGTCTGCGACGGGCACGACGATCGACGGGCGGGTCACAAGCAGCCTGTTGAACACGATTTTTTATCCGGGAAGCCCGCTGCACGACATGGGCGTGATCATTCGCAATTCGCGGGTCGCGGCGGCGGGGTGTCAGTTTCCGCTGGCTGAGAGCGAGGAAGTGGACGCGTCGCTTGGCAGCCGGCATCGGGCGGCGTTGGGGCTGTCGCAGGACACCGACGCGGTGGTGCTGGTCATCAGCGAGGAGACCGGCCGCGTGTCGATCGCCGTGGAAGGGCAACTGTACGTCGGGCTGGAACTGGACGGGCTTCGCGAGATGCTCACGGGTTTACTCAAGCCAGGCCCGCTGCTGCCTCGCCGCTCCCGGCGCGATGAGGAGCTCTCTCCGGAACTGCCCGAATCGCGGGAGGTCCCCTGATGGCTTCCGACGAATACAACCCGATCCCCAGGCGATTTTCCCGGAGGTGGTGGCTCGATAAATGCCAGACGCCTCTCTGGGTGGCCGCGGTGACGATCCTGATCTGGGTCTACGCCGACATGGAGTTGAAGCAGACGCAGGAAGTCAACGTCATCATCGACTTGCAGACGGGCCCGAACATGGCCTTGCTGCTGGGTAACCGCGAGATCCACCTGCCCCTCAAGGTGCAGGGCAACAGCAACGGGATCGACCGGTTCAAGCGAATGCTCAAGGCCCGCGGCGACCGGCTTCCCGTGGACATCAGCGACCTGACGACGGGGCGGCACCGGATGTCGGTGGACGATCTGCTGGCCCGCAACGACGAGTTTCAGCGCAGCGGGCTGTCGGTGGTGTCCGACAACACGATGGATCAGCGGTTCGAGCTGGACAGCGTCGTGACCCACACCGTGGAGGTTCAGTTTCGCTACACCGGGGCGGAACTGCTGACGGAGGAAACCATTGATCCTCCGAAAGTGGATGTCCGCTGCCCCAAGGGGCGATGGGCGGAGATTGTCGAAAAGGCCAAGCCCAACGCGCCGGTGATTCGGACGCGGGAAATCAATCTGCGGGAATTCGCTCCCGGCAAGGAGCACTCCACGAAAGTGCCGCTGCTGCCGCAAATCGGCGGGGTGGACGTGGACATCAACGGGCAGACGACGGTGACCGTAACGTTCCAGATCGAACGCGTGACGTCTTCCCGGGAGATCACGCTGAACGTCTGGCTGCTGATCCCGCGGATCTGGGCCGAAGACGACACGTGGAAGGAGTATCGGTTCGAGAAATTCAACCAGGTCGAATGGCAGCCGAAGGTGAACGTGACCGGCTCGCCCGAAGCCCTGGAGCAACTGCTCTCCCGCGGCAACGAGATTGAGGCGTTCATCAGGCTGACCGACGACGACAAATCGCGCGTGGACAGCTGGATCACGCGCACGGTAATCGTGCGGTTCCCCAGCGACCTCAACGTCGAACTCGAGGGCGAATCCCCGAAGGTGATGTTCAAGCTGGCGAAACGGTGAGGCGTTATTTTCTCTTTTTCATCCCATTCTCATACAAGCCGCTTCGCACGATGTCGTAAATCTCCCTGCCGGTGACGAGGTCGGCGTGGGTTTCGATCCAGAAGTGGCCCAGCATGTCGGTGGCGTGCGTATCGCCGGCGTTGACCAGCGGCAGCCGCAGGCGGGCGGCGGCGACCTGGGCCTGCTCGCCGGCGCGGGCGTCGCTGTTGAGCGTGCGGAACTCCACGGCGTCGGGCAGCGGGCCCGCGTCCAGCAGCGAATACGGTTTTTCCCAGCGGAACGGATGGGCCAGCACCGTCAAATGGCCCGCCTGCCGGGCCCGCGCGATAATCAATTCCGGCTGGCCTAGTTTGAGATACTCGCGGTCGTTCGTGCCCAGCACCAACAGATGATCCGTATTGGGCAGCGTGATTTCCACGCCCGGAAAAATACGAATCCCCGGGAAATCCCGCCGCAGGTTGTCCAACTCCCAGTCGTCCCAGACAGCATCGTGTTCGGTGATGAATACGGCGTCGTAGCGGAGCTTGATCGCCGCCGCCATCAGCTTCGCCGGTGTGACGGTCGCGCAGCCGCTGTACCGCATCGTGTGCGAATGAAGTTCCACTTTCATGCGTTTAGTGTAACATGGCGGCCTAGAGTTTGGCGGTATGCTTTTCGGATGCGGATGAAAATGTGTCGATGCTGTGGCACTGACACGAGGAACTTATGGGCATTTTCTTCATGGTCGTGTTGTCGGTCTGTGTGCTGTTCTACGGATACAGCTATGTGAAGATCATCCGCGCGTTCCGAGGCTGCGTTGCGCTAAAGGTGGCGCTGGCGGTGGTGGCGCTGGTGCTGATGGGGATGCCGTTTGCGGGCATGTGGCTGGAGCAGAACGGGCATTTCGACATTTCCTGGCCTGTGGCGTCGATCGGATTCGTCAGTCTCGTTGCGGCGGGTTGGTTTTTCGGGTTGTCGTTGTTGACGGATTTGTGGAACGGGATCATTCGGCTGATCGGTTCGGCGCTTGTGCGGTGGCAGGCGAAGCATACCGCGGCGTCGGGCGACGCGTCGACGTCTGCTGTCTGGAGGCCTTTACAGTGGGCGATTCTTTCGCCGGCGTGGACGGTGGTTGTCATTTCCGTCGTGGTGCTGATCGGCATGGCGGTGGGCATCGACCGCGCCTTTCGCGTGCGGGCGAACGAGGTGGTGATCTCCGTGCCGCACCTGCCGGCCGGGCGGAGCGAACTGGTCGTCGCACAGGTCAGCGATTTGCACCTGGGCCTCAACGAGCGGGGCGGACGCATGCGGCAGGTGATCGACATTCTGGAGCAGGCCAAGCCCGACGTGATCGTGTTCACCGGCGACAACATCGACAGCCCGCTGGCGCACGTCAACCAGTTCGCGTCGGCGTTCACGCATCTCCAGGCCCCGATGGGCAAGTACGCGATCCTGGGCAATCACGAGTTCTACGTGGCCCGGCTGGACGGTTCGCTGGCGGGCGTGGAGGCGTGGTTCCAGGCGGCGGGGTTTCGGCTGTTGCGGCAGGACGCCGTCCGACCCGTGCCGGGGCTGTTTATCGCCGGCGTGGATGATCCCGCCCGAGGAGCCCCGGGGACACACCACAACGAACGCGCCGCGCTGGCCGGGGCAAGGCCCGGCGACTTTGTGCTGTTCCTCAAACATCAGCCGCTGATCGGCGAGTACTGGGCCGGCCGCACGATGATCCAACTCTCAGGCCACACGCACGGCGGACAAATCTGGCCGTGGCATTACATCTCCAAAGTGCAGTACCCGCTGCTCCAAGGCTTGTATGATCTCTCTCCGGCCGCGCCGAAGACCGAATCGCCCAGCGCCACCCACTTGCCTCGCCGCTACGTGTACGTCACCCCCGGCGCCGGCACCTGGGGCCCGCCACTGCGACTCTTCGCCAACCCGGAAGTGGCGATCCTGCGATTCAAGACAGAAAACCAATAGCCAGTAGCCAGTAGGTATGGAAAATTGTGGCACGTGGAACACATTTTTCGCGATGAATGTTTGTTGCGAGAGTACTTGGTTTTCCGTTGAAAACAACCGATTGGCCTCCCAAGCCCCGCGTGGAAAAACCGGCTATGTGCCAGCGATCCAACACGAGACCGGGGAGGCTGAATCATTCGTTACCATATCAACAATAACCATGTGGATGTTTCGATTCGCGACCAACTTTCCATACCTACTGGCTATCGGCTATTGGCTACTGGCTTTCCGTTCTGATCTGGTATACTGACTCCTGATGACGGAATTTCCGACAACACGGTTGCGGCGGTTGCGGGCGTCGGCGGCGATGCGGGAGATGCTGGCGGCGGTTCGTGTGGATCGCCGGCAGTTGGTGTCGCCGTTGTTCGTGTGCGGCGGATCGGGCGTGCGGCGGGAGATCGCGTCGATGCCCGGCGTCGCGAGGCAGTCGGTGGACGTTGCCCTGGAGACGGTGTCGGCCTGGTCGGACGCGGGGCTTGGGGCGGTGCTGTTGTTCGGCGTGCCGGACCGCAAGGATGCCCAGGGCAGCTCCGCGTGGGACGACGGTGGTGCGGTGCAGGAGTTGACGCGGCGGATCAAACGGCGGTGGCCGGCGATGATCGTCATGACGGACGTGTGCCTCTGCGAGTACACCGATCACGGCCATTGCGGCGTGCTGTCGCAACGTGACGCGGGCGTCCCGCCCGCGTTGTGCGTTCCATTGGCCGGGTCAATGGAAGACGCCGAATCGTCTTCGCCGACCGGCGCGGGCAACCCGTCTTTGCTGCGCTCCGTCGTGGCAAGGATGCCCGCGGGACACGAGGGCGAGACGCCCTCGTCATGTGAAATGGCGATGGACGTCGACAACGACGCGACGTTGCCGTTGTTGTCGCGGGTGGCGGTGTCGCACGCGCGGGCGGGCGCGGACGTCGTTGCGCCGTCGGCGATGATGGACGGCCAGGTGGCGGCGATTCGGGCCGCGTTGGACGACGTGGCGTTTGTGCAGACGGCGATCATGTCGTACGCGGTGAAATTCGCGTCGTGTCTGTATGGGCCTTTCCGCGAGGCGGTGACGAGTGTCCCGTCGTCGGGCGACCGGCGGACGTATCAGATGGATCCGCGTTCGCCCCGCCAGGCGGCCTCGGAGGCCAGGCAGGACATCGAGCAGGGCGCGGATATCTTGATGGTCAAGCCGGCGGCGACGTATCTGGACGTGATCGCGGAGATTCGCCGACAGTTCGACGCGCCGCTGGCGGCCTATCACGTCAGCGGCGAATACAGCGCGATCAAGGCGGCCGCCCGGCTCGGCTGGCTGGACGAAAAAGCCGCCGCCATGGAAGTTACCGCGGCCATCGCCCGCGCCGGCGCGGACCTGATCATTACCTACTTCGCGCCGCAACTGGCGGCGTGGCTGGCGGAATAGACTGTTCGGCTGTTAGGGAGAGGCTTATGAAAATGTAGGCCCAAAGCCTCATAAGCCCGCACCTAACAGTCTACAAGTCTAACAGCCTAACAGTCTCGGAGCGGAGCGACGATGCCTCACACGCAAGGCAACAACAACAGTTGCGACTGCGGGACGTTCTTTCTGGACGTCGTGGGGCGGTATGCGCCGGGCGAGGTGGTGTTGCTGCCCAGTCCGCGGGCGCGGGAGTCGGATCCGAAGATCGAGGAAGCTATCGAGCGAACCTGGCAGGAGCAGATGGCGCGGGCGCAGCGGGAGGGGCGGCGGCTGTTCGACGGTCGACTGGCCCGGCTGGTGTGCTACGAGCCGCTGCCGCATCGGCTTGAGCTGACGCTCGGGCAGACGACCTACCGCGAGTTTCTCGGGACGAATCTATACAATGCCGCCCTGCGGTACACGTACGGCGGCGACGTGCTGGGCGATCCGCTGGGCGTCAGTGCGGCCATCCTCACCGCGGACAATTACATCCTGCTCGGTCTGCGGAGCGAGACGGTCGCCTTCCACGCCGGGCGGGTACATCCGGTGGGCGGCATGCTCGAACTGACCGCCGACGGCACGCCGACCGAGCCCTTCCAGGCCGTCCTCGACGAAATCGAACAGGAAACCGGCCTCCAGCGAACCGACCTGATCTCGCCGCTGTGCCTGGGTATCGTGCGCGACCGCAAGATCGTGCAGCCGGAACTGGTCTTCTGGCTGCGGGCCTCCGCGGCCGCCAGCGACGTCCGCGCCCGCTGGCCCCACGCCCACGACGCCCACGAGCACACCGACTTCGTCGCCATCCGCAGCGATGCCACCAGCGTCATCGAGTTCATCCAAAACCGCCACGACGACCTTACCCCGCTCGCCCTGGCCACCTTGCTGTTACATGGCCAACACACCTGGGGCAGCGGCTGGTTCACCGCCGCGCGAGGCTACCTGCGGAAAGTGGTGTGAAGAGCCACTAGCCACAAGGTAAGGCACGACGATGGCGAAGACAAAGTCGTGGACAAACGTGTGGACAAATGGCTGGACAAAACTTCGGACAAAACGACGATGTACATTTTGTAAATGGCGTATGGGCAATAAGTAATGCAATAGAGAAAGTGGACACTCATGCGGACATTCATACGGACATTTTGATGGAATTGATCCGACGCGACGACCCCAAGGTCTTGGTGCGGCGCGAGATGGATATCTGCCTTCTCCTGCCCCTTACGTCATTTGTTGTCACATTCAACCCTGCTGTGGCGACGTATGGGTAATATGGCAATTCATTCAGAATATCCGCATGAACATCAGGTTGGTCCGTCGGATGAGCAGTTGGTCGCGTTGTGTCGCGGCGGGGATCGGGACGCCTTTGGGGTTGTGGTGTCGCGGTATCAGTCGCTCATTTGCGCGTTGACCTACGCCGGCTGCGGCGACGTGCATCGTAGCGAGGACGTTGCGCAAGAGACGTTTTTGCAGGCGTGGAAGCATCTGGGCGACCTCAAGGAGGCCGGCCGGCTGCGGTCGTGGCTGTGCGGGATCGCGCGGAACCTGACGGCGGGGGAACAGCGTCGGCGCGCCAGGGCTGCGGCCGGTGGTGGCGGCAGAGACGGTATTGGCGGCGGGGCGTTCGATGGGTCCGCCGTGTCGACGGAGTTGGCGCCGCCGGAGGAGGCCAGCCGTCGCGAGGAAGGGGCGCTGCTGTGGGGTGCGCTGGAGCGGTTGCCGGCGGAGTATCGCGAGCCGCTGGTGTTGTTTTACCGTCACGAGGAGTCGGTGGCCGCGGTGGCGGAAGCGCTGGAGTTGTCCGAGGACGCCGCCCGGCAGCGGTTATCCCGAGGCCGGGCCATGCTCGCCAAACGACTGGAGCACATCGTCCATCGAGGCCTGCGAACCACGGGGCCTACCAAGGTGTTCACCCTCGCCGTTTTGGCGGCTTTGCCGGGCGCGGTGGTTGTCGCTGCCACGGCGGCGACGTTTTCCGCGACGGCGGCCACCATCGCCACGGCGGATGCGACAGCGAAAGGGGCCGCCGCCAAGGCCGTCGCGGCGGCCGGCTGGACGGCGTGGCTTGGGTTGTTCGTCAGCGCCTTCGCCGGCATATTCGGCGCCTTTTACGGCTACAAGGTGGCGACGGCCTCCACGGCGACGGATACCCAGCGGCGATTCGTCCGGCGGGCCTATTGGGGCCTTGTCGCCTGGGCCGGCGGTTTTTCGGTGCTCCTGTTTGGTGTGCTCGTCTGGGCCGATGAGTTCAGGCCGACGAACCCGATGTTCGGGCTTCCTATCGCCGGCCTGTTCCTGCTATACGTCGCCTGGATCGCGTTACGGGTTGTCCGATACCAGCGGCTGCGGCGAGGCATGCAAACCGCCGCCTTCGCGAGAGACCCGCAGGCGCTGGCGAAGGTGCAGGAGTTTTGCTCCCGCTGGAACGCGGAAAACAAGGAGTACAAATCGCGCTGGACGTTCCTGGGCCTGCCGCTGATTCACGTGAACTGGACGAAGTCGCCCGACGGCCGGTACAGCGTGGCCAAAGGATGGATCGCGATGGGCGGCGTGGCGTACGGCGTGCTGTTCGCGTTCGGCGGCGTCGCGGTTGGCGCGATCAGTTGCGGGGGCGTCGCCGTCGGCCTGCTGGCCGTGGGGGGCCTGGCGATGGGCGCGTTGCCCTGGGGCGCTGTGGGCGTGGGCATCTGGGCGATGGGCCTGGTGGCGATCGGATGGAAGGCATCCGGCCTCTGCGCGTTGGCGTGGCACAGCGCGGCCGCGAGCGTGCTGGCCATCGCGGGCGAATACGCGTGGGGCATCCGAGCCGTCGCGAAGGTTACCAAAAGCGCCGCAGCCGAGTTTTTCAACAACGACAGCTTCTTCCAATTCGGCCGCGCCCTCGTCTCGTCGAAGTACATCTACTTGTATCCGGCGATACTGGTCGCGATGATGATGCTCGAACTCGCGCGGCTCAAGCGGGTCAAGGCGAAGCTCACACGCGTCGAGTAACCACGCCAACGGATCGAAGGATTTCACACGCCGTATCCGCGCGGGTGGGCGCGGTGCCAGTTCCATGCGTGGGTAACGATATCCTTGAGGTGTGGGAATTTCGGCCGCCAGCCCAGTTCCTGTTGCGCCCGCAGGCTGGAGGCCACCAGTCTCGCCGGGTCGCCCGCGCGGCGCGGCGCGAGGTCGGCGGGGATCGAATGGGCGGCCACCTCGCGGCACGTCTGTATCACCTGCCGGACGCTGAACCCCTCGCCGTTTCCGAGATTGTACACTTTTGCGGCGCCCGGCTCGGTCGCGTCGACCGCCAGCACGTGGGCGTCGGCCAGGTCGCACACGTGAATGTAGTCGCGAACGCACGTGCCGTCGGGCGTGTCGTAATCGTCGCCGAACATCATCACCCGCTCCCGCTGCCCCAGCGCCACCTGCAACACCAGCGGAACCAAATGCGACTCGGGCGAGTGCGCCTCGCCGATTTCGCCGCCCGGATGCGCGCCGGCCACGTTGAAATACCGCAGCGAGACAAACCCCATGCCGTGCGCCGCCGCGTAGGCCTGTAGCATGTATTCCACGCAGAGCTTACTGGCGCCGTACGGATTGATTGGACGAAGAGGCGAGTCCTCGGGAATCGGCACGACCGGCGGCATGCCATACACCGCCGCGGTGGAACTGAACACCAGCCGTCGCACGCCGACGGCCCGCATCGCCTCCAGCAGCACCAGGCCGTTGGTGGTGTTGTTGCGGAAATACATGCCCGGCTCGCGGACGCTTTGGGCGACCTCGATAAACGCGGCCAGATGAATGACCGCCTCGATGCCGTTCTCCCGCAGGGTCGCCTCCAGCGTGCGTGAATCGCCCACGTCGCCGACGATCAATTTCGTCCCCGCGACGGCCTGGGCGTGCCCGTTGGACAAGTTGTCATACACCACACAGCAATGCCCCGCCTCCGCCAACGCCCGCACCACGTGCGATCCGATATATCCCGCGCCACCAGTCAGAAGCACGTTCATGGTTCAGTTTCCCTTTGTGTTCACAGGCCCTGCCCGTTTGCGTTGTCGAACACTCCAGACAACGAAGCGGCCTACGGTTCATTCGTAGGTTATTCGCCGCTGCATCCATTTTTCCTTGTAATCACTGACGAATTCGTAGCGTTCTGTCGGGAATTTGTGTTTCGCGAAATTGTCCGTAATGTATTTCGCGCATTGACGTATTTCCGCGGGGGTGTATTTATACACGGTTGCGATGCCAGCGTTGAACACGGGGTGTTTCACAGGCACGAAGCCAAACGCTCGGACAGCCTGGGTTGCGTATTGCTTAAGCAGGTCATGGATTGTCGGTGGGGGCAGGTAGTTTCGTTCAATCAGGACATGAATATGGTTTGATAGAATGGCACCAGCGTAACAGACGAACCGTCGTTCCTGACACAGCCGGGCGAATGCGTCGCGGATTGCGTTCCGCTCTTCGGTCGAAAACCAATGGACGGAGTGGGTCAGCACCGCTTGGGCCTGATTGTGGAATTTTCGCAGTTCTGGCGTGGATGGCTGAACGGGTTTTCGCCCATGATGGAGCGGTCCGAGTTCGGCGATCGGGGGGATAAAAACGGTTTCTGAATAACTTCCCCGCACGTCGTTGGGCAGCCAATGGCCATACCCGGTCAGGATGACATGCGTCGCGAGGATCATGTGGTCAGGTCCTTTTCTACGAGAGTCAAGATGCTTCGTACTATAATGATTTACAACGCAAACTGGCAGGGCCTGTGAAAACATTCTCACGTTTTCACAGGCCCTGCCAGTTTGCGTTGCGAAGCGTTCCTGACGGCGAAACGTCGCTATACGTTACTCGCTCATATCGAAAATCCTCTGCGCGGCCGCCGCGATGTCTTCGGCGGTCAGGCCGACCTGGGCGAGGATGTCTTCGGGCGTTTTGGCGCTTTTGGGCATTTTCTTGAGGTAGAGCGGATGGACCATCACGCCCATGTCGCTGGCGGCGGCGGCCTGGGCGATTTCGTCCACGATGCCGCCGGCGTAGTTGTCCTCGACGACGAGGATCTGCCCGCGGCAATCGTCGCCGATTTGCAGAATCTCGTCCGTCGCCAGCGGCATCGAGTACGCGTCGATCAGGCTGACGCGAAGCCCGCTGCGTTCCTCGATCAGCGCCGCCGCCTTCATCGCCACGTGCACCATGTAGCCGCTGGTGACGATGGCCAAATCTTCACCGTCGATGAGGTGCTTGTATCCGCCGACGGTGAACTCTTCGTTTTCGTCGTAGATGAAGGGCACGTCAGGGCGGGCGGTACGGATGTAGCACATGCCCTCGACATTGGCCATCAGTTCGGTGAGCTTGAAGGCGCTGATCGCGTCGGAGGGCTGGAAGAAGCGGCAGATCGGCGCGCCGTCGGTGCGTTTGGCGTGGGCCATCGAGCGGAAGAAGGCCAGGTCGGTGATGGCCATTTGGCTGGGGCCGTCGGCGGCCAGGCTGATGCCCGCGTGGCTGCCGGAGATTTTCAGGTTGGCTTCGCTGATGGCGGCCATCTCGATCTGGTCGTATCCGCGGACGATGAACTTGGCGAACGACGACACGAACGGGATTGTGCCACCCGCTGCCAGCCCCGCGCCGGCGGAGATCATGTTCTGTTCGGCGATGCGGGCTTCGAAGAACCGTTCGGGGTGCTTCTTGAAGAAGTATTCGGCGAACGTGGAGCCTCGCACATCGCCGTCCATCGCGGTCACGCGGCGGTCGCGGCCCAGGGCCGCCAAGGCCACACCGTACGCTTTTCGCGTGGACATCTTCTTCGCGGCGAACGCCTTGTCGTTGCCGGTGTACTGGCAGGCTTCCTCGAATGTGCCGGCGGAGACTTCCGCGTAGGCGTCGGCTTCGCGGGCCTGCGGCGTGGTGAGTTGGGCCACATCGGCATCGGCGTCGCCGCCGAGTTCGGCGCCTTTGGCGTCGAGGTCCGCCAGGGCGGCGGCCACTTGCGACTCCTCCAGCGTCTTGCCGTGATAGTTGCTGGTGAGGAACTCGTTGACGCCCCAGCCCTTGACGGTTTTCGCGACGATGGCGATGGGTTTATCCGTCGCCGGCGCGGTCAGGGCGGGCATGATCTCGTCGAAGTTATGGCCGTCGATCACCTTCACGTCGAACCCGAAGGCTTCGAGTTTTTTCGTCAGCGCCTCGGCGGACTGCTGCGGGGAGACGTAGTCGCTCTGCGCCTGGCCGTTGGCGTTGAAGATCACGCGGACGGCGGTGAGTTTGTGGTCGATGATGAAGTCGAGGGCTTCGTAGATCTGCCCTTCGCGGCTCTCGCCGTCGCCGACGATGACGTAGATCTGTTTATCGCTGCCCTGCACGCGGGCGGCGCACGCCAGGCCCGCGGCCGCGGAGACGCCCTGGCCGAGGCTGCCGGTGGCGGCGTCGAAGAACGGGAAACCCTGCGGGGGGTTGGGATGGCCGTCGAGCACGCTGGCGGACTCGCGAAGCGTGAGGCAGTCGTCGAACGTCAGCGTCAGCGGCGCGTCCTGCCTGCCCGCGACGCCGCCCAACTCGGCGTAGCACGCGTAGACGGCGGGTACGGCATGGCCTTCGGAAAGCACCAGCCGATCGGCGCCCGTGTTCCACGGGTTTTTCGGATCGTACCGCATCACGCGGTACATCAACGCGGTCGTCAGATGCAGAATCGACAGGGCGCTCGAGGGATGCCCGCTCCCGGCGGCCGTGCACATACGAACCACCATCTTACCCAGTTTGATGACCTTACGATCCAGGTCGGAATATTGTCCCATCGTTGTCTCCGTCTCCAAAACCTTATTCAACTTACCGCGTCGGCCGCCGCGCACGGCACGGGCCTTGACAGGTGCCCGTCGCCGACGGCAGTTCCGCCGATCCGACATTCGGAGCATTGTAGTCAGTCCCCACCCGCCGGGAAACTGCAAATTCCCGACGCGGCCATCAAAATTTTCCGCGTGTTCGCATGACCGCCATTGGGATTCGTATTCAGGCGCGACCGGCCACAGGCCCCGCCAGTTTGCGTTGTAGGTCGTTGTGACAGGCGAAGCGTTCCGTCGCTCACACCGTCTCACAACGCAAACTGGCAGGGCCTGTGGCCGGTCGCGCCTGAATACAAGGTCAAGTGGAAAACCGCGGTGAAACTTGTCGCGGCGAGCCTGTCGGCCTTGCTTTCATTTGGTTTTCGTTATAGAAATGCGGCATGAATTCACTGCCATATTTTACAGGCCTCCTGCCGGGCATCGGCGGGCGGATCAAGGATGATGTGTCGGATTTCGTCGTCGAGGAAGTGCCTCTCTACGCCCTCAGCGGCGAGGGGACGCATGTGTACATGCAGGTGACCAAGCGCGGCGTGCCGACGCCGGCGGCTCTCGAACGCATCGCGCACCACATGAACGTGCCGCCGGTGGCGATCGGTTTCGCGGGCCTGAAGGATGCCCAGGGCGTCACGCGACAATGGATGAGTCTCGAGCACGCCGACGTGGAGCGGCTCAAGAACTTCCGCGACGGCCAGGTGAGCGTGGAGCTGGTCGGGCGGCACGGCAACAAGCTGCGGACGGGTCATCTGCTGGGCAACCGGTTTCGCATTCGCGTGCGTGGCGTGGGTGCGGGCGCGGTGGGTCGGGCGTCGGCGGTGCTGGACGTATTGCGGCGTCGCGGCGTTCCGAATTATTTTGGCGAGCAGCGGTTCGGCGCCCGGGGCGACACGGCCCGGCTGGGCGAACTCCTCGTTCGCAACGATCTGGACGCGTTCATCAAGGCGTATCTTGGCGGGCCGTTGCCGGGCGATCCTCGCGACTGCAAGGCTGCCCGCGAGGCGTTTGACCTCGGCAATTTCCATCGGGCGCTGGACCGCTGGCCGAGGCATTATGCTAACGAGCGGCGGGCGCTGTCGGCTTACAAAAAGCGCAAGCACGCCGGGCCCGCGGTGGGCGCCATCGACAAGCGGATCAAGCGGCTGTACGTGTCGGCCTTTCAGAGCGAGATGTTCAACGAGGTGCTGGTTGAGCGGCTGGCGACGATCGACCGCGTGTTTCCCGGCGACATGGCGATGAAGGCCAACGGCGCGGTGTTTTACGTGATCGACGCGGCCGCCGAAACGCCTCGGGCCGACGCGATGGAGATTCACCCCACCGGGCCGATCCTCGGCTTCCGCTCGCACTTAGCCGGTCCCGAGGCGATGCCCGCGTCGGCGTTTCGGCCTCGCGACACCGTGGAAAATCCGCCGGGCGACGACGCGGCGATCGACGAGACAATCGAAACGGATGAGACCAACGAGACGAGTGAGGCAACGGATATCGTTGATTCTTCCGGTGAAGTTGGCGAGGCCGTTGCGGCGGTTTCCGTCGCGCCGGGCGAGGTGAATCCTGGGCAGATCGAGCGCGACGTGTTGGCGAGGCATCGCGTGACGAGCGACGATTTCCGCCACGTCGGTACGTTGAAGGTCAAGGGCACGCGCAGGCCGTTGCGGTTCGCGATTACGGAGGTTGATCTTCAGGCCGGCAGCGACACGCGCGGCGATTACGTCGAGATAAGTTTCTTCGCCCCCAGCGGCTGCTACGCGACTGTCGTGCTGCGGGAGATCATGAAGGCTGAGTGAGCCAACGTGACGCGGGCGTCCCGCCCACGTGTGCGCTCCTTTGGGCAAGTCCGCGGCGGACGAGGGAACGATTTCACGTTCATTGCGACTGGATTCATGGAACACACAACGCGGGCGAGACGCCCGCGTCACGTTATGTGCCACGTTCACCGCCGTTGGCGTCGTCGGTTTCGGCGGATCATCAGCCAGATTCGCAGGCACAGCCAGACGGCCGTCACGGCGATGCACAGGGCGACCACGAAGGGCCAATTGTTTTTTTCCGGCGTCCGGGCGGCGGGTTGGGTGGTCCGAATGGTCGCGACGGTCGTGGGGCGGGTCGACGACTCCGCTGGCTCCACCAGTTCGAGCGTGCCGTTGACGAACGGCTCGGGATTGGCCAGGAAAAGCGCCAGCGTCGCCGACTCCGCCAGCGAAGCCTTGTGCTGCCAGACGAACTCCATGCCCCGGTTGCCGTATTTGCCGATCACGGCCAGCAGTTCGCTCGTCCGCCCGATCGCCGCCAATTCGCCGCGTTCGACCATCACGCCCAGTTGAACAACACGTTGCTCATCGAGGTGTTTCATGACCGCAATGCCGTCCGGGCCGAGTTGTTCGAGCACGCTCTCGAAGCCAGGCCGGTCGATCACCCCCGCCGCCTCGCGCGGAGTCGGAGCTGCCCCGCCCGCCGCGGAAAATGCCACCGCCAAGGCCAGTCCCATCGCAGCTACCCAATGTCCTTGTCGCCATGTCATACGAACCATCATACCATGCGGGCGCAACAAAAAACCCTCCGACGTCATTGTCGAAGGGTTTTCGTTTCACGTGCCCGAGACAGGATTTGAACCTGCAAGGGAAATCTCCCACCAGCACCTCAAGCTGGCGCGTCTGCCAATTCCGCCACCCGGGCATGCCGAACGACAGCCACATTATTCTATGCGGCCGATTCTGTCAAGAGTCCAACGAAAAACCTCCAGGGCGATCGCATCTAAAAAGGCCCATTTTTCGGCTGTGGGCTGTAGACTGTAGGTTGATTTTCCTTTGCGAAACATCTGTCGCAAAGGCATGCCTCCTACAGCCTACAGCCCACAGCCGTTTTCGCGAAAAAACGCGGAAATTTAGATGCGATCGCCCTGGAAAAACCTCTTGCTGGCGCGGCGTTGTGGCGGGATACTGCCTGCATTGGGCATCTCAATTGCAAAGGAAACGGTTATGCCGATGGACGACTTCGTTCGTATCACGCCGCAAGGGCAGTTTTCGCTGGCGGGCAAGCGGTGGATGTGCAGCTCGACGATCTATTTCGGCCGATGGCCCGGCGCGTGCCATAACAACTGGCTGGCGGATACCTGGTGGTCGAAAAACGAGGCGATGCTCGACTGGGATTTCGCCACCATGGCCAAAGCGAACGTCAATCACGCGGCCATTTTTTTCCCGTGCGACGAACTCTTCGACAACGGCCTGGTCACGCCCAAGGCCTGGGCGAAGATGGACCGCGTGGTCGAGGCCGCCAAAAAATCCGGCGTGCGGATCAGCATTTTCGTCGGGCCTTTCATCGACAACCCGGCCATCTATAAGCGAGTCACCGGCCTGGAGTGGCAGTACGATAACCGCTGGCTGCCGACGTTCAATCCGCACCTGCACGAAGCCTACGTCCTGCAAATCAAACCCTTCGCCGAGCGGTACCGCGACGAACCGACGGTGATGGCCTACACCGACCGCATCGACCGCTACTACAAGGGATTCGACAACGTCTCCATCCCCTTCAACCTCAAGGACGAGTGGCACGACTGGCTCCGCACGCGGTACGGCCGTTTTGCGAATCTGATGGAGGCCGTCGGCGGGCCCGGGCGGCTGGAGAATCATCCACAGGACTGGAAGGACGTGCTCCTGCCGCAGGAGAGCAAATGGAACGCGTCGATGAAGAATCCGCTGGCGTACGATTTCATTCTCATGCAGAAGTCCAACGTCGGCGACGCCCACGCGCGGTTCGACGCGGCCATCAATAAGATCGCGCCGAACCAGTTCTGCTGGACGCCCTTCGAGGGCAACACGCACACCTGGGCGATGCTCGACGGCTTCAGCCCGGTGCTCAAAAAACTCCAGGCGATCTGGATGGAGTATTACTATTTCGAGAACACCCGCCCGAGCCTGGTTCAGCCGGTGGAAGAGTGGGCCCACACGCCGGAAATGCTCCATCACCGCATGGCGCACGAGCTGCCGATCGTCTACAACGCCGCGTACATGATGGTGCGGTATCTCAAACGCGCGACGCAGATTCCCGTGGTCATGTGTCACGGCTCGATGGTCAGCCCCGCCCACGGCATCGAGAACAACGAGCAGGCGGCTGCCGTGATCGACCGCGTGAATGCCGCCCTCATCGCCGGCGACGGCGACGGGTGGCACTCGTGGTGCTGGCACGACGACTGGCAGTCGGGCGGCTCGCACCAGGCCGAGCAGTTGCGGGATACCACCGATTACTACTTCCACGGCGAGACGACCGGCTACATGGATTTTCCCGACTGCAATTTCAAGCCCGCGTTTTCGACGATTCTGCGGTACGGCGAGCAGTTGCAGCGGATCGCCGCGAAAAATCCGCCGCCCAAGAAGGGCGAGGTGCTGCTGCTCTCGTCGGCCGCCCGCATGTACAATTTGTTTCGTCGGCTGGCGTATCCGACGGCCGCGGCGATGTCCGGTGCGCTCACGCGGCTGGGCGTGGAGTGCGATTATCTCTGGACCGCCCAGGACGACGACCGCATCACGCAGGAGATGCTCGACAGTTATAAGCTCGTCGTGATGGCGGACAACATGTTCAGCCGCGATTTCCGCGACACGCCGGACAAATTGCTGGCGTATGTCCAGCAGGGCGGCACATTGGTTTTCGCGATGAGCAGGCCCGACCGTTTCGAGGACGAGCACGGCAACGAGATCGACTCGCCCGCGCTGCGGACGCTGAGCGGCGTCGATGCCAACGGGCGGAAGGATTGGCCCGGCGCGGGTAAGCGGTGCGTGAATTGGCCCGCCAGCGGCGACGCGGCCTGGGAACCCAACGCCGACGCACTCGCTTTTCCACGTGTCATTTGGGGCGTTACGCCGGAATTCCGCCACTTCGCGACGTATCCGATTCGCAACCAGTTCCTGGGCTTCCGCTCCACCGACGGCGACACGTTCACCGTGGTCGAAGGCCTGGTGGACAAGGCCGAGGTGATCGCCGTGGCGAAGTTCCCCGCCGGCAGCCGCCCGTTTGTCTGGCGGCATCCCGTCGGCAAGGGCTGGGTCTACGTCAACGCGTGGACGAACAATCTCTATCGCGACAGCGAGCGCAGCGCCGACTACGGCGGATGCGACTACGATTGGCTGCTGCACATCCCGCTGGTGCAGAGCAAGGTTGAAGACATTGACCTCACCCGCGGCGCGGCCCTGTGGCTGCGAAACGATTTTGGATGGTTTTGGAGGGAGAAGTAACGGCAGCCACTAGCCACAAGCCATTAGCCACCAGGGTTTGCGGTGTGTTTCGGTAAAAGCGTTCCAGACGTTCGAGAGAGTGGTCTTGTGGCTTCGCAGACTCGACGTTCGGTGAACAGAACAATGAGGTCTGAATCAGGACAAGTTTCGCCATACCTGGTGGTTAGTGGCTTGTGGCTAGTGGCTGGTATAAGCTACATTCTCCCATAACGTACAACCTCTCAGAAAGGAGAGACCATGAAACTCGGTGTGATGTCTGCGTTGTTCAGTCAGATGAAGCTTGACGATGCGTTGGATTATTGCCAGAAGGTTGGTTTGCAGGCGATCGAGTTGCCGGCGGGCGCGTACCCGGGCGACCCGTGGAAACTCAACGGCATCGCCAAGGACAAGAAGGCCGTCGCGGAACTGAAGAAGAAGGTGGCCGCTCGGGGCATGGAGATCGCCGGCATCGCGGTGCACGGCAACCCGGTTCACCCGGACAAGAAAATCTCCGCCCCGCACGTCGAAGCCCATCGCAACGCCGTGCTGCTGGCGGCCGAGTTGAAAACGGTGGTCATCAACTTCAGCGGCTGCCCCGGCGGCGCGCCCGGCGACAAGTGCCCCAACTTCGTCACCTGCCCCTGGCCGGATGATTTCTCCAAGGCCGCCGACTACCAGTGGAACGACGTGCTCATTCCGTTCTGGTCGAAGGAAAACGATTTCGCCAAGAAACACGGCGTAAAAATCGCCTTCGAAGCCCATCCCGGCATGACGCTGCATAACCCCGAGGACATCGTCCGCCTCCGCAAGGCCGCCGGCGCGAACCTCGGCGCCAACCTCGACCCCAGCCACTTCTTCTGGCAGGGCATCGACCCCGTCGAAGCCGCCCGATTCCTCGGCGAAAACAAGTGCATCTTCCACGTGCACGCCAAGGACTGCGCCATCGACCCCCGCAACAGCCGCATCATCGGCAACCTCGACATCAAGAGCTACGGCGACGTCAAAAACCGCGCGTGGGTCTTCCGCACCGTTGGCTACGGCCACGGCGACGACTTCTGGAAACCGTTCATCTCCATGCTCCGCCTGTACGACTACGACGGCGTGCTGAGCATCGAGCATGAAGACAGCCTCATGAGCCTCAACGAAGGCTTCGAAAAAGCCGTCACGTACCTCAAGGGCATCATGCTCACGCAAAAAACCGGCGCGGCGTGGTGGTTCTGAGTTCGCGGGGGTCTGACACAAAACGAAAAGCGGGCCGCCAACAACGCGGTCCGCTTTTCATTTTGAGTCAGACTATGGAACGACCACTCGATTTCGAAAAATGCTTCGCGAGGGCTTGCCGGTTTGCGTTTCTTCTGGCGATACCTCTTGCATACCGCGCGATTCCGTGCGATAATGCGAGGCAGTGGAATGACCCGTCGTTTTCAGCGATTAGGCGCATCATGACTACAGCCCAAACCTCCCAGCCGTCGGACCTCGCGGCGCTCGCCAAGTTGGAAGAACATTTGGCCGACCAACTCGCGAAAATTCAGTATGAACTCGATCACACGGATTGTTTCGATCCCGAACAGCGGGCGGAAATCTATACCATTGTGCAGGCCTTGCGGGAGGACACGCAGGCCCACCTGAGTTTCCTCGCCCAGGCCCAGTCGGCCGGACAGTTCGCGTCCGCGCGGGAGGAGTGACCCATGCTCGAACAGGCCCTGCTCCGCGAACAGATCCAAGCCTTCCTCACCACGGAAAACCAGACCCATCAGGCGTACGCCCGCCTGATGGAGGCTACCGAAAATCCCCAACTCCGCGAGCAGCTCGAACAACTCGGCAAAGAAAAACAACGCCACATCCGCCTGACCGAACAACTGTTGGAAATCCTGGAGTAGGCACCGACCGCAACGAGGGCAACAAGCCAATCGTCCAGAATGAACGCGTGTACGTTTTCCGGTTCTGCGTGTGACCTTCGTATTCAGCGCGCCTGGCCGCAGGCCCTGCCAGTTTGCGTTGTAAATCGTTGTGACAAACAAAACGCTTTGTCGCCCATAACGTCTTACAACGCAAACTGGCAGGGCCTGCGGCCAGGCGCGCTGAACCGGAACCTCGTGCGAAAAATGGGGACACACATGTGTTTGCGCTCAAGCCAAACCCGAATCCCGTTCGCGTCTTCCCGGCCTCGGCTCCGCAGGGCCGAGATTTCTGATGATGAAATACACGCCGATACTCGCCAACACCACGCCCCCCAGCGTGTCCACGACGTGATGGTTGCACAGCCATAGCCGGGAGAACACGACCAATGTCGCCACCGTCCCGCACAGCACGGCGACAGGCCAATACCGCCGCCAGTAGAACAACGCCAACGGCAGCGTCGAGATCAGAATATCCGTCGTATGCCCCGAAGGAAACGATTGATGCGGCGACCTCGGAAGGCACAGCACATTCAGCACGGTGCGATACCCCTCGGGCGCCGGAGTTTGTGGACTTTTGAAATGGGCCGGACGCACGCCCTCGACCCCAGGACGCGGGTAACCGAACGTATTCTTCAGGGCATGAACCACCAGCAGGCCGACGACGAGCTGAACGATAATGACGCGCAACACCAGTCGCAGTCGCTGAGCGTCCCGCGTCCGAATCGCGTCGATCAGCAGGACCGCGTAGGTGGCGTAGAACACATACACACCGTAGCTCGTCACGAACAAGAGCGCGCTCGTCACCGTCGCGTAGTGGGCCTTGTGCTCGTGAATGTGCGAAGATAACCAGACGTGAAAAAACACAATGCCCGCCAGCACGGGAAGCAGAAGCAGCAGGTGCTGTTTCCACGGATACGCATGCCGTTTTTTCGGCTCCGGCGGCGGTTTCGAATCCCGCTGCCGCTGTGAACCTCCGTCCTTGCCACCCACGCACGCCGAAGGCGCGTCGAAGCCGCTGGCGCCGTCCGGGCCGGAAAAAGCCAAACAGGGCTCCCCGCAGGGCAACGGCTCACGCGCGTCGGTGCGACGGGAAAAAAGGGGCGTCGGAATGAACCGGCGTTGTTTCATAAACTCGCGATGCCAAAGCGGCCCTTGTGCAGCCGCCTCCCCGCAACGACGGCGTGCCGCATCATAGGCGACAAACCGAGGGAAATCAAACGGATAGAAAAATTAATGTTTTGCCCGCGACTCTGTGGTAAATTCCTGTTCGATTAAGGAGAGCGTGATGAGCTATGAAAACGGCTGGGCGGCGTTGAATCTGGAGATGACCAAGCGCGTGGCGATGGAGGAGTTCGACGCCGATCGGCACTGGTCGCTGGTCAGCGCCGTCACGGGCATTCGCGTGGACGAGAACAGTCCGCCGGCGTTGCAGCGGCAGGCGAGCACGGCCTTTATCAAGGCGTGGAATTACGACCTGTCCCTTGGCGCGTGCATTCACGTGCAGGACCTCGGCAGCATCCGCACCGACATGGGCCACGGCGTGTACGAGCAGGGTGGCAGCGACCTGACCGCCATCGGCGAGCCGTTCTTCAAAACCGTTGAGCAGGCGATGGCGTTCGACCCGCTCGAGTCGCTCCCCCGGCTGGACAAGCAGGCCCTGATCCGCCGCTTCCAGGAAGCTCGCGATGGCACGTTGGCCTATTGCGGCGGCGACACCGTGCCCACCACAGGCACCTACATCACGCTGCTGACGGGCTTCATCTACATGTTCGGCTGGGAGATGCTACTGGAAGTCATGGGCACCGATGCCGACCGCTTCGGCGACCAACTCAACCGCTATCGCCAGTGGATGCAGCAATACTACGACGCCCTCGCCGAAAGCGACGTCCAGGTGATCTACAGCCACGACGACATCGTCTGGTCCGCCGGCGCGTTCTGTCACCCGGACTTCTACCGCAAGTACATCTTCCCGAACCTCAAGAAGCTCTACGAACCGGTGATCGCCGCGGGCAAGAAAATCATCTTCCTCAGCGACGGCGACTACACGGAATTCTTCGACGACCTCGTCGCGACCGGCGCCCACGGGTTCTTCATGGAACCCTACTGCGACCTGGCCTTGTTCGCCGAAAAACACGGAAAAAACAAGGTGTTCATCGGCAACTGCGACACCCGCGTCCTGTTGAAAAACGACAAAGCTGAAATCAAAGCCATGGTCCAGCGCGTCATGAGCATCGGCAAAAAACATCCTGGCTTCATCTTCGGCTGCACCAACATGATTCCGCACAACACCCCGATCGACGCGGCGATCTACTACCACGAGTGCTATTTAGCGAGCTGCACGCGGTAAAAAACCGCCGCGAATACCGCGAATTCCCGCGAATTTCTTTTTAGCGGGGATTCAGGGATTACGGAATTGATGCAAATATGGCTCTGCCGGTTTGCGTTGCGGGGCGTTGTGAACTACAGCACGTTCTTTTGTTCACAACGTTCAACAACGCAAACCGGCAGAGCCCTATCTATCCCCATTCTTTTCTACGTATCGGTTGTGTCCGATGCTTAGAACTTCCACAGCAGCGTGGCCATGGCGGTGACGGTGCGGTCCTCGTTTGCGCTGGAACCGACCTTGCGAACGGGATGGAGCAGGAATACGTCGAAGCCGATGGTGAGGCTGTCGAGCAGGTTGTACTCGGCGCCGATGACGTTGCCCTTGTGGTTGGCCTGGCGGAAGTCGCTTTCCACGAACGCGCCCGGCAGCGAGTTGGCCTCGATGTAGGCGTAGCGGTACTTGAGCGACCAGTCGCCCTTCTTGCGGTTCTGGCCCCACCGGGCGCCAACGGCGTAGGCGGTGTTCTGGCCTTCGAAGCCGGCGACGCTGCTATCCTCGCCGAAATTATAGGCGATGTCGCCGAAGAGGTTCAGCGGCTTGCCGAACACGTCGGCGATGTCGATCTGGTTGGACAGGTTGCCAACACGCATGCCGGGGATGGTGCTCAGCGGACTGCTGTTGCCGCCGGCAGCCACGCCGGAATTGGCGTATTGCTTCCACTCCTGGTAGTTGGCCGCCAGCGTCCAGCGGATGTCCTTGGTGATGTTCGTCCGCAGGCCCGCTTCCAGGATGTACATCTGGCTGTCCTTGGCGGCGGAGCGTTCCATCACCGTGAACCAGCCGGCGCCGACGAACGGCTCGATGGCCACCGGATCCGACAGGGTGATCTTGGGCATGCGATACTCCGCCCAGACGCCTTCAGGGTTCACGTTGGAACTCCAGAACAGTTCGTTCATGACCCAGGGCTTGGAAAATTTACCGCCGATGATGGAGAAGCCGTAGCTCTTGCCGTCGGCGTTCCTGGGCGTATAGCGGGCGTAGGCCTGATCGATCCAGAGTGGCTTCTTGGTGAAGCCTCCGCCCAGCGTCTCGCTGGTGGAGTTGGCGGCGTTGTCGGTGCCGCTGGCCAGGCGGAAGCCCATCTCCACCTGGTCGTCCGCCCACGTCTTGACGAAACCAAACCGCAGCCGGATGCGGGCGCGGTGGCGGTCCATGTTCTCGTTGCCCGCGGGCCAATTGAAGCCGTCGAATTGATACCGCAGCCGGAAGTCGCCGGAGAACTTCAGGTTGTCCAGCCAGCCGGGCAGCTTCTTGCCGTCGCCCGACGGGGCCTTCTCCGCCGTGGCCTTGGCCGTCTCGGCCAACTGCCGGGCCTCATTGGCCTGCGACGTCGCTTCGCGCTGGCCCTGCTCCAACTCCTCCAGCCGCTGCTCCTGTTCCCGAAGTTTCTTCTTCAGAGCATCGACGGTTTCCCGCATGTCGGAGATCTCTTCGGCCGTCTGGGCTCGCACCGGACCTGCGAGACCCGCAACCAACACGACGATCAAACCCAACGTCAACCAATTCCGCATGAGCTGTCCTTTCCGTATCGGCCGTTCGACGCCCTACGCCGGGCGGGAACGAACGTTCGAGCACGGATTGTCCAGTCCATCCGAAAAGGGAGGATAAAGAGAAGATTAACGCTACGTTAATTCCCCTACATGAATTCCCCTACATACGCATCGGGGATTCCTTGAGGACGTAAGGGTAGGCGAAACATGTTTACAGCCCCTGGCCGTTTGCGCTGTAGAACGAGCCCGGCGCCGGACTCGTCCTGCAACGCAAACGGCCAGGGGCTGTAAAAACATCCGACAGTCTGGAGAGCTGTCGTTTACCCGAATCGCCCCGTGATGTAGTCTTCGGTTTGCTTTATCGTGGGTGTGGTGAAGAGGGTTTTTGTCAGGCCGCACTCGATCAAGTCGCCCATGCAGAAGAACGCGGTGCGGTCGCTGACGCGGGCGGCCTGCTGCATGTTGTGCGTCACGATGACCATGGTGTACTCGTTTTTGAGTCCGATGATGAGTTCCTCGATTCGGCCGGTGGCGATCGGGTCCAGCGCGGAGCACGGTTCGTCCATGAGCAGCACCTGCGGTTTGGTCGCCAGGGAGCGGGCGATGCACAGCCGTTGCTGTTGGCCGCCCGAGAGGGCGAGCGCCGACTTGCCCAGCGTGTCCTTGACCTCGTCCCACAGAGCGGCGTGGCGGAGGGAGTTCTCGACCAGTTCGTCCAACGTGTCGCCGCGCACGCCCAGCAGGCGGGCGCCGTAGGCGACGTTTTCGTAGATGCTCTTGGGAAACGGGTTGGGCTTTTGAAAGACCATGCCCACCTGCTGGCGAAGGTTGACCAGATTGATGCGGCGGTCGTAGACGTTCACGCCGTTGACGGCGAGCACGCCCTCGGCCCGCGTGTCGGGGACGAGGTCGTTCATGCGGTTGATGCTGCGGAGGAAGGTGCTCTTGCCGCAGCCGCTGGGGCCGATGATCGCCGTCACCGACCGCGGGAAGATGTCCATCGAGATGTCCTTCACACCGGCTTTTTTTCCGTAATACAGGCAAAAGCCTTCGGAACGGATGATCGGCGCGGGCAGTTCCTTCGGCGCGGAATGCGGCACCGCCGACTGAGGGGTTGCCTGTGGAATCGGAACAGGTGTGTGCGTTGTCGTTTTTGTTTTTACGGGTTCTTCCATCATCAGCATTCTCATCTGCCTCTCAGTTTCCGCGCCATGCGTCCCCGGACGATGATGGCGGTGATGTTCAGGATCAATACAACGGCCACCAGCGTCATGACCATGCCAAACTGGTTATGCGGGGCGAGCATGGCCATTTTGTCGCCGACGGCCATGTCGTAGCTGCTGTAGGCGAGCGTCCGCGTCGGTTGGGCGATGGAGGTCGGAATCGGCCCCATGGCCACGCCGGCGGTGAAGAGGATGGGCGCGGTCTCGCCGGCGGCACGGGACATGCTGAGAATCAGGCCGGTCAAAATTCCTGGCATGGCAGCCGGCAGCGTCACGGTGACGAAACAGCGAAACCGGCTGGCGCCCAGCGCGAGGGCGGCTTCCTTGTACGACGGCGGCACGGAGCGGATGGCCTCCTCGCTGGCGCGGATGATCACCGGCAGCACCAGCAGCGACAGCGTCAGCCCGCCGGCGAGGATGCTCGATCCCTGCGGCAGGCCCAGTTTCGGCTGTAAATAAATGACGAAAAACGCAAGCCCGAACAGGCCGAATACGATGCTGGGCACGCCCGCCAGCGTGTTGACGCACATCCGCAACGCCTTGATCATCACCGTCTCGCGGCCATACTCCACCACGTACGCCGCCGTGATGACGCCCACCGGCAAGGCGAGCAGAATCGCCAGCACCGTCACCATCAGCGTGCCGAGAATTTCAGGCCCCACGCCGCCGAAGTAGTGCCCGCTCATGCTGTCGTCGAGAAAGTACCGCCAATAGAACGTCCATTCGGGACGCAGCATCGCCTCGGCGTTGTCGCGAACGTACGGGAACAGCTCGGCCAATTCCGTGCCGGCGAAACGCTCCTCCATCGGCGCGCGGGTTTTGACCAGAGGCTGACCGGGAACGACCGCCACCCAGGTCTCCGACCAAAGCAGATGGTCGAGGTGTTGCTGGGCCTGGTCCCACCGCGTCGCGCCGTATTGTTCCATTACAATGGCAGGCAGCCGCTCGCTAGACTGCGGCCCCAGCAGATTTTGCATAGCCTCTTTGACCTGCTGGAGCGAATCGAGGTACTCCTCGCGATGCGATAAATCCACACGGCCCACCACGTCGCGGTACTCGCGGGCCATGTCGAAAAACGCCGCGGCGAGCGTGCCGTGAAGCCGCCGCTCGTCGTCGGTGCGCGACAGAATCGTCTCCAGATGGCCCAGCGCCTCCGCGTTGTCCGACGACTCCAACGCGGCGAGAAACTCGTCTCGCAACTCGCCGGACAACTCGCGGAGGTCGAAAATGTCGTCGTCGTCCAGGTTGCGGTTGCGAAGCTGCGCGCCGAACTCGCGGTGCAACTGCCGGGCCTTGGTTTCCAGCCCGGCCGTGTCCAGTCCGGCGGAAAATCGGTCAATGATTTCGTACGCATGGCGACGAACCCCAGCCGCCCGTTCGACCTCCGCCCGCACGGCGGCGGTGTCGCCCCGCTGAAACTGCTCCAACTGCATCCGCCGAAACTCGACCGTCCCGCGAAACACCACCGCGCTGCCGCCCCGCCACAAGATCGGCAACAAAATCACCAGCAACGACGCCACGATCAGCAGCACCGACAGCAACGCCACCACCGTAAACACCGAATTGGCCCGCATCCGCCAGGGGATGTTCATCGGTTTCCCCCTTGGGAGCGGTTATTTTCACCACAGAGGCACAGAAGACCACAGAGGGCTTGGGCCGTACTCGAGTGTCCTTTGCGAAGGGCATTTCGAAGACGATCAAAACGCTCTGTGATTCTCTGTGTCTCTGTGGTGAAAATGATCACGCCTTCCTCCTTGATCTCGACAACAGCCATTCCGTCATCAGATTCAATCCCAGCGAGAACAGCAGCAGGATCAAGCCGACCGCGAACAGGGCGTGGCGGTGCATGGAGCCGACGGCGGCTTCGCCCATTTCGCCGGCGATGGTGGCCGTCATGGTGCGGACCGACTCGGTGATGTTCCACCACGGGCCTGGGATGCGGTTGGCGTTGCCCGAGGCCATCCAGACCAGCATTGTCTCTCCGACGGCCCGCATGACGCCCAGCACCACCGCGGCGATGATGCCGTTGTGGGCGGCGGGAATGACGACCTTCCACAGCGTCTCGGCCCGCGTGGCCCCGCAGGCGTAGGAGGCTTCGCGAAGTTCGCGCCCCACGGCAGAGAGTGAATCCTCGGCCACGCTGACGATGGTCGGAATGGCCATGACCGCCAGCATGAGCATGGAGTTGAATGCGTTGGTTCCGCTGGACAGTCCCAGGTGAGTCTGCATGAGCGGGGCGAGGATGAGGACGGCGAAGAATCCGTACGCGACCGACGGAATGGCCGCGAGGATTTCGACGACGGGTTTGACGGCCTGGCGGACGCGGAAGGGCACGATGTCGCTGAGGACGACGGCGGCCAGGATGCCCACCGGCACGGCCAGGATCATCGCGCCGGCCGTCACGTAGAGCGAGCCGAAAATCATCGCGACCATGCCGAACTGATCGGCGTTGCCCCCGTGCGGCTGTGGCTCCCACGCGGTGGAGCCCAAGGGTTCGGCCACCCCGCGCGACGCGAAGAACGGCCAGGCTTCGCGAACGATGAACACGAAAATCAACGCCACCGCCACGACCGACACGGCCGTGACGAGCATGAACAACGTCCGTCCGGCGTGACTCAACAGCCAGCCGCTACGGTTTTGAGAGGCCGTCAACAACAGTGGCCGCTCCAGCATCGGTGATTCGATTTTCGTTTCGGACTGTGTTGCCGTACTCATGTGGAGCGGCCTCCCCGGTCGCGCGTGGGAGTGCCGGACCACAGCCGCGGAGCGGCGTCGTCTATAGCCCAGGGCGAGCGGTACTCCGCGAGCCCTGGGGAAAGTTTCTTTATAACATTCAAGCCCCGTAGGGGCGTCTTACCGTACGATGACCGTCGGCGTGCAAGGCACAATAAGACGCCCCTATGGGGCTTGGCCATGAAAGAGTCGCGAACCCAGGGCTCGCCGAGTACGGCTCGCCCTGGGCTATAAACGACGCCGCTCCGCGGCTTATTCCCGGCACCCCCGCGCGAGTCCGGGGAGGCCAATCTATTGTTTTCCACACCAACCATGCACAGTCTCAATTTTCCTTCACTTGTCACTTGTCGCTGGTCGCTTGTCCCTCTCTGCGTTAGTAATTCGTCACCGGGATGAACCCCTTGGCGTCGATGATGCGTTCGCCTTTTTCGCTCAGGTAGTGTGTGCAGAACGCGTGGATCGGCGTGCCGAGGTCCGGGTAGCCGTTGGTGAACAGGAACAGCGGGCGACTGAGCGGGTATTTGCCCGACTGGATCGTCCGCCGGCTGGGCATGATGCCGCCGATTTCCAACGCCTTGACCTGCTTGTCGAGGAATCCCAGCCCGACGTAGCCGATCGCGCCCTCGGTGGTCGCGACACGGCTGTGCGCCTGCGGGTTCGCGTTGACGTACTCGGCCTTGTCGGACATTTTGTCCTTGCCCATCACGAACGCCACGAACGATTCATACGTGCCCGACGACGTGTCGCGGCTGATGAGAACAATCGCCCGGTCCGCCCCGCCGAGATCCTTCCAATTCGTGGTCTTGCCCGTGTAAATGTCTTTGAGCTGCGCGACGGTCAGCCCCTTGACCGGGTTGGACGGATGCACCACGACACACACGCCGTCCATCGCGACGGTATGGGCCACTGGCATCACGCCGTTTTTCACGGCCTTTTCGAACTCTTCGATTTTCATAAAGCGGCTGGACGTGGCGATCTGGCACCGTCCGTCGATCAACGCCGCGATGCCGTCGCCGCTGCCGGTCTTCTTGACGGTGATCGTGACGTCCTTGAAGTCCGGCGACTTTTTAAAGGCCTCGGTAAACTCATCGACAATCGGCCCCACCGTGGTGGAACCCTCGATTTGCAGCGTCGTTTTCTCCTGCGCCATCGCCGAAACGCCCAGCGCGCCACACAGTACCGCCGCCACGCCCCAGCCGATCATCCGCAACAAGTTTCGCATACGTTCTCCTTCATTTCGTGTTCACGCCATCGACCGCGGACACCCGCGGCACTTGTTACGAATTGTCGGAAGACTACGCTAAGCGCGGATGATTGACACGTTAAGAGATCGTTAATTTTCGGAAGCCATGCCCACGTCTCCATTGGTTCCATTAAGACTGCGTTAATTCGCATCGCCCGCGTTGCGAGAATCCACACCGACCTGTACGATGCGGGCATGTCGAAGAAACGCATTGTGATCGTCGAGGATGAGCCTGACATCGCCGATCTGGTGGCCGCCAGGTTGCGGCGCGAGGGCTACACGGTGGCCGTCGCCCATGACGGCACGGAGGGATTGAACCTCATCCGCTCCAACCCGCCGGACATGGTGTTGCTGGACGTCATGCTGCCGGGAATGTCTGGCACAGACATCGCCGCCGCCATGCGGAGCGACGCACGGACCGCCCGCGTGCCGATTATCATGCTGACGGCGAAAAGCGAGGAGAGCGACATCGTCGTCGGCTTGAAGTTCGGTGCGGACGATTACGTCACCAAACCCTTCAGCCTGTCGGTGTTGGTGGCGCGGATGGACGCCCTGTTCCGTCGGCTGGCGTCGGCGACGACGCCCGACAAGGACGTGCTGAAAATCGGACTGTTGGAGATCGACCTGCCGCGATGTGAGGTTACACTCGACGGCGAGGCCCTCGCGCTGACGCGGACGGAATTCCGCATCCTGACGGCCCTGGTGGCGGCCGAGGGCAGAGTGCTCTCGCGAAATCAGTTGATCGACCAGGGCATCGGCATGGACGTGATCGTGACCGACCGCAATATCGACGTCCACGTCACGATGCTCCGCCGAAAACTAGGCCCCGCGCGCGACACGATCCAGACCGTGCGAGGCGTTGGGTATAAGTTCGTGAGATCGGAAAGCCACTAGCCACAAGCCACTAGCCACAAGGTATGGAGAGTCGGTTGTAAAAAGATAGTGAAAGCGGGAAGGACACATGAATACGAGCGATCTGAATCGTGTGATTTGTGGCAGGATTTACCTACCTTGTGGCTAGTGGCTAGTGGCTAGTGGCTTTTTGCGAGGTTCCAATGCGGCACGGTGTTTTTCTAAAGCTGTTCTTGAACAATTTCCTGGTGATGCTCGTCATCCTGGCGTTGGTGGGCACGTTTACGTATTACCGGTTGGACGCGAATTATCAGCGTCAGACGCGGCAGGACCAGCAGCGGCTGGCACGGATCTCGGCGGAACACTTTCACGAACTCTGGCCGCTCGAACCGGCGAAGGTTGACGCGATTTGCAAGAAGCTCCTTCATGATCCCGCGTCGCGGCTGACGGTGATCGCCGCCGACGGCACGGTGCTCGGTGACAGCCGCGACGCCCCGCGAAATTTGAGCAACCACAAAACCGACGACCGACCGGAAATCCTCGCCGCCCTGGACGGCCAGGAGGGCTGGCACGAGCGGATCAGCGAGACGTGGCAGATACCTTACCGCTACGTGGCCGTGCCGTTGACGCGCGAGGGCGCTGTCGTCGGCGCCGTTCGTGTGGCGATGCCCGTCAAAGCGATCGCCGAGGGGGAGTCGCTCCTCTTCAGCGCGGTCTTCGGGTCGGCTCTGGCCGTGGCGGCGGCCGCGGTCGGCCTGGCGCTGCTGACAAGCTGGCTGTGGTACGCGCCGCTGCGCCGCGTCACGGAAACGGCGAAAAAACTCGCTTCCGGCGATCTGTCGCGCGCGACGACACGTTCCGACGGCCAACTCGCCGATCTCACCGACGCCCTCAACGGCATGCGCGACAACATCGGAAAATACCTCGCCCGCATCGCCGCACAGCACCAGGATTTCCAGACCGTTCTGGCCGCCATGCAGGAGGGCGTCATCGCCACCGATGCCGACGGAACCGTTGTGCTCACCAACTCAGCCGCCGCCGACATGCTCCGCCTCGATCCGCACAAGGCGACCAGCCAGCCGCTCTCGACCCTGCTGCCGATGCAGAATCTTCTGGAACTCCTTGCCTTTCACGAACGGGCGCGAACCGCCACCACGCCGATCCGAACCCAACTGGAACTCCACACCCCCACGGGCCTGCGAACCATCGAAGTGCACGGCATCAAGGTGACGCCCGGCGAGTCCGACATCGTATGCCTGCTCGTGCTCCGCGACGTCACCGACACCGCCGCCATGAACGCGATGAAGGCCCAGTTCGTCGCCAACGCCTCCCACGAACTCCGCACGCCCGTCGCCACCCTCCGTGCCGCCGTCGATTCCCTCGGCGAAGCCGACAGCGACGACGAACGCCAGAAACTCGCGTCCATCCTCGACCGCCACATCGCCCGGCTGGAAGACATGACCAACGACCTCCTGGATCTGCACCGGGTCGAGTCCGCCCGCTTTGCCGTGCAGTGGCAGGACATTCCCGTCAACGAGTTCGCCGAATGGCTCCAGGGCCAATTCGCATGGCAGGCACAGGAAAAAGGCGTGACGATGACCGTTTCCACGTCCACCTCGGCGCCGGCCCTGGCGACCTCCACCGCCTTCATTCAAACCATCCGCTCGGACCGCAAGCTGTTGGAAATGATTGCCCGCAATCTGGTGGACAACGCGCTGAAATTCACCGCCGCCGGCGGCCACGTCGAATGCACCATCGACGTGAACGATTCGCGCGCCTGCCTTCGCGTCCGCGATACCGGCTGCGGCATCGCGCCCGCCGATCAGCCGCGCGTGTTCGACCGCTTCTTCCAGGGCGACGCCTCCCGCACCGGCGACGGCCGATCGCGCGGCACGGGCCTGGGCCTGGCCATCGTCAAGCACGCCACCGAACGCCTCGCCGCCGCCGTTACCCTGCACAGCGAAGTCGGCAAAGGCACCACCGTGACCGTCACGCTGCCGCAGGAAACCAACGACGCGGGGCGATCGCATGGTACGTGACGCGGGCATCTTGCCCGCGTGTCTCGCGGGCAAGATGCCCGCGTCCGGCCTCAGAAACCCTTGATTTTTTACTGCATTTGCCGTGTGGAACGGTCCGCGAGGGCAAGACGCCCTCGTCACATACCACGCGTTCGCCCTGACCAACGACGCGGCAACGCGGTGATATTCATATCGTCACGGGTACGCGCGGGCGATTTCCTCTTCCGCGATTTTCGTCCATTGGTCAAAGCGGTCCGTTTGGCCGTCGCAGGTGTGGGTGTCTTTGAGGATCATTTCCAGTGTGCAGCCGTTTTGTTTGCACACGTCGATCGTGTGGCGGATGTTGTCGCGGACGGCTTCGGGGTGGAAGCCGCCGGCGACCTGGGCGGGATGGGGTTTCCAGGAGAAGATGGCCTGGTTTTTCAGTTGGGCGGCGCAGCGGTCGACGTCGGCCCAGGGGGAGATCGACACGCGGCGGATGTTGGGGATCGTCAGCACGTCGTCGAGTTTTCGCGTGAGGTCCTCGCAGCAGCCGTACCCGTTGAGGCCGAATTTCGCCAGCAGCGGCTTTTCGTACTGCAACGCGAATTCCGCGTGCATTTCGGGCGAGACCTGGGCGAATTCCTGCGTCTCAGCCGACGCCCACATGTCGCACAGCCGCACCGTGCCGGTGAAATCCTTCTGCGGCAGTTCGTCGCTGTAGCTCACGCCGCCGCTGTTGTGGTACGTGGCGTCGTTGTTGAGCGTCAGCAGGCCCAACTGCTCGTATTGTCGCAGCATCGACTCATACCCCGCCTGCATGATGGCCATCGCCTCGTGCAGCATGCCGGGGTTTTCGTACATGTCCATCATCGTCTGCTCCAGGCCTCGCCAGCCCGTGTACCAGTTCATGGCGTGGAAGGAGATGTGCGTGACGCCCACCGGCCGCACGGTGAGCAGGTCGCCGAAGAGGCCCTGGGCAAACTCCAGCGCTGCCCGCGAGGAGGCTTCGTCGACGGTCAGTTGTGGGGCCTGGATTTTTTTCAGATCCGCGGCCGTGTGGAGGATCGGGTTGAACGTGCGGGCGCCGGTGGCCTCGTCGGCGTAGTGCCACTGCGCCTCCAGCCCCCAGCCGGTCGAGCGGACGTGTTTCTGCACGGGCCAATCGGCTTCGATGGGTTTATCCTGGCGGAAATGCTCGTGTTCGTACAGCCGGATTCGCAGGGCGTACTCGATGCCGCGCGCGTCGGCGTGTTCGCACAGGAGCGTCTCCTCGGGCAGGAGTTCCCGCCACGCGCCCTCGGGGAACAGCAGAATCAGCGGCCTCTCGCCTCGCAGGGCGTTGTGCCGCTTCCACGCGTCGACGCGCTGGCGCTGAATCGGCATGGCGGCGACGTCAGCCACCCGGCGGGCAAGGTCACGAATCACGTTTCGGTCGACGGTTGAAATGGTTGTTGTCATGGCGAGACTGTAACACGGGATAACGGCAGCGACAAGTGACAACGCTTCTACAATGGTTCGTGAGAAAGCGACAGCACGGTATTATCGGGCGGACGCGTCATTGGCCGGTATGGCTGCGGCGGGGCATCGGCCTTACGTTGATTCTGTTGAGCATTCCAGGGATTTTTCTGCCGGTGCTTCAGTTTTGGCTTCTGGTAATTCCGGGCGTGCTGCTGTTGTTGGGGCCTGAGCATCGTGTCAGCCGCTGGCTGCTGGCCAGGTTCCGCCGCGTCCGCGCACGGCTCCGCCTTCGCAGGGCACGTCGGAAGAAAAGCCAATAGCCAGTAGCCATCAGGTATGGCACATGCATATGCCATACCTACTGGCGATTGGCTATTGGCTTCTCCGCGGGCAGTTCGAACCAGAACGTGCTGCCGGCGGGGGTGGTGGCGTAGTCGATTCGGCCTCCGAAGCGGGTGATGACGCGGCGGCTGATGTGGAGGCCCAGGCCTGTGCCGTGGGGTTTGGTGGTGACGAACGGTTCGAAAACGTCCGTGCCCTCGGGGACGCGGATGCCGCCGCCGGTGTCAGTAACGCTGAATCGGATGGCGTTGCCGGGCCGCGGGTCGGTGGCGAGGGTGAGCGTTCCGCCGTTGGGCATGGCGTCGAGGGCGTTGAGGACGAGGTTGAGGATGACGCGGCGGATGCGGTCGTCGTCGGCGCGAACCGCGGTGGGGGGGGCGAATCGCGTGACCGGCTGCACGCCTGTTGCCTTCATGCGTGGTCCCTGGAGCTGGAGCACGGATTCCGCCATGGCGGCCAGGTCCGCGTGCGGTGTGTCGGGGGACTCGTTGTCGCCGGTCGTTTCCGTGCTGGTTAAATCCATCAGTTCCTGGAGGTAGCGGTCCGTGCGGTCGATTTCGCGAAGGATGAGGTCGAGGCTCTGGTCCTGCATGCCTCGCCGGGCCATCTCGTCGGCCAGCACGCGGGCGTTCATCTTGATGCCGCTGAGCGGGTTCCGCAATTCGTGGGCGACGGACGCCGAAAGCTGCCCCAACGCCGCCAGCCTCGACGACCGCGCCAACTGCCGCCGGGCGTCGTGCAGGCGGGAGAGCAGTTCGTCGAAGGCCTCGCCCAGGGCCATCACCTCCGCCGGACCGCGACGCGCCCCGCGCAATTCGGAGAGCGAAGCAGGGGGGGGCCAATCCGCGTCGCCCGCCCGCGCCTGAACCGCCAAACCATGGATGCGGTCGGCCAATTTCCGCAAAGGCCTCGAGACCGTCATCGCCAACCCCAGCGTGATCAACGTCGCCAGCAGCGTCGCCGCGACCGTGTACAACGCAATCGTCTGGCTGACCTCTCGCCGGGCGGTTTCGATGCGATCTTCCCGCACCAGCAGGAACAGTTTCCGCCTCGCCGCTCCCGTCGACGAAGGCCCGATCTGCTCGTGTGACCTCAACACCGCCCGCCCGACGCGATGCTCTGCCCCGCCAAGCCGAACCGCGCGAAACCCGTCCGACGCCGCCAACGCCACCTCCAACTCCTTCCGCTGGGCATCCGGCAGCGACGACGCCGTCACCCGTGCCGACCCCGCCGCCCGCCACTCCACCGCCGCCAGCGGCGAACCGAGAATGATCTCCAAATGTTGCATCAGCGAATCCGTCACCGGCAACTCCCGCTGACCCACCAGCGACGCCGCTCCAACTACCGCCTCCTCCACCAGCCGCCGCTCAATCGCCTGCCCTGACACGCTGATCCCAACCCACGCCACCGCCACGCCAAGGGCAGCCAACACCAGATTGACCACCAACGCAAGCCGGATTGGAATGGACGTCCGCATGCGTCCATTGTGACGTAAAATTCGAAATCCTAAATTCGAAATCCGAAACAAATTCCAAATTTCCAAAGAAGAAAAATTCCAAACGCTTATACATGTCATACGTCAAGGCGCATGAAGAGCGCGAACGTTTGGAATTTTCTTCCTTTGAAATGTTGGAATTTATTTCGGATTTCGTGCTTCGGATTTCGGATTTCCGCGCGTCACGCCCCTCCGCCGTCCAGTAACCGATTCACCAATGGATCCAGCCCCACCACCGCCATGGTGGTGGATTCGTCCGCCAGGCTGTACGGGATGTATAGGTTGTCGCCGTGTATCATCGCGCCGCAGGTGTAGACGACGTTCGGGACGTAGCCTTCGCGTTCGGTGCCCGTGGCCTGGAGCAGCGGTTGGCGCAGATGGCCGATGACGCGCAGCGGGTCGTCGCGGTCCAGCAGCAACGCCGAAATCGTGTAGCACCGCATCGGGCCCACGCCGTGCGTCAACAGCAGCCAGCCTTCGCTCGTCTCGATCGGCGAGCCGCAGTTGCCCACCTGCATCAAATCCCACGTCGAGCGAGGCAAGACCAATTGCGAGGCCGACTCCCAGAAATGCACGTAATCGCTGTAGCTGATGAACAAATTTTCGCCGTCAATCCGCGAGCACATAAGATAATGCCCGCCCACACGACGCGGAAACAACGCCATGCCCTTGTTTCGCGAGCAGCGGCCATTGAGGGAGTGAACCTCGATCCGGCGAAAATGCCGCGTCTGCACCAGCATCGGCAGCATCCGCTCGCCGTTCCAGGCCGTGTAGGTGCCGTAATACGCCGCCGCGCCGTCGTCCTCGGTAAACCGCACCAGCCGCAAATCCTCCACGCCGCGGGCCTCCAGATCGCTCATCGGGTAAATCGCCAGCTCCGACAACGCCGAGTTGTGGCCGAGGTCGATGTGATAGTTACTGTTGGCCAGCCAGAGGATCGTTTCCAACTGCGACACGCGGGCCGAGTCCCCCAGCGACACGCGGGCAAAACGCACCGCCTCGGTCAGTTGCGCCACCGTGAACCGCTCGCCCAGGCCCGGCAGGATCGCGTCGATCACCGCGTCGTCGATGCCGATTTCCTTGAGCTTCCGCCCGAACAGCGGCGGATCGTAGTGACGGTCCATCACCATTCGCGCCCGCGACAGCAACGCCGCCGGCGGATCCACGCTCACGCTCCCGTCGGCGGCGATCAGGCCTGTGCGAAAGACGATCGACGACACGTGGCCTTCGCCGGTGGCCCGCAGACTCATCAGAAACCGCACCCCGCCGGCGGGCACGCCCGACGGGTCCGGGTGCTCCACGATCGACGGATTGAACAACGCCGTCGACTCCAGCGAGTATTCCATCGTCAGGTACGCGCCGGCCAGACTTCGCCTTGCCGCCGACCACGCCGGCGACAATCCCGCCAACGCCGAGTTCGTGACGAAATTCTCCTCGAACGTCGCGGCCAGATCGTGATGCCTCGCCGCGTACCCGGTCAGCACGTCCGCCAACGCCCGCTCGACGGTGGCTTCGTCCAGCCGCTCCAGGCGGTCAAAGAGCGACCGCACGCGAACCTCATTGCCGGGCAGAAATGGCAAATTGATCACACGACGGTCGTCGCTGGTGAGATGAATGTCAAGCCGCCGCAACGCCAGCCCCTCCGCAGCCACCACCCGCTTTGCCGACATGTCATCCTCGCCGCGCGCCGTCATTCGCTGATCTCCCCTCCTTCATCGTATGCGCCCGGCGGAGCCAACGGAAAAATCCGAAATCCGAAGCCCGAAATCCGAAACACATTGTGACTGTAACGTTACAGGCGTGTGGATCAGGCATTGAAGGTAGCAGAGTTGGCCTCCCTGGTCGCGGCTTATTCCCGGCTTCTCCACGCCGGGCCGGGGAGGCCGCTCAATATACCTTCAATGTCGAAATCACACACGGATGACGCTACAGCCGTCAATTTGTTGCATATATCGTATTTCGTGCTTCGGATTTTCCGTTGCACGCGAGGCGGCGTTATTTCCGGTACTTTTCCATCGCGTGTTGCACGCAGCGGGGGATGAAATCGTCGTTTTGTTGAATGTAGGCCGTTTTCAGGAGTTTTTGATAATACTCGTCCTGGAGGGCGCGGTATTGTTCGTTGCGGAGTTTGGTTTCGATGGTTTGTTGGGCGTTTTCGAAGCTGGTTTTTCCGCCTGGTTCGATGTTGGCGGGGCGGACGATGGCGAGGCAGTCGCCGTCCTCGATGATGTCGCTGGTCTGGCCGAGCGGCAGGTCGAACGCGGCGGCTTCCACGGCGGAGAGCCGGTGGCTGCCCTGGAGCATCAGTGGCCAGTGTCCGCCGTCGGCGGCGCGGGCGTCGGTGGAGTATTTTTTGGCCACGTCGTCGAAGGCGGCGCCGGCGTGGAGTTCCGTCTGGGCGTCCTGAATGCGTTGTTTTGCCGCCGCCATGGCCTCCTCCCGATCCGCCGCCGCGAGCGTCCGGGCGTCGACGACGATCAGTTGCATGGCGACGCGTTTTGGCGCGGTGAATTCGTCGGCGTTGGCCTGGTAGTAGTCCCACATCATTTTTCGGCTGACGTAGATGGACGGCTGCATGGTCCAGCGGATGTAGAGTTCGATGACGAGGGTTTTCCGGTGGTCGGTCAGGGCGGCGTCGAGCGTGAGGTTTTCCGCGGCGAGTTCTTCCTGGAGTTTTCCGAGCGAGCCACCGGCCCGGTTGATCATGTCCTGCCGGGCCTGGGCAATTTCGGCGTCGAGTTGTTCTTTTTCGTCGTCGGAGAGTCGGTTGGCGGCCTGGTCGTACAGCAGCGCCTGTCGCACGAGTTCGCGGATGCCTTCGGTCACGATGGTTTGGGTTTGCTGGCGGTAATTGGCTTCGTCGAGGGCGGCGGGCAGGGCGTGGAATTCCGTGTGTTTTCGTCGCATCACGTCGTCGATGGTGATGAAGGTGCTGTTGACCTGCATGACGGAGGCGGCGACAGTTTCCTGGCCTCGCGTCGCCGGCGTGTCGGTCGGCGCGTCCACGTCGATGGCCGTTGGCTCGGCCAGCGTGTCGACATCGCCGGACAGCAGCACGGGATTGCCCGCCATGGACTGCGTGATGGGAATGCCGCCCGAACCATTGCGCGTGCAGGACACAAGAAAACCACCCGCCAACATCGTGATGATCAGTACAACGTGCTTCATGCAAACCTCAGGACAGTCATTCTACCTGACAGTCTCTTCTAAAACGACACACCGATGGAGAATTGGAAAATCTGTTTATTGTCGCCTTCCTGCGAGACGATCGGGATGCCCAGCGACAGGTTCATGGGGATCTGGCCGAGGATCGGGATGACCCATCGCAGGCCCGGCCCGACGGAGACGCGGAAGCGGGTCAGGCTGTCGTCGACCGTGCCGGCGTCCGCGAACACCACGCCGCGAAGCTGGTTGCCCACCAGCGGGAATGTGTATTCCGTGCCGGCAAGGAGAATCACGTCGCCGCCGATCGGGTCGCTGTGGATCCCGCCGCGTGGGCTGATGCCGCGGTAGCGGAAGCCCCGGATCGAGCCGGGGCCGCCGCCGTAATATTTCTCGAACACCGGCGCGTCGCCGAAAATCTTCCCGCCCATTACACGAAGCGCCAGAATGTGCTTGCGGTCCAGCTCGTCCATGTACACCGTGAAATATCGGCGGTAATCGCCTTCCACCCTCGTGAACGTGTGATCGCCAAGCACCTGCTCGACGCTGAGGCTCAACACGTCGCCGCGGCTGGGCAGGATGCGGCTGTCCGTGCGGTCGCGGACGATCATGGCCCGGATGCCCGTCAGCAGGTGCGAGCCTTTGTCGTGGATGACTTCCGGGGCCGCGTCGGTCTTCACGTTCCGCAGGTTCACGCCTTCCACGCGGCTGGACAATTGGGCGTACCAGTCGTTCGGGAACCGCCGCCCGATCGCGTGCACCATGCCGATGCGCTGTTCGTCATACCGCTCGCGAGCCCGGTCGAACGCGTACACCCGGCTGAACCACGAATATTCCGACGTCCCGATGTACGGATTTTCCCATTCGATGCCCGCCCGCATGAGTTCCGTGCCCGGCTCGAGCCGGACGCGGAAGGTCTGCCCCGCGCCTTTCCAGGCCCCGCCCCGCCGGATCCCGTCCCAGCCACCCGGATTGAGGATATCAAAATTCCGCTGCACGAACATGATGTCGCCCAGCGCGCCGTCGGTGGTCGAATAGCCGATGCCCACGCTAAGCCGCCCGGTCGAAGTTTCCCGGACCTGCACCAGCACGTCGCGGGTCCGGCTGGTTTCGTCGTCGGGCGTCAGGGGCACGATCTCGACGCTTTGCGCCTCGAACAGGCCGCTCTCCTGGAGCCGGCGGCGGCTTTCCTCGATCGCCACCGTGTTGAACAGTTGGTTGGGGAAGAACCGCAGTTCGCGGCGGATCACGCGGTCCTGCGTGATGGAGTTGCCGCGAATGTCGATTTCGCCGATGCGATACGGGTCCCGTTCGACGACCGTGAATACGATGTTCAGCAGGGCCGGCTTGCCGCCGTCGACGTCGGCCGCCCACTCGGGCAGGTCCGCGTCGGGCGGGAGGAATTGCCGTTGCGGGCGAATTTCCGATTCGATAAACCCGATCTCGCCGTACGCGTTGTGCACCGCGCGGACCGACCGCTGCATCTTCAGGCTGGTGAAATGTTGGCCGGTCTTGAGGTCCATTCTGCCGATCAGTTCGCGGTCGGCGAAGACCGTCGTGCCGACGAATTTCAGTTCATTCACGCGGAACCGCGGGCCTTGACGAATGATGAACCGCACGGCCACGCGCGAGCGGTCGGGGCTGAATTCCAGCACATGGCCGACTTCGGCGTCGAAAAATCCCTCGGAAACATACAGGTTTCGCAGCGCGTCCTCGTCGCGCGGCAGTTGTTCGATGTCGAGATGGCCGCGGCGGAAAATCCAGACGCGCGTGGCCGTGCCGATCGTCCGCCGGAGCTTGAACGAACTGAAATAATCGTTGCCTTCGAAAATGATTTCCTGCACGGCGCACTGTGGGCCTTCGACGACGCGGTAGATCACTTCGTGGTTGCGGAGAGCGTCCTCGTCGAACGTGACGGTCGCGTCGAAGAAGCCTCGCTCGCGGTACAGGGCCAGCAGCCGCTCGCGGCCGGCTTCGACGTGCTGGCGGTCGAGCGGATCGTTTTGGCCAAACGGGATCGCCTGCCGGATTCGCGACATTTTGAATTCGCGGACGCCTTCGACGGTGAGCGTTTTCACCAGCGGGCGTTCGACGACGGTGAAGATCAACACGACGCCCTGCGGCGTGTTCTGCCGCACGGTGGTCACGCTGTCGAAGCGACGGGTCTGCAACAGCCGCTGCACGTCGGCCTTGACGAGCGTTTCATCGTACGGCTGCCCCGCGCGCAGGCGGATGTGCGACATCACGGCGTTGTCGGACATCTGCACGTTGCCGTCGATGCGAATGTCCACAATCGTCGGCGCCGCCGCGCCCGCCTGTCCAAACGCGGGCACGGCCACGGACGACAGAACCGCCATGGCCAAGGCCGCCGACAACAGGGATTTACCCGATACCGCTGAAAATTTGGCTGGACTCACAGTCGCTCCAAATCAAGGTGCCATCGAGCGTAATCATGGCGCGACGGAAAGTCAATCGTCCACAGGGATGGTACAGGGCAAACGCATGTGCATTCCAATGGTTCGCGCGACCTCCGGGTTTGGCGTGAGCCGACCGCATGGCTTGCCGTTTTGCGCTGTTCGAAACGTTCTATAGCGCAAAACGGCAAGCCTGTGATCACCCGGAGGTCGTGAAGAAGCGGTGTGCCGCCTCCCGTCATTTACCGGCAAGAATTTCCCGCAGGTCGGCCTCGGCGGTTGTGGTCGGCTTGATGGCGAATTTGTCGACCAGGACTCCGACGGCCTCGGGCTCCAGGAAGGCGGGCAGGCTCGGGCCAAGGCGGATGTTTCGGATGCCCAGATGCAGCAACGTCAGAAGGATCGCCACCGCCTTCTGCTCGTACCACGACAGCACCAGCGACAGCGGCAAGTCGTTCACGCCCACGCCGAACGCCTTCGACAACGCCACGGCGATCTGGATGGCCGAATACGCGTCGTTGGGCGGCAGATTGAGCGGCTTGTTCGGTTTCGCGTGGGCGGCGAAGCCATCGACGTTGTGACCTCGAAGTGGCTGGAAACGGTGAGTCCCGCCTTGAGGGGGGGCCTTGAGCGTATCAGACTTCTTGATGTCACTCGTGTTGCTGTACTGCGTCCGTTGGTGGAGCATATTGAGGGCACCAGTGACGCGCCTGGCTGGAAGCAGTTCCTTGCCGCCAAAGGGAACACCACTAAACACGTAGAAGACTACGTGAAGATGGTCCAGCGGGTTTTCAGGGGAACCAAGACGCAATTTTGGTCCGATTTGTCGGCTACCAAGGTCGCCCAGTCTGTCATGCGACATGGTGACATTCGGCTGACGATGGATACTTACAGCCACGTTCTCGTAGGGCAGGAAGCTGATGCTATCGCCGCACTTCCGAGCCTTGATATGCTGTCAATCTCACAACAAGCCAGGAAAACCGGTACCGGTACTAGCGATGACACCCTAATATCGCCACCGAAAAGCTTGCCTATCAGCTTGCCTATTGTTTCAAATTTGTTAGGCATGAGATCAGCCGCAGAAAACGAGAAAAATTTCGTCGTTGAGGACGTGAAAAATCGTGAAAACAGTAGCGAAATTGAAGAAAAACAGAAACTACACGAGACAGGACTCGAACCTGTAACCTTCGGTTCCGTAGACCGATGCTCTATCCAATTGAGCTACTCGTGCACGCGACAGACGTATGACTATATTGCTACCGTCCTCCACTGTCAAGAGTTCGTTCCCGACGTTATAGTATCGTCATGGACGCTCGGATGCGGGTTAGCGAGATTTTTTTGAGCTTGCAGGGCGAGGGCACGCGGGCGGGGTTGCCGTGCGCGTTTGTTCGGTTGGCTGGGTGCAACTTGCGGTGTCGTTGGTGCGACACCGTCCGTGCGTGGGACGGCGGGCGGGACGTGCCGCTGGGCGACGTGTTGCGGGCGGTGGCGGCGATGGGCTGCCGGCGCGTGGAGGTCACCGGCGGCGAGCCGCTGTGTCAGCCCGCCACGCCGGAGCTGCTCGCCCGGCTGTGCGACGCGGGATTCGAAACGCTGCTGGAAACCAACGGCAGCCTGGACGTGTCGCGCGTGGATGGGCGCGTCGTGAAAATCGTCGACGTCAAGTGCCCCTCGAGCGGCGAGGCGGAGTCGTTCCTTGTGTCGAACGTCGAATACCTCTCGCCGCGGGACGAGGTGAAATTCGTGCTGGCCGACCGGGCGGATTTTGACTACGCCCGCGCGATGCTCGACCGGCACGCGGGGCTGGCATGCGGCGCGGTGATTTTCTCGCCCGTCCTGGACCACCTCGCCGGCGCCGACCTGGCCGCCTGGATCCTCGACGCCCGCCTCGACGTCCGCCTGGGTGTGCAACTGCACAAACTCATCGGTGTGCCGTAGAAACGTAGCATGGGCATCTTGCCCATGCAAGGTATCCTAGTCTGGCCGTGTTTTGGATAGAATCGCACGTAAGGCGCCTCGGAACGTTTGCACGGGCAAGATGCCCGTGCGACTCACGGGCGGGACGCCCGTGCTACGGTGAACTATGCAAGCCGAGTTAATTAAAACGTTCCGGTTCGAGGCCGCTCATCATCTTGTCGGCGTGGCGGAGGCGCACAAATGTCGCCGTCTGCACGGGCATAGTTATCGCGTGGACGTGCACGTCACCGGCGAGGTGGATGCGGCCAGCGGCATGGTGATGGATTTCGGCTTGATCGTCGCGGCCGTCAAGCCGCTCATGGAGCAGTTGGATCATCGGCTGCTCAACGAGATCGCCGGCTTGGAGAATTCCACGAGCGAGTTGATCGCCCGTTACATCTGGGACCGCGTCAAGCCGCAGTTGCCAGGCCTGTCGGCGCTGACGATCTGGGAAAGCGACACCGCCCGTTGCGTGTTTCGCGGGACGTGATGGTTTCAGCTCAGCTTCCGAACAATCAGCGGCCCGAGGTGGCGTACGGTGGTGAGCGGCAGCCGTTTCCAGACTTCGACGGCCTTTTGGTATCGTGGGCTGTCGTGGCGGAGTTCGGGGAGGGTGTCGCCTTCGGCTAACAGGTATTGCCAGTAGAGGGGGACTTCGATGCTGCCCCATTGTTTTTTGAATTGGTAGGTTCCGCCGTCGCGTGTGCCTCGGCCGAAGTCGAACGTCGGGGCGCCGTCGCGGCAGCCGTGTTCGAGCATGGCCCAGTAGAGCAGCATGTTGGCGCAGAGGGGGCTGAATCGCCAGTCGCTGCCTGCCCAGGGGACGCGGAGGGCGTGGCGGTCGCGGAGAGTCAGCGAGGCGGCCAGCGGGCGTCGGCCCTGGTAGACCACGAAGACGCGGGCGGCTTCGGGGAAGTGCCGCAGGATCAGTTCGAAGAATGTCCGGCTGTGCGAGGGGCTGCCCAGGTCGCGCATCGTTCGCAGGTAGACCGTGTGGAACGGTTCGAGCAATTCGCCGCCGCCGTGGACGGCCCGCAGATCGGCCTTCTGGGCTTTGCGGATCTGGTTGCGGACTTTGGCTTTGAGTTGGTCCCACAGCACGGCGGGGTCGGCGGGCAGGGGCAGGTGCATGGTGACTTTGTCGTCGCGCGTCGGCAGTTTCGGCAGCGGGTTGGACAGTCGCAGCTCGACCCACCGGGAGGCCGTCTTTTCGCGCAGGTTCGCCGCCTGTGTCAGCAGCATGGCCGTCGCGTCGGGGTCGCGGCTGAGGATGTCGGCGGAATCGAAATACGGCAGGCTGCACAACCGCGTGCCGAAGACCGTGCTGGCCTGTCGCACCAGTTGCAACGCGGCGACAGGCTCGCGCCCGACGCTCGCGGTGAGGTAATACGGCTCGTTGCCGTATGCCTGCCGCATGACCACACCCCATCGCGGATCGTGAAACACGCCGGCGGCCTGCTGATCGAGCAGGGGCGACCACTCGGGCACTTCCCGCGCGAGGGAAATGGTGAGGCGTTTGGCCGCTGTCGGCGCGGCGGCAGGCTCGAGCTTGGCGAGCGTGTCCAGCACGAGGTCGGCGCGGGCGTCCCAGGTTTGGCCTTGGACGCGCTGGCGCATCGCGTTGGCCAGGGCATCAGAACGTAGCATGGGCGAGACGCCCATGCGACTCACGGGCGGGACGCCCGTGCTACATCCCAACGCCGCGTCCACCTGCGCGATGAACTGATCGGGCGAATCGTACAGCCGCACCACGTCGGCGAACTGCCGCAGGTCGGGAATGTTTTGCAGGACGGTGGGCTTGCCGACGGCGAGGCACTCGCGGATTTTCAGAGGCCCGCACTGGAGTTTTTCATCATCGGGCACGTAGGGCACGACGACGGCGTCCATGGCCTGGAGGTAGCCTGGCAGCTTGTCGTAGGGTTTTGGACCCAGCAGGTGCACGTTGGCGTGCGGCGCAAGGATGGAGACGTCCGTCTTTACGGGACCGATGAGGACGACGTGTACGTCAGGCCTTGCCGCCGCCAGCTTCGCCAGCAGGGGCAGGTCAATTTTTTCGTAAATCAGGCCGAAAAAGCAGACCCGCGGATGCGGAATCGCTGCCAGGTCGGGCGGCTCGGGCGCGGGCGTGGTGAAGTGGTCGAAGTCCACCGCGTGCGGCAGGAGCGTGCTTTTTTCGCACGCGGTTTCGCATAGCGCCTGCGTGCAGGGGAAGACCACGTCGGCGGCGTCGCGGAGTCGGCGGTCGGCGGCGCGGATTTTTTCCGCGTTTCCGCCCGGCCAGAGGGCGTAATTGTCCGTGACGTAATAGACGACGCGCGACTCGCCCAGTTGTCCGACGTAATCCACCGCCGTCGGCACCGACGTGAACATCACCGGGTCGCGAAAGCCCAGCCGCGTCGTCACGCGACGAATCGCCGTCGCGACCAGCCTGCCGTTGACGCGCGCGAGAAAATCCTCGCCCGCCGCCGGCAACATGATCGGCGCGAGCACCCACATGTTCTCGCTCACCCGCCGCAACGGGCGCGCCCATTTGCGCAATTTTTCGAGACCCCGAAACAGCGTGAACGAGTCCGCCTTCGCGCTGCGCAGACCGATCGTGTCCACCCACAGCACCCGGTGCCGTCGGCTGATGCGGCCAAACAAATGCTGACAACTCGACGGGTGCCGCCCCCAGTCGTCGCTGAAAACAATAAATTCAGGCCTCGTGCGAGTCATGCAGTCCCCGTACGTTCACTACGCTGTTGTGGCGACAACGTTCGGACAAAAGCCACCAGCCACCAGCCACCAGCCACAAGCGACAAGGGTTTGCGGTACTTGTCGGTAAAATTGCCCATCCAGTTCGAGAGTGCGGTCTCGTAGCTTCGCTGACTCGTGGTTCGGTGTCATGATCATCTCGACAGTGTGTTCTGATTCATGGAAAACATTTCCTTACCTGGTGGCTAGTGGCTAGTGGCTTCTTTTTTCGTCCGCCGATCCCCGATCACTTTCGCCGGCACGCCCGCCACGATGGCGTAGTCGGGCACCGGGGCCGTTACCACGCTGCCGGCTGCCACGATGCAGTGATCGCCCACGTCCGCCAGGATCACCGAACGGGCGCCGATCCAGCAGTCCGCGCCGATGCGGATCGTTTCCAGCCGACCGGGCTGCTGACGGATCGGCACGTCCAGCCGCTCGAAGCCGTGCTGGTGGGCGCCGCTGGGCACGAGCACGTGGTCGGCGATAAGCGTGTCCTCGCCGATCCGCACGTCGCCCAGCACGCAGTACGCGCCCACGTACACGCCTTTCTCCAGGCACGCGGTCGGCTTGCTGAAGAGGCTGCCAAACGACACCACCACCTCAGGCCCGACCCGCGCGAGCACGCGCCGCAACAATGCCAGCCGCAAACTCTCGCCCATGGGCCCGGCCCATTTCGCCGCCGATTGCGACACCGCCTGACACGCCCGCGCCGAACCCAACACCGCCCGCAGCAGCCCATACCGCACGAGCACCGGCAGGACCGCCAGGGTGCAGAGGCACGTCGCGAGTTGTTTGAGGATGGATTTCATTGTTGCAGTCAGAGCCACAAGCCACTAGCCACAAGCCACCAGGTATGGCGAGTTTCACCGCGAACAGAATCATACTGAGCATTGGAAAATCAACGTCTGATTTTTTCGCGATTCTTGCCACAAACGTATTAATTTTTCGCCTTTGCCATCGTCGTTCCATACCTGGTGGCTAGTGGCTTGTGGCTAGTGGCTTTCTTCCAACACCATTCGGTATAACCGCACGACCCGTTGCATTCGGCTTTCGAACGTAAACTCCGCGTCGACGCGGGCGGCGGCGTTTTTTGTCATGCGGCCTCGTTCGTCGCGGTTGGTTGCCAGTTGGGCTATCGCGTTGGCGAGGGCGTCGCTGTCGCGTGGCGGGCACAGCAGGCCTTGCTCGCCGTGACGGATCATTTCCGACAGTCCGCCGACGTGGGTCGCGACCACGCCCACGCCGGCCCACATCGCCTCCAGCACGCTGTTGGGCATGCACTCGGTCCAACTGGGATTGACCAGAATATCCGCCTCGGCCAGCAGGGTGTCGACGTCCGCGCGGAAGCCCAGAAATTCCACGCGGGCGGGCGAGGCCGGGTCGTCGGACAGCAAATTCGTCTCGCGGGCCTGCGATTCCAGCGCCGCCCGTTCCGGCCCGTCGCCGGCGATGGCCAACGCGAATCGCACGCCACGCTCCCGCAGCCGCGCCGCCGCCGTGAGCAGATTGGCGACGTCCTTCTCGGCGCTCAGCCGACCGAGATACAACAGACGTACCAACGTGTCGCGGGCGTCTCGCCCGCGTGTCGCGTGGGCATCTTGCCCACGCTCCGGAGGCGAAGGTTTGGCCTCCTCTGTCATCGAGGCCAGTGGATCGGTTATCGCGGGCGACCCGTCTTCGCTCCGCTTCGTCGCGGCAAGGACGCCCGTGCTACGTTCCTTCGGCTTGGCGCGGCCTGTCGTTTCGATGCCGTTGGGGATCACGTGCAGCCGCGATGCCGGCAGGCCGAAACCCCGCAGCAGCCGCCACATGTCGCGCGTGGGGCAGATAATCGCCCGCACATGCCGGAAGCACGCCCGCTCCAGCGCATAATACAACGCCTCGCGGCGCGTCGTTTGATTATAGCCGTGCGCGGTCGCGATTACGCGCCCGCCGTGCGCCACGCGCGCCAACTGCGCGATCGCGTTGGACTTATAGTCGTGCGTGTGCAGGATGTCGAAAGGCCCGCTGGCGAGCACCCGCCGCAGCCGCCACAGCGTGCCGGGCGAAAGCGGCGAACGTTCCAGGGCAACGTGCATGGGTACGCCCAGCTCGGCGGCGAGTTGCTGGAGACGCCCGGTGTCCTCCCGCGCGTCGAGCATGTAAAACGCCTGCGCGTCATGCCCATGACGTCGCAGCCAGGCACAGCCACGAAGTGTGGTTTTGTCAGGCCCGCCGCCCGTGCCGCGAACCACGCGCAGATGCAGAACGCGAAGAAACTCACGTACCATACGTGTTTTCCCTTCGAGACAAGTGTTGGTAAATCTTGTAGTATCGTTCGTGCATTCGCGAGCGGAGGAATTGGTCGTGGACTTTCGTCAGGCCGGCCTGTCCCATGCGGCGGCGCCGCGTGTCGTCGCGCAGCAGCGTGACGAGGTGGGCGGCCAGGCCCGCGTCGTCGCCGCGTGGCGCGAGCAGGCCTGTTTCGCCGTCGGCGACGGTTTCTGGAATGCCGCCGACGGCCGTCGCGACGACCGGCAGCCCCGCCGCCATCGCCTCCAGCAGCGAGACGCTGTGGGCCTCCGACAGGCTGGTCATCAGCATCACGTCGCCGGCCGCCAGCACGTTGGGCACGTCGCTCCGCGAGCCAAGCCAATGCACCGACGACTCGATGCCCAGCTCCGCCGACAGCGCCCGGCAGGCGGCCTGGTCAGGCCCGTCGCCCGCAAACGCGATCCGCGCCGCCGGCAACTCACGCACCACGCGGGCAAACGCTCGCAACGCCGTCGGATGATCCTTCACGCCCCGCAACGTGCCCACCTGCACGACAAGGGGCCCGGCCGTCGGCAACCCCAACGACGCCCGCGCCGCCGCAGGCGACGGCAAGCCCTCAAACCGCGACGGATCCACGCCGTTGTATACCACCTCGATCCGATCAGCCGCGATGCCTTCCTTCTCCACCAGCCGCTGCCGCGTGAACTCGCACACCGCCGTGATGTGGGCCGCCTGGGGCACGAGCACTTTATTCATCAGCCTCCGCTTACCGCTGACGAGGTCGGGATAATGCCGCCCGTGCTCGGTGAACAGCAGCGCGGGCCTGCGCCGACGCCCGCCCGGCGACAGTCCCATCCGCAGCCGCGTGAGCGAGCCGTAAAAAAACGGCGTGTATTGATGACAATGCAGCACGTCGGGCGCGAATTCGGCGATCGCGTCGCGGATCTTCGCGGTCTGCCCCAACTCCATGCCCGGACCGCGTCGCGTGAAATACACCGGCACGTCCATCGCCCGCAGTTCGTCGGCCAGCGGCCCGAGTTGGTCCAGGCACAGCGCCGCCGTCGCCAGCCGACCGCGATATCCCACGGCCATCTCGACCATCAACTGCTCCGCCCCAGCCCGCATCAGCGTGTGCAGCACGTGCAGCACACGCAGCGGCCGGGATTCGGTGGACGAGTTGTCGTGCCTTGTTGTCATGCGCTATTCGAGTTCGAAAGTTTTTTATTGCATCCACCACCACACCGCGGCGGCCGCTCCTGCGGCGACGAGTGCGGCGATTCCCGTGGCGAGGAGTTTGGCTCGGCGGAGGGCGACGGGTTTTTGCGGGCGAAATTTTGCGGGTCTGCCGAAGTCCGCGGGCGTTTCCGTTGGCTCGGCGGCGGACGCGTCGGGGTGCAGCCGCAGGTGCTGGCACATCAGCCCGTTGGTCAGCAGGAGCACGACCGGGCGGGCGAGCGTTCGCGTGGGCATGTCCGTCAACCGCGTCACCGCGTCGCGGAAGAAAAATTCGCACCGCTCGCGAAACGCCTCCCGCTCCTCTGGCGGCGCGTGACGGACGGCGTACGCGAACACTTCGCTCTTTCGCATGTCTTGGGCCGCCCAGGTTTCCGTGGGGTATTCCAGTTTTTCGGGCTTGTCGAGATACGGATATTCGTTGGCGGCCATCCATCGCGCGTAGTGCAGCAGCGACGCCTGCGCGTACGCGTACATGTCGTCGAGTTGGCTGAGGTCGGCTTTGTAGTCGAGGAATTTTCCCAGCGACTGGAGGAACATGGTGTAGAACCAGCGGCGTTCGGTGTCGAGCAGGTTCCGCCCGGCGACGTCGTCGGCGGGGTGAATGCTTCGACGGATCAATTGCTGGGCCTTGTCGAGGAAACGCGGCTCGCCGCAGAGTCGGTGGGCGTCGATCAGGGCGTTGAGCGAATTGGCGCTGGCCCGGCCTGGGCCGTGATAGTCCGGCGCGGACTCGGTGGCCGATCCCGTGTGGCGGTTGGCGAGGTGTCGGAAAACGGTCTTCGAGCCGTCGTCGCAGTCGATGACGAACTGGCCCAGTCCGATGGCCGCCTGTTTGGCGGAGCGGTCGCCCGTCAGCCAGTAGTAGTACATCAGGCCGCTGGAGTACAGATGGCCGGGGCTGGGGCCGCCGCCGCGTTTGGATTTGGCGGGGTAGGTGCGATGGCCTGTCGTGTCGGCGTCGATGTAGTGCACCGTGTGCCAGAACATGCCCCCGTTGTAGGCGGACTTGTCGCCGGCGGTGTGGTAGATGTCGATGTCGATGACGTGCCGTGCGAGTTCTGCCATGGCCGTCAGCCAGCGGGCGTCGCCGCTTCGCAGGCCTTGGAATAGCATGCCGAACACGGCGTCGTATTGGTTGTTGTAGTGCGAGACCAGGGGCGCGGCGGTTTTGGCGAAGACGGCTTCGTGATCGCCGTAGATGTCGCCGAAGTGCCGCCAGCCGTATTCGTCGAGGACGTCGCGTTTGTGGTCGAAGGTGTCTTTGCCTTCCATGGCGGCGTCGACGAGGGCGGCGTATCCGGCGTCGCCGTCGGCTTTGGGGACGAAATTCGGCAGCGCGCCGGTGGAGGCGTAGTATTCCGGTTCGGCGGTCACGACGGCGCGTTCGCGGCACCAGGCGAGCGAATCGGCGGCCATGGATTCGTCACCGGCGGCCCAGTGGAACGTCCAGGTTTTCTGTTCGCCACCGCTGAGTTCCTGGGCGTCGGGCATTTGCGGCGGGAAGAGGTGGTAGAGCAGGTTGCCGTCGCGGCATTCGATGCTTTGGGGGAAGTTCTGCCAGAAGTCACCGACGGCCAATCCCAGCGACGCGCCCGCGCCGCGGACGACCGCCAGCGGCATGGCATGCAGGCCTTCACGCGTGCCCTTGGCCGTCATGAGCCGATAGCCGCGGAAGGGCAGCGGCACTTCGTGTTTGCGGTTGTAGTGGTTGGTGCTTTGCCAGTTCGGCTTGCCGCTGGAGGCCTGCCAGAGTGTCCAGTTGCCCTCGACCTTTCCGGGCGGCAGGTCCGGCTGCGTCGAAATCGCCGTCAGTCGCCACGGGCCTCCGAGCGCGACCGTCAGTCGGCGGAAATGGACGGCCCCGTCGTTGCCGAGGTCCCAGCACCCGCCCGGATGCGCCGCGGGGCGGGGATTGCGAATCGTCAACTCCACGCGGCAAACGGGCGATCCCGCGAATGTGTGCAGCCGCAGTTCCGTCTCCGCCAACTCGCCGCCGGGACCGGCCAGATGGCCGGTTGCATGGATCGAGCGGCGCAGCGGGCCGTCGGTTTCTTCGCAGACGTCGTTCCATTTGGCCCAGAACGTATCGCCGGTCTGGTCCTGGGCTTCGACGATCAATCCGCGTCCGTCGGCCAATCGGACCGCCGACCAGGGCTTGCCTTCGGTCGGCAGAAATGTCGCGAGCAATGGGGGCTTGTTCGCCATCGCGATAGCGGCGTCGAAGGCGGCTTCATCGCTGTCGACGGGCGGCTGGGTTTCGCGTGCGGCGGCCAGTTCGCGTCGGGCGGTCGCGGCGGCGGCTTCCACGTCGGCCGACGCGTCCGCGATTTCTTTGGCCATCACTTTCATCAAGGCTGCCGTCACGCTGCCCCGGAAAGGCCTGAACGATCCCGCGTCGGGCGGCGCCTGCGCGATGGCAGGCTGTGGTTGCGTCGCGTCGGCCTGCGTTTGGGCCGTGGCGTCGGCAGGTTTTTCGTCGCGGTCAGCCTGCGGTTCTTCCGTTGGTGCCGGCTCGCTCGTTGTTGTCGGCGAGTCGGAGGCGGGCACGCGGATGGCCACGGCCACTTCGTTCGCGCCGGCCGGCAGGAGCCAATCCAGCAACGCCCATCGGATCGACCCGTCGGGCCAACGCTCCAGCACGTCGCACTGAAGCGGCAGCGAGCGTGTCATGTCCGCCGACAGCAGCGCCAGCTCCGCCGCGTCGCGCACGCGGCCGGCGGGCAGCGGCAGCCCCGTCGTGACCGGCTCGGCGCTTCCATGACGCACGCCCCCACGCCGAACGTGAAGCCCGCACAACCGTTGTGTCGAACCGATGCTCATCCTTGCGATTCCTCGTCACCCATCAAAACGTCTTTTGTCAAAACACGCCAAGCCCAGGCCCAGCCGGTCCTGGCCTCTCCATATATACTATATGATCGGTTATTTTGGCGTTCGCGCTCATTCGACTTCGCGAAGACCGAGCGGGATTACACGGATTAACAGATTACAGAATTACCGTACGGAACGTGTGATACGCATGGAAAAAACTTAATTTTTCAATCCGCGTAATCCCGCTCGGTCTTCGCGAAGTCGAATGAGCGAAAATTCTTGCAACGATGCTACCGTGTCCGTTTTATGCGGTTTTTCGTGCTTCACGACGCCGCTTCCGCCTCGGGGATGGCTTCCAGGATTTCCGCTTCGGGCGTCGCGTCGGTCATGCCTTCGGCGAGTTTCTGCGACGTGGCGGCCATCACGATCAGCAGGTAGGGCGGCTCGAACGTCTCCATCGACAGGAAGAACGAACCGACCAGGAACAGGCCCAGGCTCCAGAAACACGCCAGCGAGATGTTGTGGTGCCACCGTTGTTCGGAGGTGGTGTGGTTTCGGACGAGGGTGGCGCCTTTCCATGCCCAGATCATCGCCGAGAAGTACAGCAGCAGGTAGATGGTCACGCAGGGCAGCCCGCTGTCGGCGGCCATCTGGATCAGCAGATTGTGGACGGTTCGGCCTTCCATGTCGGCGCCGTACATGTAGATGATGCCGTTGCTGTTTCGCAGCCCGACGCCGAAAGCGGGGTTGTCGAAGGCGATTCGCATGCCGGCGGCCCAACTGCCGAACCGCGACTGCGCCGACTCGTCGTGATCGCGTTCCTTGATGGACAGGAAGCGTTCGCGCACGCTCTCGCCCGCCATCGACAGCATGAGGAAGCCCATCACCAACGCCATGCCGATCGTTTTCCAGCGATGCTTCTTCTGCATGATCACCATGCCCGCGCACGCCAGAATCGAACTGAGCATCGCGCCACGCGAGTACGTCAACATCACCGCGTGCGCCGCCGGCAGCAGACAGATCAGGAATCCCCACCGCCACCAGCGATGCTCCGCCTGGAACAGATAATAACAGAACGGAATCACCATCGCCATCATCAGGGCCGCGCCGTTGTTGTCCAGGCCGCAGAACCCGGTGGTCAACACCTGGAGCCTGCCCTCGAACACGTACATGAAGTTGATGGTGTAAATGATGTAGATCAACGAGCCGAATATGACAAACGCCAGAACGCGAAGGTGCTTGGCATGGGTGATCAGCAGCGCCGCGAGCATCATCATGACGAGAATTTTGGCGTATTCCCGACCCGGCTCGGCGGCCACCTCCGCGTTGCGCGCGGTGAGATAACTGCCCAAAATACACATGCCGAATGCCAGAAGCAGCGGCACGAAATTTTTGTTGACCTTGGGCTGGTCGAGATGACCGAACCGAACGACCGTCGCGACCATCGTGACCAGGGCGGCGATGAGCGACCACCGCATCTCCGGGTAGTCTTGCAGCGCCCAGTCCCAGACGAACTGCGGGCGGAGAACGCTCCACAGGTAATACAGGGCCACGCCCCAGAAGGGGTCGGTGATGGACCTGTAGGAACAGATCAGCGTCGTCAGGGCTAGGAAAATAAAATGCTTCATCGTATGGATGCCAGAATGGCGTCGTTGGCCCGTTTGGCCACGATAGCCCAGTCAAACTCCTGTTGTGCCCGCTCCTGCCCCTTTCGGCCATGCGCGTGCCGAAGTTCAGGATGATCGTAATACGTCGCCAACGCGGAATAGATCGCGTCGATATCGGTTCCGTCGACGACGAGGCCTGTGGTGTCGTGGACGACGGCTTCGCCCGATCCGCCCGCGGTGCCCGCGATGGCGGGTTTTCCTGCGGCGGCGGCCTCCAGGAAGACGATGCCGAATCCTTCGATCGAAGGCCCGTGTTGGACGCTGGGCATGGCGAAGACGTCGCACCGATGGTACAGCGCGCGGACGTCGGCGTCGGAGACCTCGCCCACCAGCGTCACGTGGGAGGCCATGCCCGTGTCCGCGACGGCCCGTTCCACGGCGTCCTTGCCGACGCCCGTGCCGGCGATCACGTAATGAATGTTATATCCCTCCGCGACCAGTTTGGCGACTGCGTGAATCACGCCGACCTGATTTTTTCGAGGCTCCAGTCGACCGACCGTGACGACCACCATCGCGCCCGGCGGAATCGGCCAGGGCAGCTCGCCGGCGGGCCTGGGACGCAGCGCCGCCGAGTCCACGCCTGGCGGAATGACGATGCACCGGTCGGGGTTCGCCCCGGCCTGTATCGCCAACTGCCGCGTGTTGCTGGAATTGGCGATAACCAACCGCGCGCCGCGGTACGAATAACGCAGCAGGGACTGCAACTTCCGCGAGGTCAGGCACGTCGTGATCTCCTCGCCGTGCGCCAGGCTCACGTACGGCACACGGCCTACCCAACGTGCCGCCACGCCTTCGGGGATGCCCCGGCCGCACAACACAGCCGCTGGCCTGTCGGCGCGGATCTCCCGCTTGAGGGCCCGCGTCGCCGTCCAATAGGACTTCAGCGAGGTCAGCGTGTCGGGCGCCCAACTGGGGAAATTGAACGGGATGCGGCGGATCCGGTTGTCGCCCTGGCGCTCGTCCGTGCGGAAGAGTGGATGTTCCTGGCACAGCGTCGTCACGGGGCCTGGCCAGGCCTGCACGAGGCGGTACATCCACAGCCCCGACCCGCCGACGTGGGGCGGATAGACCTGCGAAAACGCCAGCAATCGCGGGCGGTCCGTGCAGGGGTCGGTGTGGGCGTTCGACATCAGCGGCCTCCCTTCGCCCGGCTGGCTATCGCGAGCCGATAAATCGCGAGCATCTCCTGCGCGTGCCGCTCGATGGTGAACTGTTGCCGCGCGAACTCGTGCGCGCCGCGGCCCAGCGTGACGGCCAGCTCCGGTTGGGCCAACGCCTTCGCCATCGCCGCCGACAACTGCTCGGGCTGGCCGCCGTCCACCAGCAGCCCCGTCTGATTCTCCAGCACCATCTCGGGAATGCCGCCGACGCGGGTGCCGATCACGGGCCTGCCCGACGAGAGCGACTCGATGACCGTCGTGCCCAGAGGCTCCACCAGCGACGGCGAGACGCACCAGTCGCACGCGGCGATCCACGTGGGCACGTCGCGACGATAGCCCGGAAAACGAATCCACTCCGCCACGCCTTTGTCGCGGGCCAACTGCATCATGTTTTCGCGATACACGCCGCCGGTCTGCACGTCGTCGCCCACCGCGCACAGCAGCAGGCGGCTTCGCAGGGCCTCGGGCAGCAGCGCGACGGCCTGGATCAGATCCGGCAGCCCCTTGACCTCGTTGAACTGGTTGGCATAGAGGAATACGAAGCGGTCCTCGGGAATCTCCAGCGTCTGCCGGGCGAGGCGTTTGGCGTCGGCGTCGGCGGGCGGACCCACGGTGATGCCGTCCAGCGACACGCTCGTCCTGCCCTCGAACACCGCCGGCGACGTCTCCACCAGGTGACGCTTGATGTACTCCGACACGGCAATGACATGATCCGCGCCGTACTTGAAGTACCACTCGGGCCCGCCAGGCTTGACCGTCTGCCGGACGTGCACCACCACGGGAATGCCTTCTTTGCGGCACGCACAGCCGAGCGGCTGAATCGTCGAGAGATCGTTGGCGTGGGCGACCTCCACGCGGTGCGTCCTCATGATCTTCCGCAACGCGCGAACACTGCCGAAAAACCGTAGCGGATGACGCCAGTCCGTCAGGTGCAGATCGACGCCCTCGACCGTCAATTTGTTGTCGGCGAAAAATTCGTACGCCTTCGAGCCGGCCGGGCAGACGACGCACACCGTGTGCTCCAGGTTGGCCAACTCCTTCGCCAACCGCAGCAGCATGGTCTCGCCGCCGCTGACAAAGGCGGTTCGTGTCGCGATGCATAGTCTCATGAATCGTCTCTCGTTGTCGGGCCCTGGGCCTCGATGTCGCCCGGGTCGTCGTCGTGCCGCGGCGCGTCGTGAAGCTGCCGCAGGCCGTCGATGTCGCCGGCGCCTTCGTGAATCGCATTATAAAATTCGCTTTTTTCAGCCAAAAATCGCGTCTGGGTCAAATGGTGAAAATACACGTCCGGGCGATAATCCACCATCCATGCCCGCCGCCAGTTTTGTACGAACGACCGCGGCCGCTCGTGCACGGGCCGCACCCAGCGCTCGAGGCGGTGATGGAGGCGGTACTGTGGGTCGTCCATCGCGTCGCCCGGCAGGGCGTGGCCGTCCACCAGCGTGACGCGCGGCACGCCGATCGTCAAAAAACCGTGGCGCTCGCCCAGGGCGGTCAGATGCGGCAGCGCCGCCAGCATGGCCGGCGAGGGCCGCTCGTCGGCGTCCAGGTGAAGCACCCAGTCGCGCGACGCCAATCGGGTGGCCGCGTTGCGCTGCGCGGCGAAATCCTTTCCCAACGGCCTGGCGAACAGCTTCACATTCGGCGCCCGCGACATGCCCGCCAGCGGCTCCAGGGACGCGGGCACGGCCTCGCCGTCGAACAGCACGACCGTCTCGGCGAACGCGGGGGCCAGTTCCAGCACCATCCGCATCGTCTCCTGCGCGTCGCGATCGCAGGACAACGTCACCAGGCTGATGCCGCCCGTATACGCGGGCCCTTCGCCGCGTCGCACGCGGCAGCGCAGGCGGGGCAGGCGGCTGCGCCAGCCGCTCGTTCGCAGTTCCGCGCTCCAGCCGCCGCCGCGTTCGATCGTGTGCAGCAGCGCGCGGGGCGTGAACATCCACCGCGTCGTCGTCGGATCGCGGTGCAACGGCCAATCGCCGTTGGCGGTGTCGATCGCAACCTCTTCCGCCCCGGCCAACCGATCGCGAAGCCACGCGAGTGGCTCGCGGCAGTTGGCGATATCCTCGGTGTGATCTCGGCCTTCGGCGGCGGCATTCCACCGCAGCCCGCACGCGGGACATTTGCCGCGCGCAGCCTCTCCGCCCGCCGCGGGGAGCGGCGACGCACAGCCCGCGCACACGGCGGATTTCGCCGAGGCCGGCTCAAGGACAGTCATGTCGCCGTCGGCTGCCACGGGTCACCTCATTTAGTACGTCGCATAACTGCCCGGTGAGCACGTCGCGGCGGAATCGGCGGACGTGTTCCGCCCGCGCCTCCGCGCTCGCGCCGCCGGCCAGCTTGCCCGCCTGCCAGTCGTCGAACACCTGATCGAGCAATGCCGCCATTTTTTCCGGATCGCGCGAATAACAGAAGCGGCAATAGCCCATCGGATGCAGCAGCTTCTCCATGCACGCCCCCTCGGGAATCGTGCCGATAATGGGGCGGTCCATGACCATGTACTCGAACATTTTTCCGGGATAGATATATCGGCTGTGGCCGTTGATCGGCACTTCGAACCACAACACATCGGTTTCCTGCGTGATGCGCATCGCGTCGTTTTTCGGCAAAATCCCCAGGTATTTGATGGGGGCCACTTCCTCCGCGGACGGGTGGCGCGGCTGCGGGCCGATCCAACGCATTTCGAACTGCTCGCGAAACGCTTCGCGGCGCTGGCATGCCAGGCGGACGGCCTGCGTCACCTGGTCCAGTTTTTCATACGACATTCCGCAGTACGTCACGATCAACCGTCCGTCCGGGACACGAACGTTCCGGGGAAGGATATCCTCTGGATCGAACCCGTTGGTGATACACCGCAGTTTGCCGGTAAGTTCCGGGTACAGCCTCGATAGATCCGCCGTTTGCATCGGCGTGACGGTGACGATGCGGTCGCACCGCCGCAGGCAGCTCTTTTCGACCCACTCATCCACCCCGCGGCGAAACCCACGCTGGGTGTACTGAAACTCCTGTGTCCAGGGGTCGCGCAGATCCATGATGATCGGCTTCGGGCGCAGCATCGCCAGCACGGCGGCCACCAGGGTCAATTGCACCGGCGGCGCGGTGACGTACACCGCGTCGAACCGGTCGCCCGCCAGCAGGTCCATCGCGTTGGACAACATGGGTATCATCCAACGGTTGCACGACGTGCCTCGGTCAGGCCACTGGAGCGACCATGCCATCCGCCACTCGAGCGCATCCTCGACCCACTGCCGGTTTTTGCCGAGGAGTTTTGCCATCGGCCAGACGGCCCAGCTCATCGCTCTGGCCAGCGTGCGGTCAGAGTTCGGTTCGACCCGGATCACTTCGCACGGCGGAATGTTGTCTTCGCGCACGCAGGGCGCGTCCTTGTCGAGCGGAAATTTCGCGGTCAGCACCGTCGGCTTCCAGCCGTGCTGGGGCATGTACTTGGCGAACTTCATAGGCCGCCAGATGCCCGACTGGTACTTCGGCGGCCAAAAAAATGTCAACATCAGGACGTTTCGCATATTTACTTATCGGCTGTCGACGGTGGGCCATCGCATCTAAATCGTCCGTTCTTCGGCGAAAAGGCTGTGGGCTGCAGGCTGTGGGCTGTAGGGGTAGGCTTATGAATGATTAGGCCAAATCCTTCATAAACCTGTCCCACAGCCTACAGCCCACAGCCTACAGCCGAAAAATAAGCCATTTCGGCGCGGTTTCCCTGCGTCATCTCCGTCCCGGCAGTTTGGCTTTGATCATGGCGCGTTCGTCGGGGGTCAGCAGGAAGAACCAGACCAGCGGAGCATACACCGCGACGGCCACAGCGATCTTGGCGGCAAACCACAGCCACGTGCCGTGGGGCATCCACGTGACCACCACCCAACACGCTGCCCCAAACGCCGCCGCCAGGGCCGCCCACCACGCCAGATACGATTTCGCGAATTCCTTGAATCCCGAACCGATCCAGTTCAGCACGATCACCGTGCTGAGGATCGCGAACAGGGCCCGCGGAATGGCGCTGCCCGCCGCCACGCCCACCAGGCCAAGGCCCACCAGCAGCAGCGTCAGCGTCAAGGCCACGTTCACGACCGCCTGGGCCACCATCAGCATCGCCGACAACCGAACGCGGTTGAGTCCGCTGAACACGTGCCCCAGCACGATCGTCGAGGTCGATGCCAGCTGCGCCAACGCCAACACCGCCATCACCTTGTAACTGTCCTGATACTTCGTGAACGTCGCGTACTCGTCGCCCTTTTTGCTGTCCATCATCCACAGCCGGATGAACTCCTCGCCGAAAAACACAAAACCCAGGAACAGCAGCACGCTCAGGCCCATGACCATCGCGGTGGCCCGGGCGGCCAATTGGCGGATGTTGGCGAAATTCCGCGTGGCACAATCCTTGATGATCTGCGGGGCGAACGGGGTCGAACATTCCGTGACCAGCCCGCGTCCGTAAATGACGAACATGCCGCCGATGGAGTACAACGTCACCATCGCCGGCCCCAGGACCACGCCGATGATCAGCGTGTCGAACCAATACAGCACCTGCAAGGCCACGCTGCTGACCGCCGCCCAGATGCTGAACGCGTACAGCTCGCGGAAACACGCCCGCGACGCCAGCTTCGGCGAAATCCGCAGCGCGGGAAAGATCCGCCACGCCGCCCCCGCCTGCGCCACCAACTGAATCACGCCCGCGCCCAGCGTGATCCACGCCAGCATCAGCACGCGGCCACCGTCGTCCATTCCCTCGTACCGCAACAACACCACCGTCGCCGTCGCGCGCAATAGCAGCACGCCGAGATTGATGCCGTTGGAAATCTCGAACCGCTCGTGGGCGGCCAATACCTGCAAAAAGGCCGCGCAATAAAACGAAATGAACAAATTGGCCGCGATCAACAAAATCGCCAGCCGGGCGCTGCCAAGCATCTCCGGCGGCGTCTTGGGAAACAACTGTCCGAAAAAATGCCCCAGCGTCAACGCGGCAATCAGCAGCAGCACGCCGCAGCCGAGAAAAATCACCATCGCCGTGGAGATGATGCCGTTAACCTTGTCGGGCTCTTTCTTGCCCAGGTAATAATTGACGAACCGCCCCATGCCGTTGCGGACGCCCAGTTCGACCAGGCCCATGTAGCCCGTCAGCAGGACCAGCAGTGTCCAGACGCCGTAGACCTTGTCGCCCAGCGTGGTGATGACGAAGGGCGTGAGGAAAAACATGACGGCCAGATTGGCAGCATAGCCGAACCAGTTGGCGAACACGTTGCGGGCGTAGACGCGGGCGTTACCCATGTCCGCCCCTTTCGTCGCACAGGTCCGCCAGCAGCGAGACCATGCCCCGCAACTGGGCGGGCCAGGAGTAGTGCTCCAGAATCCGCGTCCGTGCCGCCACGCCGGAGGCCTCGCGACGCGGGCCGTCCGCCAGCAGCGCGGAGACGCGCTCGACCCACTGCGTCGGCTCGTCGGCCTGAAAAACCTCGTGTCCGACGCGGGCGTCGATGCCCTTGAGCGTCTCGCCCGTCGCGACGACGGGCCGGCCACACGACATGGCTTCGAGAATCTTGTTCTGTATGCCTCGCGCGGTGCGGAGCGGCACGACGGCGACGCTGGCGGTTCGCATGAACGGGCGAACGTCCGGCACCGAGCCGGTGACGTGGACGCCCGCCAGCTTGCTCAGCGCCCGCACCGGCGGCAGCGGATCGCGACCGACGATGTGCCATTGCAGCGCCGGCCAGCGCTCACGCAGCGCCGGCCAGACGTCGCCCGCGAACCAGCAGACCGCCTCGGCGTTGGGGCGGTAATCCATCGTGCCGGTGAAGACGATCGAGGGATGGTCGTCGCCGACGGGATGGCCGGGGCTGAAGTAGTCGCTGTCGACACCGTTGCCGACGACGTGGACGTTGCCGGCGGGGGGCAGGAGGGCGGCTTCGCTGTCGCTGGTGACGAGGACGGCCTGGCAACTCGACAGGGCCTGCCGTTCGAGCGCCGCGACGGCGGTGGATTCGCGGCGGTACAGCCAACGCATCGGCCCGCGGGCGGCCTGGGCGTAGCTGCTCCACTTGGCGCTGTCGATGTCCACCAGGTCCAGCACGCGCACGGGGGCGTGCACGGCCTGCATGTACGGCAGCACGCTGGAGCAGTAGCCCACGACGATATCGAATGGCGTCTGTCGGCAGAGGTCAGTCAGCGCGGCCGTCATCGTTCGACTGGAAAACCACAGTTCTGTCAGCGACGCCCCGCGGGCCAATCGCCAGGGATGAAGCACGACGCCCGCTTTGCCCGCCGCCGGCGCGACGACGACATGCTGGCACCACGTCGGCAGCGGCCCGAGATCGGCCCCGTCGGCGGGGCCGTGCCCAAGCGTCGCCAGCGTCACCTCGAACCGCCGCGTCAACTCGCGGATCTGATGATACGCCCGCACGCGCTCGCCCTTATCAGGCGGATACGCGGGCCGATGCGAGATGTAGAGCAGTTTTTTCACAGAAGGCTGTAGGCTGTGGGCTGTAGGCTGCAGGCGCGGGCTGATGAATCAGTAGGCCTAATCCATCCTAAGCCTGCGCCCACAGCCTATAGCCTACAGCCTACAGCCGTTTTTTGCTTTGGTTTTCGCGTGCGGGTTACGAATACTTGTAAATGTAATTCGGCACGAAGTATTTCTGATGCGTCAGCACCATGCCGGCGATTTTTACGTTGGCGGCCTTGAGAAGCCGGACCGCCCGCTCCACCGATTCCCGGTTGGTTTTGTTCATGCGGACGATCATGAGGGCTTCGCCGACGGCGTGGCCGAGCACGCCGGCGTCGGCGACGGAGTTCACCGGAGGCGCGTCCATCAGCACGTGGTCGAATTGCGTCCGCGCCTGGCTGATGATATCTTCCAACTCGGGCCTGGCGAGCAGTTCAGCGATCTCGCCGCGCTCGCCCGTGCCCGCGGTCACCACGTACAGATTGGGGTAAATGGTTCGCTGGATGCATTGCGCGAGCGTGGCCTGGCCTCGCAGCATGTCGGTCACGCCCAGCATTTTTTTGGAGCGGAACAGCGTGGTCAGCGACGCGCGTCGCAGGTCGCAGTCCATCACCAGCGTGGTGCGGTCCTGGCGTTCGGCGAGGATGATGCCCATGTTCCCGGTGCTGACGGTTTTGCCTTCGCCCGGATCGGCGGAGGTTACCATGAGAACGAACCGCTGGTCGGGGTACTGCGACATCAGGCTGGTGCGGATGTGCCGGAACTGCTCGGCGATCGTGCCGCCTCGGTCGTGATGGGCCGACAGCATCGGGTAATGCCCGCCCGAAAGCAGCTGGGTGTCCGCGCCGGCAGGGATGCCCAGCACGGGGGTCTGCACCACGCGGGCTTCGGGCACCGGCGGATCGTACGCCGCCACGGCGGCGTGCACGGGCTCGTCCCACTCCATCGCCACCGGCGCCGACGTCGGCGCCGCCATCGGAACATCATGCTGTTCCTGCTGGGCCCGCTTCATTGCTCGAAATACATTGGCCATGCGAACTCCTGCTACTCCGAAAACGCGGCCGACGCTGACGACGCGCGCAAATCCCAACATGTCATATCCCGCAACACTTCCGCCACGATCTCACGCCCGAGCACGTCGACGCCCTTGGCGTATCCCACCAACAGGGCGTTGTCGCACAACACGTTGATCAGCCGCGGAATGCCGTCCGTGGCGGCGTGAATCTCCTGCAACGCCTCGGGCGTGAACATCACCGTCGGGCCGCCCTCGTTGGCGGCCACGCGGAGCCGATGCGGCACGTACGCGACCGTGTCGGATGGCTGCATGTGCCCCAGGTGATACGTCAGCACGATGCGCTGGCGGAGAGGTTCCCAGTGAGGCTGGCGGATCCGCTGCCGTAACTCCGGCTGACCCGTCAGCACAATCTGCACCAGGCGGTGCCCGTGATGTTCCCAGTTCCACAGCAGGCGGATCTCTTCCAGACTCGCCGGCGTGAGGTCCTGGCATTCGTCGAGCATCAGCGCCACCAGCCTGCCCCTAGCCTGCATACGAACCAGATGCTGCTCGAGTTCTTCGATCAAATCCAGCTTGTCCATCGACGCGCGGACGCTCATGCCCACCCGCTGCGCCAACGCGCGAAGCAACTGCTTGCCCGACTGCGGCGGATTCTTCACCAGCACCGACAGGCAGCCCGACCCCAGCCGGGCGGCCAGCAGATTGCTCAAAAACGTCTTGCCCGATCCGACCTCGCCGGTGATCAGGACCATGCCCTTGCGCTGCTGGACGGTGTACATCATGTTCGCCAGCGCCTCGGCGTGGATGGGACTTTCGAAGAAGTACCGCTCGTCGCACGAAATCGCGAAAGGAAACTCACGCAGGTTGTATTGCTTTAGATACATTCATCCTCATATCTTGGACGAAGAAAAGACGCCTTTCACCTGGTCCACCACGTACGTTATGGGCGCCTTGCGCCACTCCTCTTTGTGCTTGGTGGGCTGCTTGAGCCATAACACCGTGTCCAGGCAGGACGCCCCGATCACGGTCACCACGACGATGGCGATGATCGGCGTGATGACCCAGAGCTTCACCCGCCGCCACGTGCGGTCCTTCGGCGTGGAAATCTCGCCCACCGCGCCGTGCAGGGGGATATTGAAATACTTCATCGCCTCATCCGTGGTGCCGACCGTGCGGTCCATCCCGTTGGCCAGGAATACCAGCAGCCCGCCGAAGGCCAGGCCTCCGACGATCGCCACGAGCAGGATCAGCGAGAGTTTCGGCGAAGAAGGTAGGTATTGCCTCTGCGGCTCCTGGACGACCTTGATCATCGTACGTCGTTTGGCCAGTTCGGCCTTCAGGTCCGCCTCCACGGTCTGGTACGACTTCTGCAGGCGATCGACGGTCTCCTGGCAGGTCTGCTCGTTGTGGCAAAGGGCCAGGTAATCCTGACGAATCTTGAGGAAGTTATTCATCAACTCCTTCGTCCGGTTGATCGCCTGCACCAGCTCGGTCTGTTCGTCGGTAAAGTTCTTGATGCGCATCTCGGCGTCGGCCACCTGCATCTGCGGCAGGGTGATGCCAGACGGAGCGCTCGCCTTGATAAACCGTTCCTGTATCCTGATCTTCTCCGGTTCCGCCTCGATCTGTTTTTTGAGTTCCTCGATCAGTCGCACGATCTGCTGGTAGGTCGGATGTTTTTCGGTCATGCCCGCCAGCTTGGCCAATCGCAGATTTTCCTCGATATCCTTCAGCTTATCCTGCAACTGCCCAAGCTTTGGATTGATGCCCATGAGGTATTCGTCGGGTTCCGGGTCGGCGTCGGCCGGCTGCGACGTCGGGTCTCCGGCGAGTCGTTCGCCGCCGGCGATCTCTTTCCATTTGTCCAGGCGGCTGCGTTCCAGCGCCAGGTTGCGTTCGACCCGGTCCAGGTCCTTGTTCAGCGTGTTCAGGCGGTCCTGGAGTCCCGTGGGAAGATGGGGCATGGAGTCCTGGTACTCCAGCTCAAAGCGATTCTTCTTCATGCGGGCTTGTTCGAGCTTGGCCTTTTCGGCGTCGAGTTCTTTTTCCAAGCCGTCTTTGGAATGGCTCAGACGCTCGTTGAGTTCGTTGATCGTGGAGGTCTGAAACATCTCGAACAGGGTCCTGGGCAGCCGCTCCGCCACGTCGCGGTCGGCGTGTTCGAACTCGATGGATACCACGTCCATCAGGTCGCTGCTGGTGATGAAGAGGATCCGCAGGGCCGGCTGAATCTCGCGGACCAGGGTATCCATCTTGGCATGCCCTTCGGACGTGAGCGTGCCATCCGCGTTGCGGGGGAACGTCCTTGCCAGACCGATCTCGTCCCGTTGGAGCGCTTCCTTCAATACCGTCGGGCCGCCCAGACGCGTTTTCAATATCGGCCGGATTTCGTCGAACGTGCCCGCGCCTTTGATTCGGCTGGTGCTTCCGACGTCGTTGGTTCGCTCGAAGGTCAGCGAGGCGGTGTACTTGAGGGGCATCCAGTGCGCGCCCCACAGCACGATGATGGAGAAAAACGCCGCGCCCAGCAAAAAGAGGGTCTTGCGGCGGAACAACATGTGCAGCACTTCGCGCGGTGTTTTCGGTTTACCCATTGGGCCTCCTCGTGCCCCTGCGTGTCCAGTTTCGGTGCCTCAATACTTCCTGTGATACTTCCTGTATCCGCGACAAGTTCGACGGACTGTCAGATTGTCAAGCGCATTTTTCACATGCCGCGCCCGACAATCCGACAGCCAGCGTCTCGTCACACCCGCGGCCGGGGCTACTTCCCGGCGTTGGAGATATTGGCCGGCGCACGCACCGCTTCCAGGACCGGCTGGACCGGGAACAGCAGCGCCTGCAAGGTCAAGCCCACCTTCGCGAACGGATGGGCCTGCACGTAGATGACGTCGTTGGGCTGGAGGTACACGTTGTGCGAGAGGTCGCCGTGCTTGACCATGGCCCACATGTTGACGATCATCGTCTCGCGAGGATGCTCGGGCGTTTCACGCCATTCGCCCCAGCGGCGGAAATAGGTCAAATCCTCTTCAGAGGGCGTGACGCTGGGCGCGTACCCGCCATCCTGAGGCCGGCTGCCGCGAACGACGATGATCCGCTGCTGCCAGGCCAGGTATGTCGGCTGAACGATCGCCAACGCGTTCAGCAGCGTGTCGTGACCGGTGTACGGCTGAGGCCCGGGCGTGCCGACCTGTCCGAACACGTAGAATTTTTTCGAGTTATACGCCGCGACCGTGACGACGGCGTCGGTCTGCTCGTAATACTCCTTGGCCGCCTCCATCATCGCCAGTTCAACCTGGCGCGGGGTTTTGCCCGCGACCGTGATCTCGCCAATCAGCGGCAGGTTGATTTTGCCGTCAGGCCGGATGACCTGTGTGATCCCGTTGATCTCGGGCACTTGCCTCGACGTAATGGACAGCGCGTCGGGAGGCAGGAAAACATACTCCTCCGACGACACGGGCGATTGCGAGGTTTTCAGAAACTCGTTGACCGCCTGCGGATCGTAACATCCGCCCAGCGCCAAACAAGCCACACCGACCGTTAACACCATTGCCAGTTTTCGCGTAACCATCATCATGTAATTACCACCCCTGTGCCGTCACGGATGACTCAATGACACCCGTGCTGATAGCACCATCGGGCAAAACCTTTCTCGCCTTTCGGAATTTCATCACTCGATCGAACACCTGAGTATATCCTCGTTTCGCGGGTAAAACCACCTATTTGCCGCGAAGAGGGCGTGCTACCATACGTTCATCATCGGCCCGATCACCCCTGGGCCTGAATACGGACTTCATCCCCACCTGGATCCTATTTATCATACCCATGTTCGCTATACTGCCTACCCCAATTTTTGGGAGAACGCATTCCGCGGCCCAACGGTAAAATCGCATCGCCAGTTCGAGGGAACACTTCCGTTAACTCGTTCACTGGATAACTCGTTGACTGGCGGGGGTTCCCGAGTCAACGAGTCGATGAATGAACGAAAACGTTCTCTCGAATCAACGGAACACGTTCACCCAAGTGTCCAGTGTGCGCGTCTGCCGTCTGGCGGGGGCACGATCAAACACTCCCGGCACCGGGTCAAATCGCTGCCGTTGCGTCGTTTTGGAAACAATACGATACAAAAGCATCGCCGCCACGATGCCGATAAGAAAGATGCGATAGGAAAGATTGTATGGCCTCCGTCCAGTTGGACAATCTGGAAGTTCCCGTGCAGACGCCGCCGGCCGATGAGGCGCCGCTGCTGGACGCCGTCGCGCGCCGCTGCCGGGTGGACGTGCTTGCCCGTCCCATTCTCCCTGGCGGGCCCACGCGACTGCTGAGCCATTTCCTCGGGCAAATCGACGACCATCTCGTCATCGCGCCCCCGCAAACCGCCGAGGGCGATAAAGTGTTCCTGCCGAAGGATTGGGAACTGGGGCTGTCGTTCGAACTGGAATCGGTGTGGGTTCAGGGACGAACCGCCGTGCGCGACCACATGTTCTTCCCGCTGCATCCAGGCCGATGGGTCGACGGCGTGTTGTTGCCCCGGCCTCGGGAACTGGTCGTCCGCACCAACCGCCGTGTGGCGCGCCAGCGGCTGCGACGCAATCAAATCGTCATCGCGGAGTTGTGGACGCGAGGCCAGGCCGTCGACGAGCTCACCCCGCATTCCTGCGGCCGCGTCACCGATTTCACGAGCGATTCGCTTGGCATTTATCTGGATCAGGACATCGCGCTGCCGGCGCAGACGGAACTGGTCATCCGCCTTCAGCGGCCCGGCGACGCGCAGAGTCTTCAACTCCGTGCCCATCTCCGCCACTGCACGCGCCAACCCAGCGGCGCCTGGCTGCTGGGCCTGAGCGCCGTCGGAGAAATCACGCCAGGCCAACGCCCGGAGCTGGTCCGTTTCTTAGCGCTCACATAAACGCGTCGGTGGCCGCGAGGCTTTCGAATCGCGTGCAGTCGGGCAGGAAGGTGAGTTTGACCAGGTCCGTCGGGCCGTTACGCTGCTTGGCGACGATGAGTTCGGTGACGTTGGTGGGCATGTAGTCCGGCTCGCCGCGGTGATAGTAATCCTCGTTGTGCAGCAGCATGACGACGTCGGCGTCCTGTTCGATCGAGCCGGATTCGCGGAGGTCGCTCATGCGGGGGCGGTTGCCCGTCCGCTCCGTCGTGCCTCGATTGAGCTGGGCAGCCGTGACGACCGGCACGTCCAACTCGCGTGCCAACGCCTTGATGCCGCGCGAAATCTCCGTCACCTGCTCCTGCCGGTTGTCCGCCCGTCCGGAGTAACTCATCAACTGGAGATAGTCGATAAAAATGGCCTCGATGCCGTGGGCGGCCTGCAACCGCCTGGCCTTGGCCCGCAGTTGGAGAATCGTCAGCACGGGCGAGTCGTCAATGAAAATCGGCGCCGACTCCAGATCGCCCGCCGCCAACTGCAACTTCGTCCAGTCCTCCGGCGCGATCATCCCCCGTCGCATCTGCCGCAGCCCGAACCGCGCGTGACTGGCCAGCAGACGCTGGGCCAACTGCTCCTTGCCCATTTCCAGCGAAAAAATCGCCACAGGCCTGCGTTCCACCACGGCCATGTGCTCGGCGATGTTCAGCAGGCAACTGGTTTTTCCCATCGAGGGCCTGGCGCCGAGAATCAGCATCTCGCCCTTTTGGAATCCGCTGGTGATTTCGTCAAGCTTGTGATAGCCCGTCGGCAGGCCCGTGATGAGTTTGCCCTCGCTGGCGTGCAGGTCCTCGAAGGTTTTCTGGAGGAGGCTTTTGATGTCGCAGGCGTCCTGGCCGATCTGGCTTTGGGCGATTTTGAAAATCGTCTGCTCGGCGGCGTCGACCACCTCGGCGGCGTCCTGGCGGCAGTCGTAGGCTTCGCGAACCATCTCCGTTCCCGCGACGATCAACTGCCGCAGCATCGCCTTGTCGCGGACGATCTTGGCGTAATACTCCACGTTGGCGATGCTCGGCACGCCCTCAGCCAGCGCGACGATGTACTCCACGCCGCCCACCTGCTCCAACTGCTTGCGCTGGAGCAGCTCGTTGCGGACCAGCACCAGGTCGATGGGCTTGCCGGCGTTTCGCAGATCCACCAGGGCCTGGTAGATCAGCTCGTGGGCGGGGCGGTAGAAAAATTCCGGCTGGAGGGCCTGCACCACGACGTCGATGGCGGTGGCGTCGAGCATCATCGCGCCGAGCACGCAGGCCTCGGCTTCGATCGACTGGGGGGGCACCCGCCCGAGATTCACTTCCATCGCCACCGGCGGCTGCGACGGCTGTTGCGACGCATAGGATGCGGACTCGTACGACGTGTTCATTGTGCTCATGCGTGTGGGCTCCAAGGGAGAGCATCATGGCCATTGCCGCATGAAAATCAAGCCCGCATCGTCGTGGCGCGATAAAGTCCACACGCCGCCCGCCGCCGTTACTTCCCCAACCGCCCCAACATGCCGCCGCGCGAAAAAAGTTTTCCACAACGACCGTTTTTCAACATCTACGTTTTCTCTCTGTATCCTCCGCGTCTCTGTGGTAAAAAGAACGCCACACAAGGAGACCGTCCCATGGCCATGACCAGTCGTGAGCGTTTTTCGCGAATGTTTGCCCACACCGCCGCCGACCGCGTGCCGATTCTCGACAGCCCGTGGGGGACGACGCTGGAGCGGTGGCATCGCGAGGGCATGCCCGCGGGCGCCAACTGGCAGCATTATTTCGACCTCGACTGGGCCGTCGGCGTCGGCGCCGACAACGGCCCGCAGTTCGAGCAGCGCACCCTCGAAGAGACCGACGAATACACCGTCGTCGAAACCTCCTGGGGCGCGAAACTCAAAAACTGGAAACACATCGCCTCCACGCCGGATTTCATCGACTTCCGCATCCACTCCGCCGACGCGTGGCGGGAAATCAAAAAACGCATCACGCCCTCGCGCGATCGCGTCAACTGGGCGCAACTCAAGAAGGACTACCCCACCTGGCGGCAGGCCGGCGCGTGGGTCGAAGCCAACCTCTGGTTCGGCTTTGACGTGACGCACTCGTGGATGGTCGGCACGGAGCGGGTGCTGATGGCCCTGGTCGAGGATCCCGACTGGCTGGTGGACATGTGGAACACGCAACTGGACACGCACATCGCCCTGTTCGAGATGATGCTGGCCGAGGGCTACACGTTCGACTGCGTGACCTGGCCCGACGATCTGGGATACAAAGGCCATACGTTCATGTCGCCGACGATGTACCGCGAGCTGCTCAAGCCCGTGCATGGCCGGGCGATCGAGTGGGCCCACCGCCGCGGCATGAAGGCCCGGCTGCACAGTTGCGGCGACATCCGCTCGCTGATCGGCGACTTCCTCGACATCGGCCTGGACGCGCTCAACCCGCTGGAGGTCAAAGCCGGCGTGGACACGCTCGACGCCAAGCGGCGCTACGGCGACAAGCTCGTGCTGCACGGCGGCATGAACGCGGTCCTCTGGGACCGCCTCGACGCGATGGAACAGGAAATCCGCGAAAAACTGCCGGAACTCAAGAAAAACGGCGGCTACATCTGGGCCACGGACCACTCGATCCCCGACAACGTCAGCCTGGAAGACTTCCGCCGAATCATCGCGATCGTCAAGGACGTGGGAGCGTATTGAGGCCGAAGCCGGAGGCCAAGTCTTCGCGACGTGTGGGCAAACACGAACCGCATGTTCGAGGGAACCTTTTCGTGAACTCGTTAACTCGTTGATTCGTTAGCAAATCCGCGAGTTAACGAATTCACCAGTTAACGAGTTAACGAAAAGGTTCCTTCGAACATGCGGGACGGCTTCACCATGGAGCGACGAAAACCGTGTTCTGCCGTCCTACCGTTCCTTCGACTGCTTGCGATAATACGTCACGTGCCCGTCGCTGAAGCCGATGTTTCTCTCCAGCGGCAGGCCTTCGTTGAATTTGTAGTACAACGTGCCGTAGCCCACCAGTTGGAACCCGCCGTGGGGCGTGTACGCGGAGCTCTCTTCCCACCATCCGCTTAGCCCTTCGCCCAGCCACGTCGGGCAGGTGAGCATGGGAATCGTCAGTTGCGGCAGCGGCGGAATGATGTCATGTCGTGGCTGCTCGCCGTTGGGCGTGAACGACAGCGCCGTCCGGCTGTAAAACAAATCGCTCAGTCCCTTGTACCAGAGCGAGAGCATGCCGAACGGTTCGTCGTTTTCATTGGGAATGTTCGTGCCGGGCATGACCGCCTTGTAGTACGGCTGTTTTCTGACGTCCCAGCTCCAGGTCGGGTCGGCGTTTTCGATCCACGACCCCTGGCGCCACCGCAGCGGCAGTTTGTTGATGGACGGCTTGAGATCCGGGCTTGGACACATGAGCGAGTTATTGGTTTCGAATCCTTTCGGATCCACCTGCTCGGCCCAATACGCTGTCATGCCGCTCAGCAGCCGGCTGTGGCTGGTGATCGTCGCGTTGTTCCAATTCGGATGGGCGCGGACGTCGGGGAAGCTGCTGAAATCCGCCGCGTAGATTTGTGCCAACAGCAGGCTGCTGCGCATGGTGACCTGGCACGAGGCGACGATCGCGTGTTCCTTCGCCTTCCTGAGCGTCGGCATGAGGATCGACACCAGCAGCGAGATAATGGCGATGACGACGAGGAGTTCAATCAGCGTAAACCCGCCGCGCGGGGATGGTGACAAGGCACGGGCTGTTCTCGATGAAACCATAATGCGACTCCTCAAATAGTTTATCGCCTTTTTGCGGAGCGGCTAACAATTTTTGGCGGTTTTCGCTACCACAGAATCTCTCTCGCGTCGAAGACCGGGCCGTCGGTGCAGCAGAGGGTGAAGTTCCAGCCGCGTTCGTTGTCGTCGCGGATTTTTACGACGCACGACTGGCAGGTGCCCATGCCGCAGGCCATGTGACGCTCCAGCGCGAGGTGGCACGCATAGTCGCGATCGAGGCAGATCTCCGCCGCCGCGCGCATCATCGGCTCCGGGCCGCAGGAGTAGACCGCCAGCTCGTCCGGCGCGGGCACGTGGGCGTTGAGGTAATGTCGAAACGCTTCCGTGACCGTCCCGCCCACACCGACCGACGCGTCGTCGCTGGCGACGACCGCTTTCACGCCAAGTTCCGCGAACTCCTCGAGGCACAGCAGCGGCTCGCCGGCCGGCGACGGCGCCGTGCCCGCGACCACGCGCAGCGGCATCAGTCGGGCGCTCCGCGCTCCGCAGAAGGCGACCACCTCGCACCCCGCCTCGCGAAGTGTCCTGGCCAAAAACAACATCGGCGGAATGCCCACGCCGCCGCCGATCAACGCCGCCCGTCGACCGGCCTGCCCAACGGACTCGGCGGACGGGATAGAAAACCCGTTGCCCAGAGGCCCAAGCACCGACACCTCCGTGCCCGCCCCAACCGCACCCAGCCAACTCGTGCCCACGCCCACCGTGCGGTAGATGATCTCCAGCTCCACGCCGTCCGCCACGCGACGGCAACCCGCCAGACTTAACGGCCGACGCAGCAGCGGCTCCTTGTCCGTCAGTTCCGGCTGCGACAGCGCCGGCCATTCGCCGGGGGCCCACTGGCCCGCCGCGCCGCCCGCCGGCTCGCCAAGCCCACGACACAGCATCTGCACAAACTGCCCCGCCCGCGCGACGGGAAATTCCGCCAACGCCAGCCGCAGTCGATAGTGCTCATCGCACACCTTGCGATTCTCCGCCACCCGGCCGACATACATACCACGCTTGTTCGTCGTCATGCACATGCCACCATCGTACGGCGGTTTTGATCCAATAGCCAGTAGTCGCAACCGCCCTGGCTTGTTACCATGAGGGCATGAGCACGAAACTTCAAGTGGCGTTGGATTTTCTGGAGCTGGGCCGCGCGGTGGCGGTGGCGAAGGCTGCCGTCGCGGGCGGGGCGGACGTGCTGGAGGCCGGCACGCCGCTGATCAAAAGCGAGGGCCTCGACGCCGTCCGCCGGCTGCGGGACCTGTTTCCCGACACGCCCATCGTCGCGGACATGAAAACGATGGACGCCGGACGGATCGAGACCGAGGCCGCCGCCAAGGCGGGGGCGACCATCGTCACCGTCAGCGGGACGGCCACGCCGTTCACCATCCGCGAGTGCGTGGAGACGGGCAAACATTACGGCGTGCAGGTGGCCGTCGATCTGCTGGGCGTCGCCGACCCGGTGACGTTCTCGCGTCGGCTGGCCGAGTGGGGCGTGTCGTGGGTGGACGTGCATTGCGCCATCGACGCACAGATGCAGGGCGAGGATCCGCTGGAATTACTAAAGCAGGTCCGCCGCGTGACGGAACTGACGCTGGCCGTCGCGGGCGGGATCAACTCCGAGACGGCCGCCTTGGCGGTTGAAGCCGGTGCCGACGTGGTGATCGTCGGCGGCGCGGTGACGAAGGCGGTCGATCCGCGGTTGGCGACGGCGGCCATCCGCCGCGCGATCGACAGCGGGCAGGCCGTCGCGACCTCCCTGTTCAAACGCTCCACCGCCGCCAACCTCCGCGACCTGATCTCCCAAGTCCGCACGAGCAACCTCTCCGACGGCTCGCACCGTCAGCCGTGCCTGGAAGGCCTCTGGCCGCTGATTCCCGGCAAGCTCGTCGCGGGGCCTGCCGTCACGGTGCGGACGTTTCCGGGCGACTGGTCCAAGCCGGTGCAGGCGATCGACGTCGCCCGCGAGGGCGAGGTGATCGTCGTCGATGCGGGCGGTCAGCCGCCGGCGCTGTGGGGCGAATTGGCTACCGAAAGCGCCGTCGGCAACGGCCTGGCGGGACTGGTCTGCCACGGCGCGGTCCGCGATACGGCCGACATCCGTCGGCTGGGCTTCCCCGTCTGGACCCGCCACGTCACCAGCCATGCCAGCGACCCGATGGGCGCCGGCGACATCAACGTGCCGATCGTGATCGCCGGGCAGCGGATCGAGCCGGGCGACTGGATCGTCGCCGACGACGACGGCGTGATGGTGCTTCCCAAAGCCCGCGCGGTGGAAATGGTCAACCGCGCGCTGGACGTCCTGGAATCGGAAAACCGCCTCCGCGACGAAATCCGGGCAGGCAGCACGCTGGCGAAAGTGGCGAACCTGGCGCGATGGGAAAAGAAGTAGCCACAAGCCACATAGGGCTTACGAGGCGTGTGGGTGAAAGTGAGCGATTTGTACGATGGCGTCTTTTCGTTGACTCGTTAATGAGTTAACTCGTTGACTCGTAGTTCGGCAAACTGGTTAACGAATTAACGAGTTAACGAAAAGATTCCCTCGAACTGACGGCACCATTTGCCGTTGAGTTATGCAGGCCCTGTGTGGCTTTTGGGAGTAAAACGATGTCCACGGAAAAAGATGCCGTTCAATTAGCGGGTCAACAACTGCTTGACCGCATTGCCGGCGTGATGCGGCGGGTGGAGTGGGCGGATTTTCTGGAGTTGGCGGATCGGCTGCCTCGGGCCCGGCGGACGTTTGTCTGGGGCGCCGGACGCAGCGGGCTGGTCGCGCGAAGCTTCGGCATGCGGCTGATGCACGCGGGGCTGACGGCCTACATTCCCGGCGAGACGATCACGCCCGCCACCGGGCCTGGCGATCTGCTGGTGGCCATCAGTTGCACGGGCAAGACGGGCATCAGCGATTATTTCGTCCAGCGTGCCCGGCAGCTTGGCGCGGCGGTCGTCGTCATCACCTCCGACGCCGCCAGCCCGATGGCGCACGACGGCGACAAAACCGTTCTCGTCCCGGCTGACGACGACGACATCGTCTTCCGGGCGGCCATCTTCGAACACGCAACAAGCCTCTGCCTCGACGCCGTATTCAACGTCCTCTCCGAACGCCTCAAACTCGATCAGACTGCTTTCTGGCAGCGGCACGCGAATCTGGAATAAATGGTATGAAAACAACCTCCCCACAACGGCGATTTAAGTTTATCGGGTGCGAAATCGTCTATCGCGAAGCCTGTCACCTGGCCGCTTCCACGCCGCATCAGGTGGACGTGGAGTTTCTCCGCAAGGGGCTTCACGATCTCGAGCGGGCGGACATGGTCGCGAAGATTCAGGCGACGATCGACGCGGTGGGCGCTTCGCAGTACGAAGCGATTTTGCTGGGCTACGCGCGATGCAACGACGGCGTTGCCGGCGTGCGGGCGAGGCAACTGCCGCTGATCCTGCCGCGCGCCCACGATTGCATCACGTTGTTCTTCGGCTCGCGCGCGAAGTACCAGGCGTACTTCGACGAGCATCCGGGCACGTATTATCTCACGACCGGCTGGGCGGAGCGGAACCTCTACGGCACGGGCGACTACGCGCAGCCGGCGTACGGAAAAACCGGCGTGATGGGCAAACTCGGCCTGGCGGGCACGTACGAGGAAATGGTCGCCCAATACGGCAAGGAGAACGCGGATTTCATTCTCGAAAGCCTTGGCGATTGGCGGGCCAATTACAGCAACTGTTTGTATCTCTCGATGGGCGTGTGCGACGAGACGACGTTCGTAGAACAGGCCCGCGCCGAGGCAGCCAAGCACAACTGGCGGTTCGAAGAACGGCCCGGCGACATGACCCTGCTCAAAAAACTCTTCTGGGCCAAGTGGGACGAGGATTTTCTGATCGTCCCGCCCGGCGCGGCGATTACGGCGAGGAATGATCGCGATGTGGTGGGCGTGGAGGAGTGAGAGGCAACGCATGTGTACTCCTCTTTTTCGCACGGGATTCATGTTCCGGCGCCACTGGCCACAGGCCCTGCCAGTTTGCGTTGTAGATCGTTGTGGCAAACGAAGCGTTCCGTCGCTCACACCGTTTTACAACGCAAACTGGCAGGGCCTGTGGCCAGTGGCGCCGGAACACAACGGTCGCGCGGAAAACCAAAAAATGCACATGCGTTTGCCCTGAGGCGTGAAGCGAGAGACTTGACAGCCGGTCGATTTGGGCGTAGGAATAGAACCCGTTGAATTTCGCGGCGACCCTGCGGAGTTCCTGGCATGTCGGCGAGGCGACCCCGAGCCGGCGAACTATCCTAATGGCCGCATCAGGCCCCCGCCGTGCGGCGTTGAGAGTGACATGAACATTTTTGTCGTGAATTGTGGCAGCAGTTCGATCAAGTATCAGTTGTTCGACATGGCCGACGAAAGCGTGCGGGCCAAGGGCGTCGTCGAACGCGTGGGGTCCGACGAAGCGTTGCTCACACACACCGTCGGCGGGCAGAAACACACGCGGACCATCGTGGCCCGAAATCACACCGAGGGGATGAAGTACATTCTCGCGCTGTTGGTCGAGCCAGGGATCGGCGTGCTCGCAAGCACGGACGAAATCGACGCCGTCGGGCATCGCGTCGTGCATGGCGGCAAGCAGATGTCCCGCACCTGCCTCATCGACCAGGGCGTCATCGACATCATCCGGGAGAATTTCGTGCTCGGGCCGCTGCACAATCCGCCCAATCTCATGGGCATCGAGGCGGCGATGACCGTCATGCCGGGCACGCCCAACGTGGCGGTGTTCGACACGGCTTTTCTGGCGACGCTGCCTCCCAAGGCGTATCGTTACGCCGTGCCCGCGGAGTGGTACACCAGGCATCACGTGCGGCGGTACGGGTTCCACGGGACCAGCCATCGCTATGTCAGCGTGCAGACGGCGGCGCTGCTGGGCAAGCCGGTGGAGCAGCTCAACGTCATCACGGCGCACCTGGGCAACGGCTGTTCGATGACCGCCATCGCCAACGGACAGGCCGTCGATCATTCGATGGGCATGACGCCGCTGGAGGGGCTTGTCATGGGCACGCGCAGCGGGGACATCGACCCGGCCGTCGTGTTCTACATGACCAGCGTGGGGCTGCCGCCCGGCGAGGTGGACAAGGCGCTCAACAAATCCAGCGGCCTGCTGGGGCTGAGCGAATTCTCCAACGACATGCGCGACCTGTTGACGGCCGTGGAGGGCGGCAACGAAAAGGCGCGGCTGGCCGTGGAGTGTTTTGTGTATCGCATCGTCAAGTATATTGGCGCGTATTCGACGATTCTGCCGTCGCTGGACGCGGTGGTGTTCACCGGCGGCATCGGCGAAAACAGCACGCCCGTCCGCGGCATGGTGGTCGAGGGCCTCTCAAGGCTGGGCGCGAAACTGGACGTCCAGCGCAACGACGCGACGCTCCGCGGCGTGTGCGGCCCGATTACCACGCCCGACAGCGCCCTGCCCGTCTGGGTCGTGCCCACCAACGAAGAACTCATGATCGCCCGCGACACGGAAACAATCGTGAAGGCGTTGTAAAACGTACCTGCGGGTAAATATAAACCGTTTGTTCGAGGGGACGTTTCCGTTAACTGGTTGACTCGTTAACTCGTTAATTCGTGGATTTTCCGACGAATCAACGAGTTAACCAGTTAACGAGTTAACGAAAATGTCCCCTCGAACAAACGGTTTGTATTTACCCGTGCGCTACGAAATCCCAACCCCGCGTATTCGCAGTGAATTCCCCACGACGCTCACGCAGGAGGCGGCCATCATGGCGGCGGCCAGGAGGGGGTGGAGTGCGCCGGCCGCGGCGGCGGCGAGGGCGACGGCGTTGTAGGCGATGGCCCAGGCGAGGTTTTGTCGGATGACGCGTCGGGCCTGGCGGGCCAGTCGGATGAGGCGGGGCAGGGTGGCCAGTTGGGCGTTGAGCAGGACGACTCCGCCGGCGTGTTGTGCGAGGTCGCTTCCGTGGGCCAGTGCGATGCCGACGTCGGCCTGCGCGAGGGCGGGAGCGTCGTTGATGCCGTCGCCGACCATGGCGACGGCGGCGCGGCCGCGGGCGGCGGTGACGGTCGCGGCGGCTTGGGCGATGAGGTCGGCTTTTTCGTCGGGGCGTTTGGCCGCGTGGGCGTTGTCGGCGTGGATGTTCAGTTGTTTCGCCAGCGAGGCCGTCGCGGCGGTGGAGTCGCCCGAGAGCAGGCTGACGGTGATGCCCATGCGTTCCAGTTCGGCGACGACGGCCTGTGCGTCGCGCCGCGGCGGGTCGCGAAACCCCAGCCAGCCCAGCACGACGCCGTCGCACGCGACGAACATTTCCGTGACGTGGGCGTCCCGCCCGCGTTGGATTTGCCGTAACGGAACGCCTTGTTCATTGGCTGGCGTTGCCGAGGGCGGGACGCCCTCGGGACGCGCGGGCAAGATGCCCGCGCCACGGGAAGGCGTCGACAGGCTTGTTTCGGCCAGCAGCGACGCGCTGCCGAGAACAACATTTCGTGACTGGCCGTCGACGGTGACGACGCCTCGCACGCCCAGGCCCGGCAGTAACACGACGTCCCTGGCCGGCAGGGGCGGCAGGCGCCGCCGCTTCGCCTCCGCCACGACGGCCCGCGCCAACGGATGTTCGCAGCCGGCCTCCACCGCGGCGGCCAGTTGCAGCACGGCCTCATCCGCCGGGGCCGAGAGCGTGGGCAGGCCTTCGGTGAGCGTGCCGGTTTTATCGAAGAAGACGTGTCGGACCAGGCCGAGCGATTCGAGCACGTCGCCGCCGCGGACGAGCGCGCCGGCGTCGGCGGCTCGGGCGATGGCGACGGCGGTGGCCAGCGGAGCGGCGATGCCCATCGCGCACGGGCAGGCGACCACGAGGACGGCCAGGGCGGCCAATGCGGCGCGGGACGATTCGCCCGCCGCCAGCCCGCCCGCGCCGGCAGCGACGGCGATCAATAGCACGCCGGGCGTCATCCACGAGGCCGCCCGCTGGGCCTGCCGTTCGAGTCGGCCGGGACTTCGCTGTGCCAGCCGCACGCGTTCGACGATCCGGCGGAGCAGCAGGTCGTCGTTAACGGCGCGGACCCGCACGGTCACCGCGGCCAGGCCGTTGACGGTGCCTGCCGTCACGTCGCTTCCGGATCCGATCTCCCGGCCTGCCCATTCGCCGGTGAAGGCGGCCTCCTCGACGACGGATCGGCCCTGGAGGACTTCGCCGTCGGCGGGGAATCGTTCGCCCGGTTTGACGAGCAGGAGATCGCCGGGCCGGAGTTCGCCACGCGGCACGTCGACGGGCAGGCCTTCGCGCAGGCACGTCGCGCGGGGCGGCAGCAGCCGTTCGAGGGAGTCGAGCCATTGTCCCGCGCGGGTCTTCGCGCCGGCTTCGATGAGTTTGCCGAATGTGACGACGGTCAGGAGCATGGTGGCGGTGTCGAAGTAGACGTGGCCGTCGCCTCGGACGGTCGCGATGACGCTGACGCCCAGGGCCGACAGCGCCCCGGCGGCGATGAGGGCGTCGAGACTGAGCCGTCCCCGGCGGATTTCGCCGCCCGCCCCGAGCAGGAACGGGTAGGCCAGCAGGGCCGACGCGGGCAGCGCCTGGGCGAGCATGATCCATCGGAAGGTGTCGACGAGGTGCCCTTCGACGCTGCCGGAGTACAGCAGCAGCGCAGTCATCATGACGGCCATCGACAGCAGCGCGCCGACCGCCAGCCGCAACACGCCCCATGCCGACGCGGTGAGCACGCCCTCCGCAGCCGCCCCGCGCACGATGCGGCTGGCGAGGAAACAGCCGGTACAACAAAACACGTCGCCGCCGCGCGACACGCCGCCGCCAACGGGCAACCCACAATGTGCGCAGTCCGCGCGGAACATGGGGGATTATAGGCGACGGCATGGGCGGCGGAGCGGCGGCGAAAATTCAAAATCCGAAGCACGAAATCCGAAACCAATTGAATTTCGTGCTTCGAATTTTGAATTTTCATTCTTCCGTCGTCGCCGGGCCGGTGGTTGGCGTGGGCGTTTCTTTCACCGGCGTTTCGACGGGCGGCGGCTCGGGCGGTTCTTCGAAGGTGAAGCCCAGCAGGAACCGTTCGCCGTTGAGTTCCATGTCCACGGTGAATTTCCCGATGGAGATGATCGTGGCGCCGTTGATCTCGTCACCGACGTACAGGGTTCGCCCGTTGATGGTGGCGGCGGGGCCTTTGCTCAGTTGGGCGATGCTGTCCAGCCGGAGATCGGACGGCGGCGCGCGAAGGATCATGGGGCGTTTCGGGGCGACGACGGTCGGCGTGATCGCCTTGGGGGCCTGGGGCGCCGGATCGTCTTCGGTCTCGAACGTGATTGTCTTGCCGCTGAGCCAATCGTCCGGGATATCGACGTCGGCGAACAACGGATCGTCGCCGTTGTCCGTTCCGTCGTCATCCGTTTCGTCATCGACGTCGTCATTCGTTTCGTTTACGGGCTTGACGATCGGCGCTTTGTGTGTCTCCGCGTTCGCCGGTTTGGGCGCGGGAGCATCCACGTTGAGCCACGTCCACAGCGCGTACATGATCGCCAGCAGGACCAGTCCGCCCAGGGCCGGCGAGGCCACCTTGATGTAGTGTATCACCTGGGAGGCCCGTCGCGGCTGCATGGGCGCCGTCGGAGCCAGTTCCGATTCCTGCTGCGATTGCGAACTCCACGCCTGCATGGCCTGGGCGCGAATATCAGACAGATTGGGCGTCGCCGCGGGCATCTCCCACGGTTGCGGCGCCTGCGCGGCCGGCTGTGCTGGCGCGGTGTCGGCGGGCGCTGACGCGGGCATTTCCCATGGCTGCGGTGCCTGTGCGGCTGGCTGTGTTGGCGCGGTGTCGGCGGGCGCCGGCGGCATTTCCCACGGTTGGAGGGCCTGCGTGGCGGGTTGCGTCGTTGCGGCGGGTTCTGTTGTCGTGTTGTCGGCTGGCGCGAACGGATTGACGAGCGTGGGATCATCCGCCGGCACGGCGGGCGGCATCATCATATCCGGCTGCGTCATCATGTGCTGCCAGGGATTCGTCGGTTCGTCGGCAGCGGCTTCGGGCATTTCCCACGGCGCGGGCGTGGGCGAAGGTTCCGGTGTTGCGGGCGCGGCATCGGCCTGGGGTTCTGGCGCGGACAGAGCTTCCATTTCGCCGGGGATTTCCCATGGCTGCGGTGTCGCGTGTTGCGGCGTTTCGGCTTCGGGTGTTGCGACGGCGTGTTCAATGACGTCGAGCGGAGCCTGTATCTCGGGCGGGGCCTGCACCTCGGGCGCGGCGGGCACGTCGGGTGTGACGTGCGCCGTTTCATTCGCCGTGTCTCGCGTCGTTTCCGTCGCGTCGGCGGGCGGCGGCATATCCATCGTCGCGCCATCGGGCGTCGGATCGTCAGGAGCGGTCAAGCCCATACGCGTTTTCTCGTACGTGCTTTTCCCCGTTGACGCGAGGGGGTGGCTCAGTCGGCCTGCCACCAGGTTGGGTCTGGATTTTTTCATGGTTATTTCGGCCCGACAACCTTACGGAAAAGCGATCGCAGGCCTCCACTTTTTCGAGGCTCTGTTGTGGTTTGCGGCGAGGACTTCGCGGGCAGTTTCCCGTCCTGTTGCATCTGTTTGAGGTACGCGCGCAGGGCGGGGAAATTGTCCCCGTTCCCGTTGGCGTTTCCATTGGCATTTCCATGTTCGCCGTGTTCCGTCGCGGGCGGCGGCGTTTGGGGTTTCTCGCTGGCCGGCGGAGGCGGGGCGACGTTGGCGGGCGCTGGCGCGGGTGCGTTGGCGGGCCTGGCGTCGACCGGGGCCGCCGGGGCGGCGGCTGCCGGCATCACGGGCGGCGGCGTGTCCGCCTGCGTCGGTTTTGGCGGCGGGGCGCTGGGCGGCGTCGGCGCGTTGAGGGTCGGCATGTCCGTCAGGCTTGGCAGCGCCACGCCCGCTTGCGGCGTGATTGGCGCGGGCGTCGCCGGCGCGGGGGCCGCGCTCACGCCCGCAAGAATTTCCATCATGCTCAGTTCGTTTGTCGCCGCCGCGGGCGCGGGTTTGTTGGCAGGCGCCGGCGCGAACGCCGCCTCCGAGTGCGCCGCGGCGTTCGCCGCCCCGTGCGAACCGTGCAGGCTGCTCGCAACTTCCGCGACGGTTTTCCCGGCGCCTTCCGGCACCGCGGTGGCCTTGGCCAACAAGGCCGCCAGATCCATCATGGGCGCGGGCGCCGGTTCGGGCGTAGGCGGCGTTGCGTCCGCGGGCGTGATCATGGCTGCGGGCGCGAGCGCGGGTTCGAGTGGCGCCACCGGCGCGGGGACCGGAGTCGGCGCCGGTACGGGCGCCGGAGCGGCCGGCATGGCCGGCGCGGCCGCCGTGCGGAAGGCCGGCGGCGGTTCCGGGATCATGTTCGGAATCGTCAATTCGTTGACGGTGGCGGCCCTGGCTTCGGGCACCGGCGCGGTCGGTGTGTGATGCGACGCCGATTCCGGCGGCGCGATGCGGGCGGGCGTGGCCGCCATCGCGGGCGCCGTCGCAACCTCGTCGGTTTCGATGTCGGGCGGCTCGTGGCTTGCCGGATCCGGCTCATTTGCCGTTCCCTGCGAGGTGATGCGTTTCTCCGCCGTGGCCAGTTGATCCAGCCATTTCGCCAGCGCGTCCGTTCCGCCGTCCAGCGGCGGAGGCGTGGGGATCTGCTCCTTGGTGATTTCCGGCGGGGAGTCCTGTCGTTTCACAGCCGGCGGAGTGTACGCGACCGCTGCTTGCGGCGCTGGCGTGCCGCCGCCCGTCGCGGCCTCGTTTACGCCCGCGGGTTCGTCGCGCATCGGCGCCGCGGGCGTGTTGTGCACTGCTGGCGCGGGGGCCGCCGCCATGGCGGGTTGCGGCGCCTGGTCGGGCGTGACGATTTCCATGGCCGTCGGGTGATCCAGTTCCTGGTTGGGGTCGAGATGGTCTTCTTCGACCTCCAGCGCGGAGGGCGGGCCTTTTCGCTGCCCGTCGAGCAGTTTGTCGGACGTGTTGTTACGCAGATTTTCCACGCTGTTTTGTCCGGTGGCCCGCTCGGCTTCCTTTCGCCATGCCTGCGGAGGCGCGAGCAACTCCGCGGCCAGGGCGCGATAATCCGCCGCCGCCGAGCTGTCGGGCGCGAACGTCAAAATGGATTGCCCGCTGGCGGGGCACTCCCGCATGCGGACGTTTTCGCGAATGACGGTGTTGAAGACCTTGCCCGGCAGCGCGCGGCGGAGTTCTTCGAGCACCAACCGGCTCAGCCGTGTGCGGTAATCGTATCGGCACGCCAGCACGCCCGCGAGCACGAGGTTATGGCCGAACCCCTCGCGAATGTCCTCCAGCGTGGTGAGCAGAATCTTCAAGCCGTCCAACGCGAGAATCGACGTTTCCACCGGCACGATGACGTGGGTGGCCGCCAGCATGCCGTTGGCGATGAGCCGGTTGCCAAGGCTCGGCGGGCAGTCGATGATGATGAAGTCGAAATCGTCGGCCAGTTCGCCGAGGAGTTTTCGCATCTGCCCGCCCTGCGTGGGGCGCAGGTCGTGGGCGATGCTGTCAAGCCGCCCGCTGGCGGGAATCAGCGAAACATTGGGCAGCACATTGGGAATGGGCTGGAGCTTGGTGCCGCGCGTCATGGCGTCGGCGAGGCGGTTGTCTTCCTCCACGCCCACCCATCGCGAGGAGGCCGCCTGACCGTCGAGATCCACCAGCAGGACGCGTTGCCCCAACTCGCCCAAGGCCGCCGACAAGTTCACCGACGTGGTGCTCTTGGCGGTCCCGCCCTTCTCGTTAATAATCGCTATACACGTTCGAATGGCCATCGAATACCACCTAATGCCGTACGTTCCGGGCGGCTGTTCCCTCGCCGCCATGCAATTACGGCCCATCTTTTCTTCGGCAGCCCAAGGAGGCCGCTTCAACAACGGAAACAAATCGCCAAAATAATATTTGAATGGTTTACGAAGGGAGTGGAGCAAGGGGAAAGCGGCAGACATCAGAAGTTGCGGTGCCCGTTGGTGAAATTGTACCGTGAAGTCAAAGGAGCCTTTTCGTTAACTGGTTAACCGGTTGACTCGTGAATTCGGCTAGTCCACCAGTTAACTAGTTAACCAGTTAACGAAGCGATGCCCTCAAGTCTGCGGTATGATTTCACCAATGGGTATCGCAATCTCGGTGGCTGTCCGCCGTTTTTTTCTGTCCCATGCACTCTGATTGGTCGATAAATTATTTGGAAAATGATGGAAGCGCCTAGTCGGATATTTAGGTTTTCGGTAAAATGACCTTAGTTCTTGTTTTTTTATACTTTTGTAGAAGCGATTTGCACGAGCGTCGATGAGTATCAGCCAAACATTGGAGGTGCCGGGCTATCAGGTTGTTCAGTATCTTGGCAACGGGGCCCGAAGCACGATCTGGCAGATTCGCGACAATCAGTCGAATGAGCGGTTCGTCCTGAAGCGCGTCGTCAAGCGCACCATGGCGGACATGCGGTTCATCGATCAGGCCGTCAATGAGTTTGAGGTGGCCAGCCGGCTGGATCATGACAACATCCGCCGGGTGATCTCGATCCGCAAGGTCAAACACTGGCTGGCGGTTCGCGAAGTGCATCTGATCATGGAGTTCTGCGAGGGCGCGACCATTCAGGACGACCCGCCGCGGGATATTCTCCAGGTGGCGGAGATTTTCTGTCAAGTCGCCTCCGCGATGGCCTACATGAATTCCCGCGGGTTCGTCCACGCGGACATGAAGCCCAACAACGTCGTGGTGGCCCCGTCGGGGCTGGCCAAGGTCATCGACCTCGGCCAAAGCTGCCCGCTCGGGACGACCAAGCAGCGCATTCAAGGCACGCCGGATTTCATCGCGCCCGAGCAGGTCCACCGCGGGCCTCTCGATGCCCGAACCGACGTCTTCAATTTCGGCGCCACGCTCTACTGGGCGCTGACGGGCAAGCCTATCGTCACCGCGCTGCCGAAAAAAGGCATGCTGATGGTCGACATGATCGTCCAGCAGCCGCAGGAACTCAACCCGCTCGTGCCGATCCCGTTTTCCAAGCTGGTGATGGACTGTATCGAGATCAGGCCCTCGCGACGCCCGTCGTCCATGAACGAAGTGGCGTCCCGCCTGGCGCTCGTCGCGCACTCGCTGCGAAAGGCGAGGAAAGAAAACAGCCACTAGCCATCAGCCAGTAGTCAATAGGTATGGAACGACGACGGCGAAAAACAACGAAAGCGGGAGTGGGCAGGAAAGTGACGATTGTTTGGATCGGAGTAATTCACGGCTGGCTTTGCCATACCTGATGGCTATTGGCTACTGGCTATTGGCTTTCGAAAGAGTGACGTGTCCAACGCATTTGCTGAAACCTTCACGGCGGCGGCGAGGTTGAATCGCCAGGATGCGCGGCGGCGAGGCAATCTGTTGACGCTCGATGCCGCCACGACGGACGTCGTGCTGGCGGGCGACATCCATGGTCATCGCGGCAATCTCGCGAAAATTATCGAGTACGCCGCGCTGGGGGCGAATCCCGGCCGCGTGCTGGTGTTGCAGGAGATCATTCACGGCCCGCCGGACGCGAATGGGCGGGACCGCAGCGTCGAGTTGCTCGCGCGGGCGGCGAGGTTGAAGGTGGCCCATCCGACGCAGGTGATTTTTCTGTTGGGCAATCACGATTTGTCGCAGGTCACGGGCAACGAGATCACGAAGGAAGGGCGGGGCGTGTGCAAGGCTTTCACGGCGGGCGTGGAGTACAGTTTCGGCCCGGCGGCGGCGGAGGTCGGTCCCGCGATGGTGGATTTTTTGACGTCGCTGCCGCTGGCGGTGCGGTGTCCTAACGGTGTGCTGTTGTCGCATTCACTGCCGTCGGCGTCGCGGATGGACAAGGTGGATTTGGCGTTCGCTCGTCGCGACTACGCGTCCGAGGAGATGTCTCGCGGCGGGATGGCCTACGAGTGGACGTGGGGTCGGCAGCAGACGGCCGAGCAGTTGCAGGAGATCGCCCGGCGGCTGGGCGTGAATTTTTTCGTGCTGGGCCATCGCCACAGCGGCAACGGATGGGAAAAAATCGCCGACAACGCGATCTGCGTCTCCAGCGACAACGAGCGCGGCCAACTGTTGCACATGGACGCCCGCGAGGCGGCGACGTACGACGGCATCGTCGCCCGCTTGCGGCCTATCGTTGCACTGGGAGCTTCCAATGGTTGAATTGACATCGCAACAGAAGACGTATTTTCGCGGGCGGGCGCAGCGGATCGGGGCCACTGGCGCCGTCGGCAAGGCCGGCCTGACCGACGCGGTGGCCGGCACGATTTCCCGCCTGCTGGATCGGCACGAGCTGGTGAAAATCAACATCCCCGCCGGCCCCGGTGAGGAACGGCAGGCGATGGCCGACGCATTGGCCCAGGCCACCGGCGCGGCCCTGATCGCCGTCGTCGGACGCATGGTGGTGCTCTATCGGCCCAAGGCGGACGCGTCAACGTGACGCGGGCATCTTGCCCGCGTGTTGGCGAACGATATGGCGGGGTTGGCTTGCCGTTTTGCGATGTTTCAACAGCGCAAAACGGCAAGCCAACCCGTCGCGTCACGTTGTCCGCCGCGTCAGGCTTCCGCCACCGCCCCCGACCCCGAGGTTCGCATCACGTTTTCCGCTTTGGGGCCTTTGGGGCCGTCGACGAGTTCGAACTCGACGGCTTCGCCTTCGAGCAGCGTGCGAAACCCCTCCGTCCGAATTGCGGAATGATGAACGAAAACATCGCGATTTTCGCCGTCCATCATGATGAACCCGAACCCCTTGGTGTCGTTGAACCACTTCACTTTGCCTTTTGACATGGCCCTGTCTCCGTCTCCGCACGCAAAAAAGTAAAACAAAAACAATATGGTCAGTCGCCCATTGTAGGCGGCCTGTTTGCGTCGTCACGAAATGCAAGCAACTTTTTGGCGTTCGTCTGTTACACGGGTTGGATAGGTAACGCGGATGCTGGCAAAACAGACGGCCATGTATAACAAACACTGTACCCCGGATTGGCGAAATGACAAGGGAAAAGGTATGCGAAAAATGTTTCGCGATGGATTGCCTCTTTGCGCGGTAGGACGTTCCGGCCGCCTAATGAGTGTTTATCCGACTTCGCGAAGACTGAGCGGGATTACACGGATTAACGGATTTCAGGATGGCCGTATGGAACGAAAAATCCCCAAATCCTTCAATCCGTGTAATCTCGCTCAGTCTTCGCGAAGTCGGATAAGCTATATTCTGTCTCCAGGAACGTTCGGCAACGCAAAGAGGCAAGCCAACTCTGCGATTGGACGAATGGCCGCCACTACGCCTCTGGCAACTGGACATCCTTGAGTCGCAGTTCGACGTTGGTTTGGCCGTTGAAGGTGTTGAGGGTGATTTCGGCGGCGGCGTCGATGTGGGTGATGCCCACGAGGTCGTCGGCGAGGTCGCCCATGCCGAATCCCACCGCGCGGACGTTGGCGCCGTTTTGTCCCAGCACGAGGCTGACATGCGAGCCGGCCTTGCCGATCCGTCGCGGCGCCGCCAGCACGCGGACGTTGCGGAACGCGACGACCGGCGCGGGATTGCCCTGGCCAAACGGGGCGAGCTTTTCAATGTGTTTCGCCAGACTGACGCTCAACTCGCCGACGTCCGCCGACGCGTCGATCCGCAGGGCGTGCTGAAGCTGTTCCGGCGCGATGTGGTCGGCCGCGTACGCGACGAAGGCGTCGGCGAAGGGTTTCACGTTCGCCGTTTCCAGCCGAAGCCCGCCCGCCATCGCGTGTCCGCCGAAATTGATCAGGTGCTCGCGACAGGCGGACAGGGCGTCGACGAGATGGAACCCGGCGATCGACCGCCCGCTGCCGTGGCCGCTCGAACCCGACAGGGCGATCATGATGGTGGGGCGATGGAACCGTTCCGTCAGCCGCGACGCGACGATGCCCACCACGCCCGCGTGCCAGTCGGGCGACGCCAGCACGATCGCCCGGCCTGCCTGGGCCTGCTGCTCGACCATCCGGCAGGCTTGCTCGTACATCGCGCGCTCCACCTCGCGGCGGCGTTCGTTTTGTTGAATGAGGTACGCGGCGATTTCGTGGCATTTTTGCGGCGGCGCGGTGGTCAGCAACTCCACCGCCAGCGCGGCGTGTCCCATGCGCCCGCACGCGTTGAGCCGCGGCGCCAGCACGAACCCCACATGGTAGGCGTCCACGTCCTGCCCGGCGAGGTTGGCGCTCTCGAGCAGCGCCCGCAGGCCGTGGTGCTTGGTCTGCGGCAGCGCCTTCAGCCCGTATGTTGCGAAGACGCGGTTTTCGCCCCGAAGCGGCACGACGTCGGCGATGGTGCCCAGCGCCGCCAGCGCCGTTGCTTCCAGCAGAAACTCGCGAAGCCGGTCGCTGACACGGTCGGTCCCCTCCGCCAGCCGGGCGACGTGCCAGGCCAGCTTGAACGCCACGCCCGCGCCGCAGAGATCACCGTTGGGATAGGCGGGTGAAAGTTTGGGATGCACCGCGGCCACGCACGGCGGCAGGGAAGCCCCGGCGGCATGATGGTCGGTGATGATGACGTCGACGCCCGCCCCGGCTGCCCGCGCGAGCGGCTCGTGGGCGGAGATGCCGCAGTCGATCGTGATAATCAGCTTTGTGCCCGCGGCGATGAGCTTGTCCACCGCCTCGGCGTTGACGCCGTAGCCTTCCTCCAGGCGGTGGGGCACGTAGTAGTCCACGTTCGCGCCCAGCAGTCCCAGCCCCGCTCGCAGAATGGCCACGCCCGTCATGCCGTCCACGTCGTAATCGCCGTAAAGCGTGATCTTTTCGCCGTCGCGGACGGCCCGCAGAATCCGCTCGGCGGCCACGTCGATCTGCTCCAGCAGGCCTGGATCATGCAAGTGCGTCAGCTTAGGATCGAGAAACTTTCGGGCGGCCTCCACGTCCGTCACGCCGCGATTGTGCAATAGCTGCGCCACCATCGGCGCGGTATTCAACTGCCGGGCAAGATCCGCCGCGCCGTCAAACGGCGGCGCCACCTGCCACACCCGCTTCCCAAGTCTCCCAGCCCGCGTGGTCACGTCGTCGATCCTCCTCCCTCGTGTCACTTACCGCTTGTCGTTTTCCTCGCGCCACGCGGTTTTCGCCGTTTTGGCGGATCGGAAAACTTCACGCCACGGGCCCGCGACAAGGCTTCGCGCTGCCGCAGATGTTTGACTAAGGCCTCAAGGGTGGGAAATTGTTTGGCGCGCTCGGCCCGCATTCTGTGAATTTCTTCGACGATGGGATCAATAAGGATCGGATCTTTTATGGGGTCTTTCATGGCAACTCTCCTATGGGAGATTTTAAAATTTCCTCCGGAGTCGCAATCAGCGGTGGCCTATAGTTCGCCTCCACAATCGTAACTGACGACGCTTGTCTCGATGTAGACTCGTGGTTTTTTCGATATCGAATCCATCACCGCTCCAGCGTCAACTCGCCAAGCCGCTGGTTGATCTCCTGGATTTCCTTGGGCGTCAGGCGGAAATTGGCGGCGGCGGCGTTGGCGCGGGCTTGATCGGCGTCGCGGGCGCCGACCAGGGCGGCCGTCACGCCCGGCTGCTGGATCGTCCAATTCAGCACCACCTGGCCGATCGTCGCGTTGTGCTCTTCGGCGATCGGTTCGATGCCCTTCAGGAACGCGTTGACGCGGCGGATGTTTTCGGGCTTGAAGTGCACCGCGGAGGCCCGGTGGTCGCCGGGGGCGAACTGATGGGCGGGGTCGAATTTGCCCGTGAGCAGGCCTCGCTGCATCGGACTGTAAACGATGGTGCCGATGGTGTGCTCGCGGCAGTAGGGCAGCACGTCGGCTTCGATCCCGCGTTCGACCATGCTGTAGGGCGGCTGATTGCTCGCGATGGGCACGACCTTGTTGGCGGCGGCGATTTCCTCCGCCGTGAAGTTGCTCACGCCGGCGGCCCGGATCTTGCCCTGCTTGATCAGCGCCGCCATCGCCTCGGCCGTTTCTTCCACAGCCGTCGTGTGGTCGCGCCAATGGCACTGGTACAGATCAATGTACTCGGTGTCGAGGTCGCGCAGGCTTCGCTCGCACTCCTCCATGATGCTCTTTTTCGAGGCGATTTTCCAGATCGGATACGTCTTGCCCTGGTCCTGGAGATCGAAGAAATACTCGCCCTGGCCGTAGTGCTCGCGCAGGCCGAACTTCGTGAGAATCTGCACGCGGTCGCGGATGCCCGCGACGGCCTTGCCGACCAACCGCTCGCTGGCGCCGAATCCGTACAGATAGGCCGTGTCGATGGTCGTCACGCCCACGTCGACGGACGCCCGAATGGCCTCGACGGCCTTCGTCTCATCCGCCCCGCCCCACATCGCCCCGCCAATGGCCCACGCCCCGAACGTGATCACGCTGACCTTCAACTCGCTTGTGCCCAACGAACGATATTCCATGACAGTCTCCTTTGGTTTTTTCCGTTGGCATCACTATACACACCAAAGCCACAAGCCACTAGCCACAAGCCACAAGGTATTCGAAATTCGATGTGATTGATTTATCCTGTGTGATGCGATGTGCCAGATTTTTCGTGGAAAACAACCGACTGTCCTTCCCGGCCCCGCGCGGAAGTCGCCGGCACATAGCCCCAACGGGGCGTCTTGGGTAGCCCCCTGCTTCGCTCTTCGAGCTACGCAGGGTGAGCGGTACGCCGCGAACCCTGGGTTTTCGGGCGTTTTTGGTTTTTTCGTGCCTGACGCCACTGGCTACAAGTCACACCGTCGTGTGAATTCGGCATCGAACGACATGCTATGTCCCTGTGCGCGTCGTTCGATGTCGTACTCGCATGACGGTGCGCCCTCGGCCAGTGGCGTCAGGCACGATGAAAGGAGAAACGAAAAACTTATCCCCAGGGTTCGCGGCGTACCGCTCACCCTGGGCTACCCAAGACGCCCCGTTGGGGCTGTATGCCGCCGGCTGTCACGCGGGGCCGGGGAGGCCCGGTCGCTTTGTATTCCACACCGAAACGACACACCGACAACGCTATAGCCTCAACAAAATTTCAACGCTCCAACGCAGAAAATTCCAAACGCTCCGCGATCCAAATGTTTTGGACGGCGGAGCGTTTGGGTTTTTCTGCGCTTGTCGTTTGCGATTTGTTTCGTATTTCGTGCTTCGGGTTTCGTATTTTTTCCGCGCGTTACCGTTTCCGCCGCAGCAGTGCCAGGCCGCCCAGTGCCAGCAGCGTCATCGTCGCCGGCTCGGGAACCGGAGCGCCGTAGACGTAGAGCTGTTCTATCATGATTTGGCTGTCACTGCCGCCGCCGCTGACGTCAAACCGAACGCGCTGGGCGTCGAAGGTGAGGGGGCTGCCGGATTCGTCGACGAAGTCAATTTGGAAATAGCCATGAGAGTGCCAGTTGGGCGTCAGGATCCCCGTGGCCTCGATCCATTCGTTTCCGGAGAGGTCGGGCGAGATGAACACCTGGACTTCCGTTGCCCAGGTATGGGTGTATCCGTTGACCGACATCGCCACCGAACCGACCGAGTACAGGTCGTCCAGGGTCACAATCATCTCGATGGGGCCACCCGCGTAGGAGAGCCAGGCGTTGTGGTTGCTGCGGCCGTCGAAGTTGTCGATGAGGTTCGGATACGACTGGCCGTTCACGGTCACGGAGGTGTTGTTCCATGCGGACTGCGCCAGGGAAAGGTTGGGTGTCACGGGCAGGGTGTTCGTGCCGGTGATGTTGGCCAGGCCCAGGCAGATTTCACTATAGCCTTGATGGTCCAGAATCGTCAGCCGCACGCCTTTGGCATCCACGCCTCCCGGCGCGAACGAACCGGTCAGCCAGGGATTAATCCAATCGTTATCCCCGTTCGTCATCGCGATCGGGCCGGTCTGATCCACCCAGACCCATTCGCTTCCGTCAAACACGCAGGCCTCGACACGATACGTGAGGCTGGTGTACTGGCTGGCGATGGTGAAAAACTCGTAGTGTTCCACATTGTACGTGTTCTGGAACTCGACCTGCCACCATCCCGGAGCGTCGTCCTCCCCGAAGCGTGGGGCGAAACGAGCGTCCCAATTCACCGTTTGGTAGAGCACCTGACCCCCGCCCGGGTTGCCGTTCGCCGAAGCGACATTGTCGCGAAGGGAAACCAGGTTGATCCCCGAACCGTTTGCATAAACCTCACCCGCCATCGCCGGACCGGCGAACACCACGGCCGCCACCGCGGCTACGATCAATGTACGTTTCATCCTCTTCTCCTTGTTCCTTCTCTTTACGAATGAAGACAATCAAGACACGAGCTACTCCGTCGTCGCCGGGCAAACACCCCGGCACGATACCATGAGCATATCACAGTCTGCCGAAACGTCAACGCTTTCCGTCACAGTTCCAGGGCAATCGCATGTGACGTGACGCGGGCATCTTGCCCGCGTCCGGCTACGACATGCTGTATGTTTCCATGACGTCAGCCGTGCGGAACGGTTCGCGAGGGCAAGATGCCCTCGCCACACGCGGGCGAGACGCCCGCGTCACGCTCCATGCATTTGCCCTGTCACAGTTCGTATCGCGGCGCGCCGGTTTCGTCGAGGCAGTAGAATTGGCCTGGGACGAGTTTGACTTTGTTCAGCGCCATTGGCAGGCGGGACTGGAGTTGTTTCAGCAGCCCGGCGGCCAGGAGGGTCTGGAGCTGGAAGCGATGGCTGGCGCTGTCGACGGTCACGGTGAGCGTCCCGCCGGAAAAGCCTTCCAGGGCGGTGTGGTCGCGGATGGTGGCGGGGACAAGCTCGTCCCAGACGCTCGCCAGCGCGCCCAGCTGCCGCACCCGCTTGGCGAGCGAACGCTTCATCAACAGCGACAGAGGCCCACTCAACGGCACACCGCCGCCCGAAGCCCTCCGCTGCTGCCAGATCGTTTGCAATTGCGCGTCGTTCATGGCCGTAGCATGGGCGTCTCGCCCATGAGTCCCACGGGCGTCCCGCCCGTGGTGAGATTGGCTGGAGTTTCACAGTAACGATATTGTTGCCGCCCACACGGTTCCAGGCGCCCCTGTTGTGGCATCACACCTGCATGGGCGAGACGCCCATGCGACTCACGGGCGAGACGCCCGTGCTACGTTACGTCAGATCCACCGGCATGAGGACGTACAGAAAGTCGGCTCCTGCCCGGAGGATGGCGGGTTTGTTGGAGGCGGACATTTCCAGCGTGACGCTCTCGACGCCGGTGACTTTGAGGGCGTCGATCAGGAACGTCGGGTTGAAGGCGATGTCGACGGCCTCGCCCTCGAGCGTGGCGGGGCATTCGAGTTCGGCTTCGCCGCTTTCGGGCGCCCGGCTGGTGAGTTTGACGGTGTCGGAGGCGAAGCTCAGCCGCACGCCGCGGCTTTCCTGGTTGGTCAGCAGGGCAGCCTGGCGGATGCGGTGCTCGAATTGGCCGACGCTGAGGGTGGCTTTGCGGTTGAACTCGCGGTTGATCAGGTCGCCGTATTTCGGGAAGTTGCCCTGCACGAGCGAGCTGGCCAGCGTCGCGCGGGCCGAGCGGATGAGGATCTGGTTTTCGAGCAGTTTGACGTCGAGCATCTCGTCACCGCCGCCGGCGATGCGTGAAATCAGCCCCATCAACTTGCCCGGCACGATGGCGGTGGTGTCCCGCCCGGCGGGTTTGTTCAACTGGCCGCGGGATAAGGCCAGCCGATGCCCGTCGGTGGCGACGAGCGTGAGTTTCTTGCCCGATGCCTCCCACAGCACGCCGCTGATGGCGTAATGACTGTGCGCCTTGGCCGTCGCGAACAGCGTCCGGTTGATCATGCCCGACAGCTCGCCCGCACGAATCTGGAAGTCGCCCTCCTCGGTGAACTCCGTGATGGCGGGATACTCCGCCGCCTCGTAGCCGAAGATGCGGAAATGGCTGCCTTTGCCCTTGATGACGAGGGCGTCTTTTTGTGTCTGGAGGGTGAGGCTTTCGTCGCTGGACTCGCGCACGATGCCCATCAGGCGGTCGGCGGGGACGAGCGCTTCGCCTTCCTCGTCGATCTGGACGGCGGACAGTTGAAACCGTCCGCCGGCCTCCAGGTCGGTCGCGAGCACGGTCAGCATGCCCTCGGCGGCCACCAGCTTGACGCACTGCAAAATCGGCTTGGGCGTGCGCGTAGCCACGATATTGCCCGCCAGGTTCAACGCCTCCTGAAGTGCCGCCGTCTGCGCAATGATCTTCATAGAACCTTCCTTGAATGAAGACTGATTTTATACGCACGCCGACGCGGGAAGGCAAGGGGAAATCGAGGGGTTTTCCGCTCCGGGGTGTGCGTCACGCTTGTAGGTGAAACTTATCGCAAAGCCTGGTCTGGCCGCAGGCCCTGCCAGTTTGCGTTGCGAAACGGTGTGCAAAGCGAACCGTTCGCTTGGCACACCGTTTTACAACGCAAACTGGCAGGGCCTGCGGCCGGGTTGGGCGACTTCCACCTGCAAATGTGACGTGCACCCAGACGGTCAGGCTGTTAGACTGTTCGGCGACGACTTACGGGAGATCGGGCCTGATGTTTCATAAGCCTCTCCCCACGGTCGAAAGGGAGACACACATGCGATGGTCACGGATTGCGGTGGCGGTCGTGGCGGCGATGGCGTGCGGAGTTGGCGGCGGGGCGATGGCGGAGGACAAGGACTCGCCCGCGGAAAAATCGGACGGTATAAACATACGCATGGATGGGGAGATGGCGGGTTACGTTCGCGGGATGAACGCGTTCGGGCTGAAAATGTATGGCCAATTGGCTGGCGCGGAGGGGAATGTCTTTTTCTCGCCGCTGAGCCTTCACACGGCCTTGAGTATGGCGAGTGTCGGTGCGCGGGGCGAAACGCACGCGGAGATGGCGAAGATATTGGGGCTTCCGACGCGAGAGCGGGGCCCGGCGGAAGAGGTGGTTGCCCATGTGTATCATGAGTTTTTTGCCACACGGTTGAACACGGACGCTGTTTCGGGAGGGGCGAAGGAGTTGTCCGTCGCCAACGGCCTGTGGGTGGGCCAGCGGAAGCAGTTGGTTGAGAGATATGCCGAGGTGATGAAGCAGCATTTTCAGTCCGAGTCCTCCACGCTGGATTTTTCCAAGTCGGAGGCCGCCGCGAAGGAGATCAACGGCTGGGTCGCGAAGAAAACGAAGGACCGCATCCAGGACATTGTGCGGGCGGACATGTTCACCGACAACACGGTGCTGGTGCTGGCCAACGCGGTGTACTTCAAGAGCGACTGGGCGGACAAGTTTACCACGGACTGGACCAAAGACGGCGACTTCCGGCTTGGAGGCGACAAGACGGTCAAGGTCAAGATGATGTTCCAGGAGGGCAGGTTCGACTACGCCGAAACCGACGACGCCCAGGTGCTCTCTATGCCGTACAAGGGACGCAAATTCTCGATGGTGTTCGTGCTGCCGAAAAAGGCCGACGGACTGGCGGAGTTGGAGAAGAGCCTCTCGGCCGATCAACTGGAGGCCTGGACGAAGTTCACGCCGTCGGAGGTGTGGGTGACGCTGCCGCGGTTCAAGGTTACGCGGGAGTTTGACGCCATAAAGCCGCTCCAGGCGCTGGGCATGAAGCAGGCGTTTGTCGCCGGCAAGGACGGGGCGGATTTTTCCGGCATGGTGGCCGACGAGCGGGTGTGGATCCGTGTGGTGGCGCACAAGGCGTTCGTGGACGTGAATGAGGTCGGCACGGAAGCGGCGGCCGCGACGGTCGAAGCCATGGACAGCGCAAGCGACGACGAAGAAGAACCCAAAAAATTCAAGGCCGATCATCCATTTCTGTTCATGATCCGCCACAACCAGACTGGCGCGATTCTTTTCCTGGGTCGGCTGGCGGACCCGACGAAGGAATGACGCGGGGCAGGGCCATATCCAAAACTCGCGCCAAACCAGATTCTTATGCGAAAAATGGGGAATTTTTGATGCAATCGCCCTGTACGATACGGCCCGGCGACTATTGGGGCCATTGTGGTATACTACGCCCATGCAGATCATCGTAAACGGACAACCGCAGACGCGTGAAACGTCGGTGACGCTGGGCGGCCTGCTGGCGGAGATGAACCTTCAGCCTCGCCGCGTGGCCGTCGAACTCAACCGGCAAATCGTCCGCCGCGCCCAGTACGAGCACACCCTGCTCCGCGACGGCGATTGCCTGGAGATCGTCACCCTGGTCGGCGGAGGGTAGCGACGCGAAGAGGGACATTGACCGCGGTAAAACGCTTCGCGATGGCCTGCCTTTTTGCGCTGTGGGGCTATGAAAGGCGCCGCTTCGCGGCCCCGCGGTTGCGGGCATGGGGTTTCGGCGGAGCGCCATCGGTCGAGCCGCCTTCTTCTTGCAGGACCTGCTCCCGCGCGTGGGATAGAATGCTTTCGCGGGCGGCGGCAGGTAGCCGGCGGAAGTCGGCCAGCAGCACCTCCTCGTCGCGAGTCATTGCCGCCAGCGAGAGCAGCATATCGGACGAGCCGCGAGTCATCGCCTCCCGGCACTGAAGGAGCGCGTCTCCCGGCAGGCGCATGACAATCCAAAGACCCAACTCGGCCGCGGCGTTCTTCTGCATGCCGACTGTCTCGATCCACTGTTCGAACCGCTCGATAAACGCGGGATCAAACTCCCAGCCACGCTTGATCTTTGACTCGCTCATGTTCCCCAACGGTCATCGTATGCCCCCGAAACCGCAATGAAGATTTTTATAGAAAATTGAAGATTTTATTGTTGACGCGTGATTTCATGATGGCGCATCATATATACGCCATCGTTCAGTGCCACCTAAAGTGGCACTGTCCGGTGTCAGCCTATTGACACTGGGCGGGCGGTGTTGCACAGTTTGGGGATGCGGACTGGGTTTACGCTTGTGGAATTTCTGATGACGCTGGCCGTGATCAGCGTGGTGGTGGCGATTGCGGCGCCGGGCCTGTCCGGTGCCCGGTCGGCGGCGCGGCAGGCTGCCTGTGCGGCCCAGCTGCACCATGTGAGCATCGCGCTGGGCGTGTACACGGCCGAGTCCCGCAACCACCTGCCGCCGTTCCTGTTCAGCGATTCGGGCAGTCCCAACCTGCCGCTTTCGGGCCATTACGGCGGCGCCGAATCGGGCAGTCTGTTCCGCGCGGGCGACCGCGACGTGAACCTCCACGCTCTCCGCCGGCAGGGGATGATCCGCGAATCGCAACTGATGTGTCCCGGCGCGTCCGCCGCCCTCCAGGACGGCAGGGCGGGGTATTTCCCCAAGGGGCGGTTCAGCACGTACGGCCTTCGCATGCCGTATTCGCTGGACATTTGGCCGACGCGCACGCCGCCGCACCCGGACTGGGACGCGTTGACCGTCTACCTCCATGCCGCCGGCGGGCAGACGAAGACGATGTTCAGCGTGGAGGTCACTTCGCCGCAGCTTCGCATGGACTACCAGTACAGCGAATGCCCCAGCGGCGGTGTATTCGATCCCTCCGCGGACGCGATCGTCAGCGATATGTTCATCGATCAGGACACCCGCGCGGCCGGGGCGGTCGAGCGCCGCTGGTGCCATGGCCGACGGTTCAACGTGCTCCTGGGCGGCGGCGCGGTCCGCCTTGTCGAGGACGACGGCACGGTGTTGGCCTACAGTTCGCCGCCCGGCGCGATATCGGCCATGTACGGCGAGTACAATGCGCTGCGGGCCGAACGGGTGTGGCAATTTTTCACCGCCACCGCCCGCGGAGAAAAACCCTAGATACTCACCGGAGCGGATCGCGTGCGAATTCTTCTGAGCAACGACGACGGCATTGCCGCGCCGGGCCTGGCGGCGCTGCGGCAGGCCGTGGCGGACCTGGGCGAGGTGACGGTGGTCGCGCCGGCCGGTCCGCAGTCGGCGGCGGGGCACTCCATTACGCTGACACATCCGCTGACGGTGCGGCGACTCCGTGTCGCCCACGTCCAGGCCGCGTTTGACGGGCTGAGCGTCGACGGCCGACCCGCTGACTGCGTGCGATTGGCCATTCGCAACCTCCTGCCCTCGCCGCCGGACCTGGTCCTCTCGGGCATCAATGCCGGTGCCAACGTCGGCGTCAACGTCTTCTACAGCGGCACGGTCGCCGCCGCTGCCGAGGCCGCCATGTTCGGCATCCCCGCCGTCGCGTTCTCCGCCGCCCTCCACGACAACCAACCGCTCACCCCCGAACAATTCGCCGCCGTCGCAGCCCACTGCCGACGCGTCCTCAATCAACTCCTCGCTCGAGGCCTCGCGCCCGGCGACCTCATCAACGTCAACATCCCACCACTGACAGGACAACCGCATTCTCGTGACACGGTTGTCTTGCCCGCCGTCCGCGTCGTGCCGCCTTCCCGTGGCGCGGGCGTCTCGCCCGCGCTGTGCGATCCATTGGGCAAACCTGAGGAAAACATTGTGCCTGTTTCCTCCCCCGCCGTCCGCGTCGTGCCGCAATCCACCTCCGGCGTCGACGATGAATACGTCCTCATCCCTAACCCCGCCAACCCAGACCAGGATCAGGACACGGACTGGGACCAGCATATGGATCAGGATCCGCACACAAAACGCTACCGCCTCGGCGACACCTACGCCCACCGACCCGACCCCACCGACACCGACGTCACCCAACTCGCCGCCGGATACATCACCATCACCCCGCTCCACACCGACATGACAAACCACGGCAGGCTGAACGAAATGCGACAATGGATGAGGGACGAACGATGAACGGCATTCGCATGGAAACCCCGATTGGAAAATTAACCATCGTCGCCGCTGGCGAATACATTACCAATGTATTTCACGGTGACATGCCGGGCATTTGCGACGTGTCCGATTTCGCGGGCCATCACAACGCGACTACGCAGGTTTTACACAGGGCGGCCATGCAATTGCTGGAATATTTCACGGGCGAACGTAGAACGTTCGATGTGCCGTTGAAACCAGCGGGCGGCGAATTTTTCCAACGCGTGTGGGCAACCATGCAACGTGAACTGCTCTACGGAATGACGATCAGTTACTCCGCGCTGGCCGCCCTGGCGGGCCATCCGAAGGCGGCACGGGCGGTCGGCATGGCCAATCACCGCAATCCGATCCCGATTCTTATTCCCTGCCACCGCGTGCTTGGAAAAAACGGCGCCCTCACGGGATTCCGGTCGGGTTTGAAGAACAAAGAAACACTTCTCCGCCTGGAGCAACAGTTCGCGGAAAAACGTCCGCGTGTTTCATTGCGGCATTATCACGAAAACGACGGTGAATTTCTTGCGCGGAATTTTTATACCGGAAAAACACGCGAAGAAATTCTGGTGATGATTGGAGCATGGCATACATCGACGTATGAAGGCTCGTATTTTGAAATGTTCGCGATTCAAACAGATTCGGGGCTGGCTGGCGATGTGTCGCTGTATGAAAAGGAAAAAAACGCCGTGAGTGTCGGCGTGCGCGTCATTCCCGAGTACCGGCGTAAACATGTGGCCTCCCGGGCGTGCGCGGACATGTTGCGTCATGCCCAAAAGCTGGGCTATGCGACAGCAACCGCAATGGTGCGGAAAGACAATACGCCAAGCCTAAAACTGGCGGAGAAACTCGGTTTTTGCATTGTTGGCGACGGAGTATCGTCCCAAGGGGGCGACGTCTTCATGCTGGAAAAACCGCTCCGCGATTGACGTTTCCATTCTTTGCAAGAATAATCAATACGTGTTCATTCTGTTGTCGAAACGAAAAGGAGCCAAACCATGGCGAGCAAACTGGTGTTTTCCAAGCCGTTTACTGTGGCGTATGAGGACCTGCCGATTGGGGAGCCCGCGGCGGGACAGATGGTGGCGCGGACGGTGTTGTCGGCGATCAGTCATGGGACGGAGTTGGCGTCCTATCGTGGCGCGACACCGTTTATGACCCGCACGATGAACGAGCATCGCATGTTCATCGACAAAGGCCCCGACGCGCCGCCGTTTTATCCGTTCCGTTACGCGGGGTATGACAACATCGGCGTGGTGGAAAAGGTAGGTCCCGGCACCGAGGGCGTCCGCGTGGGCGACCGCGTGTGGTCGGTCGCGCAGCATCAGACGCACGCGCTGCTGACGATGGGGTACGAGATGGCCGTGTTGCCGGAGTCGGTGCCGAACGAGTCGGGCGTGATGGTGAGTCTGACGGGCGTGGCGATGGTGGCGGTGAACGACGCGGACATTCACCTTGGCGACGTGGCCGTGGTGTTCGGCGGGGGCGTGGTGGGTCAGATGGCGGCGCAGTTGTGCGCGTTGCGTGGCGCGCGGCGGGTGTTTATGGTCGATCCGATCGCGGAGCGGCGAAAAATCGCGGCGGACACGGTGGGCGCCATCGGCGTCGATCCGTTGGCCGACCTGCCGGGGCTGACCATCCGCCGCCTCAACGACGGCAGGCCTCCCGATGTGATTATCGAATGCTCGGGCACGACGCGCGCCCTCGCCCAGGCCGTGCAGGCGACCGCCGTCGGCGGCACGGTGATCGCCGCGGGCATGTACCCTGACGTCCACGCCCACATCAACCTCAGCGAGGAATTCCTGCACAACCGCGTGACGCTCAAAGCCTCCATGGGCGTCTGGGGCTGCCCGCTCCGCCCGGATTTCTGGGACCGTCCCCGCGTCATCCGCGAAGTGGTCAACCTCATCGCCGCCGGCAAACTCAACTTTCGCCACTTTACGTCAACCACGGTCCCGTTCACCCAGGCCCAGCGGGCGTACGAAATGATCGACAAGGACCCGCAAAAATATTTGAAGGCGATGCTGAGTTACGAGTAGCGACGACGTGGGAAACCGCATGGGCATTATTCGGTTTGCCGCGTGACACTCCTGTTCAGGCGCACCTGGCCGCAGGTCCTGCCATTTTGCGTTGCCGATCGTTGTGACAGGCGAAGCGTTCTGTCGCCCACATCGTCTTACAACGCAAACTGGCAGGGCCTGCGGCCAGTGGCGCCTGAACAGGAATCCCGTGCGATAATGAGGAATGTGCATACGATGGCCCTGGCGTTGCGTTTCTGGCGTCTTGTCGTTACGCCCGTCCCCTCGTACAATCTGTTTTACCATGAAAACCTGTAATCAGATTCGGCGTGAGTTTATTGAGTTTTTTGAACAACGTGGCCATGTGTTTGTGCCGTCGAGTTCGCTGTTGCCGGCGGAGGATCCGACGCTGTTGTTTACCAACGCGGGCATGAATCAATTCAAGGATATTTTCCTAGGCCGCGAGAAGCGGGCGTATAATCGGGCCGCGAACAGTCAGAAGTGCATCCGCGCCGGCGGCAAGCATAACGATCTTGAGGACGTGGGCAAGGATCATTATCACCACACGTTTTTCGAGATGCTGGGGAATTGGAGTTTCGGCGATTACTTCAAGAAGGAAGCGATCGGCTGGGCGTGGGAGTTGCTGACGGCGGTGTGGGGGCTTGACCCGAAGCGTCTCCACGCGACGTATTTTCAGGGCGATTCGAAGGAGAACCTCGCCCCCGACGACGAGGCCCGCGCGTTGTGGCTGCAGTATTTGCCGGCGGAGCGGATTCATCCGGGCAACAAGAAGGATAATTTCTGGGAGATGGGCGAGACAGGGCCTTGTGGGCCTTGCAGCGAGATTCATTACGATTTCACGCCGGATTTTTCTGGCGGGCCATTGGTGAACGCCGGCGACGCGCGCGTCGTTGAGATCTGGAATAACGTTTTTATGCAGTTCAACCGCGACGAGAGCGGCAAACTCAGCCCGCTGCCTGCCCGCCACGTCGACACGGGCATGGGCTTCGAACGCATCAGCCGCGTGTTGCAGGGTGTGGAGAGCAACTACGACATCGACGTGTTCGGCGGCATTTTCCGCGCGACGGAAAAACTCGCCAAGGCCCGCCCGTACGGCGGGGCGCTGGAGGACGTCGGGGACATCGCCTATCGCGTGATCGCCGACCACTCGCGCACGCTGACGTTCGCCATCGCCGACGGCGTGATCCCGTCCAACGAGGGCCGAGGGTATGTGCTTCGCCGCATCCTTCGCCGCGCGTGTCGCTACGGGCGGCAATACCTGGGCATGGAAGGGGCGTTCCTCAGCCAGATCGTGCCGACCGTCGTCGAACTGATGGGCGAGAGCTTCCCGGAAATCCGCGCCCGGCAGGCGTACGTGATGGAGACGATCCGGTCGGAGGAGGAATCGTTTGGCCGAACGTTGGATCGCGGGATTGACCTCTTCGACAAGCAGGCCGGCAAATTGCAGGCCGACGGCGGGAAAACGATTAGCGGCAAGCTGGCGTTTGATTTATACGCGACGTACGGCTTCCCACTGGACCTGACGCAACTGATGGCGGCAGAGCGAGGCCTGGCCGTGGACGCCGAAGGCTACGACGCCGAAATGACCCGCCACAAAGCCACCAGCGGCGGCGGGGAGCAGTTCAAAACGGCGGCGATCGTCGGCCTGCCGGCGACGGACGATTCGGCGAAGTACGCGGAGCAGACGATCACGGCGAAGGTGCTTGGCTGGGTGATCGGCGACGAATTCATTCGCGACGGTGAACTGGCCGCCGGCACAAAGGCGTCCGTTGTGTTGGACAAGACCAACTTTTACGCCGAGCAGGGCGGACAGGTCGGCGACACGGGCGTGCTGTGGTTTGAGGGCGGCTTGTTCGGCGTGGACAACACGATTCAGGCTGGTCAGTGCGTGCTGCATGTCGGCACACAGGTGGACGGCACGCTGCGGGTGGGGCAGGACGTACAGCCGGGGCACGACTTGAAGCGGCCTGGCACGATGCGGAACCACACAGCCACGCATTTGCTGAATGCTGCGTTACGAAGTGTGCTCGGCGACGAGGTGAACCAGGCCGGCAGTGAGGTGTCGTCGGAACGGTTGCGATTCGACTTCACGCACGGTCAGGCCGTGACGCGGGAGCAACTCGACTGCATTGAGTCGCGTGTGAACGTCAGCGTGCAGGCGAATGAGTCGGTGATCGCGACGGTGATGCCGCTGGCCCAGGCGAAGGCCATTCCTGATGTGCGTGCGATGTTCGGTGAAAAGTATCCCGACCCGGTGCGCGTGATTACGATCAGCAATGAGGAATTCGTTGACGCGGTGGAGTTTTGCGGCGGCACGCACGTTAAGGCCACAGGGGAAATTGGATTGTTCAAGATTGTCAGCGAAGAGTCGGTGTCCAAGGGTGTGCGGCGAATCACCGCCGTCTCCGGTCCCGCGGCCCTGAAGCATGTGCGCGAGCAGGAACAGGTTCTTCGTGAACTGGGCGCATTGCTGCGTTGCTCCGCGGAGGAACTGCCCGCCCGCGTCGAGGCGATGCAGAAGGAGATCAAGGAGTTGCGGAAGAAGCCGGCCTCCGGGGGTGGGAATGATTTGGCCGTGGTGGCGGCGATGGAGACAGCCACGGGCAAGGCGGTGATTGCCCGTTCGGCGGCCGGCGACACCGAGACGCTGCGGACGCGGTGCGATCAGTTGCGGCAGCAGGGGCACGTCGCGATTTTTGTCGGCGGCGTGGCGGAGGGCAAAGTTACCCTCGTCGCGATGGTGGATGACGCGCTGGCGAAGTCGGGCAAGATCAAAGCGGGCGACTGGGTGAAGGCGGCCGCCCCGGCCGTCGACGGTTCCGGCGGCGGAAAACCCACTCTCGCCCAAGCCGGAGGAAAGAAACCCGAAGGTCTCGACGACGCGCTACGCCTGGCCGCGGAATACGCGAAAGAAAAACTCGGATAAACCACACGATAACGTAACGGATTCACGAGCAATACATCATGACAACCGAATTAGCCAAAGTGTACGACCCCAAGAGCGTCGAGCAGCCGATCTACGACCTGTGGAAACAGCATGCCGCATTCGACGCCGATCCCGCCAACGCGGCGGATTCGTACTGCATTGTCATTCCGCCGCCGAACGTGACGGCCGCCCTGCATCTGGGGCACGCCCTCAACAACACGCTTCAGGACGTGCTGATCCGCTGGCGGCGAATGCAGCAGTTCAACACGCTCTGGATGCCCGGCACCGATCACGCGGGAATCGCCACGCAGACCGTCGTCGAAAAACGCATCCTCGCCGAAGAAGGCCGACGACGCACCGACTTCGAGCGCGCCGAATTCGTCGGCCGTATCCAGGAATGGAAAGACGAATACGAAGCCCGCATCCTCGGCCAGCTCCGCACGATGGGCTGCTCCTGCGACTGGAACCGCACGCGCTTCACCATGGACGACACCTGCGCCGCCGCCGTCCGCGAGACGTTCTTCAAACTCTTCGCCGACGGGCTGATCTACCGCGGCAAGCGACTGGTCAACTGGGACCCCGCCACCCAAACCGTTCTCGCCGACGACGAGGTGGAACACGAAAGCGTGGCTGGGCATTTCTACTATTTGCGGTATCCGTTGACGGAGCCGGTGGTGATTCGTGACGCGGGCATCTTGCCCGCGTGTCCCGAGGGCGTCTCGCCCGCGGCAAACGTGCCAGACGACCACTATCTCGAAAAAAACCAAGGCCGTTACCTTCCCCACTGGACACGTCCGGGCGGCACGTATGCCGTCACTTTCCGCCTGGACGACGCCATGCCCAAGCACGTGCTGATGGGCTGGAAACAGGAGCGAGAGGACATCGCTACGCGAGCGAAACAGCAACAGCGTGAACTTACCGCTCGCGAGGAATATGAGCTTGACAAGCTCTACAGCGACCGGGTCGAGAGTTTCCTCGACGCCGGGGCCGGCGAATGCCTCCTGAAAAAGCCGGAAATCGCTCAGGTTGTCGCTGATGCACTGAAACATTTCGATCTGGAACGATATGAGTTGCTTGCCTGGTGCGTCATGCCGAATCACGTGCATGTGGTCATACACCCGCTGGCGGACCATAGTCTCCAAGACATTCTGCATAGCTGGAAATCATTCACAGCCAAACAAATCAACGCGATGTTGGGACGAACCGGCACACTATGGCAAGATGAATATTACGACCACCTGATTCGCGATGAGGAAGATTTCAACCATGCCATAAATTATGTGGCGCAAAATCCGGGGAGAATCGGTTTGCAGAATTGGCCGTTCGTTGGCGGGAACGCACAGCGAGGGCGAGACGCCCTCGAGACACGCGGGCAAGATGCCCGCGTCACGTTAACGCACGTGACCGTCGCCACCACGCGCCCTGAAACGATGCTTGGCGACACCGCCGTGGCGATGCATCCCGCCGATCCGCGGGCGAAATATCTTGTGGGAAAAACCGTGCGGCTGCCGATCGTGGGACGAATCATTCCCATCATCGCCGATGAACACGTCGTGCTGCCCGATCCCGAATCCGCCGACGAAAAGGCCCGGTTTTCCACGGGATTTCTCAAGGTCACGCCCGCGCACGACACCAACGACTATGAAATCGGGCGGCGGCACGAGACGACAATCGCACGCACCATCGCCCCGACGAACTATTCCGGCCTTTTCGCGCCGTACGTGCAGATCAACGTGCTTGCCCCTGACGGCACGATCAGTCACAAGCATGGCTGGACGGACTGGGAGACGATCAAAAATCCCGACGTCGAGGCGTTCATCGGCATGGACCGCTTCGAAGCCCGCAAGGCCATCGTCGAATGGTTCCGCACGGAAAAACTCCTCGAAAACGTCCGCGACTACACGCACGAAGTCGGCCACAGCTATCGCAGCCACGTGCCCATCGAGCCGTATCTCAGCGACCAGTGGTACGTGGCCGTGAACAAGCCCCGTGACGTGGGCATCTTGCCCGCGTGTCCCGAGGGCGTCTCGCCCTCGGCGGCAGATTCCGAAGGCAATTCTTCGTCCTTCAATGGCTTGGTTCATGGAACGCACAACGCGGGCGGGACGCCCGCGTCACGTGACAGCCTCGCCGGTCTGGCGCTCGCGCCGTTGCTGGACGGGCGGCTGAAATTCACGCCCGACCGCTACGCCAACAACTACCGAAACTGGCTGGAAAACCTCCGCGATTGGCCGATCTCCCGCCAACTCTGGTGGGGCCACCAGATCCCCGTCTGGAGCCGCGTCTGGCGCAACGATGAGACGCCCGACGACCTGAACCAGCTCGCACCGACGAACGTGCTCGCCACCCGCTTCGATAACGAAAAACGCTGCACCTACATCTGCGTCGCGCCGGGATACCCGGAGATCGAAGCGAAACTCGAGGCCATGGGCTACACCCGCGATTCCGATGTGCTGGACACCTGGTTTTCTTCGGCCCTTTGGCCGTTCTCCACGCTCGGCTGGCCGACGCAAACGCCGGAACTGAAAACGTACTACCCTGGCAACGTGCTCTGCACCGCGCGCGAAATCATCACGCTCTGGGTCAGCCGCATGGTCATGATGGGACAATACTGCGTCGGCGACATCCCCTTCTCCGACGTCTTCATCCACGCGATGATCCAGGACGGCGAAGGGCGAAAAATGTCCAAAAGCCTCGGCAACGGCATCGACCCGCTGGATATCATCGACAGCCACGGCGCCGACGCCATGCGGTTTACCCTCGTCAGCATGACCACGCAGACCCAGGACGTCCGCATGCCTGTCAAGAAAATGACGCTCCCCGATGGCCGCGAGGTCAACAGCT
>Ga0123353_10000041_pt1 | contig 137212 bp, 125 predicted proteins | sample TergutLab28metaG_3_FD_92763 | JGI IMG/M metagenome (GOLD analysis project Ga0123353, IMG submission 92763) | Labiotermes labralis P3 segment gut microbial communities from Petit-Saut dam, French Guiana - Lab288 P3 | ecosystem: Host-associated > Arthropoda: Insects > Digestive system > Gut ... | reverse complement strand
TTGCTGCAGTTTTAACTGCTTATTTTGTTCTATCACATAGAGCGTCAACTCTTCAATCTTTTGCAACAATTTTATCTGGAATTCACCTATATCCAAGCCATTTTCAATCATGTCGGTGGCAGCGGGTATTTCGGGCAGGCGACGGTTAGTTTTGATAAAACTGTGTACTTCATCGAGCGTTTTTAAGGTATAGTTTTCATCGAATACAAAATCGGCGCCGGTGTTGGTGTTTACTCTTACTTCGTGGGCGCGGATGGTACCAACTACGTCGAGTTTATAGAAAGGATCAGATCTGCCAATACCAACATTGCCATTAGCATTCGCAAGAATAAACTGTTGCCATGCTCCCCATGCATTATCCGAATAATTAGCCGATCGATAGTATATACCTCCATCATTAAAATTGACTTGATGATGCTTATTTCCGCTATTACCACTCCATGGGGCAATTGTTAACATTCCGGAATAGGTGCCTGCACCCGGAACCCCAATAACATCTCTCTGTTTAAATTCAAATTTTGCTATACGAGCATAAGCATTGGGAAGATCGTTTGTTGATCGTGTATCATGTACGGTAATTTCTGTAGATGCAATCTTATTCGCCACTATCTCCGATGCCTTGATAACTCCTGCTACATCAAGTTTGTATTGTGGGTCGGCGACGCCGATACCGACATTGCCATTTGATTTTATGGATAAACGTAGAGCGCCTGTTGTAAAAAATTTCATTCCACCATAAGAACTGCACCACAGAGTAGCAGTTGGATGCCATGAGTCATGATACCAGCCTAAAGAATAATGTGCAAGAGATTGTCCATCATAAGTAAAAGCATCGGTAGCACTAAACCCATGAACTTTACTTACCCGTAAATCTCCAACTTTTGCATTCCCATTCACATCCAATTTATATTGAGGATTAGTTGTACCGATACCGACGTTGCCTTCCATCACCGCTACATTACCGCCGGTTACATGCAACTTTGCACTTGGCGTAGTCGTACCGATACCGATATTTCCATTCATCACCGCCACATTACCGTCGGTTACATGTAGCTTTGCACTTGGAGTAGCTGTCCCGATACCGATGTTGCCCTCCATCACAGCCACATTACCGCCAGTGAAATAGCCAGCCCAACGCTTGCTGGCAACTCCGTCGGAAACGCTTGAATATATACCATATATAGAAACATTTGAGCCGGTAGATGTATTTTTAGATGAAAGGTAGGCGCCATAAACATTACCATTTACATTACTAGTGTTTGTTGAATGAACTCCATACACATCGCCGATATCGCTGGAAGTTCCGCTTCTGGTATTGGTTAGATAAACACCACACACAAGACCAGCAGCAGAATTGCTACATACATTATTCGCATAGAATCCGTAAGCCTTTGATACGACACTACCCTGTGTACTCACATTATTTGTATAGACGCCATAGGTTGTACCATTACTCGCAGGATTATAATTGTCTGAAATGATTCCATAAACTGAAACGCCTGGTCCACCGACTTTATCTGAGTGCCTATTCTTGAAATAGGCGCCAACTAAATCGCTATATGCACTATTGGCATTGAACGAATAGATTCCGTACAGGGGTGGTTTATATGATGGTCCGTATGTACTGTTGTTGGTATTCACCGTAGTCATTTGTAATCCGAAAACGGTGTCGGTCGATGACTTACTGTCATACAGCCACAGTTTGGCATTTGACTTGGGATCTTCACCGATTCCCACATTGTTTGCCGGCGTTGTAAGCGCTACACCGTTTGTTGCTGTTGTCCATTGTTGTGCAATTGAATTAGCAGCTAATGCCACGAAAAATAAAGTTGCGAAGAGTGTTTTTAGTGTTTTCATATAATTAAAATTTGGTTAATATTGCAGTTTAATATTTCCGGTTACTTATTTGTCTGCTCGTTTATTTGTTATTAGACAAAGATAATACTTATTCTTAGAAAGACAAATAAATTCTTGCTTTTGTATTATATTGTCATTCTTTATTTTTAGAAAGAATGGATAATTATCTCTAAGTTAGTTGTTCATGGACGGAAAAAATATACATATAGGAAAATTAATTCAATCTTTTGTAAGAGAGAATCATATTAATAGCGCTCAACTGGCAAGAGATATTTGTAAAACGAGGCAAAATATATACGATCTTTACAAACGGGACGATGTAGAAGTAAAATTACTTCTTTCAATTTCGGAAGCGTTGAAACATAATTTCTTTGAAGATATTTATCCAAGTAAAAAAAATGCCAATAATATAGATATTGTTTTTGAGGCGTTAAAAGAATTGGTTGCCGAGAAAATCTCGAAAAAAGAGTAATTTATTCGCAATGTTGTTTAGTTAAGGTTGGATTCCTCCAGTAATGGCTTGATTTGCGGGAGATTCCTCACTCCACTGCGTTGCGTTCGGAATGACATCGCGTCTTGTCGAGATTGGGGGAGCAGGAAGCAGCGGCTGCGCCGCTGCTTCCTGCTCCCCCTCGCACATTGGAAACGTCCGTCATCCCGAACGAAGCGTAGCGGAGTGAGGGAACCCCACCAAAAAAGCAATTTTGTCATTGGTACCGAAGGGAGAAATCTCTTACAAACCAAGCTGTCATTGGCAACGAATGAAGAACCTAATATTACCTCGGTTTCTCATGCACTGTCCACAAAAAAACTCAGCGTAACCGAATGAACAGTTACGCTGAGTTGCGTTATTGCGCAGAGATACGCTGTTATTTCATTAATTTCAGAACGCTACCTTGATGGTATTGTAGCCTGAACGGACAATATATACGCCTTGAGCAGGCAAGGAAATATTTACTTCGTTGGATGCAACAACGCTTTGATATATTATTACACCGTTTATGCCGTAAATAGATAATGTTTCGCCGGCAATGAGACCTGTTACGTACAGTTGACCATTAAGTACCCATGCTTTTAGCGGATTCGTTTGAATTTCACTGCAACCAGTTCTTTCGGTTACCGTCAGCGTGAATGTCCACGTAGCATCAGGGGCAGTACCGTTGGTAGCTGTCAACACAACTACATAAACTCCCGGTTGGATTCCCGTTGCAATGTCTAACTGCTTGGTATCATTGTTCCATGTAATCTGGCTCGCATCGGTGCTTGTTATCGAAACATCAACAGGTTCGGTGCCGCCAATGGTGTATGCACCGGTAGAGGTAGCTGCGTAGTCGGCTTCCAATGACAATGCCGTAGGTCCGTTAATAGTAGGCGCAAGCGCAGATTCGGTCACTGTCAGCGTGAATGTCCATGTAGCGTTAGGTGCAGTACCGTTAGTAGCAGTCAACACAACTACATACTCTCCCGATGTGATTCCCGCTGCAATGTCTAACCTCTTGGTAGCGTTGTTCCATGTAATCTCGGCAGCGTCGCTGCTTGTTATCGAAACATTAACCGGTTGGGAGCCGCCAATGGTGTACACTCCGGTAGAGGTAGCTGCGTAACCAACTACCAATGACGATTGTGTAGGTCCGGTGATAGTAGGCGCCACAGCGTTCACCGTCAGCGTAAATGTATGCGTAGCGTTAGGGGCAATACCGTTGGTAGCTGTCAACACAACTACATAAACTCCCGGTGCAATTCCCGCTGCAATGTCTAACCTCTTGGCAGCGCTGTTCCATGTAATCTGGCTCGGACTGCTGCTTGTTATCGAAACAGTAACAGGCTCGGTGCCGGTAATGGTGTATGCACTGGTATAGGCGGATGCGTAACCGTCAGTCAATGTCATTGCCGGAAGTCCGCTGATAGTAGGCGCTACAGGCTCAGCTGCTTTGTACACGAAAGTAATATCATCAAAGTAAATGGTAGCATCTGCGGTGTTGAGTCCTAAATAAAAATCAACAGCGCCAGCGTTTAAAACTTCCGACGAAGTATTATTTACAGCCGGATCATATCCGATCGAAAATTCAATCCAACCGCTACCATCTGAATAGTGAGAATAACCATCTTCCACCCAGAAATTAGGTAAAACATTCGGTACGTCACCATCAAATCCTCCATAGCTAATGCCCTCAAATCCGGAACCAGGCATACCTGCTCCAAAGTGGATATTATATCCACCCACCGGAACAAGCGCTTTAAATTCAACAGCCTCTACATCTTTCCATGTTTTACCCGTTGCAAGCGAAGTATTAGGGAACTTAACGACCTGACTGTATCCATCTGCAGAAGCATCAAGAACATCAAGCTTCAACACTTTACTGCTGCTGTTAATTGCGTTGGGAGCAGGATTTGCTACGATAAACGCATAAGCGCCGGTATTTTCCCATGGCAAAGGAGCATTATATGCATTGCCGATCACATCGCTTTCAAAAGTCAAATCACCGTTGCCGGGATCTGGGATTTCAACACTTGCGTTGTCCGTTATATAAAATCTGTTTATGGTCACAGATCCGAGAGTCGTCGAGTTAAGTTGAACCACTATATAATTGACTTGAGTAATACTTCCGCTCACTCCTAAAGGTATCGTTGCCGAGGTAGCGCCCGGAGGAGAAGCTATTCCCTCAAGTTTACCATCGCCATACTCCACCGTAATCTTAATCGGAACAGTTGTTGGTTCATACTCAACGACTGCCTCTACCCATCCGGTCAAATCGCCCAATCCGTCCCAACTTGAATTTCCAGTATCCCCGTATCCACCATATGCTCCGGTGAATGTAATGGTTTTAGTAGCAGCATTAAAACTAGCGTCCCAACCATCAATGAAATTAAGGTCTCTTTCTGCCGCCCAAGAACTCATGCCCATCAAAAGGGCTGTTGTAAAAATTAAAATTTTCTTCATGAATAATAAATTTAAAAGATTAATAATAATAAATTTTTGTCACATTCTTGCAAAGGTATAATAAATTTGAAAAAAATATTCCAAAAGGTTAAGATTTTTTTAGCGCTATTTTGTTTCCATGCTTATTTCTTAAAAACTTCATAAACGTGGAAGGAAAATGTGACGAATAACGATCCAATCAAACAGGGTTAACGCATTAAAAAACCTTATTTTTTTAATGTGTTGACCTGTCAAACCAAACGAAAGATTGCAATATAAAAAAAATAATTATCTTTGCATGACTTCGAATAAATTTGAAGAATAGATGAACGCAATAGAAAAAGTGGGGGCATACGCTAGTCTTATGTACAGCACATTTGGAGTGCCCGACCGGTGGAAAATGTTTTTCAGGCAATATCTCAAAGAGCTGAAAAAACAAGGATTGGACTCGTTGATGATCGTAATTATCATATCCGTATTTATCGGAGCTGTAATTACCATCCAAATGGTTTTAAATACAAGCAGCCCGTTGCTTCCCGACTACGTAACAGGTTTAGCAGTCAGGGACACATTGTTGCTGGAATTTTCCTCTACAATCATGTGTCTCATATTAGCCGGAAAAGTCGGTTCCAATATCTCTTCGGAAATAGGCACCATGCGTATAACCGAACAAATAGACGCATTGGATATCATGGGCGTAAACTCGGCAAATTACCTTATTTTGCCCAAAATTACTGCATTTATGTCCATTGTTCCCTGTCTCGTAATAGTCAGTATGTTTGTGGGAATACTCGGCGGATACGGAGTTTCCGTTTTTACCGATGTTATTTCTACATATGCCTATGAAGTCGGTATTCAATTCCTCTTTGTTCCGTTCTATATTACCTATTCCGTGATAAAAGGAATTGTTTTTGCTTTTATTATCTCTTCCATAGCCGCTTTTTATGGCTACCGTGTGAAAGGAGGCGCGTTGGAAGTCGGAAAAGCAAGTACGGATGCCGTAGTAAACAGCAGCGTGATTATCTTGTTGTTTAATGTGATGCTAACTCAATTAATGTTGACATGATTGAAGTCAAAAACATATATAAATCATTCGATGAAGTTCCGGTGTTGAAAGATGTATCGACCATATTCGAAACCGGAAAAACAAACCTGATAATAGGCAAAAGCGGTTCGGGAAAAACCGTTTTGATGAAATGCGTAGTCGGTATTCACGGCATCGACTCGGGCGAAATACTGTACGACGGAAGAGACATTACCAAGATGCGGAGAAAAGAGCGCAATTATCTCCGGAGAGAAATCGGAATGCTGTTTCAAGGATCAGCCTTGTTCGACTCCATGACTGTGCTGGAAAATGTGATGTTCCCCTTGGAAATGTTTTCTTACGATTCGGAAGCAGAGAAAAAAGAACGGGCTACATTTTGCCTGGAAAGAGTGAATCTCGGTCATGCGCTCGATCTGTATCCTTCGGAAATAAGCGGGGGTATGCAAAAACGGGCAGCTATCGCCCGGGCTATTGTGCTGAATCCCCAGTACCTCTTTTGCGACGAGCCCAATTCGGGTTTAGACCCCCAGACTGCCATACTGATAGATAAATTAATTCAGGAAATCACACATGAATTTAACATCACGACCGTTATTAATACACACGATATGAATTCCGTAATGGAAATCGGTGAAAATATCATCTTCATCGAAGACGGTGAAAAGGCATGGCAAGGGACAAAAGACGAGATTTACAATACCGGATGCGAAACATTGGAGGAATTTGTTTTTGCATCCGAACTATACAAAGAAGTAAAGATTGCTCACAAACAATTAAAATAAATGGGATTATTTTTTAAAGCGCCGAAAATAAGGGGGTTTGAACACAAGCCTATTTACTGGGATCCAGACAAGGAGAGGCGGGAAGAACGGTTGGAGCGAGTCAAGCAGGAGCTTGGGATGACAGAAGAGGATAATGCTTACAAGCCTTTGATTCGCAGAGGTACTTTTCGTGAACAACGAACAACAATACCGCATCAGCGGCGACAAAGCACGGTTTTCCGTGTGCTGCTTATAGCTCTTGCCTTAATAGCGTTGGTTTATTGGTTCCTTCGTGATGTTTAAAAACTGAAAACAAAAGAGAAATGAGCGACATTATTCATCTGTTACCAGATTCCGTTGCAAACCAAATTGCTGCGGGAGAAGTGATTCAACGACCGGCATCTGTTGTAAAGGAATTGGTCGAAAACGCAATAGATGCAGGAGCGACTCATATCCAGATAATCATAAAAGATGCCGGACGCACCTTAATCCAGGTGATCGACGACGGGAAAGGGATGTCCGAAACAGACGCGCGTCTTGCTTTCGAGCGGCACGCCACTTCAAAAATCCAGCACGCAAGCGACCTTTTTGCACTTCGCACAATGGGATTCAGGGGAGAAGCCTTGGCATCCATTGCCGCCATAGCGCACGTAGAGTTGCGCACGCGCAGGCAAGAGGACGAGCTGGGAACAAAAATAAGCATAGCCGGAAGTAACGTGGAGAGTCAGGAATCGGTCTCCTGTCCTGTAGGATGTAACTTTTTGGTAAAAAATCTTTTCTTCAACGTTCCGGCAAGACGCAAATTCCTGAAAACAAACGCTACCGAATTTTCTCATATAGAAAGAGAGTTTTTCCGTATCGCTTTGGTTTATCCGCACATTAGCTTTGAATTTTGGCACAACGATCAGGAGTGCTATATGCTTCAGGCGGCAGGATACCGTGAAAGAATCGTCAGCATATTCGGAAAAGGGATCAATTCCCAACTATTAAGTATCAATGCCGATTCCACCCTCATCAAAATATACGGCTTTATCGGAAAGCCCGAAACAGCTAAAAAGCAGAACGACAAGCAATATTTCTTTGTGAATAGTCGCTACATGCGGCATTCGTATTTCCACCGGGCAGTCATGCAGGCGTACGACCGGATGCTTCAACCCGCTACTTCGCCCGATTATTTTATCTATTTCGACATAAATCCCGAAAACATAGATGTAAACATCCACCCGACTAAAACGGAAATCAAATTTGAAAACGAACAGGCGATATGGCCTATCGTTCTCACATCCGTCAAGGAGGCGTTAGGACGTTTTAATGTAATGCCTTCGATCGACTTCGATCTCGAAGGAAGTCCGGATATTCCGGTTTTCAATACCTCCGGGACTCCAGTCCAGCCTCCGAAAATAAATGTCAATCCCGAATACAATCCGTTCAACACACAGGACAAGCCATCCTATACTCGTCCGAAAATGGACGATTGGAGCAAATTATACGAAGGCTTCGAAAACGACAAGAACCAGTTTGTATCGCCAACAGAAGGCGCTGTCGAACTCTTTTCCCGTATTTCGGACGAAGACGCAGATGACGCCAGCGACGGAGATGTTTTATTTCCGGTAAAAATGGAAAGTGAAGAAAAAGAAGTCAGCTATCTCCAGTTAAAAAACAAATACATCCTCACCTCCGTAAGATCGGGATTAATGTGTATTGACCAGCGCCGGGCGCACATACGTATTTTATTCGACCGCTTCCTGAGCAATCTGACCAGCAAACAAACATTCTCCCAAAAACTTCTTTTTCCCGAAAGATTGGATCTTTTGTCTTCCGAAGCGATGATTCTGGACGAGATAAAAGACGACCTGCTTTACCTCGGATTTGAGATTTCCGATCTCGGCAACAATTCATACGCCATCAACAGCCTGCCCGCCATGCACAGCGGACAAGAGGCAAAGCCGTTTATCCTGACCATGATCGACGCCGTAAAAGATCAAAATACCAATATAAAAAGCGAAATGCTGGAAAATGTCGCACTATCGCTGGCTAAAATGTCGGCTATCCCATCCGGAAAACAGTTGCAACAAGAAGAGATGATCGAATTGATAAACAGCCTTTTTGCATGTACTGATCATTATTTTACGCCTGAGAATAAGACGATTATTGTTATTGTTTCTGATGAGGAGATGGCTAAGTTGTTCAAATAATGATACAAGTTCCCAATGGCTGTAATACGTTATCCTTCGTGATTGTAATACAAAATTTGCCAAATCACACCGAACTTATCCTTTAACATACCATACAACTCGCTAAAGAACGTTTTTTGAAGCTCCATATACACTTCACCGCCATCTTTTAACTCGTTGAATATTCGCTCAATTTCCTCTTTGTTTGCCATACTGATGGTTGGATTTATGTTATTTCCCACAATGAGAGGGTAGCCTGACGGCATATCCATAAACATGACTGTCATTCCGCCCATCGGTATGCCGGCATACATTATTTTGTTCTTGTCTGCTTCCGCCATAGGATGATTGGGGTCTGCAGGCGCTTGTTCATAAGTCATCATGTTTTGAACTTCCGACTTGAATACCTTTGCGTAAAAATCCACCGCTTCGCGGCAATTTCCGTCAAAATTGATAAATAATTCTAATTTCATAGGACACTGTTTTTTAATAATTGTTTTATCTCCTCCACCGAAACCAACTTTTGCTCTCCCGAAACCATATTTTTCAACATTACCTTGTTTTCTTTCATTTCGGTTTCACCGATGATAGCGACGAAAGGAATATTTTTGCTGTCGGCGTATCCCATTTGCTTCTTCATTTTTCCCGGTTCGGGATAAATTTCGGCAGAGATGCCGGCAGCGCGTACATGTTTTAAACAAGTCAACGCATACTTTAGTTCTTCCTCTCCAAAGGTTACGAAAATTAATTTAGTGGATTGGCTGGTCTCTTTCGGATAAAGATCCAATTGATTCAGCACATCGTAAATGCGATCGGCGCCGAAAGAGATACCGACGCCCGAAACATCCGGAAGACCGAATACCCCCGTCAAATTATCGTAACGACCACCGCCGGTGATGCTTCCAATTTCTACATCTTTGGCTTTTACTTCAAAAATAGCTCCGGTATAATAGTTCAGCCCACGCGCCAACGTCAAATCCAGTTCTATTTCGGTCTTTATGTCCAATAATTCCGTATAGTTTAAAATCGTTTCAATCTCTTCCGCGCCTTTTAATCCGGTTTCGGAAGTTGATAGCACTTGACGGATTGTCTCCAATTTTTCACGGTTAGAGCCTTGCAAAAGAATGATTGGTTGCAATTTTGCAATCGCTTCTTCCGGAATCCCTTTTGAAGCAAGTTCTTCGTTTACTTTCTCCAAGCCGATTTTGTCAAGCTTGTCGATAGCAACCGTAATATCTGTTATCTTTTCCGCTTCACCGATTACTTCGGCTATGCCGGAAAGGATTTTGCGGTTATTAATTTTAATACAAACGTTAATCTTCAAGCGGCGGTAAACCTCATCTACAATCTGTATCAACTCTACCTCGTTCAACAGCGAGTCGCTTCCCACCATATCCACATCGCACTGGTAAAACTCGCGATAACGCCCTTTTTGTGGACGGTCGGCACGCCATACAGGCTGGATTTGATACCGTTTGAAAGGGAAAGTGATTTTATCGCGGTTCATCACTACAAAGCGGGCAAAGGGAACCGTCAAGTCATAACGCAATCCTTTTTCGGATATTTTATGAGTAAGTTTCAACGAATTGCTTTCCAACAACTCGGATTGCTCCACACCGGAAAGGAAATCGCCGGAATTCAAAATCTTGAACAGCAGTTTATCTCCCTCTTCGCCATATTTTCCCATCAATGTAGAAAGATTTTCCATTGCCGGCGTCTCTATTTGCTGAAAGCCGTAAAGACAAAAAACATCTTTTATCGTATCGAAAATATAATTGCGCCGCACCATTTCCAATGGTGCAAAATCTCTTGTTCCTTTAGGTATGGAAGGTTTTGCCATCTTTGATTTTAACTAAATTGAAAGGCAAAGGTATGAAAAATAGTTGAAAAATATTATATTTCCCTTTTCCGAAAAAATTACTTTGTAATTCAATGAGATTGTTGTATATTTGCAATATGTTACAATTATTAAATCATAAACAAAAAATATGATTACAACGAGGTCACAATATATTACAGACCAAATGGGTGAAAAAAAGTCGATAATACTACCTATTAAAGATTACAACCGTATGTTGGAAACATTAGAAGAATTGGAAGATATATGCCTTTACGATAAAGCCAAACAAGAAGATGACGGTGAATATATTTTATTTTCTAAATACCTGACAGAAAGAAAGAAAAATGCCTAATTATGTCATTGTCTTATCAAAGAAGGCTCGGAAAATATTAGACAATCTTTCTGACAATATTGCCGAGCCAATTCATGATGCTATTATTACTTTGGAAGAAAACCCACGCCCGGTAGGGTATAAAAAACTTAAAAACAGAAATGCTTACCGCATTCGTACCGGTGATTATCGTATTATATATGAGATAATTGATAACAAACTCATAATAACTATAATAACTATCGGACATAGAAAAGATATTTATAAAAACATATAAATACAATCAAACATTGAATGCAAAATCAAAATTGTTTTGAAGCAGAAGACTATAATAAATTTCCTCCATAAACACCGATTCGGATTGCAGCGCCCAGTTATGAAAAGCAAGATTAGGCTTGTACTGTGGTAAAAACGTCAATAATTTATCCAAATCAAACTCACCGGCAATGACTCCGGCGCCGGATAGAGCCGCATCATGCGCATTACAAGCCTGTTCGATGTGCGTCGGTATCATCAATACGGGCTTTCCCAGATACATGGCTTCACAGACCGACTCAAAACCCGCCGTTGTAGCATATCCTTTGCAACCTGCCATGTATTGCAGAAACAATTCATCGTCCAGTGTATGAAAAGACAAGCAATCATCCACTTTAGTCGTCTTTTCCGCATTTTTCTTATCCCAGAAAAAATGGAGCGGCAACTCCGGATGCTTCTCGTGCCAATCGATAACCTCTTCCGAAAATCCGCTGTTCACCATATAACCATGCAAATAATCACCTTGAGAAGCATCTGTTTGCAGCACTTCCCGGCGTAATAGAGGCGGAACTACTACTAATTTCCCGTCGGGCAATGAAGACATTGGTCGAAAAGACAACGCTAACAAACGAGACGCCCTCAAGGATGTTAATTTCGTAAAAAAGAGTAAAAGGTACAATTCCGAACGACTCTCTTTCGGAAATTCAAAATCAGGATGTAAAAAGAGATATTGGTGGGCTATACATATATAGGGTGTTTTCGGACAAAACAACCCGTAGGTCAATCCCGTCAGCAATTCATAAAAATTGATGACCAGATCGGCTTCCGTTTTCCTTATTTTTTTTGAAATAAAGTACATGCTTTTTAAATAAGCGGGTATTTTGAGCAAATTATAAAGGATGCTTACCACGATGCCTGCTTGCTTATTTTTAGTAGTCGGAAGAAAATTAGGGCTTTCGAAAGAATAAACAGGTACATCGTCCATTTTCTTTGTAAAAAAATCGGGCAACTGACGCGCCGGACTTTTTCCTACAAGGACACCCGCAACCTCGTGTCCGTTTCGCTCCAACATGCTCTTCAAAGAAAGGGCTTGCGTAAAATGTCCTCTCCCCTCTCCTTGTATAACAAATAAAATTTTCATTCTTCGCTTTTAAGAAACTTTTCGCAATAAATTAATATCTTCTGTTGTCTGTATTTCATCATAGAGTTTTATTTCCCAAGCGCCGTTTTCTTTCTCGACCAAGGCAGACATGGTTTCTACCCAATCGCCGGAATTCAGGTAATGTATATCATCATAATACGTATTGGACGGTTGGTGAATATGCCCGCAAATAACACCGTTGCAATGCTTCATTTTCGCAAAGGAAACCAATTCCTTTTCAAAATCGGAAATATAGGAAACAGCCGATTTCACTTTTTTCTTAATCTTTTGAGAAAGAGAAAAATAGCTTTTTCCCCGCTTCATCCGGTAGTGGTTGTATAACCTGTTCACCCACAGCAGGAAAGTATATCCCACATCACCCAGCATTGCCAGCCAGCGCATCTTGGAAGTGACCGTATCAAAAATATCGCCATGCGTCACATAATAACGCCTATTATGGCTTTCATGAATGTAATTTTTTACAATGGAAAAATTAGCGAAGGTAAACGGCGCCAGTATATCCAGAAAATCGTCGTGATTCCCGCGTACATAAATGACTTTCGTTCCGTAGTTTTCCATCATTTTCATCAATGTCTTGAAGAATTGAGTATGCTCTTTTTTCCACTTTTTCCCTGACTTTTTCAGTTGCCATCCGTCGATAATATCTCCGTTTAAGATAAGTTTGTCGCAATCGACCGACCGAAGGAAGTCCGTTACCTCCTTTGTTTTTGAATGTTCCGACCCTAAGTGAATGTCCGAAAGGACAATGGTCGGATAATACGTTCTTAATCTCATAATTTTCTTAAAATTGTTCATACAAAAAAACGTATTTGTTATTTCAGTATAAACACAAAAACATTAAGTTGAGATTACATTAAAGATGCCTGAAGGGTGGTTTTTAGATTATTTTAATTAATCATACGAATCAAGAGTTGAATTTTCTTTCCTTTTTAGCCTCGTTAGAGGCGTAATATTGGTAGAAAATACGTTTTCCCTCTGTTCTAGTTCCGTTAGGAACGAATTGAAAATCAGCGTAAGCTAAATAGGTTTTATATTCCGCCCCTAACAGGGCTTTGGTTGTGGAGGATATTCCCTTCTACCAATATGTTGTGCCTAACGGCACATATTTTTCAACATTTGATTCGCATTAATCATGAACATCACTAAATCCTCTTAATTTTTCCACTCCCCGTCTCCTCAAATTTATCCACAAATAAAATCTGTTTAGGAATTTCATATTTCGTCAAACGGGATGCTATTTGTTGCAAAAACAAATGCTGTTTTTCTTCATTCCAAGGCAAACCCTCTATCTTCAATACAATCTGTTGCCCAAGTAATTCGTGGGGAAGCGAGGTGATATAAAAACGTGCTTCCGGCAAATCAGCTATTTTTCGTTCAATCTCTTCGGGAAAAAACTTTATCCCGCCCGAATTTATCACATGATCCCAGCGTCCCCGCCACGAAAAAGAAGTTTCGGAAAGAAGCTTCACCACATCATTCGTTACAAAAGGCTCGTGTTGAAGATAAGGAGCTTCGATGATAAGGCAATCTCTGTCGTCTGTGCTGAAAACAACATCAGGCAACGCCGTGTAAACCTTTTCTCCTGTTCCGCCTTTTTCAATCCGGCAAAGCGCCACGTGCGAAACCGTTTCCGTCATTCCATAAGACAAATAGGCATCTACCGAAAGTTCACACAGTTTTTTTTCCAATGAATCTGTAACCGGACTTCCGCCAATGAGCAGCTTGCCAATGGAATTGAGCCGCATTTTTCCTTCCTCCGAAGCAAGCAGCGCCTGTACTTGCAACGGAACCATTGCCGCAAAAGCGACGGAACCTTCCCATTGGGGAGTCGAAGAGGGCGGAACTACTACTAAATTTAATTCGCCGGTAATAGCCCGCACAATCATCATCTTGCCGGCAATGTAATTTGCAGACAAACAAAGCAACGCATTGTCTCCTTTTTGCAATCCAAAGAACCGATTCGTCCGCAACGCGGAAGCCATCATTGCCTTTTTCGAAAGGCGGATTGTCTTGGGAGTTCCCGTAGAACCGGAAGTTTTTCCCGTCACATACTCTTTGTCATCCATCCATTCTTTTAAAAAGGAAACTAAATCACGTTCCCATTCCATACCCGAACCGGATAACATTCCATGCTCTATTGCCCGTTTCAACCCGGAAAAATCGTATAGATAACCATTTATTTTGAGCGTTGAGTGCATTTTAATTACAGTTTACGAGCTACAAAATTACAAGAATAAATAAACTTTTGGTTTTTTTGCACGTAATTTGGAAAGTTTTTATAAATTTGCGAGGTTGAAAGGACTGTCTTATAAAACGGGCAGTGAAGTAACTCAGAATATAATATATATCAAATTTATTGCAATGGACACACTTGATCAAAAGGACTCTCTACAAAGTCAGAACATCGAAGAACAGGCATCGGAAACAGTAACCAAAGAGGCAAAAAAAGAGAAAAAAGCCACTGAAAAAAAGGAAAAGAAAGTAAAGGCTGATTCCGACCAGTCGTCAAAGAAAGTAGCGAAGAAAAAGACTGAAACGAAAAAAAAGTCTGATTCTGCTGACTTGAAGGCTATTCCTGATGAACAAGTTGAAGACAAAAAGAAAAGCAAAAAATCTTCTGCAGTAAAAGAAAAAACGATAAAGGAAGATAAAAAAACGCCTGCCGGAAAGAAAAAAACAACTTCCAAGCTATCGGAAGAAGCTCCTGTTGCGGAAATTTCCGAAGAACAAGCCGAAGATAAAAAGAAAAGCAAGAAAACTTCTTCCAAAAAGAAAGAAACAGTTTCCCAACTGCCGGAAGAAGCTCCCGTCTCAGAAACTTCCGAAGAAGTTAAAGAAAAAAAGAAAACTAAAAAACAAGAAGAAGTTCCTGTCGAAGAACCGGTAACAGAAGCAACGGAAAATATCCCTGCTCCTGAAAAAACCTCCGAAGTTTCTGTCGAAATAACCCCGAATGCTGTCGAAGAATCCGAGGAACCCGCCACCCCAACCGAAGACTACTCCCAATATTCGGAAGAAGAATTGGTTGCAAAGGCAAAAGAGCTAATGGAAGACGTTACCGATTCATACGCTGAATTGAAAGAAAGATTGGACGGAATCAAACACACCTTCTACAAGAAATTCAAATACAGACAAGAAAACCTGAAAAAAGAATTTCTGGAAGCAGGCGGTTTGGAAGAAGATTTTTCGGCTCCGGAAGATGAGTTGGAAAATGAAATCAAAGCCGTATTAAATACATACAGAGAAAAACGTAATGCCGAACTTCAAGCCCTCGAAAAAGAAAAGCAAGACAATCTGAACGCCAAGAACAGAATTCTGGAAGAGTTGAAAGGCTTGTTGGAAAGCACAGAAGATTTTGGAAAAAAAGTCCCTATTTTTCAAAAATTGCAGCAAGAATGGAAAACCATTGGTCAGGTTCCACCTGCCGAAGTTGCCAATTTATGGAAAAATTATCAACTGTATGTAGAAACATTCTACGATAATTTGAAGATAAATAACGAGCTTCGGGATTATGATTTCAGAAAAAATCTGGAAGCAAAATCACTCCTTTGCGATCAAACCGAAAAGCTGGCGGAAGAGGCGGATGTGGTCGCCGCTTTCAGAAAACTTCAGATTTTCCATGAAGAGTGGAGAGAAATAGGACCCGTCTCGCGCGAAAACCGCGAATCCATTTGGGAACGTTTCAAGGCGGCGTCTACCGTGATCAACAAGAAACATCACGATTATTTTGACAAATTAAGGGAAGGGGAATCCGAAAACCTTGTGTTGAAAACCGCCATCTGCGAAAAAGTAGAAGCAATAACTACCGACAACCTGTCATCGTACAAAGAGTGGCAGGACAAGACCGACGAGATTGTGGCATTGCAGGACGAGTGGAAGAAAATCGGTTTCGCCCCTAAAAAAGATAATGTTGCTATTTATGAGCGTTTCAGAGCCGCATGTGATAGTTTTTTCCAAAAGAAAAACGAATATTACAAAGCCGCTAAGGAAGTATTGGTTGAAAATTTGGCTAAGAAAATAGCGCTTTGCGAAAAAGCGGAAGAACTGAAAGACAGTCAGAGCTGGAAAGAAACAGCCGACAAGATGGTTCAACTGCAAAAAGAATGGAAAACAATCGGATCGGTTCCGAAAAAACAGTCGGATGCCGTTTGGAAAAGATTTATATCCGCCTGTGATTACTTCTTTGATCAGAAAGAGAAGGATTTCAAATCGCAGAAAGGAGAACAGGAGAATAACCTGAAACGTAAAAGAGAACTTATCGGACAAATCAATGCGTTGGAAACTGCCGGGAAAGACCAAACCGAGTCGCTCAAGACGTTGAAGGCATTGATTGTCGAATACAATGAAATAGGACACGTTCCGTTCAAAGAAAAAGATAAACTCTATAAAGAATATAAAACGGCTATTGATGCTCAATTTGACCGCTTGAATATGGATCAGGCAAGCCGCAGGATGGACTTTTTCAGAGCAAATCTGGAAGATATGGCTGGAAAAGGACAACAGAAATTACAGAGTGAACGTAAACGTTTGATGCGCGTATACGAATCTTTGAACAGTGAAATCGCTACTTTTGAAAACAATATCGGATTCTTCTCCGGTTCGTCAAAAAATGCGGCGGGAATGATCAAAGATATGGAACGTAAAATAGCGAAACTGAAAGAGGAGAGAGAGTTAGTGGTCGAAAAAATTAAAATGCTGGAAGATACGGCAAAATGACCAGCGGAGTCCTCATAAGCGTCTTTTTGTGAGAAAGGACGCTTATGAGGATTCTAAACTTAACTAAAAAAATGAAATCCGATAAACTGTTTCAAAATTAGGTTGTTATAAAATATATTTTTTGAGATTGATAGAAAAACATTTGCTTTACTAATTTAATAAATTTAATAAAAATGAAACCTTTTGAAGAGAACTGGCAACAAGATTCCGGGAGGAAATTTGTTAGCCGGGATGACGAGAATCAAAACGAGAGAAGAAGTTTTAATCCGAATTTTTCAAGCGATAACCGCTTAAACAGGTCAAATGACGATCCTTCGGCAAAAAAACCACGTAAGAGGGTAGGCGAAACCCGTTTTAATACGGATAATAACAGACCTCGTACAAATGATTATCAACAAAGAGACACGAGGCGGGGAAATTATGACGGAGGAAACGGAGGAAACTATTCCGATCAAAGAAACAACTATCGTGACAACAGCGGCGGATACAACAACAATCGCGGCAGTTATGATAACAGTGGCGGCAACAACTATCCCCCTCGCCGGAATAATTATAACCAGCAAAGCGGCGGTTATAACAACAATTACCGGAACAACAACGGGAACGGAGGTTACAACAATGACCGGAATTACAACAACGACCGGAGTTATAATAATGATCGAAACTATAACAATGATCGAAATTATAACAACCAAGGTAATCAAGGCGGTCAAAGCGGCGGTTATAACAACAATCGCGGCGGCTATAATAATCCCAATAACAGGGGAAATGGCGGCGGCTATAATCAAGGAGGTCCGGGCGGCAATCGCAGACCAAATTCGTTCAATAACAACAATAACCGGAATAATTCTTTCCGCAAAAATAATAATAACAGAGGAGGAAGTAATTTCGATACAAGAACGAACAGACCTCCAAGACCTATGGAGTATCGTTCCATTGTTTTTGACCCGAACGAACCGATTCGTCTGAACAAGTTCCTTGCCAATGCCGGCGTCTGTTCACGCAGGGAAGCCGACGAACTTATTCAAGCCGGCGTAGTTTCCGTAAACGGAGAACCTATTACCGAACTTGGAAGCAAAATATTGCGCGGAGATAAGGTGATGATACACGATCAATTGGTTAATCCCGACAAACGGGTGTATGTTTTGCTGAATAAACCGAAAGATTGCGTTACCACAAGCGATGACCCTTTTGCAAAACTGACCGTGATGGATTTGGTTAAGAATGCGTGCAAGGAGCGTATTTATCCTGTCGGACGCTTAGATAGAAATACTACCGGAGTGCTGTTATTGACAAATGACGGAGACCTTGCCGCAAAATTAACGCATCCGAAATACGACAAGAAGAAAATTTATCAGGTATCGCTGGATAAGCCGCTGGAGCAAGAAGACTTTAACAAGTTGTTGGAAGGCGTCACGCTGGAAGATGGCGAAATGAAGGTGGATGACCTCAATTATATAGACGAAAACGATGCGAAGAAAATCGGCATTGAAGTTCATTCGGGAAAAAACCGGATTGTGCGCCGTCTTTTTGAACATCTCAATTATCGCGTCGTGCGTCTGGATAGAGTTTACTTTGCCGGATTGACGAAAAAGAATTTAAAAAGAGGTCAATGGCGCTTCCTTTCCGACAGGGAAGTAAATATGTTGCGGATGGGGGCTTTTGAGTAAAAAAATTGTTTTGAACCGTGTTTTTTCAGGTTTATCATGATTATCAAGATGTTGAATATAAAGAAGAGGATGTGATGCATTCTCTTCTTTTATTAAAACAGTAAAAAAAGTGCGTTTTTTTTAAATTGTCCACATCTTTTTTCAAATTGTCCACATTATTTTTTTGAAATGGCAGTAATATTGTAGTGTGATTGAGACAAGAAAAATATTTCACAGTTATTGATCACAATATGGAAGAGACCCTATTATATAAATATACTATATCCAAAAAAACCTTACTTTTATTAGAAAAACACGTTTTAAATTGTTGTTTGTGAAAACAAAAATAGGAAAACTCCGGAAATTTCGGAGTTTTTTTATTTGTTTTAATTCCATGCTTCAATAACTCGCTTTGCGTCATCAAGATATTCCTGTACAGTAGGTGTATGGTTACACTTGCCAAGAACTTCCATCGCTTCTCTCGCATATTGAAGAGATAGTTTTTTATTAGGGGCATCATCTTGATAGAACATAGATAGATTAACCAACGTTTGAGCAACATCCGGAAGATAGGCATCTCGACTCTTGGAAGCCAATTCTCTTCGTATTTTTAAAGCTTCCTTATAGAATGCTTCCGATGTGGAATATTCGTTTTTACAACAATACAAAGCTCCCAAGTTGTTAAGGATCAGAGCAACATCCGGAAGGTAAGCATCTTGATTCTTGGAAGCCAATTCTCTTCGTATTTTTAAAGTTTTCACAAAGAATACTTCCGCTTCAGAATATTCGTTTTTATTATAATACAAAGCTCCCAAGTTGTTAAGGATCAGAGCAACATCCGGAAGGTAAGCATCTTGATTCTTGGAAGCCAATTCTTTTTGTATTTCTAAAGCTTCTTTATAGAATGCTTCTGCTGAGGAATATTCGTTTTTACTCCGATACAATTCTCCCAAATTGTTAAGGTTCATAGCAACATCCGGAAGATAGGCATCTCGACTCTTGGGAACTAATTCTCTTCGTATTTTTAAGGCTTCCTTTAAGAATGCTTCCGCTTCAGAATATTCGTTTTTACTATAATGCAAAACTCCCAAGTTATTAAGGATCCGAGCAACTGACGGAAGATAGGCATCTCGATTCTTGGAAGCTAATTCTCTCCCTATTTTAAGGCTTCCTTTATAAGAGGCTTCTGCTTCACGATAAGCATTATTTTTATACTGTATACATCCCATATCATGGAGCACAGCAGCTCGTTCTTGCGGAAGGGTTACAAGACTCAGACAATGATTATAATAAGTGATTGCTTCAGAAAGTTTGTTCAGTCTATAATAAAATGCTGCTATTGCGAAATTGTTATCGTAAGAAGGAAATACTGCTACAGCTTGTTTATAGTGTTGTTCGGCTTCGGTGAATTGGAAGTTTGTGATATATAATTGTGCTTTGCGAATATGCTTTTGGGCTGCTTCTTCATCACTTACGTTAGTATCAATGGATTCGATAGCCTCCTGCAATTTACCCTTTTCTAAATAGTCTCTCACTACTTGTTCCCATGTCGGTAGGTCTTTACGTGCAAGTTCTTCTTTCAATACTTCAATAGTCTTATCACGAAGGTATATTTCTTCTTTCAATCCTTCAATTCTTTCATCCGCAAATTTGAAAGCAAGTTGAATTGTTTTGTCTTTAGGGTCGTCAATCGGCATGAATATTACAATGAAGCTTGCAATAGTACTCATTGCTCCTCCTAATTTATCCTTGCCAGAGTTTTCTATATAGGCATAAACAAACAGACTAATTCCAACTATTGCAAAAAAAACTGAGATACACGCTAATATTTTTGCACAAATCAGATAAGTGATGAATGCTCCAATAACAGCAATACCTAAAATCATTATCCGTATCAATACTCTCAATTTTTCCCTTCTCATAACTACAACAGTTTTAAGTTTTTTATATTTATGAAAAGCAAAGATATGTTATTTCTTTTCTCTTGGGAATCATAATTAGAAAAATGTGTGAGATTATTTTTCTAAGAAGCAGTTTATATTAATGCAAATCAAGCGTTGAATTTTCTTGCCTTTTTAGCCTCGTTAGAGGCGTAATATTGGTAGAAAACAGGTCTTTTCTTGTGTTCTAAGTTCCGTAGGAACGAAATATGTTTTATATTACGCCCCTAACGGGGCTTTGGTTATGTGAAGATATTCCCTTCTACCAATATTTCGCCCCTAGCGGGGCTGGCAAATCGAATATCATACAGCCATTTCTCTACGCGCTCGTCCATAAATCAGTTTTTTATTTCGGTCAATTGAGAGGCGTAAAACAGGATTTTTTATGGTTTTTTCTTCCACCAAATCAACAGAACGGTTAAAAAATTGTTCCAAACTACTTTTCAAGCCAATATAATTATCAAAATAATTTTCCAATTCTACTTGCCCGAAATTCACCAAAAAATCAATATCGCTTGTAGGCGAAAAATCATTGGTAAGCGCCGAGCCAAACAAATACATGTTATCAACATTATATTGTTCCAGCAACTTAGAAATTTGGTCTATATTTTGTTCTACTATATTCATTTTTAAAAATCAAAGTTATTAATTTATCTCAAAAAATCAACGTGTTTAGTAAAACAGTTTTACCTTTTCAAATATTCATCCATAGCCGCCGCTGCTTTGCGTCCATCCCCCATGGCAAGAATAACAGTCGCTCCGCCTCTTACAATATCCCCTCCGGCAAAAATCATCGGAATAGTAGATTGCATATTCTCACTCACCTCAATGGTTCCCCATTTACTTACTTTCAACCCTTCTACCGATTGAGGCACTAACGGATTTGGAGAAACTCCCACGCTGACAACTACAACATCCACATCCACGTCCTCTGTTACATTTGGAATTTCAACCGGACTTCTTCTTCCCGAAGCATCGGGCTCGCCAAGTTCCATTTTTTGTAGCCGCATTGTTTTGACGCGACCTTTTTCATCGCCGAAATAGGCTATCGGATTATGCAAGGTAAGAAACTCAACTCCCTCTTCTTTTGCATGCTTTACCTCTTCGATACGGGCAGGCATCTCCTCCTCCGAGCGCCGGTATACAATGATTGCCCGCTCTGCTCCCAAGCGCAATGCAGTACGGACGGAATCCATTGCCGTGTTTCCACCTCCGATAACGGCTACGGTTTTTCCGTTCAACACAGGGGTGTCGCTTTCGGGATTGGCTGCATCCATTAAGTTTACGCGGGTCAGATACTCGTTGGCAGACATGACTCCAATTAGATTTTCGCCCGGAATATTCATAAAACGGGGCAATCCGGCTCCACTCGCCACAAAAACGCCCTTGAATCCTTCTTCTTCCAGTTCTTGTATGGAAATGGTTTTACCGATAATGCAATTCTTCACAAAATCGACTCCCATTTTTTTCAGGCTGTCAATCTCCACATCCACAACGCTGTTGGGCAAACGAAATTCGGGGATTCCATATTTTAATACCCCGCCTATCTCGTGCAATGCTTCAAAGACGGTCACCGAATAGCCCAACTTTGCCATATCCCCGGCAAAAGACAATCCGGCAGGACCGGAACCGACGACAGCCACTTTTATTCCATTCTTATTCGAAATTTCGGGAATGGATATTTGACCGCTTGCCTGCTCATAATCGGCAGCAAAGCGCTCCAAGTGACCAATGGCAACGGATTCTTTCTTCAGTTTCTGAGTATAAATACAATGCAGCTCACACTGTTTTTCCTGCGGACAAACACGTCCGCAAACGGCAGGCAAAGCGCTGGTTTCTTTCAATACTTTTGCCGCGTCCAAAAACGCTCCGCGTTCTATATTTTTGATAAATGCCGGAATATTTATACTTACAGGACAACCTTCTATGCAGGTCGGATTCGGACAATCCAAACAACGTTTGGATTCACAAACAGCCTGTTCTTCGGTCAATCCCTTGTTCACCTCTTCCTGAACCCTCGCTCTGTAACGAGGCTCCAACTCATTCATGTGTACGCGCGGAATATCCGTCCGCTCTTTGGGTTTCATTGATTTGCGCAATTCTTCGCGCCATGCAAGATTTCTGCCTTCTTGTATCATTCGAATGAATCTATTTATTTTTGAATTTTACGACGTTCCGCATCCTCCTCTTCTTTATAGGCGCTGAGACGCATCAGCATTTCATCAAAATCTACCTGATGTGCATCAAATTCGGGACCGTCAACGCAAACAAATTTGGTTTTTCCTCCCACCGTAATGCGGCATGCTCCGCACATGCCCGTACCATCCACCATAATCGTATTAAGGGATGCAATGGTAGGAATATCATATTTCTTGGTAAGCAACGAAACATATTTCATCATAACCGCAGGTCCTATTGTCACACAGAGGTCAACTTTTTCTCTATTTATTACCTCTTCCACTCCGTCGGTTACCAATCCTTTTTTTCCGTAAGAACCGTCATCAGTCATGATGATTACTTCATCCGAATGCCGGCGCATTTGATCTTCCAAAATCACCAATTCTTTTGTCCGGGCGGCAAGGACAGTAATTACTCTATTTCCGGCTTTCTTAAATGCCTCAACAATAGGAAGCAACGGCGCCACTCCTACTCCACCGCCGGCGCATACTACTGTTCCGACTTTTTCAATATGAGTAGCTTTACCAAGCGGACCAACAAGGTCGGTAATTTCATCTCCTACATTCAAATCGCACAATTTGGAAGAAGAGACGCCCACCTTTTGTATTACCAATGTTATAGTACCTTTTGCAGCGTCAGCCGAAGCAATGGTCAAAGGAATGCGTTCTCCCTTTGCACCTACCTTGACAATCACAAAATGCCCTGCTTTACGGGCTTTTGCAATCAACGGGGCTTCTATTTCCAGCTTAACTACATTTTCGGAAAAATTTTCTTTACTGACTATCTTATTCATTTCTTTTCATTACTTTAAACAAGGCATTATATTGGCTCGGCAAAGTTAATAAAAATTGGAAAAACGGCAATGGTGAAAAATAGTGATTAGTGATAAAGTGATTAGTGATGAGGCGGGAAGTGAAATTTACCACTAATCACTTAATAACTAATTACTTAAATAAGTCTTACTGGGATATTTTCTTTTGCCAAATACTGTTTCAACTCAGGAATAGAAATTTCTTTGAAATGGAAAATACTTGCAGCAAGAGCGGCATCCGCCTTTCCGATAGTGAAAGCATCCTTGAAATGTTCCATCGTACCGGCGCCTCCCGAAGCAATAACCGGAATAGAAAGCGTCTCCGAAAGCACAGCTAACGCTTCGTTTGGAAAACCTTGTTTTACTCCGTCGTGGCTCATACTGGTAAAGAGAATCTCTCCCGCTCCTCTTTCTTGCGCTTCCTTCGCCCAAGTAAACAGTGTTTTATCCGTTGAAATACGTCCGCCATTCAGAAAACACGTCCATACATCGTCTTTCAACTCTGCATCAATGGCAACAGTAACTACTTGGCTGCCAAAATTTTTAGCGATTTCCGTAATCAACTCAGGATTTCTTATAGCAGCCGAGTTGATGGATACTTTATCCGCTCCTGCACTCAATAACGTATCAACATCTTTCAACTCATAAATTCCTCCTCCTACGGTAAAAGGAATATTTATGTTACGAGCAACACGTTTTACTAAATCGACAAATGTCTTGCGTCCCTCATGAGTAGCTGTAATATCCAGAAAAACCAACTCATCGGCGCCTTGCCGGCTATATTCAGCGCCCAATTCCACAGGATCGCCTACATCGCGGATATTTACAAAATTAACTCCTTTCACTGTTTTCCCGTCTTTAATGTCAAGACAAGGAATGATTCTTTTTGCTAACATAATATTGACTATTTTATTTCTAAAAAATTTCTCAACAAGATTTCTCCCATCGCTCCGCTTTTTTCAGGGTGAAATTGCACGGCGTAAAAATTATCTTTTTGCAACGCAGCGCTATAAGGGTGAATATAATCGGTGGTAGCGATTGTATTTTTTCCCACGGTCGCATAATAACTGTGTACGTAATAGAAATAGGTATCTTGCGATAATCCCTTGAAAAGAGGCGAATCACAATATTGAACGGTATCCCAACCCATGTGAGGCACCTTATTGTTCGTTTTTGTCGGAATAAACAACTTTACTTCTTCATCAAAAATTCCTAAACACGGAATATTTCCTCCTTCTTCGGATGATTTGCACATTAACTGCATACCAATGCAAATACCTAATACCGGTTGTTTTAAGTCGCGGATTACTTCGTCCAGCTTATGTTTGCGTAAATACGACATAGTCGTTTCAGCTTCTCCTACTCCTGGAAAAATAACCTTATCCGCCGCTTTTATTTTTTCAATATCGCCGGTTATTTCCGCTTCAATGCCTAAACGCTTCATAGCATAATCCACAGAAAATATATTTCCGGCGTTGTATTTTATGATAACGATCTTCACTATTGATTTCTATTTCAAATTAGCCCTTATCCCGGCTATTGCCATTTCGTGGTCTTCTTCACCGGTCAGTCCGGAAACGGTAAGCGTTCCTATCATACCCTCTCCTTTCACAAGAATCGGGAAAGAACCGCCGCAAGGAGCATATTCTGCAAAAGGCAATCCATGCGTTTTTTCCAGCGTGGTATTTTCGCTCTTTAACTTGTATTCAATATACAAAGAGCTTTTGTGAAATTTATTTACTACCCGGTTTTTCCGGATTACCCACTGGTCATTTTCCTCAGTTGTTCCATCAAACGAGTAATGAAAAATCTGATGATTGCCACGCATCATATCAATGGTGATATCTTTATTCTCCTTTTTCGCTTTATCAATAAGATACAATCCTATTGCCAACGCTGTTTCATTCGTAAATTCGGTGAATTGAAGCTCCTTTTCCTGATTTTCCAATTCTTGTAAAAATGCTGTGTAATTATCCATAACTTTGTATTTAACTTAAAATGCTAATAAAAACGATTTGAAAGCGTCAAAATCCTTCGGCAATTCAACACTTTGCTTTTTGCCCTTCATAAATTCTTGTAATTTTTGAGGAATCTCTACTTTTTCGCCGATAATACTTTCTACGGTTTCCAAAAATTTAGCCGGATGGGCAGTTTCTAAGAACACACCTGTTTCATCCTGTTTTAGAAACTCTTGCAAGGCGCGATATCCCACTGCACCATGCGGCTCAAGTAAATAACCGGTAGATTTATAGGTATCTTTTACTGTTTCACGTATTTCCTCATCGGTGTAGCTGCATCCGGCAATGTCTTTTACAATAGCATCGTGCGAATGTCCGTACAAATCCAATATACGTGCAAAATTACTCGGATCGCCCACATCCATAGCATTGGCAAGAGTAGCAATAGACGGACGCGGATTGTATTTTCCGGTTAAAAGGTATTGCATGAAAATATCATTCCGGTTGTTAGCTGCAATAAAGCGGGAAACGGGCAATCCCATTTTCTTTCCGAAAAGTCCGGCAGTGATATTCCCGAAATTACCGCTCGGCACGCAAATAACTACGTTTTTGTCTTTGCCTAATTTCCGTAATTGAGAATATGCATAAAAATAATAAAATGCTTGGGGCAAAAAACGGGCTACATTAATAGAATTAGCAGAAGTCAAATTAATATGTGCATTCAAATCCTCATCCATAAAGGCATTCTTCACTAAAGCTTGACAATCATCAAATGTCCCGTCAATCTCCAATGCCGTAATATTTTGACCCAGCGTGGTGAATTGACATTCCTGTATTTTGCTCACTTTTCCTTTCGGATAAAGAACAAATACATGAATACCTTCTACGCCCAAAAATCCGTTTGCCACAGCGCTTCCTGTATCGCCTGAGGTCGCAACTAATACATTTACATCCCTTTGTCCTTGCTTTCTAATAAAATAACCCAACAGGCGGGACATAAACCTTGCACCGACATCTTTAAATGCCAATGTAGGTCCGTGAAACAGTTCCAGACTGTAAATATTGTCGTTCACATGCACCAGAGGCACATCAAAATTCAATGTTTCATATACAATTTTCTTCAAAGCTTCCGGTTCTACATCTTCGCCGAAAAAAGCATCGGCTACGGTATAAGCGATTTCTTGAAAAGAAAGATTTTGGATAGTTGAAAAAAAGGAATCCGGCAGATGTTTAATCACTTCCGGCATATATAATCCCCTGTCTGAGGCAAGACCCTTTACGACTGCTTCTTGCAGCGTTGCTTTAGCTGCTTTTTTATTTGTGCTATAATATAACATTTTAATTATGAGTGACTTAATTTCAATGAATAATATTTAATTTCTGACGCAATTATACAAAATTTTCTTCAAATATTCATTTTTTTGACATTTTAAAAATATAAAATATTGATTAACAGATATTTATATTTTTGTGTATCACGATTTTTCTATTTATACGAGTTTGAGAAGCAATATATATCACTGATTTACAGTCAATTAAATACAATTATCGTCTTGCTGACATCAGCAAGACGATAATTCAAAACCAGTTTAACTAATTGATTTTAAGCAATAAAACTTATTTCAACACCTTATTTTTTTCGTTTTTCAATCGCCGTTGCACTTTCCTCACATCTTCTGCCGGAGGTAGTTGTTCGGGAACAATTCCCCTGTCTAACAGCATCTGACGAACAGCCAAATTATTGTCAATATGTTCATTTTCTATTGGTTTTTGCCCGCTGAGGTTTTTCGATTGTACATTCACACTGGTCATTTCGGCAGCAAGGTCTTTCGCTTTTATGCCAACAATAGGCAGAAAATCGGCAATAGGACGATTAGTAGGAACTCGCATTTTTACTTTCAATTGTAATGTACTCAATCGGAACAAAGTTTGGTCTCCTTTAGAACGAATTATGGCAAATCCCTTCTCATCCACTCCTCTCTCATACAGTATAGCAGATAGCTGTTTTTCTGTCTGACTCAATTTTTCACGTGCCTCTACACGTTCAAATTCCAATATTCTCTTCTCAACTATCTCTGCTCTTCGTGTTTGAACGGCAAAATAGGTCTGAGCAAAAGCTACTTGAGGTTTCTTACTATCACCATTTTGTGCAATCAGATAACAAGCATAGCGAGTGAGAAGGATGTCATCTATCTCTTTTTCAGCACCTTTCGGCATAGAGATCGTTTTGCTGACGTCAGCAAAATGATAAAAAAGATTTTCTCCCGCATTTTTACATGCTTCTTTGGCTTTGTCAACTGCATTATCAAAGTTACGCCATTGTGTGTAGCCTAATAATTTTTGTAAATCTCGTGCACTCCAACATTCAACTCCTTCCAATTCGCAAACAGCAGTTTCAAACAATTCAAATAATTTTTTAATCTCTTCAGTTTTCATTGTAATTGTATTTTAATTAATATTAAGATAAAAAATATTCCGACCTAAAACAAACCCTGCTATAAGTTTTGATGAATGCAATACAAACGCGGAAATTAGCAAAAAACAATATTTCAGTTCTGTATAAATTTACATAAAACAGGATTAAATTTACATAATAAAGAACATAATCTTAGTCTTTTTAGTATTCTTACAAACATAAAATCTATCACTTTTTTGTTAATTATTATAAAATAAAAACACATATGAATGATTATCAATATTTTACATTTTTGTATATCATGATTTTATTCTTTATGTGAGCTTTTAAAAAAAATACACGCCTGATTAACAGTGTATTAAATACAATTATCGTCTTGCTGACGTCAGCAAGACGATAATTGTATAATTCTGATTATTATCTCTAATTCCCGAACAACGCATTTATAAACTCATCTCCCCTCAATAGCCCGTAAGAACCTTCTTTCGCCGAAAATTCATCGTATTCTTGAACATTGTCCGGTTTTGCTCCCGGTTTATAAATGGCAAACGGAACGGGATCTATCGTGTGCGTTTTTACGCGACATGGGGTAGGATGATCAGGTAATAGCGCTATCGCGACCGGTTCATCCCATTTGGAAACTTCCTCAAAAATCGGTTTCACGATACGATTTTCAAGATATTCGACCGTTTTCAATTTCAGATTGACATCTCCCTCGTGACCGGCTTCGTCACTTGCTTCGACATGAAGATAGACAAAATCGTTTTCTTTTAATGCGTCAATAGCAGCCTGTGCCTTTCCTTCATAATTGGTGTCGTAAAGACCTGTTGCACCTTCTACTTCGATAGGTTTCAAACCGGCATACACTCCGATTCCCTTGATTAAATCGACCGCTGAAATCACAGCGCCGTTTTTCAATCCGTAAAGCTCCATTAAAGTCTTCATTTCAGGCTTGTAGCCTGGCGACCAGGGCCAAATGCTGTTAGCCGGATCTTTTCCTTCCTGTTTCCGCTTAACATTAACCGGATGATTCTCCAATAATTCTTGAGAACGAAGAATTAAATCATTTAATAGTTTAGCAGTTGCTTCGGCTTCGGGAGTGTTTGCCTTCACCATCACATCTTTGAATGGAGTACCGGGAACATCGTGTGGAGGAGTGCAAATCAGTTGCTTATTACCGCCCTTAACCTTTAACAAATGACGATAAGATACGCCCGGAAAAAACCTTACCGTATCCGATTCTAACTTTTCATCTAGAAAACAAATCAGTTCATTCGCTTCTTCATTTGAAATGTGTCCTGCGGAATGGTTTTTTATTTTCCCATTTTCCATACAGATAATATTGCAACGCATAGCCATTTCTCCGGGTTCTATGGCAACTCCCATACTTGCCGCTTCCAATGAGCCTCTACCTTCCAGCACTTTAGCAACATCGTAACCCAATACAGACAAATTAGCTACTTCGCTACCAGGCTGAAAACCCTGCGGAATAGTTGCTAATAAACCATTTCGACCTAATGCCGCAATCTTATCCATATAAGGGATATTTGCAGCCTGTAATATCGTTTTATTCCCAAAAGCGGCAATCGGCTCATCAGCCATGCCGTCTCCAAGAATGATTAAGTATTTCATAAAATTACAGATATTTATCTAATGTTTGCAATGCTGATAATATCGGCAAAAACACCTGCTGCCGTCACTTCTGCTCCGGCTCCATAGCCTTTTATCATCATCGGATATTGTTTATAACGCTCGGTGGTTAATAAAATAAGGTTATTGCTTCCTTCTAAATCGTAGAACGGATGACGGCTATCAACAGCCTGCAAACCGACAGAAGTTTTACCTCCATCCAATTGGGCTACAAAACGCCATCGTTTATTTTCGGCTTCAAGTACTTTTCGTTTTTCTTCAAATTCAGCATCAAAACCTTCCACCTTTTTCCAGAAATCATCTAATGACCCTTCAAAGAAATCGTTCGGAATAAACAAATTTTTCTCCACATCTTCCTGTTCTACCATGTAGCCGGATTCGCGGGCAAGAATCACCAATTTACGAATAACGTCTTTTCCACTCAAATCAATACGCGGATCGGGTTCGGCATAACGTGCTTCCATCGCCATGCGAATGGCTTTGCTCAACGGAATTTCGTTGCTGATTGTATTGAAAACGAAATTGAGCGTTCCCGAAAGGACGGCTTCTAACTTCAAAATACGATCACCGCTGTAAATTAAGTCGTTGATTGTATTAATAATCGGAAGACCTGCGCCCACATTGGTTTCAAACAGGTATTTGATACCTCGCTTACGGGCGATTTCTTTTAATTGTATGTAGTTTTTGTATTCGGAAGAGGCGGCAATCTTATTGGCTGCTACTACCGAAATATTGTGCAACAACAAATCTTTGTAAATACCTGCTATTCCGGGACTTGCCGTACAATCTACAAATACGCAGTTATAAATATTGACATCGATCAACGCATTTTTCAACGCTTCAGGGGTTGATGGTTTTCCTTCCGCTTTCAATATACCATTGTAACAGGAAAGGTCAATTCCATCGCGATTGAGTATGTAAGTATCAATGTCGGCAATACCTATTACCTTCACTTTCAGTCCGTTCTGATTCATCAGAAGTTCTTTTTGAGCGTGCAGTTGCGAGAGTAAACTTCCTCCAACGGTTCCTGTCCCAACTACGAAAAGATTCAATTCTTGATATTCGGACAAGAAAAACGATTCGTGAATCGAATTTAACGCTTTGCGCAAATTATCCTGATTAACGACAAACGAAATATTGGTTTCGGAGGAACCTTGCGCCAAGGCAATGATGTTGATATTATTCCGTCCAAGCGCATTAAATAATTTGCCGGCAGTTCCGGTCGCCCGTTTCATGTTGTCGCCGATAATGGCAACTGTTGACAGGTTTCTTTCTGCGGCAAGAGTATTGACCGTGCCTTGAGCGATCTCTTTCGCAAATTCCTTTTTCAATATATCTAATGCGTTATCGGCATCGTATTCTTCCACGCCAAACGAAATGGAACATCCGGAAGAAGCTTGCGAAACAAAACATGTATTGATATTTTCCTTCGACAAAGCGCTGAAAATACGTCCGTTTGCATCCACCACACCCTGCATCCCCATACCTTGCAAAGTAATCAAAGCTGTGTTATTAATGGAAGAAATTCCTTTGATCGTCTTTTCTTCCGGATCCTTTTCGTCAGAAATAAGCGTACCAAAAGCATCGGGACTTTCAATATTCCTGACATGGATAGGGATATTCGCCAAATAGGCAGGATAAATAGTCGGCGGATAAATTACTTGTGCACCGAAATTACAAAATTCCATTGCTTCGGTATAACTTAACCGGTCAATCGGATATGCTTTGCTGATCACCTTCGGATCGGCTGTCATAAAACCATCCGATGTTCCAAAAATTTCAATCTCCTTTGCGTGTAACGCCGATGCTATTACAGCCGCCGTGTAATCGGAACCACCGCGTCCCAAAATGGTAATTTCTTCTGTATCACTCGCAGTTGCTATAAATCCCGGAACCACTGCCCTGCCCGACATGGCGGAAAATGTTTCCTTTATCAACCGGCAAGAGAGTTCGAAATCCACATTTGTCTTTCCAAAAAAGAAATTGGTTTTAATAAATTTACGGGAATCGTATAATTCCGCATCCATAAATCTACTGATAAATAAGGAAGAAATCCGTTCGCCGTAACTGACAATTGCATTTTCGGTCTTTTCCGTCAAATCTTTAATCAGGAAAACGCCTTTCAGTATATTTTCCAATTCGCCGTGCAATTCTGCAACTTCTCTTAATGTAGATTCTTGCAACGGGGTCGGAATAATCGCCTCAATAAGCTGATTGTGTATATTTACAATTTCCTGATATTCGTTTACATAAGAAAGTGAGCCTTGCGTCGCAAGCTTTGTAGTATTCAACAACCGGTCTGTTACTCCTCCCACTGCCGAAATTACAATAATCACGGGTTCATTGACACTCTCTACAATCCTTTTTGCTTGTTGCAAATTTTTTATGGAACCTACGGATGTTCCACCAAATTTTAGAACTCTCATACGAATTTTAATTTATCTGTTTTATGTTCGTCAAAGATAGTGAAAAGTTGCGAGTTATTACATTCCTTTTTATCATTAGAGTAATGCAAAATAAATAACATATAATATCACGGTGCGCTGCACCTTAAAGAAAACACGCCTTTTATTACTACAAATATTACGGCACTCTGTGCCTTAAACGGCAAATATAGCTGCATAGCAGCGTAATATTTGTAGTTCAAATGGGACAAATGATACAAAGGTGCGTAGTACCGTAATATGCCGGCATTGGCATTATCAATCGATTATTTTTAAATAATCAAACTTTCCCATACAGATCAAATTCCTCTGCTCCGGTTATTTTTACGTCATAAAAATTTCCGATTACAAGTTTCTTTTCCTTGTAAATCAAGACCTCGGGGTCAACTTCGGGAGAGTCAAATTCGGTTCTTCCGATATAATAGTCCGGTTCTTCCCTGTCTATAATTACTTTCAATGTTTGTCCGACTTTCGACCTGTTTACTTCCAGTGAGATATCCTGTTGAACAGCCATTAGCTCATTTACGCGGAATTGTTTTACTTCAAACGGGATATCGTCCGCATAATTCAGGTTGGCATACGTACCCTCTTCATCAGAATAAGGGAAAGCGCCCATACGCTCAAAGCGGATTTTTTGAACAAATTCCATCAACTGTTCAAAATCATCTTCCGTTTCCCCCGGATGTCCGGCAAGCAAAGTGGTGCGTAAATGTATACCGGGAACCTCCTCGCGAATGCGGGCAATCAGATCGTAAGTTTGGGATTGGGATACGTTTCGCCGCATCTTTTTGAGCATATTATCGCTAATATGCTGCAAAGCGATATCGAGGTAGTTGCAGACATTATCACGCTCGCGCATCACGCTCAACAGTTCAAACGGAAATTTTGCCGGATAAGCATAATGCAGCCGCACCCACTCCACGCCTTTTACATCGGCAATACGCTCTGTAAGCTCAGGCAATTTTAATGATTTATACAAATCCATTCCATAATAGGAAAGGTCTTGTGCTATCATCTGAAATTCCTTCACACCTTGCCCGACCAACCATTTTACCTCTTCTATAATCTCCTCCATCGGTCGTGAATGGTGGCATCCGGTAATAATCGGAATCGCGCAATAGGAACAAGTGCGGTTGCATCCTTCGGAGATTTTCAGGTAAGCATAGTGGGAAGGTGTCGTCAATGTGCGTTCCAATGCCAATTGAGGGTGGTAGCTTTTACCGAGATCCGTAATAAGTTCCTTCCAATTGAATTTACCGTAAAATTTATCTACCTCCGGAATTTCGGCAGGAAGTTCTTTTATATATCGCCCGGAAAGACAACCCATCACATAGAGTCTGGTTATCTTTCGTTTTTTCCGCAGTTCGCAAAATTGTAAAATGGTATTGATAGATTCTTCCTTAGCATCGCCGATAAAACCGCATGTGTTGATAATCACAATACCTCCGTCCGGTTTTTCAGAATCGTGCCGCACGTTATAGCCATTGGCTTCCAACTGACGGCTTAACAACTCCGAATCGACCAGATTTTTGGAGCAGCCGAGGGTGATAATATCTATATTGTTTGTATTGCGCATACATTTTGTGCTGAGGGTTGTGGTAGAGACGTGGCGCGCCGCGTCTCTACGGTGCGTTTCCGAACGTTCAGTGATTATTTCACCGAAAAATATTCACGACCCTAAGTTTTTTCAAATTACGTATTTTATTGTTTGTAACCCACAACTATTTAAACAGTGAGTCTACAAACTCCCGCTTGCGAAATACCTGCAAATGTTCAATCCCCTCTCCTACGCCGATGTATTTCACCGGAATCTTAAACTGATCTGAAATACCGATAACTACCCCGCCCTTAGCTGTACCATCCAATTTGGTTATAGCCAGCGCAGTAACTTCGGTCGCCTTTGTAAACTGTTTTGCCTGTTCAAAAGCATTCTGACCGGTAGAGCCATCCAAAACAAGCAATACTTCGTGCGGAGCATTGGGAACTATTTTCTGCATCACCTGCTTGACCTTAGTCAACTCATTCATCAAGTTAATCTTATTGTGCAGACGACCAGCAGTGTCGATAATCACCACATCCGCATTATTTGCTTTTGCCGAAGAAAGCGTGTCGAAAGCAACCGCTGCCGGGTCTGCTCCCATTTTCTGCTTGATGACCGGAACACCGACTCTCTCACCCCAAATCACCAACTGTTCTACTGCGGCGGCACGAAACGTATCGGCAGCTCCCAGATAGACTTTTTTCCCCATTTTCTTGAATTGATAGGCTAACTTCCCTATTGTAGTAGTCTTTCCTACGCCGTTAACGCCGACTACCATGATTACATATGGACCGTCTGTCTCGGGAATGGTAAAACTATCGCCGTCTTGCGTATTGTTTTCCTCCAATAATGCAGCGATTTCTTCTTTCAGGATATTGTTAAGCTCTTCTGTTCCGATGTATTTGTCTTTTGCTACCCGCTTCTCTATCCTTTCAATGATGCGAAGCGTTGTTTCTACCCCTACGTCAGAAGTAACAAGAACCTCTTCGAGGTTATCCAACACTTCGTCATCGACCTTGGATTTGCCTGCAACGGCGCGTGTAAGTTTTGAAAATACACTCTCTTTGGTTTTTTCGAGACCTTTATTCAAGTCCTCTTTTTTTTCTTTGGAAAAAAAGTCAAATAATCCCATATTTTTTCATTATATAGTAAATAAAGTAGTAGACAAGTGAACGAGAATTTAGCGACGTTTCCCTCGTTTACTTGTCTACTACTTGTTTACTCGTTTATTATTCTTTCTAAAAAGACTTACGTGTTATTTCGAATTTTTCGTTCAGCTCCATCTTCAGATTGTAATTATTGCTCAAACTGAGGGTTCCGGGCTGAATGGCATACTTGCCAACGTCTTCACCCGATTGACGACCTAACGTTCCTTTAAATGTATCGTTATTCAGCAATGCTCCGGATACAATGGTATAGGTAATAATAGGGTCAGGGTCTCCATATACTTTTTGAGCTGCATTCGCTTTTATCGTTATGTCTGCTTTCACTATCTCAAAACTGACTGCCTCGGGAACAAGACGCAAATCATAATTTCTTCCGGCTGAAAGAGTTCCCAGCGTAACAGTGTAAGTGCCGACATTTTCACCCATTGCCTGACTCAAATTCCCCGTAAAAACATCTTTTCCTACTAATGCGCCTTCAACTATCGTAAATTTTAACTCCGCAGTTTTTTGTCCGTATATTTTCTTTTGCCCCTCAGCCGGTTTAATTAAAATTTTAGCTTTTTCTATTTTGAAATTATTTTTTACTACCATTAACTCATAATTATCACCTGCGTTCAATGTCCCCTGTGTAATAGGATAAATGCCGATATCTTCGCCCGCCTGGCGTTCCAGGGTGCCCTTCATGATGTCGCTTCCCTTCAGTTCTCCCGAGGTTATTTTGTATGTAAATTTAGGGTCAGGCTTTCCATACCCCTTAGCCTGTGCGGCATCAACCGTTACAACAAGACGGGCTTTGCCGATTTTAAACTCTTTCGTGATTTCACCTGCGTAGTTACCGATTCCTTTTATTGTCATTGTAGCAGTACCTACATTCACATTATTCTTACAGTCCAATGTATAATCCACATCCTTTTTCAGTGACTTTTGTCTGTCACGCAGTATAGGAGAAGGTATAACAGGAGCGCCTGTATATGTGTAGCTGGCAGAAAGACCGGCTATGATAATGCTCTCCATTGCCTGAGCAGATACAGTATTAATATTAACACTGAACATGGAGAAAAAGAAAATACAAAATAGCAACTTTCGTTTCATAACATTAATTTTTAAAAAATATCCCACGCAAATATACAATTTTTTGTTTATTCATAAAACATATTAAACCTTTTTAAATATAAAAAAATTTCCTACTGTTTTTCCAGTAGGAAATCTTTCTATTTTTTCTTGTCTCACGACCTGATTACTTTGCCATGTATGCTTTTACATCATCGTTGTGCACGATTTGTTCTTCAAATACGTAAGCTCCTGTTTTAGGGGATTTAACCATTTTGATAACTTTTGCATACGCACGTCCTTCTCCTTTTTGCATGGATGCTACTGCCTTCTTTGCCATAACTCAAAAATTATTTAATTTCTTTGTGAACAGTTACCCTTCTTAAAATAGGGTTATATTTTTTCAACTCCAACCGGTCAGGAGTGTTCTTTCTGTTTTTTGTAGTAATATAGCGAGAAGTGCCCGGCATTCCACTTTCTTTGTGCTCGGTGCACTCAAGAATCACCTGTATTCTACTTTCTTTTGTTTTCTTTGCCATTTTTATATCCTTATCTTAAATATTACAGACAACCTTTTTCTGCGGCATCAATTAACGTGGCATTGAGACCTTTTTTATTAATTGTACGAAGTCCTTTAGCCGAAAGTTTCAGGCTAATCCAACAATCTTGTTCCGGCCAATAAAATTTCTTGGTAAACAAGTTCACATCGAATGTCCTTTTGGTTCTTCTTTTCGAGTGAGAAACATTATTACCAACCATTGACTTCTTACCGGTAATTTGACAAACTTTTGACATCTTATTATATCTTAAATTATTTTCGCCCGCAAAGGTAACTCTTTTTTATTTTTCCACAAGTTCTTTTACAAGAAAAATTGCAGCAAAAGTTGCTTTTTCTATGTTTCGCTCCCTAAAGTTCCCAAAATGAAACAGTTTGCTAATTGTTTTTTGTCCGTCGGAAGCCGAAATCCAGACAGTACCCACCGGTTTTTCGGGCGTACCGCCGTCCGGACCTGCAATACCTGAGGTCGCTACTGCAATATCTGTGCTTAATGCTTTCCGGACGCCTTGCGCCATCTGTTCCACCACTTCTTTGCTTACAGCGCCATGATTTTCGATGTCTTTGGGGTTAACGCCCAGCACATTTTGCTTCACTTCATTGGAATAGGCTACTACCCCACCCTTGAAGAAAAGTGAACTGCCCGGATGCAATGTCAGCAAATGCGCGATGTTTCCTCCCGTGCAACTTTCGGCTGTACTTAAAGTCAGCCCCGAGGCTTTCAGCATCCGGCTTACCAGAACGTCGGGCGCAACGTCTTCGATCGCAACAACGGCATCGCCCAGTATTTCCTGCAATTTCCCGACCTCTTTTTTTATCGTAGCATCCAGCAGTTTTTCATCCTCATTCTTACCTGTAAGTCTCAACCGGATATATCCGACCTGCGGCAAATAGGCTAATTTAATATAAGCAGGCAGCGCATTTTCCCACTCCTCCAGTTCTATTGCCAGTTGAGACTCGGCATAATCTTTTATAATTATTGTCTGATGTATCAACTTGGGTGTATTGAAATGGGCTTTCAAGCGCAGCAAAATTTCGTTTTTCATTGCCCACATCATCTCTCTCGGCACGCCGGGCATGGAAACAAGTACCTTCCCGTCCTGTTCATACCATGTAATGGGAGCTGTTCCGGCACCATTTATAATAGGAGTACAGCAAGCGGGGACGTAAGCCTGGCATCTGTTCAACTCATTCATTGCGCCCTGCCGACCGGAAAGCTGACGGAGTACATTTTGATAAGCTTCTTCATTGAAAACAAGTCCGGTATTGAAAAATTCGCACAATGTTTGTTTGGTAATATCATCTTTGGTGGGTCCTATTCCTCCGGTAACCAAGACAATATCCGCGCGTTTAAAGGCATTGGCAAATGCTTCTATTATTTGCTCCCGAACATCGGGGACAGAGGTTACTTGCACTACTTGGAATCCTTCGTGGTTCAATTCTTGAGCCATCCAAGCGGAGTTGGTGTCTACTACTTGACCGATTAGGATTTCGTCGCCGATTGTTATTAGTTCTGTTGTATTCATTATATTGTCTTGAACCAGGATTTTTACAAGATTTTCAGGATTATCAAGATTTAGTTTTAATAATCCTGGCTAAAACGATTAAATTATAATTCTACAGCTATAAGCAAGTTCATAATTTTTGCTAAAAGGGATTTTTTCACCATCCTCACTCATACCTTCAAGGTGGAATTCTATTGCTTCTGCAATATTTTTTTTCAATTCTTCAAAAGTTTTTCCGGTAGAAACACAACCCGGAAGTTGCTCTAAATAAGCAGAATAATTATTATCCGTCATTTCTACTGTTACGATTACTTTTTTTATCTTATCCAATTTTCAATTTTAATATTGTCGAAATTTTTGAAATGCTTCACATTATCCGTTATTAAAGTCAAATCATTCGCAATAGCAGTAGCCCCGATAATGAGGTCGAATTCGTCATGCAAAGGCATTCCCATTTTCCTGAATCTAACCTTTTCTTTTGCGTAAATATCTATTGCCTGAATGACAGGAATAACGGTCAAACCATATAAAAACATGTTAACCGCTTGGTGATGTTTTTGAGGATTATTACTGTTTTCAGCACCATAACGCAATTCGAGAACGGTTACCTCCGAAATACAACAGCTCTCACGCCATTGTCCTTCGACAAATTGGTTGAAGTTTAGTTTTCCTCTGAGGTAGAAAACACAAACATTGGTGTCTAAAAGATAACGTATCATTGCATTACAAACTCTCTATTCCGAAAGGTTCTACTTGCTCTGATTTCAGAACAAATTTCTTCGGTTGTTTTATCCATATCCGCCCATCCGCCAAAAGATACATCAACATCAGATGTTTTCTTTTCAACGTTGGGTGTCGAAACTTCACTGACCGGAAATATCAATATTTCCAATTCCGTACCAATGTACTTGTCCGGTATCGGGACGCTGATACGATTACTGTCGGGCATATAAATTGTACGTAACATTTTTTTCTTATTAAAAGTCAGTCACAAATGTAAGAAAAAATTTCATGCAAAAAATCAAAAAGCATTGCAATATTTTTTTCAGACAGTCTTGAACCATGATTTTTGCAAGATTAAAAAGATTGCCAAGATTTTTGTAATCTTAATCTTGGCAATCACGAAAATCTTACTAAAATCCCAGTTCAAGACAATATATAGAGTCCATCATTTTAACTACAGTTATCATGGTCACTCAGTTTCTGCTACAGACCGAACACTAAGCCCTTCGTTGTGTCTGCCGTAGTAGTTCCAGACTGCGTGGACACTGCCGAAGAACATGTAGCACGCGTTCGTCTCTACGAACTCAATCGCCGAACTGCTCCAATAGAAACCGTCCGAACCTACTTCGTTGAACGGACCTCCGGAGTGAAGTGTACCATTGTAGTAGCTGCGACGACCCGCAGCAAGCAGGAAAATAGAATTACCGGTAGTTTTATCGGTAAACATCACGCCCTTCATGTCGTTTATCCAATCACGATTCACTTTATCAGTGTCAAGAAGTGTTTGAATTTCGGCTAAAGCAGGTACACGCCAACCAGCAGGGCTGGGGTCGTTGGCTTTTGTCCAAAAGACGCTGGTAGAATAATAATCGTTGTCCCAAGCAGTAGCGCCATTAGAGTCTATCATAGGGTTGGTTGCACTCCAACCAATATTACGATTCCATTGGTAAAACATACCCACATCTTCGGGGTTAGCAGCGAATGTACCGGGAGCATCCACATTATATTTTGCCCATACTACGCCATTAACTAGTACACCATCTTCGGGGACATTGAGAACTGTAACAACACAAGTAGCAGTTTGATTATCGACTTGGGCGGTAATTGTTGCCGTACCGGCAGAGAATGCTGTTATCTTACCGTTAGAAACAGAAGCTACAGTATCTGCGCTACTTGTCCATACGACAGTTTGGTCGGTAACATTGCCGGGTAATACGGTTACAATCAATGTGTAATCCACACCGATAAAGAGTGTGAGTGTTGACTTGTCCAAACTTATGTCGATTACTGCAATGGTGTTGGAATTGTTTGGGTCATCTTCATCCTTGTCGCTCGAACAAGACGAAAAATTAACACACAAGGTCATCATTACGACCATCATCACACTGTAATTAAATAACTTCTTCATTTTGAAATTCATTTTTTGTTTGCATCCTTACCCCTGAAATGCGGATTTTTATCTTTATTTTGCTGTATTACAAAAAGAGACGTAGGGTAAACTTTTGATTCTTATTTGCTGTTGTTAGGCTCTACCAAAACCTTGAAATGTACAAATAAGCAAGTTTACTCCTACGTTATAAGGCAGGAGCATTCTTGCTCACTATCCACATTCCTTGTTTTACTTGGTAGAGTTTAACAACAGGATAATGTCAAAAACGCTCTTTTTCTAAATAAAGCAAATTGCACTCTTGGTGCAATTCAGGTACAAAGATAAATTATTTTCTTTATGTTTGCACCTTAATTCGCAACAAACAAACACCATGCTAAAACACATAAAACTCCTCTTCCAAGACTTTCTCGCTTTCCTGCGGCAGGATTATAAATTTCTCCCCTACTGCTATGCCGCTCTGATAATCGTATCTTCCATTGTATTTATCTATACGACAGATATTGGCTGGGCTATCGCCAAAGGAAAAATCCCTACATCAAACGGTATCGTAAACAGTGTTTTAATGTTTACCGTAATCTATTTTTTAGTAGCCGTTCCCGTACTTATTCTACAAGGTAAATATAAGGAAATATCCAAGCCACATTTTTACCTGAAAGGATTAGTTTTAATCGTATTCATCGCCATATCCGCCAATTTCTCATGGCGGGAAAGGCTGGATTTGTCAAATATGTCGTTTTCCGAGCAAAATTTCATTTTCAGAACAATATGGCGGATGAACAACATCATTTGGGTATTACCTGTATTAATATTGCTTCGTATTTTTGTAGATAAAAAAATCAAGGGCTTGTATGGCTTATGTAGCGGGAATCATCATGTAAAAGCCTATCTGTCGCTTTATTTATTTACGCTTCCCATTCTAATCGCTGTCGCTTTTACTCCCGGATTTTTGTCCTATTACCCAATGGGGAGACCTTGGGTGTTTGAAGGTTTGTTCGGAAATCCTGCATGGCTCAATACGACTATTTATGAAACTATTTACATGAGCGACTTTATCATGGTCGAACTTATTTTCAGGGGTGCGCTGGTCATCGGAATGGGAACGGCGATAGGACGTTCGGCAGTATTGCCAATGGTTGCTGTCTATGTGGCTTTGCATTTCGGGAAGCCTGCGATGGAAACTATATCTGCTATTTTTGGGGGATTTTTTCTGGGGACATTGGCATTTCAGACCAAACATATTTGGGGCGGGGTTATTATTCACATGGGGATTGCGTTGGCAATTGAGTTGATACGGTTTGTGCAGTATTATACGTTGGGGATTTAGAAGCCTCTCCCCAGCCCCTCTCCACAAGAGAGGGGAGTGGAGCGTATCTCATTATTAGCTTAGTTAGTGAGCATCTCTTTCTCGTTTAGTCACCCCTCTCTTGTGGAGAGGGGCTGGGGGAGAGGCTTAATCTAAATAAAATTTCCATTTCTTTGAATTATTTGCTAAATTTGCAGCGTGTTGATTTTTTCTTTATTTAAATGTAAAACAAGCCTTTTATGGGAAAACCATATAAGCAAATTTTTCTTTTATTTCTGTGTCTTCTGGGCGCACTGAATGTTACCGCTCAGAAAAACACAATTTATAAAATAAAGGTAGAGGCGGTCGGCAGTACTATATTAAATGACGTAGGAGATTGCTTCGGAGTAGAAGGCGCCTTGGAATTGCCTTTGTATGGAAATAATAATTGGGAATATGCGTTCAATTTTCCGACAGTGGGTTTTGCATTGGGCGTACTTCGTCTTACCGAGCTTGACTACATTGACCCAATTATTTATGCCAATTCCTATTTCAATTATCCCATAATACACAAACCGAGATTTTCCCTGAATGTTAAACTGGGAGCAGGAATCGCCATGACGGGAACCGGAGATTACGAGACCGGTTATATTTACCCTTTCACCGGAATGGCAACAGGGGGCATTAACATGGAATTCGTCTTGGGGAAACGTTATGGAAACCCGTTGGCGCAATGGAGCATCACAATGGAGGGAAACGCAAGCGCTTTACATAATGGAAATATTACCAAACAATCCAAAGATATAACTATGCTGGGCGGAGCCTTCGGACTGAAATATACGCCGAATGTTTACCCTTTTCCGATGAAGTATCCGGCAAAACCGATAGACCAAGCTTTGGCATTGGAAATATGCGGGCAAGGAGGTGTCAATCAACTCTCGAGGGAGGATCAACGCTATTATCCGACCGTATCTCTCAATGCGGGTTTTTATCTTCCGTTCTCCAATGTGTATCGTCTGGGACTGGGAACGGACGCCTTTTATAACAGTATCTACGACGGTACTCAACGAATTTTGAACACCCGGTACAATTTTATCACGGACAACAGCTTCCGGAATAAATTCCGTGCAGGATTATTCCTTGCCAATGACCTCACCATCGACCGTTTTATCGTAGGGTTGCATACAGGCGTCTATGTTTTTTCCAACATAAAAATACCTCGATATGCGGAATCGGGAGAAAGAAACGACAATCTGATGGAAAACTGGCTCTACTCCAAGCTTGTAGTGAAATATAAAATCACTCCGTATTTCATGGTCAACGCCCAGCTCAAATCTCATCTACTAGAGGTGGAATGCTTCGAGGTTGGACTCGGATTCGCCGTACCTGAATTCAGCAAACTTATGAAAAATCCTTTCAGGAATATTTCTTTCAAAAAAGAAGATAGAAATGAGATTAAGATTGATTAAACTTTCATTTATTTTCTTTAATTTTGCACAAATTAAAAAAATAAGTTTGTTTGAAATATGCTTGTTAAAACTTACGGAGCTGCCGTGCAAGGCATCCACGCCACTACCATCACTATCGAAGTAAACGTCTCGCAAGGCATCAGGTTTTTTCTGGTCGGATTGCCTGATAACGCTGTGAAAGAGAGTCACGAACGGATTGTCTCCGCATTGCAAATGATTGGGCTTAAACTCCCGAGATACCAGACTGTCGTTAATATGGCTCCCGCCGACATCCGCAAAGAAGGTTCGTCATACGATTTGCCCATCGCCATCGGCATTCTGGCGGCTGCCGAAAAAATGAGCCATTCGGAATTAGACAAATACGTTATTATGGGAGAACTCTCTTTGGACGGGACATTGCAGCCCATCAGAGGCGTTTTACCTATTGCAATAAAAGCCCGCGAAGAGAAGTTCAAAGGATTCATTCTCCCTAAACAAAACGCCAAGGAAGCCGCCGTTGTCAACAACCTGGAAGTCTACGGAGTCGAAAACCTGAAAGATGTCATCGCCTTTCTAAACGGAGAATTGACGCTGGAACCGACAATAGTGGACACCCGCGATGAATTTTACCAAAGTCTCGGACAATTTGAATTTGACTTCTCGGATGTGAAAGGACAGGAAAACGTAAAACGCGCTTTCGAAGTTGCCGCCTCCGGAGGGCACAATATCATCCTCGTAGGACCTCCCGGCGCCGGAAAATCAATGCTTGCCAAGCGGCTCCCCACCATCCTGCCCCCACTAACCCTGCACGAAGCATTGGAAACCACCAAAATACACTCTGTCGCCGGAAAAATAGACAAAGAGACCTCGTTAATGTCTCAACGTCCTTTCCGAAGTCCTCACCATACAATCTCGGATGTAGCCCTTGTCGGAGGCGGAGGTTTTCCCCAGCCGGGAGAAATCTCCCTCGCCCATCACGGAGTGCTTTTTCTCGATGAACTGCCCGAATTTAAAAGGACGGTGCTGGAGGTAATGCGCCAACCGCTGGAAGACCGGAAAATTACCATCTCAAGGGCAAAATCCACCATCGAATATCCTGCCAGCTTTATGCTTGTAGCTTCCATGAATCCCTGCCCGTGCGGATATTACAACCATCCTGAAAAACAATGTGTTTGCGGACCCGGAATGGTGCAAAAATACCTTAGCCGCATCTCAGGACCGTTGCTGGACAGGATTGACATTCATATTGAAATTGTTCCCGTCCCATTCGAAAAGCTGTCTGACGCAAGAACTTCCGAAACAAGCGAGCATGTTCGCGAACGGGTTATAAAAGCCCGGAAGATTCAGCAAGAACGCTTTAAAGATTCTCCCAATATTTATTGCAATGCCCAAATGAATTCCAAACAATTACGTGAACACACCGTATTGAATGAAGCTGCTCAAACACTATTAAAAAATGCAATGTTGAAATTAAACCTCTCTGCCCGGGCATACGACCGGATATTGAAAGTTTCACGAACAATTGCCGATTTGGATAATTCCGAAAATATTGAAACACATCATATTTCGGAAGCTATCAATTATAGAAATTTGGATAGGGAAGGCTGGGCAGGGTAAAAAATGCCCGTGGAGAGAACGCAAATGACGCAAAAAACGCAAATAAATTGTTTTTACTTTTAACAAAATAAAATCCTCGAGAATTTGCGTTTTTTGCGTCATTTGCGTTCAAAAAAGTCTTCTTTTTATTTTTTTATAAATCTTTCCGTACAAGTATCTCTTTCCGTTACATAACGAAGGATATAAGTTCCTCTATTCAGGAATCCTACATTTACCTCAATCGTTCCTTTCATATCAGGATAAAAAATCGCTATTTGCTTACCCGTCAAATCAAGAATCTGAATTGTTTTTACCACCTCCGGCGCATTCAAATATAAATTACTTGAAACCGGATTAGGATACAAAGAAACGCCATTAGAAATTGTAACGCCATCCTTGCTTCCGGTACCTTCATCAACCAAAGTAAACAGAGTACTTGCATTACTTGAAGGAGAAAGCGCAATCCATGTACCCACTACATTATTCCAATAATAGATTTGGACTAAATACTGACCCGGCGCCAAGTCTATATACTCGGAAAAAGTAACGACCTGCTCCTGATTGGAATCCAATATCAACTCCTGGTAACCAAAATAAGCGAGAGACATCCCTCCCATAGCAGGAAACACATAAGCTATGACATAATCTTCAAACAAGCCGCCGGTATTTTTTATAGTTGCCGTCAGAGATGCCGCTCTCTTATTTACCTTTTGAGGATTCGGAAAAGAAACAGGGGACATCAAAGTTAAAGCAGGAACTTGTGAAGGCGTCGCTTCCACCGTTACGTTCAATGTTGTAGAGAATGGGGTGAATACCGGCGAATACTCATCATTATTAGCATCATAATCGACTATTAAAGTATATTGTCCCGGAACAACAGAGATGTATTTTTGAAACTCAATTGTTTTCGTTTCTCCTGAAGCTATTTCAACAGGTTCATCAAGATAAAGAGCGGTAACAACACTTGTAGTATTGGATTTCAAATAAAAGCGAAACAATGAATTATATTCATTACCTGAATTGGTTAGCGAAATTTCTATAACTCCATATTCATTTTGATACAGATTGGTTCCCAATGTTAACGAATTAATAGTTAACTGAGGAAACTCATTCGCAGGCGCCGTGAAAGTAACCTGACTCGTTGTAACAGTGACCAGATAATGGTTTAAGGTACCGGCTTTTCCTCGAATAATATTCCAGTCGCTTTCTCCCGCTGCCTGATAAATCAAATATAATTCATAATTTCCCGGAGTGACAGTATTTGGAATAGAGCCGGGAAATCCTAACGTAGACCATCCATCTAATGAAAGAAGAGGTGTACTCAATGTTTCAGTCATAAAAGAATATTCAAGAGAACCGCTCGCAGGGTCATACAATCCGATTCCAAAACTTCCGGAGAATGAATTAACCCCTACATTATACAAAGAAGAAGCCGTAACCGTAAAAGGAGCCCCTATATTTACAGTAGTAGAAGAAACCGATAATGGTTCCAGAAAGTAAATTTGATAAGAAGGTATAGATGTTGATGAAGGAGGCTGTATCCCGATTATAATTTCTTGTCCCAGATTAAATCCTCCGCTACTGCCTCCGATACCTACTGCGGAAGGATTGAGAGCCGATAATTGAAAATATCCGTCGGACATGCTGCTCCATCCCCAATTAAAATGATACAAATCATCGCTGTCATATCCGTCACAAACAAAATAATGTCCGCCTTCCGAAGAGGTGCCGGCATAAGCTACCGGTCGACCGGCATTTAATTCCGTTTTAATCATGTCTTCCCATTCGGATTGTGCGAAATAATCCCGTTGACAATATTGTAAATTTTCATCATAACCAAAATTCCGAATTAATGCACTCGCCATATCTATAGAATAAGCGCCGCTTGAAAAACCATAATCCATATTACACGCTACACCACAACTAAACATCAACGTTGCAACCGCATTTTGCTGAGCAGCTGTGATTTGCAGACCCGGTTCACTGTAAGAATCAAGCATATTTCCCCAGTCGAAAACAACAGAACTAAAATCCAAACTTAAAGGGATACGATTAGTAGCTGTAACATACGAATTCGAACCGGTTCCTCTATTGGGCCATTTATAATAATTCATAATTTGAGCTGTTCCGGTTGCAACACAACCCGTCACAGAACGTTGACCATTCGCATTAGGTATCATCGGACAAAGGTTATTGTAAGGAGCGCCTTGGTCCCATATCGTACTAACAAACGGAGCAATCGACACTGCATAAGTCCCTGCTCTCAGTTTGGAGGAAGAGGGTGATTTCCACTGAGGAATAATTATACCCATATCCAATTCATCCAATTCTATTTCATAACATGAAAGCCAATAACGGAGATTTTCAGGAATGGATTGAATATCAAACCGTCCTTTTTCAGAATACCCTAAAATTTCTTTTGTCCTGTCATCCCCTCCGACAATGACAAAACCGTCATTTTCGTTAACATTAAAAACATAATAATAAACCTCTTCCGAAGATAAACCCGTTTTCCGGTTATTACTAACATATTCCAATGTTAACTTCTGACTACCCGTTTGATTTCTTAATTGACTCTGCGATTTAGATAAAAATCGACTTGCGACATCTTGCGCCTCGTTCTTCGAACGCACACCCGCTTCTATTGCAATACAAAAAAACAAAGAAGCAATAATAAAAAATAGACTTTTTTTCATTTGATTTGGTTTTAATAAATTTTTGTAAAAAGTTTAAAATCAAGTTTCTATATAATATAAAACTTAGGCGAAAATATAAAAAAACTTTGATTAATTGTAATTATTCAGGTTTTTTGGGGATAATTAATTCACGTTTATATTTACGCCACCTCATACTCCACTTTAGCCGGATTTTCCATTTGACGGGAGGCATTCAACAACTCCATACCGACTATTTTACCATCAATGGAATAATCAAGAATGACACCTTTTTTTTCTTCATCGCTTTCATAAATGGCCTCATCACTAAACGACAAGTAAAGAATGTCTTGCTCTTTATCATATTTCACTTTCATATTTGCTCTTAGTTATGACCGTAAACGTACAACTTTTTTCTCATACATACAATTCGAATAAAAAGATTACAACAAGATTTACAAGATTACCAAGATGAAAACAATCGCAGTAATCTTGTAAAAATTTCGATTCCCTTACTGAAAACGCACCAGTTGCAAACCGATGTAAGTTTTATTCATCATCAAGAACTTGCTCAACAACAACTTCATTGATCATTAGTTGTGCTTTGCCATCTTCTGAAATTAAAAAGAAACCACAATATGGTGATTTTAGTTGTTGTTTTGTTTCACAAACAGTTACATTATTGACTTTGAAAATTTGTTTTCCGACTTTGTTTTCTATTGTAACCGTAATCGTTTGTTTTTTCCCTTTGGGAAGTTTAATTTTTCCCTTACTGTCGATAATACCTCCCTTCATTACCGTATAACGATTTTCGCTTAATTCCAAACGTGAATATGTTTCTTCGTTTATCCAATTATAAACAAAACCAAACATTTTTTTATTATTCAATTCCGGAACAACAAATGTTGCTGTTATTTTAAACGGATATTCAATATCCAATGGAAAACGAGTAGTAATAATAACAGGATCATTGTTTTTCTTTACCTGAAGTTTTAAGCTGCCATCTTGAATAGTTGCACTTTTATTTTTCTCTGCAACATCTTCCCAATTAAATGCGTTATTTTCAAAATTTTCAATTTTCTTTTGTGCCATTGTTGTTTGAGAAAACAGCACTATACTTATCAGTATCAAAATTAAATTTCTCATATACTTTTATCTATTAAATTGATTTATTAATTGTTACTACCTACTGAACGTTGCAGTTCTTCAATAACTGCTTCATACTTTTTTAAAATACGGTTATATTTCACAAAACATTGCGAGTTTGTACCGCAATCGGCATCTGCAATTTCGGAAGATAACCTTACCCTGTATTTTATCTCGTTTTCATCGCCAAATTGTATCTTGATTTCCATATTGGTTCTAACGGATTGATAGGAAAATTTCTGAATTACCCATTCTGATTTAATCCAACCCGCTGATTTATCGCGTACTTCCAACCTGTCAAAATATTTGGTTGTGATGCTCATCAATCGTTTCCACGCATCGTCTTCACTCATGGATTGCTTTACATTTATGTCAAACCATTTGTTAGCAAAGTCTCCCATTTCTCCACCTATGGAGCTTTTTTCAGCTTCGTCTTCCCATAGCTTATAAGCAATAGTCTTGTTTGGGTTACTTTTTAACAATTTTACTTCTTTTGTGATATAGCCCGGTGCTTCGAATTTCAACATAACAAAATCTTCACTTCTTTTGAATTTGATGGTATAACTTCCATTGCTGACCTCACTTCCATCAACGTATATTTTTGCATTTGAAGGTGTTACGTGTATTGTCTTTGTTTGGCAATATACATGAGTTGCAAAAAATAAGACTGTCAGAATTAGCATTAACTTTCTCATCTTAATTATGTTTTACGTCCGTCCCTTTAACAGACATTAATTCCGTTTTTTTAGATGGGTTCTGCTCCATCATTACGTTCCCTTCTCTTTCCGGACTTAATTCCGAATTTCTGTTTAAATTTCTATTCAATGTCATCTTTTTTTATTTTTTAACGTTTTATTCCGCCGTTTTTTCTGGAACAGTTGCGACTCTGTCTTATATATTGATAACCATTCATTATTTTCAATTTTTGACATAAAAAAAGCGGATTTACACTATCCGCTTTTAGAGGTCTTCCACAACCCGTAGATTACAAATAAGTAAACCCGCATTGCTGCGAGCATTATTACTTATTCTTAATCTACTCTTTTGAAAATGTGGAAGTTTCTAAAAGCAAGAATAAAGCTAATGCTTTTTATATATGTCTTATTTCGTATTTTTTAACACACTTTTTTTTTATATCATACGCAATAAATTTCGTTTATAATACGATTGCGAAAATATGGAATATTTTTTGAAAAACAAATTATTATGGTTGTGTTTTCGACTTTTTTGTTTGATATACCGCTTGAGGTTCTGCGACAGCACTGTAATTTGATTCTAATCCTGCTAAAACTTTCTCGTACCATTTCATAGCCTCATCCGAAAGCTTTTTATAGTACAAATCCCGTTCTTCAGAAGTCATATCTTTTGTCATTTCGTAATTATAATTGCGTATTTTACGAATATCTTCCAATGTAAAATTGGGGCTTATATCTAATTCTTTCATAAATTATCCTCCTTATAGATTAGCATATTGGGTGACACAATAAATATTTCTTGATAATTGTTTAGAGCATTAACTACTTTTACTCCGGTTAATGTATGAACATTTACCAAATGCCGGAAATTCCAAGAAACCAAATAGTCGCAATGATTAATAACAGATAGCGCAATATGCACACAATCATCGAAACTTTTTTGAGAAAGAACATGCTTTTTTACATATTCATTCGCCAATTCTGTTGCCTCTTGATTCTTTTCAACAACAGACGGTTTTACCTCTGCTATTTTCGTACCCATTAATGTGCGTTTCGGCTCTTTGCATCGTTTGATTTCTTCTATCACAACGTCCGAGACAACAATATCATATTTTCCTACTTTTAAATCTTCCCAAAACGCCAATGTATCCGCCATTTTCTCTGGCGTATCAGGTGCATCCAAATGGCTGACAACAGAAGTGTCGAGGTATAACTTGAGTTTTTTCATTGCTCTATCGTAAGTTTCGTTTTTAAAAGACATTACAAATTTACACCCTTTTCTACAAAAAACAAATAATCCTCATGCCCTTTATTTCTTCGTATTAACTTTTTACGCCCCTTAATTAATATTAATATTAATTTTCACCTATAATAGATTTGTATTTCCTACTTTTGTTAAAATAAAAAAACAGATATATAAATGGAAAATTTTACATTTTACAGTCCTACCTATTTCGTATTCGGAAAGGGGACAGAATCAACAGCAGGCGAATATGTTAAGAAGTTTGGCGGAACAAAAGTACTGTTGCATTACGGCGAAGGTTCCGTCATCCGAAGCGGACTACTCGACAGAGTAAAAAAGTCGTTGGATGTCCAAAACATACCATATATCGAATTGGGAGGCGTGAAACCAAATCCGCGTAGCGGACTTGTGTACGAAGGAATTGAACTTTGCAGAAAAGAAAAAGTCGATTTCATCCTGCCGGTCGGCGGGGGAAGCGCTATTGATTCGGCAAAAGCCATCGCAGCCGGAGTACCATATTCCGGCGATTTCTGGGATTTCTTTCAAGGCAAACCCATCGAAAAAGCATTGCCGATAGGAACCGTTCTCACAATAGCCGCCGCCGGTAGCGAAGGCTCCGAAAACACCGTCATAACAAAAGAAGAAGGCATGTTGAAAAGAGGAGCGGGAAGCGAATTACTGCGCCCTGTCTTTTCCATCCTGAATCCCGAATTGACCGCTACCCTTCCTGCTTACCAAACAGCTTGCGGCGCAGTTGACATTATGGCGCATGTTTTCGAACGCTATTTCACAAACACCACCGGCGTGGAAGTAACCGACCGCCTGTGCGAAGCCATCTTGCTGACCATGATAAAAGAGACGCCCGAAGCCATTGCCAACCCAACCAATTACGACGCCCGTGCAAATATTTTATGGGCAGGAATGGTAGCGCATAACAACATCTGCGGAGTCGGACGCAGGCAAGACTGGTCGAGCCATACGATAGAACACGAACTTTCGGCGCTATATGACGTAGCTCACGGAGCAGGACTGGCAGTCGTATTCCCGGCTTGGATGAAGTATGTGATGCATCACGATATGAATCGCTTTGCCCAATTCGCAGTACGTGTATGGGGTTGTAAAATGAATGAGGCAAATCCGGCAGAAACAGCAAAAGAAGGAATCCAACGTTTTGAAGCGTTCTTAAAATTAATAGGTATGCCTACAACATTTGCCGAAATAGACGCAAAAGCGGAAGATATACCTTATATGGTCAAAAACATAGGACTTAAAGGGCAATATACGCTCGGCTCTTTTGTAAAATTAAAGGAAGAAGATATTGCTAATATTTATAAATTGGCGTTATAAAAATGTGAATGTGTCACCCGTAGAGACGCAATGCATTGCGTCTCTACTCACCTACGACTACAGTTTAAAACACCATCCTATCAATTACTTTAGACACTTTATACCATTTTCCCCCTATTTTCGTTAAATAAAAGGAAGAAACACACCTTTTCCGATAATTATTTAGTTACAGTTATGCCAAAACGGTTGCTTTGTCTTCTTTTTCTCTTCATTTCTACATGCTCATATTCGCAGATAAACACAAACCGTGTATTATCCATCGGAAGAAATGCACTCTATTTTGAAGACTATATCCTCTCTATCCAATACTTCAACCAAGTAATCAGGGTAAAACCTTACATGGCAGAACCTTATTTTTTTCGCGCTGTAGCTAAAATCAATCTGGAAGATTATCAGGGAGCAGAGCAAGACTGTTCGCTGGCGCTGGAACGAAACCCCTTTTTAGTCAGGGCATACCATTGCAGAGGAGTGGCTCGAATCAATTTAGGCAAATACAAAGAAGCAATCGAAGATTTTGACAAGGGATTGGAATTTGATACCGAAAACAAAACATTATTGCTCTGTAAAGGAATTTCTTACCTGCAAAGCAAAGACCCTGAAGCCGCCATCGCCGATTTTTCTACAGCCATCGAAAAACATCCGAAATTCACCGAAGCATACCTGAACAGAGGACGCGCCCACTTGGAAAAAGAAGACACATTGTCGGCACTCGACGATTTTGAAAAAGCGTTGCGACTGGATAAATTTAATCCCGACGCTTACGCCTCGCGCGGAATTATATTTTATATTCAAAAAAAATATCAGGAGGCGCTTACCGATTATAACGAAGCTATACGATTAGAGCCCCGCCGCCCGGGTTATTATATAAATCGCGGACTGGCGCGCTACTACCTGAATGACCTGCGAGGCACCATGAGCGACTACGATAATGTCATACAATTAGACCCGAACAATGTATTGGCTTATTACAACCGTGGACTTCTACGGGCAGAAGTAGGAGATTACAACCGGGCTATCGATGATTTTGACCGCGTTATGGAGTTTGAGCCCGACAACTATATGGCATTGTACAACCGCGCGCTTTTAAAAATAGAAATCGGACAACTCGACGGTGCAATCAAGGATATTAATACGGTTTTGAAAGCATATCCCGATTTTTATCCGCTCTATTACAGCCGGGCTGAAGCCAAGAAAAAAATGAGAGACATGCAGGGCGCCGAAAAAGATTTCACAACAGCCATGCTTATGGAACGAAATGCCAACCCAATACAAAATAAACCGGAGAACAAAAAAGAGGATGAAGATAAAACCCGTGAAAAATCGGATAAAAATATCCGCAAATTCAACCGACTGGTGGTTGCCGACAAAGAAGAGGAAGAAAAACGGGTTTCCTACAAAAATGAAATACGCGGAAAAATTCAAAACGTCAATTTTAACATTGATATAGAACCTATTTTCTTACTATCCTACTATAAAAAAGAGACAGAAATAAAGAAAATTCCATACTTCAATCATGAATTGAACAAATTAAATAAAAGCAAAGAACTGCCTCATCAAATGGAAATAACCAATTCGGAACTGCCTTTGTCAAAAACACAAATAGAACATCACTTCCTCTCTATCGAATCGTGGACGCGCAAGATAGACAGTAATCCGGACTACCTCTACTTTTTCGGACGGGCAAACGATTTCGGATTAATTCAAGACTACCAAAGTGCCATAGAAGATTATAACCGTGCCGCCGATGCTAACCCTGATTTCTGGTTTACTTACTTTAACCGCGCAAATATCCGCTACAAAAAAATGGAATATGAAGCCTCTTTAGCAAATAAAGAAGAAGAGATTGATAACAAACAAACACCGATGCCGGACACAAAATTCGAATACGGACTGATTCTGAAGGATTACGATAAAACAATTCAATTAGCGCCCGATTTCGGTTTTGCATGGTTCAACCGCGCCAATATTCTGGCAGAGCAAAAAGATTACCGGAATGCCGTTGCTAACTATACAAAAGCAATAGAACTGGAAAACGATTTTGCAGAAGCCTATTTTAACATGGGATTGACCTATATTCACCTTGGCGATAATCAGCACGGAATAGCCGACCTTAGTAAGGCAGGCGAACTTGGCATGTATATTGCTTATAATATTATTAAGCGTTTTGGAGAAAAGTAGTGCTAATATGAGAAAAAACGGCAGGGTCAATGCATTAAAAACCTTATTTTTACCTTATTTTTTTCAACAAAACAACCTCAGTAGCAATGAATTACAATAAACACTAACCTCATTACCTAATTAAAAATCACATCTCTCTGAAATTCTATCAATAAAACAATCAAAATTAGGTAATTAGGTCTTGTTTGTATTATAATTCATTGCTACTGAGGTTGTTTTGTTGAAAAAAATAAGGTGAAAATTAGTTTTTTAATGCGTTAACCCTGAGAAAAAATGGCAAAAACATTTTGTAATCAGAAATTTCATTGTACCTTTGTCTTCTAAGTGAAACACTTTGGCGGTGGCGCTTTAATCGGCAGCCTTTTTACCAAGGTGTTTTTCTTTATGTTACATTTACTTTATTTACACTATTTCTTCATAGGCGAACGTTTTGTTTTTGTGAGGTTCATTATTTTTCAATAATTTTGTAACCGATAAATAAAATAAATGAGTAAATCAATGGACATGAAACGGCTTTTCTTCGGATTCTCTTTTAAGAGAGTTTGGTGGGCTGTCCTGTTATTTTCTCTGTTTTTCGCACCTTCTGCACACTGTGAACCAAATGACCCTCAGCAAATTATATCTCATTTCGAAAACGAAATACAGGGCATAAGTTCTCAAAAAAAAGATAGCATCAAAAATGCTTTGTTAAGCAGCTATGTTCAAGAATATCGAAATTATGGAAAAGAAACTGCTCTCGATTCTCTCGAGACAAGAGTTAACCGACTTTTAAACAATAAAGAAAGACATACAGTAAATATCCCTGTAAATAATCCGGTTACGCCGATCGAAATGAATGAAGACAGTAACCTGTCCGAAATAGAAGTGTTGCAAAAGGAAAATCAAAAACTGACAAAAGAAATCGAACGCCTAAAAAAGGAATTAACAGAAAGGAAACCGCAATCCGCTCCTAAAAATACGCAAAACCTCACGTCATCAATGATTTCCAACGAGGTCAAAAAAACGAGAGAGATTGCCGACTCGCTTGCTGCACAGATGCTAAAAACAAAAAAAGAAGCTATAATTACGCCCATCTACTTCGATTCAATCAACCATTCCGACTTTTTTAACTATATCCGTATAATCAAACCGGAATACAAAAGCGCAATTGATACGACCCAATCAAAACGCAACTCCTTCGCCCAAAAAACAGATAATTTCCTGTTCCAAAACAAGCAAAGAAGAAGAACCGTTAATGCACTGGCTGTCTCACAACCCGAATTGATTGAATTTTACAACCTTTCCATATATGACAATAAAGCCCACGACATCAAACAAGCCCGAAAAAAAATAATAGCGGTAGATGTTGACGAATACAAAACAATACCCGTTTTCGAAAAACTGACAGAATTTCTGAAACCAAGAAAACAAAGCAATTGGAGTTCCAATGGAAAATTAAATATTCAATTTTCCCAATACTACGTGACAAAAAACTGGTATAAAGGTGGAGACCCGAATGCAACCTTGCTGAGTTTGCTCGAGTACTACGAAGATTACAACAACAACGACAAACTGATATGGAACAACGGATTGGATGTAAGGATCGGTTTCTATAACTCCGGAATTGATACGCTCCGGGCATTCCGCGTTAATAATGATGTTTTCAAAATAACCAGTCGTCTGGGATATCAGACTTTTTTTCATAAAAAGTGGTATTACAGCTTGTACGGGGAATTTAACACTTGTATGTTTACCGGTTACGCAGGAACAAACTCTTCCGAGGTCGTCACCGCTTTCTTCTCTCCTACCCGTATTTTTACGAGTTTGGGATTGGATTACCGGTACAACAAAAATACAGTCGTATTAATTGCGCCGTTGGCTCATAAATTGATTTTTCTGACCAATGATAAGATAGATGCTCTCTCCGTCGGTATCGCAAGCGGAAAAAGTTCCAGCAGTTTCGGATACATGCTGCAAGCCAAGACAAACTGGCAATTCACCCGCGAGATCAGTGTCAACTCCAACTTCCACCTGTTTAGTACTTATGATTTCAAAAATGTCGAGTTTAACTGGGAAACTGTGGGCAATTTCACTATAAACAGATACCTGAGCACCCGTCTTTCCCTGAATATGCGTTTCGACAATACCCCTAAAAAACCAGACAAAACCAGCAGTAAAGACAAAGATGAAAAACCAAAATATGAAAAACCAAAATTGCAGATGCAGGAACAGTTGAGTTTTGGGTTTTATTATAAGTTCTGAAAAAACAAATTTATGCTAAGCAAAAATAAAATAAAACACATACTATCCCTTTCACGCAGAAAAGAGCGGGAAGAGACTTCATTATTTGTAGCGGAAGGAAATAAAATGGTAGCAGATTTGTTGCCGTTATTTCGTTGTCAAACATTAGTTGTGACGGAAGAATTTCGGGAAACACTCTCATCCTGCCAAGCGGAAGAAATAATTATCGCAACAAAAGAAGAGATTAAAAAAGCTTCCCAGCTAAGTACGCCTCAATCGGCTTTAGCCGTTTTTTACCAGCCGGCATACACATTGGATATAGCTTCCTTAAAAAATAAGTTCTCCTTGATGTTGGATACGATCCAAGATCCGGGCAATTTAGGAACGATTATTCGTATTGCCGATTGGTTTGGCGTAGAAGATATTATTTGTTCGAAAGAGACGGTCGACGTATACAATCCAAAGACAATTCAAGCTACAATGGGGGCTATTGGGCGAATTCGCCTTCATTATTGCGATTTGGAAAAGTTTCTCGATGACATTCCGGATATTCCTTTGTTCGGAACCTTTTTGGAAGGCGAAAATATTTATAAAACATCCCTTCCCGAAACGGGAATTCTTTTGCTGGGAAACGAAGGGAAGGGTATTTCTCCTCAGTTGGAATCACGAGTAACTCATAAGCTTTTTATTCCTAATTTTCCGGCGAACAGAGAAACTTCCGAATCGTTGAATGTCGCCATGGCAGCAGCCATTGCCTGTTCGGAATTCAGAAGAAGAATTTATTGAAGAATTTAAACTATCTTTGCACAAATTTTTAAAATCCGGAAAGAGAATTGTAAATGAATAAAGACATCTATAATATTGGATTAGATGCCGGTTCAACCACGCTGAAATTGGTAGTAACAGATATTGCCGGGTCTGTTATTTTTACAGATTACAACCGGCACCACGCCAATATCCCACAAGCATTGATAGAAGCGCTCCAAAAGGTACAAAAGGAACTGGGAGATATTTATGCTTGTCTTAAAACGACAGGATCGGCGGGAATGGGGATTTCCGAACGGTTCGGATTGCCTTTTATTCAGGAAGTTGTCGCCGCTACACTGGTGATTGAAAAACAATTTCCGGGAACCAAGACCTTAATCGACATTGGGGGTGAAGACAGCAAAATGATCTTCTTCAACCATAAAATGCAGACGGATATCCGTATGAATGGAAACTGTGCAGGCGGTACCGGTGCATTTATTGACCAAATGGCAAATATATTGGGCGTCTCGGTAAATGATTTGAGCGACATGGCGCTACGTGCCGATACTACCTATCCGATTGCCTCGCGTTGCGGCGTTTTTTCCAAAACCGATATTCAAAACCTGCTCAGTCTGAATGTAAAAAGGGAAGACATTGCCGCTTCTATTTTTCAGGCGGTGGTGACGCAGGTAATTTCTTCGCTGTCAAGAGGTTGTGAAATTTCGCCAAAGGTTTTTCTTTGCGGCGGACCATTTGCCTTTATTCCGGCTTTGCGCGAAGTTTTTAAAGAAAAACTCGCTCTTAACGATAACGATATAGTTTTTTCCAACTATGCACCGGTTATTTCAGCTTGGGGAGCGTCTTTATCTGAAACGGAAAGTCAACAGGAAAAGACAATAAGCGAATATATTCAACTTTTTCAGCAAAAAAGCGATACGAACGACGTTCCAAAATCCAGCTTGACACCTCTTTTCAAAAATGAATCGGAAAAAGAGAGTTGGGAATCGGAAAAAGGAAAAACCAAAATTGAAAAGGTTGAGATTGAAGAGTTGACGGATGATTGTTGTTATATCGGCATTGATTCCGGCTCTACGACCACCAAAGTAATCGCAATGGACGGTCAGGATCGTATTTTCTTTACTTTTTACAAAAAAAATGGAGGAAAATCACTCGAAACCGTGAAGGAAGGTCTCTCTATTTTGCATAAAAAAGCGAAGAAAGCCGGAAAGAAATTACAAGTTTACGGAAGCTGCTCTACCGGTTATGGTGAAGACCTTATAAAAACAGCTTTTGACCTCAACTTCGGCATGGTCGAAACCATTGCCCATTACATGGCTGCCTGCAAGTTGAATCCGAAGGTCTCTTTTATTCTGGATATCGGCGGACAGGATATGAAAGCCATTTTCGTTGAAAAAGGAGCGATTAACCGGTTGGAAATCAACGAAGCTTGTTCATCGGGATGCGGATCGTTTATCGACAATTTTGCCCAAACCTTAGCTTGTCCGATTGAAGATTTTGTACAAAAGGCATGCCTTAGCCAAAATCCGTGTGACTTGGGAACCCGCTGCACGGTATTTATGAACTCGAAGGTAAAGCAAAGCCTTCGCGAAGGGGCTACGCTGGACGATATTTCCGCTGGACTTGCCTATTCTGTAGTAAAAAATTGCCTGTACAAAGTATTGAAATTAAAAAGTGCGGATGAGCTTGGCGACCACATTGTGTTGCAGGGAGGAACCATGCGAAATAAAGCCATTGTCCGTACCTTCGAACTTTCTGCCGGAAAAAATGTAATCGTATCCAATTACCCTGAATTAATGGGAGCTTACGGGGCTGCATTATACGCAAAAAAGAAAACAGCAAACAGGGAAGAGCCTGTCAGCCTTTCGAAATTGGTTGATATTAAAGATTATACATCAGAGCCGTTTCGTTGTGTAGGATGCGAGAATAATTGCCGGGTACTGAAAAATAGATTTTCAAACGAAAAAGTATATTACTCCGGTAACAAATGCGAAAAAATATATACCAATAAAGGAAAAAAATCGCGTCATGCGTTTAATTTGAGTCTCTTCCGGAATGAGCTTGCGTTTAAAAAGGGCTTAAAACTTCCTGCTCAAAAGGCATATACGACAATCGGCATTCCCCGTGTGTTGAATATGTTTGAAAATTTCCCGTTCTGGTACACATTGTTTACACTGAACAACATGGAGGTGAAATCATCATCACGCTCTACATTCAGGATATACGAAAAGGGGCTTAACACGGTTATGGCAGATAATATCTGTTTCCCTGCCAAACTGACTCACGGACACATCTTCGATTTGGCGGAAAAAGGCGTTGACCGGATATTTTTTCCTTACGTCATTTACGAAGAGAGAGAACCGCACGCTAACAACAGTTATAACTGTCCCGTTGTATCCGGTTATTCGGATGTAATCAGGAGCGCTATTAATCCCGAAAAGAACTTCGGAATTCCGTTCGATTCCCCTGTTGTCAATTTCAACGATACGGTTCTGTTGAAAAAAGCGTGCAGGCAGTATATAGAAAATATATTGAATAAAAACTTCTCTCTTTCCTCTTTTGAAGAAGCGTTTCAAAGCGCATTGGCGGCGAGAAAGGCATTTGCCGATACCGTTCACAACAAAGCAGTGCAACTTCTCAATCATGCCCAAGAGGAAGAGCGTTTTGTTATTCTTTTAGCAGGAAGACCTTATCACAACGACCCGCTTATACAACACAAAATCTCCGAGATAATCACCTCTTTCGGAGTCGATGTGATTACGGAAGACCTGCTGCGCGAAGATGAAAACGAGCTTTCCGAATCACATGTCATCCCGCAATGGTCGTATATGAACCGGATAATGCACGCCGCACAGTGGGTAGCAAATACCGACAAAGATGTTCATTTTGTACAAATAACCTCTTTCGGCTGCGGTCCCGATGCTTTTATCATTGATGAAATCAGTGATATTTTGAAACGGAAAGGAAAAAACCTGACATTGCTGAAAGTGGATGATGTGAATAATGCCGGTTCGCTGAAATTGCGCATTCGCTCGCTGATTGAATCGTTGAAATTCAAGCGGGAATCTGAAATAGAGCCGGAAAGATTCCGAACGACTCCCGAATTTTTGGAAAAAGATAAAAACAAAACTATTTTAGTGCCGTTTTTCTCTGAGTTTCATTCTCCGTTTATTCCTCCGACATTCAAATTAATGGGCTACAATATGGAGAATATGCCGCCAAGCGATTCTCAATCGGCAGAGTTGGGACTGAAATATGCCAATAATGAGGTCTGTTATCCGGCAACATTGGTTATCGGTGATTGCATTCGCGCCTTGCAATCAGGAAAATATGATTTGAACAACATCGCTTTCGCCATTACCCAAACGGGCGGGCAGTGCCGGGCGACAAACTATATTGCACTGATTAAGAAAGCGCTGCTATCGGCTGGATATGGAGATATTCCGGTAGTTTCGGTTTCTATCATGAATACGATTAATGAACAGTCGGGATTCAATCTGAATGTAAAAAACGGTGCGCGAAGTGTTATATACTCCGTCTTGTATTCCGATGCGTTAAGTAAAATGTATTACGCAACTGCTGTTCGCGAGAAAGAAAAAGGTATCGCATTGAAAATCAAGGAAAAATATCTTCATGAAGGTGTTTCCTGTGCGGAGAAAAATGATACTAAAGGAATATGCCGCCTGTTGAAAGAGGCAGCCCAAGCGTTTAACGAAGCGGCATTAGAAAAAGAGGTTCCCCGTATCGGAATCGTCGGTGAAATATTTCTGAAATACAACTCATTCGGACACCAGTATGTAGTCGATTGGCTGGTAGAACAGGGCATAGAGCCGGTTATACCCGCCCTTAGCGAATTTTTTACACAGTATTTCCCAAATGCAAAATTCAACGAGAAATATTTTCTGGAACATAAAACGCCATTGAAAGGAAAGTTGCTGACAGCCTTGGGCGAAACTTGGATGAACAATATAGAGAAAAAAATAGACAAGGCGGCTTCTGCTTTTCGTTATTACGAACCGAACGGAAACATCCATTCGGAAGCAAAAAAGGCGGAGAAGATTATCAACCTTGCAGCCCAATTTGGAGAGGGTTGGCTGATTCCTGCCGAATTGGCTTCCTTTGCAGAGCGAAACATTTTCGCAGCTATCAGCATCCAACCCTTCGGTTGCATTGCCAACCACGTGGTTTCTAAAGGGATTGAGAAAAAGGTAAAAGATATTTATCCGGATATGAATATTCTGTTTTTGGATTTTGACGGAGGGGTGAGTGAGGTGAATGTGAGGAACAGGTTGCACTTTATTATGAGGCAGGTGAAGGGGTGAGTTGCAGATAATAATAATTCCTATTTGTTATTTTCAAGGGAATTAGCTATTTTTGTAATGTAAAAATATAGAATTTTTATGCAAATGAAAAAAAGTGTTTTAAAAAAAGATAAGAATACGGGTGAAATCTATTTGGCTGGAGCTGCCGAATATTACTTTAAACAGCAATCTTTATATAAGAATTATGCCGAATTTGAACAGGACTATGTGAAACGCTTCCTGGAAACGACTTCCGCCTCTGTACGGGCAAATTTCTCCAACTTGTGGGCACACTGACATTAATAGCAGGAACAAATGGAGCGGGGAAAACACGTTTTTTCCCCTATTTCATGGAACATGGTTTTTTATCAGTTGTTCCCGTTAATATTGACGGTTTGGAAAAAAACATAGATACCAACCGTTTACCACACGATTACCTTCGTTATGGAACAGCACTCAAAAAAGAAATAGACCGTGTTTTTACAGAGAGTTGTTTTTATGCGATTAAAAAACGGCAAGATTTTGCGTATGAATGTAATTTACGAATTGACCAACTAAAAAATGTAGCTCTTTTTGATGAAGCCGGTTATCGTTTGAAATTGATTTTTATTTGGCTGGATAATGTTAATCTTTCCGAGCAACGGGTTAAGAAACGAGTTGAAGAAGGTGGACACTTTGTTGGGAAAGAGAGCATTCATAATAATTATTGGGAAGGACTGAAGAATTTGGATGATTCATATCAACATTGGGACGAAATACATATTTTTGATAATAGCACAGATGTTGACAATAACCCGGCACAAATGTTTACATTATTACTTCATGCCAAATCCGGAAAAATTGAATATGTATCTAAACAATTTTTTCTAAAAGAAGGTATCATGGAAAAATTACCTAAGATTTATAATGTATGTCTTTAGTCATTTCTTCAAATTTTTCTGTAGTCAAATCAGATTTTATTTGTAGTTTTGTAATATCTACAAGGAGGATAATTTATGAAAGAATTAGACATAAGCCCCAATTTTACATTAAAAAAGAACAGCCGCAAGAATTGGAACTTTCTTTAAAAAAGTTGCTATTGGATAAACTTGTGTGTGAAACAAAAGGGCGAGTAAAGAAAAATAACATCTTCTATGCAAGAAATTGTAGATGAAATAAACGTCATAAGAAAAGAAAGGGATGAAAAACGTGGGAACAGGCAGTTCTGCCTTAATATTGACATAAGAAAATCCTGAATAATAGTTGTTTTCATAAAAATAGATTGAGAAGTCGGGCAAAATATGTGTCCGACTTCGTTATTTTGAGTATTTTTGCGGGAAAATTTAACTACCATGATTAAAAAGATTAAATTCAAAAATATAATGGAATTTATTGAAAGGAATTTCGATATTATAAAGTTAATACTTATTTTTTTGTTGATACTATTTGGTTGGATTGTTTTTGAAGGCAGATTGATGGATTTGTTTGACGAACATGTTTTGCCGATATTATCTGTAAAGGAATTTTACGAGGCAAAAATCATTTGTGTTTTGATATTATTTGTTACTCTATTGTTTTGTGTTCATTTATTCTATAAAGCTAAAAAATACAGATACCATGTTTCGCTGTTAAGAATTTTGCTGCTTTCTATGGTCGTGTTTTTATATGCAAAGTATCGAGACTTCGGCTTAGGATGGGGTGACTACATTTCTATTCCAAATATAATATGGAAGTTTGGTTTCTCAGACATACTTGTATTCATTCTGATGGTATTTGTAATCCTCTTCTGGTATTTTTTCTTTTTCTCAAAAAAGGCGATAGTCAATAATAAAGATAATTTTCTTCCAGATACACCTATCAAAAATAAAAATGAAGATGCATTAGATTATCGGGAAAGTGCAAATGAGTTAGCAAAATATTTGGAATCAATTGACACGACTTTTTCCTATAGTATTGGATTAACAGCGCCTTGGGGAACAGGGAAAACCTCATATATGAATCTTATAAAAGAATCTTTATTTAAAGATGAAAATAAATTTATTGTTGTTCAATTTAATCCGAGACACTCATTCTCTCCTCAAAACATTCAAGAAGATTTTTTTAAAATCCTTAGTTCTAAATTGAAAAAATATAATTCAACGATTAAATCGAACTTTACAGATTATCTGAAAGCAATAAATATTTATGCAGATAGTAAAATAATTTCAACTTTTCTGGGTAGCCAAAAATTGTGGGATAAAGAGTCTGAAAAAGAAAAAATAAGTAAAGCAATCAAAAAAACAGGCAAGAGAGTTGTTGTTTTTATAGATGATTTTGACCGGCTACTTGTTGAGGAAATTATAGAAATTTTCAAATTAATCGATGGGAATGCCTCATTTTCAAATATGATTTTTATTACTGCATACGATAAAAAGCAAATAAATAATTTGATTAAGGAAGAATACCATAGTAAAGGTTCATTTTTTTCTGACAAATTTTTTACATTAGAAATACAAATACCTTTAAGACCATACAGAAAAGTATATGAATATTTACTCCAAAAACTTTTTATTGGACTTAATATTAGTATTGGAAATGAGAATCTATACAAAGCGACTTTAAACAAACATTTTGATTTATTGAAAAAATATCTAACAACTCTTCGAGATGTAAAACGATTTTTAAATTTGTTTATTCGACAATACAAACAAGTTGAAAAAGAAATAAATTTTGAGGACTATTTCTTGTTATACCTTATTAAGTACAAATATTTAGATGAATATTTGGCGCTATACAATAAAGAATATGTGGAATTTGATTTTCCGAAAAATAAATATATTATTAAAGAAATTTCAGACGAAGTACAATCTAAAGAATTGTTAGAGATACTTTTTTCAGAAGAAGCTGAAAAATCATATCGTTCAATAAATGATAAAGCTTCATTTGATATTTATTTTGATGAATGTCTTTATAATAATTTATCTATTTCGAAAATGGAGGAAATGTTCAAAATTTCCCTTGAAGAAGCTAAATCGTTTATTGATGGTTCTGTAAGCAATAGTATGTTTAAAGATTTGCTTGAGTATTTAGAATCGAAAAATATACTTATTTTCAATAGCAAAGATGATTTTGAGCGTTATTTAGATTTATTGATTTATATAGACTGTAAAGAATATGATACAACAACTCCACGCCTTACAATTTATAAACTCCTATATAAAGAAAATCTAAGCGAAATATTTACTCAACATTCATATTCAGAAAATGAATATAAAGAAATGATTTTAAGAAAATTAAAAGGAAATTACCCTAATTATCCTTTTAGTATAACCAAATCAATAATTACGGGATTAATAAATAGTGAATTTAATAGAGAGATTATATTTACAAAAAAAGAAGTTTTAGAAGTTGCAAAAAGTGCATTTGAAAATTTTGTTTCTCATGAACAACATATAAATCAGAAACATATAGATATGCTATATAGTTGTATTTCTGAAATAGACCAATCATCCGGCACAGTCTTAGATGAGGATGCTTGCTTATTAATGAAGCGAACAATTTCTGAAAATCCTGCTGGATATTTTGAAAATTTTGTAAGATTAGGTATGTGGTCATCAAATCCAGAGTATAATTCTATCGCTTGTGAACCATTTTGGGATCAAATTTTTGATAGTAAAAAAGAAATGAGCGAACTTATTAATACACATCACCAATCAATACCTAACATTCGTCTTATCAATAATTTTTTGAAATTATATGAAAACAATAATTATACTCCTATTCAATTTGAAGGTCAAGGAAAAGTACAGGATAAAATAGATAATAACTTAGAAACAGAAATTCGTGACTTAGATGATTTATTAAAAAAAGAAAGTGAATTTAATAATTTAGAACAAGAAAGAGGAACAAAGGGTAATGAGACATCTGTGGGAGAATATAAAATGCTTCTGAGAGAATATGAAACGCTTTTAAATAAAGTTGAAAATATTCATTTAGATATACCTAAAAGAGGTGAGATTATTCAAGGAATCAATGTGGCAATACAATCAATAGATAATTTTCTTCGGAATTAAATTTTTCAATCTTAAGAACATCAGGCATTTTTGTAGTTAAATTGATTTATCCAAATAATACTCCTCCGTCAACCCCCTGAACTCATCCGAATAGTCATGCCGCCCTTTTTCTATCAACAAATAATCTTCCCTGCAAACCTCCTTTGTCCGCGAAAATTCCAACAGCAAACGCTTTTCCGGCGCCCCAATTCGCGGTATCACTTTCGTCTTTTTAGAACAATACAACAGGGATGATTCCGCCCGCAAAATAAACTCCTCCCCCTCTGTCGCGGGCAATATCATCGACAAACGTCCGGCATTGGATAAAAGAGTACATGCTGCCATTATTAAATCTTCCTGACTCAATGAATCGGCGTGTCTCGCCACCGAGCGTTGAACGTCCGGGTTTTTTAACGATTTATTAAAATAAGGAGGATTGCTTACAATCAAGTCAAAACAGCAATCGGTATTTTTTACAAAAGTTTGCAGCGAAATGGGTTCTATCTTTATTCTTTCATGCCAAGGAGAATGATTCACATTTTCACCGGCTTGCGCTGCTGCATCCTTGTCTATTTCAATACCGTATATGGTAGCCGGAGAACGTTGAGCAAGCATCAGGGCGATTAATCCCGTCCCTGTTCCTATATCCAATATGGATTGAACGCCTGAAACATCCGTCCAAGCGCCTAACAATACCCCATCGGTACCCACCTTCATGGCACACCGATCTTGTTTTATTGTAAATTGTTTGAATTGGAAATAGGAATTGGACATAAAAAATGAAGAGTGAAAAAATTAAATGCTTATTCGCAAATACCCCAACCGCTGCTCACCCAATCCGCAGGATTGAATATGAATAACCCCCAATGAAGCGAAGCGATTGGGGGTGAGCCGTGAGCAGAATATCCATCTCTCCACAACCCGAAGGGTTGAACTATTTATAATGAACTATTTAATTAGATATTCAACCCTCCGGGTTGTGGCGTAGGAGGTTCGTTTTACCCCCAATCGCTTCGCTTCATTGGGGGTTATTCATATTCAATCCTTCGGATTGAGTGAGCAGCGGTTGGGGAGTATTTTTGCGAATAAGTATAAAATTATTCCTTATTCTTCATCACTTAAGCGCTTCCCTCAACTTAATATTAGTCAACACCCGCTTAGTATCAAGCGCAAAATTACTCGTCATAATCCAACCATAATAGCCAATATCTTCCTTTAAAACATCAGCCACTTTACGTCCCTTATATTTTCCGAAATTGATGTATTCCACCCCTTTATCATCATATACGATACGACCGGCAAAATCGGCATTTTTTGAAAAAGAGGAGAAATCAGACAAGTAATTTACGTCGTTTTTCAGGTCGGAATAACGATCTAATTGCGACTTCAGCACCTCGTAAGTAGCCTTGGTATCGGCTTCCGCCCCGTGCGCGCCGACCAACTCCTTGTCGCAATAAAATTTGTATGCTGCTGACAGCGTTCTTTGTTCCATTTTATGAAAAATGGTTTGAACATCTACGAACTTCCGTTTTTTCAAATCTATATCTGTCCCTGCACGCAGAAACTCTTCCGCCAAAAGCGGAATATCAAAGCGATTGGAATTATATCCCGCCAAATCGCACCCTTCTATATCTTTCGCCAAGGTTTTAGCGACTTCCTTAAAAGTGGGCGAACCTTTTACATCTTCGTCCGAAATGCCATGTATGGCGGTAGCGCCTTCCGGAATAGAGACTTCCGGATTGACCCGCATTGTTTTTGCCTCTTCCGTTCCGTTCGGGAAAACTTTCAGGTATGATATTTCTACGATACGGTCGTTGACTATATCGGTTCCCGTGGTTTCCAAATCAAAGAAAACCAACGGGTTTTTCAAATTTAACTGCATAATTTTTTTAATCGTTCAGCATCATCGGCATGATGAGCATCAATGTATCTTCTTCCGAATCGGTTTCAAACGGAAGTATTAATCCGGCTCTCGAAGGGTCGGCAAGCTCCATGACAACATCCGTAGAAGAGAGGTTTGCCAAAATATCAATCAGGAATGAAGATTTGAAACCGATCTTCATCGTTTCGCCCTGATACTGGCAAGGTATTCTTTCTTCCGCCGAAATGGAAAAGTCGATGTCTTGCGCTGAGATATGAATTTCATTTTCCGAATATTCCAGTTTTATCAAGTTGCTTCCCTGATTGGAAAAAACGGAAACACGCCGCAACGTATTCATCAGCGAAACCCTGTCAATGATTGCCTTGTAAGGGTTATTTTGAGGAATTACGGAGTTGTAATTCGGATAGCGTCCTTCAATCAGACGACAAATCATTTTATAGTTGGAAAGCGTAAAGCAAGCATTCTTGGCGTCAAATTGAACCAGCACATCCCCACTCTCTCTCGGAAGGATATTTTTCAACAAGTTGGTCGGCTTCTTCGGAAGGATGAAAGAGGAAACTTTTTCTCCTTTGGCAGCAGCGGTCTTTATACGAACTAATTTATGCGCATCGGAAGCTACCATCGTAACATCTTCGGTGGTAATATCGAAGAATATTCCGTTCATCACCGGGCGAAGCTCATCATCGGCAGTGGCAAACAACGTCTTGTTTATTCCCGAATTCAATACGTGCGTAGGAACTACCAGCGAGTTGAAATCATCCGACATGACAGGCACTTTCGGATACTCATCTCCATTCTGCCCTATGAAGTTGTAAACTCCTGTTTCCGACTTGATTGTCATCGCCAGATTTTCGTCGTTAATGTCAAACGTTAACGGTTGATCCGAAAACTCCTTTAATGTGTCTAACAATATTTTGGCGGATAACGCAATAACGCCTTCCCCTTCGGAAGCATCCAGATCCATACTCGTAATCAGTGTTGTTTCCAGATCGGAGGCTGTCAGGATCAATTTTTTTGATTCTATCTTGAATAAAAAATTATCCAGAATCGGAAGCGTATTTTTTGAATTTATTACGCGGCTTATCGCCTGCAAATGACTTAGCAAGCCTGTGCTTGAAACCGTAAACTTCATGTGTTCTAATTTATTATTTTATGGTAATTAATTTGCAAATTTAAAAAAGCTGGGCATATTTGAAAAATATTTTTGATCTTTTTTATCTCAAAATTACTGCTTATTTATTCTAATCATTTGTTTCCGTCAAAACTAACTTCAACCTTAGTCATTACTGGGACTTTGTCAACAACTAAAATAAAAACCAAATTATTGAGCCCAACAACTCCGTATCCGGGTTTTAACGATACCTCAAGAGTTACTTTAGGTTCTTCTAATCCTGCCATCGTAAGTAAAGATGAAGGCAAGGTAACTATCACCGGTATTACATCTCCACCCGACAATTGTCCATTAGAAATCACTACATTAGTAATAGTTACATTTCCAATTACTATCTCAACCCCCATTGCCAATAACTTCAAATCTTCCAATAACAACGAATAATTACCATCCGTTTTTGTTATCACGACAGTAGCGTCGCTCTTTTCAGTCAATGCTGTTATTTTCCCTTTGTAAGTACCTGTAGGATCTATTATTTTTTCGGCATCCTCTTTGCTGCAACTTGTTAATAACGACATAGTTGCTACTGCCATAAAAAACGTTATCCATTTTAATGTTTTCATACTGATCATTTTTAAGTTTATAAAATTTTATTAATTATATATTTTAATTTTGTTTCTAAAAAAACAAGTATCCGAAACTTAACGTACAGTAAACCGGATACATTTTGTAGGTAATCACATCAAAATTCTTGTTGAAAATCGAATTGACGCCCCACGAGAGGTCAATGGCTGTTAAAAGATGCGGAAACGGTCGCCACTCCGCACCGAGCAGCGCCCCCCAATTCCAACGCCGCAACTCATCCGAAAATTCATAAGAAGCCGTCGTGATATCTATCCTTTCGCCGGTTGGATCTCCCTCGCGAAGGTAGCCGTCGTAAGCCGAACCGCTAAATTCGCCATCGAGCAGGAATGAACCGTAAACACCTGCTTTAATCCCCCATTTGGCTTGCCGGTCAGGTTGCCACATCGCCCAGAGGGGAAGTGTAAGGTACGAATTTTTAACCCGCGTACGCACCATTCCGGTGAATACGCCCGAAATTTCGCCCTCGTCGCCCGATACCATGGTGAGGTTATAATTTTTTACCCGCGCCCGGGTTTCCATTCCCTTGGTTTCAAATTGTAAACCGCTTATCAGAGACCAATTTTCATGAAAGCTTTGACGCACTTCTGCGCCAATCATTAAATTCAACAACGGATTAAAACTCTCTATCTTCCGAATCTCAGCCGGTAAAGGCATCGGAGTAGTTCCGCCTATCGAAAATCCGGCTTTTATACGGTAATCTCTGCTACTGAGGTTTTCCTCCTGCGCAACGAAGGCAAAGGTAGTAAAAAAGAAGAGAAATAATAATATTGCGCCTTTTTTCATACGAAAATATTTTATTTGCAAATTAATTGAACTTCATCAATATAAAGCGTACTACCCACCGCACCTTCAAACAAATCGCCCTTTGCGCTCGACGAAAAAACGATAGTGAGAAAATAAGTGCCATTACGCAATTTTTCAGGATCAATCGTCTTTCTGGCAACAAAAGGGATGGAGAGTTGGCGGTACTCCTCTGTTTCAATATTATCGCTATAAACAATGTTGGCAGGGTTTACCTGAGCTATGGAGAGGATGTTTTCGGCGGTTGTTACGTTTGTGCCGTTCAGGCGCTCTATTGTGCCGTCCGGTTTTTTAACCGGCTCATACAAAACGGAGTACACGTCCGGATTATCCATCTTTTGGATTACATTACCGTTTCGGTCTTTGTAGATCGCGCCGCGTTGATATTTGTACCAAAATTTCAGACTGTCGGGCTCGCCGACTTTGCTTTGAAAACCGAATTGCGTAGCTTCCAGCGTAGCCGTCATTGCCTTGCTGACATCAAAATTGCCGATAAACAAATTACCGGCGGCAATCGGCATTCCGACATTGTTTCCGGCAGTTCCGGTAGATGAGGTTGTCAGTTTCACGCCACGCCCTGTTTTGCCGTTGGCGCAGGAGGAAGTCGGATAATTTTCGGCGGCAACCGACCCGTTCACAATGGCAAACCCTCTGTTGCCCGAACTCCAAACATATTGCTTGCCGTTGTCGGTTTGTTCGTAAAAGTGCTGAAAATTAGCCGTTTCAATAGCTTTTTCATAATGCTCAAAATGAAACTCCGTTTGTGTCAAAACGTATGATAAAACCGCTATCCTGTATTTTTTCTGCCATTTGCCATCTTGCGAAGTAACGGTGTAGAAATATTCCGTTGCCTCTTCAAAATCGCATGGCGTCCCATTTGGAGGAGAAATAGTTGCGCCGGCAGTAAGGACAAATCGGGGTGTGATGACGCCAATATGCACATCGGGTTTTACCCAAATTTTCACGGCATCGTTCTCCACAACAACTTCATTTAAGGCATCTGCCGGCATATCAGAAATTGCGCATTCCAAAATATCTGCTTCCGCATTCGGTAATTCATCTTGAATACAGGACGAAAGCAGAAAAACAGCGCTTATGGTAATGAAGATTTTTCTCATGCAAAAATTATATTTTTTCAGGGTGTAAATATAATAAAATGATTCTTCATTTTTTACAAAGTTTTATAAAGCATTTTTTCTTTCCGGCTAATAAAATCAGTAATTTTGTCATTGTATTAATTTTTATCTTATTTTTGACTGTTTGAATATTTTTTACGATATGAAAAAGACAATCCTCACCCTCCTTACCTCCCTTATATTCTTTTGCGCCATGGCGCAAGGGACAAGCAAGCAAGCTGCCGAGTTCAACAGATCTTGGGACGAAGTAATTGAATTGGAAATAAAAGCACAACCCAAATCCGCTTTGGATAAAGTTGCCGAAATTGAGAAAAAAGCCAGGCAAGTAAACAACCGGCAGCAACAAATTAAGGTATTGCTCTATCGTTTAAAATTGCAGAGACTAATCACTTATGATGCTTCCTTGTTGTCGTTGAGTGAGATTCAACAGTTTAAGGAGTCTTCGACCGATGCGGTAGAGCGGGCGTTTTTGTCCTCCATTTTGGCACAAATTTATAACGATTATTTCAATCAGAATCATTGGCAGATAAGGCAACGAACCGTTCTGAGCGGTTATATTCCCGAGGATATGAAAGAGTGGAGCGAAAATATTTTTCAAGATACGATTGCAGCGCTGTTAAGACATTCATTGACTCCCGCCGCTCAATTGCAACGAACGGAGGCTACCGCCTATGCCGACCTGTTGGAATTGGGAAAGGATAGCCGCACACAACGCCCTACCATGTTCGACCTGTTGAGTTTCCGGGCGCTTAATTTGTTGCCTGCACCGCAGGAGAAAACGTTGGATAATAATCTTTTCCTTGAAAGCAAAGATTTTGTGAATCTTCCTCATTTCCAAGATGAAAAATTGGAAATTTACCGCGGATTGTTGAAATTTCATTTGAGTGGAAAATTTCCCGATGCGTTGGTAATGGCTGATTTGAGCCGGTTGGAGTATGTTTGCATCTATTCGGGTTCCGACGACCGCGACTCCCTTTATTTGCAACGGTTGGATGAGTTGTTGCAACGGTTTTCCGAATATCCGGTTTCGGTAGAAATTATAGAGAAAAAAGCAAGGCACTTGCTGAAAGACCGATTCCGGAATTGCAGGGAAGAAGATTTTGACCAAACCATTCCCCAAAAAGTATATGACCTCATCCAAGCCGGAATCCGTAAATTTCCGGACTATCCACGTATCGGAATTTTGAAAAATATATTAGCTGAAATAGAGGAAAAAACAGCTCAAATGTCCGTTCCAAACGTTATGCATTCGAATCAGCCGGTTCGAATGAAGATACATTATGCGAATATTACCAATCCGACCATCACCCTTTGGCGGTATAATATGGAACTGATTCAATATCATCAGGCAAACGAAATGGAACGAAAACGGCATAGAACGAAAATAACGGAGAAAAAGTTGGACTTGATACCTACCAATTTTTATATTACCAAAGATACGGTAATTGAGTTTGCGCCTCAACCGTTCGGGATTTTCGGATTGTCGATAAAAGCACAGGAGACGCAGGAGCAAACGATGGATTTTAACATAACCGATTTGATCCACTTTTTGAGGGATATTCAGGGTTCTGCCGACAAAGAGTTGATTGTGTTGGATAGTGAAAGCGGACAACCGTTGCCGGATGTTTCCGTCAAATTATATCGAGAAACGTATTCTCAAGGAGGAAATTATAAACTTTTATCTGAAGAAAAAACAGACAAAGCAGGACGTACAACACTAAATAATCATAATGCCCGTATCGATCTTATCCTTGAAAAAGGAAACGACCGCTATGCTCCGATGTCATACGCCTATTTTTATAAACAAGGAAATATTCAAGAAAACAGGGAGATACAATACGCCATTTTTTCAGACCGCGCCATTTATCGTCCCGGACAGACAGTTTTTTTCAAATCAATTGCTTATCTTTTGAATAAAGAACAAAGCGAAATAGTTCCTAGACAAGAGGTGAAAATTGTTTTACATGATGCCAATTATCAACAGATTGCCGAGCAAACGCTCTATACGAATGAGTTTGGCTCTGTCGCCTCCTCTTTTGTGTTGCCCGAAAATGTAAAGAACGGCAATTTTTCCATTCAGGTTGGAAATCAGACGAAATACATTCGTGTGGAGGAGTATAAACGTCCGACTTTTGAAGTGAACTTCGATACACAAACGGCGACCTATTCATTTGGCGATACGGTCAATATTACCGGAAATGTCCAGTCGCTGATGGGCATTGCCGCACCCGATGCAGAGGTGAAATACCGGATTATCCGCCAACCCGATTTCTTTTGGAGAATAGGATTTATTGAGGAAAAACAGGTAGCTAACGGACAAACGACAAGCGATGCAGAAGGAAAATTTACCTTTTCGTTTGTTCCTCAAAAAGACAGGAATAGCGTTTTGAAAGAGGAGTATCACCGTTATTTGATATTGGTCGAAGCAACCGATATAGCAGGCGAAACACAAAAAAATGAACTTCGCATTCCTGTCGGCGACCGTTCGATGAGGCTCTCTTTGGAGGTACCGAACAGGCTATTAAGCGCTTCTATCGGAAAACTTTCCGTTAAAGCGCAGACCTTGAACGGCGAGCCGGTGCAAACTTCCGTCCATTACTCGATTTATCTGTTGAACGATGTCGAACAACTGTCGGAAGACCCTGTCGATTTAAACAAACTGACAAGAGCAAAATTAGTGAATGCCGGCACTGTCGAGTCAAATCAGGAAAATTGGAACGAACTTCAAAAAATATCCGAGAACTGGAACCCCGGATATTACCGTTTTATATTGGAAGCGAAAGACGATAAAGGCAGAATAGTTGCCGACAGCGCAACTACTGTTTTTTATAGACGGAATGAAAAAGTACCTCCGGTTAAAACACATCTTTGGGTAGAGATTGAACAAACGGAACTGGCGCATGGAGAAACGGCTACATTCCGCATCGGAAGTTCAAATAAAGAGGTATGGCTCTATTACGACGTACGCAGCCCAAACGGCGAAATCAAAAAAGAGTGGATACAATTGAGTAACGAAATCCGAACTTTTGAAATTCCATTCAAAAAAGAATACGGAACAGCCATGGAAGTAGAATTTTTCTTTGTAAAAAACGGCAAATTGCATCGCAACAATCTCTCTTTCAGAAAAAAAGAGGAGAAAAAAGAACTTTCTTTACAACTAACTACTTTCCGCGATAAATTACAACCGGGAGAAAAAGAGGAGTGGATATTGCAAATACCCGACAGGAAAGGCTCGGCAGAAGTACTCGCTGCTATGTATGACGCCTCGCTCGATAAAATTCAAAAAAACGAATGGGTATTTCAACCTGTTTACCGGGAATATGTTCATTTCCCATATTGGAATATGAATTGGTGGCGGGGAGAGAGTACAAGCTCTCTTCATTGGTCACAACAAAAGAGTAATGTAGCTTATTTTTCTTATGATAGATTGTCTGCTATTTTGGGAGGAATTGATTATTCTAGAAGATCGGACGTTAGTTGGATGGAGTACGAACAGATGTATCCGGGCTTAAAGAAGAGTGACCGTACTGGATCTGTTGCATCTGTTAGATCTGGTTATGGAGCAGAAATGGCAATGAGTGCAGCGCCAATGAATATGGCAGCAGAAGTCGCTTACGACGATGCCGCCGGTTCTTCCGTATCATCGGAAAACGTACAAATTCGCACTAACTTCGCCGAAACCGCTTTTTTCTACCCGCAACTGAAAACGAATAAAAAAGGAGAAGTGTTGCTATCCTTCACCGTCCCCGAAAGCCTAACACGCTGGCGTTTCATGGGACTGGCTCATACAACCGATTTATACACCGGACAAGTGGAAAAAGAGGTAGTCACGCAAAAATCATTTATGGTAATGCCGAACCTGCCGCGTTTTCTGCGCCAGGGAGATAACTGTACGCTGACCGCAAAAATCGTCAATCTTTCCGACATAACCCAAAGCGGAAAAGCCGGTTTAGAGTTGATCGACCCATTAACCGAAAAAGTTATTCTCACAAAAACAGCCGACTTTAGCGCAGAAGCAGGCAAAACCACCGTTGTCTCATGGTCATTCAATGTCCCTAAAAATCAAGACATAGTTATCTGCCGGGTAATAGGAAAAACAAGCAACAAATCAGACGGAGAACAAAGAATGCTTCCTGTTTTGTCCGATAAAGTGCTGGTGACCGAAAGCATGCCAATGACTGTCCGCAACAATCAGACGCGCACATTTACTTTTGACAAGCTGAAAAACAACCAATCCAATACATTGCAAAATAGACTGTTGAAATTGGAGTTTACCGCCAATCCTGCGTGGTATGCCGTACAAGCCTTGCCTTCTGTTACCGTTCCGGAACTTCAAAATGCCTTTTCATTGATGGGAGCTTTCTACGCAAGTACATTAGCGGCACACATAGCCCGTTCGCATCCGAAAATATCAACCATGATTGAAGTATGGAAAAAACAGGGAGCTACAACAGAGACGCTGCTTTCTAATTTGGAGAAAAATCAGGAATTGAAAAACATCTTATTGCAAGAAACTCCTTGGGTATTAGACGCAACAAGTGAAACGGAACAAAAACAGCGTCTTTCCCTCCTTTTTGATTTGAATACACAAAAAGAGAACGGAACAGCGATGATGGATAAATTGCAGGAATTGCAGCAACCGGACGGCTCTTTTGCATGGTTTTCGCGCATGCAGGGAAGTTCTTATATAACAACCTATCTCCTTAATCAAATGGCTCGTTTGGTGAAATTGGGCGCTGTAGAGTATGACAGCGAAACGAAACAGATGCAAATCCGTGCGTTGAATTATTTGGACAAGGAAATTCAAAAAGATTACGAAAATCTCAAGAAACATTCCAAAGACTATAAAAATGCGAAAATAAATTCCCAACAACTGTTTTATCATTTAGTCAGAAGTTCTTACCGGGATATTCCGATTTACGGAGGCACACTCGAAGCTAATAAATTTTATTACGGATTAATAAAAGCACAATGGACGGAATTCGGCTTGTACGAAAAAGCAATGGCAGCCCTCACGCTCCACAACAACGGTGACCCGCAAATAGCAAAACAAATCGTCAACTCATTGCGCGAACACTCCACAACTACCGATGAAATGGGCATATTTTGGGACAAAAACCGTTCCGGCTATTTTTGGAATCAGTCCCCAATTGTCACTCATGTCTCTATATTGGAAGCCTTTGCCGCAATAGATCCCAAAACGCCGGAACTGAACGAAATGCGTATCTGGCTCCTGAAACAGAAACAAACACAACGCTGGGAAAGTACGCCGGCTACGATAGATGCCATTTATGCCTTACTGTTGCGCGGCGATGATTGGCTCACTGCCGACAACAAAATAACCATACAAATGGGTGGAAAAGAGATTATTTCTCAACATCAGGAAGCCGGAACGGGATACTTCACACAAACATTCACCGGAAGCGATATAAAACCGGAACTGGGCGAAGTTAACGTAACGAAACAGGGAAATGACATTGCTTGGGGCGCCCTTTACTGGCAATATCTGGAAGAGTTGGACAAAATAGAGAAAGCCAAAACGGCATTACATATTGAGAAAAAAATCATGCTGGAACGAGTTACCGCCAAAGGCAGAGAGTTACTTCCTGTTACGGAGGAGACAAATTTGAAGGTAGGCGATAAGGTGATTGTCCGCTTGGTCATTCGCACCGACCGTAATCTGGAATTTGTGGCGTTAAAAGACCAGCGCGCTGCTTGTCTGGAGCCGACTGTTCAACTTTCAGGCTACCAATACCGTGATGGGTTAGGCTACTATCAAAGTCCGAAAGATGCCTCTATGCAGTACTTTTTCGACCGCTTGCCGCAAGGTACTTATGTGATGGAGTATCCGTTGTGGGTGACTCATGCGGGGGAATATACGAATGGGATTACGACGTTGCAGTGTCTTTATGCGCCGGAGTTTGTGTCGCATACGGAGAGTGTGAGGGTGAAGGTGGAATAGTCTGAACCAGGATTTTAGCAAGATTTACAAGATTCTCAAGATGAAAAATCCTGTTAATCTTGTAAATCTTTAATACTTTATTTTTTTTATTTGATTTCTCTAATTAACATCCCCGGATGAAACTCGTTTCCGCTGATTTTTTTAAATTCTGTTGCCTCCAAATTGGCACCTGCAAAGTCGTCTTCGACAGCCATATAGCGATTGTCCCAAATTTTTCCGCGAATGGGCTGTACGATACCTACCCGGCGATAGGTGGTGCGCCCGTTGGCATCTTCTCGTTTTTCGAGCACTTCAAATTTTGATTTTTCCGTAATACCTTCTCTCACGCCTATTTTGGCTGTGATGGGCGATGTGGAAAATAGAGGTTCTTTGATTTTAAATTCGTCGTGTTTGCGTTGCAACTCGACAACAGACATATCAATGGCGCGAGTGCAAACTTTGCGTATCATATCTTCGTTGGTGCGTGTCCCTTTGATCGATGTTTTTCCGCTTTGAACGGTTTGAGCGCCTACGAATGTCATTGTGAATGTTGTTCTGTCTCTATTGAAGGCGTCGCTTTTTTGCGACGAAGGATTGTTGCGGTCGGCATAGTGTTTTTCGTAGAATGTTCCGGCTATGTCATCGTTCCAATCCAAGCGGTAGAGGTATGAGGTCACAGTAACTGAAAATCCGGATATGGCATCGGAAATTGTTCCACCGAGAAAAGCCGTAGCGCTTGCCAATTGGCTTATTGCCACTGCCGTATTGGTGGTATTGTTTGCCGGCGTATTGCCGGAAAGTTCGTCAGCAAATGTTGCAGCTCCTGCTGCTACCGACATAAAAATCAGTTTGGCAAGTTGTGCGTTGTCTTCTTTATTGATATATTGAATATCGTTGAAAATAACATACGTATTTCCAATCAATTCCTCTCCTGCGTCCTGTAACATTGCCCTGCCTCTTGCCGACGCCTGTGCTATTTGGATGTCGACATGGCTGGCATCGAATAAACCGCGTTCGCGGATGAGGTCTAAATCAAACGCGCCGGTTTCGTTGTCGTGATTAAACCATTTTGCGACCAAACGGCGACCCATATTGTTGGTAGTTATGAAATGTTTGGTGGTTTCCAGTTGCGACAAATCTTTTGGTGCATTTTTTCGCGGTGGACCGGCATTGATAATTTTAAATTTAAGGTCGTGGCTATTAAATTTATCCGAAAGCGGTATAGATTTGTACACTTCCTCAATAGCTGCTGAAAATGTTTTCTCAGGATATTTGATAAGAATGGGATACAAGGAACTGCGCCTGTATCTGTCAGGCGAGTCTGTTTGCGCCTGCAATGTAGCCGCACAATACACAAGCGCTATTAACCCACATAAAAATATTCTTTTCATACAATCAATTATTTTAATTTTTAATACTCAATAAACGCTCGTGCAATATGGACATTATTCAATTTATTTTTGGCAATGCCTTCCATATCAAATGTCATATTTGTACCGCCTATTGTATCTTTTTTGCGATGTAAAGCCTGTTTAAACACCAATACTTTTCCCGCTTTTTCGGTAGACGAATACACAAATGTAGAAAATGGAGTTCCGCCTGCTTCGGCTATTCTTTGGTTGATCTTTTTCGTATGTGCATTTTGTCCAACGATTACGCCTTCATTGTCGGCTACCGGCAGTGCAGTACTGTTATTACCCTCCCAATCCAATTCCGTAAGACTGCCTGTCCAAAAATTAAGAAAAGTTTCCAACTCCGATACGGCAGGAATATACCATCCATCGCCCAACGATTGGCACCACTCAAAAGCAGGGGCATCGCCGGCTTTTAATTTTTTGTCTTTCATAAAGCGAAATACCTGCTCGGTGTTTGCTTTGCCGTTTGTCTCATCTGTTGTTTGTACACTGCTTGCTTTGCCCCATGGTTTAGATACTCCACAAAACGCATCTAAAGCCATCGCCATACCATGTCCATCACCGTAGGCTTGAAACACAATGGCTTTTACGCCATTTATTTCAACAATATCTCCTTGTTTGGCTTGACTTAGAGGTACTACCTGCACAACAGCGGATTGCCGTACGGGCGTGGCGCCGGACGATGAAAATTTACGAAAAGGTCTAAGATCCCTTTCTTCATGTTTCACATTTGGTATAGCAGTTAAAAAAAGTCCCTTACCCGTTTTATAAGGCTCATCAGAATGCACGTGAGCCATCGTTTGAGGAGAAGCACGTACAACATAGGCATTTACGGCTAACGGAAATTCGGTTGATGAAAACAGTGGCTTTAAAAAAGGAAACTTATGACCCGAATTGGAAAACAATGAGGTTCCTCCGGCGGACTTAATTTTTTCATCAAGTTTTAAAAAAACAGAAAAATCAAATTCTATTTTTCCGTTGTTTAAAGCAATAAAGGCTTCGAACAATTCATCTACCGCCGGAATATACCAGCTGCCAATGTAATAGACCGGAAAATCACTCGCTTTAACATCCGGACGCGAATCAATATACCGCTTAATGGTTTCCTTGTTTTTTTCGCCATCCTTTTCGTCGAATGCCTTGGTGCCAAAGGTTATATCGTCAATTTTTTCCTGACTTGATTGTTTACTAAACCATCTTAAAGACCTGCTATCAAGGGACATAATTACTCCGTCTTGCCCGCCATTGCTTACTTTCACAACAATACCCTTTACGCCGCCTTCGTTATAAAGGTCGCCTACTTTGTAAGTTTTTTGTTGAGCATTAACGGCAAAACTCCAACTTAATGCAATTGTTAAAATCGCTAATTTTACTCTTTTCATTTTATGTTTTTTATTTACTGTTCTATATTTTCAATTTTAAAATGTGGATGGTTAACATTTTTAAAGTATGTTCTGATGTCGTTACTTGCTTCAATCGAATAGACTCCTTTTTGACCGTCTCTGCCATCTCTTCCGTGATTTCCGTGATTTCCACTGGGACCTTGGCTTCCTGCATCTTGCCATTTTCCATCAACTTTTACTCGGTGAGGGAGTCCTCCTGTTCCGCCTGAACCGCCTCTACCGCCCAAGCCGCCACTACCGCCGTCAACATTTATTAAAACGATATTCGAAGAAGCGCCTTTAGGAAGATAAACGACTATCTCTCCGCCGTTTCCGCCAGGTGCACCATCCTTACCATCATCTCCATTGCTACCGGGTCCGCCATTCGGTTTGGAGCTACTGCCGCTGCGACCGCTGGAACCATTGCTTCCATTCCTCCCGTTTGCACCTCTTACACCGGATGCGTCTATCCAAAAAGGAGATTCCATTAAATATAATTCATCGGTGTGAATATCTAAAACAACATATAACCTGTTATTTGATGTATTTTTATATTTGGCAACGGCAAATTCTTTTTTCTCTCCCTTGCACATAATTTTTTTATCAAATGGGAAAGGTTGTTTGATTTCAAAAGGGAAGTCGTATGTAAGATCACATTTGGGGGGTGTAATAGTCATATTTCCGGTTATTTCTACACCCTGACCGTCTAAATGTAGCCATGGATTTCCTTTAGACTTATCATCAACGGTAAAAGATAAATCATTGCTTCTTACAACAAGATGATCCGTATTCGCATTTCGAATTGAAAGTTCAAAATTTTTGCCGGAAACTTTTTTTCCTTTCCTGTTGAGTATGGATATTTCACAATTTTGTTCGATTTTCAAATTCGAAGGAGCTACTGAAAACTGTACCGTACGGCTGTCCAGTTTGTCTTTTTTACATTTAAATGATTGAGCATTGGCTAAGGTTGCTGCAATAAATAATGCTGTTAGAATAAATGTTTTTTTCATGATTTTTAATTTTTGACTTTCTTTATAAATGGATTTTATTTTTTTATACAAAGAAAACAAAAAAAAACATTCTAACAAAAAAACTAACTAGTAAATCTTGCCAAAATCCTGGTTCAAAACAATTAATTCCCTACCTTTGCGAAAAATTTAACCTTCAACACAATGAAACAAAACAACAACCCCCTCTCCGACTACCTCAAAAGCAACCGGAAAGGAAGCCGGGAAGCCGAATTGATGATTTCGCCCGGATGGACGGCTAAAGACAGACCGCACAAAAACAAAAAAATGTATGACCGAAAACAAGAAAAGCGGGATTGGAAAGATGATGACTCCAATCCCGCTTTTAGTTTATTATTTTCTCTCTGAATTATTTTTTATCCGATGTAATCCTCATTTTATAGAATGACCGCCAGATGAAATACAAAGCAATGGCAAAGAATGGAATTGCGATGTACAACGAATAGTCAGCCACTTGACCACACTTCATGTGTATACACATTCCGGTTACTAACAATCCGAACAAGGTTGAAAACTTGATGATAGGATTCAGCGATACCGAAGAAGTATCTTTGAACGGGTCACCTACTGTGTCACCTATTACGGCAGCTTCGTGCAATGGAGTGTTCTTTTCTTTCAAATCCACTTCTACCACTTTTTTCGCGTTATCCCAGCTACCGCCGGCATTAGCCATATATATAGCCTGGAACAAACCGAAAATAGCTATCGAAACTAAATAAGCAACAAAGAAGTTAGGATCGATAAATGCAAAAGCAATCGTGATGGAAATAAGCGCGATAAATATGTTCCACATACCTTTTTGAGCATATTGAGTACATATTTTAACAACAGTAATTGTGTCTTCTTCATTCGCAGCTTTGTTATCCAGGTTAAACGTTCGCTTGATAAATTCAACCGCGCTATAAGCGCCTGTGGTAACAGCCTGAATAGAAGCACCGCTAAACCAGAAGACAATCGCGCCACCACAAATCAATCCCAAGATTACAGGAGCGGCTGTGAGTTGTAAGTGCAACAAGTTCGCTTTCTCGAGCAAGAGTATCGTTGCAAATATCATCGTAGTAGCCCCCGCCACTGCCGTACCAATCAATACCGGTTTAGCGGTTGCCTTAAATGTGTTGCCTGCCGAGTCGTTGGCTTCCAGATAATGTTTTCCCATTTCAAAATCGGGTTTGAAGCCGAAATCTTTTTCTACTTCTTCACTAATACCCTGAATTTGCTCTATCTGTGAAAGTTCGAATACCGATTGAGCATTGTCGGTTACAGGTCCGTAGCTGTCCACTGCAATGGTTACAGGTCCCATACACAAGAAACCGAATGCTACCAAACCGAAAGCAAAGACCGGAGCGTAAGGAATAGTTGATTCCAGTCCCGAACTTGCGGTAAAGTATGCTATCGTCATCAAGCCTGCGATTAACAAGCCTGTCCAGAATGCGCTGAAATTACCGGCAACAATACCCGAAAGAATATTCAACGAAGGACCTCCCTCGCGAGAAGCGGTAACAATTTCGGCAACGTGCTTCGATTTCGAGCTTGTGAAAATCTTTGTAAATTCAGGAATCAAAACAGCCGCCAACGTACCGCAACTGATAATTACAGCAAGTTTCCACCACAAAGTAGGCTCAAAATACGCCGGGTCTGCCAATAAGATATAGCTCATTAAGAAAGTAGCCGAAATACAAAGTGTTGCGGCAATCCAAATCAAACGCATCAAAGGAGCTTCAAAATCAAATGCTTTCTTATTGCCGTATAGTACTTTGGAAATACCCTGATTGATGAAGAACGAACAGCCGGAAAGGAAGTCCATCAAGAAACGCATGCCGAATATCCAGACAATCAACATGGCTTGAATATGAGGGTCGGATATCGCGAGCGTAATGAACGCGATAAGAGCAACGCCTGTTACACCGTAAGTTTCAAAACCGTCGGCAGTCGGACCTACGCTGTCGCCTGCATTGTCGCCTGTACAGTCGGCAATAACGCCCGGATTACGCGGATCGTCTTCCTTCACCTTGAACACAACCTTCATCAAATCCGAACCTATATCTGCAATTTTTGTGAAGATACCGCCCGCAATACGCAAAGCGCTGGCGCCAAGCGACTCGCCAATGGCAAAACCGAGGAAACAGACTCCCACTATCTCACGCGGGACAGCCAGAAGAATAATCACCATGATCACCAATTCCAGCGAAATAAGGAAAAGACCAACGCTCATACCGGCTTTCAGCGGGATATTAACCACGTCTAAAGGTCTGCCCTTCAACGATGCGAATGCTGTACGCGCATTAGCATACGTGTTTATGCGAATACCGTACCAAGCTACCGAGTACGCTCCTATCATACCGACGATGGAGAAGAAAAGCACCTGAGCTACAACCCCAACCGACCTTCCTTCAAGTACGAAGAAGTACACACTGATTATTAAAGCAATCAAACCGAAAAGCATCATCAAAAACTTACCTTGCTGCAACAGATAAGTGCGGCAGGTTTTATAAATAGTCGATGCAACGTTCAGCATGGATCGGTGTGCAGGAAGTTTCTTTATTTGGAAAAACATCAGCAAACTGAATCCCAACGTCCCCGTAATAACTAATGCACCATAAAACAAAAAATTCCACGCGTTAATTTCACTTCCCAAAATATGGAAAGTTCCTGCATGCAGATCGGGAATTGCCAAATCAATTTCACTCGCAAAAACGGAAGTCCCTGAAAGCAAGAACATTCCAACGGACAATAATAAAAATCTAAGTTTATTCATGAGTTATTTTATATGATTAAAAAAATAAAAATAAGCCACAAAGTTAATCTTTTTTATATTTATATACAATTTTTATCAAAAGAATATTTGTCTTATTTTTTACTTTTAAGTTTTAACTCCCAGTTCCAAGCCGAACGCAAGGTGTCTTCCAGCGATTCTTGCGCTTTCCAACCCAGTTCCTGATTGGCGAATGCAGTATCCGCCCAAACTTTTTCAATATCTCCTTCTCTGCGCGGGGCAATTTCGTAAGGCACCTTTACGCCAGTCGCTTTTTCAAAGGCACGGATAATTTCCAATACGGAAAGACCACGTCCCGTACCTAAATTAAATACCTCAATACGCTTTTTCTGCTTTTCGTTCAAGAGCCTTTCTACGGCAACAACGTGAGCTTTTGCCAAGTCTACTACATTTATATAATCGCGGATACAACTTCCGTCTTCCGTATTATAATCATTTCCAAATACCCGCAATTTTTTACGAATACCGGTCGCTGTCTGCGTAACAAACGGGAGTAAATTGTTTGGCACGCCATTCGGCAACTCCCCTATTTCTCCGCTCGGATGCGCTCCTATCGGATTAAAATATCTCAATAAGATAGCTTTCATTTGAGGAAATGCGTGAACCGTATCTGTCAGGATCGTCTCGCCCATTTGCTTGGTACTTCCGTAAGGGGAAGTCGCCGGCTTAATGGGCGATTGCTCCGTTACGGGAAGCGCATCAGGCTGCCCATAAACCGTACAGGACGAAGAAAAGACAATATTTCCGGTGTCATGCTTAAGCATTATTTCCAGCAAGTTGATCAGGGAAACAAGGTTATTCCGGTAATAAAACAGCGGTTTTTCTACCGATTCTCCCACCGCCTTACTCGCGGCAAAGTTAATAACCGCCTTTACAGAGGGATACTTTTCGAAGAAATAATTGAGATCCGAATAATCTTTGCAATCAATATTTTCAAAAACAGGTGTCTTTCCGGTAATTTTTTTAATTCCGTTCAATACACCGATGTTGGAGTTGGAAAGATTATCTATAATAAGAGGTTCAAATCCTGCATTGATCAGTTCTACTACCGTATGCGAACCGATATATCCTGTTCCTCCGGTTACTAAAATTTTGGTTTTCATATTACTAAGAATTTTCTCGGCAAAAATAGAAAATAATCGGATGATTGCTACTATTTTTATTCTCAAAAATAATTGATTCAAGATTAAATTCAACTTAGTAACGTGTAAAAAATAAGTCCCGGTAGGGACAGGATATTGGTAGAAATAAGAATCCCGCCACAACCCAAGTCCCGTCAGGGACGAAATTTTCCCCTAATATTCCGTCCCTAACGGGACTTGGGCTGAGGAGACAACCATTTTCTACCAATATTACGTCCCTAACGGGACTTGGGTTGCGTGAGATATTCCCTTCTACCAATATTACGCCTCTAACGAGGCTTTTTTTATCAGCAGAGAATAACCCAAACAACTTCTAAATTCAACTTATTTCATTTTATTGGGTCTAAAAAATTAAAAAAAATACAATTATTGCCCCCCTGTTTTTGAAATAAGAACAACCATCGACTTCCCAATCTTTCCCGAAAGCGGAGGATTATGTTTTGACAACCGTACCTCCAGCGATTTTATTTGAGGAAATTAAAGTATGTTTCAGTTTTTGAAAGAAAAAAATTACGATTACGGGATTCGCAGTTCAATGGAAAATTTCGGAACATTCCAAAACATAAAAATTTATCCGCTGTATGCTATTTCGCAGATTGTAGTGTAGAAATTTATTTATATAGGATAAGAAAGAATAACCGTAGACTTCTCAATCTCTCCCGAAAGTGGAGGATTATGCTTTGACAATCGCACCTCCAACGATTTTATTTGAGGAAATTGAAGCAGCATCCGGTCTAAAATACGTTGAGCCACATGTTCGATCAATCTTGATTCCTGCCGCATTTCATCTTTTATTAATCCGTAAACTTCTGCGTAGTTAATCGTTTCGTCCAAGTTATTGCTTTTTGCCGCTTTGCTGAAATCAAAAGTGAAACTGACCGTTACGGAATAAGTATTCCCCACTATCCGCTCTTCCGGAAGAACCCCGTGAAAAGCGTGGAATTTCATATTTTCAAGAAGTATAGTACCCATAGAAAGCATCATTCCGTAGAGACGTGGCGCGCCGCGTCTCTACTATTTTTAAAAAAAGAAAAATTCACATGACCATATTTCCGGTTTTCGAGAAAGTGCGAATGATTTTTAAAATCCTTCTCTTTCGGATGCTCCAAAATCAATAATCCGTCGGGATTTAATAGCTCTTTCCTGAAAATCAGACCGGGAATATTCTCCAGCTCCTTGTGATCGTAGGGAGGATCGGCGAAAATAAGATCATATTTTGTTTTGGTGTTTTCTACAAATTTGAAGGAATCGTATTTGAGCGAATTTATCACGCCGGCGATTCCCAGTTCTTTTATGATTTTTTGTATGAAAGCGTAATTAACGGCGTTGATCTCCAGCGATGTGATGTCGCAGCATCCTCTCGAAGCAAACTCAAAGCTGATGCTGCCCGTTCCGGCAAACATGTCCAATACGCTTATCTCTTCAAAATCAATTATATTGTTGAGAATATTGAAAAGTCCCTCTTTGGCAATATCCGTAGTAGGTCTTGCTTTCAAATTTTTCGGAGGAGAAAATCTCCTGCCTTTAAACATTCCGCTTATAATACGCATGACGGCAGATTGAATAAGTTAATGTACCGTTCGGGATGAAGCAGTTTTTTCAGGTTTAAGCCCGATACATCGGCGGCGATTCCTTTGAAATCCACCGTCTGGATGTACCTGCGGAGACTAGCCGTCTTTTCATCCTTTTCGTCTATTTCTCCCGACAAGATTATTTCCGTAGCGTATGGATCCAACCGGAGCTGTTCGAAAAGATTGATTGAAAAATAGAGGAATTCGTCCTTACTTTGAAAAAGATAGGAATTTGCCAGGATTATTTTTCCTTTTTGAAGAACCAATGCGTCAAAAAAATCCCGGTGCACCTGTAGGTAAACCTGCGAATTGTTTTCTTTTTTGTTTTCAAACAAAGAATCTATTATCTGTATACTCTGTTGGTTGATAAATTGTATCGACGGGAAAATTTCCTTAAGAAAAACGACAAATTCAACAGGAACGGCGTAAATATTTATGACATCCGGCAATTTCAACCGATCTGAGAAAAAAGAAAGATGTTGCGTGTCGCTTTCTCCGAAATTCAATTTCCAGTATCTCTCTCTATTTTCTTCATCAAAAACAGCGCTTGGAAGAAGGGTATATTGGGGCGTATCCCATACGCAGAAAATCTCTTCGAAAGGGCTTTTCAGAATGGCATTACCGGCAGCGGTCTCTTTGAGGAGCTGTTTCGGATCTCTGCCTTTTTCCGTAAATTCGGCAAAGTGGAGTATTTTTTTATGGCGACGGTTAAAGACAATAAAACAAAATCCATCCGGAATAAACCGGATGGATAACGTATGGTTTACAGTCTGAGAGAGATCAAAAGAACGATCCGTAATCTCCATAACCTTTTCGATTTTTATTCCCAGTTTCCGGCATTGTTGTTCGGAGCGCTTACATCTCCTACCCTCATGCCTTCAAATTTTTCCTGACTTCTTCTGGCGTCTATCAAGTTGTGAATTTCCTGTCGATCCAGACCTTCCAAATAAATGGCGAAAGGCGCTCTTGCTTCAAACAATGGAATTTTAATCCCTGAAGCCGTTGCATACATTGTCGCTTCCATGTCGAATCTGGCTCCGTTGCCAAATGGAATGTATGCGATAGAGTCGATCGGAAAACCTGTCCCAAATACAGATTCCAGCACACTAACAAAAGAAGTGTCGCGTCTGAAAGAAGCCCTGAATCGTTCCAAGTCTTCAATACCGAATTTCGCAGCTTCTTTCTCTGACGTAAGAGTAAGGGCGATTTTTTCGGTCAATCCTTTTTCCAATTGATAATCGGTCAATTCGCCTTTCTTCATAACGATAGGAATTTGGGCGTTCCTGACAAAATAAATCAATGTATCAAAACTTGCAGTATACCGTTGATTCATGTTATTGAATTCGATCTGCGCCTTCCGGATATCGACCAGTCTACTCTTTACCGCTTCGTCTCTTACCGCTTTTTGTTCTTCAAACCGGATAGGAGTCATGATACTGCTCCAGCAAAGGTATGTCATAAAAATAATGGCAATACCCAATAATATTCTAAAAACAATTTTCATAAATTAATTGTATTTTTGTGTTTTTGTTTATACTGCGCAAATTTAAAGAAAAAAAGGAATTAAAACGTTTTTTATTCTAAAAAAAATGATCAACAAGTTTCTTTCCGCTAAAATAAAGGAGAATTTTCCGCATGAATTGACTTTGCAGCAAAGTGAATCGGTGGATCTCTTATCCGGTTTTATTGTATCGGGAAGAGAAAATATTTTTTTACTGAAAGGTTTTGCTGGAACGGGAAAGACCTCTGTAATCAGCGCTCTGATAAAGGCTATGGATGAATTGAAGCAGCCTGTTGTATTGATGGCTCCCACCGGACGCGCAGCGAAGGTGTTGTCTTCCTATTCTGGTAAAAACGCATTCACAATCCACAAAAAAATTTATCGCCAGAAAACCGGCGGAGAGCTTTACGGGACATTCAACTTGAATATCAACCTGCATAAACATACGCTGTTTATTGTCGACGAAGCTTCAATGATTTCAAATTCCGGTTCGGAAAGTAATTTCGGTTCGGGACGGTTGCTGGATGATTTAATGGAATATGTATATGGAGGGGACGGTTGCCGCCTGATTTTGATCGGCGACACGGCTCAATTGCCTCCGGTAGGGCAAATAATAAGTCCGGCGCTGGATAAATCGCAATTAGAACATTACGGCTTTCCGGTCGATCAATTTACGTTGACGGAAGTGGTAAGGCAAGCCTCCGAATCGGGTGTTTTATACAATGCAACCTGCTTAAGAAACCTGTTGGAAGAGGACTTCTCCGGGGCTTTTCCGAAAATAGACGTTACTTTTCCCGATATCCGGAAGATTTCGGGAGAAGATCTGATAGAGACGATCTCATCGGCTTACGGGAAGGATGGGATTGATGAAACAATTATCATTTCCCGTTCCAACAAAAGAGCAAATGTTTTCAACAATGGCATCCGCAACAAAGTATTGTACAGGGAAGAAGAGTTGAGCTCAGGAGACTTGTTGATGGTGGTAAAAAACAATTATTTCTGGTCGAAAGAGGCAAAAGAGATGGATTTTATCGCCAACGGAGACATTGCAGAGGTTAAAAGAGTGCAAAAAAAGCAAGAGTTATACGGGTTTCGTTTTGCCGATGTAACGCTTTTCTTCCCTGATTATGAGGTCGAAATGGATGCCAAAATATTGCTGGATACGCTTCAAAGCGATTCGCCTTCCCTGACTTTTGAAGAAAACAACCGCCTGTTTCAGGCAGTGCAGGAAGATTATATGGATATAGGAAACAAGCGCACCCGCATGGTTAAAATGCGGGAAGATCCGTATTTAAACGCCTTACAAGTCAAGTTCGGATATGCTGTCACCGGACATAAAGCGCAAGGTGGACAGTGGAAAAACGTTTTCCTTGATCAGGGTTACCTGACCAAGGAAATGGTTAATAAGGAGTACCTTCGCTGGCTGTATACGGCTTTCACTCGCGCTACGGACAGACTTTATCTTGTTAATTGGAAGGAGGAGGATTAATTTTTTTGTTTATTGAAAGAGACTTTCCATCCAAGCGTTGGACTGATGTGTCCAACCATTGGACGAAAATTTGGAAACAAACTATTCTGCATATTACTTTTGAATTTTCAACAGATTAAAGTAATTTTGTAAAATCAAGCAAGAATATGAGAACCATTACAATAGACTACGACAATCAAGGAAAGACGCTTGAATACTCTCACGGAAGCGCAGAAGACAATGCCGAGCAACTAAAAAATGACTTGGTTCCCATTTATGTGGAATTTTTAGAAGAAATTTTCACGGAAGCCTTTAAGGTGTTGGATGAGGAGGATGAGGATTTTCCCATTCTGCCGGATTATTCTGTATCCGGTTTACAAAAAACTAAACCGGAAACTGCTCCGGAATCTTATCATTTCGCGTCCAACGGACAAGGGAAAGAGAACGAAATTACAAATACGGAAAACCATTTAGCCTTTGAGGCGGGAACTTCCGGTTCTGATTATTTTCCGACCCCACAAAACCATTCTGGATCTGAGGAGATCATGTCATCGCCAACAACAGAATTGACACAGCCGTCGCTTTTCCAACAAGGAGATTTTCCGAATAACGCTGGAGATGCCAATACTTCGTTTTATGCTGCTCAACAAACCTATTCGGAAAATGCAACTACATCAATTCCGAGTGAGGAAGTAGATGCCGCCAACAACAATTTAAATGCAGCGCAAGGAGTTTCTGATTCTACAACGTCAACAACATCCTCCAGCGGCGCTACGTTTGCAGAAAATCCGATAATGAATAGTGATATGTTAGGGGGAGGGCTGGATATTGCCGATAATGATGCAAGCAGAAATGACATTAAAAGCTTAGTAATGCCTAAAAATGAGAAATATATAACATTTATAGGTAATCGGGTAGGTTTGGATTTTGGTGATTTAGGAGCAGATGCACAAGCTGCATTATTAAATTCGGATGAAGGATTAAACTTAATAAATGACATGATAACTTCTAATCAAAAAATGTTGTATGAGGCATCTGAATTAGCAATGTGTCATTATGAAGATGGAAACCGTATTACAAAAAATCTTTTGGATACAAGAAATCAGTTAATTAATGCGTCTACAAAGGGGAAGGATTCAGACGGAACTTATACATATTTGCCAAAAGGGAAATATCAGGGACAAGTTGTGATTAATCCAAATGCAACTTTTAGGGAGGCTGATCTGGATGGAGCATGGGTAACTAAAACAAGAGCATCTGTGGTTTTTCATGAATTAGCAGAAAATTATGAGAGAACGCATAATGGGGTTGATTATAAGGGAGCGGATGGTGCTCATAATAGAGCCATTAATAGAGAAAAAAGATGGCACGGAAAATCTTATAGACCGGGAGCAGCTGAAGCTTCAGCTGTTGAACCAAGCAAAGAAAGAAAAAAAGAATTGTACGAAAAAAGATTAAATTATTTAAGATATGGAGATTAAAAAAACAGTTTTGTGTTTCCTGTTATGTTTACACTTTTCAAGTTGTGGTATTATTCAAATAACAAGAAAGGATAATTTTTCGAATTGTGAATGGTTTAATTCCAATCATAGAGTTGAATACGATAAAAATAATGGAAGATATGTAATTACCCTTTTTGAATTGGGGGAACTAGGATACTTTGTAAGATTTACCAATTGTAAATTAAAGAAAAACAATACCATTCAATTATCTGGCGTTGTTCATTCTGAAAGCCTTAATGATAATTTAGAGACTCTTGTGTTTTTATGCAGGAAGGTAGGAAAGCATGAATTAGAGATCAAAGATACTTTGACAATTACAGATAAAAACGGAAATTTTACAATAAATGTAAAAAAAGATAAGGATTCATATATTGTAATTAAAGAAAGAGAAGAAAATGGGATAGGGGTTGCATTGAAAGAGATTAATTGTTGCCGGTAGGTGTGTTGTAAGTGAAGAGCTAATCTTCACGTAACTGTTAATAACTCATGTTACGCAATAAAGAAATTACCCCAAGCTAGCGCTAATTTATAGTGCTTGTTGCATAACTAAGCAAAGTTAGCGCGGGATATCATATCGGTAGAAGATAAAATTTCCAGTTATATGAGATTGGATTCTCCTGTTCCTGTTGTTCCAGATCCAATAACAGGAAACCGAACACATATTGTTAGATATATTCGTCCTAATGAAAAATCTATAAAAGTTACAATAATAGTGAATAATGGTACTATAATTAAAATAACGAAGGAAGAATATTAATGAAAATTTTATTTTTACTATTTGGGATATTATTTTGTTCTAAGATGTTTTGTACTAATCAAATAGTTGTTGGTATTGATACATTTCATTTCGAATATCCTCAAGAAATTATAAATTTATTTGATTATAATAAAATTGATTCTTTATCTAATGATTGTAATAATGAGGAAGCCCTTCGCGTTTTTAATCAATTTATCAATATTTTAAGAAACTATCGTAATGGAGAAAATAGTATAGATTATATGCTTATGATTCGGTGTATTTTAACTAATTTATTTATATTACTGAGAGATAGCCCATTACCATTATTGGAAGATAGACCATTATCTGAAACTGAAGGTTCTTTTCTTGATTATACCAATATGTATGAGGATATCATAATGATTTTTGAAGAGTGGTTTCAAATGAATAAAGAAACCCTTTGTTGGTATAAAGAAAAAAATATACTGTATCAAAAAAAGGAGTAATGTTGACCCTGGTTCGTTGCAAGTTTGAGTGAAGCGGAAGTACGGATAGTTTAAATAATGGACACTGTCCAAAAAATTGTGTAAATAAAAAAACTACAGGAAAAATTCCCGTAGTTTTAATTTTTTAGCCACTGTCCTTCTCAAATTGAAATGGTTGGGATTCGTTTTTATTCACTGAATGTCCCGTCTTAGAAAGCCGGACAAAGGAAATATTTAAACAATTAGCAACTTTTATTTATATGTTCTCTTGTATTTTGTTGTTGATTGCAGGTTGCCGTTGAAATCATAAGAATCAGCATCGCAAGTAACTGTTCTGCCATTATACTGATAGTTGCGGTATTGCAGTATCAATGTTCCACTCAAGTAATATTTATACCCCGTTTCTCTACCCTCTGCATCATAAGTGTATTCCATATGCGAACTTTCCGTTACACCATCGACGTTATAGGAAATAGAACTTGTTAATTGCAGCCAGTTTCTATCGCAATATGTTCTCTTGTATTTTGTTGTTGATTGCAGGTTACCGTTGAAATCATAAGAATCAGCATCGCAAGTAATTGTTCTGCCATTATACTGATAGTTACGGTGTTGTAGTATCAATGTTCCACTCAAGTAATATTTATACCCCGTTTCTCTACCCTCTGCATCATAAGTGTATTCCATATGCGAACTTTCCGTTACACCATCGACGTTATAAGAAATAGAACTTGTTAATTGTATCCAATCATAATTATTCGGGTCAGTTGGATTTGTCGGATCAGTTGGATCTGTCGGGTCAGTTGGATTTGTCGGGTCAGTTGGATTTGTCGGATCAGTTGGACCAGTTGGATCTGTCGGGTCAGTTGGATCTGTTATTTCCGTTCCCGGTCCATCTTTGTCGTCTTTGCAAGAGTTAAATACTCCGGTTACAATGCTCATCGCGAATAACAAGCTTAAACTTAAAAATACCTTTTTCATTGTTCTTTTTTTTAAAAAATTATATATAGAATTTTATTTTAATAATTTCCGGTAAAGATAGGGATAAAATTTTATTTCACAAAATAAATACAATTTTTGTCCAACACTTGGACATATCCGTCCAACGTTTGGACTAAAATTTGGAAATAGTCTACTCGCCGCTTTATCTTTGAATTGTTAACGCAACAAATCTTAAAAAATAAAATAAAGCAGTAAAGTTATGAGTGTAGAAAGAGAAATAGGCGATTTGATACGCGCCATTGCACACGAAAAGAAAGAGAACGTATGCGCCGCCGTAGTCACGTCTGTGGAGGGAAATACCTGCAACGTCGAACGGGTAAGCGATGGCAGAGAGTTAGAAAAAGTAAGTCTCAATTCATCAAGCAATGAAAAAGACAGCTTAATAATAACTCCGGTTAAAAACAGTCAAGTATTAATAGCGAGTATCAACGAATACGACTGGTTTGTCTGCCAATATTCACAGATTGAAAAGGTAACACTAAACACCACAGATAAAATAGAGGTAAACGCAGCGGGTAACATAGAAGTAAACGGTAAAAAGGAAATAAAAATAAGTACTATAAAGGTAGACGACGAAAACGACGAGAAGGAAATAACAATAAATGCCGTAGGTAACATAAAGATAAACGGTGAGAAGGAAATAGCAATAAATGCAGCAGAGAAAATTGAGGTAAAAGGTGAAGATAAAATAACAATAGATGCAGCAGATATAATAGAGATAAACAGTGGCAAAAACGGCGGACTTGTGCTGAGTGAAAAGGTGAAGTCGGAACTTGATACGATAATACAGCGAGTTAATGATATTGTCACCGCACTTAACAAAATGGCAGCGGCGGCGACCAGTACGGCAAGCGCACCGGTATTGGGCACAGCGTTGGGAACGCTGATAAGCGGAAACATTTCAAACATTTTAACTCCGCTTGTCAAGCCGCAAAAAACGGTATTTGAAAACAATAAAGTAACCCATTAACAAAAACATTTATTTAAATCATGACAAACGATAATATAATACCCACTTATATGTTTTAATATATATAAGTAAAAAATAATTTGACAATAATATTTTTAAAGAGTTTTTTTCGTAAAGAATATTATTGTCAAATTATTTTGGAGAGAAAAAACGTAAATTACCTGTCTATTGTTCTGTTATGCCTGTAATAATGTACGCTTCACACAATTCTTGGCTAAATTCGCTTTCGCAGTCTTCTGATTTTGTTTTATTTTCTTAACTTGTTTTCCGATACATTTTCAAAAACCACATCGGGAAAAATGCAAAATTAAGCAGCAACACTGCCATCACAAAAACGAGACCTCCAAAAGGCCAGTGCATCCATTCGGAAAGTAAAAAAGCACCTAACAATTCAATTCCCACAAATCCACTAACGTACATTATTTTTTTGCCGTAAGATTGCGACAAATCATTTTTGTAGAGATACGTAAAAAGCGTGGGCAGGAACACCAACAGCAAAATCACTGCCGTGAAGAACAACACCATACCTCCAAAGGGAACGTGATTCAACTTCATAAACAGGGTCGTTGTCGCGCCTATTGCCGACAAATAACCCGATAAATACAATAACTTGTTCATTTTTTTGATGTTTTTAAAGGTTAATAAATAAATCGTTTCCCGCTGAATTTCGTCAAATCCTTCGGGGCAAATATAATAATAGGCCTTATTATATGCCGTTTCAAAACTCGTGCCTTTTTGCATATCTGCTTCTATGGCGCAACAAAAATGGTCAATTAAGTCTTCTTTCATCTCTGCTGACTGAATGGTACTTTCGTTCACAATCTGCGTGATATAATCAATTTGTTTTTCTGTCAAAGCATTCATAATCAAATATTTTTATGAAGTGATAATTTTATTGATTGTAGAAATAAAATCTTTCAGCTCGGCTTCTTTCTCATTTTTCACTTGCACACCTTGCGTAGTAAGGAAATAATAATGGCGCACACGCTTGCCGATATTTTGAGTTTCTATGTCGATTAGTCCATCCTCCTTTAGTTTGTGTAAAGCAGGATACAACGAGCCTTCCTTCAGTAAAATTTTGTCGTCGGATAGTTGTTTTACCTCTTGCGTAATTTGGTATCCGTACATTTTACCATTTTCAGCCAGCAATTTCAAAATAATTGCCGACAACGTTCCTTTTAATAGTTCTTTTGAATACATAGTACAAAGATATATAGAATTACGATGTATGCAAATTTTTTGAAGATTTTTTTGTGTTAAAAAGTAAAATTTCTCTTTTAAGGCTTAAATACAGTCAATTAAAAAGAGCCTGTCTTATGGGACAAGCTCTTTTTAATTGGCTTATTTACAAAGCGGGCGGAGAATAGGGTCGTTTGTAAAGACGCAATGCATTGCGTCTCTACGGCGGTGACATTGATTTTTACTTTGTTAAAATCATTTGTGTTTCTCCCGAAGCGCCTCTCGCACTACCCTGCCCCACTCTTTCAAATCGCTGTCCGACCAAGGTCCTTTGGGGTTGACGAAATCATCCTTAATCATCGAACAAGTCTCATTTTTGGAAGAGAACGAATAGCACACCCACGATAATTTGTTTTCTTCCATCCAATCCAACCAGCTATTCCACGAATCCATATCAAGCGGACCATCGCCGCTGGCTTCCATTCCGCCACATTCGGAAACAAACAACGGAAGACCTTTACTCAAGGCATAATCGGCTCTTTTGCGTAACTCTTCCTTATGGGTTGCGGCATAAAAATGAAAAGTATACATGAGGTTTGTATAACCGGTGATCGGCGAATCGGCTGCTATATGAACATCCTGATCCCAATGCGGGCTTCCTATCAGAATAATATTGTTTTCATCAATTTCCCGGATAGCTTGAATAACGGTTTCCGAATACTGTTTCACCTCTTCCCAGCTTTGATAAACCGGTTCGTTGAAAATTTCATAAATGATATTCGGATATTTACCGTATTGGGTAGCCATTTTCTTAAAAAACTCAACAGCTTCGGGCAGGCGGATATTGTGGCTATGCCAGTCGATGACCACGTAAACGTCATTTTTTATTGCAGCATCAATAACGTTAATGGCTAACTGTGTGTGTAATTCAGGATTATCAATATAACCTCTCTTCGGTTCTACGCCGATAGCGGGTCTCACTACCGCACACTTCCAGTCAGAGACCAAAAAACCAACAGCTTGCTCATTATAGAATTGCCCGTGAGCAGTAGACCAGCCGAAACTTACGCCCCGTAAAACAACCGGTTGGTCATTTTTATCTACCAAATGAACGCCTTGCACTTTCAATTGCCCATGTTTGGAAACCGGACCTGCGTGGGAAATATGTATCTCTGCGACATGACCAGACTTGGCGGAATTATGACTGCAACCTGCATGGAGAGAAATATGTATCCCTGCGACTAAAACGATAAAAAGTAATTTTGATATTCTCATGATATTAATTAAAAAATTTATTCCATATAAGAAAAATTCGAATGATTTTCACTCCACGCGAATCAACCATATTTCGTATACCATAGGAGTATAATTGTATGTATCCGAATACGCCGTTCCCGACACTGTCCAATTGCTCCCGTTACCAATATTAAACGGTATGATAACTTTGCAATGACCGCCGGCACGCATATTCCTCACGGCTTCCTGAAATCCGGTACCGAACTGCTTTCCACTCGGGCTGGAAGAGATTACAAAAGAATCGGGATTAGGAGATATTTTGTTCGTACAATTATATATTTCGGCGCCGAAAAGAGTTGTCCCAATATAGCGAACAAGCACCGTAGATCCGACTTTGGGTTCATCAGGTCCATCTCCCTGTTCTATCTCATGATAGTACAGACTCGACGGCAATTGACAATAAATGTCTCTTCCGTCATCTGTTTGCCACTTCCCCGTTCCTCTCGGCTCGGAATCCTGAATGCTGATAGCACTGAGAACACTGATATTGTTGGCGCTTATGTACGCTGCTATATTTTTCCGTTCTTCCTTCAAATAATCGGCATAAGTCTTTGTTTTACTGCATGAAGCAATAGTCAATATTGACAAAAATGATAAAAAAACTGTTTTTAAATACTTATACATACTGATATGCTGTTTTTAGAAAAATTCTACAAAATTATATTTAATGCTAATAGCTGACATTTATTACATTTATCTCGCAAAAAACCGGAGTCCATGGCGGCACGCAGTTTTTATAGCCGGAAACTCCATACGCCAAATAAGAGGGGATAATAAACCTGCCCTGTCCCGAAACTTTCAAAAGCATCACAGCCTCTTCTATCCCGCTTTTTATGGCGCCTGTGCCTAACTCGACTGTTTTTGTCACATTTTTCAGTTCTTCACACTCCGTATTATCCAATGTGCGGATAGAATACCTGAAAGTTACTTTGTCTTTTTTTTGAGGAAACCTGCCATCGCCCTCTTTTATTATTTGATAACGCAAACCGGTGACTGTCTGCGACATATCCAAGTTTAACGAATCAATATAATGATTTATCTCTTCATTTTCCAACTCCGCAAACTCCTTGTTCAAAAGCATCAACTCTTCGGATATCGAGACATCCGGCAGTTTATTCGCAGGAATTTGAGGAGCAGGTTCCCGACAAGAAGAAGTGATTAGTGATAAAGTGATTAGTGATAAAGTGATTAGTGATAAAAAGTGATTAATGATAGAGTGATTAGTGATTAGTTTTCTTTTATCACTAATCACTCTATCATTAATCACTAATCGCTTATCACTAATCACTTTATCACTAATCATTTTCATTCATTTCCTTTTCTGTTACCAATACGTCTGCATACTGAGGCAGGAGGCGTTCAAATTTTTCAACCGTTTCCGCCATTGAGAGATATGATTCTCCTCCCGATGCGTTTAAATGTCCGCCTCCGCCAAAGTGATTCGAGGCAAACTCGTTTACAGGAAACAATCCCCTGGAACGGAAAGAGAGTTTAATCCTATCCGTATCTTCCTTTACGAAAACGCTGAATACGATACCTTTGATAGAAAGAGGAATGTTGGCAAATCCTTCCGTGTCTCCTTTTTTATAATGGAATCTGTTTAATTCATCCAGCGTTAAAAAAATCAGAGCCGTACCGTATTCGGGATAGATTTTCATTTTTTCGTTCAATGCGTATCCCATTAAACGAAAACGGTCTGCCGTGAAATTATTGTATACTTTGTTGTAAATTTTATCTTTATTTATGCCTTTTCTTATCAATTCCGAAACAATATTATATGTTTCCGGACTATTGGAATTATATGTAAATGCTCCAGTATCGGTCATCATACCGGCGTAGATACACTCGGCGCACTCTTCGCTTATATCGGTAAAATATCCCATCCGGCAAATGACGCGAAATATCATCTCCGAAGTCGAGGACATCTGCGGATGAGAAATAATAAGATCGGCAAAACCTGCCGGATTCAGGTGATGGTCTATCAGGATTTTATACGCGGAAGAATTTTTCACTGCATTAGCCACATCTCCGATACGCGATAACTCATTGAAATCAAGAGCAATAATCAAATCCGTACCGGCGATTAATCCTTCGGCGAAAGTTTGTTGCTCCTGATAATTAATAATTTTCCGGCTGTCGGGCATCCATTTCAGGAATCCGGGGAGTGCATTCGGAACAATAATCGTCACCTTTTTTTTCAAGAATTTCAAAAAATGAGCAAAACCCAACGAAGATCCTATCGCATCTCCATCCGGCGACAAATGTGTAACAATCACAATTTCAGACGATTCTTCTATCTTTTTTTTGAGCGATTGAATTTTTTCCCCATCTATAATATTCGTTATCATAACCTCTTTTTTAACGACGCTAAGGTACAAAAAAAATCTATTTATTCGGTTTAAATCTTAGAAGCTGTTTGAGTTATTTATTACGTGTTGAAAATTTATTCCCGTCAGGGAATATCACTCGGTAGAAAATGATATTTGAAACGCCTAGCATGTCGTAGGTATGCAACCCAATACACAGGTCGCATACCTAACGGTATGCGAGACGTTGTGGCATTCTTTTTTTTCTACCGAGCGAGAATCCCTAACGGGATTTTGCTTTAGTTGACGCGATATTCAAATAATTATCGCCTTGAAATAAGACATGAAGATTAAAAATAAACCAAGTAGGCTCCCTGTTCTTTCACAATGTAGCAGGCGACATTCATTTCACGGCATTGTTCTTTCCATTTTTTTAACTGATGATTGGAGTTAGAACTGTCGATTATCAATGTATGAAACTTAAACAATCCGCACAGTTCGGAAACAGCGTATGGAGCATTGTTGCTCAAAACCAGAAAATCAACCGGCAATGGGTGATCAGTCCGGTATTTTTTGTAAGAATCATCTGTTAATACAAAAATTTTTTTCGTGCCGATCAAAAAATAGGGTTCTGTTATTCGTTCCGGCGGCGTTACTCTGCTTTTAATCCAAAAATTATTTGCCTTTTTATGAATATCCTGTAAATCGCCCTGATAATACAAATGATTTCTTCTGCCTTCCATTACATTGATTGCCGAAATGTTGGGAATATTGTACACGACAAATGTTTTTCTGTTTATTTTCAGATAGTTGTCTATCGTATCTACGGAAAAATAGACCAACAGGCAGCACATAAAAAGCAACAAGTAACGATAACCCCTGGAAAACAGATAAAACGCCAGCAACAACAAGCTGATATAGACAAAAAATATATCGTAATATTCGAAGCTAATATCTTTAAACTGAGCATAAGGCAGTTCTTCCATCAAACGGATAGAAAAATTCTGAATCTTCAATATCCAATTCAACACAAACACAATGATATTGCCTAAAACGGGAACCCATGACAAGGCAAATAAAGCTATTGCCAAATATATAATTACACCCGCCAAAGGGATAACAACAAATCCCGACAGCCAAAAGTAGTTGGGAAACTGATGAAAATAATAAACGGCAAAGGGAAAAGTACCCAATTGCGCCGCAATGGAAACCGTGAAAAGATTCCAGGTTTTGTCTGCCTGCCAATTTCGGAAACGAATCAAACGGTAAATACGGGACTGAAAAAAAACGATGAAAAGCACGGCTATGTAGCTAAATTGAAAACTAATATCAAAGAGATAAAACGGATTGTATAGAAGCATACAAAAAGCCGATGCAGAAAGCGTATTGTAAATTAAGGATTTACGTTGAAGCAACATACCAACACTTACAAACGAAAACATAATAGTGGCTCGAACAACCGAAGGTGAAAGACCTGTAATAAAAGCATATCCCCAAAGCGCCAAAATGAGAATAACCATTTTGAATCCCAAAAACCGGTTTGATTTGAATAAAAACCCCAGTATAAATTTAAAGACCAAACAAACAACTCCTACATGGAGCCCGCTCACCGCCAGGATATGAGCAGCGCCGGTTACGGTGTATGAGCCTCGCAAATCGGATTCTATATACTCTTTATTTCCCAACGTCAATGCCGACAAAACGGCAAACTCCTCCCCTTTTATGCCGTAGGTTTCGTATATTGACATTAATTTGAGTTGCATCTGTTTTGATTCGTTATATAAGGAAAATTTCTCCTTACTGAAAAGCAGATACCATTTATCAGGGGAAACATAAATAGATGTGGAAATACCTTTTTTATACAGATATTCCTCGTAATCAAACTCTTCCGGATTCAACGTTTTTGTTTGGGATGAGAAATTGTGCGAGATCAGAAGCGTATTGCCGTATCGAAGTTTTGCGCTCGAACTGTCTTTGCGGATGTACAAGATTGCCTTTACCGGCTTGAAAGAGTCTTGTACATCCGTTCCGTCTTTGTTTAAGAGAGAAAGTGTTGCCAGACACTCCATTGAGGAACTCCGCTCTCTGGGATTTTCTATTATTTCAGCCAAAAACAGACGCTCGCTGTCGTCCGTGAATGTGATGTTCAACGCTTCTCGCTTGCACGAGGAAAGGAATATGCCCAATGCAAAGAAAAAAAGAGAAATACTCATTCCGAATGTCCAGCGATAGTGAAATATGCGGGGCTGTTTTTTTGCAAAAAATCCAATTAATAATAAGAAAAAAGCAAGTACAAAAAGGATTGGATGTAACTTAACCAATCCGCATGTTTCCCAGCTAATCCCTATAATCAATGGGATTAGGAAACGGGCAAAAGGCGCCTTTTGTAAAGCGTGGAAGAAACTCATAAGTAGATCTTAATTTCAGTTCGTTAATGTAGAGACGCGGCATGCCACGTCTCTACCGGGGCGCACGCAGCAATTACAATTAACTATAACCTTTTCAATTTATTTATCGTATCTACCGGGTCGGAAGAATTAAAAACAAAATTTCCGGCAACTAAAACGTCTGCGCCGGCATCAAGTAATCTCTTTCCGGTTTCAAAATTAACGCCTCCGTCTATTTCAATAAGGGCTTTGGCGTTTTTTCTCAAGATCAATTCTTTCAGTCTGCCTGTCTTATCTATTGTGTTTTCAATAAACTTCTGTCCGGAAAAACCGGGATTCACCGACATCAACATGACCAGGTCCAAGTCTCCGATAATCTCTTCCAATACGGCGACCGGGGTGTGGGGATTCAGCGTTACTCCGGCTTTCATGCCCAATGATTTAATCCGCTGAACAGAACGGTGAAGGTGCGTGCAGGCTTCATAGTGCACATTCAACACATAAGCTCCCAACCGGTGAAACTCATCAATAAATTTATCTGGCTCCGTGAGCATCAAATGAACATCCAACGGTTTTTTGCAGTATTTGTTTATACTCTCGATCACCGGCATACCAAATGATATGTTCGGTACAAAAACACCGTCCATAATATCCAAGTGAAACCAATCCCCATCGCTGTTGTTTACTTTTTCTATGTCTGTGCGTAAATCGGAAAAATCAGCCGCTAAAAATGATAGAGAGATTAAATGTTCCATTTTGAAATATTATCTGGGTTTCACGGTGCAAAAGTACAAAATAACTGAATAATTGAATAACTGAATAACAGAATAATTGAATAACTGAAGGATTTTTACGTATTCGATTATTCAATTACCTTGTTATTCAATGATTTAATCAATCTGTTATTCAGTTATTCAATTATTCAGTTATTTAAAACGGTAAAGCAACCCTATTTTGGATTCAACCGCTTCATAGCTTACATCGGGAAAATCTGTATATTTGGAACGCCGCAGATAATAAGCCTGTGACAGATTCAGTTCCAGATTTTCATACAATTGAATAGCCATTTGAGCAGTAAGGGTGGTGAGGGCTGCATTCCCTTTATCTCCCTGTACATTCAAATAGATCATTTCCTCCTCGGAAAGCTGGGAAAGATCCAATCCTTTTTTATATCCTTTCCACGTATATAGCTGAATCCTGTCTATTCCCAAACGAAGAGAACCAACATTTCGCCAACTGATACCCGGAATAATTTTAAAACTATAGCCGCTTCCCATGTTATAATCCCTGTCGATCACCCTGTAATAATCCGTATGACTTCCGCCAAGAAGAACACCATTAATATATACGTCGCTAAAAAAATATAACCGCTGCGAAACGATGGGAACCGAGCAGATCATTCCTCCGCCGAACGATGCCGCTTCCGAAATTTGATAAGGTTCGGTTTCTGTGTCTCCGCTTTTTATTGGATTCGAATCCTGAAAATTAAAATGCTGAAATACGCCTAAAAGAAGACCGGCATCAGGCTTCGATTTTAAATGCGTACCCCACAAAAGAGCTTTTGCAGAAACCCCTCCGACAAAAGGCTGACCGCTCATGAAATTAAATTTAGCATCCAGCGCAAAAAAACTGTACGGTTTTCCATCAAAGTCATTCATCGGATTTCCATATACCAGATTTAATTCCAATTGTGCGCCTTTGACGCCATCTTCCCAATTGGATCTTTCTGCCAAATATCTAAAATTCAAAGAAGTAGAAAAGACTAACTCAGGTCTGTCAATCGTTCGACCTGCGCAAGAAGATTGTTTCCACGTATCTCCAAATAAAAGCCGATTCAATCCCCTCATCGGTGAAATAACTAAAATTGCCGCTTCACGGGCTACACGTTCCATTCCTGTTGCAGACTGATCTATAAACAAATCGGAAATTCTCCAGGTAATCTCGCCCAGGCAACTTCCACCCAACGAAGTCGCAATCCAGTCGTTTATTGCCGGCGGTTCATTTTCCATAAAAAGTTCCCACATCAGACTTCCGCCCATTGCATAAGGAACCGATTGCCAGAAATTCAACCCATTGGATCGGGCGGCGTTGAAATAAAGATTTCCATGATAAGGGTGAAAAAAGAGATTGGTACTGAAATTATCGTTATCCCATACAAATCCGGTACGTAAATTTCGCCTCATTGTATGAAAATTGATATAGGCATAATCTCCCTCCAAAATAAAACGGTCAAAAGCCCAAACCGCCATATTCAGCGTAAAAACCTGACCGGCAGCCAAAAATGGACGCTTCGTCAATTCTTCTTTACACTTGCTTTCATCGACGGGAGGTTCGGTTGTCCAATACCCATAATCCATTACTAACGAGTCTTCTAAAGCAGCATGAGGTGTAAAATAGATAATTCCGGCGGAGACCGAAACAGAGTCATCTATCCCGACTCTCTCCTGCATAACGGTATCAACCGGAATATGGTCGTACATATTCTCTGCGAAAAAGTTCGCAACATTTAAAATAATAATACAAACAATCAGGTTTCGACGCATAAAAACACATTATTTAAAACGATAAAGCAACCCTATTTTGGATTCGATAGCCTCAAAACTCACATCGGGGAAATAGACATAATGGGAGCGCCGCAGATAATATGCCTGCGACAAATTCATTTCCAGATTTTTATATAATTGAATAGCCATTTGAGCGGTAATGGTTGTAAGAGCCGCGTTACCCTTATCTCCTTGTGTAACCAGGTGGTATGCTTGTTCTTCGGTAAGTTGGGAAAGATCTATGTTCTTGTTATAACCATTCCAAGCATATAATTGAATCCGGTCTATTCCCAAACGAAGGGAACCAACGTCTCGCCAGCTAATACCCGGAAAGATTTTAAAACTGTAACCACTTCCGAGATTATAATCCCTACCATCTACTTTGTAATGATCCGTATGATTTCCTCCGAGAAGAACTCCATTAAGATATACATCGCTGAAAAAGAATAACCGGTCTGAAACAATAGGTACCGAACAGATCATTCCTCCACCGAATGACGCTACTTCTGAAATCTCGTAAGGTACAACCTCTTTATTTCCCTCTTTTATCGGATTCGAATTCTGATAATTAAAATGCTGAAATATACCAAATAGAAATCCCCCCGGCGGATTGGGTCTCCAATGTGTACCCCACAAAAGACCTTTTGCACTAGCTCCTCCCAAGAAAGGCTGATTAGAGATAAAATTAAGTCTGGCATCCAGTGTAAAAAAACTATACGGTTTTCCCTCAAAGTCATCCATGGGGTTCCCATACACAAAATCCAAGTCCAATTCCGCTCCTTTTGAGCCATCTTTCCAGTCAGATTTATCTGCTAAATACCTAAAATTGAGAGCTGTGGAGAATATAAAATCAGGTTTGGCAATGGTTCGAGATGTGCAAGAAGATCGTTTCCACGTATCTCCGTCCAAAAGACGGTTCAATCCTCTCATTGGTGAAATGACAAAAACGGCAGCTTCTCTTGCCACACGTTCCATTCCCCTTGTAGATTGATCTATAAACAAATCGGATATCCTCCAGGTAATTTCTCCCAGGCAAGTTCCACCTACTGCTGTGGCAATGAAATCATTGTAATCCGGAGGATCGTTTTCCATAAAAAACTCCCACATCAGACTTCCTCCGATCGCATAAGGCACCGATTGCCAAAAATTTAATCCATTGGATCGGGCAGAATTGAAATAAAGATTTCCAGTATAGGGATGCAAGAAAAGGTTCATACTGAAACTATCATCATCCCACCAAAATCCAGAACGAAAATTACTCCTGATAGTCTGCCAACTGATATGAGAATAATCATAGTTCATAACAAAACGGTCAAAAGCCCAAACCCCTATATTTTGTATAAAAACTTCACCAGCCGCCCGAAATGGACGTTTTCTCAACTTTACCAGGCATTCATTTTCAGCTATGGAAGGCGGTTCAAGCGACCAATAGCCATAGTTTACTGCTAATGATTTTCTTTGGATGGGGCGAGGGATAATATAATCTATTTCGGTGATATTTAAGACAGGATCGATCAACTCAACTCGCTCCTGTACAATCGTATTGACAGAAATGTCGTCGGGTATATTTTCGGCAAAAAAATTCACAACATTTCCAAAAAGAATAATAATACAAACAGGCAGGTTATAACGCATAAGGCACAATGTTTTTTTTCTACATGCGAAATAAGGCATGAATAAATAGTAAACAGATTTTGCCTTTATAATGTTTTGGAGGGGTGAGGTGATTCTTTAGTAAAAAAATTACAAAAAAGGGAAAAGCGACAATTTGGAAAAGATTTCAAGTTGTCGGGCATACATTACTCTCCTTTGGGTAGTTTTCGAGTCGTTTTTTCAATGGATTTCTCATCGCTTGCTACACGACGTTCTAATTTCTTAATGTCTTCGGCAGGAGGAAGTTCTTCGGGCTTAATACCTCGTTTTCCCAACATTTCACGAACAGTTTGATTGTTTTGAACATGCTCATCCGTGATAGGTTGTTCTCCGAATAAATCCTTTTCTTCTACATTATAGTTGGTCATTTCCGTTGCCAGATTTTTAGCGGCAATGGTCAACGTGGGCAAAAAATCAGCCAATGGACGACTTGACTTGATACCCAATTGTTTTTTCATGTCTTCTGTAGTATGTCCGCCAAACAATACCGTATCGCCTTTCGAACGAATACGCCCGAAACCTTTATCGTCAACGCCTCGTTCGTAAATATTTTGCGAAAGTTGTTTTTCAGCCGCTCGTAATTTTTCTCTTGTTTCTAAACGGGATAATAGTTTGATACGCTCTTCAATCAGTTCGGTTTTACGTGTTTGAATGGCAAAATAACTTTGAGCAAAAGCAATTTCTTCTTTTTTCGGGTCGCCGTTTTGCGCTATCAGATAACAGGCATAGCGGGTAAGCATAAAGTCGGTAACTTCACGCTTGGCGCCACTGCCCAATTCGACCATTTTCGTGACCTCACGAAAATGGTCATCCACATTGATACCCTGTGTTTTACAAGAATCCACTGCTCGATGAATGGCGACAAGAAAATTTTCCCAACGGGCATATCCCAATAAGGTTTGCAGTTCGCGAGCGAACCATACCTCGACTTGCTCGCTGTTGTCTTCGTTGTTGATAAAATGGGAGATTTTATCGAAATCGGATTGGTATTGGATGATGCGTTGTTTGTCCATTGGTCATATTGTTTATTTGTTTTTCAATTCCACAAATCAATTTTTTCATTGATTTTAAATTCTGTTTGTAAAACCTCTTTGAGTTTGGATTTTACCTTTTCAGCAACGTTTATACTTATTTCTCTTTCATGCGGATTAACAAAACACCCAATAATCGCCTCAAATTGAGGTTCATTACTCAATGCTATAAATTTTATTAAGGTTTCTATTTTCTTTGGAATATTCATATTTCCGTATTTTTCAGGCGGTAACGTAAAGTACCCTAATCCGCCGCCAATAAATAGAATATTGTTGTTTTCAGCGATGTCAATAATATTATCTAACTTTTCTTTAACATTACCCTCATTTACAGGAACAAATATTGAAATTCCAAACTCTTGAAATTCTCTTTTGTGAAGTTTTTTGCGAAGTCTCCTTTTCATCTTGTTTGTTTTTATTGTTTAATTTTCTTTTCGTGATAATCGAACGCCACGATGCGAATTAACGCGATAACCCACACTGATAATCATATCAAAGTTATAATATGCTACTTGATAGGTTTTTTCATCAGAAGCAGTAGTTGCAAAATATGCAACAACTGAATTGGATTGTAATTCTCCCGAATCAAATATATTTTTTATATGACGCGAAATAGTAGATTTATCACGTTGAAATAATACCGCCATTTGATCTAATCTAAGCCAAACAGTATCATTGGATAGTGTAACTTCCACTTTTACGTCGCCGTCTTTGGTTTGATATAACAAGATATTTCCTTTTTCTTCCTCTTTCATAAATAATGTGTTTTACAATGAGTATAACCGCAAAACAAAACGTACAAAAATTCAAAAAAAATCTCTGAAATTCCATTGACTTTCAGAGATTCCATTTCGTGCGGCTGAAGGGACTCGAACCCCCACGCCTCTCGGCACCAGATCCTAAGTCTGGCGTGGCTGCCAATTACACCACAGCCGCATTTTTAATTGCGTGGCAAAGGTAAGTCAATAATTCATAAAATACAAATGTTTGGAAAATGTTTTCTAATTCCCTGCCAAAGATTTTCTTACCTTTTGGCTAAATAATTTTTTTCTCTGCATATCAGTTCATTTTACAGCTATCTATATTTATCAACCTTGTTTTCAACAAAGAAGCACCAGGATCTCTCCCAATGCCTCTTCTGCTAACAAACAAGGCTTTATAATATCACAGTACTTTCTTTACCTACATCTTCTTACAAAAAGTTGTATATCTCATTAAATAGATAATGTCATCCAACATTTTCCTTAAAATTCAAATTTTGAAGAAAATCCCCTGCCGTCATAACGACGGCAGGGAATAATCATCGCAAACAAACTTAAGCCTAATCAATTGTTTCGGCTAATGAAACAGCTACTTGTAATTCGTCAATTTATTCGTTTGTCCATTATGAAATATTTTTCGCCTGCAATATTATACAAAAAATTTCGAAAAAAATACTGTACTTTTGTACAGGAAAAACAGGAAAAAACAAGAAAAATCGACCTATTTTTAAAAAAACAGCAAAGAATTAGTTCATTTGAAAAAAAAATTGTATTTTAGAGTTTATATTTTGAAGATTATTTTCTGTAAGTTTGTACAAAGCAAAATTAAAATGACAATGAACAACGATTTTAGAAAATTTGCAACCGGACATTTAGGAATGAATGGTCTCGCGTTGGATCAATACATGAGTATTACAAGTAGTTACATATCTCCAAGCATTTTGGAAGAGCGACAATTGAATGTGACTCAAATGGATGTTTTTTCGAGGTTGATGATGGATCGCATCATTTTTTTGGGTACACCTATTGGTAGTGATGTCGCTAATATCATTCAGGCGCAGTTACTTTTCTTGGATTCTTCTGACCCGGGAAAGGATGTTTCAATCTATATTAACTCCCCGGGAGGCTCGGTTTACGACGGATTGGGGATTTATGACACCATGCAGTATATCAGTTGCGATGTGAACACAATCTGCACGGGAATGGCGGCATCCATGGCAGCCGTGCTTCTGGTAGCGGGAACAAAAGGAAAACGTTCGGCGCTAAAACACGCAAGGGTCATGATTCACCAGCCTATGGGAGGAGCGCAGGGACAAGCGTCCGATATTGAAATCACCGCACGTGAAATTCAAAAGATGAAGAAAGAATTATATAATATCATCGCCGATCATTCCGGCAATACGTATGAGCGAATAGAGAAAGACTCGGACAGGGACTACTGGATGACATCCACCGAAGCGCTGGAATATGGAATGATAGATGAAATATTAGTTCGCAGTAGACCAAAATAAATACTATAAGTATATTATGGCAAGAAGAATAGACGAAAACTGTAGTTTTTGCGGGAGGAATAAAAAAGAAGTTGAGCTGCTGGTAACCGGAATAGAAGCTAATATCTGTAATTTCTGCATCGAGCAGGCAAGCAATATTATAAGCGAAAACGCCAAGAAAAACCCGACAAACAAGTTTGACGTAAGAAAACGGGATTTACCGAAGCCTGTCGAGATAAAGAAATTTCTGGATCAATACGTCATCGGACAGGAAAACGCCAAAAAGACGCTTTCCGTAGCAGTGTACAACCATTACAAAAGACTGCTTCAAAACATGGGTGAGGATGATGTGGAGATCGAAAAATCAAATATTATCATGGTCGGCGCCACAGGTACGGGAAAAACGTTACTGGCAAAAACGATCGCCCGCCTGCTGCACGTCCCGTTTACCATCGTAGACGCAACCGTGCTGACCGAAGCCGGTTACGTGGGCGAAGACATCGAAAGTATCCTCTCACGGCTATTACAAGTGGCGGATTATGACGTAAAAGCGGCAGAAAAAGGAATTGTATTTATCGACGAAATAGATAAAATAGCGCGCAAAAGCGATAACCCGTCTATCACCCGCGATGTGAGCGGTGAAGGCGTTCAGCAGGGACTGTTGAAATTATTGGAAGGCTCGGTCGTAAACGTCCCTCCGCAGGGTGGACGGAAGCATCCCGAACAAAAGCTAATACCAGTCGATACCAAAAATATCCTCTTTATCTGCGGCGGAGCTTTCGACGGCATTGAGCGAAGAATAGCCAACCGACTGAATACAAGAGTAATGGGATATGCAGCATCAAAAATAAAAGACAAAATTGATACCGATAATTTGCTGCAATACATATCGCCGCAAGATTTGAAATCGTTCGGATTGATTCCCGAGATAATCGGACGCTTGCCGATGCTCTGCCACCTGAACCAGTTGGATAGAGACGCTTTGCGCCGGATTTTGACCGAGCCAAAAAATTCGATTATAAAACAATATGTAAAACTCTTTGCCATGGATGACATAAAACTCACATTCGAAGAGTCCGTATTTGAATTTGTTGTAGACAAAGCAGTCGAATTTAAGCTCGGCGCAAGAGGCTTACGGTCTATTGTTGAGACAATTATGTTAGATGTAATGTTCGAAATGCCTTCATCCGAAGAAAAAGAATTACACATCACATTGGAATATGTAAAAGATAAACTTCGAAAAACAGATATTGAAAAATTAAAAGCGGCATAATTATTTTCGCAGAAAAATTTGTGGAAGCAAAAGAAGTATCTATTTTTGCCTTCCCAATTCGGATGCTGCTTTGATCAAATTTGTTTTCATCGATAAAGAAAACGTTCTTATGACAAAAGAAAACGAACTATTAGAGCAATTGAAGTTACATTTTGGATTTGACACTTTCAAAGGCAACCAGGAAGCCATTATTCGTAATGTGCTGAACGGAAAAGATACATTTGTATTGATGCCTACCGGAGGAGGAAAATCCTTGTGTTACCAGCTACCCTCCCTGATGATGGAAGGTACGGCTATCGTTATATCGCCGTTGATCGCCCTGATGAAAAATCAGGTAGACGCCATGCGAAATTTCAGCGAAGAAGACGGGATCGCGCATTTTATCAATTCCTCCTTATCCAAGGTGGCAATTGAAAATGTAAAATCCGATATTCTTTCCGGAAAGACGAAGCTGTTATATGTAGCGCCCGAATCTTTGACAAAAGAGGAAAATGTAGATTTTCTCCGGCAGATAAAAATTTCCTTTTATGCTGTGGATGAAGCGCATTGTATTTCTGAGTGGGGACACGACTTCAGACCGGAATACAGGCGAATTCGCCCGATCATATCGGAAATAGGTCAAGAAGCCCCGGTCATTGCATTAACAGCAACGGCTACGCCGAAAGTCCAGCACGACATTCAGAAAAATCTGGGGATGATCGACGCTACGGTATTTAAATCATCGTTTAACCGTCCGAATCTCTATTATGAAGTTCGACCCAAGAGAAATGATGTTGACAAGGAAATTGTCAAATACATCAAAACTCAGGAAGGAAAATCAGGTATCGTTTACTGCCTGAGCCGGAAGAGAGTGGAAGAACTGACCGAAATGCTGGGCTTAAACGGGATCAATGCGCTTGCATACCACGCAGGAATGGACAGTGCCACCCGGTCGGAAAACCAGGATAGCTTCCTGATGGAAAAAGTAGAAGTGATCGTTGCAACGATCGCTTTCGGAATGGGAATTGACAAACCGGACGTCAGATATGTTATTCATTATGACATACCCAAAAGTCTGGAAGGATATTACCAGGAGACGGGAAGAGCGGGAAGAGACGGCGGCGAAGGACAATGCATCACCTTTTATTCCAACAAGGATTTGCAAAAGTTGGAAAAGTTTATGCAGGGAAAACCGATAGCAGAACAGGAGATAGGAAAACAGCTTTTGCTGGAAACCGCCGGCTATGCCGAATCTTCCGTGTGTCGAAGAAAAGTTTTATTACATTATTTTGGTGAAGAGAGCAGAGAAGAAAATTGTAGTAATTGTGATAACTGTTTAAACCCTAAAAAACAAGTGGAAGGTAAAGAGTTACTATGCACCGTTTTAGAAACGGTGATAGCATTAAAAGAGAAATTTAAGGCGGAATATGTGATTGATGTTGTCATGGGGAAAGAGACTTCCGAAATAACATCCTATAATCACGATGAAGAGATAGAGACTTTCGGCGAGGGAAAAGACGAAAGCGAAAGAACATGGCAGACTGTTATCCAGCAAGCCATGATATCCGGTTATATTTCAAAGGACATTGAAAACTACGGCACATTGAAAGTAACAAAAGCGGGTAAAGAGTTCCTGAACAAGCCGAAATCTTTTATGATAACAGAAGAAAACGACGAGGAAGAAGAAACGGAAGACGTTCCTCTGAAAGGCGGAGGCTCATGTGCGGTAGACCCTGAGTTGTTTTCGATGCTGAAAGATTTAAGGAAAAAACTTTCCAAGAAACTGGAACTGCCTCCGTTCGTTATCTTTCAGGATCCGTCGCTGGAAGCCATGGCAACCAACTATCCGATATCCATGGAAGAGTTGCAAAACATTCCAGGTGTAGGCGCCGGTAAAGCAAAACGCTTTGGCGAAGATTTTATTAAACTGATACGCACCCACGTGCAGGAAAACGAGATAGAACGTCCGGAAGACCTGCGCGTGCGTTCGGTAGCCAACAAGTCGAAACTGAAAGTATCCATCATACAAGCTATCGACCGTAAAATAGCGCTGGACGATATTGCCGAATCCAAAGGATTGGAGTTTGACGAATTGCTGGACGAAATAGAAGCAATCGTCTATTCGGGTACGAAGATCAACATCAGTTATTTCCTCACCCAGATTATGGACGAGGAACGCATTGATGAGGTGTTTTCCTATTTCAAGGATGAAGCCGAGTCGGACGATGTCCAAATGGCGCTGAAAGAATTAGGAGAAAATGACTTTACGGAGGAAGAAATACGTCTGGTACGGATAAAATTCCTCTCGGAAATGGGAAATTAATGGAAAGAAAATTATGAGGTTCTTATATCAATCATTTCGTTGGATGACAGGCGTATGGGTTATATGCAGCCTTCTGATGCCCGGAAAACTCGCCGCCCAATCCCACCTTTATGCAGAAGCAGACAACCTCATAAAAATAGACGTGCCGGATCTTCCCCTCTCGATGTTGGAAATAAGTGCAAAAGGAGGAACAATCAAACAAACAAAGTCTCCTTATGAAAATGTTGACAAGTATACTGTTATTGACAAAGAGAGCGCAAAATATAAAAGATATAAAAAAGGAATATCGACCTATTGGATAGCGCATCCATCATGGGTATTGAGCGAATATGGGCAGAGACCGGAGTTTGTACTTACTGTCAGCGTTAAGTTGGGTGGCGGCAAAACGAAAGTTCTGGCAACCAAAAGGTACAGGTTGAAAACAGCTTTCATCATTAATGCCCGAAAGGACTCGCACATTATAACGTCGGAAGATTTGTTGAAAGATGATATAATATTGGAAAACAGCAATTCCGGGAATAAATTTAACCTGATTTTCTATACCCCGAGTGGGAAAAGCGTCTCCCCTGCAGAAGAGCATCCTAATGGTCTTTTTTCCGAAAAAGAAAAACAGGTTTTACGTGAGTTAAAACCGGGAAGCAAAATGTATATCAAGTTTCCGAGCTATACCAGGATTATAGAATTGATTATAGGAGAATAAAAATTATTAATATAAAATGTAGAAAGCATGAAAAAGACAATCGGAGCTTTAATCACAGCGGCAGTCGTATTTTGCGCTTGCGGAAATAAAGACACAAGCTCGCTGCCTTCTGTTCTGGAGATGCAGCAAAACACTACATTGAGTTATGTAGACGATGCCAAAACGCTTGGTAATGTATTGCAAACGTATGATACACCGGTGCAACGGTTTCAGACAACAAGCAAGAAACCTTCTATTGTAACGGGAAATTTAGGAACCATTGTTCATGTTAATCCTGCCAATCTGGAGACTTTCGACGGACAACCGTTGGGCGAAACGATTGATGTCGAATTGAAAGAGTATTGCACCCAAATGGACTTGCTGCGCGGCAATGTAGCTACCGTCTCCGACGGGCAGTTGCTGGTTTCGGGCGGAGCATATTACTTGAATATGTCTTCCGACGGCAACCCATTGAGAATCAAACAAGGCAAAAGCCTCGAAGTAGAGTTCCCTAAATTTGCGGACGAAGAGATGGAACTGTTTTACGGTCAAAGAGACAGTTTAGGGCAAATGAACTGGCAAGTGGCGCAGCAACAGTTCAGGGCGCGTAATGCTGCCGAAGCAACCAGGACTACTGAAACAAAACCAGTTGTCGTTACTGTTGAGGAAGTTCTTACTATTGTAGATAATTTTGTGATCGTTGAATCGCCTTATGAAGTAGATACGGTTGACATGACCGGTTTTTCGCAAGAAGAATTGGAAGCGTTGAAAAAGCAAAAGCAGAAAGAGAACGAATTGCGGGCAAAAATAACAGAAACAGAAGTTTCTATGTATCAAGCAATTAAAATTAATCAATTGGGTTGGATAAATGTTGACCGTTTCCTCAAGATGTCCGACAGAACCCCGCTGCTCATTGCTTTCAATGAACCGGAAAAGATTCGGTTTGCCAACTTGTATTTGGTTTTCAAAGACATTAACAGCCTGATGCAAAGGTTTTATTATCCTGCCGATTACATTAAAATAACAGGTGAATCCGGATTTGCTTCGTTCAAAGACCTTCCTGTCGGTTATAACGTCCGCCTGATAGCTTACGGCTTCAGCGAAGAAGGAGAACTTTACGTCCATAGTTCCGACCTCACAATCGAAAAGGATGGAAAACTATTCATCGACTTACAAAAATCATCCAATGATGATTTGGATAAGTTGTTTGCCAGTAACTAACTTCTAATCATCCTGTCAATAATGCAAAACATTTGAAATGAACAAACATGATTGAAAATTCATTTTATCAAAGAATACGGTTCAAATATAAGTTGTCGATTCTAAACGAAAACACGCTGGAAGAGATCTGGCGTGTTCGACTTTCCAAATTGAGTGTATTTTTAGCCTCTTTTTTTATCGCCGTAGTCTATTTTTTCCTAATCGCTTTTCTTATTATTCAAACGCCTTTGCGGGGTTTCCTGCCCGGTTATACCGAAAATATAAATTTACGGAAACAGGTTATGCTGGACGCCGTTCAGGTAGACTCGCTTGTGACAGTTATGAAACAGCAGGAACAATATGTTACCATGCTGCGGAATGTCATGACGGGAAATGTGTTTGTAGACTCTTCCGCTACAACTACCTCTTTATTGACACAGGAAAATGCGAAGTTCGATTTGGAAAAAAGTCAAAGAGAGATTGCCTTTTGCTCCGAATTTGAAGAGACCGAAAAATACATCGTTATGGCAGGAGATAACGGCAAACATGCAGAAATGGAATACCTTATGCATCGTCCTGCAAGAGGTATTATAGACGATAAATTTGATGATCGAAATAGGCATTTCGGAATTTCCATCCATATGGGACCGAAGTCAAACGTCTATTCTACATTGGACGGGGTCGTGTTATTTGCGGGATTTTATGCAGAGGATGACCTCTTTATCATATACATCCAACATGTCGATGACTTGGTTTCTGTTTACAAGATAAAGCAACCTTTTTTGAAAAAGGCGGGGGATAATATACATGCGGCAGAAATTTTGGCGACGCTCGACAGCGAAACCGACCCCAAACTAATCTTCGAATTGTGGAGAAAGGGAAAACCGGTGAATCCTGAAAATTATATTATGTTTTAAAATGTCGGTAACCGAAAAAATAAATAAACCGGATGCGCCCAAAACTTCCTTTCCGATGAATGGAGTTGATGAGGCGTTGAGAAAACAAATTGCGATATTAGGCTCGACCGGCTCGATCGGTACGCAAGCGCTGGAGGTGATCGAGGAACAATCCGACCGTTTTGAAGTATATGCCCTGACAGCCAATAACAATGCGGATTTACTTATTGCGCAAGCTCGAAAATTTGAACCGGAGATCGTAGTGATAGCCAACGAAGCAAAGTACGACTATGTAAAAGAGTCGTTGAAAGATTTGCCAATCAAGGTTTTTGCCGGAACAAACTCTATCGCCGAAGTGGCTGAAATGCAACCGGTAGACATTGTACTCACGGCGATGGTAGGCTACTCCGGATTGCAGCCCACTATTCACGCTGTAAAAGCCGGAAAAACCATTGCTTTGGCAAATAAGGAGACGCTTGTCGTAGCCGGCGATTTGATATGCGAGTTGGCAGAACGGCATAAAAGCGCTATTTTGCCTGTCGATTCCGAACATTCGGCGGTTTTCCAATGTTTAGCCGGAGAGATCAGTCCGGTAGAAAAGATTATTCTGACAGCTTCCGGAGGTCCTTTCAGAGGAAAAGACCGCAAGTTTCTGGAAAAAGTAACCCCTGCCTGCGCCTTAAAGCACCCCAACTGGGAGATGGGATCAAAGATAACAATTGATTCCGCATCGCTGATGAATAAAGGATTTGAAGTGATCGAAGCCAAATGGCTTTTTGGCGTACGACCCGAACAGATTGAAGTGGTGATTCACCCGCAATCACTTATCCATTCGATGGTGCAGTTTGAAGACGGGTCAATAAAAGCGCAGATAGGTCTGCCCGACATGAAACTTCCTATCCAGTACGCATTTGCTTATCCCGAACGGATACGGAATAACTATCCGAGGGTGGATTTTTTCAATTGCCAATCGTTTACATTTGAAAAACCGGATTTGGAAGTTTTTCGCAATCTAACTTTTGCCTACGAAGCCATGCGCCAAAAAGGAAACATGCCTTGCATCCTGAATGCAGCTAACGAAGTAGTAGTGGCTGCTTTCCTGCAAGAGCAGATCGGGTTTCTGCAAATGCCGGATATTATAGAAAAAACAATGCAAATAGCTTCTTACATTGCCAAACCAACATACGAAGAGTATGTGATGACCGATAAGGAGGCAAGGGAAATTGCATTATCTTTGTGTAAATAATAAATTTAGTTAGAACCTCTCCCCCAACCCCTCTCCTGTGGAGAGGGGTGACTAAACAAGAAGGATATGCTAACTAAGCTAACAATGAGATATGCTCCACTCCCCTCTCCTGTGGAGAGGGGCTGGGGGAGAGGTCTTAACTAAACAACATTAATAATAAATTTCAATATTTTTATGAATATAATTAGCATCGCATTACAATTAATCGCCAGTCTATCCATTTTAGTGCTTGTTCATGAAATGGGGCATTTCTTATTTGCCCGGCTATTTAAAGTTAGGGTGGATAAGTTCTATATTTTTTTCCCCCCATGGTTTTCCCTTTTCAAGTTCAAGCCCAAAAACAGCCACACGGAATATGGTCTGGGCTGGTTACCGCTCGGAGGATATGTGAAGATTGCGGGAATGATCGACGAGTCGATGGACAGGGAACAGATGTCGAAACCGCCGCAACCGTGGGAGTTTCGTTCTCAGCCGGCATGGAAACGTCTGTTGATCATGGTGGCGGGAGTGGCGTTCAATTTCCTGCTGGCAATTTTAATCTATGCCGGAATCCTTTTCCACTGGGGAGAAGCGTATACCCCGATGCAAAGCGTAACTACCGGAATGGAATTCAGCCAAACAGCTAAAAATATTGGATTTCAGGACGGAGATATTTTGCTTTCGGCAGACGGCGTCCATTTGGAACAATTCGGAGAAGCTACCTTCCGCCAAATAATTGAGTCGAAAGAGGTAAAAGTACTAAGAGGAGGAGAGATTGTCTCTGTGTTTATTCCCGACGACTTTATGACCCGAATGCTTCAAGACAAACAAGGATTTGCCAACTACCGCATTCCGTTTGTAGTTAAATCGGTCTTGAAAGACTCTCCTGCGGAAAGAGCCGGACTGATGAGCGGCGATAGTGTTGTAGCCATCCATGGTTCAGTTGCATTCGTGTCAGACTGTATTTCCGCCTTTGCTTTTCATAAGGAAGAGCCTGTTCTCTTGACGATTGCCCGTCATGGTCAGGAAAAAAATATTACGATTATTCCCGACAATAAGGGCAAAGTGGGAGTTTACATGAAAACGCTCAGCGACTTTTACCCTGTTAAAAAAACAACGTATAGCTTTTTCGAAGCGATCCCCGCCGGCATCCAAAAAGGAGTAAAAAAATTGACAGGATACGTAAGCGACATGAAGTATGTCTTCACCAAAGAAGGCGCTCAGAGTATCGGAGGTTTCGGCATGATTGCCAGTTTATTTCCTTATCCTTTCGATGCACAGGCATTTTGGGAGATGACTGCGCTTCTTTCCGTCATTTTGGCATTTATGAATATACTTCCTATTCCGGCACTCGATGGTGGGCATGTGTTGTTCCTCCTTTATGAAGTTATAACGAGACGGAAACCAAGCGACCGTTTTATGGAAGTTGCGCAAATGGCAGGCATGATATTTTTGATCTCTCTTTTGATTTATGCAAATCTGAATGATGTGTTCAGGTTGTTGTTCTAATGCGCTAATGCGCGCCCTGTAGAGACGCGGCATGCCACGTCTCTACGACGACACGACGTTTGTAACAAAAATGTAATTTTTGCTACACCTTTTTGTAGTATAGAGAAAGTAATTTTGTAACATGATAAAATATATGTTATGGAAAACAACAAGGAATACCGTATTTTAGTAGTAGACGACGAGCCCGATATTTGTGAAATCCTGCAATTCAATCTGGAAAACGAAGGATACATTGTAGATGTATCCTATTCGGCGGAAGAGGCTATGAAAAAAGAGTTGACCCAATACCATCTGCTTTTGCTGGATGTGATGATGGGTGAAATGTCCGGATTTAAAATGGCAAACCTCATACGTAAAAATTCAAAGACAAAAGATTTGCCTATCATATTTTTAACTGCTAAAACAACTGAAAATGACACGCTCACCGGATTTACGCTGGGCGCAGATGATTATATCTCAAAGCCATTTTCCATCAAACAAGTTATTGCCCGTGTGAAAGCAGTTTTGAGGCGGTCATTGCAAAAAGATAGAGAAGAGGATGAAATTCTTGCTTTTGAATCATTGGAGGTAAATTTGCAACAGAAAAAAACGAAGGTAGCGGGAAAAGAGGTTGACCTGACAAAAAAGGAATTTGAAATTCTGGTATTATTATTGAGCCATTTGGGACAGGTTTTTTCTCGCGAAGATATTCTTAAACGGGTGTGGAAAGACGAGGTATACGTGTTGGATCGTACTGTCGATGTAAATATAACCCGTCTAAGAAAGAAAATAGAGCCTTATAGTAAGAATATTGCAACCCGGCTTGGGTATGGATATTGCTTTGAAGCGTAAGGAATTAGGATAGGTCCCCCCGTAGAGACGTTGTGCACAACGTCTCTACAAACGACCATATCAACGTCATCTCACGTGAAAATTAACAAATATGAAATTTCCGCAAGAAATAGGTAATTCCTCTTTTAAATCTTCCCCGAAAGGAAGCAAACTCTCCTTGTCTTTTAACAAACGGCTTTTTATCTATTTTTTCTCCATCTTTTTTGTATTTAGCCTGATCGTAATAATTTTTCAATACAACCGCGAAAGATCTTTTCGCATACAGACGCTGAACGTCCTTTTGAAAAATAAAAATGACCTGGTATATAATTTTATCAAGGAAAATCCGGACAACATAAATCACCTTGGAGAATTTGTCGAGCTATTTCCGCAAGAAGATATCCGCCTCACGGTAATTGATCTTTCGGGAAAGGTTATCTATGATAATAATGTTCAGGATGTTTCCACATTGGACTCGCACATCAAACGCCCTGAAATATACAGCGCATCCCGTTTCGGTTCGGGTTACGACATTCGCATGTCCGGTTCTACCAACAGGAAATACTACTATTTTGCCATAAAGTACGATACTTGTTTCGTCCGCACGGCATTGCCTTACAACATGAATGTGGTAGAGATGTTGAAAACAGACACTACTTTTCTTTATTTCATGCTGCTGATATTCATCGCTGTCGGAATAATTACCTTCTATATTTCCAATACGATCGGCAAGACGGTGGCGCGATTGAGAGATTTTGCCGTAAAAGCGGAAAATAATGAACCGATAGATACAAATACCCGCTTCCCTGACGATGAACTGGGAGAAATAAGCAAGCATACAATCTTGAATTATAAGAAGTTGCAAAAAGCCAACGACGCGTTGGAACAGGAAAAAGAGAAGTTAATCCTGCACTTGCAAACCTCGCAGGAAGGTCTTGCAATTTTTTCGCCGGAGAAAAAAGAGATCTTGGCAAACAGCCACTTTATCCGATACATAAACATCATATCCGACAAGCGTTTGAACTCTTCGGACGAGATTTTTAATGTTGCCGAGTTTCAACCGGTGGTACAATATATTTCGGCTAATCTGGAAAGTAAAATAGCCGAGTTTCCGGAACCTGAGAAATGGCTGTTGCAAAAGAACGGAAAGACCTTTGCTGTGCAATGCGTTATTTTTCAGGACAAAAGCTTCGAGATTTCCATTGTTGATGTTACGCGGCAGGAACATGAAAAAGAGTTGAAGCGGCAACTCACCCAAAATATTTCTCATGAGTTGAAAACACCTGTCAGCAGTATTCAAGGATATTTGGAAACATTGATAGATAATCCCGAAATAACAAAAGAGAAGCAGCGTTTTTTCATCGAAAGATCCTACACGCAAGCCCAGCGGCTTGTATTACTGTTGCAGGACATATCCCTGTTGAATAAAATGGATGATGAATCGGTCGGTCTTTTCACGAAAGAGTTGGTTCATGTGAATGAAATTATTCTCAACGTAGTGGATGATATTTCGTTGCAACTGGAAGAAAAACACATTTCACTGCAATTGCAACTGGACAGGCGCATCGAAATCGAAGGAAATCAATCATTACTCTACTCCATATTCCGAAACTTGGTAGACAATGCCATTGCATACGCAGGAGAAAATATTTTCATACATATCAGTTGTTACAGAGAAGACGAAGAGTTTTATTATTTCTCGTTTTACGATACCGGAGTGGGTGTGCCTGAGTCGCATTTGAACCGCTTGTTCGAGCGTTTTTACCGTATCGACCAGGGACGGTCGCGCAAAATAGGAGGAACAGGCTTGGGCTTGGCTATTGTGAAGAATGCCGTGTTGGCGCATCATGGGAAAATTACTGCTAAATGCAGGGTTGAAGGGGGATTGGAATTTTTGTTTTCGTTGAGGAAGAAGTAACACAAAGCGTTGCAAATATTTTATTTACAACGCTTTGTGTTATTTTTACTGAAATTGATTGCGAATTTAAGGTAACTAATCAATACCCTCTCTCAACTCCCGTACCTCTTCCAAACACAGCTCCGCCTCCATCTTCAGGCACAAGACGGAAATTATCTATGAAGAGCATGAATTTTCCTGACTGGTTGCCAATACCTGTCCATACAGGAAACTGAACAATCATGTCGCCCAACGCCAAGGTCGGATCTTTTGATAATACCGTATTAGGAGACAATGCCGGATTTCCACCCTCGCTGTAATCCCAAGGAATACCTGTATCGCCTTTCCACAAATAAGTGCCAGGATTTTGATTCCAACCATGGAATATGACTTTCGACAATGGAACGGAGACCGTCATCCATGTGTCATTCGTGTGGAATGGCGCTTTACAGTCTGCTCCAGAGTACCATCTCCATGTCCCATCATAGTAGAAGTCCGACTTATCTATATCAGCCTCAAACGGACACCAAAAGCCTAACGGGACCTGCTTCTCCACAGGCTCTAAAGTCGGACTTAGAAGACTCCATCCTGCATCGGCATTCCATGCATCTCCTCCTGCAGGAGGAAAATAAATCCACAACCAGACGCCATTTATAGGATATCTTTCAGGAACATATACCTCAAACTTCAATACCATGGATCTGGTATCATATTCATTCAGGAAAGGACCCATAAGCGATTTGGACAAAACAGGGTCATCCCGTCTTGGATTTTCACCACCACCATAATCGGGATCATCCTCTATGTGAAACTGTATGCGGCCAGGCTTTTGCCAATTGCCATCCTTCCATGCATTCAACAAATTATATCTGCCATCACACCCTTGCGGAAAAGATCCCGGGTTCGCCAAGTCATCATTTATCAAATATTCGTAAGGACAATAAACAGAAGGTAGATAACCACCGGACAAAAAGAAGTCATCGTCTATAAACGTAGGAAACGGAGCCCCATCCTCTTCCCAATCTCTAAGAAAGCCTCCGAAACCTCTGTATTCGTCAAAGTCAATAATCATGTTGCGTCTGTCGCGAAAAAGGATTTTCGATTCAGACCTTCCGCCCTCCGTTTCTACTACGATTGGGCGTGAATGGGTTGCTCCTTGCGGAACAGTAACATACATCCGCTCTCCGTATGAATCGGTTCTTACGTTAGTCGATTGGATTAAATTGCCGTTTTCATCATAGAAATATACCTTAGGAGAATAGAGATGCTTTCCTTTTACTTGGAGTTCGTCGCCGGCAGGAACAAACTCGCAATAAAACATATCTATGTGCGGAGGAGACATAAAGACCACACTATCAATTGCATTAACACTATTCCGGTAATGCGGCAAGTTATTTTGATATAACAATATTTCCGAAGCGGCGTTAAACCCGATGCTGTCAACATCCAACTGGGACACCTTACGGACATCCCCATTTTTCTCGTAAACCCATATCTCTTTTGCGGCAAGGATGCCTGTCCATAGAATGACTGCTAATAATACTATCTTTTTCATATCTTTCTTCCTCATCGTTTAATAAATTTGACCACATTGTTTTCTACTTTCAGGATATAAACGCCTGCCAAGAGACCCGATACATTCATAGTAGCCCTGTTCTCCTTACTGTACTGCGCCGCTATCTGTAACCCGCGCATGTCAAAAAGTTGAATCCGTCCTAATCCCTGTTGCTCATTCGAGATATACAATACATCCGCCTGCAAATAGACTTGTAGACCAGAAGCAGAAGCGATCTGCTCGCTGTGAGTTTCTACGCCGCTGAAAACAAGCATGATTTCAGGCAACGGAAAGGTGAGTTGTTGACTGCCGCCTTTCGTCACTATTTCTAATTTTTCACTTGGGAATGTCAATTTCCGCAAGTTTTCCATTGGAATACGCTGGGTTTCCCCACCATTTACCTTTACAATCATCTCACCCTGTGCATGGACGATATTTACTATGCCAAGACTTAATGCCAGCATAATCCATCTTAGTTTTCCTATTCTCATTTTTGTATAAATTAAAATTTAGTTTATAAAAATCAAAAGATACATTGCATTATGATTTAAGTGTTTTGCAGTTTCACTCCACATTTTTTGGGGAACAGTTACGATTCTGTCTCATATGTTATGACGGTTTTCCCGTCGCCAGATTTTTAAATTTTAACAAATAAAAAAGCGGATCTACATTATCCGCTTCTGAGGTCGTGAGAATTTACCTAACTTACCGAATAAGTAAACCCGCATAACACGAGTTTAACTATTCATTTTCGGTAAGTTCTTTTGAAATTTCTCACGTTTCAGAAACCTAAAATGTAGCTAAATGCTATTTTATATATCTTATTTAGTGCCTGTTAGCACATCTTTATCTGTTCTATGTCATCTTTATTTTTTGTTTTTTAAAAATTAATTGTTTTATTTTGCAATGACAAAAATACATTTTTTCTGTGAAAAATGATTGCAGATTGGAAAAAATATTTTTTAACGAGAATACTTTGCGATAATAAAAAAAGTTGTAGTTTTGTATGTATAAATTTTGAACAGACATATTATGCCAACAATTTTTTCCGTATTTGGATTACGTTTTTTATTTTTCAGCGATGACCACGAACCCATTCATATACACGTGGCAAAAGGCAAAGGAAGTATTGACGAAAGTGCTGTTTTTCAGTTAGTCCCAAACATTCAATTAACTAAAAACAAAGGATTAACTCCTACGGAATTGAGATTGGCAGAAAACTTGATAATAGAAAACAAAGACTTGATTATTGCTCGTTGGAAAGAATTTTTTAATAATAAAAATGAACAATGAAAACAGATGTTATCAAAGTTTGGATAGATGATACTGCCGTTTACATTCAAACAATGGATGGCAAGATTTTTAGTCGTCTGTTTGTGGATTTTCCTTTGCTTCGGAATGCCACGCCAACTCAGCGTGCCGATTTTAAATGGGGAAAAATCGGTATTCGTTGGGAAAGCATAGACGAGGATTTGAGTTATGCAGGATTTTTTAAGCCTGTGAAAAATCCTTGTTGGGTTTAGTTGAAAATTTATTTTTTTGTCTCCTCATTTTCTATTTCAATATTCAAATCCAACCCAGCCGCCTTTGTCTTCCAGCGCTCCTTTGCAAATTGCTGCATATCGGTCTGAACATCGCTTTCGTCCGTAATCTCCAATCCCAAGATTGTCTCTATAACGTCCTCCATTGTAACGATGCCCTCCATTCCGCCATATTCGTCAATGACCAGTGCGATATGCTCCTTTCTCTGCATCATCAAATCATAAAACTTCGGGATAGAGGTATTTTCATAGCACATAACAAGCGGGCGGCGTATATCCTTCAGCTTAATGCTTTTCTTGTCGTTCACCAAATGTATCAGAATATCGGATTTCAGCACGAAGCCGGTTATGTTGTCGATAGAATCCTTATATACCGGTATCCGGGAAAAACGATAGAACTCCTTGTTATTGAAAAAATCTTTTAGCGTCAGATCCTCCTGGACAACGAATACCACGGTTCGAGGAGTCATTATGCTGCGGATTTTGAGCGATTCCAGTCTGATCATATTATTAATGATCTTGCTTTCGCTGGATTTGAATACGCCTTCTTTTTCCCCAATGTTTGCGAGTGCAGCCAACTCTTCCCTGCTTACGGTTTGTTTCTCCTTTTTGGAAAAAATCCGGGTAAGGTATTTGGATACGCTAACCAACGGATAAGTGACGTATATCATTCCTTGTATGATCCACGCGGCGGGTATGGCTAAGCTTTTCCAATAATTGGCGCCGATTGATTTGGGAATGATCTCGGCAAAAAACAGCATGATAAGAGTCAGGATTGCCGTGACAAGCCCGAAATAAGCGCTTCCGAATACCACTACAGCTTGGGCTCCGACTCCAGCCGCACCGATTGTGTTTACAATCGTATTCAAGGAAAGAATGGCGGAAAGGGGCTGGTCGATATTCGATTTTAATTTTTTCAATAATCGTCCGCCTTTGCTTTTGGTCGCCAATATTTCGATATAGGAAACGGACGAAGAAAGCAAAGTGGCTTCCATCAAGGAGCACAAGGTGGAAATCAATAATGCGATGAAAAAATAAATAAATAGAAGAACCATAATGTATGTATGTTATATAAATTGAACAAAAAACAAAGAAGAAGGACTTTACGATCCTTCCTCTTTTATTTTCAATTAGTATTAGTTTGTTATTTTTAAGGTAAAAAGATTGTGTCATTAAATAATGTTTTGCAAAAGTCGTATTTTTTTACAACATGACAAAATAAATTTTTATATTGTAAAACATATATTTCATATTTTTTTCAATGAAATGAAACAGATGAAGAATGGTTGGAATTTCTTCCGTGGAAAATGAAAGAATACTAAAAATATTGCCTAATTCGTTTAAAATACCTAATTTCGCTTTTAAGTTCTTAAATAATACAGATATGAGCCCTAAAAGTTTTTTTTCACTTTTCATAATGCTACTTTTCGTAGCAGCATTGCCGATGACGGTACAAGCCATTCCCAACATTCTGCTTGACGATTTTGAGTCGGGCAACAAGGGTTGGACAGGAGTAACGGCAAGTTTTGAAATCGTTGATAACCCCCACCCCGATGCCGTAAATTCAAGCGCAAAGACGCTGAAAGTAACTCGCACACCAAGTTCGCCATGGTATTCGGGCGTTATTTTGCGCAATAAAATGACGGTAGATTTCGGCGCAACGCTTGGAAAATACCGCTATGCCCACGTGAAAATCCTTAAAGAAACAAGCGGCACAATGGCTTTTAAGTTGGAAAACAACGGTGATGCGGGTTCTACGTCAAGCTCAAACGTTGCCTACACGCCCAACAGCAGTTGGCAGGAAGTCGTTTTTGATTTGGGCGCCGCGGGACAAACGTACAAGGATTTTTTCATACAGATTGACCACACGGCAAACCCAAGCAGCAACATCACAGTTTATATCGACGACATCACCTTTAAAGAAGACCCCAACGGAATAGAGCCGCCGCCGGCAGAAATCCCCTGCGATCTCCATTTAGTTTGGGCTGACGAATTTAACGCTGATACTTACGACACAAATATGTGGTCGCCGCAAATTTCCGGCGGTGGTTTCGGCAACCACGAGTTACAATATTACACAGGCAACAGCAACAATATTTTTACCCGCGACGGTTGCCTTGTGCTGAAAGCCATCAAGGAAAATTATTCGGGACACAGTTACACTTCGGGAAAATTGTGGAGTACATCTAAGGTATCTTTTACCTACGGCAGAGTGGAAGCGCGTTTCAAAGTGCCGAAAGGGCGCGGTACCTGGCCCGCTATTTGGATGATGCCCCAAAACAGTGTTTACGGCGGCTGGCCCCATAGCGGCGAGATAGACATACTGGAATATGTCGGTTATCAGCCCAACACTTTTTACGGGACAGTGCATCGCAGCGCTGGCTCGGGCAGTGCGGGCAACGGCAGCTCTATTACCAAAAATGACAATGACTTTCACATTATCAGGATAGATTGGGAACCGGGCTATATAAAATGGTATCTTGACGACGAACTTTTTCACACTTACAACAATGCTTATACAAACGCCACACAGTGGCCCTTTGACCAAGACTTTTACCTGATTCTCAATTTTGCCGTTGGCGGCGATTGGGGCGGTGCACAAGGCGTTGATGAAAGCATTTTTCCGCAAGAATTTCTGATTGATTACGTCAGGGTGTATCAACACAAATGTGATACCCCTATTGAGAGAAACACAATATCAGACAAAACGGCTTTTTTTCAAATTTCCGGTAATGTCCTGAAAATAAATTCCAAAAATTTCACAAACGGAACTATTTATAGCATTACCGGCAATGAAATTTTAAATTTTCAACAACAAAATGTCGATATTTCCGCTTTACCAAAAGGAGTTTATATTGTTACCATCAAAGAAAATGGTATCCCTTCTTCTGTAAAATTCGTAAAATAAAAAATAGATTATAACTGGATGAAATAGTTTCGATTTATGTAACCCGTTATTTTGAAAGCCACTCTTTAATTTCGTTCTCTTTCGGAACTCCGCCCTGCATGACAACCGTTCCGTCAATAACCACTGCGGGTGTTGCCATTACGCCGTATTCCATGATTTCGGCAATATCTTCCACTTTCTTAATGGTAGCGGTGGTTTGTGTTTCATCCACCACTTTTTTAACTTGTTCGTACAGCGTTTTGCATCTGGCGCAACCTGTACCTAATACGGCAATTTCCATATCTTGTTTTTTTACATGTTTATGATGATATAATAAATTCCAACTCCAATAAAAACGGCAGCAACAATGCGCTTAAACCATTTTTCAAAGGATTTCATTTGATTGTAGAATTTCCCAACATTCGCCACACTGTAAGCCAATAACCATGCAACAACAATGACAGGCAAACCTGTTGCAATGGCAAATACAGGAGGTAACAATAATCCCGAAGGAGTTGCAACAGTCATTGGTATAAGTCCGCCAAAGTAAAGTACTGCACTATACGGACAAAATGACAACGCAAATACAATCCCCAACAAAAAAGCGTTCAGGTAATTGCGTTTGATGTTTTTTTTACTTATTGACATGGTGATTCTATTCGTAAATGGGATATTGAATTTGATAAAATCCAACATCAAAACGCCAATGGCAATAAGAGCAATGCCTATCCAAATGCCGTCAATTTGCAGGAACCATCGGGCAACGTGCAGTTTGCTTGCACCAAAGAAAATAATACTTGCCAACGCCGTGTAACTGAACATAAGTCCCAGTGTATAAAATACGCCGTTGAACAATACACGCCGCTTGTCCGAAATATCTTTGCTCAAATAGGCGGTCGCCGTAATGTTCATGGCTAACGGACAGGGACTTATTGCCGTCATCAATCCCAAAATAAATGCGGAAAGTAACGGTACGCTCGAACTGTCGGCTATTTGTTGCAACCACTCCATATATCAATTACGAATTAAAAATTACGAGTTAATCTGTTAGTCTTTTGTTTATTTCATCTTTAATCAGATTCTCGAGCAATTGCGGATTTTCAACGGCTGTGAGAAAGGCTTTTCTGGTGATTTCAACAGCGTTTTCGCCTTTGGCGATAATCAGGGCGTTCCACGTTATCTCGTACTTTTCAATTAAGGCTTCGTAGCCTTTTTCATTTGTATTTATTTCTACAAAACGAACGTTTGGATTGTCTGCGAAACTGTTTTCAACGGTTTGCCTTGCCACATCGTTAACGGCAACACAGGCTTTACAACGTGCTTTACCGCGAAAGTTATATACATACACCACGTTGGAGTCGGCAGGCAAAACCGCCAAAGCGGCTGTTTGATCTGCATTGCATGCCGCTTTTTTCGGGTTTTGATTGCAGCCTGCAAAGGCTACGATAAGCATAAGAACCAATGTTGCTTTGTTCATGATAAAATATGATAACATAAAAAATCGGAACAGGAAATAATAATCCCGTTCCTCTTAACTCAATTGCAAATTAATTATTCACCGCCAAACATTCCCCAGACCCAAGCAGGTACAACATCGCTACAACCTTGCAATCCGGCGGCTAATGCGGTTTGAAAACCTTGATTGGTAACATGGCTGCCATATTTAGGCATAAATCCTCCGGTACATGCTTGTTCTGCTTCCGAGGTTGTTGCTTCAGTAAAACATTCACACAATTCTTCTGCTGCAACTGCACCTAATTCCGCTAAATCTTCATCATCATCGTCTGTCCACATTTGAAGGAACCAATCAGGTATATTATTGCAATTACCCATAAACTCATTGGAAAATGCGTCTTCAAAGTCAGGATTGCCTCCTTGTCCTTGCATGTCGCGGAATAAACCGGCATACTCGCCCATTAAGCCCATCATACACGCCATCTCATCTGATTGGTCAGCCGCACCGGAAAAACAATTGCACAATTCTTGTGCCGCTTCTTTCCCCAATTCTTGCGCCGTTTTTTCCTTTTTTCCACCATTGTCATCATCTTTTTTACACGCATTAAATGCTACAACTACTGCCACTAAGACAGATAGTAACGAAATCGATAAAAACTTTTTACTTGTCATACTCAAAAAAATTAATTGGTTTATAAAATATTTAATGTTTAAAAATTTCTAATTGAATTTCCACGTCAATTTTGCCCCCATCATTCTTGGCGCTCCGGGAACGAAAGTCGGCACTCCGAACATGGCTCCCATATTGCCTGCGCCGATGAGGTATTTCTCGCCGATCAGGTTGCTGCCAAACAACGAAGCGGTCAATCGCTGTTTTTTGAAGCATACTGCGAGATTTGCGTTCAATAAGCCGTAAGCGTCCTGCTCTATCCCCACGTCGTTGGCATCCTCAAAGAAAATATGGCTTTTCCACGAATAGGTGGGAGTCAGTACGATACGTATATTGTTCGAAACGTCAAAACCCGCATTGAAGCCGAAAAGGAAACTGTGCCTTGGGGTGAGGCGGAAGGTGTTGCCTGCGTTAAGTTGCGGATTTCCGTTGTTGTCTTTGTCGTCGAAAGCAGTGTAAGCATAAGCGTAGTTGCCGAAAACATTCAGGTAACTGTTCAACAAATATCGAGCAGAAAATTCCGCACCGTAAGATGTGGCTTTATCAATGCTCTCTTGCAGGTAGTCCATACCTTCCCACTTCCACGACTGAAAATTTCTGTAAAGTTGATAATAGAGCGAGGCATCGAACATAAAACACTGATTGACAATCTTATATCCTACGTCAAAACTGTGGAGCATTTCAGGGTCTATCACTTCATATTTCCCTTTCGCGTCGTACTGAAGCACATTCGGACGATGTCCCTTTGAATATCCGGCATAAATGTTGGAACGCTCATCAAGGTCATATTTCAAACCGGCTCGCCATGTGAACGCAAAAAAAGATTCTTCTCTTTCAGGATTATCTACCGGTTTGAAAAAGAAGTTGGGATATCTTCCGGACATCATTCCAAGCGTCGAACGTTCGCCGTCAACAAAACGAGCACGATTGGTAATGGTGAACGTTTCAAATGTGCCGCGTACACCCGCCGTAAAAGTTAATTTCGGAAAAATCTTATAAGACGCGTCAAAAAACAGGTCGTAAGCGCTGTTGACGGCTTCTGTGTAATTATTTTCCACATGGTATTTGGCAAGGGGCATATCCATATCAAAAGGCAAGCCCATTACTTCGCCGGGTACTACTAATGCAGGCAATGGATTTGGCTTACCGTTGACAAACATTTCATAACCGGGCGGTATCAACTCCGGCATGAACGTCTGCATCATCATGGCAGCCATATATTGCTCGCCGGGTCTGAATGTGTATGTATGGTTTACATTCTCACGCCAAAAACTCGCGCCTGCAATGCCAGTGAAGCGACTGCCGGAAGAAAAATTATAACGAAGTTCCTGCATAAACTGTTTTGCCATTCCCTGTTCTGCCATATCTATCGCCGGCGCTACCGAACCGTCGCCGTCAAAGCGAGTATCGGTGGTGTTGTAAAAATAGGAAGTGATAGAGCTGAAATAATTCCTCTCACCTGTATAGTATCGCGCATTGAAAATGGTTCCAATAACCTCACGCTTGTTGTAAAATTCCTTATTTTCGTCAAGAGTTGCCTCGTACTTGAAAATATCGGTTTCGCCATTTGCATTTGGAAATGTTCTACTCATAAACGCCGTCCCTCCGTTGTCGTCCTTCTGGTAATTAAACATAAGGTCTGCCTTGAAATTACTGTTTTGAGGCGTTATGGAGAGCGAAAAACGTCCACCGAGCGTATTCTTGTCGTTGAGCGTACCGCCTGATGTATTTTTGACATATCCGTCGCGATAACTGTAAATACCGGCAACACGCGCAGAAAGTTCGTCTGTTACCGGCACATTCAGCGCTCCTTCAAGATGTGTCATACCATAGTTGCCCATGCCTGATGTAAAATATCCACCGAAACTGTCGGTAGGTTTCTTGGTGACAAAACTTATCGCCCCTGCCTGCGAGCCGCGTCCGAAGAGCGTTCCCTGCGGACCTTTCATCACCTCCACGCGCTCTATGTCGTAAAGCTCGGTAACCGCCATGGTTGCACGGCTAATGGGCGCATGGTTTAGATACACTGATACGCGCGGTTGAGCCGTGGGGCTTACTTCATCGCTTGTGAGTCCGCGAATAACCAAATTCGGGCGTCCGGGAGTTTGCGTCAGTATATTGAGACCAGGTACAAAACCGGCTAATTGCTCCATATCGGTAACGTTAGCACTTTCGAGCGTTTGTGCGCTTACGACTGTAATTGAGGCGGGAATGTCGAGCAATCTCTGCTCGCCGTGCTGCGAAGTGACGACTATCTCTTCGAGTTCGATAACACGGTTGATAGAGTCGGATACTACCGTCTCTGCCATTGCCGTCGATAAGAATATTGACAATAAAAATGTTACAAAAAATTGTTTAAACTTCATATTATAAAATACTACTTTTATGATTCTCATCCAGTACTCAGTTATTCAATTATTCAGTTATTCAATTTGGCATACTTCCATATTTCTTGCTCCACGCAAACGTTTAATCCCCTGCTTTGCGTTGGTTCGAGTTTATACTTGGTGTACAGTTCCGCAAAAAGTTCTTTTACACGTCTATAATAATCAACATCAGGCGCTTTCATGCTGCCCTGTACGGGTCTGCCCATAGGTATCCATATTGACGCCGTCGGCAATATACCGCGTTCGGCAAGCCATGTTGCACCCTCAGCCAGCGTAATAAAATCTTCAATTCCGATGATAAAATTTGAAAAAGCCTTTCCAGGTCCGTATTTTTGCGCGATGTATTCCAAAACCCGTAAATGCCTGTCGCGTCCGGTTATGTTGACCTTGCCGGGTGTAATTTCGCTTGCGCGGTTCATATCCCACACTTCAAGACTGCATCCTATACGATTTGCGCCTAAATCGAAATAACGGTCTATCAGACATCTATCAACGGGAGGCGTGATGTATAAAAGCAATTCCCCTGGCAGACGCGGCAGAAATTCCGCGATAGCAGTGAGATATTCTGTAATATGCGCCGCTTCGGTGTTTCCATCAAATGTTGAGCCGCCGGTAATCTGAATATTGCTCACGCCATCGTTATCAAGTGCATATCTTACTATCTCCGCCAAATCGGACGCAGGAACGGCTGTCGGTAACGCTTTCCCCTTTCGAGCGGCATTTTCAAAATCAGCGCCCGAAAAACAGAATTGACATGGCTGACCGGCAGCCGCATACTCGCAAGCCCATAAACATTGGAACGCCACCCAGTCCAATCCTTGCAACACGGCATTGCCAACAAAAGGACGACCTGAAGCGGTTTTTTGCTGATAAAAACCACTTACCGGCGGAAAAGTTACCGTATCAATCTCTACATTATTGTAAAACAACGTGGGAATATCATCCTGCATTCGCAGGGAAAATGGCGTTGTCAAATCACCCATATATTTTAACAACCGGATATTATCCCATTTAAAAATACCGGAAAGATGACGCAAATGAAAATTAGTGTCTGTCAACTGCACAACCGTACCATCGCTCAACAAAAGACAATTGCAGCAGAGCGGACTTTTGCTTAAACGCGCCATGTTTTTATGCTGCCGGTATACCGCATTGTCAACTTTAATACCTCTACTGATTATCAAACATTTGAGTTCTATAGAATCAATACAGTTTCCGTCTATTGCGTATTTATTCATGTTCGTCTTTTTTGCTTATTTGTTCGTTGTTCGTCGAATGGGAAACGCAACTTACTATAAATCAATTGCAAAGGTAAGCAATATTTGTAAATCAAAAAATATTTTTTACTTTTGTACTTTATTTATTTTGATAAATTGAAAAAGAAATTTACAGAACAGGAAGAGCAATTGGCGCGTTTCGCAAAGGCAATGGGTCATCCCAACCGAATTGCCATATTGAAATTTTTAGCGTCGCAGGATTGTTGTTTTTTTGGTGAAATTCACAAAGTATTGCCCATCGCAAAATCTACGGTGTCGAAGCATCTTTCCGAACTGAAAAATGCAGGACTGATACAGGGCGAAATATTCCCGCCAAAGGTGAAGTATTGTATCAATTCCGAAAATTGGAAACTGGCAAAGGGACTGTTCAATGAATTGATGTGCAGTTTTACTTGTTGTAAATCTAACTGTTAACCGGAAAAAAGAACCTATTCCTATTTGGATTTAAATCGGTTAATTTTTTATATCTATTTTTTTGTATCTTTGCAGACATTGGCGAAACGTTATTTTGCCCAAACATTAAAGAATTAGAAAATATTCGGATGAGTGTATTAGAATTGAGCGAACAGGAAATCCTGAGACGTGAAAGTCTGGAAGAGTTGCGCAAGATGGGCATTGAGCCATATCCCGCTGCGGAATATGTAGTAACAGATTATTCTCAACATATAAAAAAGGAATTTTCGGACGATGTGGAGCGAAAAAACGTAACCGTTGCCGGACGTATTATGAGCCGGCGTATCATGGGGAAAGCCTCTTTTGTTGAGTTGCAGGACAGTGAGGGACGCATTCAGATTTATATTTCGCGTGACGACCTGTGTCCGGGAGAAGACAAGGAGACGTATAACACGGTATTCAAGCGCCTGCTGGACATCGGCGATTTTATCGGCGTCAAAGGATATGTTTTCCGTACGCAGATGGGAGAGATATCGGTTCACGCATCCGAATTGACCGTGTTGAGCAAGTCGCTGAAACCGCTGCCGATTGTGAAATATAAAGACGGAGTGGCTTACGACTCTTTTGAAAATCCGGATCTTCGTTACCGTCAACGTTATGTCGATTTGGTAGTGAATGAAGGCATAAAAGATATATTCCTGAAACGGACGAAAATCTTCAATACGATGCGTGAGTTTTTCAATAAACGCGGATATGTAGAAGTAGACACGCCTGTTTTGCAAGCGATACCCGGAGGCGCGGCTGCCCGCCCTTTTAAGACGCATCACAATGCGTTGGATATTCCTTTCTATTTGCGCATTGCCAATGAGTTATATCTGAAACGCCTTATCGTAGGCGGTTTTGAAGGTGTGTATGAGTTTTCGCGCAACTTCCGAAACGAAGGGATGGACAGGACGCACAATCCTGAGTTTACGGCTATGGAGATTTATGTTTCCTACAAAGATTACAACTGGATGATGGATTTTACCGAAGAGATGCTGGAAACCGTTTGTCTTGCCGTAAACGGAACGACTGAAATACCGGTCGGCGAAAACATGATTAGCTTCAAGCGTCCGTTCAAGCGCATTACAATGATTGATGCAATCAAAGAACATACCGGCGTCGACATTAACGGCATGTCCGAGGAACAACTTCGCGAAACTTGTCATAAGTTGAACGTGGAAGTGGATGAAACAATGGGAAAAGGCAAAATGATTGATGAAATATTTGGTGAAAAATGCGAGAAATTTTATATCCAGCCGACTTTCATTACCGATTACCCGATTGAGATGTCGCCGTTGTGCAAAAAACACCGCAATAATCCGGAACTGACCGAACGCTTTGAATTGATGGTAAACGGAAAAGAATTGGCAAATGCTTATTCCGAACTAAATGACCCGATTGACCAAAGGGGACGTTTTGAAGAACAACTGCGCCTTTCCGAAAAAGGAGATGACGAAGCGATGTATATTGATAACGATTTCATCCGCGCGCTGGAATACGGCATGCCGCCAACGTCGGGGATGGGAATCGGTATGGATCGTCTCGTGATGCTGATGACCAATCAGCCGGCTATTCAGGAAGTGTTGCTGTTCCCGCAAATGCGTCCAGAAAAAACACAAAGCAAAGATCCCGATTCAAAATACACGGAAATAGGCATCCCTGCGGAGTGGGTTGATGTAGTGCGAAAAGCAGGATTTCTAACGGTTGATTCTTTGAAAGAGGTCAATCCTAATAAACTGCATCAGGATATTTGCGGATTGAACAAAAAATTTAAAATGGATCTTACAAATCCTACAAAAGAAGATGTTGCGGCGTGGATAGCTGCTGCAAATATTTAAAAACGTTGGTATACGCACTGCGCGTCCTCCGTAGAGACGCGGCGCGCCACGTCTCTACAACACACACACGATGTATATGATAAACAAAGAACTAAAAATAGCCATTATGGGTGGCGGCAGTTGGGCTACCGCCCTTGCCAAGATTTGTTTGGGCAATCCCGGACGTTCCATTAATTGGTATATGCGAAAGGAAGATCAGATTGAGACCTTCAAGCAGACCGGACACAATCCTCTTTACTTGAGCAGTGTTCAGTTTGACGTGAACCGGATCTTTTTTTCTTACGATATAAACGAAATTATAAAAAAATCGGACATCCTGATTTTCGTAACGCCCTCCCCTTTTCTGAAGGGGCATTTAAAAAAACTGAAATGCAGTCTTAAAAACAAATATGTCGTTTCTGCCATTAAAGGGATTGTTCCTGATGAAAATCTGATTGTTTCCGAGTATTTTCGTCAAATGTACGATGTACCCCATGAGAACCTCTTAGTGTTAGCCGGTCCATGCCACGCCGAAGAGGTTGCTTCGGAGCGCCTCTCTTATTTGACCATTGGTTGCCAGTCGCGCGAAAATGCGCGGTTACTGGGTAATATGATGGCGTGTAACTTTGTGAAAGTGTTGATCAACAATGATGTTATAGGGTTAGAATATGCCTCTGTGTTGAAAAATGTCTATTCCATTGCCGCCGGTATTTGTCACGGGTTGAAATATGGAGATAATTTTCAGTCGGTATTGATTTCCAATGCCATTCAGGAGATGAACCGTTTTCTGAACACAGTCAGCCCGAGACAACGCAACATCAATGAGTCGGCTTATTTAGGCGATTTACTGGTAACCTCTTATTCCAAATACAGCCGTAACCGTACTTTTGGAACCATGGTCGGAAAAGGATATTCCGTGAAAACAGCCCAACTGGAAATGGAAATGATTGCAGAGGGATATTATGCCGCCAAATGTATAAAGGAAATTAACCGCAACTATCAAGTAAGCATGCCGATATTGGATGCCGTCTATAATATACTGTATGAACGAATTTCGCCACCGATAGAGATAAAGGTGTTGACGGAAAACCTTAGGTAAGTGATGAATGATTTAGTGATAAGTGATAAAAACAGAAAAAAATTGTATCTTCGTGAAGTAGTTTTTTAATGCCGAAAAATTATGACAGTAGTAAGTAGCAGAGAATTTGCATCGAATCAGAGTAAGTATTATAACTTGGCTGTAAATAATGATATTTTTATCAAAAGAGGTAAAAATACGTTTCGTCTTATGTGTACAAGCGAAGATAATACGCCTGTAAAAAAAAGGGTATACTATGAACCGGATGAGGATTTTTACAAGTCTATCTCTGCAGAAGAGTTCCGAAAAGAATTAGCCGTATCTATGGCTGAAATAGATAAAATATACGCCAGAAAATGCAAGTAATACTCTTACCAAAGGTACTCGAATATTTAGGCGAACTTGCAGTAATCCTTTATGAAAAGGGGTATTTCGGCTTTGAAGAAACGGCTTCAAAATACGTAATGGAATTGTATGATGACATAATAATGAACCTTCCTGTGAAATTGCACAGACCTGCCCCCGACTATTTTGACCAATACGGGAAAAACATGGAGTACGCCGTTTTCAAGAAAAATAAGCACACACAATGGTATGTGTTTTTCAGGGTATATCAAAAAGATGGGGAAATAATTTATCAAGTACGCTACATCGGGAATAACCATACGGTTGCACAATATTTGTAATTTACAGTATAACAAATAAAATAAAATGGAAAATATTAAATTAAACATTGAGAAAGCTTTTTCTTTCGTATCGAAAGAGAGCGTGTATGCATACGAACCGAAAGTGAAAGCATGTATGGAGATGCTTCATAAGGGAACCGGAAAAGGAAGTGATTTTCTGGGTTGGTTGAACTTGCCGTCTTCCATCACCGACGGCTTCATGGATGAAATTATGGCGGTCGCCGACGATTTGCGGAGCCGTTGCGAAGTGGTTGTAGTTGCAGGGATTGGAGGCAGTTATTTGGGCGCCCGCTCGGTGATTGATGCGTTGTCTAACAGCTTTTCATGGTTGCAAGCAAGCAAAAATCCGGTGATCGTTTATGCCGGAAATAATATAGGTGAAGATTATTTGGCTGAATTGACCGCTTATTTGAAAGGAAAACAATTCGGCATTATCAATATTTCCAAATCGGGAACTACTACGGAAACAGCTTTGGCTTTCCGCATCTTGAAAACTCAATTGGAAGAGCAGGTCGGAAAAGCAGAGGCTCAAAAACGCATTGTTGCCATTACCGATGCCTCAAAAGGGGCGCTTCGTGCATTAGCGACACAGGAGGGTTACAGAACTTTTGTGATTCCCGACAATGTGGGCGGACGCTTTTCGGTATTGACTCCTGTTGGATTGTTGCCGATTGCTATCGCCGGTTTCGATATTAAAAAATTAGTTGCCGGCGCTCAAAAGATGGAATCGGTTTGCGGCGAACAAACGCCTTTTGCCGAAAATCCGGCTGCTGTTTATGCTGCTGTGCGCAACGAATTGTATCAGAAAGGGAAAAAAATCGAAATCATGGTAAACTACAATCCGAAACTGCACTACATCGGAGAGTGGTGGAAACAACTTTACGGAGAGAGTGAAGGAAAAGAACTGAAAGGGATTTTTACGGCTGCCGTTGATTTTTCTACCGATTTGCACTCTATGGGGCAATGGATTCAGGAAGGTGAACGTACTATCTTTGAAACGGTTATCTCTATTAAGGAGCCTAATCTGAAAATGGCAGTGCCTTCGGACAAAGACAACCTCGACGGGCTGAATTTCCTTGCAGGCAAGCGGGTGGATGAAGTGAATAAAATGGCTGAACTGGGAACTCAAATCGCCCATGTCGACGGACAGGTGCCGAACTTGCACATCGAAATGCCGTTGTTGAACGAATATTATATCGGTCAGTTGTTTTACTTCTTTGAAAAGGGTTGCGGCATCAGCGGTTATCTGCTGGGCGTAAATCCTTTTGATCAACCGGGGGTAGAGGCGTACAAGAAAAATATGTTTGCTCTTCTTGAGAAACCAGGGTACGAAAAGGAGACGGAGGCGATTAAGGCGAGGTTGTAAGTCAGGATATTCAATAAACAGAAAAAATCCCAACCAATTATTTAAGAAGGTTGGGATTTTTTTATTTGTTGAATATCCGAAAATTGGTTTTCTCCGTTTTTTATAGCCCAAGGCGTTGCCCAGTCATGTTCGGAAGATAACTTTTATTAAAAAACACCTTAAAGCCGGAAGATATTTTAATTGTTTTGAGAACTGTTTCATTTATTTTTCTTTGAATTTCTGATGAGAA